>Ga0209676_1000026_pt1 | contig 574599 bp, 535 predicted proteins | sample AraplaCvi_mLB_r2_FD_184282 | JGI IMG/M metagenome (GOLD analysis project Ga0209676, IMG submission 184282) | Arabidopsis root microbial communities from North Carolina, USA - plate scrape MF_Cvi_mLB_r2 (SPAdes) (version 2) | ecosystem: Host-associated > Plants > Roots > Endosphere | place... | reverse complement strand
TGGAGCAGCCCGGTAGCTCGTCAGGCTCATAACCTGAAGGTCACAGGTTCAAATCCTGTCCCCGCAACCAAATCTCGACAGAAAGCCCTCAAGCAAAAGCTTGAGGGCTTTCTTATTGCAGGGAATCTCGAATGATTTCAACGGGGTAAACCTTCCCCTCGCGGCGCTTTTCATTTTCTTCAAAAAAATCTTCGCCCCCGTGTCACGGCGCCGGCCCCCGTCTCGTCTTTCTTGCAAGACGGGCGATGGGCCCGTTCGTTTAAAACGAAAAGGGTCGTCCCATGAAGATCGTCGTAATCGGTGGCAGCGGGCTTATTGGTGCCAAGACTGTCCAGAAACTGACCACGCAGGGCCATCAGGTCGTTGCCGCTTCGCCCTCCAAAGGGGTGAATAGCGTAACGGGCGAGGGGCTGGAGGCCGCCTTTGCCGGCGCCGAGGTGGTGGTGGATGTTTCGAACTCCCCCTCCTTTGAAGATGCCCCGGTTCTGGCCTTCTTCGAAGCCTCCACCCGCAACATCATTGCTGCCGCCAAAAAGGTTGGCGTCAAGCATATCGCCATCCTGTCGGTCGTCGGGACCGAACGTCTGCTGGCCGCCGGCTATTTCCGGGCCAAGATCGCCCAGGAACGGCTGATCGAAGCCTCGGGCATTCCCTATACGATCCTGCGCGCCACCCAATTTTTCGAATTTGTCGGTGCCATTGCCGCCGCCGCAACCCAAGGCGATACCGTGCGTCTGTCGGCTGCTCTCATCCAGCCGATCGCGGCAGAAGATGTGGCGAACGCCGTGACGGGTGTCGCCTTGGCCTCCCCCTGCAATGGCATGCTGGAAGTCGGTGGCCCCGATGCCCTGCCGATGCATCAGCTGGTCGCCCTGCAGCTCGCCGCCGACAAGGACCCGCGCAAGATCGAGATCGATCCGCAGGCGAGCTATTTCGGCACCCCGATAGATGCGAAATCGCTGATCACCGCTGCCGGAGCCCACCTGTCCCAGACCAGCTTCCAAGCCTGGCTCGCTCAGCGCTAAACCCGATTATCCAGAGGAGAGACGATTATGTTGAAGCAGATCCTGATTGCCGCCACCGCCCTGACACTCACGAGCGGCGCGCTGGCTCATGACACGACCACCTCCACCCCGCTGGCGAAGGTCAACCAGGTTTTCGATCACCCGCTGCCCAATGTGCCGGGCAAGAGCATGCGCGGCGTGCTGGTAGAATATGGCCCCGGCGGCAGTTCTCCGGCCCATACCCACGCGCAGTCGGCTTTCATCTATGCCACGGTGCTGGAAGGGGCGATCCGCTCCAAGGTCGGCACTGCGCCGGAGAAGACCTATAAGGCGGGCGAGAATTTTATCGAACTGCCGGGCGACCATCATGGCGTCAGCGCCAATGCCAGCAAGACCAAGAAGGCAAAACTGCTGGCGGTCTTTGTGGTCGATACGGCGGAGACGGAACTGACCATCCCCGACGCAAAGTAAGCGGATGGGCGGAAGCAGGATCGGCGGATCGCCGCCGCCGCCTGCCAAAAGGACGGTCGCGTACAAAAATCGCGACCGTTTCTATCGAGTTTTTCGTCAAACCTCTCAGAATCGTGCCGGTTTTTGCGAAAACGACTCAGGAGCTATCGTAGTTTTCTGCAGCCCTTGTCGCCTCTAACGAAGCCGTCCGATCCATGTAAAACTCTCTTCCAAGAACCGGGCATCAAGCATCCGGATGGCTAAGGGGTGGAGAGAGATGGGCAAGCAGGACGCGCGTATTCCGTATCTGGCTGAGATCGAGCGCCGTGCGCTGTGGCTCGCGACCTGGATGATCCATAATGCCAATCACATCCGCCCGGCGGGCGAGGTGAAGGTCGGCGGACATCAGGCCTCATCCGCTTCCATCAATACGATCATGACCGCGCTCTATTTCGGCGCCCTGCGCCCCGAAGACCGGGTGGCGGTGAAGCCCCATGCCTCGCCGATTTTCCACGCCATCCAATATCTTGCCGGCAATCAGACGCGCGAGAAGCTCGAAAATTTCCGCGGCTATAAAGGCGTGCAGTCTTACCCCTCGCGCACCAAGGATGTCGATGACGTCGATTTCTCGACCGGGTCGGTGGGCCTTGGCGTGGCGCAGACGCTGTTCTCTTCCCTGGTGCAGGATTATGTCACCGCCCATGGTTGGATGAAGGATCGGCCGGAAGGCCGGATGATCTCCCTCATCGGCGATGCCGAGATGGACGAGGGCAATATCTATGAGGCCCTGATCGAGGGCTGGAAACACGGACTGCGCAATACCTGGTGGGTCGTCGATTATAACCGCCAGTCACTCGATGCCGTGGTACGCGAGGGCCTGTGGTCGAAGTTCGAGCAGATGTTCGCCAATTTCGGCTGGGACGTGGTGATCGTCAAACACGGCAAGTTGATGCAGGCCGCTTTTGCCGAGCCGAGCGGGGAGAAGCTGCGCGATTGGATCGATAGCTGCCCCAACCAGCTTTATTCCGCGCTGACCTTCCAGGGCGGGGCCGCCTGGCGCAAACGCCTGCTCGATGATATCGGCGATCAGGGGCCGGTGACGAAGCTGATCGAGAAGCGCTCGGATGCCGAGCTCGCGCAGCTGATGGGCAACCTCGGTGGCCACGATCTGCCTTCGCTGCTCGAAGCCTTCGAGGCCGCGGGCAAACACGACCGGCCGGTCTGCTTCATCTGCTACACCGTGAAGGGCTTCGGCCTGCCGCTGGCGGGTCATAAGGATAATCACGCAGGCCTGATGACGCCCGATCAGCTGGAAACATTCCGCGCCGCCCAGAAGGTCCGTCCCGGCCATGAATGGGACAAGTGGGAGGCCGCGACACTCGATGCCGACGCTTTGCAGCGTTTTGTCGATGAAACGCCCTTCTTTAAGGCCGGGCGCCGGCGACTGTCGGCCGCCGCCATTCCGGTGCCCGAGGCGCTGGCTTTCCCGGCACCGGGCAACAAGGAAATCTCGACCCAGATGGGCTTCGGGCAGATTCTAAATGAATTGGCGCGCGGCGATAGTGCGCTTGCCGGCCGCATCGTCACTACGGCACCCGATGTGACGGTCTCGACCAATCTGGGCGCCTGGGTCAATCGGCGTGGGTTGTTCGCGCGTGAGAGCATGGCGGACACGTTCAAGGCCGAGCGGATCCCCTCGACCTATACCTGGGAATTCTCGCCCAAGGGCCAGCATCTCGAACTCGGGATCGCGGAATCGAACCTCTTCATCGCTCTCTCGGCCTTTGGGCTTTCGCATACCATCAATGGCGAGCGCTTGCTGCCGATCGGTACCGTCTATGACCCCTTCATCCTGCGGGCGGCCGATCAGCTGAATTACGCCTGCTATCAGGATGCCCGCTTCATGCTGGTCGCGACGCCGTCCGGCGTCTCCTTGGCAGGCGAGGGCGGAGCGCATCAATCGATCGCGACGCCGCTGGTCGGCATGGCGCAGGACGGGCTCTGCTCTTTCGAGCCGGCCTTCCTCGACGAGCTCGCGGTCATGATGCGCTTCGGCTTCGACTATATGCAGCGCCATGGGGAAGGCGAGGGCGAGACGGGCGATATTGCCGAGCGCTCCTGGCTGCGCGACGAGACCGGCGGTTCGCTCTATTTCCGCCTCTCAACCCGTCCGCTGGAACAACCGGCGCGTCAGATGACGCCGGAGCTTGCCAGCCAGATCGTCGATGGCGGTTATTGGATGCGCAAGCCCGGCCCCAATGCCCAGGTGGTGATTGCCTATACCGGCGCTCTGGCGCCCGAAGCGATTGCCGCCGTGGGGATGATGGCGGAGGATCGCCGCGACGTCGGCCTGTTGGCCATCACGTCGGCCGATCGGTTGAACGCTGGCTGGACCGCCGCGCAGCGCGCCCGTGAGCATGGGCAGGCGGAAGCCCGTTCCCATATCGAGCGGCTGTTGGAAGATCTGCCACCCCATTGCGTGCTGGTGACGGTGATCGACGGCCATCCGGCGACGCTCGCCTGGATCGGTTCGGTCTATGGCCATCGCACCCGCTCGCTCGGTGTCGAGCATTTTGGCCAAACCGGCACGATCGGCGATCTCTATCACCATTACGGCATCGATGCCGACGGGATCGCCCGGGCCGCCCAAACCCTCTCGCCCGGCCGACCGCTCCGGTATCTGAAGGCGATCTGATGCGCTTAATCGCCCTGGCATGTCTGGCGACTTTCATCGCTGCGCCAGTGCATGCCGAGGGCGGCATCTGGGGGCAATCCTGTCAGGGGATCTGGCAGCGTTCTTTGTCGGAAGGCGAGGCGATCTTCTCCGATCCCCGCGTTCAGGAAGGGCTGATTTTCGGCCCGTCACCGAAGCACGTATATGAACATATGCAATCGGGCGATTGGCATATCATCTGGGTGGAGTCCAATGACTCTGAACCAGGAGCATTTTTCATTCACTCAACCCCACAAGGGTATCAGCGAAAAGAGACCTGGGGCGGTGTCGCCATGCGAGGCGAGCGAAACGATGTCGTTCGGTGGGCGATGGCCATGGACAAAACAGTCCCGATCCGGCTGGCGCGCTGTTTTGCCTGGTACGTGACCGAAGGGCGCTATCTGACCACACCGACAGCGCCGAACCCTTTCAACCAATCTGAGGCTGGCCACCGCGACACGCTGACGGATTGCCAGCAGGGGCAGCAGGGGCTAGGGATCGGGGGACGAGTTTTCTGTCCCGGTGGTTCTCATGGCTTCTGCGCTCCTGCTTTTCCGGCGTCTTATCCCCGATCTCGGTCCCGTCAGCACGACGGAGCGGCTGCGAGCCTGTATCGGTGCGCTGATCGGGATTCTGATCACCGGCACGGTGGTGAAGATCGCCTCTGGCAGTATCGAGGGCCTCTCGCTGCTGATCGCGCCGATGGGCGCCTCGGCCGTGCTGCTGTTCACCGTGCCGGCAAGCCCCTTGGCGCAGCCCTGGTCGATCCTGGGCGGCAATGTTGCCTCGGCCCTGGTCGGGGTGACCTGCGCCCATTGGATCGCCGATCCATTGATAGCGGCCTCGCTGGCTGGGGCCGGGGCGATTGCCGTCATGATGCTGCTGCGTTGCCTGCATCCGCCCGGTGGGGCGGTGGCCCTGACGGCGGTGCTGGGCGGCCCCTCCATTCTGGCGGCCGGCTATGGCTTTGCGATCTGGACCGTCGGGGTGAATTCCCTGCTGCTGCTTTTGGCGGCGCTGGCCTTCAATAATCTGACCGGCCGCCGCTATCCGCATTTGAGGGCTCTGCCGGCCACGAACCCGCATCGCACCCATGATCCGCTGCCGAGCGCGCGGGTAGGATTCACCGCCGAAGATCTCGACCAGGCCCGCCAGAAGTTTGACCATATGTTGGATATCGATCTGGCCGATCTGGAGGCGGTGCTACGCCAGGCCGAGCGTAACGCCCATCTGCGCCGCTTCGGCAGCATCACCTGCAAGGATGTGATGTCGCGGGACGTCGTTACGATCGGCGAGGGGGCGCCGGTGCAGGAAGCCTGGGATCTTCTGTGCAAACATCACATCCAGGCACTGCCGGTCCTGGGGCCTGAAGCGCGGGTGATCGGCCTGCTGACCCAAGGCGATTTCCTGCAGCATGTCGGCTGGAGCCGCCATGGTGACCTGCGGCTCAATCTGCGTTGGTTCTTCCGGCGTTCAGGCGCGACGGTGCCCAAGGGATTGCGGACGGTTGCGCAGATCATGGCGCCGGTCGGCCCGACCGCCAGCCCGGAAACGCCGATCGTCGATCTCGTCGCGCCTTTAAGCGATCAGGGACGACCTTGCCTGCTAGTGCTTGATACCGAGGAGCGCCTGCTGGGGATCGTCGGCCAGTCGGACGTCATCGCCGCGCTTTACGCATCACCATAGATCAGGTTTGGCGACCATCAGATAGAAGACGCCGACGAGGCCGATGAAGGCCGGCCAGCCGAGCCAGAACCACAGGCGCATCGCCTTGAAATAGGCCGGTGGCAGGGCGGTGCCTTCCGCAACGGCGGTGGCGGCGATCTTCGCCACAGTCATCTGCAGCTTCACGACCACCAGCCAGCAGATCCCCGCCACGACATAGATGCCATAGGTGACGGTGAGCCAGGAGGCGTGGGGATCATGGCCTGCCAGCAGAATGAGGCCGATGCCGCTGATCGGCTGCACGATGCCGGAAGTGGTGGTGAAGAGCCAGTCGGCCAGAACGACATTCTTGGCGGTGGAGGCGATCGCCCGCACATCGCCGCGCAGATGGGTCGCCCACATATGGAAGGCCGTGCCGATCCCGGTGCCGAACAGCAGGGTCGAGCTTAGGATATGCAGGGTTTTCAGCAGGAAAAACGGATCGAGGGTCATTTGTCGTCCAGCAGCGCGAGCCAAGCCGCAATGGCGGCGAGGATGGGGAGGTTTTTCAGCAGCGGCCCATAGGCGTCAGCCCAAAGGGCGGGTTCCAGCGCCCCGATGCCGAGCGTATAGGATCCGACCACGGCCAGTTGGATGAGGCCCAGGAGGTGGGGTCGCCAGCCGAGGATCAGACCGGCCGCGATGCCGAGGTCCAGCATACAGAACAGGTCGGCGGCAATCGGCGGCAGGCCGAGTTTGGCGAGGATCAATTCTCCGCCCGGCGGTGGATTGAGCAGGCCGGCGATGCCGGACCCGAGCCACAGCAGGATTAGGATCAGCGTCAGGGGCGGGCGCAGGAAATAGAGTCGCGCGTGCCATCGATCCTGCACATGGGACGGCGCATCCCGCAGTGCATCCGTCATCGTGCGGGGGCGAAAGCCGATGGCGCTTTCGAAGCCGATGGGGTCCGAGACATTGCCGTAGTTCATCTGCTCCAGCGCCGTCGTCCGCATCGGCCCTTGTCCAGTCAGATCGCCGAACTTGGCGAGCAATTTGGCAGTTCCCATCGGCAGGCGCAGCAGCGGCGCGGCGGGCAGATCGAGCCAGGCCCGTAGCATCCCCAGCAGATCTTTGAGGCTCAGCGTGTCCGGTCCGACCGGATCAAGGGTCTGGCGGGCGAGCTTGGGGTCGCTTAGGCACCGCGACACCGTCTCGGCCAGATCATCGGCATGGATCGGCTGAAATTTTTGCCCGCCATCGCCGATCACCGGCGTCACCAGCGGAAAGCCGGCAAGCCCGCGCAGGGTGGAGGTACCGCCGAAGCTGCCCTGCGCATAGACCAGCGACGGGCGCAGTACGACCCACTCGAGATCGAGGCTGCGCAGATGATCGTCGGCCGCCTTCTTGGTTCGGGCATAGGTGGTGCCGGCGGCGTCATCGGCACTGACGGCGGAGATCTGCACCACCCGCCGCACGCCAGCCGAAACGCAGGCATCGAACAGCGCCTTGGGGGCGGCGGCATGGATGGCATCGGCATCATCGCCGCGCCCGCTCTGCAGGATGCCGGCGCAATTCACCACGCCCTCGATCCCCGTCAAGAGGGGGAGCCAATCGGCCGGCGTCCCCATCCGGTTCATATCGACAAAGGCGGTGGCAATGCCGGGGAAGCGCCGCCGGGCACTGGCGATATCGCGCACCCCTGCCACCAGCTCGTGCCCTTGGCGCAGCAGGTGAGCGGCGATATGGCGGCCGATAAATCCGGTCGCGCCGAGGAGAAGGACCCGCATCAGGAAACCGCCGGTTGTGAAAAGCTGGCGGCATTAGAGGGGCGCGCAAAAAAATCTGCCAGAGGGATCCGTGTCGCGGGGCGAAAGAATCGTACCGAAGGTTGCCGATGAAACCGCTGTCTTTAGCCGTTTTCCGGCAGATGGCCGGTGGCTTTGAAATTTAATTGCGCAAACGATAGATAGGTCAATGCGTCTGACGCAATTCTGCTTCAACCGAAACCCTCTTCCGGTCCGGCCCCGTCTCGGTTACGGCTTATTCCACGGGAAGCCAACCGCCCGAAAAGAGACTGCCTGAAGGAGCCCGACGGGGCGGTAGGCACTATACAGGAGACGCCGTAGTGACCATCGAGTGGAACAAGACTTTCGCCAAACGCGCCCTCACCCTGACGGCGTCGGAAATCCGCGAACTGCTGAAGTTGATCAATCAGCCCGACATCATCTCGTTCGCGGGCGGCATCCCGGACCCGGCCCTGTTCCCTTACGACAAGATGGCGGCCGCCTATGCCAAGATCTTCGCCGATCCGAAGAAGCGCGCCGAGGCGCTGCAATACTCCATTTCCGAAGGCTATACGCCGCTGCGCGAATGGATCGCCGATCATCTCGCCACGATGGGTATCGCGACCCATGCCGATAACATCCTGATCCTCAATGGTTCGCAGCAGGCCCTGGAATTCCTCGGCAAGCTTTTCATCGGGCCGGGCGACCGCATCATTGTCACCAACCCGTCGTATCTGGGCGCTTTACAGGCTTTCAGCCTCTATGAGCCGACCTATGTGACGGTCACGCTCGATGAAACCGGCGTCGATCTGCCGGCCCTGACCAAGGAATTCGAGAAGGGCGCGAAGTTCCTCTATCTCACCCCGGATTTCGGCAACCCCTCGGGCGTTACCCTGTCGATCGAACAGCGCAAGGCGATCCTGGATCTGGCCTATCGTCATGGCATTCCGGTGATCGAGGATACGGCCTACGAGAAGCTGCGTTATGACGGCGCGGCCGTGCCCTCCTTGATGGCGCTCGATACCTCGCGCCTCAATGAAGGCGCCCCGCTCAGCGAACCGACCAGCAACGGCCATGTGATCTATTGCGGCACCTTCTCCAAATCGATCGCGCCGGCGATGCGTATTGGCTGGATCGTGGCGCCGACCCCGGCCTTGCAGAAACTCGTCCTGATGAAGCAGGCGAGCGATCTCCATGTCTCGACTCTCAATCAGATGGTCATGCATGACGTGGTGTCGGAGATCATCGACGAGCATACCGAAAAGCTGCGCGGCGTTTATCGGCAGCGCCGCGATGCCATGCTGGCCGCGCTCGAAAAATACATGCCGGCCGGCGTCACCTGGACCAAGCCCGAAGGCGGGATGTTCGTCTGGGCGACCTTGCCGCCGCATATCGATGGCGCGGCCCTGCTGGCGGCTTCGATCGAAAAGGAACGCGTAGCCTTTGTGCCGGGCGCGGCTTTCTTCCCGGATCGTTCGGGCAAGAACACCATCCGCTTTGCTTTCTCGCTTTCGACGCCGGAGAAGATCGACGAAGGCATTAAGCGGCTGGCACGCCTGATCGGTGAAATCACTGCCGCTGCCGCCTAAAAAATAGTCTATAAGCTTTAGGGGAACGGGCGGCCGGAAACGCGCCGCCCGTTTTCTATTGCCTGATTTCTGGGAAGAATTGCCGTGACCACCGCCGCCAAATCCGCCTTTCGCCTCAGCCCTGCCGAACTGGTGCTGGTCCTGATCACCGTGATCTGGGGCGGCACCTTCCTGGCTGTCCATATCGCGATGACGGTCAGCGGCCCGATGTTCTTCGTCGGCGTGCGGTTCGGGATCGCGGCGCTGGCGCTCGGCCTTCTCTCGTGGCGGCATATGAAGGGCGTGACGGCCGAGGAACTGAAGGCTGGCGCGCTGATCGGCCTCTCCATCACCTTTGGCTATGGGCTGCAGACGATCGGGTTGCAGACGATTGCCAGCAGCAAGTCGGCCTTTATCACCGCGCTCTATGTGCCGTTTGTGCCGCTGCTGCAATGGGCGGTGCTGCGCCGCCCGCCGGGTCTGATGTCCTGGGTCGGCATCTTCCTGGCCTTCAGCGGCCTAGTGCTGCTGGCCGGTCCCGATGGCACCGCGCTGGCCTTCAATATCGGCGAGTTCGTGACCCTGCTGTCGGCTCTGGCGATTGCGGCCGAGATCATCATGATCGGCGGTTATGCCGGCAGGGTGAACGCTCGGCGCGTGACGGTCATCCAGCTGGCCGCCGCCTCGCTCTTCTCGTTCTGCGGCATGCTGCCGCTGGGCGAAGGGATCCCGGAGTTTTCCTGGCTGATGGTTGGTCTGGCCGGCGGCCTTGGCTGTGCCAGCGCGGGCATCCAGATGGCGATGAATTGGGCGCAGCGCACCGTCTCGCCGACCCGGGCGACCCTGATCTATGCCGGCGAGCCGGTTTGGGCAGGCATCGTCGGCCGGATCGCCGGTGAGCGTTTGGGTGTCGCCGGTGTGATCGGCGGTGGGTTGATCGTGCTGGGCGTGCTGGCGAGCGAACTGAAGTTCCGCCGCAAATCAGCGGTCGCTAAGATTGAAAGATCTTAGGTGTACAACGAGGCTCACGGCGGGATACGTAATATTTCACCCGCTATCTTCTAAATGAGATTTACTCTATGTCAGATGAAAAGATTGACCCATTAGCTGAAGGGTTTTGCCATCCTGCGGATAATGTGACTGAGCCATGTCTGATATATATGGCGCGAGTTTTGGAGCTGCGCGAATTTATATCGTTTTATTTTAATTTCGTAAAAACTACTGCGTCTTTAAAAGAATATATCCCGCAAGAGGCGGCGAGTGGAAGTGACGGTAAAGCTCTGGCATTTCTGAAGTACAATTATTCGGATCATCGCCCATTGGTGAATCAAATTATGCTATCGAGGGCTGTTGAGTCCTTTGATTTGTATATTATTACAATTTTGCGTGATGTATTTTTATCAACGCCGCAACTTCTAAAGTCTGAAGGATCCATAGAGGTTTCGGCGGTTATTGATGCGGGGAATTATGAAAATCTAATATGGCAAATAGTTGATAGGAAAGTTCATGATTTATCTTATAAATCTCTATCTGATCTTCGAAAATTCATAGTCGGCAGGACTGGTCTGGATTTATTTATTGACGATAAAATTTTTGAAACCTCTGTGCTTGCATCGGAGGTTAGAAATTTAATAGCTCACAATGATTGTATCGTTAACGACGTGTTTCTTTTTAAAACAAAAGGCGTTTCTGAGAAGCTCGAAGTTTCTGGCACTGGTCGTGTTAAGATCAGTGATGAGTGGCTTCGAAAGGTAAGCTATATGTTGGACGGTATTGTTTTCCGGTTTGACGCGTTAGCGTCGAAAAAATTTGGCTTACGTACTTTGAATAGAATGACCTCTTTTACTCTCCGTTCTTAATTCTTGGACTCTCTGGCTTCGGCCAGCAGTTCCAGCGGATCCTGCGCTTCGCCGTGCAGGTAGACTTCCCAATAGAGGTGCGGGCCGGTGGCATAGCCTGAGGTGCCGACGGTGCCGACCTGCTGGCCTTGCTTCACCTTCTTGCCGACGGCGAGCCCTGAGGCAAAGCTGTTGAGGTGGGCATAGACGGTCTCGTATCCGCCGGTATGCCGCACACGCACCAGGCGGCCATAGGTCTTGTGCCGTTGCACCGCGACCACGGTGCCGGCGCTCGACGCCACCACCGGCGTACCGCGCGGCAGGGCGTAATCGACCCCATTATGGAAGCGCAGATCGCCGAGGATCGGGTGGACCCGCCAGCCGAAACCGGACGTCATCCGGCCACCTTTAACCGGGGCAATGAAATCCTGCGGAATCTCCAAAGTCGGGGCTGGTGCCGTGTGATGCCGGGGCTGAATATTGCGCGCTGCCGGGCCGGCAAACGCGATGGCAGTGGTAGTAGAGGTAAGCGCGACGGCCAGTGCCAAGCTACGCCAAAAGCGGGGAAAACCCCGTAATTTCAGAACCATAGACTCTCTTTCATAGCCGTTTGCCTGGGCTTGACATCGCGTTCACAGAGATTGTTATTATATAACATTCATAACTCCAAGAGCGATCTCATTCCCATGTCCATCGAGGCCACCCAAGACCCCACGTCCAAGCTTGCCCGTCTTCCAGTGACGGTACTTTCAGGCTTTTTAGGGGCAGGAAAGACAACATTGCTCAATCACATACTGGGCAACCGCGAAGGGCGCCGGGTGGCGGTCATCGTCAACGATATGAGCGAGGTCAATATCGATGCCGATCTGATCAGGGGCGGCGACGCTAACCTCTCGCGCACCGATGAAAAACTGGTTGAACTGACAAACGGCTGTATCTGCTGCACCCTGCGCGACGATTTGCTGGCTGAAGTGCGGGCCCTCGCGATCTCCGGCCGCTTCGATTATCTGCTGATCGAAAGCACCGGCATCGCGGAACCCCTCCCCATCGCCGCGACCTTCGATTTCCGGGACGAGGATGGCCAGTCGCTGTCGGACGTCGCGCGGCTCGACACCATGGTGACCGTGGTCGATGCGCTGAACCTGCTTAACGATTATGGCAGTCAAGATTTCCTGCGCGACCGAGGGGAGACGGCAGGCGAGGGGGACGAACGCACCCTCGTTGATCTGCTGGTCGAACAGATCGAATTCGCCGATGTGGTGGTGGTGAACAAGGCGCAGGAGGTGGACATCGAACAGCTTGCTCTCGTCCACACCATCATCAAGGCCCTCAATCCCGATGCCCATCTGGTCGATGCCGGGTTCGGCAAGGTGCCGCTCTCGGACATTCTCGATACCGGGCGCTTTGATCATGAGCGGGTGCAGGAACATCCGCTTTGGCATAAGGAGCTTTATGGGTACGCCGACCATAAGCCGGAGACGGAGGAATATGGCATTGCCTCCTTCGTCTATCGCGCGCGTCAGCCCTTTGCACCCGAAGCCTTCAATGTCTTCCTGGCGCAAAACTGGCCGGGGCTGATCCGCGCCAAGGGGCACTTCTGGCTGGCGACCCGGCCGGATTGGGTTGGCGAGATGAGCCTCGCCGGCGCGATCTGCCGCACCGAAGGTCTCGGGTCCTGGTGGGCGAGCGTGCCCAAAGAACGCTGGCCCGATGATCCGGCCTGGAAACGTCAACTCAGCCGTAATTGGCACCCCTTGTGGGGCGATCGCCGGCAGGAACTGGTCTTCATCGGATCGGGGATGGATGAGACGGCGATCCGCGCGGCACTCGATCTCTGCCTGCTGGGCCCGGCACGGCCGGTCAGCTTCAATCCGCGCCGCTATCAGGACTTGCCCGATCCCTTCCCGGTCTGGGGACGCCCCGATGCCTGAGCAGCCTAATGACTTCTTCTATGGCGTGCGCTCCTGGCAGAAGGCCAAGAGCATCGTCCGGCATCCGCGTTTCTTCGAAGGGTTCACGGAAGCGATGGCCGGGGCGCCTTATGATTATCGCAAAGCCGATGGGCTGAAGGTGCTGGATCAGCATCGGTACGAGAACGGGCGGGAGATTGCGGTCGAATGCCGCTGCGCCGGCCTGTGTTTCCATTGGCGGGATCGCGATCGCATTCCGGCCGAACTGAAGTCGCTGGTGGTGGCGCGGGTCGAAGGGCGGAGGGCTATGCTAAGGCGCGCTGACCCCCATCGCCTCAAGCGATCGCAGGGGATAGGCCAGCCAGTTGCAGGCGCTGGCGGATAAGACCGTCGCCGACGATATCGAAGAAGGCGCGTACGCGGGCGGTGGCCTTGAGGTCGCTGTGGGTGACGATCCACATCTCTCGCTGCAAATCCGGGATCGGTTCGGGAATGACGCGGATCAGCTCCGGGTCTGGATCGGCGAGATAACAGGGCAGGGGCGCGAGACCCAAACCGGCCTTGGCGGCGTGATATTGATTGATCAGGCTGGAGGAGCGATAGGCGAAAGCCTCGGGCGGGGCGATGCGGGTCAGCCAATTGACCGCGCCGATCCCCGTGGTGCCTTCGCCCCAGCCGATCAACGGATGCTGCGGCAGATCTACCTCCGCCAGCGGCACCGGATAAAGATCCCGGCGGCCATAGACGGCCCAGGCAACGTCGGAGAGTTTGCGCCCCCAAAGATCGCCTTCCTTGGGCCGCATCGGACGCAGCGCGATATCGGCTTCCCGGCGTGACAGGCTCAGTACCCGGCTGTCGAGGATCAGCTCGACCGTCACGCCCGGATGGCTCTCGCGAAAGCGCGCGATGTGCGGCATCAGCAGACGGAAGGCGAGAGTTTCGGAGGAAGTGACCCGCAATTGCCCGGTCAGGCGGTGGTCACGGCCGGACAGCGCGCGGTCGAGGGCATGGGCTTCATCCTCCATCCGCTCGCCGGTTGCGGCCATCTGGGCACCGATGGCGGTGGCGGCATAGATCCCGCCCTGGGTGCGCTCGAATAGCTTCAGATCGAGACGGGCTTCCAGGCTGGCCAACCGGCGGAAGACCGTCGAATGATCGATCTTCAGCAGCTTGGCCGCGCCGTTAAGGGTGCCAGTGCGGGCGATCGCCAGAACCAGCTGCAGTTCGTTCCAATCTTCCATGGGTTCAATTTGCGGATCTCCTTGCAAAGATGCAAGGGTGGTTGGCGCGAAGCCAACGTGCGTTGCGGTATTGCCGGGTTCATCCTGCGGCTTTCAACCCCAGGAGGCCTTCATGGCTATTCTCGAACTCGTCAGTTTCGACCTTTGCCCCTACGTCCAGCGCGCGGCCATCGTGCTCGCCGAAAAACAGGTACCCTTTACCCGTACCGCGATCGACCTGGCCGATAAGCCTGATTGGTTCAAGGCGATCTCCCCTCTCGGCAAGGTACCCTTGCTGAAAATGGAGGGAGCGGTGCTCTTCGAATCCGCCGCCATCTGCGACTATCTCGACGAAACCCTGGCGCCACAGTTGCACCCGGCCAATGCGGTCACGCGGGCACGGCATCGTGCTTGGATTGCCGTCGCCTCGGCGATCCTCAGCGATATCGCCGGTTATTATGCTGCGCCGGATCAGGAAGCCTTCGAGCGCAAGGCCGGGGATATCCGGGCGAAGTTCGAGCAGGTCGAAGCCGCTCTGATCGGGCCTTTCTTCGCTGGGCCAGCGTTTAGCCTTGTCGATGCCGCCTTCGCGCCGATCTTCCGCTATTTCGAGGCGTTTGAGCGGGCCGGTTTGCCGCCGGTTTTCGAAGGACTCCCGAAAATCCAAGCCTGGCGTGTTGCCCTGGCCGCCCGGCCGAGTGTCATCGGCGCAGTGGTGTCGGACTTCGGCGAACGCCTATCCCGCTTCCTCCTGGCGCGCAACTCCTACTTGTCGAGCCTGATGGCTCCACCTGCACGCTGAACGGGACCTCACGTAAAGTCTGGGGAGGGTTGCCGCAACGGCACTTGGCCGGAAAGTCTAAATCGGGCATGATGAGGTCAAGCAGGCTTCCGCAAGGGGCCTGCTTTTGTCTTGGCCCCGATGGATTTCCGCCAAGGCAAAACAGATCTTCAAAAAGAAGATCGATCAATTGTAGCGACCGGCCGTGTGGTGTTTTGCCAAAACGGCCACCCTAGATAAGGTTTAGTTTTAAAGTGGCATTTCTTCCCACGAATCCTGCGCTCGCCCGGGCGCTTGCCGATAAGAATTACGTCGATCCGACTCCCGTGCAGACGGCAGTTGCGTCGGACGATGCTCTCGGCCGTGATCTTCTGGTGTCGGCGCAGACCGGTTCGGGCAAGACCGTTGCCTATGGTTTGGCGCTCGCCTCCACGCTGCTGGGCGATGAAGACCGCCTGCCGCGCGCCGGCGATCCGATGGCCCTGATCGTCGCCCCGACCCGCGAGCTTGCCTTGCAGGTCCACCGTGAACTCACCTGGCTTTATCAATATGCCGGCGCCCGTGTCGTTTCCTGCGTTGGCGGTATGGATCCAAGGCGCGAAGCACGCGACCTTTCGGATGGAGCCCATATCGTTGTCGGCACCCCGGGTCGCCTGGTCGACCATCTGGAGCGCGGCCGCCTCAATATGACCAACCTCAAGGCCGTCGTTCTCGACGAGGCCGACGAGATGCTGGACCTCGGCTTCCGCGACGATCTGGAATTCATCCTGCAGGCAACGCCGCAGGAACGCCGCACGCTGCTCTTCTCCGCCACCCTGCCGCGCGACATCGTGCAGATGGCCAAGACCTATCAGCGCGATGCCATGCGCATCGAGGTGAAGGGGGCCGAGCGCGGCCATTCGGACATCGAATATCGCGCCATCCGCGTGGTGCCGAACGAGATCGAACATGTGGTCGTGAACGTTCTGCGCCTGATCGAAGCGCCGACCTCCATCGTTTTTGCCAATACCCGCGAAGCCGTCCGTCATCTGCAGGCAACCCTGCTGGAGCGCGGTTTTTCGACTGTGTCGCTGTCGGGTGAACTCAGCCAGAACGAACGCAATCACGCGCTCCAGGCCCTACGCGATGGCCGTGCACGCGTCTGCGTCGCGACCGACGTCGCGGCCCGTGGTATCGATCTGCCGGGCCTCGGCCTCGTCATCCATGCCGATCTGCCGCATGATGCCGAAGTGATGCAGCATCGCTCCGGTCGTACCGGCCGCGCTGGCAAGAAGGGCATCTCGGTCCTCCTGGTGCCGCCGTCCCGTCGTCGTCGCGCCGAAATGCTGTTGCAGGTTGCCAAGGTCCAGCCGGAATGGAGCGGTCCGCCATCCGCCGACGAGATCAAAAAGCTCGACCAGGAACGCCTGGTGCACAACCCGCTGCTAACCGAAGAAAACAGTGAAGACGATCTGGCCATGGCCCGCGCTCTTCTCGCCGAACGCTCGGCAGAAGACATCGCGGCCGCCCTGGTGCGCCTGCATCGCTCGCAGCTGCCGTCGCCCGAAGAAGTCTTCGATCCGGGTGATCGTCCGGCCCGTCTGGAACGCGGCCCGCGCGCCGACGGCACGATGCCGCCGCGCCCGGAACGTGGCCCGCGCTCGACCATGGAAGGCAGCGTGTGGTTCCGCATGAACGTCGGCCGCCTGAAGAATGCCGATCCGCGCTGGCTGCTGCCGCTCATCTGCCGTCAGGGCAAGGTGACGAAGCAGGACATCGGTTCGATCAAGATCTTCGAACGCGAAACCAAGTTCGAAATCGATGGTCGGGCTGCCGACCGCTTCTTGCAGGCTGTCCGCAAGATCGAAGGCGGCGATGTCCGTATCGAACCGGCTGACGGTCATGCCGCTCCCGCGGGCGATCATGCCGGCCCGGCGCCGCGCCAATTCCCCAAGAAGGGCGTCTGGAAGGATCGTGACGGTGGCGCCCCGCGTGACGGTGGTGCCCCCCGCGAAGACGGCCCGCGCCGTAGCTTCAAGCCGCGTGACGGCGAGCGGCCGCGCTTTGATAAACCCCGGGGCGACACCCCCCGCTATGATCCGCTGGCCGCAGACGGCCCGGCTCCGAAGTTCGAAGGCAAACCCAAGTTCGAGGGGAAGCCGAAATTCGAAGGCAAGCCCAAGTTTGAGGGCAAGCCGGGCGACAAGCCTAAGTTCGACGGCCCGAAATTCTCCAAGAAGCCGGGCGATAAGCCGGTCTTCAAAAAGAAGAAGCCGGCGGCCGAATAAGCCGACAAAGAGCGCCCTGGTCCTTGGACCAGGGCGTTTTCTTTAGCGCGCCACCCGCTTGAAGATCAGCGACGTATTGATCCCGCCGAAGGCGAAGTTATTCGACATCGCATGCTCGATCTCGAGCTTGCGGGGCTCGCCCATGATGTAGTCGAGCGGGGCGCAGCGCTCATCAACGTTCACCAGATTGGCGGTCGGCCAGAACAGGCCCTCGTGCATCATCTCGATGGTCAGCCAGGCCTCGATCGCCCCGCAGGCGCCCAGCGAATGGCCAAAATGGCCTTTCAGGGAATGGATCGGGATCCGCTCGCCGAAGACGGCGTGGGTAGCTGACGTTTCGGCGATATCGCCGCCCTCGGTCGCGGTGCCATGACCGGAAACGAAGCCGATGTCGCCCGGCGTCAGGCCGGCATCCTCGATCGCAAGCCGCAGGGCGCCTTGCATGGTCGCGGCCTGGGGCTCGGTCACATGCGCGCCGTCCGAATTGCAGGCAAAGCCCACGATTTCGGCCAGGATTTTCGCCCCGCGCGCCTTGGCATGTTCGTATTCTTCCAAGATCAACGTGCCGGCGCCTTCACCGATCACAAGGCCATCGCGATCCTTGTCATAGGGGCGCGGGGCGAGGTGCGGCGTGTCGTTTTTGGTCGAGGTGGCATAGAGCGTGTCGAAGACGGCGGCATCGGTGATGTCCAGTTCTTCGGCCCCGCCCGCGATCATCACATCGGCCTTGCCCCAGCGGATCGCCTCATAGGCATAGCCGATGCCCTGGCTGCCCGAGGTGCAAGCGCTGGAGGTCGGGATCACGCGGCCGGTAACTTCGAACACCAGGCCGATATTGACGGCGGCGCTGTGACTCATCATGCGCACGTAGTTGGTGGCGTTGAGATGGCGGGAGGCGCCATGCATCTTCAGCTCATAGAACCCCAGAACGGCATCCGGGCTGCCGAACGAGGAGCCATAGGAGACGCCGGTGCGGCCGTTTTTCACCACCGGATCGTCGGTCAGGCCCGCATCGGCCAGCGCCCGTTCGGTCGCATAGACGGCGAGGCGCGAAACGTTGCCCATGGTGCGCAGCTTCTTGCGCGGATAGCGCCCTTCGACCGAGAAGCCTTCGATCGGTGCGGCGAGGCGCGTATTGATCCCGGTGAAGCGGTCCCAATCGGGCATGGTTTTGATGCCGGTGCGGCCTTCGGCAAAGGCCGCGCGGATCGTCGGCCAATCCTCGCCAAGCGCCGTGATACCGCCGATCCCGGTAACGACAACGCGCCGCATCAGATCAGGCCCCCATTGACCGAAATCACCTGCCGGGTGATGTAGCTCGCCTCACCCGAACAGAGGAAGGCGACGATGCCGGCGACTTCCTCAGGTTTACCGGCCCGGCGCATCGGGATCATCTTATTGACCTCCTCCATCGGCAGTTCGGCGGTCATCTGGGTGTCGATCACGCCGGGCGCGACGCAATTCACCGTGATGTTGCGTTTGGCGAGTTCGAGCGCCAGCGACTTGGTCGCCCCGATGATGCCGGCCTTGGCCGCGCTATAATTTACCTGACCGCGATTGCCGGCGATGCCGGAGACGGACGACAGGGTGACGATGCGCCCGCCGCCGCGTGCCGACACCATCGGCATCACCACCGGGCGCAGCACGTTATAAAACCCGTCGAGATTGGTGCCCAGCACGAGGTCCCAGTCGCTGTCTTCCATCGCCGGGAAGGTATTGTCGCGGGCGATGCCAGCATTCAGCACCACGCCGTAATAGCTGCCGTTCTTTTCGATCTCCGCTTCCAGCACCGCCTTGGTCGCCGCGCGATCGGAGATATCGAAGCTCAACAGATGGCCGCTGCCGCCGGCAGCCTGGATGGCGGCCAGGGTCGCCTCGGCGCCTTCGCGGTCATTGCCGTAATGGGCTGCGATATGAAAACCGTCGCGGGCCAGACGCTCTGCGATGGCGCGGCCGATGCCTTTGCTTGCCCCGGTAACAAGGATGGTACGGGCCATTCTCACTTTTCCTCGACGCGGATGTCTTTGGGTTGATGGACGTTCAATTGCGCGGTGGCGATAATCTCGTCGCCGTCGGTGATCTTGCAGTCAAAGACACCCATACCGTCCTCGCGCAGGATCTCAATGACATGGATCAGCAACCGGGTGCCGAAGGCGAACCAGGGCCGCGTCGCATGGAAATTCCGGGTGCCCAGCAGATAGCCGATCTGGACCGGCAAGCCTTCCCCATAGGCCAGTGCGCCGACATAAGCGCCGCAAGCCTGGGCCATATATTCGATCCCTACATGGGCCGGCATGCCTTGGCCGGCGACGGCAAGCGGCCGATCGGGGGAAATCGTGACGGCAGCGATGAAATGACCCTCGGCGATGCTGACCGCTTCGTCGAGCAGCGTCATTTCCGGGCCATGGGGCAGTAGGTCTCCGATCGGGGGCAAGCTCATGCGGCGCGTCCCAAGATCAAAGCCGCGTTGCTACCACCAAAGCCAAAGGAATTGCTCAAGAAAGCCAGCTTGCCGCCGGGCAGCGGCGTGCCGGGTCCGATCAGATTGAGGATGGGCAGTGCGGGATCGCGGGCGCCATCCCAGATATGGGGCGGCAAGGTCCCGGTGCTGGTCGCGGGATTAAGGGCGAGCCACAGAAAGGCCGCTTCGCAGCCGCCGGTGCCGCCCAGCATATGGCCGGTCAGCGCCTTGGTCGAACTGCAGGGCGTCCGGTCGCCAAAAACGTCGGCGACGGCCGCGCTTTCCATCGCGTCATTGAGCGGTGTCGCGGTGCCATGGAGGTTCACATAGGCGATATCGGCTGCCGACAGGCCTGCGTCGGCCAGCGCCTGTTCCATCGCCCCGCGCGCTCCGCCGCCGGTGGGGTCGGGGGCAGTCGGATGGTGGGCATCGGACGTCTCGCCAACGCCGAGCAGCTCGACAGGGCCTGGTTCGCGGGTCAGCAGGAAGGCCGCAGCGCCTTCGCCGATATTGATGCCGTCGCGGTTGGCACTGAAGGGATTGCACAGGTCGGCCGAGAGCGATTCCAGCGAGCCGAAGCCGCTGATGGTCATGCGGCAGAGAGTGTCGGCGCCGCCGACAATGACGGCATCGGCAAGCCCCGCCCGAATCAGGCGGCGACCTGACGCAAAAACCTTGGCACTCGACGAACAGGCGGTAGCAACCGTATAGGCCGGGCCGGTTAGCCCCAGGAAACGCGCGGCGAATTCGGCAAGACCACCCGTCTCCTGTTGGGCATAGCTGAAGCCCTCGGGCCAGGCGCCGGTCTGGTGATGGGCGATCATCGCCTCTTCGCCATCCGAAATGCCGGACGTGCTGGTGCCCAGCACCACGGCGATCCGATCGCGGCCGAATTTGGCGGCGGCCTGGGCGACACTGTCCGTGATCTCGGCGACGGCAACAGCCATCAGGCGGTTGTTGCGGCAATCGAAGCCCGACAGACTGGCATCGAGCCCCGGCAGGTCTGCATCGATCGCGCCAACCCAGGTATTAGCCGTCTCATGCCGGCGCAGCCCGCGCTTGCCGGTAGCCAATGCCGCCGCGACAGCGCTCTGGCCGCGCCCGATCGGTGCGATGATGCCGCAGTCCTGCAGAAAGAAGCGACCGGTCACGGCTGGGTCTCCTGGGAGTCGATATCGAGGCTATAGCCCCAGACCTTATGCTGGAAAAAGGCTTTTCCAGCGAGCGGCTTTGCCGGATCGCTATAGGTGATGGTTGCGAGCGGGGTTCCCTTGGACAGGATCGCTCGGCTACCGGCCGCCTCCTGCACCGTCCCGCCCGAGGCGGCAATGCTGTCGGCAACCACCGCTTTTGGCCAATAGAGCAGCACCAGATCGGCCAGGATATTCTCCGGCCGAATGTCGCGCGGCAACCAATCGGCGGCTTCGACACTGATGGTCTGCTGCGTCCAGGTAACGCTCAAGGCCTGGCGACCCAAGGGATCGACGCTGACCATCAGGAAGCGTTCCGGCGTCGCACTGAGATAGGTCTGGAAGACGATGGTGCGCTCGCCATAGCGGGCAGTGACCAACTGGGTCACTTCAATGCTGCGGCCAAGGCTGGCGGCATCGGGCAGCGACAGAAACAGATCGGGCCCGATGGGAATTCGATTGGTTGGCGTCGGCGGCGCCTGAACGCACCCTGTTACCAGCAGCAGAACGGCAAGCAATAGCGCTCTCATAAGGGGGCGCCTCGCTTTGTGACGGCGACCGCCAAGGGGGCTAGCGCGAAGGAGATGATGGTGCCGATTAGCATGGACAGGCCAAACGAGCGCACGGCCAGCACCTCGCTAAACGCCAGCAGTCCGAAGGAGAGCATGGAGGTCACGGCGGCCAGGGTGACTGAGACCATGGTGACGGCGCGATGGTCGGGCGGTACTTCGGCGAAAAACAGCGTGTAATCGACCCCGCAGGATAGCACCAGGATAAGCGCCATCGCGTCGAAGAAGGTGAAAACCCCGCCGGTCATGGCGCGCACGGCCGGGGTCAGGCAGACCGCGATAACGGGCGGCAGTAAAACCCAGATCGCGCCTTTGCGGCCATAACGCCAGGCGAGCAGCGGGAGCAGTAGCAGGGCGGAGGCGCCGAGCAGCATCACCGCGCGATTGCGGTATTTGCCCAAGAGATCGCTGAAATCGCCGGCCGGATCGACGAACCGTACGCCGGTTAGGCCCGTTGCGGCCGTGCGCACGGCCGCCGGTGCAGTAACCCCGTCGAGGGTCACGACATGCAGCACGTCTACGGACCCCTGCGACAGGATCAGGGCTTTCAGGGCCGCGAGCGGCGTGTTGCCGGCCATCACGTCTTTCAGCATCAAGGGCGGCGCATCGAAGGGCAGCTCCATCGGCTGATCGAGGCCGAGGGCGGCCTTTTGATCATTGAGGTGCGGCGCGATCAGCCGGGTCTGCACCAGGGTGCGGTTCTCGGTCTGGCGGGCGATCGACGGCACGAATTGCGAGGGCGCCTGAAAACCACCGAGGTTGCCGGCCGAGACCAAGGGTTGCAGGCGGGTGATCAGGGTTTCTTCCATGCGGAGGGCGGTTTCATCGTCCGGCGCCTGCACCAGGAAGAACTGCTGGCTGCCGCTGGCGCCGATCAGTCGCTGGATACGCTCCTGCTGGGCTGCGAGATCGGGGGAGATCGATTGCATGCGCCGGACATCGTCTTCGGTCTTGAAGGCAAGATACCCGGGGATAGCGACCAGGATGCTGACGAGCAGGATCGGCAGCCAATGGCGATAGTGGGCCTGGAACGGGAAGGGCGTCAGGACCCAATCCATGGCTCGCAGCAGTTGGGCACGATGGCGGGGCACCTTGAGGCGGTCGAGGCTGGGCAGCCACAAAATGACGGTGGCCCAGGCGGCGATCAGGCCGGCCGCCGAAAAGACTGCGATCTGATGCAGGCCGGGGAAGGGCGCCAGCAACAGCATCAGATAACCGATGACGGTGGTCGCCATGCCCAGCGTGATGCCGGAAAACACCCGCTCCAACCGCTGACGCGGGGGCATCGGGACAGGCGAGAAGACCTCGGTGCAATATTCCAGGCAATAATCGACCGCGACGCCGATCAGGCTGACCCCGAAGACCAGCGTCAGCACATGCAGTTCGCCAAAGATCAGCAGGCTGAAGGAAGTGGCCGCCAAGGTGCTGATACCCAGCACGAGCAAACTAAGGAGCAGGGGTAGGGCGGTGCGGAACACCACCAGCACCAGCAGGATGGTGCCGATCAGCGACAGGGTCCCGAGGTTCGAGGTCTCGTCCATCGCGGTCTTAGCGCCGGCTTCGGCAAAGAAGACCGCTCCCAGCTGCAAAACCTCAAGGCCCGGGGCTGCTACCTTGGCATTCGAGAGTGCGGGGTCGAGGGCCGCGCGCAGAGTTTCCTGGGTTTCCAGCTCGTAGGGCGGATGTGTCAACTCGCCGACCAGCAGCACCCAGTTCTGACCCTGCTCCTGGACGGAGAGCAGCCCCTCATCCAGCTTCAGTTTGGAGAAGGGTGTCGGCAGGCTGGTGAAGAAGCTCGACGCCAGCAGGAAGGGATCGCGGGAGAGGAGGGCGGCATCGGCGCCGCCAAAGAAGCCATAGACCTGCGCCAAGGCGCGTTCGGCGATCTGGTTGCCCTTGCCGTCTTTCAGGGCCGCGCGATCGCTATCCGACAGCAGGCTCAGGCGATGGGGAAAATATTGCGCGCCCAGCGCCTTCAGCCGATCGGGATCGGCGGTGGTCGTAGCGAGGGTCAGCACACCCTTATCGGCGAGGGTTTTGCCGATCGCCTGGGCGGCGTCCCTGGCCTGGGTGCGGTCTTTATGGCCGACCATCAGCAGCACCCGGCGGCTCAGCGCCTGGGATACAGTGTCATTGGCATGTTGAATCGCGGGATCCTGATCTTCCTGGGGCAGCAGAGCCATCAGGTCGGTGCGGAAATGCACCCCTTCCAACACGCGCTGCCCAAGATAAGCGCCGGCGATGAGCATCAACGCCAGCCACAGGAAACTCAGGCGACGGCTCATGGGGCGACGCCTGCCAGCACGGCGCTTTCGTCGGGGGTGAGGCCTGTGGTCGATCGGGTCTGATCGGTGAAACTCAGGCGTTCGATATCGCCGTCGCTCTTGGTCAGACTCACCTGACGCACGAAGGCGCCGCCGTCGATCTCAATCCCGCGATAGGGGAACATCGGATCGTCACCGCGCTTGGGCGCCAGCGCGACCTTCCAATCCTCCGGGCTACCGCTGCGAGTGACTGTGAAGTCATTCTCCAGCGCTCCCCAATTGCCGCTCAGCGCTCCGCTCATCATGTCCGAGAGGCGCGCGATGAACGGCAGTTTGGCGGCCGGCAGGCTCAAAGTGCGACCGGCGTTGGTTTCCTGGGCAAGGCCCTGGGCGGTTAGAATCGTCAAGACGGCAAACGGCTTTTCGACCCGCCAGATAAGGCCGCTGCCCGGCGCCAGCAGAAAGCTGCCTTCGGATTTCAGCGGCGCCTTGAATCCCTTCAGCTGCCGCTCCTGCACGAACCGCCCGCGCAGAACCTCCCCCGATGCCAGCATCGAGGCCGGATCGGCCGCCTGAACAGAGATCGGGATCAGAAGGGCAAGCGCCAGGAACCAGCGCGGCAGGAAGCGCATTACTCCGCGCCCCGCAGCTTGTCGGTCAGATCGGCCGGGCTTTCGAGGCACAGCTCTCCGGTCTCACCCTTGACCGCGACCTGCACGGTGGTCGCCTTGGTCAGGACGGTGCGGCTGGCTGCGTCAAAGATGCGATACTCGATCTTCAGGCGGTTCTCGAATTCCACGATCTCGGCCCGGATGGCGATATCCTGCCCGAAGCGGACCGAGCGGACATATTTGATCCGCATATCGACGATCGGCCAGACGTAACCCGAGGCTTCCATCTGCGGATAATTATAGCCGATCTCGTCCAAGAGCGCGCAGCGGGCCTGCTCCAGATAGCGGGCATAATTCCCGTGCCAGACCACACCCATTGGGTCGAGGTCGTAGAATTGCGCCTTAACGACAATCTCGGCCGATCGCATGATCTTTTAAGCCCAGTACCGGAAGAAGTTGAACCATTGGAAGGGGGACAAACGGACCCGTGTTTCCAAGCGCAAGGCATAGCGCGTTGCGCAGGTGGCGAGAAGCTGGTTTCTCTCCCGTCTGGGTAGATCAATACGCTCGGCGAACCGTTCCAGGCTGAGGCTATAGCGGCCGGCCTTGCGGGTGCAGAACATCAGATGCACGGGGCATTGCAGCAGAGACGCCAGGATCCAGGGGCCGTGCGAAAAAGCGGCGGGGCGGCCGAAGAAATCGACCCGCGAGGTGCGTGTGCTGTCACCGACCGGCACCCGGTCGCCGGCAATCGCAATCCAGTCGCCGCGCTCGACCCGTTCCTGCAGGGCGATCGCGGTTTCGGGGCCCATTTCCGTCACCTGGATGAAGCGGGCGGTGGCCTCCGGGTTCACGCTGGCCAGCACACGGTTGTAATGTTCGGCGTGTTTGGTGTGAACCAGAATGGTCAGGCGTTCGCGCAGGCGCGGGTCCAGCAGAGCGCGCGCAATCTCGACATTACCGGTATGAGAGATGACCAGCAGGGCGCCGCGCGGATCATTCATCAGGCCTGGCAGATCGGTGTCTGGTGCGGTTTCGACCAAATCCTTCGGCAGCCCCCCGGTCCAGGCCGCCAGATTATCGACCGCCCGCATCGCAAAGCTTAAGAAATGGCGATAGCCCTCATGCCAGCGCGGTGGCCGGCCCAGTGCCAGGTTCAGAAATTCGGCAGAAGACCGGCGCTGCTCGGCCCCGGTCAGATAGAAATAAAGCACGACCGGCGCGATGACGACCTGGCAGCCGTGACGGCCCAGCAGGCGATAGGCCAGCGCGCAGAACCGCAATCCCCAGGCGGCGCCGCGTTCGGCCATATCCGCCCAATGGCGGGTCATGCCCAACCCCTGCGCAGGATGAAGCGCGGCAGGCGGGCGAGCATCCCGAAGACGAGGCGGGTGTGCATCAGACTGATCCGGACATTGTCGCGGACCATGGCGAAGTTCGACGTATTGTCCGGCGGATAGGTGACATCGACCGGCACCATCACGACCGGCGTGCCGCGCCAGAAAAGCCGCACCATGATGTCGGTATCGAAATCCATGTAATGGCCGATCGGCTCGGCGGCCATCAGGCGACCGGTCGCCACCAGCGGATAGATCCGAAAGCCGCACATGCTGTCGGTAATCGCCAGGCTCAGGGTTTCGATCCAGACCCAGACATGGGTGATCCAGCGGCCTATCTTGCGGCCCGTCGGGATCGAGGCGTCATAACGCGGCTGCCCGCTGACGAGGGCCGTCGGATCGGACTTGGCGGCATCAATCAGGGCGGCCAGCCGGGTCAGATCATGCTGCCCGTCGGCATCGACCTGCAGGGCGTGGCTATAGCCATCGGCCAGGGCCAGCTTGAAACCTGTCAGGACGGCGGCACCCTTGCCGCCATTCTGCGACAGGTGGTGCACCGTCACACCCGGCCCGGCAAGAGACGCCAAGACGCGGCGCGTTTCCTCGGCGCTGCCATCATCAATCAGGAAGACCGGAATATCGGCCGCCCGCAGGGCCGCGACGACCGCGCCGGCCACTCGGTGATGGTTGTAGCTGGGGACAATGGCGCAGAGTTTCATGGCAGTTTTACCCGGCCGCTCGAGGCGATGGCGTCGCCGACCCGATAGGTAAAAGTAAGGGCGTGTTTCTCTGGATCCCAATCGAGCTGGAGAGCCAGCGGGTCCTGGGGCTGGATGATGCGGCGGAACTTGATCTGGAAATCCTGGGCGGTTGGCGGCACTTCCGGGAAATGCTGGCCAGAAAGCCGCAGTGCCCAATCCAGCTGGATGACACCGGCTACCACGGGATGGCCGGGGAAATGGCCGATGCAGACCTCCGGCGGGACGGCGAGCGCTAAAGTGACGCTGCGCTCGCTCGCGGTGGTTCCCAGGATCTGAGGCAGGATCATGACGCGGGTCCAAAAAGGGCGAGCATATCGGCAAGGGTCCGTTTGCCCAAAGCACTGGTCGGTAGCTGCGCGACAAAGCGCCAACGGCGCGGCCGGCCAGCCGGTTCCTGCCAGGGGGCCAGGGCCTGACGCAGCAGGCGGCTGAACCGGAAGGCTCCGTGCACGGCAAGTTCGCGCGCGCCGTCCTCGGTTAGAACCAGGATAGCAGCGAGCCGATCGTCGGGCGGTGGCAGCACCAGGGCGGCGGCCTGGCGGACCCAGGGCAGGCGGGCGAGGGATGTTTCGACTTCGACAAGATCGATACGCTTGCCTTCGATTTTCACGATCCGATCGACCCGGCCAAGGGCCTGGAAACCGCTATCCGTCAAGACAATCCGATCGGCGGTCTGTTGCCAGGTCGCTTGACCCTCATAGGGTGTGCAGACCGCGAGGCAACCATCGTCCGACTGGCGGATCGCGACACCGGGCAGCGTGTGCCAAGGCTCATCGGCTTGGCTCTGCTGACGGGTCGCAAACGCGCCGGTTTCGGTGCTGCCAAAAATCTCGGTGACCGCTGTGCCCAAGACGGCCTTGGCCTCCTGCGCCGCCGTCAAAGAAAGGGGCGCTGCGGCTGAGAAAATCTGCGCCGGCTGCTTTTGGGTGGGCAGGGCCGCAAGCCCGCCGAGGCGAGAGAGATGGGCTGGACTCGAGATCAGTAGGCTGCGATCCGTCAGCCGTTCCAACAGCGGTTCCCAGACATCGAAGCTCAAGGCTTCGAAGGGGCGTCCCTTGGCCAACGGCCAGAGCAATTTGAACATCAGGCCATAAAGATGCTGATGCGGAACCGTTGCTAGGACTTGATCGACCTGCGTTGTACCCCATTGCCCGTCGAGGGTCGCGATCTCGCGCTCCAACATGGTGAGCGTGCGGATGATGCGTTTGGGCGTGCCGGTTGAACCCGACGTGAAGAAATCGATGGCGCCGGCCGGGTCAAGCGATCGCAGCGGAGCAGGCGAACCGGGCTCGATCTCCGCCTCGATCAGCTTGTCGAATGCGTCGGCGAACTGGCTGCGGGCCGCCTGCTGCCCGCCCGGCAGCAGGACGACGGCGGCGCCGGCATTGAGGATCGCGAAGAAAGCGACGGCGAAGGCATAGCCATCCTCGATCCGCAAGGCGACGCGCTGATATCCGGCGACATGCGGGGTCGCGCGGGCAACATCCTCGCGAAAATGACCCAGCGTCAACAACTTGCCCTGACGATAGGCGATCGGGCGGTCCAGCGGAGCGTCGGTGCTCAGCAGCTGCGAAAGGGCGAGGAGGCTCATGCCGAACGTGCCGCGGTGCGTTTGACCTGGCAGCGGACGAGATATTCGATCCCGAAGACGAGGCCGAGCAGCCCATAGGACAAAAGCCCGGTCCACAGGGTCCAGACGGCGACACTAGCCCAGAGCGCGGTGCCGGCACAGATAGCGGCATTGATCAGCAGAACACCGACCCAGACCTGGGTCACGCGTCTTGTATAGCGCACGCCTTCGGCGGGCAGATCGGGTTCGCGCAGGCGGGCGATCCGCTCGATAAAAGAAGGCGGATAGACCAGGGAGGCTGCAAAGATCCCGGCAACGATCAGGGAAACGGCGACAGGATAGGCTTTGGCGGCAACTTCGGGCACGACGGAGGCGATAGCGGCTAGAAGAGCTGCCCCGATCAGGAACGCGAGGATCGGCATACGGCCGCCAAGGGCGCGCAAGCCAAACCCCCGCAGCAGAATAAGGCCGGTCCCGATCGCTGCAAAAACCAGTGGCGGCACGGCCCCTTGCGCGAGATACACCAGGAACGGATAGGCAAGGCCGCCGACGATTGCGACGGCCAGCCCGATCCTAGCTGGCGACAGACGCATTGGCGGCCAGCAGCTCTTCGACGCAAAGGACGACATCGCCGACGGTGCGCACCGATTTGAATTCTTCCGGGCGGATGCGCTGACCGGTCAGGGTCTGCAGCTTCACCACCAGATCGACCGCATCAATGCTGTCGAGATCCAGTTCCTCGAACAGCTTGGCTTCCAAGGTGACTTTCTCTGCCGGGACGTCGAACATCTCGGTCAGATATTCCGTCAGGGTCGCAAGAATTTGATCGCGGGTCATTATCGCGCGGCTCCCTGGGCGGCCGTGATGAAGCGGCCGAGATGACGGATTGAAGCGAAATGCTCTTTGACCTCTTCGGTGATCGTCTCGATACGGATCCCGTAGCGCTTGCGCAGAGCAACGCCAAGCTCCAGGGCGTCGATCGAATCGAGGCCCAGTCCTTCACCGAACAGAGCTTCCTCACTCTGAATATCCTCGACCGTTATATCCTCGAGCTTCAAGGCGTCGATGATCAGCTGTTTCAGCTCTAGCTCAATGTCAGACATAACCCAGTTTCTCTGCGTAGTAGACTTCCAACGATCGGACCAATTCTCGGGCCGATAGGCTTCGGTGTTCGTGAACGAGGTATTCGCCCGCTTCAATACAGCGGTCGGTAGATAAATGAAATAGCGGCCGCTGTGCCGGGATGCGCCACCAAGGCTCACCTTTCGTCAAAGTCAGCGGTGTACATGTTAATAGAACCAGCTGGATTTTGGCCCCTGTGAGGGTTGCCAAGTTCGCAAAGCCGCGGCGGAACTGCGGTTTTTCACCCGGCCGGGTGCGTGTCCCTTCGGGAAAGATTATCAATTGTTCGTCTGCCGCCAATGACTTACGGCAGGCTTCCAGCAATTGGTCGGGCTCCAGATCGTTGCGGATGAAACCCGCCCCGCGCATGACGCTACCCAGCAGCGGGTGCGACCACAGCTCGTGCTTGACGATACATTGCGCCCGCGGCAAGACCGACATCAGCACCACCACATCCAGCAGACAGGGGTGGTTGGCGATAATCAGGCGGCCACCCGGCGCCCGCAGCCGCTCGAGATCATCCAGGCGGAAGCTAATCAGCCGCAGGGTGGCCAGCACGCCCAAGAACAGACGAAAGGCCCACCGCAGCACCCATTGGGCCCGGCTCCGCTGCCATCCAGGCAACAGCCGCAACAGTGGCAGGACCGTGATTGCCAGCAGGAAGCCGCCAGCCGGCACAAGGGTGATCGCGACAGCGGTTGCAGCGAGGCGCCATAGATAATTGGTCGGCATGCCACTCATGAACGGGACCACTGCCACGACAGCCGTTCACCCTGCGATTTGCCCTCACGCGCGCCGCTCAGCAGGAACTTCAGGAAATCGAGCGCCATAATCTGCGAGGCGGGGCTGCCGTCGCTGGGGGCTGTCCGCATCATCAGCGGTGTGCCGGGACCATCCGCCGTCAGCAGTAATGCTATGGCGATCGGGGCTGGCGGCAGCTTTGCCAGATCATAGAAGGGCGCGGGCAGCGGTTCGTCGTAATAGACCAGTAAGACGGGCTCTGTTGGAGTCTCGCTCAAGCAAATGGCAGCCTCCAGCAAGCCGGCACCAAAGCTTTCGTCACCGGCGGCGACAGCTGTGTGGCCACGACGGTTTTTCTGGACGATCGAGAGGAGCCCCGCGAGGGCGTGATGCACGGACAGCATGAAATCGGACGGCGTGACGTCTTCGCCGACCGCAAGGCCGCGCAAAATCGACAAGGTACGGTCGAATTCCCCGTGCCGCGAGGCAAAGACATAACGGCAGTCCTCGGACCTCGGTAAGCCCCACGCCGCTTTTAGCGCCTGCTGCCCCAGGGCTCCAATCCGCCGGCGGAGCATGAGGGGCGGTACCGCCAACGCCTCTTCGTTTTGTGCGAGGGGCTCGCGTTCTTCTGCCCAGGCGCTCCAAGCAGCAGGAGTGTCCCGCCCAGGAGTCCATGCCTGCCAGCTCTCTACCCGAAACCGCAGTCCGGTCATGGTTGTTTGATCGTGCATATGTATACTAACACAGTCTTGGCTTTTACTGCGGCGGCCTTCGGATAATTCGGTAGAGTGGTGCTCAAGTTTTGCACCTATATTCAGCGCCGAACCTACCATGGGCGTTAGAAGTTGTGGAGATGATAGTTACAGTCGCCTCATGTCGTTTGGCGGGGCCGGAGACACCGGCATTAGTCGCGCAATGGGCGAGTTTTGAAGACCGGGCACATGCCGGTACGCGCACCGCATCCCTGACAGCGCGAGCCTTGCTGCGGCATTTGTTGGCCGAGGTCTGGGGGGAGGGCGACTGGGAAATCGAAACCGATGCCAAAGGCAAACCCTGGCTGCGATCCCCGGATGGCGAACGGGGGCCGAGCATTTCTCTTAGCCATAGTGGTGATTGGGTGACTGTGGCGACGGTGGCTTCCGGTCGCCTGGGGGTCGATATTGAAACCCACAAGCCGCGCAAGTTCGACAAACTCGCCGCCTATGCCTTTGGACCGCAGGAAGGGGCGCTGGTCGCCGCCGGTGGGGCGGCGGCTTTCTATCGCATCTGGGTTTTGCGCGAAGCGCGCTCCAAGGCAACCGGGGTCGGCATCGCGGAAGCGGCCAATCGCCAGGATCAGGTGATCGGGGAAGGCGATGCTTGGCGGGACCGATCCTGGTTTTTCGCCTTCCGCCGCCTGGCACCGGACCTCAGTTTCGGCCTCGCGCTCGAAGCGCTGACCGATAGCCCCGTTGAGGTCCGCTGGCTTTAGCGGCTGATATCGGCATGGACCACATCGATGGTGCCGACCTTGAAGCCGGCGGCGCAATACCAGAGGTACTGTTCCCACATCCGCTTGAACCGGCCATCGAACCCCAGGGGGGCGAGGGTTGGCCAGGCGGCCTGGAAACGCTCCTGCCATAGGTCGAGGGTGCGGGCATAATGCTGGCCGTAACTCTCGGATCCACCCCAAGTTAAGTCTGCCCGCTCCACTTCCTGTCGCAGCCGGCTGGGCGAGGGCAGCATGCCGCCCGGGAAGATGAAGCGCTGGATATAGTCGGCGCCCTGCCGGTAGCTATCGAACTCTTCCTCGGCGATGGTGATGATCTGCAGGCAGGCGCGCCCGCCGGCAACCAGTCGGTCGCGCAGACTGTTGAAGAAGGTCGGCCAATAGCGCTCGCCCACCGCTTCGAACATTTCGATGCTAGCGATGCGGTCGAACTGACCTCGCACATCGCGGTAATCCTGTAGCCGGATCTCGACCCGATCACTCAGCCCTAAGCGCTGCATGCGCTCGGTCGCAAAGGTATGCTGGGCGGGGCTAATGGTGAGAGCGGTGACCCGGGCGCCGATGGTGCCGGCGGCATATTCGGCAAAGCCGCCCCAGCCACAGCCGATTTCCAGCACGTGATGCTCGGCGGTCAGGCCCATGCGTTCGGCAATGCGCTGGTATTTCCGGCGCTGGGCGCTCTCCAGGCTTTCCGGCGCGGCGAGATCGCCGAAGAGCGCGGCGGAATAGGTCATGCTGGGGTCGAGCCAGGCGCTGTAGAAATCATTCCCCAGGTCGTAATGCTGGGCGATGTTTTTGCGGCTGCCGGTCCGGCTGTTCGGCCGCAGGGCATGCGCCAAAAACTGCACAATCCGCATCCAGCGCTTGCCCCGCATGGCCCGGGCCAGCGGAGCCTCGTTGCGAAGCGCAACTTCGAACAGAGCGGGGATGTCGGGGCTGGTCCAATCCTCGTCGAGATAGGATTCGCAGAACCCTAGCTTGCCGCCGGTCAGCATGCGGGTGGCGACCCGGTCGTTCCGCACTTTGAGCACGCCATGCGGCCCGGCTTCCGTACCATCGAACCGATGGCTGGTGCTATCGGGCAGCACGATGGTGAGGCTGCCGATCCGAATGGAACGGGCAACGGCGATCAGCAGCTGCATGGTCCGCGACGGTTTGTAATGGCCGCCGTAGGCCGGCAGCTGAGTTTGAAGTCCGGTCTGGTCGCTCATCGATGCACCATGGTCTGCTTGGACGGGCGGGCGGGGGGCGGCTCGGGGCGGCGATGAAAGCGTGCACCCTTGAACCACAGGCGGCAGGCCTCCCAATGAATGCCCAAGGTGACTTTCAAAGTCACCAGTGGATGGGTCGCCAGCAAAAGCAGCAGGCGGGCGGATGTCAGGGCGCGGCGGTGGCCGGTTTGTGTCGCCAGTAGCAGATCGCCCTCGCTATCGCCGTGGCGGATCTGGATCGCCAGATGCGCGTCCGGCACAGTCAGGCGAAAGGCATAATCACCGGCAATGGCCAGGAACGGCGAGACATGGAATTCCTTCTCATGCCGATGGTCCACCATGCCCGACGCGCTCTGGTCCGGCGTCACTGGGCAGACGTAGCAATGCTGGTCGCCAAAGGTATTCTTGACCTCATAGACGATCGCCCGCAGCACCCCGTCCGGCCCCTGGCAGTAATAGACCGACAGGGGGTTGAAGACGTAACCGGCCAGACGCGGGAAACACAGCAGCCGGATGGTGCCGCCGGCCAGATCGATCCCTTCGCCTGCCAGCATCGCCTGCACCCAGGGCTTCAGCGGGCTGCCGTCCCGGGCGCCATGGTCGCGGTCCTGGAGGCTGAAGAGGTTGGCGCGATTGTGCGACAGCAGGGCCGGCAGATCGTCGAGGTGATCGAGATCGACCAGCAGCGACCAGACCCGATAGGCAAAGGCATGTTTGAAGGGGCGCAGGCGCGCGTGCCGGACGCGGCAGAGGTAGACGGCATGTGGGCCACTCATGAGGTTTTATCCGCCGTGCGGATCGAAACATCCTGCGGGGTGGCATGGCGGCCGGCGGGCGAGGCATCCCGCACCACCCAGGGGCGCTTGGCGCCAAAGGCCTCGGCGACGGCAAGACCCGCTGACAACCCATCCTCATGAAAGCCATAGCCCATATAGGCCCCGCAGAACCATACGCGCTGCACGCCCTGAATGCTGCCGATCCGGCCCTGCGCGGCGATAGCATTCTGGTCGAAGACCGGATGCTCGTAGTGAAACTCTGCGATCTTCAGGTCTGGGGCCGGCTCGTTCAGCGGGTTGAGGGTCACGAAGAGGGGATGGCGCCGGTCGATGCCCTGTAGCTTGTTCATCCAATAGGTAACGCTGACGCGGGCGGCCGTCTGGGCACTCGTCGCTAGATAATTCCAGGCGGCCCAGGCACGGCGGCGTTTGGGCATCAGGCTTGGGTCGCGATGCAGGATCGCGCGGTTGGGTTGATAGCGGAAGGCCCCGAGGATTCGGCGTTCCTCCCGGCTGGCATCGGTCAGCATCGCCAGCGCCTGATCGGCATGGGCGCCGATGATCACATGATCGAAGACCTCGCGCCGGCCACCGCTGCTGTCGACCAGCACGCCGTCGGCGAAGCGCTGGATCGCGCTGACTTTGCTGCCCTGGTGCAGGGTCCCCCCGAAATGCTCCACCATCCTGTCGACATAGGCCCGGCTGCCGCCGACGACCGTGTGCCAGCGCGGGCGGTTCTTCAGCTCCAGCAGCCCATGATTACGGAAGAATTGCACGAAGCTGCGGGCGGGGAAGGCCAGCATCTGATCGGTCGGGCAGGACCAGATCGCGGCAGCCATCGGCAGCAGATGCTGATCGATGAACCGTTTGCCGTAGGCTTTAGCGGTCAGATAATCGCCGAGACTCAGGTCTTCCTCGCGCGGATTATCCAGCAAGCTCGGCGCCTCACGATAGAAGCGCACAATGTCGCGCAGCATCAGATAATAGCTCGGCTTCAGCAGGTTCCGGCGTTGGGCGAACATGCCGACAAGATTGCTGCCGGAATATTCAAGGCGCCCCTGGTCGAGCGTGACAGCAAATGACATGTCGGTTGCCAATGTTGGCACTTCCAGCACCCGCAGCAGCGCGATCAGGTTGGGGTATGTCGCTTCGTTGAAAACGATGAAGCCGGTATCGACTGGCTGGGAACCGCCGCCGATCAGCGGGGCCGCCACTGTATTGCTGTGGCCACCGATATAGGTGTTCTGTTCGAACAGCGTGACCTTGTGGCCCGCCCGGTCCAGAAGCCAGGCGGCGCTCAAGCCAGAAATGCCGGTTCCGACGACTGCGATCCGCATCAATCCGCCATCCGATGTTTGATCAGACGCAGCACACCGCCCAGCAGGGGGAGCTTTTCATAGAATTGCTCGCCGGCATCCCAATGGTCGATATGGCTGGATACTAGGCCATCGGGGCTGAACCGCACGTCCGACAGGCCGGTGATGAGCCATGTGTTGGTGTTGCCCTTGGGCCGAAAAGACATGCTCCAGCGCAGAAAGGCACCGTTTGATCCGATAGCCCGGTCCTGAATGATGAACCGGGGTTCGTCGAGGCGCTTAAACATGCCGGCAAAGATGCGCTTCATATGATCGCGCGACTGCACGTCATTGAAGGGATCCTTGAAGCGCACATCCGGCGTCGTCAGCTTGTCGAGCTGATCCAGGGTTTCCGGCTGCAACGTCTCATAGAACCTGCAATAGCTTTCCAGGCTTTCGGTCATGATTGCACCGCCTTGCCGATGAGCCAGAAATACAGGGGATAGGGCAGGCAGCGCAGCAGCTTCATGCTCCAGGCCAGCCGGCGTGGGAAAGTTATCTCGAACCGATTGCTGGCAAGGCCGCGCAGGATCCGCTGAACGGCACTCTCCAGTGGCATCAGAAACGGCATCGGGAAAGCATTGCGGTCGGTCAGGGGCGTCTTGACGAAGCCCGGGCACATCAACTGCACCTTCACGCCGTTGCGGCCGGCATCGAGGCGCAGGGCTTCGGCGAGATTGATGAGGGCGGCCTTGCTGGCGCCATAGCTCAACGCCAGTGGCAGGCCGCTATAGCCGGCAACGCTGGAAACCAGCACCAGTTGCCCCCACCCGCGCTTGCTCATGGCCGGCAGCAGCGCTTCCAGGCAATGAGCGATGCCCATCAGATTGACCTCGATGGTTTTTCGAAACGCGGCGGCCTCGAAGCTGCGGGCAGTATCGGGCTCATAGATGCCGGCATTGAGGATCGCTAAGGCCGGAACGCCATGGGTAGCGATCAGGCTGGATGCCGCATCCCGGCAGGCATCGGCATCGGTGACATCCAATGGCCAGGGTAGAAATTTGCCTGGGCCTTGTGCTTCGACCAACACCTCTGCCAAAGCGTCACTGCGGCGCGCGAACCCAATCACCGTCCAGCCTTCCTTGATCAGAGCATGGGCGAGGCCGGCGCCGATGCCGCTGGAAGCACCGGTAATCCAGGCAACACCGTCAGACGGGCTGGGAGTTCGGGTGGAGGCCATGGGGTCCGCTGCGTTATGAGTGATTCTTAGCTCAATACGCAGGCTGGTGCAGATCGGATCAGGCGTACACGCACTAAGTTTGTCACCGAAAATCCTGTTTCGATTCCGAAGGTGACCAGCCGAGAGTCGTGAGACCGACCGACGGGATCAGGAAACCGGTGAGCGTGTGAAACAGGATGTTTGTTTTGGCGTTCTATCCTTGTCGATCTGTCATCGAGGGAGAGCGCCATGACCGAAGCCGAACGGATTCACATCATCGCCCTGCTGGAACGCGCCGAAGCCGATTTGGCGCTCCTCAATGCCTGTGCCGACCCCGAGTGTCTGGGCGACACCAACATCCGCGCATTACCGCGCGTGCGGGCGGAATTGCGCCGCCTGCGCGGGGATGGTGCGCATCCTCTGCGGCAGGTGGGCTAGCGCCTAATAGGCTGAACCGCCGATCCGCAGCATGCATTCAGGGGTGCGAGCGCCGGTCGAATCATCGCAGCGCGGACCGCTCGGCCCCTTAGGGGCATAGCTGGCATAGGAGGGGCTGTAATTGCCCGGCGGCGTGCGGTTCAGCGGACCGCAAGCCGCCAGCGCACAAGTCCCGATCAGCGTCAGGATGATAAGGGGTTTGGGCATCATGGAACGGCGCATCACTGCCTCCTTGGGCTCAACAACGCCACCTTCCAATAAGATGGTATCAACCCAACGAAATTGGCAGGCCTAAGTTCCGATGCTGCGCCGCAAAAACACGATGGAATTGTTGCTTTCGCGGAAGGGGTCACAGTCGGTGAAGTCCAAGCTGCGATAAAGCCTCAAGGCGCCTGCCATCCGATCGATTTCGGTGTCGAGATAGAGGGCGGAGAACCCTGCCTGCCGCGCCTCATCGATCAGTCGCAGCATCAGATCCCTGGCAAGGCCGGTGCCGCGATGGCCCGGGCTGACCCAGAGGCGTTTGACCTCGGCCGCCCGCTCGTCCGTAATCTCGGGTAGTGGTCGATAGGCAACGCAGCCGGCTGCCTCGGTTCCCTCCGTCGCGATCAGCAGCAGGCCGAGGTCTGGGGCGTAGGAGTGCGGCAGCTCGGCAATCTCACGCTCCAGCTTGCCCATGCGAAAGCCGGTGCCGGTGCTGCCACGGGCAAAGTCATAATAGTCATTCAGGAGCACGCGGGCCTGCTCGATCTGGCGGGGATCCGCATCGGGGCGAAGGGCTGCGATCTCCATTAGAGCGCAGTGAGCGCCACGACCTTGCCCTTGAAGCGATCTTCGGGCAGGCCGCGCAGCGGCAGATCGACATAGAAGATGCTGCCGGATAGCGGATAGCGGCTGGCGTCATCGATGCTCAAATTCTCACGCGCACTGGTGATGAAAAGCCGATTGAGGTCCGGGCCGCCAAAACAGCAGCAGGTCACCTGAGGGACGGGCAGATTGATGCGGATATCGCGGGTGCCGTTGGGCAGGAAACGCTGGACGCGGTTGCCGTTGAACTGGCAATTCCAGAGGGCGCCCTCGGCATCGACACAGGAGCCGTCCGGGCCACCTTCATCGCTGGTGAGGCGCGCGAACAGGTGTTTCTCGCCAAGCTTGCCGCTCAACGGATCATAGTCGAAGCGGAAGATGTCCTTGGCCGATGTATCGGCGAAATACATCGCGCGGCCGTCGGGGGCGAAGGCGAGTGAATTGGTGCAGCCGACCTCTTCGAACAGGCTGTCGATCTTGGCGCCGTCGACCCGGATCACTTGCGACAGGCGGCGCAGCGAGACCTCGTCCATGCCGCCCACGACAAAGCGACCCTGGCGGTCACAGCGGCCATCATTCATGCGGGTGGTGGCTTTGTCCGGTTCAAACTGGCTGAGGCGCCGGCGCGCGCCGGATTGAGCATCGAATTGGAACAGCCCACTTTCGAAGGCGGCCAGAATTGCGCCGTCACCATCGAAGGTGAAGGAGCAGAGGCGCTCCTCCAGATCCAGAACTTTGAGGTCGCCGCCATCGAAATTCGCCGAACAGAAACGTTTGCCGTGAATATCGGTCCAATAGAGCCGATTGTCGCTGCCGTTCCACTGAATGCCCTCGCCCAGGATATAATCGGCTTCGATCAGCAGCTTGGCATTCAGAACGGTAGACATCGGCACGGCTCCTCATTGTTATTCACCCCGACTGGTTGATTTCGCCGGTTGCAGGGCGCAAGAGTGGGTGTGAATAATTTACCTGTCAAACAAAAAGGGCTTCAAAAGCCCGCCTGGGGGGATGGGGTGTCGGTAGGGGATTTTGATGTCGCGGGCGGCATAACGAAGCTGCGCGTCTTGAATGAAATCCGCCGCCGCGAAGCCGTGGCGCGGGTGGATATTTCGACCGCCACCGGTCTGTCGCGCGGCACCGTCACCGCCATCACCGCCGACCTGATCCAGGAAGGGCTGGTGATGGAGTTGGAGGGCGCGCCCGAAGCGGGCGCCCCCTCGCAGCGTGGCCGGCCGCGGGTGCTGCTGTCGCTTAATCCCGATGCTCAGCGGGTGGTGGGGGTGAAGGTCGCGCCCGACACCATCACCGTGTCGATCACCAATTTCATCGGCGATGTTGTCGCCCGCCACGATACCGTCGTGCAGGTGCGGCTGCGCGAGCCCGAGGATGTCGCGCGCCTTGTCCATGAGGGCATCGATCATGCGCTGGCGCTGGCCGGCCTGACCCTGGCCCAGACGGCCGGCATCGGCATCGGCGTGCCGGGTTTCATCGATCATGCCAGCGGTCTTTGCCGCTGGAGCCCGGTCTTCGGCGCCGCCGATATTCCCTTTGGTCAGATGATGGCGAAACGCCTGGGGCGCCCAGTTTTGCTGGATAATGATGCCAACCTGGTTGCGCTGGCCGAACAATGGTTCGGGCCGCGCCGGGCCGAAAGCGACTTTCTAGTTGTCACGGTCGAACATGGCGTCGGCATGGGGCTGGTGCTGGATCACCGGCTCTATCGCGGCGCGTTACGGGTCGCCTCCGAATTCGGCCATACCAAGATCCAGCAGGGCGGGGCACTGTGCCGCTGCGGGCAGCGTGGCTGCGTCGAGGCCTATGTCGCCGAATATGCCATGGTGCGCGAAGCGGGGGCCTTCCTGCCGGCTTGCGATATCAGCGATCCCCAGGCGACGCGTCTGGCGCTCGATGAACTCGCGCGCCTGGCCGAAGCCAAGGACCCAATGGCCCTCGATATTTATCAGCGTGCTGGCACGATTCTCGGCATCGGTCTCGCCAATCTTATCAATATCCTCAATCCCCCGCTGATCGTGCTGTCGGGCCGTGCGATGCGCAGCGCGCATCTGTTCTGGGAGGCCATCATGGCGGCCTTGCGGGCCAATACGGTTGGCGGTGAACAGGATCTGCCGCGCATCGAAGTGCATCCCTGGGGCGATGATGTGTGGGCGCGCGGCGCGGCGGCGCTGGTGCTCGATCGATTGTATCAGCTTCCCCAAAATGGCAGCTAAGGCACCCTATTAAGTTTTGTGACTGAAAATATTTCTTGCCAATTTCAAGACCTCCTCGCCTACTAACGCCGGAAAGACGCGGGATCGGCACCATCTTGGATAGCCGGAAATAAAATCAACCGCGTCCCTTATGGAGGACGTCATGAAGCGATTGGGTCTTTACCTGTCGTCGGCCTTGCTTGCCGCGACTTGTGTTACCGCTGCCAATGCCCAGAAAGTCACCGTCGGCGTGAGCTGGTCCAACTTCCAAGAAGAACGCTGGAAGACCGACGAAGCCGCGATTAAGGCCGCGATCGAAAAGGCCGGTGGCACCTATCTTTCGGCCGATGCGCAATCCTCGCCCGCCAAGCAATTGACCGACGTCGAAAGCTTGATCTCGCGCGGCGCCAAGGCGCTGATCGTGCTGGCGCAAGATACCGACGCCATCCGCCCGGCGATCGAAAAGGCCGTCAATGAAGGCATCGCGGTCGTCGGTTACGACCGTCTGATCGAAAACCCGAATGCCTTCTACATCACTTTCGATAATAAAGAAGTCGGCCGCATGCAGGCGCGCGGCGTCTTCGCCGAAAAGCCCAAGGGCAATTACGTCTTCATCAAGGGCTCTTCGACCGATCCGAACGCCGATTTCCTGTTCGCGGGTCAGATGGAAGTCCTGAAGGACGCCATGGCCAAGGGCGACATCAAGAATGTCGGCGAGGCCTATACCGATCAGTGGCTGCCCGCCAATGCCCAGCGCAATATGGAGCAGTTCCTGACCAAGAATAACAACAAGGTCGATGGCGTCGTGGCCGCGAACGACGGCACCGCCGGCGGCGTCGTGGCAGCGCTCGCAGCCCAGGGGCTGGCCGGTTCCGTGCCGGTCTCGGGTCAGGACGGCGATAAGGCCGCGCTGAACCGCGTGGCCCTTGGCACCCAGACTGTCTCGGTCTGGAAGGATGCGCGCGAACTGGGCCGGGTTGCCGCCGAAACCGCCCTGCTGCTGGCCAGCGGCAAGAAGATGACCGAGGTTCCGGGCGTCGTTACCTTCAGCGAAGGCCCGAAGAAGCAGCCGATGCAGTCGCTGTTCCTGAAGCCGCAGCCGATCACCAAAGACAATCTAAATGTCGTGATCGATGCCGGTTGGGTCACCAAGGATGTGGTCTGCCAGGGCGTGCCCAAGGGCAAGACCAAGGTCTGCGGCTAATCTCCCCCGACTAGCCGTACTTCGCGCGGCGGGGGCGCGACCCCGTGATCCCCCGCTGCGTATTTTCCCGCTGATATCCCGGATGGCTTCCCTTCATCCGGGATGTCGACCGGAGGTTTTGGGTTTATGGGTGCATTGAAAGACCGGTTCGAGGCGTTGGAGCTCAACGGGCGCATGCTCGGGATGCTCGCCGCGCTCGCGGTCATCTGGATCGTTTTCGATCTCGTTTCGGGCGGTGCGTTCCTGACGCCCCGCAATCTCTGGAATCTCTCGGTTCAGACCGCCTCGATCGCCGTCATGGCTTGCGGCATGGTGCTGATCATCGTCACCCGCAGCATCGACCTGTCGGTCGGCTCGCTCCTGGGGTTTGTAGCGATGATCGTCGGCGTCGCCCAGGCGAAATGGCTGCCGGAGCTTTGGGGGTTCGAACATCCCCTGACCTGGCTGGTGGCGGTGCTGATCGCGGTGTCGCTGGGGGCCTTCATTGGCGCTGTCCAGGGCGCAATCATCGCCTATCTCGCGGTGCCGTCCTTCGTGGTAACGCTGGCAGGCCTGCTGGTCTGGCGCGGGGCTGCCTGGTGGACGACCTCGGGCCAGACCATCGCACCGATGGATAATAATTTCAAACCGATCGGCGGCGGCGTCGAAGGCGCGATCGGTGATCAGTTGAGCTGGGTGATCGCGGCGCTGGCAATTGGGCTCATCACGCTCTTCCGCCTGCTGTCGCGCCGGCGGCGCAAGTCCTTTGGGTTCGCAGTTCGCCCGCCCTGGGCCGAAGCGGCTCTGATCCTGATTCTGGCCCTCAGCGTGATTGGCGCTACCCTGGTGGTGAATGCCTATCCGCTACCCGCCGGCATCGCCCGCCGGATGGTGGAAGCAGCCGGCGGTACCTGGCCCGAAGGTGGGCTTTTCATCGCCCATGGCTTTGCCGTGCCGGTGCTGATCGCGGCGGTCGTGGGCGTGGCGGTGACGTTCCTGACCAAACGCACCCGCTTTGGCCGCTATATCTTCGCGATCGGCGGCAATCCGGAAGCCGCCAAACTGTCAGGCATTAATACCAAGAAGACTCTGATGGGGGTCTTTGCCCTGATGGGCGGGTTGGCCGGTATCGCCGCCTGTATCTCGACCGCCCGCCTCAATGCCGCGACCAATTCGGCCGGCACACTGGACGAGCTTTATGTCATCGCCTCGGCGGTCATAGGGGGGGCGTCGCTTGCCGGTGGCAGCGGTACGATCGTGGGCGCGATGCTGGGTGCCCTCGTGATGCAGTCGCTTCAATCCGGCATGGTGCTGACGGGGGTCGATGCGCCCTTGCAGAATATCGTCGTCGGGTTGGTGCTGGTGGTCGCTGTCTGGGTCGATACGGTTTATCGGGGGCGTGCGAAATGAGTGAAGCGATGAACCCCCTCGTTGAAATGCATGATGTCTCGATTGCCTTCGGGGGCATCAAGGCTGTCGATAGCGTATCGATCGATGTGCGTCCGGGCGAGGTCGTCGGGCTTCTGGGCCATAACGGCGCCGGCAAATCGACCCTGATCAAGATCCTGTCGGGCGCCTATCAGGCCGATAGCGGCGAGATCCGCGTCAATGGTGTGCCGGTCGATATCCGCAATCCGCGCGACGCTAAGACTTATGGCATCGAGACGATCTATCAGACCCTGGCGCTCGCCGATAATGTCGATGCGGCGGCTAATATTTTCCTTGGCCGCGAGATCCTGACCCGGTGGGGCACGCTCGATGATGCCGAGATGGAGGCCCAGACCCGCACGGTCATGGGCCGCCTCAACCCACACTTCCGCCGCTTCAAAGAACCCGTTCATGCGCTTTCGGGCGGGCAGCGGCAGTCGGTGGCGATTGCCCGGGCGATCCATTTCAATGCCCGCGTGTTGATCATGGACGAACCGACGGCGGCCTTGGGCCCAGCGGAAACCAAGCAGGTGGCCGATCTGGTGCTGCAATTGAAGCGGGAAGGCATCGGCATCTTCCTGATTTCTCATGACATCCATGACGTATTCGATCTCGCCGATCGGATCGCGGTCATGAAGAATGGCCGCCTCGTCGGGACGGCGGCGGTCAAGGACGTCACCCAGGATGAAGTGCTGGGGATGATCATTCTCGGCAAATGCCCGCCCGGCGCAACGCCGGGGCCAGGGGCTTCGAGTTAAGTGCGACAGGAACAGAAGGAACAGCGTTGATGGATGCCCAATACCGCAGCTTGAATGGCAAGACGGTCCTGGTTTCCGGCGGTGCCAGCGGCATCGGCGAAGCGATTGTGCGGGCCTTTGCCTCTCAAGGGGCCAAGGTCGGCTTTGTCGATCTGAATACCGAAGCGGGGAACGCATTGGCGGCCGAACTCGGCAGCAACGTGCATTTCGAAACCGTCGATCTGCGCGACGTGCCGGCCTATCAGGCGGCGATCGGGAAGATCCGCGCCAAGCTCGGCCCCATCACCGTGCTGGTGAACAACGCCGCGCGTGACGATCGCCATACCATCGATCAGGTGACGCCGGACTATTGGCGCGAACGGTTCGCCACCAACATCGACCATCAGTTCTTTGCGGCCCAAGCGGTCTATAAGGACATGGAAGCGGCCGGCGGTGGTTCGATCATCAATATGGGTTCGACCAGCTATCTCGTCTCCGACGACAGCTTTGCGGCCTATAAGACCTCGAAGTCGGCGGTGATCGGCCTGACCCGTGCGCTCGCCCGCGAACTCGGCCCCCATAACATCCGCGTCAATTGCCTGATCCCCGGCTGGATCATGACCGAGCGTCAGGTGACCATGTGGCTGACGCCTGATGGCGAAAAAGAACTGATGAAGCGTCAGTGCCTGAAGCGTCGTCTGGTGCCCGACGATATCTCGACGACCGCTGTGTTCCTCGCCTCGCAAGATGCGGCCGCGATGACGGCGCAGAGCTTCATCGTGGATGGTGGCTGGTATTAAGTCTTTGTGTCGGCCTACCGCCCTTGGGGCTACTTGAGGCCGAAACGCCCTGCACTCGTCATCCCGTGGCTTGACCACGGGATCTCCTCCGAGGGATCGTCCCATCTGCTGAAGGCAGTGTGGAAACGCTCCCGGAGAAGATCCCGGGTTCAGTGGCCCGGGATGACGATAGTGAGGGAGTAAGCATGAAAATCGCGGTCTTAGGCATTGGCCTCATGGGGGCGCCGATGGCGCGGCGTCTGATCGCGGCAGGTTATCCGGTCACCCTCTGGAACCGCACGGCGGCGAAAGCCGAAGCGCTGGCTGGTCCCGGCGTCACGATCGCCACGACCCTGGCCGATGCTGTCCGCGACGCCGACCTCACGATCACTATGTTGGAAAACGGCCCGATCGTTGAGCGCATCGTCGGCGAGATCGCCCTGACGCTGAAAGCCGGCAGCCTGTTTGTCGATATGAGCTCCATCCCGCCGGAAACCGCGCGGCTGCATTACGACAGTCTGCGCGGGATCGATGTTGCGGCCATCGATGCACCAGTCTCCGGCGGTCCTTCGGGCGCCGAAGCGGGAACGCTCGCGATCATGGCCGGCGGCGAGGCGGAGGCGATCGAGCGGGTGCGGCCCGTGCTCTCGCATCTCGGCCGTGTCACCCATGTCGGGTCGGCCGGCACGGGGCAGCTCTCCAAGCTCTGCAATCAATTGATCGTCGGCGCCACCATCGGGGCGGTGGCCGAGGCCTTGATCCTGGCCGAAAAAGGCGGGGCCGATCCCGCCAAGGTGCGCGAAGCTTTGAGCGGCGGCTTTGCCGACAGCAAGATTTTGCAGATTCATGGTCAGCGCATGCTGGACCGCGCCTTTATCCCCGGCGGGGCGGCCAGCGTGCACCTCAAAGACATGACGACGATTTTATCGGCAGCGCGGCGCACCGATTTGGACTTGCCGCTCGCCAGTCTTATTCATCATTTGTTTGAAGAACTCTGCGCGGCCGGTGAGGGAAACCAAGATCATTCGGCGCTTTTCCGACAAATCGCGCGGGCCGCCGGGGCAGAAGATCTTATCTGAGAGGTCTACCGTGTCGACAGTGTGACAGTTTCATGTAGATTGTGCCTTGGAATGGTATCCCCATTCTTTGAAGCGGGGGCACAGGAAGGGCATGACGGAAATCACCGCGCCATCAACAGATGAAACGGCGCGATCTTTTTCAACTGTCGAGCAAGATGATCAGAAGCTCGTTCGGCGTTTGACCTTCAGTTACATCGCTGCTCTTACGCTCATCGCGGTTTTGTCGGCGCTGGTGCACCTGCTGCTCGACAATATCATTACGCAGCAAAGCTTCAGCGGTTCGGTCATCAAGGTTGCCCAGCGCCAGATCACCCAGACTCAGCGGGTGACCAAGGCCGCCCTCGATTGGACGATGGGCGGCCGCCCGGCCGCGCGCCAGGAACTGGCCGAGGCCGTTCATCTGATGGCGAGCTCCAACGAGATTCTGACCGGCCGCAGCGAGGCCTATGGTTTCAAGGTCGAACTCTCGCCTGCCTTGCGTGGCATCTTTTTCGAAGGGCCGATGGGCCTGGATAACGAGGTGAAGCGCTTCGTCTATCATGCCGAAGCGCTGCTCGACACCGGCAACGATGCCCTCAACCGCGCGATCCATTTGCAGATCATGCGCGAGGCGGCGTCGGGTGATCTGCTGAGCGGTCTGGAGCACGCGGTCAATCAGTTTGAGCGTGAGGCGACCGAGCGGATCGAATCCCTGCGCGATGCCCAGAAAGTCGTGTTGGCCATTCTGCTGCTGACCCTGACGGCGGAGGCGATCTTCATTTTCCGCCCGCTGGTCAGAAGCGTGCATCTCTATGCTCAGCGTCTGTTGGAGCTCGCGACCCGCGATGCCCTGACGGGGCTTTTCAACCGCCGCCATTTCTTCGAATTGGGGCAGCGGGAATTCGATCGTGCTCGCCGGGCCTCAAAACCCTGTTCCTTGCTGCTGTTCGATATCGATCACTTCAAGTCGGTCAATGATACCTATGGCCATGCGGCCGGCGATGATGTCATCCGGGGGATTGCGGAGATCGCGCGCGATATCACCCGCAGGACCGACGTTACGGCGCGGGTCGGGGGCGAGGAATTCGTGATCATGCTGCCCGATACCTCGGCCGACGCTGCCAGCGTGGTCGGCGAGAAGCTGCGGATGGCGATCGAAATGGGGCGCTATGGGGCGCGCGACCTGCCGGCGACCGTCAGCCTCGGCATTGCCGAAGCCGTGCCAGGCGACGTCAATATATCCGACACACTGGCCCGCGCCGACGAGGCGCTTTATCGCGCTAAGCGTGAAGGCCGTAACCGTCTTGTGCAAGCAGAGGGCGCGAGCGCGGCCGCTTGATTAGCTAAGAGACCGCCCGACGTTGAAACGCGCCGCGAGCCACGCGATGATCGCCTTGGGTTCGTTCAACAGCCAGATATCGCCGATCTGAAGTCCGGCGCCTTGGGCCTCATCGGCGCTCATCAAGAGGGCGGGGCTATTCTGGTTCTCCTCGCCGAGGTCGATCAATTCGGGTCGGGGACGCGGATACTCGATGTATTGAATATCGAGCGCATGGCGAACCTGCGGATAATAGCCTAGGAACCCTTCGACCATTGCGCATTGCTGGCAGAAAAAGGGGCCTTCACCGTTCCGGATGATGTCGTTTTTCAGAAGATAGAGTTTGGCCATTACCAGCTCGGATCCGGCAGGGCCAGGAAGGCGTCTTTCAGCGATTGGCTCCAACGCTGGCGAATATCGGCGAAATAAGCGTCATGCTCGTCGAACTGCTGATGCATGCCAAGTTCCAGGCTGTCGCGATTATAGACGGCCAGATCCAGCGGCAGCCCGACCGACAGGTTGGAGCGCAGAGTGCTATCCATTGAAATGAGGGCGAGCTTGCTGGCCTGGGTCAGCTTGGTGTCATAAGAGAGCGCGCGGTCGAGGATCGGCTTGCCGTATTTCATCTCGCCGATCTGGAAATAGCAGGTGTCGGTGGAGGCTTCGATGAAGTTGCCGGCGCTATAGACCTGGAACAGGCGCATCTTATCGCCCTTGATCTGCCCACCGATGATGAAGGAACAGTTGAAGCCGCTGGCTTCCTGTTCCAGCCGTTCGCCATCAATGCGATAGCTGCGCCGCACGGCCGCGCCGACCAATTGCGCCGCCTCGAACATCGAGGAGACATTCATGATGGTCTTCGGGGTTTCTTCGTCGGGTAGGGTGACGCCGACCTGAAGGAAATGAACGACTTCCTGAGTGATCGCCAGATTGCCGGCGACCGCCATCATGATCGTGCGATCACCGGGTTCATTCCAGATCGTCATCTTGCGGAAGACGGCGATGTGATCCAGGCCGGCATTGGTCCGGCTGTCGGAAATCATCACCAGGCCGTCTTTCAACAGCATGCCGAGGCAATATGTCATCGATAAACCCGCTCACTTCCAGGCGAATTATTGTTGTTGTTGTTGCGCCGGATTATAGGGAGGTGAGACCAAGGTTTCCATAGGGGCGACGGAAACGGACACTGTTAAATCTTCCCGGCCCCCGCCGGTGCGAACCCCGCGCACGGGGCAGCCGTCGGCATAATCGACCCCGATGGCGACCCGGACGTAATGTTCGGTGGGGCAGATGCCGTTCGACGCATCGAAGCCGACCCAGCCGATGCTGGGGACATAGGCTTCGGCCCAGGCGTGGCTGACATCTTGGGGGCCGGAGATCGGCCCGCTGAGGAGATAGCCCGAGACGTAGCGGGCGGGAATATGCAGCGCCCGGGCGAGCGTGCAGAAGAGATGGGCGTGATCCTGGCAGACACCGGCTCCGATGGCGGCCGCTTCATTGGCGGTTGTGCCAACCTCGGTCATCCCGGGGCGATAGGGGATGCGATCGATGAGACCGCGCATCAATTGATGCAGCACGTCCAGGCGATGGGCCGGCCGCTCGGGCATGATCGCTGCCAGGAGGTGATCGAGATGCGGCCCCCAAGCGGTATAAGGGCCGCTGCGCAGCCAATAGTCGGGGGGCAGGGCGGCCGGGCCGTCTTCGCCGACCACCCCCGCCTTCTCGAAGGTTTCGACTAGGCCGCGCGCGACCAGTTCGATTTCGCCAACCTTGCTGTGGATGGTCAGGCTATCGACGCGGTTGCCGTGACCGTCCCACCAGGGATGGGTCGGCTCCGGCGTCGATAGAGCCCAATTGTGAACCCGCTGACTGGCGCTATTGGTCGGGGTCATGCGCAGATATTGGGTCGCCCCGTGCGCCTGACCGTCGAACCGATAGTGGGTCGTATGGGTTATTTCCAGCAGCATGCGTCGCTTTCAGCTCGCAAAGAGATAGTTTTCCGCGATCTCTTGGCCAAGGTTGTTGTTGCGTTTGATGAATTCCACCAGGAACTCGTGCAACCCGGTGGTAAAGAGATCATCCACCTTACCGTATCGCAGTTCCCCGTAAAGTTTGCCAGCCAGGCGGTGCGATTCATGGCGCGAGCCATAGATCGCTGCAAGGTTAACAAGGTGGCTGTCGATTTGTTTCAGGCAGAAATGCAAGGAGCGCGGCAGATCCTCGCGCAGGATCAGCAACTCGGCCACCCGCCAGGGGTAGATCGCCGAGGAATAGACCCGGCGATAGGTGCGCAGGGCATTCACGCAAGCCAGGATCTCCGACCATTGATAATAGTCGATATGGCCGCCGACGATTTCACCCTGGGGCAGCAGGATGTGATATTTGCTGTCGAGGATACGAGCGGTATTGTCCGCGCGCTCGATATGGATGCCGAGCTGTAGGAAATCATAGGCCTCGTCCCGCAGCAGGGTCGTCTGCAGGGCGCCATTGATCAGGCTGGTGCGCTCGCGCACCCAATCCAGGAACTCCTGCTCCTCGCCCTGGGGAATGCCTGACCCGATCCGGTCGCGCAAGGCCAGCCAAGTATCGTTCAGATATTCCCAGACCGAGACGGTGAGGTTGTTGCGCTCGGTGCGCGCATTGCTGCGGGCCGCCCGGAAACAGGCGACGATCGACGACATATTATCGCCGTCGAGCGCCATGAACGACAGTAGATCCGAGACGCTCTTGTTCGGGAATTTTTTCCCAAAGCTGTCGTCGACGCCGTAGGTGGCGGCCATCGAGCGCCATTCGCGCGCCCCGCCAGCCATCAGCCACATGCGGTGGGTCGCCTTCAAAAGGCTCGCGGTATTGCTGGCGCGTTCGACGTTGCGCCCGATCCAATAGAGATTTGCGGCAGTGCTAGAGAGCATTCCTGTGGCCCCTTCTTATTCTTGGTCCGCCAGCACCCAGGTATCCTTGGTGCCGCCGCCTTGGCTGGAATTGACCACCAGCGAGCCTTCCTTGAGGGCAACCCGGGTGAGGCCACCCGGCATGATCGTGATATCTTCGCCCGACAGGACGAAGGGCCGCAGATCTACGTGCCGCGGCGCGACGCCGCTATCGACGAAGGTCGGGCAGGTGGAGAGCGCCAGGGTCGGCTGGGCGATGAAGCCCGACGGGTCGGCCAGCAGGCGGGCGCGATAGGCTTCGATCTCGGCCTTGCTCGACGTCGGGCCCACCAGCATGCCGGCGCCGCCGGACCCATGGACCTCCTTCACCACCAGCTCGTCGAGATGGTCGAGAACATATTTCAGGTCCTGACTTTCCGAGCAGCGGTAGGTCGGCACATTTTCCAGGATCGGTTCTTCGCCCAGATAGAAGCGGATCATTTCGGGCACATAGCAGTAGGTGGCTTTGTCGTCGGCGATGCCTGTTCCGCAGGCATTGGCCAGATTGACATTGCCTGAACGATAGGCACCGATCAGGCCCGGCACCCCCAGCATCGAGTCCGGCCGGAAGGCCAGCGGATCGAGGAAGATATCGTCGATGCGGCGATAGAGGACGTCGACCTGCTTGGGCCCGCGCGGGGTGCGCATATAGACCTTGTTGTTATCGACGAACAGATCGGTGCCCTTCACCAGCTCGACACCCATTTCGTCGGCCAGGAACGCGTGTTCGAAATAGGCGCTGTTGAACTGACCGGGGGTCAGCACGGCGATGGTCGGCTCCGACCCGCTGGGTCGGAAAGCGCTGGCTTTCAGGCTGTTCAGCAGTTCTTCGGCATATTGCGCGACGGGCAGGATGCGGCGGCCGGTGAAGAGCGAGGGCAGCAAGCGCATCATCACCTCGCGGTTCTCCAACATATAGGAGACACCGGAGGGAACGCGGCAATTGTCTTCCAAGACATAGAACTGGTTCTCGGCCACCCGGACCAGATCGACGCCGCAGATATGGGCATAGATGCCGCGCGGCAGATCGAAATCCTGCATGACCGCCAGAAACTGGCCATTCTTGATGATCTGCGCCTCGGGCATCTTGCCCGCCCGGCAGATCTCGCGTCCGTGATAGGCGTCATGCAGGAAGGCGTTGAGCGCGCGGACCCGCTGCTTCAGGCCGGCTTCCAGGCGTTGCCATTCCGATTGCCCCATCACGCGGGGGATAAGATCGAAGGGGATGGATCTCTCGTGGCCGCCATCCTGGCCATAAGCACCGAAGGTGATGCCCATGCGCTCGAACAATAGGTCGGCCTGGCGCTGCAACTTCGGCAATTGCCCCTCGGGCAAGGTCTTCAGCCAGTCCGCGACCGGCTGGTAAGGCTCTCGGAGCGAGCCTTCAAAGCCATTCATCTCGTCGAAAATCGGTGGAATTTTGCCCTTACCCGATGTGTCGCTCATGGCACCTCCCTGTTCTTGACCATCACCGGCTGCGCAAGCGGCGTGCCAGCAATGACCCGATCACCATGGCGGAAGTAGGGGAGCGGGGGCAATGGGTGATGGATTTCCCGTTACGCTCAAGGCATGCTCGCGCCGGTAGTAGGGGGAGAGGTTTTTTGAAGCCGTACGCATGTCTGGTGGTGAGTCTTTTTCTGGTCGGCTGCGCAGCGCCAACGGTCCGGCCACGGCCGGCGCTTGATGCCACGACAACCGAGTTTCTGTCCGTTGTCCGATCGATCGATGTCTATGAAGCCGAGCTGCGCAAAGATCTGTCGCCAGCCGATCAGCCCTTTGTCGATTTGACCAAGCTCGATCTGAAAGCCACGACCGGGCCGGTCGATACGGATCGGATCCCTCCTGATCTCAAGGCTGCCGGCCAAGCCGTCTTCGACCGCCTTGTCGCGGCCCGCGATCCGAAACTGCCGGTGCTGACCCTTGAGTTCCATAAGAGCCAGGCGCTGAGCTTTGATAATCGCGGCAATCGCATGATCGTCACGGCCGGTGCTCTGGTGCCTTTGGTGTCGGGCGATGAATTTGCGCAGTTGATGGCGATGGAGATCGCTGCCGTCGATGGCGGCATCAATGATCTGCGATACCGCGTTCCGCTGCAGGGCGTGCGCATTCAGCGGCGGCTGGAGGCGGCTTCACCTCAAAAGGATCACCCGCTCCGGCCTGGCTTTGCCGCTCTGGGGGCTGCTGCCGCCTTTGGCAAGGTGGCCGAACAGCACGAGCCCTACGCCTGTTCCTTGCTGACCAAGGCCGGCTTTACCTGCCAAAGAGGGGACAGCGCCAAATGGATGACGATCCTCTTCCAGTCCCAGTTTACCCTCGGCGGCTCTTTGCCGAAGCTGGATTTCGATCAGGTGAAGCCGAAGGAAACGCTGGCGCGGCCGCGTGACGAAGCCTGGTTGAAGGCAAGTCAGGGGCTGCTGGTCGGGGCCGCCCTGGAAGATGTCGTGGGGTCGCCCCTGGGGCTGCTCAACCGACGGGACGGCTTGCGGATGGATCTGACGGATATGACCGGGATGGTCCTTGGTCCTGCGGCGTCACTGCGTCTGCCTGACGGTGTTGCTGTCGGCGTCGGGGCCTTTGCGCCGTCCGATTTTGCCGATCTCGGTTTTATGGGCGCGCCGGCCGGGGTCGGGGAAATCACCCATCTCGGGCAAAAGGCGACATGGTCCGCCCATCCGGCGGCGGGCGAGATGATCTTGATCGCGCGCTGGCCCCTCAAGGAGCGGGTCTACCAATTCATGTTACGCGGGAATGTTCCGGTCGCGACCTTGCAGCAGGATTTCGAAGATCTTCTGCGCCGTGTCAAACAAGCTCCGATGTTGGAGGGCGAAACGGTGCCGGAGCGGCGGTTCGCCGTAGCAACCGTGGCGAACCGAGCGCAGGCGCGCGACCTGGCGGCAAAATCGCAGCGGCCGGCGGCTTTCCCGGGTGTGTCGGCGCAGAGCATCTTCTTGCTGCTGAATGGCGTCTCGAGCTTTGAGGAACTGCCCGATGGCCCGCAGGTGATCCGCTATCTGCAATAGTCCCTGCGACTTCGTTCCTGCTTCCCATCCGCAGCCGCGCCCGTCATAAGCTAGCGTCTTTCGAGAGTTAGGGATCAGTCGGGTGCAGATCGAGACATTGGGCCATGCCGTCATGCTGCTCAGCCAAGCGGATAGGACGCCGATCCTGGCGACCGATCCCTGGCTGGTCGGCTCGACCTATTGGCGCTCCTGGTGGGTCGAGAATTATCCGACTCCTGACGAGATCGCGCGGATTGCCTCGGCGCGCTTCCTCTATCTCACCCACGAACATCCCGACCATCTGCACCCGCCGTCCTTGCGCAAGCTTGCCGAGGTTGCGACGACCCGCCCGCAGGTGCTGGTGCCCGATTTCCTTGAAATCAAAATGGCGGATTATCTGGCGGAGCAGGGCTGGCAGGTACGCCGCCTGAAGGCGCGGCACTGGACCGAGTTGGAGCCCGGCGTGCGCGTAATGGCGCTGCCGATCTGGAACAATGATTCGATCCTGCTGATCGAGACGCCAGACGCGCTGATCATCAACTTGAATGATGCCAAACCGGGCAAGGCGGCACTCGATCAACTGGGTGCCCTGAAACAGCAGATCGGCAAGCGCTGCGTCCTGCTGCGTTCCTATTCGCCGGCTGGCCCATCGAACAATTATTTCCGCAAGGGCGAGCGTCTGCTGGCCGGTAAGCAGGGCAATCTCAACGCCGTGCGGGGCGCCTGCCAGCGCGTGCGTGCCGATGATTTCATCCCTTTCGCCAGCCAGGTGGTGTTTCGCCGGCCGGATACCGACTGGGCGAATGACTTCAAGGTTCGTTATGCCGATCTGGCGGAAACCTGGCAGCTGAAGACCACCCGCCTGCTGCGCCCCTATAGCCGGCTGGATTTGACGACGGGCGAGGCAAGCGCGCAGGATCCGGCGTCTTTCAATCCCGGCGTGAATGCCCGCACACTGCAACTGGTCGCCGAACAGGCCGCGGCCAATGCCGCCGCAGTCTGGACGGCAGAGGATACGGGGCGGCTAGAAGAACAATTGCGCTCGATCCGCTGGCTCCTGGCTGTAGTGCTGCCCAAGGGGTTCGATATCGAGGCGGGGGAGACGCGTTTAAGCTGGAGGCCCTGGACCGCGCGTCTGAAGGAGAGTCCGGCCGCGAGCGTGCATTTCACCCTGAAGGTGCCGTTGCTGCCCTTAAAAGAATCCGTGACCTACGGCCATATGGGTGACCTGTCGATCCCGATGTTTACCGAGATCCACCTGGATGCCACGACAAAGCCGGATCGGGGTGATGTGTTCTTCATGCTGCTGATCCTGCGGGACTATGGCTATCTCGGTAGCCTCGGCAGGATGGTGCGCTGGGGGCTTTGGGCGCTCCGTGGTCTTTTGAAAGGCCGTCGCCCGCTGCCCCGCTAGGCTTTTTCGTCGGCCTTTATTGGGCGGCGTCGGACAGCGCGATTTCTTCGGCTGGCGCGGCTTCTGTTGCGGGCAGGGGACCCCAGACGCGTTCGGCGATCTCTTCAATCTGTTCGACGGGGAGCAGGCTGGCTTTGTCGAGAATATTGAAACGATCAAGTCCGTCATGCTCCGACCACTGCCAATAGCGGCGCAGCAGGTCGTTTCCGGCCTCGGCTGGCGAGCTGTAAGTAACGGTCGAGACGGCAACGGCTGCCGTAGTGGTTTCTGGGCAGGACGGGTCGACCAGCCACAGCTGCCAAGCGCCATCGGCCTGGTTCAAATGATATTCGTCGGTGCGGCCGTGGCCAGGACCCCATTCCCATGAAACGACTGCGATCTGTTCGCTGGCCTTGGGCAGCTGCCCGACCGCGAAATTTTCAACCGGCAGGCCAAATCGATAGGTAGGTCCGTCCAAGCACATCGTGCACACTCACCGATCCGTTCGCGTTTTTCTGTAGCGAGTATTACGCCATTGCGTAAAACTTTATTTAATTCTCATACGCACAGAGGCGATCCAGAGTTTCACGAAGGACCGGCCCTATTAGGTCGACACCTTTTCAAAGGGGCTGCAAGCGACGCCCGCCCGATCAGGAGCGTCGTTAGAGCAATAACGATGAGAAGGTAGGGACGATACCTGTCAGATTTCTCGCCAATCCTTGACGAGGGGCCTGAAAGCCCTTTGGAAGCTCAGTCGAAATCGCCGAAGCTTCAGCTTAATTTTTTATTTCGATATCGATATGAGGTGATGGTTCGCCGTTGGCCATTTCATTGCCAGTTCGCAACGAGGATCAACCCGATGGTATGCGACGGCACCACAGCCTTGAAAGCTGCGGTGCCGGCTGTTGGTGCTAATAGTCGCGAAGCCGCGCCAGGATCTCGCGCTTGCCGACATGGTTGGGGGCGGAGATGATGCCTTCTTCTTCCATCTGTTCGACCAGCCGGGCGGCGCGGTTATAGCCGATCTGCAGCTTGCGCTGGATGAAGCTGGTCGAGACCTTGCGCTCGTCCATGATGATCGCAACGGCTTGGTCGAACAGCTCGTCAACCGGACCGTCGCCGCTGCCACCGGACAGGCCTAGCTCGCCATCGTCATCCTCGCCCTCTTCGCGGGTGATGCCTTCGATATAATCCGGCACGCCTTGGGCTTTCAGGAAGGTCACGACATGCTCCACCTCGGTGTCCGAGACGAAGGGGCCATGGACGCGGGTCAGGCGGCCGCCGCCGACCATGAACAGCATATCACCCTGGCCCAGCAGCTGTTCGGCGCCGGCGTCACCTAGGATGGTGCGGCTGTCGATCTTGCTGGTGACCTGGAAGGAGATGCGGGTCGGGAAGTTTGCCTTGATGGTGCCAGTGATGACGTCAACCGACGGGCGCTGGGTTGCCATGATGATATGGATGCCGGCGGCGCGCGCCATCTGGGCCAGGCGCTGGATGCAGGCTTCGATTTCCTTGCCCGCGACCAGCATCAGGTCGGCCATTTCATCGACCACCACTACGATATAGGGCAGGTGGGTCAGGTCGATCGGCTGTTCTTCGAAGATCGGCTGACCGGTCGCGCGGTCGACACCGACGGGAACCCGGCGGGTCGGGCGCTCGCCCGTGGCCTCCATTTCCGCGACGCGGGAGTTGTAGCCTTCGATATTACGCACGCCGAGCTGTGCCATGGCGCGATAGCGGTCTTCCATCTCCTTCACCGCCCATTTCAGGGCGACGACGGCCTTCTTCGGGTCGGTCACGACCGGGGTTAGTAGATGGGGGATGCCGTCATAGACGCTGAGTTCCAGCATCTTCGGATCGATCATGATCAGGCGGCAATCGCGCGGGCTGTGCCGATAGAGCAGCGACAGGATCATGGCGTTGATCCCGACCGACTTGCCCGACCCGGTGGTGCCGGCGATCAGCAAATGGGGCATCTTGGCCAGATCGGCGATGATCGGTTCGCCCGCGATATCCTTGCCCAGCACCAGCGGCAGTTTGGCTTCGGATGCCACATAGGCCGGCGAGCGCAGCATTTCGCCGAGGTAGACCATCTCGCGCTGTTCGTTCGGCAGTTCGATGCCGATGACAGTGCGGCCGGGCACAACGGCGATACGCACCGCGATGGCCGACATGGAGCGCGCGATATCATCGGCCAGCCCAATGATGCGGCTGGATTTCAGGCCGGGGGCCGGCTCGAATTCATAGAGCGTGACCACCGGGCCGGGGCAGACATCGACGATCTCGCCCTTGATGTTGAAGTCCTGCAGGACATTGCCCAGCAGTTCGGCATTCTGATCGAGCTGATCGTCATCGACTACCTGCTCGCGTTCGGTCTGCGGCAGGGTCAGGAGTTCGACGGCCGGCAGGGTATATTGGCCGGGGACCGCCAGATCGTCCTCGGGCGGCGCGACGTAATCGTCGAGGGCATCTTCATAGCCATCGTCGACATAGTCTTCCGCCGGGGCGTAATCGACCGGGGCTTCGATCTCTTCGTCCGCGTAATAGGCGTCGTCGGCGGCCAGTTCGGCCGCTTCGTCATGTTCGCGCAGGGCCTCGTAATCGGCCGGCGGCAGGATCGCTTGAAACCGCTGGCCGGGGGCCGGGATATCGAGGCTGAGGGGCTCTTCCTCTTCCACCCGCAAAGGGGCAGCCGGGCGATGATCGGCCGGGGTGATGCCGGCTAGTGCCGGAATGAAGCTTGCCAGCGGCGGCGAGATATTGGTCAGGAGATTATCGGCCAGGGTCGGGCGCGACGGCGGGATCGGCATGCTGCGCTCAGGGGCTGGCGGCGGCGCGGCGGCGGCACGCGCCTGGGCCTGTGCTGCCTGGGCGGCGGCGGCTTCGGCGCGGGCATTGGCCAGCGCCTGTTCGGCCAGGCGGGTCTGTTCGGCGATGCGGGCCTCCAGCATCTCGGCCTCACGGGCCTTGCGGGCAGCTTCCTGGATCGCACGGTCTTCGGCGTCGCGCAGGCGGCGCTCGGCTTCGCGGTTCTCGCGCTCGGCGCGTTCGGTATCTAGACGCTCGCGTTCCATCCGCTCGGCGATGTCGCGCTCATGGCGCAGCTTTTCCATCTTCTCGGATTCGATCTTGGCGGTATCGGCCGCGCGGGCTTCGGCTTCATCGGCGGCGGCACGCAGCTGCTCGCCTTCGTCGATAATCAATTCAAGCTCTTCGATCTGGCGCGACAGGGCATCTGCATCGGCCTCGGCCCGGGCGATATCGCGGCGATGGGCGACATCGGCGCGGGTGCGGCCGGCTTTGAGGCCCAGATCAAGGCCGCGGGCAAAGGCCTCGGCCCGGGCGATGGCTTCGGCGACCGCCACGGTCCCGGTCGGCAGCAGCAGAATGCTATCTTCTGCCGACATGACACCCCATTCGCCGCCTTCCAAAAGCACGAGCCTTAGGGGCAGTCCCCGCTGCTGGCAGGCAGTGTTCCAGGTCTCGGTCGCATCGCGGCTCGGCGTGTCGATCATTAACGGCTTATCCGTAGGCGGTTAGGGATGGTGACCTTCTATAGCAGGCGAACGGCCCTGGATAAAAGGGATTGGGTAATACGAGTTTGGTTAATAGGGCCGGGACCCGTACGGAGGAGGATCTCGAATGATTTTTTACAGGATAGGGGGCGTCGTTTTCGCATGCTACCTTCGCTCCCGAAATCGCGGTGCGTATGCCGAATCAGGACATGAGAGACAATGCAGTTTTCCCTAGAGACCTTCCTGCCCGAAGTGGCGCAGATCCTGGAAGTCCCGGCCCATAGCCTGAATGAGAATTCCGATACCAGCAGCGTGGCGACATGGGACAGTATGCGTTCCATGATGCTGGCGATGATGGTCGAGGGGACTTACGGTATCTCGCTGACGGGCGCCGAAATGCAGCGCTTTACCTCGATCCAGAATATCGTCGCGATCCTGACCGACCCAAACCGGGCTTAGCGCCACCATGAAGCTGGTCTATGGCAAGGATCATCCCGATGCGGATGTCGTTATCGTCTATGGCAACTGTCAGGCGCCGCTGATCGCCTGGCTGCTGTCGGTGGCGGATAGCGCCCAGAGCGGCCGCGTCTATATCGCCGGCCTCAATCATACCCATCCGGGCCACACGCCGGTGCCGCTGGATCCCAAGCTTCTCGCACGTTGCGTGCTTTATATCGAACAGCTGGACGAGCGGGCGGAAGTGCCGGAACGCACGGCCCTGCGCGAGGGTATTCCGCCCCGCACGCCGAAGATCATTTTCCCGCCCATGGGCATGCATTGCTTCTGGCCGTTCGAAACCATCGAGCCGCGGGTCCGCTATACCGAGAAATATCCCTTCGGGCGCTTCCCGATCGGCGATCTCATCGGCCTGCAGATCGCCAAGCAGAACCTGCCCGGCGAGGCGGCCTTCGATGCCTATATGAAGCTGTCGACCGAACGGATGCCGGACCTCGCCAAGCGCCTCGATTGGGATCTGGAGCGCATGTCGGCCCGCGATCATGCCTCGGACGTCCAGATCGGCAGCTATCTCAGCATGACCTGCCGCCACCAGCATCTTTTCTGGACGTCCGGGCATCTGGCCTCCCAGCCGGTCGCCCTGCTGGCCTGTCGCCTTTATGAGGCGCTGCACCCGCTGCTGGGCGGCGATCTCGATGAGGGATTGGACCGGATGCAGGATGCGGTCGATCAGTGGGAAGGGATGGGGCCGGTGCAGCTGCCGATCCACCCGTTGGTTGCCGAGCGGCTGCGGCTGGATTTCGTCCAACCTGACAGAACCTATGACTGGTCGGGTGAGCAATGGAACTTCCGCGACTATATGATCCGCTACCTCAGCTATGACGAAAATTGGGGCCATCTTGGGCAGTGAGGCGCAATCGCCCTTGCGGATCGCGGTGCTGGGCGGCGCGACACTGGCAACCCTGCAGCAGCATTGGCGCCGGGAGCTGAGTGACCTACTGCCGGGGCGGACAATCGAGACCTATCAGTTGCCGTTCGGCCAGTTGCGCCCGGCGATGCTGGATCCGGCCTCCGACCTGCGGCAGTTCGCGCCGGATGTACGGGTCTTCTGCGACCGCATCGAGGATATCGTCGGTACCCTCGATCAGGATGAAACCACCGTGGTCGACCGGGTGCGCGAGCATGCCGAGGCGATTGCCGGTTTTCATCACGCGGCGGGCGGCTGGAGCATCCTGCATCGCTTCGCCCTGCTGAGTGTCTCGCCCGATGCTGCCGAACAGCGACGACAGGCGGGGCTGATCGCGCGGCTCAACGATTTGCTCGATGAGATTTTGAGCCCGCTGCCGCAGATCGCCTGGGTCGATCTCGCGGCCGAAGCGGCGGGCCATGATGGGCCGGTGCGGGATGCGCGCTTCTGGCATGTCGGGCGCTTCCCCTTCGCCGATGGCTTCGGGCGGAAGCTGGCCAAACGCTGGGCGGGGCTGGTGCTGGCGATGACTGGCGAAACGGCGCGTCTCGTGGTCGTCGACCTCGACAATACCCTCTGGGGCGGGGTGCTGGGCGAGGATGGCCTCGCGGGCATCAAGATCGGCGGCGATTATCCCGGCAATAGTTTTGCCGCTTTCCAGCGCGCGCTCAAAGCCTTGGCCGGGCGCGGCGTCGCACTGGCGATCAGTTCCAAGAATGATGCGGATCTGGCCCTTCAGGCGCTGAGTGATCTGCCGGCGATGGTGCTGCGGCCGGGCGATTTTGCCGGCCACCGCATCAATTGGCGCCCGAAGTGGGAGAGCATCGCCGCGCTTGCCGCCGAGCTGAACCTCGGGCTCGGTTCCGTACTCTTCATCGACGATAATCCGGTGGAGCGTGAGGCGGTGAAGCTGAATCTGCCCGAGGTGAAGGTCTTGGATTTGCCCAAGGAGCCGGCGCTCTATGCCGACGCCCTGCTGGCCTCGCCCTATCTCGCCTCGGTCGTCACCACGGCCGAAGATCTCCGGCGGCTCGATAGTTTCAAGGCGCAGAGCCAGCGCACCGCCGCGCGGACCGGGGCTGCCAGCCTGGAAGATTATTACGCCAGCCTCGGCACCATCCTGCATCTGGCGCCGCTCTCCACCGGCACTGCCGAGCGGGCGGTGCAGCTCTGCCAGAAGACCAATCAGTTCAATACCACCCAGCGCCGCTATGATCGCCACGATCTGGAACGCCTCGTGGCCGAAGGCGCCGACGTGGTGGTGATCGGCCTTGAAGACCGCCATGCGCCGCTGGAAAATATCGGTCTCCTGATTCTGAAGCCGGACGGGCAGGGTGGGGGGATCGTGGATCTCTATCTCTTGTCTTGCCGGGTGCTGGGCCGGGGGATCGAAACCATCCTTCCACGATGGGCGACTGCCCATGCCGCCGCGCGCGGCTGGGCCCATCTTACCGGCGAGATCATCGAGAGCGACCGCAATACCCCGGCGCGGCAGGTCTTTGCCGAAGCTGGCTATCAGCTGGCCGGGCCGGGCCGATGGTCCATTCAAACAGGCGAGCATACCGAACCGCTCCCCGCCTATGTGACGATTGAAGAGGCATTATGACCCAGGATTTGGCGACCCCCTACGAACGCGGCAACCAGAACCAGACGACCTTGGTCGCCGATTGCATCGCCTTTTATGAGGAACTGCAACGCCGCTATCCCAAGGTTCTGCAGTTCACGCAGGTCGCGGTGTCGGACGGCGGCCATCCGTTGCATGTCGGCGTGGTGAGTGCCGATGGGGTGTTCGACCGGGCCGCGATCAAGGCCGCCGGCCGCCCGATCTTCTTCAACAACAACGGCATTCATCCGGGCGAACCCGAAGGTATCGATGCCTGCATGGCGATCGTGCGGGATTTCTGCGTGAAGCCGGACCTGCTGGCCTCGCTCGGCAAGACCGTTTTGCTGTTCGTCCCGATCTATAATATCGATGGCGCGATGAACCGCGCGACGACCTCGCGCCCCAATCAGGTCGGGCCCGAGGAGTTTGGCTTCCGGGGCAATAGCCGCCACCTTGACCTCAACCGCGACTTCATCAAGTGCGACACGCTGAATGCGCGCTTCTTCAATCAGCTGATCGCCGATTGGGACCCGGACGTGATGGTGGATACCCACACCTCCAACGGCGCCGATTACAGCTATACCATGACCCTGATCCACACCCAGGCGGACAAGCTCGGCTCTGGCCTCGGGCCGTTCCTGCGCGAAACCATGCTGCCGCAGCTTTATAAGGGAATGGAGCAGCGCGGCTGGCCGACCACGCCTTATGTGAACCCGGTCAAGGAAACCCCGGACGACGGCATCGCCGACTTCCTGGAAGTGCCGCGCTTCTCGACCGGCTTCACGGCCCTGCACAATATCATCGGCTTCATGCCCGAAACCCATATGCTGAAGCCCTATCAGGATCGCTATGATTCGATCCGCGCGCTTGTCGATGTCACCCGCGATTTCACGGTGCAGTACGCCGACGAGATCCAGCGCCTGCGCCGCGAAGCCAAGGCCGCCCAGCGTCAGCAGAAGGACTGGGTCGTGACCTGGGAGATGGACGAAACCAACCCGTCCAAATTCCGCTTCAAGGGCTATGAGGCGCGCCATCATGCGAGTGTGCTGGGCAATTACACCCGTCTCTCCTATGACCGCACCAAGCCGTATGAGAAGGACGTCCCCTATTTCAACAGCTTCCCGCCCGCGCTCCGCGTACCGGCGCCCAAGGCCTATGTCGTGCCGCAGCAATGGCGCGAAGTGGTCGAGCGCCTGCAATGGAACGGCGTCGAGATGAGCCGGGTGGAAGCGCCGCGCCAGGTCGATGCGCGCTATTATCGTATCGGCGCGCTGACCACCCGGCCAGAGCCCTATGAAGGGCATATGTTCCATGACGCGGTGGAACTCGAAACCCACACCGGCAGCTTCACCCTGAATGGGGGCGACTGGATCGTGCCGCTTGATCAGGATAATGCCCGCTATGCCGTCGAAACCCTGGAGCCCCAGGCCCACGACAGTTTCTTCCGCTGGGGCTTTTTCAATTCGATCCTAGAGCGCAAGGAACGCATCTCCGACTATGTCTTCGAAGATACCGCCGCCGAGCTGCTGAAAACTGAGCCGGGCCTGCAAGCCAAGTTCGACGCCTGGAAAGCCGCCAATCCCGACAAGCTCAGCGACCAGGACGCGGTGCTGGGCTTCATCCTGAACACTTGCGCCCACCACGCCGAACCCGAGTTCCGCCGCTACCCGGTGCTGATGCTGGATTAGGCTGGCGGCAGGCGGACAAACAAAAATGGCCCCGGTTCTCGACGGGGCCATTTTTCATTCTGTCCGCGGAAACGAGGGGGATCAGCACCCGATTGCGCGTGGTCAAATGATAGTCCGGGGATGGTTGGCGGGATACTGGGGGGATATCCAGGCTCGTAACTTTCACATCGGCTAGAACGGTATTTCATCGTCACCGGGTGGACCGTAACCAAGCGCTGGAGCTTCATCGGGAGGCGTTGTCGGGGCGGGCAGTTGCTTCCGTTCTTTGGGAGCTTCGAGAGCCTTTTGTTCGTTGTCGTCTTTTGCCTTCGCGATAACCTTCAGGATTGATTCCACACGTTCGAATGCCGGTTTCAGATTTTCAGCGCCTTTACCGATAATACTGGTCACTTCCAGATAAAGTGCGAAAGCCGATTCTGTGCGAGTGTGATTGCGATCAACCTCAGTTTGCAGATCTACAACCCTTTTTAGGATCGCTTCTCGCTTCCCTTCTGATAGCTCAGCTTCGGCCACGATTTTGCGGATGGCCATCAAATACCCGCTGATTTGCGCTTTGAAATCAGGACCAAGAACAAGCGATGTGATGTTTGCTTTCCGGCGCGCAGAGACATTCAAGCGAGCTGATGCTTTAAAATAATCTACGGCACGAGTGAAGGTGCGATACCAGTCGTAGAAGTGATTATCGTGGTTGGGCGGATTTCTTGGCAGGTCCAGCGGAAGTTCTCGGCGATCAACAAACGCCAAAATGTGAGCCACGTACTCTCGCTCTATATCCCAACCACGATAATCCTGAGCCGCATTGGTTGCCTTCACCACATCGCGTAATTTTGATTCGAACTGAACGAACGCAGCCTCGTCATCTGAGGGCAGATCATCGATGTCCTCGTCACTGATCACTGCTCTCGCCCTCCCTGATAGATTTTATCCATTGATGAGCGAGGTGGTTGTCCACCGTTTTTTATAATGCCAAGGCTAAGCTTTCTTATTTCTATATTCAAGGCGGTTGCATAAAATACGATACATCTGCTCGCTGGCCAATCTACTCGGGAGATGCATATGGCGACGCTCGTTTCTTATGATGTTCGCACAAACCATACGGCCTTCAAAAACAACCTCGTTCAGCGAGGTTTTTATTACTGCATGACGCTAAATGACCAGTCGCGCAAAAAGATGCCGAACACGACGTTATTTCATCAGAGTGATATTGTCGCCGATGTCGAGGCTCTTTTTAAGGCGGCCGCTGCGGCGACTTTTCCTAATCCAGGTATAGAAAAATACCTGCTGATCAATGGTGTGAATAATTTCAATTTGATCAGTGATGAGACTTGTTAGAAGTGTTCAGGCTCTAAATTCTGGAAGTCCCCTGAAAGTCGAGTAGGCTATCTCGGATAGCCGAATGACCGTGAGCGGCCTCACTTGCTTAAGAAGGGGGCTGCAGGGTGCTGCTTTGCCGACATCCTTTGTAACAGTTTGTAACAGTGCCCGTCCCTCGAAACGGGCATGTTACACGGTTGCGGCTGTAACTTTCGGGGCCAGCGCCTAGATTGCGCTGCGATCTTAAGGTCCAAAGGACCGGGTCGAGGACTTATGCCTGCCGTCTCCTTGGCATCCGCTTAGGAAAAATAAGGCGGCAGGAGCCCCAACTGGGAGGAAATGTTCGATGAATTTCGTTTCTAAGCGCGGCCTCACCGCAGCGATCCTCAGCACTGTTTTCATCGCCGGTGCCGCTTCGGCCGAGCCGACGGCAGAAGTTCTGCATTGGTGGACTTCGGGTGGTGAAGCCAAGGCCGTTCAGGCCCTGAAGTCCGATTTCGAAGCCAATGGCGGCAAGTGGATCGACAATGCCGTCGCTGGTGGCGCTGGCGATGCGGCCATGACCGTTCTGCGCTCGCGCGCTTTGGCTGGGGATCCGCCGGCCGCTGCCCAGATCAAGGGCCCGGCGATCCAGGAATGGGCCAAGCAGGGCGTGCTGGCCAACCTCGACAAGGTTGCCGCTTCGGAAAATTGGGACAAGGTTCTGCCGCCGGCCATCCAGTCGGTGATGAAGTACCAGGGCCATTACGTCGCCGCCCCGGTCAACGTGCATCGCGTTGATTGGCTGTGGGTGAACCCGGCCGTTCTGGCCAAGGTCGACGGCAAGGTCCCGACCACCTGGGACGAATTCAATGCGCTGGCCGACAAGCTGAAGGCCGCCGGCATCACCCCGCTGGCCCATGGCGGTCAGCCGTGGCAGGACTCGACCATCTTCGAAACCGTCGTTCTCGGTCTCGGTGGTCCGGCCTTCCACAAGAAGGCGTTCGTTGATCTCGACGAAGCGACCCTGAAGTCTGACACGATGGTCAAGGCCTTCGATCAGATGCGCAAGATCCGTGGTTATGTTGACCGCGACTTCCCGGGCCGCGAATGGAACCTCGCTACCCAGATGGTCATGAACGGCAATGCCGCCATGCAGATCATGGGCGACTGGGCCAAGGGCGAGTTCCTCGCTGCCGGCAAGGTTCCGGGCAAGGACTTCGTTTGCGCTCCGACCCCGGCCCCGCAGGGCGGTTACCTCTCGAATGTCGATAGCTTTGCGATGTTCAACGTGAAGGGTGACGACAAGGTCGCTGGCCAGATGCTGTTCGCCAAGCTCTTGGTTGGTGAAAAGTTCCAGGAAACCTTCAACCTCTATAAGGGTTCTATCCCGGCTCGCCTCGGCGTTTCGATGGCGAAGTTCGACGATTGCGCCAAGGCATCGGAAACCGCGCTGAACGCGGCTTCGGCCAATGGCACCTTGCTGCCGTCGATGGCCCACGGTATGGCCACCACCGGTTCGGTGTCGGGCGCGATCTTCGAAGTCGTGACCCAGCACTTCAACTCGACCATGACGTCGCAGGACGCCGTGAAGAAGCTGGCGGAAGCTGTTTCGCTGGCGAAGTAAGTCTGATCTACCAGCGGAGTGTCGGGGTGCCCCCCGACACTCCGTCTTTTTTCGCGTAAGGGCACCGGCCTAGACGACCGGGTGGCCTTGGGTTCGGGGGGACAAAATGCAGGCGGGCCTACGTAACAGCCTGTCGAAGATCGTGGTGGCGCCGACGCTCGCCATGGTCCTCGTCTTCGTCTACGGCTTCATTCTGTGGACGACCTATATCAGCTTCTCCGCATCGAAGATGCTGCCGATCTATGAGTGGGTCGGGTTTGAGAATTACATCCGCCTCTGGAGCATGGGGCGCTGGCATACCGCGATCACCAACCTGCTGATTTTCGGCGTGTTGTTCATCGGGGTTTGCCTGGCGATCGGCTGCATGCTGGCGGTGTTCCTGGATCAAAAGATCCGGGGCGAGGGCGCTCTGCGCACCGTCTATCTCTATCCGATGGCACTTAGCTTCATCGTGACGGGGACCGCTTGGAAGTGGCTGCTCAATCCGGGCACCGGCATCCAGCAGTTCATGGTCGATCTCGGGTTCGTGGATTTCCGGTTCGACTGGATCATTACCCAAGAATTTTCGCTTTATACCCTGGTGATCGCGGCCGTCTGGCAATCCTCGGGCTTCGTGATGGCGCTGTTCCTGGCGGCCTTGCGCGGCGTCGATCAGGAGATCATCAAAGCCGCATATCTCGATGGCGCCAGCCTGCCGCGGATCTATTGGGGGATCATCATCCCCTCGATCCGTCCGGTGTTCCTGTCGGCGATCGTCATTCTCGCCCATCTGGCGGTGAAAAGCTTCGATCTGGTGCTGGCGCTGACCGGCGGCGGCCCTGGCTTTGCCTCCGATTTGCCCGCCACCTTCATGTACGAGATGGTCTTCCGACGCAATCAGATGGGCATCGGCGCGGCATCCGCGATGATGATGCTCGCGACCGTGATGGCCATCATCGTTCCTTATCTTTATTCCGAACTCCGTGGAGGCCGCCGTGGCTAGCGCTAGTCTGCAGGACCTGCCCGGCGCACGCGGGCGCTACGCCATCTTCGGGCGTATCTTCATCTATGCAATCCTCTTGCTCTTCGTCGGCTATTATCTGTTGCCGATGGTGGTGATGATCTCGACCTCGCTGAAAAGCGCGGCTGAAATCCGGACCGGATCGCTGATCTCGCTGCCGCGGGAAATCACCTTTGACGCCTGGGGCGAAGCCTGGGGCAAAGCCTGCACGGGTGCTGCCTGTAACGGTCTCGCGCCCTTCTTCTGGAACTCCATCGTGATGGCGGTTCCGGCGGTGATGATCTCGACGATCCTCGGGGCTCTCAATGGTTATGCGCTCACCAAATGGCGCTTCCGTGGGGCGAACCTGCTGTTCGGCCTGATCCTGTTCGGCAGCTTCATCCCGTTCCAGCTGATCCTCCTGCCCATGAGCCAGACGCTCGGCTGGCTCGGGATCGCCGGCACAACGCCGGGCCTGGTTCTGGTGCATGTGGTTTATGGTCTGTCGTTCACGACCCTCTTTTTCCGGAACTATTACATCACCATTCCGGACGACCTGGTGAAAGCCGCGACCATCGATGGCGCCGGCTTCTTCCAGATCTTCTTCAAGATCATGCTGCCGCTCTCGACCCCGATCGTCATGGTCACGGTCATCTGGCAGTTCACCCAGATCTGGAACGACTTCCTCTTCGGCGTTTCGTTCGCCACCAGCACCGCTTCGGCGCCGGTGACCGTTGCGCTTAACAATCTCGTCAACACCACCACCGGCGTGAAGCGGTACAACGTCGATATGGCCGCCGCGATGATCGCGGCCCTGCCGACGCTGCTCATCTATATCCTCGCTGGTAAGTATTTCGTCCGCGGCCTGACGGCCGGTTCGGTGAAAGGGTAACGCGCCATGGCCACCCTCAATATCTCCAACGTCAAGAAGCAGTACGGCAATGTCGCGGTCCTCAAGGGCATCGACCTCGAACTGCAGGATGGCGAATTCCTGGTGCTGCTGGGCCCGTCGGGCTGCGGTAAGTCGACTCTGCTGAACATGATCGCCGGTCTCGACACCATCAGCGACGGCCAGATCATCATCGACGGCCGCGTCGTCAACGACATCCACCCCAAGGACCGCGACATCGCGATGGTGTTCCAGTCCTACGCGCTCTATCCGAACATGAGCGTGGCGCGGAACATCGCGTTTGGTCTCGAGATGCGCGGCGTTGCCAAGAATGAACGCGACGCGGCGGTGAAGAAGGTCGCAAGCCTTCTGCAGATGGAACACTTACTGGAGCGCAAGCCGGCCCAGCTCTCGGGCGGCCAGCGCCAACGCGTCGCCATGGGCCGTGCCCTGGTGCGTGACCCGAAAGTCTTCTTGTTCGACGAGCCTTTGTCCAACCTCGACGCCAAGCTGCGCGTCGATATGCGGACCGAGATCAAGAAGCTGCATCAGCGCCTGAAGACGACCATCGTCTATGTGACCCATGATCAGATCGAAGCCATGACGCTGGCGACCCGCATCGCGATCATGAAGGAAGGCGTCGTTCAGCAGTTCGCCCCGCCGCAGGAAGTCTACGAGCATCCGGCGAACATGTATGTCGCAGGCTTCATCGGCTCGCCCTCGATGAACTTCATTCCGGCCAAGGTCGCGAATGAAGGCAATCAGCTGGGTGTGCGGATCGCCAACGGCCAGGGCGAGATCTTCCTGCCGCTGCCGAACCCGCCCAAGAACCTGCCGGCCTATATCGGCAAGGATGTGACCCTGGGCGTGCGCCCGGAAACCGTCACCCGATTCAATGCCGCCGAAGCCGCCGCTAACCCGGGCATGATCAAGTTCGATGCCACGGTGTCGGTGGTGGAGCCGACCGGTGCCGATACGCTGACCTACATTCAGCTCGGCGGCCGCGACGCGATTGCCCGCTGCGTGCCCAAAGAAGCCCCGCACGCCGGTGCCGTCGCCGACTTCATGGTCGATATGAGCCGGGCGAATATCTTCGATCCGGCCACCGAACAACGCATCAGCTAGCGCTCGCCCGGAGGCACGATCTGCGTCGTTGCCAGGAATACTCGGATCCTCACGTACAGGAAGTACGCTCCGGTCCTGCGTTCCCCGGCGCCTAGCATCTCATGCCTCCGGCCTTCGCTTGACCTAAACCCGTCATCCCCCGACTTGATCGGGGGATCTCCTCCGGGAGCCGGTCCAACGAGGGCCGAGATGGATTGGAGCCGCAATCACAAATCGTGATGCCACGATGACTAAAAGACCCCTGCCGATGCTGTCGGCGGGGGTTTTTTACATTTTGGGTGCGTGCTAGCGTTCTGCATCCAATTCAAAGGGGTTCTGAGAGATGCCGGACGATCACGCGCGTTTGACGACCAACGATATGCAGCCCTTCTGGATGCCGTTCACCGCGAACCGGCAGTTCAAGGAAAACCCGCGCCTGCTGGTGTCGGCCAAGGGCATGTATTACCAGAGCCATGACGGCCGCGAGATCCTGGACGGCACGGCCGGCCTCTGGTGCTGCAACGCCGGCCACGGCAACCCCAAGATCGTCGAAGCGATCCAGAAGCAGGCGGGCGTGCTCGATTACGCCCCGGCCTTCCAGATGGGCCATCCGCTGGCCTTCGAATTCGCCTCGCGCCTGTCGGCCATCCTGCCGGGTGACCTCGACAAGGTCTTCTATACCAACTCCGGCTCCGAAGCGGTCGATACCGCCCTTAAGATCGCGCTCGCCTATCACCGGGTGCGGGGCGAGGGCACGCGCACCCGTTTCATCGGGCGCGAGCGCGGCTATCATGGCGTCGGCTTCGGCGGCATTTCGGTGGGCGGCATCGTCAATAACCGCAAGTTCTTCGGTCCGCTGCTGGCCGGCGTCGACCATATGCCCCACACCCATGATCTGAAGCGCAATGCCTATTCCAAGGGCCAGCCGGAATATGGCGCGGAGCTGGCGGACGAACTGGAGCGCATCGTCACCCTGCATGACGCTTCGACCATCGCGGCCGTGATCGTGGAGCCGGTTGCAGGTTCGACCGGCGTGCTGATCCCGCCCAAGGGTTATCTGGAACGCCTGCGCGCGATCACCCAGAAGCACGGCATCCTGCTGATTTTCGACGAAGTCATCACCGGTTTCGGTCGCCTCGGCGCGCCGTTCGCCGCCGATTATTTCGGCGTGGTGCCGGACCTGATGACGGTCGCCAAAGGCATCACCAGCGGCACCATTCCGATGGGCGCGGTCTTTGCCAAGGGCGCGATTTATGATGCCTTCATGGATGGGCCGGAAAACGCCATCGAGCTATTCCACGGTTATACCTATTCGGGCCATCCGGCCGCCTGCGCCGCCGGTATCGCGACCCTGGATGTCTATAAGGAAGAACGCCACTTCGAGCGCGCCGCCGAAATCGCGCCCTATTGGGAAGAGGCGCTGCATTCCCTCAAGGGCACGAAGCACGTCATCGATATCCGCAACCTCGGCCTCATCGGCGGGATCGAGCTGACGCCGCGCGAGGGCAAGCCGACCGCCCGCGCGTTCGAGGCCTTCCTCAAGTGCTACGACAAGGGCCTGATGGTCCGCACCACCGGCGACATCATCGCGCTCTCGCCGCCGCTGATCATCGAAAAGCACCAGATCGACCGCATCGTCTCGACGATCGGCGAGGTGCTGGCCACCATCGACTGATCTATCTGATAGATCGGTCTATGCTTATGATCGACACAAAAAGGGGCGCCATCTGGTGCCCCTTTTTTCTGAGGACTGATCTATAGGATAGATCGGTCTAAGCAGTATCGAATTGCACGCGCGTCCAGCAAGCTTGTCAGTAGACGATCTAATCCAACTGCCTAAGCCGGCAGGATCGGCCATCGCGCCGAATAGCGGGGGAGGGGGCGGGGCGGCATAGTGATCAAACGCACATTGAGTTCTCCTCCCTAAACTTAGGCCCGCCTCTGGCGGGTCTTTTTCTTTCGGGGAGGCCAAAGAAAAAAGGGCGCCGGATATGGGCGCCCCTTTTCTTATTCTGCCGCTTGCCCCGCCGGGGGCGGCACGATGGTCGGTCCTTCTTCGCGCGGGGTGCGCTTCAGGAAGGCGGCCAGCTTCTCGAAATAGACGTAGATCACCGGGGTGATATAGAGCGTCAGCAACTGCGAGACGATCAGACCGCCGACGACGGAAATGCCGAGCGGCTGGCGCAATTCGGCGCCGGCACCATGACCAAGCGCGATCGGCAGCACACCCAGGATCGCCGCGAAGGTGGTCATCATGATCGGGCGGAAGCGGATCAGGCAGGCCTCGACGATCACCTTTTCGGAATTCGTCTCGCCGGCCTGTTTTCGCTCCAGCGCGAAGTCGATCATCATGATCGCATTCTTCTTCACGATACCGATCAGCATCACGATGCCGATGGCCGCGATGATGCTGAGGTCCATCCCGAAGACCTGCAGGGTGAGGATCGCCCCAAGGCCCGCTGCCGGTAGACCCGACAGAATGGTGATCGGGTGGATGAAGCTCTCATAGAGCACGCCGAGGATGATGTAGACCGCCAGAATGGCGACACCGATCAGGGCGACCTGATTGGCGGTCGCGTCTTGGAAGACCTTGGCGGAGCCCGCAAAGCTCGACGAGATGGTCGCGGGCAGCCCGAGGTCGCTTTCCAGCTGGTGAATCTGGTCGGTCACATTGCCGAGCGCCATGCCCGGCTGGAGGGCGAAGGAAACGGTCACCGACGACAGCTGGCCCTGATGGTTCACCGACAGCGGCCCGACGGAGCGGCGGACGGTAGCAAACGTATCCATCGGCACCAGCGCGCCGCTATCCGACTTCACATAGACCTTGCCGAGGGCGGCCGGATCTTCCTGGAACTCGCGCTCGACTTCGAGGATGACCGGATAGTCGTTGGAGGAGGTGAAGATCGTCGAGACCTGACGGGTCCCAAAGAAGCTATAGAGCGTCGAGCGGATGGTGTCGGTCGAAAGTCCCAGGGCCGAGGCGCGGTCGTAATCGATATCGACCACGGCCTGGGGCGAGCGGATGCGCAGATCCGAGGAAACATCGGCAACACCCGGGATCTGCCGCATGCCCTGTTCGATCCGGGGGATCCAGGAGAAGAGCTCGGCCTGGTCCAACCCCTGCAAGGTATATTGATATTGCAGGTTCGACTGACGGCCGCCGATGCGCAGGTTCTGAACGATATTCACATAGGCATTGATGCCCGGCACCTGACTAAGCTGGCTACGCAAACGGGTTTGCACATCCTGAATGGTGGGGGCGGCGCGGACATCCTTGCGTTTCAGCTCGACGAACATCTGGCCGGTATTCTGGCCTCGGCTGCCGAAGCCGCCGGCGATCGAATTGACGCTGACGACATCGGGGTCACCCGCGACGATGGCGGCCAGCTTCTGCTGGCGTTCGGCCATGGCCGGGAAGGAGGTGTCCTGGTTCGCTTCGGTAAAGATCGACAGCATGCTGTTGTCTTCTTCGGGGAAGAAGCCGCGCGGCATGCGCTGAAATTCGACCACTGTGATCGCGGTGAGGGCGAAGGTCGCCATCAGGACCACGAACTTCATCCGCATCACGCCCAGCAGCGTCACGCGATAGGCCCAAAGCATGCCCTGGAAGCCGGCTTCGAGCGTGCGGCCGAAGATGCCTTCCTTCTCATGGGCCTGATGGGCGGAGAGGAAGCGCGAGCAGAGCATCGGGGTGAGGGTCAAGGAGATGAAGCCCGAGACTAGGATCGCGATGCTGATGGTGACGGCGAATTCGAAGAAGATACGGCCGATCACCCCGCCCATGAACAGGATCGGGATAAAGACTGAAATCAGCGACAGGGTGATGGATATGATGGTGAAGCCAATTTCCTTGGCGCCCCGGATCGCCGCCTCGAAGGGCTTCATGCCGTCTTCGATATGGCGGACGATATTTTCCAGCATCACGATCGCGTCATCGACGACAAAGCCGACCGCGAGCGTCAGGGCCATCAGCGAGATATTATTGAGGCTGAAGCCGCAGAGATACATGCCGGCGAAGGTGCCGACGATCGACATCGGCAGGGCCAGCGACGGGATCAGAGTGGCGCTGACCTTGCGCAGGAACAGGAAGATGGTCAGCACGACCAGCACGACGGTCAGAACGAAAGTAAACTCGACGTCGGCGATGCTGTCCCGGATCGAGACAGAGCGGTCGTTCAGCACATCGAGATTGATCGAGGGCGGCACCTGGGCGCGGAAAGCCGGCAGCATATCCTTGATCTTATCGACCACCTCGACCGTATTGGCGGCCGGCTGGCGTTTAACGGCGAGCGTGATGGAGCGCACGCCATTGTACCAGCTGGCGACCTTGTCGTTCTGGACCGAATCCTGGACCTTGGCGATATCGACTAGCCGCACCGGCGCGCCATTTCGATAGGCGACGATGAGATTCTTGAAGTCCTTGGCCTGACGCGGCTCGCCTGCCGTTTGCAGGGTCATGGTCTGCGAGGGGCCGTTGAGGGTCCCGAGCGGCGTGGTAGAGGTGGCGCCGGCCAGTGCGCTCTGCACTTCTTCAATCGGTACGCCATGGGCGGCCAGCGCTTGCGGGTCAATCTGGACTCGGACGGCGAATTTCTGACCGCCGAAGATCGAGACTTCGGACACGCCGGTGATGGTCGAGAGGCGTTGGCTGATGACCGTCTCGGCATATTCATGCACCTGGCTCAGCGGCAGGGTGCTGGACGAGAGGGCGATCAGCAGGATCGGATCATCGGACGGGTTCTGCTTGCGGAAGCTCGGCGGGGTCGTCATTTCCTTGGGCAGGCGGCGCTGCGCCACCGACAAGGAAGCCTGCACGTCGAGGGCGGCCTGATCGATATTCCGGTTAAGATCGAACTCCATGACGATGCTGGTCGACCCTTGGGTCGAGGTGGAGGTCATGGAGGTGATGCCGGAGATATTGGTGAATTCTCGCTCCAGCGGTGTCGCAACCGAATTGGCCATCACTTCCGGGCTGGCGCCCGACAGACTGGCATTGACGACGATGGTCGGGAAATCGACCTTGGGCAGCGCCGAGACGGGCAGCTGGCGATAACCTGCGAGGCCGGCGAGAATAATCGCGGCCATCATCAGGGTCGTCATGACCGGTCGACGGATGCAGAGTTCCGAGAGGTTCATCACCCTATCCTTCGATCAAGTCAGCCCTGAGGGGCGCGTTTCTGACGTTGTGCCTGCCCTGCCGGGGCGCCGGCGCCCGCGGCGGCCGGATCGCGAATTTCCACACGACTGCCGTCCACTAGGCGCAATTGGCCGTCGACGACGACAGTCTCACCGCCCTTAAGGCCCGAGGCGATAATCGTCCGGTCACCCTGCTGGCGGGCGGAAATCACCGGCGCCATCTTCACGGACTTCACGTTGTCCTTGTCTTCGACGACAAAGATATATTGGCCCTGCTGGCCGGTCTGAATGGCGGCGGTCGGGACCGAGACGGCGTTGTTTTCCATGCCAAGGCGCGCGGTCGTATTGACGAACATACCGGGCCAGAGGACGTCGTTCTCGTTATCGAACTGGGCTTTGACCGAAAAGGTGCCAGTCGCGCTATCGATCTGATTGTCGAAGAAGACGACCTTGCCGGTCTGGGCCGGCTGGCCGGCGACGGTTGCCTTAACCGGGACGGGGCCGGCGGCCAAAGCTTCACGCAGATCCGGGAAGTGGCGCTGAGGGACCGAGAAGGTGGCGGCGATCGGATTGACCTTGCGGATCGTCACCAGGGCGGTCGCTTCGCCCGAGCGTACGATATTGCCCTTGGTCTGCAACACCTGCCCGGTGCGGCCGCTGATCGGCGCGCGGATCTGGGTATAGCCGAGCTGAACCTTCAGCGCTTCGATCTGGGCTTCCATCGCGCGCACCGATTGCGCGGCCTGGCCGGCCGTGCTCTTCGCGGTATCGAGGGCGGCTTGGCTGGCAAAATTCTTGGAGGCGAGGGCATTCTGGCGATCGAGGTCGCGGTTGCTGCTGCCCATCGCCACTTTGTTGCGGGCCAAATTGGCTTCGGCTTGCTTGAGGTCTGCCTGGATGCCGCGCGGGTCGATGGTGAACAGCAGATCGCCTTCGTTCACTCGGTCGCCTTCCTTGAAATGGACTTCCAGGATGGTACCGTCGACGCGGGAGCGAACCTGGACGGTTTCGGAGGCTTGGACGGACCCGATGGCGCTGATCTCAATCGGTTGGGCGCTGGTTTCGGCCTTGGCAACCAGGATCGGCAGGGCGCGAGACGGGCCTCGACCCGGGCTTTGTGCGGGGGTGGCGCCGGCGGTATCGCCCATCTTAATATAGTAAAAAGTCCCGGCCGCGATCGCGAGGATCAGCGCGGTTCCGCCCAACGTCTTACCAAGCCCAGCCATCTTCGCCTTTTTCCCTTCCGAACCCAAGCACACGCATCCTGCCAGAACGGCGTGCCCGCTGCTCCCTGGTAGGCGTTCTAGGGGACGAGTATCCCTGTTATTTTGTTTCTTTTTTTTACGAGGCGACAGATCGTCGAAACAAAAAGAAGCCCCGTCGTCCAGAATGGCACCGACGGGGCAGGGTCGCAATCTCTTGCGAGGGGTCTCGTTAAGCTTTGAGATCGAATTGTGGCGACTTCGTGATTCGCGCTTTCGTGGATAGATAGCCCCCTATGATTCAGCGTCTTTTTTATTGTTTTTTCGCTCTGTTCCTCGCGTCTTGCGAGCGTCAGGACGCCCGTGAACTCCAGGCTTGCGCCGATTACGTCTGGGCCTTTATCCCGGTTGGTGATGCGGCCGAGGTGGCGCCGCCGGTGCGCCAGGAAAACGGCATCTATGTAGCTTTCCAACACCATCGCGGCTCTGAGACCTGGACCAGCGATAGTCTCTTCTGCCTGTTTGCCGAGGTGAAGGACACCGAGGATCTCGCCTTGAGCGAGGCGGTATTGGCAAGCCAAGGCACCCTGACCCAGATGCAGACCTTCATGCTGCAAAAATGGGGGCGAATGGACGGCGATCTGCCGGAGCGGGAGATTACGGAGGATACAAAATCCGCGCCCCTCGGCGGGACCGCCTTTGTCCTGCAGGTGATCGTCAATGGCCTGATCCTCGGCACCATCTATGCGCTGATTGCGGTCGGCTATGGCATCATCTTCAGCTTGCTGGAAACCGTGAATTTCGCCTTCGGCGATCTAGCGATGGTCGGCAGCATCAGTGCGATCCTGCCCTTCGCAATCTCAGTTTCGCTGGGCATCGATCTGCCGATCCTGGCGTTGGCGCTGCTGTCCTTATTGGTTGCACCGCTTTACACCGGCTTCATCGGGGTGGTGGGAGAGCGGACGGTCTATCGGCCGGTCGGGCGTGCCAACAAACTTGGGCCGCTGGTCGCCGCCATCGGCTTCTCCCTGGTCTTGCAGAATTCCGTGCTGCTGACTCAGGGGCCAAGGCCCAAATGGCTCCAGCCCCTTAGTCATGACGGGGTCCAGCTGAGTTTGACCGGCGGCGCGGTGCGGCTTTCCTATCCGCAGATCGGTGTGATCGCCATCGGTTGCCTCACGGTCCTGGCGGTCTGGCGTCTGTTGATCGGGACTCGCCTGGGGCGTGAGCTGAGGGCGGTGGCGGCCGATGCCAGGGGAGCGGCGCTCTGCGGGGTTGATCTCAATCGCACGACGATCAAGGCCTTCCTGCTCTCAGGACTGCTGGCGGGGTTGGGGGGGGCGGTCTTCCTGCTTTATTACGGGCAGACGGATCATTCGGTCGGGCTGCTGATCGGCTTTAAGGCACTGACCGGGGCGATCATCGGCGGGCTCGGCTCGCCCTTGGGCGCCATGGCCGGCGGCATGATCGTCGGGCTGGTCGAGGGGCTGTTCAGCGGCTTTGTCTCCCACGAATGGCGCGATCTGGTGATCTTTGCCCTGCTGATCGTGATCCTGGTGATCCGACCTACGGGCCTGTTCGGGGCGCCGGACAAGACAAACTATTGAGCCAGCGCTTGCGAGGGAGGCGCTCTTGCGCGTAGAAGCGAAGCCATGAGCATCGTGACCCGTTTCGCCCCGTCGCCCACCGGCCTGCTGCATATTGGCGGCGCCCGTACCGCCCTCTTCAATTGGCTTTATGCCAAGAAGCACGGCGGGCAATTCATCCTGCGTATCGATGATACCGATCGCGAACGCTCGACCGATGAAGCGACGGCCGCGATCCTCTCCGGCCTCAAGTGGCTCGGCATCGATTGGGATCAGGGGCCCTTCTATCAGCATCAGCTGTTGGCCCGGCACACGGCCGTCGCCGAAGAGATGCTGGCCAAGGGCCTCGCCTATAAGTGCTTTGCGACGCCTGACGAGTTGACCGCCATGCGCGCGGCTGCTGTCGCCGCCAATCGCCCGCCGCGCTATGACGGCCGCTGGCGCGATCGTGATCCCGCCGAAGCGCCGGCCGGCGCGCCTTATGTCATTCGCCTGAAAGCCCCGCAGAATGGCGAAACGGTGATCCAGGATCAGATCCTCGGCTCCGTGACCTTCCGCAATGCCGAGCTCGATGATTTCATCCTGCTGCGGGGCGATGGCATGCCGACCTATATGCTTTCGACCGTCGTCGATGATCATGACCATGGCGTCACCCACATCATCCGCGGCAACGAACATCTGCCCAATGCCGCCCGCCAGTTGCAGCTGATCCGCGCGCTAGGCTGGCCTGAGCCGACCTATGCCCATATTCCGCTGATCCATGGGCCGGACGGCACCAAGCTCTCCAAGCGCCATGGAGCCGTCGGTGTCGAGCATTACCGCGAGATCGGTTTCCTGCCCGAGGCGATGTGCGATTATCTGATGCGTCTCGGTTGGGCGCCGGGCGCCGATCATCCGCATCTGACCAAGGTGCAGGCGGCCGAACTCTTCGACCTCGGCCATGTAAGCAAGGGGCCGGCACGGTTCGATCTCGATGCCCTGACCTCGGCCAACTTCCATTTCATTAAGGAAGCCGACCCCGTCTATCTGGCGGACGTCTCGCGCCCCTTCTTCGAAAAGGAACTCAGCCGCTCGCTCAGTGATGCCGAACGCGCCTTGCTGGTGAAGGCGCTGCCGGGTCTGAAAGAACGCGCCAAGACCCTGCCGCATCTGGCGGAAAGCGGTGCCTTCTATTTCCGCGCCCGTCCGTTGGCGATTGAGGAGGCGGCGCTCATCCAGCTCGATAATGACGGCAAGGCCCGGGTTGCGGCCGTGCGGGATCGTCTGGTGGCGCTGACCGACTGGAACCACGACACCCTGGCCGCCGCGATCAAAGCGACCGTGGGGGATCTGGGCGTGAAGTTCCCCGCCGTCGGTCTGCCGCTGCGCGCGGCGCTGACCGGGCGCACGAACTCGCCCGGTGTCGCCGATGTGCTGGACCTCTTGGGCCGGGACGAGTCCTTGGCGCGTTTAGAGGACGCACTGAACTAACGAACTCGTCATCCCTGTGCTCGACACCGGGATCTCCTCCGGGAGTTTGTCCAAGTCTTCTGAGACAGCGTGGAAACGCCCTCGGGGGGGATCCCGGGATCAAGCCCCGGGACGACGGCCTTCTTGTGAGATCTAAGCCCTCAGAAAATCCACCGCATCATAACTGCCGGCGAGGATCCCGTCGGGCTTCAAGCCCCACCAGCGTTGCAGGACGGTGGTATAGATCTGGCGGAAGTCGCCAGTCGGCACCATGTCGCCGGCCGCCAGGGTTTCCAGGGACGGTTGCTTGAACTGGAAGCCACCTTTGACCCGGCCGCCGAGGGCAAAATGCGGGGCGGCGGTGCCATGGTCGGTGCCGAGGCTGGCGTTCTCGGTCGGGCGGCGCCCGAACTCCGAATAGGTCACCAGTAGCACTTCATCCCATTTCGACAGAGCCTTGGCGCCATCGCGGAAGGCGGCGATGCCTTCGGCCAGCTCGCGCAGCAGCTTTTCCTGCGGATTGCGCTGGTTGATGTGGGTGTCGAAGCTGCCTTGTGAGATCTTGATCACTGGCACATCGACACCGGCAGCAATGAGGCGCAGGGCATCGCGCATCTGTTTGCCAAAAGCGTGGGTTGGGAAGGTGCCGAGCGCGCTGTCCGGCACGGTATCGAGGCGGGCGATCAGATCTTGTCCGGCTACCTTCACCGTGGATTGCAAGGCGGCGATTTGCTGGACCAATACGTTCTTCGGCCCGCCGTCCAACATGTGATCGTCATCGATGGCCGAGGCGAGGCGTTTCAGGCGGGCGGGATCGTTCAGGGACACCGCTTTGATATCGAGGCTTTCGACCGGCCCAGCATGCATGCGGCCAAGCAGCACGGCATCGGCGGTGCGCGGCGTGCCGCCGGCCTTATGCAGGGCCTTGGCGACCCAGCCTTCCGACGCCAGCCGTTCGCTATCGAGGGCGGTGTCCCAGATCTGGATGCCCCGGAAATGTGAGCGGTCGGAATTGGGATAGCCAACCCCTAAGAAGATCGCCAATTCCTTGGCCTCCCAATCGGCCATTAGCGGCTTCAGGGCCGGATGCAGGCCCAATTGTTCGTCGATCTTCAGGACTTCATCGGCGGCGAAACCGATCTTGGGCCGCATCTTGGCATAGAGCGGATCGGCATAGGGGATGACGGTATTGAGCCCGTCATTGCCGCCCTGCAGCTCGATCAGCAGTAGGGTCGGCAGGCGTCGGACTTCGCCCGCGATCAGAGCGCCCGTGGGCATGAGGCCGGTGAGGGCGGCGGCAGCGCCAAAGCGCAGGACATCGCGACGGTTCATCATTTCACCTCATAAGCCGGATCGAGCAGGGCCTGCAGCACCCGGTCACCAGGACCGACGCCATCGAAAGTTTGGGTCGGGGCAGCCGCTAGCAGCGTCTTTTGCAGACGGGCCTGATCGGCGCGCCCGGGATCGTTTTCGAGATAGCGGGAGAGGCCACGATAGCCGGCCGTCACGGGTACATCGCGCGGATAGGGGAAGGAAAAATCACCCTTGGCGAGGCGCACCAGCGCATCTCGGCGGGCGAGCAGCGTATCGGAGGTCAGCCAGCCCATGCCTTGCGGCCAGCCTTTGACATTGGGGGGATTGAGCAGTTCCAGCCCCATCTGCCGGGTCATATTGGCAATCTGCACGGGCCTATCGACCGGGATTTCCAGCCCGCGGGCGGCGCCGACCATCAGTTCGACCGGCGATTTCACCAGGGTCCCACGGTTCTTGGCATCCCAGAAAGCCTCGGTCTGGAACAGAGCCGAGAGCAAGGGCGCGATTTCCCAATTGCCGGTGCGGAAGATAATCGCGAGCCGTTCGACCTCTTTCTCGTCCGGGGTAGGGGAGATGAATTCGACCCAGAGCTTGCGGACGATGAACGGGGCGGTGGCCGGGTGGGCGAGGACGGCGTCGATCACCCCATCCATATCCTGCACGCTTTTGCCCAGCACCTGTTTGTCGCCGGGCACGGCCTGCTTGGGCTGGAAATTCGCGACCTGGGTTTCCTTGTCGACCCGCCAGCCGACCAGGGCCTTGGCGGCTTCTTTGATATCGTCTTCGGTGTAATTGCCGGTGCCGAGCGTAAAGAGCTCGAAGAGTTCGCGGGCGAAATTCTCGTTGGGCTGTTCGGCCTTGGAGCTGGCGCCATTGAGATAGCGCAGCATCGCCGGATCGCGGGAAACGGCCCGCAGCAAGCTCGCGAAATTGCCCGTCGCATTGTTGCGCAGCAGCTGAACCTGCTGCCACATGATCTCCGGCAGGCGAGCCTCGCCGGTCGTGCTGGTGAAATGACCGTGCCAGAAGAGCGCCATGCGTTCGCGTAAGGGCGTGTCGCTGGCGATCATTTCGGCGAGCCACCAGGCGCGGATCTGCTGGTTTTCCTCGTAGCGCTGCTTTTTGAAGGCTTCGACCTGGAGTTCGTCGAGACCGCGCTTGCGGGGATTGTCGTAATCATCGAGGTTCGGACGGATCGAGCGCAGGAAAGCGGGATAGGGCTGGGTCGCTTCGGGCGCGTAGTTGATCGCGTCGATCATGCGGTCGACCGCATTCTTGCGATCGACCTTCGCATAAGCCGCCAGATCGCCGGGACTAGCGGCAAAACTGGTTCGACCCATCAGATGGCGGATTTCCTCGGGCGGCAAAGCGACAGCGGCACCGGGCAGCATCCCGGCTATCAAGACCCCTGCCATCAGCCCGGATGAAAAGACGGCCCCATATCGCATGGCATTTCCTCCGATCCTCTGTTGGTAGGGGTAGTTTGGCAGCCTACGGATGAAACATCCCCGGCGGAAAACATGGATTACGAATTATTAATCAAGTCGCGGGACGGGGGCTTATGCGCTCACGCACACTTCCGCCGGCCGATGGGTAATAGAATTATCCGCAATAGGGCCATTACGTTTTCGCATTTGCGACATTGCCGGCTTTTGCGCAACGATGCGTTCCCCTCGCGCAATGGGCGTGCGGGTTTTATGTCTTTGAAGGGACATTGATACTATGGCTAAGGCCGTTGGGATTGTTGGCGCGACGGGAGCCGTCGGCGCCGAACTCATCCAGGTGCTAGCCGATCTGAAGTTTCCGGTCGGTTCGCTCCACCTGTTCGCCTCCGAGCGTTCGGCTGGTAAAACCGTGACTACCCCCTTCGGCATAAAAACGATCGAAACTTTCAGCGTCGAAGCCGCCGGCAAGATGGATATCGTCCTGCTGGCTGTTTCGGGTGAATTTGCCAAGCAGTACGCCCCGGCCTTGGCCGAGAAGACGATCGTCATCGACAATTCGTCGGCATTCCGTCTGGATGACAACGTTCCGCTGGTGATCCCCGAGATCAATGGCGAGGCGGTGAAGGGCCTGCGCCGCAATCATCAGCTGGTTGCCAATCCGAACTGCACCACGGCGATTGCCGCGATGGCGCTCTGGCCGATCCATAAGGAATTCGGTCTGAAGAAGGTGATCGTGTCGTCTTATCAGGCGACCAGCGGTGCTGGGCTTGAAGGCATGAACGAACTGCTGGAAGAAACCGGCCGCGCCCTGAAGGGTGAAGAAGCGGGGCACAAGGTGTTCGCGCATCCGATCGTCTTCAACGTCATCCCGCATATCGATAGCTTCCAAGAGAACGGCTATACCAAGGAAGAGATGAAGGTCACCTGGGAAACCCAGAAGATCTTCAATGCGCCCGATGTGGCCATTTCCTGCACCGCCGTGCGCGTGCCGACCCTGCGCGTGCATTCGGAAGCCATCACGCTTGAAACCGAAAAGCCGATCACTCCAGACGGCGCCCGCGCCGTTCTGAAAGACGCACCGGGTGTCGATCTCGTCGATGATCCGGCGAACAAACTCTATCCGATGCCGGTGACCGCGACCCGCAAACATAATGTCGAAGTGGGCCGTATCCGCCAGAGCATCGTCTTTGGCGATCATGGTCTCGATATCTTCGTTGCGGGCGATCAATTGCTGAAAGGCGCGGCGCTTAATGCCGTGCAGATTGCGCAATTGTTCGTCTGATACAACTACGGCCCGCCTTTTCAGGCGGGCCGTTTTTCTTTTGGGCAGTAATACTGATCTGCCTCTCACTTATCATTGACAATTTACACGGGTGGGCCTGAGTCTTGAGCGTCCTTTGACGCCCAGCCGGAGACTCCTATGACTCAGCATCCCCAAGGCCGCGCCCGCCGCAATGCCATTGTCGGCCTGACGCCCGAGGTGAGAGCGATCCGCCAGGAGATCGCGGATGCCCAGTCGGTCCAGGCGCTCGCTTTTATGCAGAGTGCAGTCGACACCCGGGTCGCCGATGTACTGGCCGAGGTCAAGAAGGTCCAGGTCAAGGGCTTTGGGACTTTCTTCGACATCGCGTCGGGCGTGAAGGAACTCGGCTCCTCCCTTAAAGAAGTGAAGGGCGGGTTCGAGGATGCCGGCAAGATCATGATGGGGCTGAAACAGGACGGCGCCAGCGATTTCCTGGATGTCCTGGGCAAGAACCTCGCCGGCGGCAAGCTGATCGAGGCGGTGCGGCATGTGTTCAAGGATTTCCCCGACAATATCGTGGTCGAGATCCTGAAACATATCGGCGCCGAAGCCCTGGCCGAATTCACCGAGGCCGTCACGCCGTTCGTCGGGCCGCTGATGAAGCTCGGCACCGGCCTCGTTGGGTTTATCCAGGCCGGCTATGACGAGTACCAGGGCCATAAGATGAAGGACAATATGGTCCTGATCCGCGCCGGTGATGTGGCGGCGGCCTGCAAGGCAGTCTTGAAGATGTGGGACGATGCGGTGGTCGATAAGGCCCTGACCGCGACCCTCGATACTTGCCAGGGCATTGTCGGCATCGGGCTTGCGGCGGGCGATGCTGCCGGCGGTGGCGGCGCCCTCTCGTCGATAGGCGGCCCGCTGATGGCGGCGGGGCGTGCGCTTTATGCCTTCGGCGCCCTGCTGAAAGAGCTGTTCGATGCCTTCATGGAATGCAAGGCCGTCAATGCGCTGATCGCAAAGGGGCGGGTCACTGCGTCCGAGATTTTCGAGAAGTCGCCGGCACTCGGCGCCTGGGTCGTGACCCTGTTGGAAAGCTCCACCCTGGCTGCCTTCCTCCTGAAGGACGTCAAAGCCAATCCGCACTTCATGGCCGATTTCGAGAAGCGCTATATGAAGCCGGTCTCGCAGATCAAGGCGGCGGCCTTCAAGATGATCGGCGGCAGCCGGATCGAGCCGGTGATCAAGCCCGGCAGCTTCATTGGCAAATATGAACTTGAGGGCAGCCTGAAAACTAAGCTGGCTGCCTATGTCAAAAGCGGGCCGTCCAAGATCAAGTTCAAGGCCCGACGCAAGGTGCTGGAGGTCCAGAACGCCGGCTATACCGTTAGCAATGGTATCAGCAATGGGGCCCGCAAGCTTTGGCAGAAAATTACCGGCTAGGTACCCTAAAGCAGTAAAACCTGTCGATTGATGGATTTGGCGCAGATATTGCGTGAAAATCATATGTCTGCGGCGTTAAATTTTCTTGCGCGATGCAACGACAAAAACCGTTTCGCAGGCAATCGTCGCTGCGCTAAGAAAGAACTGTGATATCCACAAAAGGCATGGATGGGGTGCAATTCGTGCAAAGCGGACTAGAGACGACAAGCGTACTGCGTGGCCGGGATACGACACCGGCTCTGGTCGTCGAGGATTTGCATAAGCGTTTCGGCGACCTGGAGGTCCTGAAGGGCGTTTCCCTCACTGCCTATGATCATGACGTGATCGCGATTCTCGGGTCTTCCGGGTCGGGCAAGAGCACGCTTTTGCGCTGCATCAACCTGCTGGAGACGCCGGATAGCGGCAAGGTCACCGTCAAGGGCGAGCTGATCAATATGCGTCAGCGGCGCGGCTCGATGGAGCCGGTTGACCGCAAGCAGGTAGAGCGCATCCGCCGCCGCCTCTCGATGGTGTTTCAGCAGTTCAACCTCTGGGCCCATATGACCGTGCTGGAAAATGTGATCGAGGCCCCGATCCATGTGCTGGGCGTGCCGCGCGCCGAAGCGATCGAGAAGGCCGAGGCGATGCTGGACAAGGTCGGTGTCGCCGCCAAACGCAATGCCTATCCCGCCGAACTGTCGGGCGGCCAGCAGCAGCGTGTGGCGATTGCCCGCGCGCTGGCGATGGAGCCCACGGCCCTGCTGTTCGACGAGCCGACCTCGGCCCTCGACCCCGAATTGGTGGGCGAGGTGCTGAAGGTCATGCGGGTGTTGGCCGATGAAGGCCGCACCATGCTGGTCGTAACCCACGAAATTGGTTTTGCCCGGGAAGTGTCGGATCGCGTGATCTTCCTTCACCAGGGCAGAATCGAGGAAGAAGGGACGCCCGAGGAAGTCCTCGGCAACCCGAAATCCGAACGATGCCGACAGTTTCTGTCGAGCTCGCTTAAAGGCTGAAAAGCCACCTCCGCCGGAACTCCGGCTCCGTAACTGGGAGTGCTCTGCTGTGAAGAAATTGCTGTTGGCCGCGACTGCGGCTGTGATGTTGTCGTCGGGCGGCGCCATGGCGCAGGGCGTGCTGAAGCTGGGCACCGAAGGCGCCTATCCGCCGTTCAACTTCTATGACGAGAAGAAGGCCCTCGTTGGTTTCGACATCGAAATCGGCGATGCTCTTTGCGCTGAAATGAAGCGCAAGTGCGAATGGGTTGCCAATGAATGGGACACCATCATTCCGGCCCTGAATGCCAAGAAGTTCGATGCGATCATCGCTCAGATGTCGATCCGCCCGGACCGCGCCGAGAAGGTCGATTTCACGAAGCCCTATAGCAACACCCCGTCCAAGATCATCCAGGTCAAGGGCACCGGCCTTAAGAACACGGCCGAAAGCCTGAAGGGCAAGAAGATCGGCGTGCAGCGCGAAACCATCCAGGAAGCCTGGCTGAAGCAGCATTACGGTAGCGTTGCCGAGATCGTCGCCTATGGCACCCAGGACGAAGCCAACGTCGATCTGGGCGCCCGCACCGACGCGGTGATGGCCGACGGCCCGGTGGTCGACGACTTCACCTCGAAGGAAAAGGACAAGTACGAGCTGGTCGGCGAGCCGATTAAGATGGACAGCCCGGGCGCCGCGATTGCGGTCCGCAAGGGTGAAACCAAGCTGACGGCGGACTTCAACACCGCCTTGGCCGCTCTGATCGCCAACGGCACCTACGACAAGATCCAGAAGAAGTATTTCGACTATTCGGTTCAGCCGAAGCAATAAGCTGCCCATCGCCCCTTCCCTGTTTTGCAGGGGAGGGGCGTCTTCTTTTGATCTGAAGCGTTTCTCACCCACCCGGTGCCATGGATAATATCCTCAAGTTTACCCCGACTCTGCTCGACGGCCTGTTGATGACGGTCCAGATCGGCCTTTCCGCGCTGGTTCTCGGCATCCTGCTGGGCCTTGTTGGAGCGGCGGGTAAGCTCAGCCGGGCGCGGTTCCTGCCAGGTCTCACCTACGGCATTACCAACGTCTTCCGGGGCGTGCCGGAACTGGTGATCATCTACATCATCTATTACGACCTGCCGAAGTTGCTCTCCTGGATCACCGACGGCTCGGTCAATCTCAATCCCTATGGCGCCGGCACGATTGCCCTGGCGCTGGTCTTCGGCGCCTATGCGTCGGAAACTTTCCGTGGTGCCTTCCTCGCGGTCCCGGCCGGCCAGCTGGAAGCGGCCCGCGCTTATGGCATGTCGCGCAGTCTTGCCTTCCGGCGTATTCATCTGCCGCAGATGTGGCGCTTTGCGCTGCCGGGGCTTGCCAATCTCTGGGTCGTGCTGATCAAGGATACCTCGCTCGTCTCGCTGATCGGGCTTGAGGAATTGATGCGCTCGGCCGTGATTGCCCAGCGCAATACGCGCGAGCCCTTCACCTTCTATTCGCTGGCAGGCCTCATCTATATCCTGCTGACCCTGGTCTCTAGCGGGATTGGCCATTACCTCGAAAAACGCGCGCAGCGCGGCGTGCGGATGGCCTAAGCGATGTTCGAGTCCCTCTTCAAGATCTACAATGAATTCGGCTGGCAGCTGCTCTCGGGCTTGTGGCTGACCATTCAGTTGGTCGTGCTGGCCGGTATCATCGGCTTCATTCTGGCGGTGCCGATCGGTGTGGCGCGCCTCTCGAAGAACCCGGTCTTCGCGGTGCCGGCCTATCTCTACACCCTGATCTTTCGCGGCTCGCCGCTCTATGTGCAGATCTTCCTGATCTATTACGGCCTTGGGCAGTTCCCGTGGATGCGCAGTTCCTGGGCTTGGTATTTCTTTCAGCAGGCCTATTTCTGCGCGATCTTCGCCTTCAGCTTGAATACGGCGGGCTATATGGCCGAATTGATCCGTGGCGGCATCAAAGCGGTGCCCCATGGCGAGCGCGAGGCTGCTCTCGCTTGCGGCATGTCGCGCTTCACCATGTTGCGCCGGATCTTGATCCCGCGCGCCATCCGCATGTCGCTGCCGGCGCTTTCGAACGAAGTGATCTTGCTGCTGAAATCGACCGTGCTCGCCAGCACCATCACCATGCTGGACCTGATGGGCACGGCGAAGAACATCTATACCCGCACCTATGACACCACGCCGCTCTATGTAGTGGCGGTGATCTATCTGGTGCTGGTCTGGCTGCTCGGCGGCTTCTTCCGGGGGCTGGAAAAGAAGTTCAACAAGTTCCAGACGGCGCGCCAGTAGGGACATGACGGTCCGCTTCGCCACCGAGGCGGACCTGCCCGCGCTGCTAACCCTCTATGCCGACCTGCATCCCGATGAGGCGCCGCTGTCGCTCCTTGAGGCCGGGGCGCGCCTGCGGCAGCTGTCTTCTTATCCTCGAAGTGGCGTGCTGCTGGCGGACGGCGGAGTTGCAACCTGTACGCTGGTGGTCATTCCCAATATAACGCGGGGCGGCGCGCCCTATGCGCTGATCGAGAATGTCGTAACCCTGGCCGTCCATCGGAAACGCGGCCATGGCAAGGCCGTCTTGGCGGCGGCGATCGAGGCCGCCTGGGAAGCTGGCTGCTATAAGGTCATGCTGCTGACCGGATCGAAAAACCCGGCGACTCTCGCTTTTTACGAGAGCGCCGGGTTCACGCAGAACAAGACCGGTTTTCAGATCAGGCGCTAAGCCTACTTCACCAGATCGCTGGCAAGGGCGGCCACGAAGTCGTAGCCGAGGCGCCGGCATTTGTCCGGGGACCAGCCTTCGGTCGGATCGGGCAGGTTGGCATTGTCCTTGAAGGGCATTTCAACCGTCATGGCCAGCGCGCCGAGGTTTACGGTGGCCCAGGGGCTGAGCTTCTTCACCGCCGCATGGTCGGGGCGCGAGGGCGGATAGTTATAGTCGGTCTGGAAGTCACGGTTGAGGCCCAGCAGCGCCTTGTCGAAGCGCTGGCGGCGGTCATGCTGCTCGTTGGTCATGCCCGGCACGTCGCCCGGATTGACGATGAAGACATAGGGCAGGGCTTCGTCGCCATGGAGATCCATGACGACCGAAGCGCCGGTGCGCTTCATTTCTTCACGCACGCACAGGACTTCCGGGCTGTGTTCCTGCGTCGCGCCGTCCCATTCCCGATTGAGGTTCGCGCCGCTGGCGCTGGTGCGCAGGTTGCCCGCGCGGGTGCCGTCGGGATTGATATCGGCGACGATATGGAATTCGGCGGCCTTCAGAAGCGCGCGCGAGACCGGATCGGCGGCATTCAGCAGGCGGCCGAGGAAGCCTTGCAGCACAAAGCCGCCCTGGGTTTCGCCCGGATGCTGACGCGCAGTGAACCAGACCGGGGTCTTCTTGGCATCGCCTTCGCGGATCTGAAGCCGCTGGATCGGCTGGCCCTGGATCGAATGGCCCAGCACGTCGAGCGTGGCGCGCGGGTCCTGCAGCGCCTTGCCCAACATGCGCTGGGTATCTTCGCCGGTGAAGGGTGCGAAATAGGCGAACTCCGTCACGCCGCTGACGGGCGTGTAGCTGATGGTCATGACCTGGCCGTCATAGGAAGTGTCGGTGCGCTGCCAGGTGATGCCGCCGTCGGGCGACACGCAGGCGCGGTAATCTTCCCAGCCGCCCGGGTAGGCGCTTTTGCCGGCATTGACGATCTTCAGGGTCAGCGGGGTGCCCGCCGGAGAATAGAGGCGGAAATGAAACCATTGCGCGATGTCAGGTGCATGTGTGTCGGGGCGCAGGGCCAGGGTCACATTACGCGGGTCCTTGGCCTCGATGACCGTGATGGCGCCGCCGTAGAAGTTGGTGTCGATGACGAGAGACATAGGACTTCCTACCGATGATCTGCGCCGATGGCTTCGGCGACATTCTGAAAACCGTCCCGCCGCAGCATGTCGGCGAGATCCAACTTGAGACGGGTCACCATAGCCGGGCCCTGATAGACAAGCGCGCTATAAAGCTGCACCACCGAGGCGCCGGCTCGGATCTTCATATAGGCATCCGCCGCTGAAGATACCCCGCCCACCCCGATGAGGGTCAGCTTGCCGCCGGTCTTGGCATAGACCTTACGCAAGAGGGCCGTGGAGCGGTTGAACAGCGGCTTGCCGGAAAGGCCGCCGCGCTCTTCCTTTGCTGAGCCACGCAGATCGGCGGCCCGATCAACGGTGGTGTTGCTAAGGGTCATGGCGTCGATGCCAAAGCCAGTCAGGACTTCCAGGATCGCGTCGAGCTCTTCGTCCTCCAGATCCGGCGCGACCTTGGCGACGAGGGCCGGGCGGCGCGGGGCGGAGATATCGTCGTACATGGCCTTGAGGCGGCCCAGCAGGTCCGTCAGCGGCTCGGGCGACAGGAACAGCTTGCCGTTGGCGGTATTGGGGCAGGAGATATCGAGGGTCAGGAAGTCGGCGTGCGGGGAGAAGCGGCGCGCCAGGCTGACGAAATCATCGGCCGGGTCTTCGCTGTCGATATTGGCGGCGAGATTAACGCCGACCAGCATGTCCTGGGTACGATGAGCAACCAAACGGCCCCGCACGGCTTCCATGCCTTCGTTATTAAAGCCCATGCGGTTGATGATCGCTTCGTCTTCGGCCAGGCGGAACAGGCGTGGGCGCGGATTGCCGACCTGCGGGCGCGGGGTGACGCCGCCGATCTCGGTAAAGCCGAAGCCCTGGCGGCCCATCTTGTGGAAGACCCGGGCGTTTTTGTCGAAACCGGCGGCAAGGCCGATGGGATTATCGATGCTCTTGCCAAAGAGAGTAGTGCGCAGGGCGGCATCCAGCATCAGGGGCTGGGTCGGGACGATACCGAGTTCGAGCGCGCGCAGGGTCCAGAGATGGGCTTCCTCGGGGTCGAGGCGGTGCAGGATCGGGCGAAGCGCCGGGAAATAATCGAACAAGCTGCTATCCTTACAAAAACGGCCCCGCTATTGACGGGGCCGTTTGGTCATTCTGCCGGGGCGTGAACCGGAGGAGCTTCCGGTGCCTGGGCATGAACGCCGCGTTCTTTGGCCACCAGGGTGTAGATGGCAGGCAGAACGAACAGCGTCAACAAAGTACCGACGGACATGCCGCCGACGATCACCCAGCCGATCTGCTGACGGCTTTCCGCGCCGGCACCTGACGCGAGCGCCAGCGGGACTGCACCGAGCACCATCGCGCCGGTGGTCATCAGGATCGGACGCAGGCGCAGGGCCGCGCTTTCGATGATCGCTTCCTTCAAGGCCATGCCGCGTTCTTGCAGCTGCTTGGTGAATTCGACGATCAGGATGCCGTGTTTGGTGATGAGGCCGACCAGCGTCACAAGCCCGATCTGGCTATAGACGTTCAGCGTCCCTCCCGTCAGCAAGAGGGCACCCAGTGCGCCCGCCATGGCCAGCGGCACGGTCAGCAGGATCGCAAACGGATCGATGAAGCTTTCGAACTGGGCTGCCAGCACCAGGAAGATGAAGGCGATCGCCAGGATGAAGACGAAGCTGCCGGCATCCGCGCTTTCATAGAATTCGCGGCTGGTGCCGCCGAAATCGACGATCGCGTTCGGCTGCACTTCACGGATCAGCTGATTGATCTTTTCCAGCGCCTGACCTTGCGTGAAGCCCGGTGCCGGTTCGGCGGTGATATTGACCGCGCGCAGCTTGTTGAAGTGGTTGAGTTCCTTCGGAGCAATCGTCTCGGAAACCTTCACGAGGTTCGAGAGCGGCACCATCGCCCCGCTGCTGGAGCGCACATAGATGCTGGTCAGGTCTTCGGGGTTGCGGCGGGCGTCATCGGCGATCTGCACCATGACGTCATATTGTTCGGCGTCGCGCTTGAAGCGGGTGACCTGACGGCCGCCCAGCATGGTTTCGAGCGTGCGGCCGACGGTCTCGATATTGACGCCCAGCACGGCCGCCTTTTCGCGATCGACCTGCACAGCCAATTTCGGCTTGGTGAGTTCAAGATCGGAGCGCGGATTGGCGAACATGCCGCTCTGCATCATCTTGCCGATCACCGCCTGCGACGTGACCGCCAGATCCTCGAAGGAACCGGAGGTCATCATCACGACGTCGATCGGACGGTTAAGGCCCTGCTGCCCCAGCGACGGCGGCAGGATCGGGAAGGCCAGCAGACCCGGCACGCCGCCGAACATCTTCGGGCCAACCTCGGGCGCGATCTGCATCACCTTGCGGGCGCGGGCGTCCCAGTCCTTCATCGAGGCGAAGATCAGCGACTGCGTCACGGTGGGGAAGCCGGCGACCATGAAGACCTTATCGGTTTCCGGTACGCCGCGCAGGATCGCCTCGACCCCGCGGGCATTGCTCTCGGTATAGCCGATGGTCGAGCCTTCGGGCGCCAGCATGAAACCGATCATGAAGCCGCGATCTTCGGTCGGGGAAACTTCCGATTTGATAGTCGTGAAGAAGAGGTACGTGCAGAGGCCGACGAAGACGCCAAGCGCGAGCGAGACGAAACGCCCGCGCACGCTCCAGGTCACGGCCCAGCGATAGGCGCGATCGAGATAATCGAGGAAAGCACCGATGCCATTATAGACGAAGTTATGTTTGCTCGAATGGCTCAGCAGGCGCGAGCACATCATCGGCGTCAGGGTGAGCGCGATGAAACCCGACACCAGCACCGCGCCCGCGAGCGTCAGGGCGAATTCGGTAAAGAGCTTACCGGTACGGCCCGAGCTGAAAGCCATCGGCGCATAGACCGCGGCGAGCGTGATGGTCATGGCGATAACGGCGAAGGTGATTTCCTTCGACCCCTTAATCGCGGCCGTGACCGGGTTCATGCCTTCTTCGATATAGCGGTAGATATTCTCCAGCATCACGATCGCGTCATCGACGACGAGGCCGATGGCCAGCACGAGCGAGAGCAGGGTCAGGGTATTGATGGTGAAGCCCAGCACCGACATGATCGCAAAGGCGCCGATCAGCGACACCGGAATGGTGATCAGCGGAATGAGCGCGGCGCGCACCGAGCGCAAGAAGAACAGGATCACCAGAATGACGAGGCCCACGGCTTCGCCGATGGTGTGGTAGACCGCATCGATCGACTTGGCGATGAAGACCGAACTGTCGTAGGCCATCGTCACCTTCATGCCCTGGGGCACGTTGGCTTGGATATCCGGGAAAGCCTTTTCGACCGCCTGGCTGACTTCGAGCGGATTGGCGGTCGATTGTTTGATCACGCCTAGCGCAATCGCGGCATCGCCATTGAAGCGCGCGACCACCCGTTCGTCGCGCGGCCCGACGGCGATAGAGGCCACGTCGGAGAGGCGCACCAGATAGCCACCGCTGTCGCGCAGGATGATGGCGCCGAACTGGGCGGGGGTCTTGAGATCGGTTTCCGAGACGACGGTGAATTCGCGCGCGCGGCTTTCGATGCGGCCGGCGGGAATTTCGACGTTCTGGCCGCGCAGGGCGCCCTCGACGTCCTGAACGGTGAGGTTATAGCCGGAGAGTTTGGCGGCATCGAGCCAGATGCGCATCGAGAAACGCCGCTCGCCAAAGACCTGCACCTGCGCGACGCCCGGCAGCACCTGCAGCCGATCCTTGACGACGCGGCTGGCAAAATCGCTGACCTCCATGACCGAATGCTGATCGGAGGAGAAGGCGAGATACATGATCGGCTGGGCGTCGGCCTCGACCTTCTGGATGATCGGCTCGTCGATCTCGTCCGGCATCTGCCCGCGCGAGCGGCCCACACGATCGCGCACGTCCGAGGCGGCGGCATCGGCGTCACGCGTGATGTGGAACTGCATCGTGATCTGGCTGCGCTCGGACCGGCTGACCGACTTCATATAGTCGATGCCTTCGACGCCGGAGAGATTTTCCTCCAGCGGCTTGGTCACCTGGCTTTCAATGATTTCGGCCGACGCCCCCCGGTAGGTGGTGTCGACCGTCACGGTCGGCGTATCGATGTTAGGATATTCGCGGAGCGTCAGCTTTTGGTAGGAAACCGCACCGAGCAGCACCACGAGGATATTGAGGACGGTCGCGAAGACCGGACGGCGGATGCAAAGCTCGGTGATGTTCACGACGGGCTGCCCTGCTTGGGCTTGTCGCCGTTCGCCGGTGGGGCAGGTTGCTGCCCGGGAGGCGGACTATTCGGCAAAACCGTCACAGGGGCGCCATTACCGCCGGTCATGAAGACCTTGGTTTGGCCCTGGGTGATGATGACACTATCGGCATTGAGCGGGGTCGGCTGCACGACTTCCACCTTGGAAGCGCGACGTTCGCCCAATTTAACCGGCACGATCTGCGCCTTGCCATCGACCACATTCATCACGATTGCACCCTGCGGGCTCGGAACCACGGCTTCTTCGGGGATCATGATGGTGTTGGGGCGGGTCGGCAAGTTGATCTGGATGCGGGCAAACAGACCCGGCTTCAAGGTGCGGTCTGGGTTGGGCAAAGTGGCGCGGACCAGCAGCGAACGGCCGCCCGGTTCAACCGCGGCGTCGATCGCATAGATGGTGCCGGTGAACTTGCGCCCGGGTAGGGCGTCGACTTCCAGTTCGACCGTCTGGCCGGCGGCAATGCGGGCGAGCTGGGTTTCCGGAACGCGGAAATCGACCTTCAGCGGATCGACCTGCTCGAGGCTGATCAGGGCCGCGCCGACATTGACGAAATCCCCCTGCGAGATATTACGCAGGCCCAGCACGCCATCAAAGGGGGCAACCAGTTTGGAGCGCTGCAAGCGGGCTTCGGAGGCGGCAATGGCCGCTTCGGTCGTGCGCAGCTCGGCCTGGGCCTCGTCACGCGAGCGCTGGGTTCCGAAATTGCGGGCTGCCAGTTCGTTGGCGCGGCTCGCATTGGCGCGGGCCAACGCAAGGCCGGCGCGGGCCTGGCCCAGTTCGGCTTCCAGAACGGTGGTGTCGAGCAGGGCGATAACCTCGCCCTTTTTAATGGGCTGGCCTTCCTTGGCGCGGAACTCGGCCAGGCGACCGCTGATTTCCGGGGCGATAGTCACGCTTTCGTTGGCGCGCAAGCTGCCGGTCGCTGGGATCACGGGGACGAAGTCCAGCAGCGTCACCTTTTCGGCGCGCACGGGGATACCCATCTGCGGACCCTTGGGCGCGGCGGGGGCTGCTGCCGTCGGTACTGCCTTGGGCGCGATGCCAACCAAGGGCATCCAGCGCTCACGCGTGACATAGCCGGCTCCGGCAACGATGGCGACGACCAGGGCGCCCCCAACAAGTTTGGCGCTAGCGCCCATAGTCCGCTCCTTTGGAGAACCCGGCAGGTGGTATGCCACCCACGTTATTAGTTCGGCGTGTAACCGCCATTATTGCGACGCAATAGGAATGGGGGCGAAGGCGCAATCAAGCAAGAGCTAATTACCAAAAAATTGCTGTGTTGCAGCTTCTCCGGAAAGGCACGCGCTTTCTAACGTAGCGGGTAGACCGGTCGCCGTCCAATCGCCTGCGAGCGCTATGCCCTTTGGGCCGTCATGCGTCCTGGGACGCAGGCGTTCTTGCGATAGGGTGGCGGCGAAGGTCGCGCGTTTCTCCCGCACCAATTGCCAGTCTTGCGGCAGTGCGGGGGCAACGCCCAGAACCCCCGCCACCTCCTGCCACAGGCGCCGGGCGAGAGCCGGCCCGGCCTCGTCCAACAGGCGATCGGCCGCACTGACCGTGAGGGAGACGATGCCGTCCCGCCAGCTGATCCATTCGGCCGTCGCGCCGACGAGGCCCATCAGGCGTGGCCCTGGGGGCGGGCAGGGGGCATGTAGGTTGATGATGGCGCGATGCTCTGTCGGGACCGGCAGGCCAGGGATCAGCCGCGCAATCTCCCAGGCCGGCAGGGCCAGGATCGCCTTGTCGGACGCGAGGATCTCGCCATCGGCGAACCGCAGGGCGGTGAGGCGGCCTGCTGATATCTCCAGACCGACCAGCCGTCGCCCGAAGTTGACCGGCGGCAGTTTGGCGAGCGCCGGGGTGATGAAGGCAGCCGACAGGCTGGTGCGGGCAAGGCGCGGTCGGCAGGCACCCGCGCCGCGCAGCAGACTGCCTTTCAGGATGGCAGCGAGGCTGCGGGCACTGGCGGCTTCGGGTTCGGTATTGAGGGCAGCGATCGCGAAGGGCCGCCAGAGCGTTTCCCACAGGCGGCTTTGCCCGAGGCAACCCGCGACGCTGGTCTCGGCACCAGCCAGCAGCGGCTTCAGGGCGGCAAGCCCGCCCCATCCCAATTGCCAGGGCCGGCGCAGATCGACCTGCCAGCGGCGACCATCGCGGATATCGGCGAACTGGAAGACGGGCGGCTCGTTCGGCATCTCATCGCTACTGTCCGCCCGACGCAGATAGCGCTCCACCGCCTGATTGCCGGACAGCACGAGGTGAGTGCCATTGTCGAAGGTGCCGAGCGTGCTATCCTGCCAGCTGCGGCAGCGGCCGCCGGCCTGGGGGGCGGCTTCATGCAGGCGGACCGGGATGCCGCGTTCCTGCAAGGCCAGGGCGGCGGCGAGGCCGGCAATCCCGGCCCCGACGATCTCGACACTCACGGAAGCATGGCCAGGAGAAGCAGCCGCAGCTTGTCGCGCCGCCGCAGCTTGACCCCGCCTTCGGGCAGCCGCGCCATGACCCGGGGCAGCAGCAGACGATAAGCCGTCAGCATCAGGCGCAGAGGGCGCCGCGCCCGGCGGCTGGGCAGATCGGCGATCCAGGCCCTGGCTTCGGCCATTTCCCGTTCAGCCTCTGCCGCGAAGGCCTGAGCTGCTGCCGGAAGGTTCGGGTGGGCCAAAGCTTCCTCCGGTACGGCGGGGATATAGAGGCGCGACAGCAGGTCGGCCGGCAGATAGAGCCGGTCGCGCCCGGCATCTTCGGCCAGATCGCGCAGGATATTCACCCGCTGCAAAGCGCGGCCCATGGTGGTGGCGAGGGCGGGGTGCTTAATGCCGAGGATCGCGAGCGTCAGGCGCCCGACCGCGCCGGCGACACGGTCACAATAGAGCGCGAAGATTTCCTCGTCCGGCCCCTGGATCGGCTGGGCCATATCCATGGCGACGCCTTCCAGCACCGCGCGCAGATCGGTAATCGGCAGTTTGAAACGGGCGGCGGCCCAGACCAGATCGGCTGACAAAGGCTCCTGCCAGACGCCGAACTCCAACGCGGTCAGGGCGCGCAGCCAGGGCATGAGGTCGCCCGGGGTGTCGCCGTCGGCCACATCATCGAGCGCGCGGCAGTAAGAATAGAGCGCCAACAGCCCGCGCCGCTGATCGCCTTTGAGGCTGCCAATCGCCCGGGCAAAGGAGGAGCGCGGCAGGGCATCCTGACCCAGCGGACGCAAAGCGGCCCGGAAACCGCTGATCCAGGCGCCCCAGCCGGGGGTGCGGAAACCGGCGGCCAGGCGGGTTGCATGATTGGCGGCAATCGCGATCGTCATGGCGGCCTGCCGACGCAGGCTGGTATTCACCAACAGGCGGGGCAGCGGGCGGGCACGTTCCAGCCACACGAAGGCTTCGGCCAGGGCCTGCGCGTTCGACAGGCGGGCCGGCAGTCGGCGGCGACCGGCGGCCTCGTCATGGGCGCGGTCGGCGATATGATTGAAAAGCTGTAAGGCAATCGCCAGCGCTTCACCGGCTGGATGGGTGAAACTATGTTCGCCGTGCCGATCCAACAGATACCGTGCCACGGGGGCGGCAGTCAGGCGGCATTGATCGATCAGCGCCTCGCGGTCGGGTGGGACCCAGCCCTGGGCGTCGCGCTCGAACCCTTGCCAGAGATCGGACAGCGGCCCGATGCCGCCCGGCACATCGCCAAAGCGCGCGCGCAGATGTTCCAGCTGATGGATCTTCTCGGCCAACGATAGGCCCGGGGCATCGGCGACATCATCGCCGGCCCGGGCGATCCGATAGAAATGAGTCACATCCTGCCTGACGCTTGAGGCCAGAAACAGGCTCGCGACCGGGAAATCTTCATTTTTGGGCGTTTTAGCAGCGCACATGATGGAAGAGAGCCTAGCCCTCTCGCGCGCGTCTTGCCATCCTATTGCCGTGAAGACTTGTGTGACTGGCGGCATTATGCACTATGCGAGCGCGTAGCTTGCTCGATAAGCGCGCGCTCCATCTCTCGAAGGAAGACACAAATGTCTCGTTTCGTCGTCGCCGTCTCCCTGGTAGCCGCTCTGGCTGCAGGTTCCGCCAACGCCCAGACCATCGGCGACGTTCTGAAGGGCCCGGCCCCGAAGGAAGATCCGATCGTCGCCAAGGTCGACAGCGTTGAAATCCGCCGCTCGGATATCGTGAAGACCTTGGAATCGCTGCCGCCGCAGGTTCAGCAGATGCCGATGCAGCAGGTTTATCCGGTGCTGATCGAGCGCATGGTCGACAGCAAGCTGATCGCCAAGGAAGCCCGCAAGACCAAGCTGGAACAGGACCCGGACGTGAAGCGTCGCGTCGCCGATTTTGAAGACCGCGTCCTCCAGGAGGTTTTCCTGGATCGTTCGGTGCGCGCCAAGATCGACGATAAGGCCCTTAACGATCGCTATCAGGAATTCCTGAAGTCGAACCCGCCGCAGGAAGAAGTCCACGCCCGCCACATCCTGGTCGCCGACGAAAAGAAGGCCAAGGAAGTGATCGAGAAGCTGAAGAAGGGCGAGGATTTCGCAGCCCTTGCCAAAGCTAACTCGTCGGATGGCTCTGCCAATGAAGGCGGCGATCTTGGCTTCTTCACCAAGGATATGATGGTGCCGGAATTTGCCGATGCCGCTTTCCTGCTGAAAGCCGGCGAATTCACGCAAGAGCCGGTCAAGACCCAGTTCGGCTTCCATGTGATTAAGCTCGAACAGCGTCGCCTGGCCAATCCGCCGAGCCTCGAAGAAGTGAAGGGCGAGCTGACCGCCGACATGACCCAGGAGAAGATCCAGGAAGTCGTCGGCGATCTGCGCAAGGGCGCCAAGATCGAAACCTTCGATATCGACGGCAAGCCGCTGGGCGCCCCCAAGCCGTAATCTTTCGCTTCTTTCTGACACTCGCTTCAAGGACCGCCCTCGATGTCTCATCCGGTTTCGCCGCTGGCTCCCGCAACCTTTCCGACCCTGCCCGTGATCAAAGGCGTCCGCCTCGCGACCGGGGCGGTTGGGGTGCGATACCAGGGGCGAACCGATGTGATGCTGGCGGAACTGGCGGCCGGAACTTCGGTGGCCGGGTGCTATACCCGGTCACTGACCCGTTCGGCCCCGGTTGATTGGTGCCGGGAAGCCCAGAAGGGCGGTTCGGCCCGCGCGATCATCGTCAATTCGGGCAATGCCAATGCCTTCACCGGTTCGGTCGGTGAAGCGTCGGTCAAGCGCACGGTCGAATCGGCGGCCAAGCTTTTGGGCTGCAAGCCGACCGAAGTCTTCATCGCTTCGACCGGCGTCATCGGCGAACCGCTGCCCGACAATAAGATTACCGACGGCCTGCCCGCGATCCGCGGCAAGCTTTCCGAAGATGCCTGGTTCGAAGCCGCCAAGGCGATCATGACCACCGATACCTATCCCAAGGGCTCGACCGCCACCGCCAAGGTCGATGGCGTCACGGTGACGGTCAATGGTATCGCCAAGGGATCGGGCATGATCGCGCCGGACATGGCGACCATGCTGGCTTTCCTCTTTACCGATGCCGCCGTCTCGCCCGAAGCCCTGCAGGCGATGCTGACCCCGGCGGTCGATAAATCCTTTAATTGCATCACGGTCGATGGCGATACCTCGACCTCCGACACCGTGACACTTTGCGCGACCGGTGCCGCCGGCCATGCACCGATCACCAATGCCGCCGATCCCCGCGCCCGCGCCCTCAAGAAGGCGATCCTGAAGGTGCTGACCGATCTGGCGCTGGATGTGACCAAAGACGGCGAAGGCGCCGAAAAGCTGATCACCATCGAAGTGCGCGGCGCGGCGTCGGCTAAGGCAGCCCGTAAGGTTGGTCTCGCGATCGCCAATTCGCCGCTTGTGAAGACGGCGGTGGCCGGCGAAGACGCCAATTGGGGCCGCGTCGTGATGGCGGTCGGCAAGTCCGGCGAAAAGGCCGATCGCGACAAGCTCTCCATCTGGTTCGGCGGCCATCTGGTGGCCCAGAACGGCCAGCGCCTCGAAGGTTACGACGAAACCCCGGTGGTCGACCATTTCAAGACCCGTGACGTCCAGATCGCCGTCGATTTGGGCATCGGCGGTGGCAAGGCGACCGTTTGGACCTGCGATCTCACCCACCGCTATATCGATATCAATGGCAGCTACCGCAGTTGATCCGGTCGCAGCGCCACAGCCGGCGCTGACGATCCCGACCTTGGCCGGCGCGCGTCTGCGCCTACGTCCACTGCAAAAGAGCGATCTCGATCGCGTGGTGGAACTGGCCAATGACGCCCATATCGCCGCCATGACGGTTGCAATCCCGCATCCCTATAAACGCTCGGACGCCGACGATTGGCTGGCCCATTCGATTTCGAGCGCCGAACGGGGCGAGGAAATCGCCTGGGTGATCGCGGACCTGGCAAGCGATCAGGTGGTCGGGGCCATCGCGCTGACCCTCAACCCGTTGCGCAAGACGGTGGCGACCGTCGGCTATTGGGTTGGCCGTCCCTTCTGGGGGCAGGGGTTTGCCCTCGAAGCGGCCCGTCTGGTCCTGCGCTATGCCTTCAGCGATCTGGGCCTGGATGCCGTCGGCGCCTGGGCGCGACCGGAAAATGCCGCCTCAATCCGGGTAATGGAAAAGCTGGGCTTGAAGCCGACAGATGGGCTCGACCTGCATCGCCCCGACGATTGCCGCGTGGCCGTCGCCCGCCGCATCGGCCGGGCCGATTTTCAGGCGTCCGAGGTCATCACCCGCAGCCTGACCGTGGTTGCCGTCGCGCTGGTCGATGGCGATGGGCGTGTGCTGCTGGCCCAGCGTCCGCCGGGCAAGGCGATGGCCGGGCTTTGGGAATTTCCGGGCGGCAAGCTCAATCCCGGTGAAACCCCGGAAGCGGCCCTGATCCGTGAGCTCAAAGAAGAGCTGGATATCGACGTCTCGGCTTCTTGCCTGGCGCCCTTCACTTTCGCTTCGCACACCTATGCAGACTTCCATCTGCTGATGCCGCTCTATGTCTGCCGCGTCTGGGAAGGCCATCCGAAGCCGGTCGAGGGGCAGGTGCTGGCCTGGGCCACGCCGATCGAAATGACAAAATACCCTATGCCGGCAGCCGACAAGCCGTTGATCGCGATGCTGCGGGATTTGCTGTAGGGAAACCTAAGACCGACCCGGAGTGGCAGTACGCGCCGCAACGATGGCTTCGACCTCCTGAAGAAAGACCGCCAGCTTATCGAAATCCGGCCTTTCCGCGCTCGGTCCGACCATGATGGCCTTGAGCCGCAGTGTTTCCAATTCCGGGTCGGTGATCGGGGCACTTTCGAAATCGTCCCAGTCGCGCGGGCCGTTGGTTTTATTCAGGCAATTGCGCAGATATGCCGCGACCTCTTCGGGCGTGCGGTCGGTCGTTCTGGCACGTGAAGTCATGCAGACAATCAATGCCACGATGAGGGCGGGCGGGATCAGAAGGGCGGCGCGTAGAATCGCGTAAAGGCGCCGCATGCGGGATGCCTTTACGCCGCGACAGACCTCGAGAATTGTTCGAGATCGGCGAGTTCGGCGCCGGTCAGCTCGTGGGTGCGGCGGAACCAGCTGGCGATCGCCTCCACCCGGGCACGGGCAAGGGCGTCGAGGCCGGGGGCGGCCAGCAGACGGTCGATCATCTCATGGCCCGTGCGGTCGATCTTGGCAGCGCTGCGATCGTTGGCGGCTGCCTTGGGTGCTGCCGGCTGCTGCGGCATGGGGCGGCGCAAGGCCGAGACTTCTTCTTCGAAACGGCGGGCGATTGACTGCCATTGTTCGGCGGCGCGTTCGGCAGCGATGCGGCGGCGGGTTTCGCTGGCAAGGCGGGTCCAACCGTTCAGCCAGGATTTGAAGCCCCGGCCATCCTGACCCGACACCACATCGTCCCAGCCCTTACCGTGATCGCGCAGATGGCGCATGGCCAGCTTGGCCGCTGCCAGAACTTCCGCGTCGCTGTCGCTGTCCAGACGTGCCAGCAGCTTTACCAGACGGTCCCGATCGATATGCGGTTCCATGGAAAACCCTCCCAGCGCGAAACGGAACAAAGAACGAACTTACGAATGCAGAATTGCTTATGAACCAGAAGCTTGTCAACTGGTCTTCGAGAAGAATCTTTGAAAGAGGCCTGATGTCATACCGGGTATGTTGTAGTTAGAGCGAGAAAGAACACGATTTCGGCCCGTGATGAGACCAATGTACCATATAAGACGAGTCCAGACCCAGAATCGCTCAACGATTTCAGTAACTTAAAAATACCGTTTTCGAGATGTCGCATTGAACTCGAAATGCAGTGATGTGGGAAAATTGGCGGAAATCCTGGGGTAAAAGCCGCTTTTTGGGTCGGTTCAGTACCCCGGAAATGCACCCAGGAATGCGCCACGGGAATCCCTGGCCCCGGTAATACGCACGGGGTCATTGATTGGCTTTTTGATGTTCGCTTTTGATTTTTCGCGACACGATCAGAAGATTTTTTTCTGACCCTCCAGAACGATCCTAATTTTAAAGGAGCGAATGTGCTCGTCCTCTAATTAGGAGATTTGCCATGAAGGCAAAGCAAACCCTGGAGGCCGAATTCGGCCCTCTGCATCAATTCCCACTTACGCTCGTGCCTTGCGAAGGATCAGCCGATTCTCAGGTGATGCGGGGAAGCGTGCTGTTGAAAAGAAGCTCGCGGAAGGCATGCGAAGCGTTTGTTCGCGATGTGGAAAAAACTTATACCGGTTTTCAAGCCAATCGGAAGGAGCGATACCCAGGCCAACTTCCTTATAAAGGTCGTCCGCATCTGGTCGATATGTCCAACCTGATCCGGAAAAGCTGGAATGAACTCCAGAGGTTCGATGCCGCGATCCCCGAGGAAGTGATCGACCGGACTTTACGCTATCTGACCTACATCGATTGGCTGCGCAGCGACTTCACCACTGAAGGTCTGGAAGCTGCTGGTTATCTGAAGCGCTAACGGTAAGACGGGAGTGGGCGTAATCCATTCCCGTCTACTTACGGCTCGCTACGAGAGGTGGCCTGTACCAAAAGTTGTGACTGCACTATTTTGAGCGAGATATTACGCCCGAAAAAGAGCACTCACATGATTTATCCTCTCGACCTTACCGATTTGGCCGAAGCTGTTTATTCCGCTGAACAACCTAATGCGCGGATGTACCACTACACCAATCTGTCCGGCCTGTTGGGAATCGTGAAAGAGAAGAAGGTGTGGGCTTGTGATGCCCGCTATATGAATGACGCCGCTGAAATCAAAGATTTCATCAAACGAATATCTTCTTATTGCGGTTCTCGAACGCCTTTAGAAAATTTCGAGCGTTGGTTTTTGGGCCAATTTGAAACCAAGCCGCTCGCATATATCTGCTCCTTCACCCCCAATGGAAATCAGTTAAGCCAATGGCGGGGCTACTGCGAATACGGCAAAGGGGTCAGCATCGGTTTCAATACGGCCAATCTGATCAGCGCATCCAAGCCGATTCAATTCGGACTGGGTAAATGCATCTATGACGATGACGAAAAAGATCTCATCGCAGAGGCCGTGGCTAAATCAATTCAGCATGAATGCGAGAAACTTGGGCCTTCGCGTGGACTAAACCAGGGGCTACAGAAATATGATCACGTCTTTTCGCAAAGCGCTCCCCGGATCATCCGAATTGCATCTTTGTTCAAGGATTCATCGTTTTCTGAAGAAGCGGAATGGCGGCTGATCGCCCCTGTCCTGCACAGCAATGGCGATCTGGTTTCCTATGCGCCATACGGAGGCGTGAATTTCAGAGCAAGCCGAAATGCCATTGTGCCCTACATCACATTTCCCATCGATTATATGAATGAGTTCATTATTGATGAGGTGCAGGTTGGTCCTGGCCCTCAACCGGCTACGACTGCCGAGTCCATCCGATATTTCCTTAAGAGCACCGGTTTTTCAGAGAGGATAGTCCGGCAACCGTCTCATACATTTATCGGCTAATATACCGGCAGAAAGGCTAGGCTCGCAGTATCCCTAATGCCTCCGAAAAATCAGAGCTATCACGCAATCCTTTCCAAACAATGAGGAGATCGTCCTGATGCTTTAAAACCCATTCTTTAATAATGGCGTCGTATTTCTTTCCTAATGCTCCGACAATTCTCTCGCCAGTATCAATAGCATATGATGCTGTATGGTGCTCTTTCTTGTAATCGATATGAACATGTGGCCGGGCATGATTTAGACAGGCATCCATTCGGATCTTTATCTCCTGGATCTCCTTTATTAAGAGTTCCGGCATGCCCGAACCTGATCTGGGTCGGGTCATCAGATCTATAACCGCGAAACTATCTTGAAGTTCAGCTAAAGCAGCTTTCCAATCCATCTACTCGCTCCTGAATTTCCCGTAGCAGTGCCACTGGGATGGCTTTAGTTGCATCTAAAATGGTAATGATCATGCCACATGTATCAACTGCAAATTGCTGAAAGCAAGGGTTTGGGCAAACAATCTTGTATTTTAAACAAGCGCATTGAACCTGCTGGTGGTGACGCCTAAGCTGGAAGGTAGTCGGCACTTTACAGGACCGCATTACCCCCATGACTACGATTGAAGAACTCCCCGCATCGTATCGTCTCAAAGGTGAGGTTCTGGAAGGTGGCTGGCATGTCGTAGCCGAGATCGGATGGGGCTACGATGGCAACGCTGATAAGATTGTCATCGGTGATATTTATGGAACGGGTGGCAATTTCTCTGTCGGCTATTTGGTTGAGCAGAAAGACGGTGCTGGCCGAACGACTCGACAGGGTTTCTTAAAAGCGACCGATCTTACCCGTTGCCGTCATGCTCCCAATCTCATGAAGAAGATGAAAGAGATTGCGGACGCCTTCGAATTTGAGACGTTCATCAATCAAATGTGTGCGGACGCGAACATGGATCGCGTTGTTAGCCACATCAGCTTTGGTCAAATTGCTCTAGGTTCAGCGATTGATGACGTGGTGCCATATATAATCTTGGAGTTGGCTGACGGCGATGTGCGTCGAAACCTGAGGAAGGTTCCTGAAGAAAAGAAGACGGCTTGGAAGCTCCGGGCGCTTCATCACACCGCTACTGGTTTAGCCCAACTGCATGCTCATGACATTGCGCATCAGGATCTAAAACCATCGAACGTGATGGAGTTCGGCAAGGACAACATCTTCAAGATCGGAGATATGGGCCGATGCTCAACCACCGGAAAGGACGCCCCGCATGACGGGCAGATTTTTGCCGGTGATCCAGCCTATGCCCCACCCGAGGCGATTTATCTGCACGAACAACGGGATTGGCGGTCGCGCCGCATGGGGTTCGACCTGTACATGCTCGGCAGCATCATCGTCTTCTTCTTCCATAGTCATGGACTAACGGCCTTAATGATGGACAAGCTTCAGTATGAAGTTTTGCCAGTCCATTGCGGTGGCTCAGGCGGATGGTTTAGATAGACCGGTTCAGAAGAACGCCAACAGTGCTTTAGTCATAAATTCCAGCCCTCGAGACAGGGCTACAAATCATCAATACACTAACGATATAGTCGGTTCATCTGAAGGACGGCCTGCGACTCAACCCAGCTAACTGCCTCTGCCCCACTCGGCTATTGTTGAGCCCAGGGGCAGGGAACGATAGATGCGCAAGCAGACCTACAAGATTTTCATAGACCGACGAGATGGCAGCCGAGAGGCCGTCAGCCAGCACGCGAGCCTGGATGAGGCTCTCGACTATTGGCGGCAGTTCCAGGCGGAACTGGCAGGGCCGGGCTTTGTCGATGATCTCCTGATCCTCGATCCCAGCGGCTATTCGATTATGACGGGTGACGTGCTGTTCGCGGCTTAGAAAGCCTATGCGTTGCTGGCGCCTCCGATCGGATGGGTCGCCATCAAGGCAATCGGTCGCGGGCCAACTCTCGCCTGGCGTACTCCCCGGCGGGCGCACCAAAAGCCCACCTAGCACCCGCACTTGTCACTTGGGATGCTAGATGGACTGCTGATGCCGGGTTTACGTGCGGCCGGGGTTGTTGAACTTGTCCTTGGCGGCCTGGGCGGCATCCCGAACTACATCGCTCGCCGTTGAGCCTGCGTCTCGCATCGTATCGCTGGCGGTCGAAGCGGCCTCCCGCGCGGCCGCCTTAGCTTTATCGGCCGCAGCGACCAGAGTAGGCATCGGGTTCATCTCTCGGAGAATGTCGCCCGGTGTCGCATCGACCGGGAGCCGCTCCTTGGCATTGCGATAGAGACAATAGCCGGCGTACCCGAGCGCTCCCCACACCGCTAGACTAAATAAGGACGTGCCTGACCGTTCGCTCATGCTTGATCTCCTCCGACTTGATCTGTGCCGCCGAAGGCGTCGCGGCGATCATCCGTCGGCTTCAACGGGTCAACGGGGTTATCCGCCTCAGGATCTTCCTCTTCGATGTCCAATGCATCGGGTTCACCGATTTCCAAGACATCCTCGTCGTCACCGATTGGCTGATCCGGTTCGTCAAGTGGTTCTGTTCCCGGCATCGTATCGATGTCGAGCGGAACGACAGGATCCGGGCTGCCCGTGGCCTGAGGTTTATCAAGATTCGACGGAAAATTGTCCCTGATGATTTGGGGCATTTATTTTCTCCACGCATAAAAATGAATTTTCAAATGGTAAACTCCAAAAAATGATTGGGGTTTCTTAAATTAAAATATAAATAAATATCGAAATAGACTGTGTCTGATTCTGAATTTAATTAACATTGGCTTGGCTGTATGTTTGGTGTCGACGAATTATTCGCAATAATGTATTTGAAAATGTCGCCGAATAGAGCCGCCAAATAGAGGGGTGTTCGAAAGCGTAGCCGCAGCCGCTGCTGGTGAAATCGACCATCTGGCCCGGGACCTCCAAGATCAGAAACCCTTCAGGATATTCGGCGGGCAAGCGTCGCCGGTTCGTCACCCTCAGAGGTCATCGTCTCGATCTCCAAACAATGCCCGGCGATGAGTGATGCTTGCAGGAGTGTCAGTTTGCGACCTCGAGGTCGTATCGCTTGTAAATACGATCAACCGGCCTGCCGCCGCGCAAAGGCACAGCTTCGATCGTGCGATAGGTCTGGAAGCCGATTTTTGTGTAGTAGGCGAGGCCGGGGACATTGTCGGCGCGGATCTGGCCGTTGATGGCCACTAGCCCGTGTTGCCGGGTCGCCGTGAGCGTGTGGGCGAAGAGGGCGGTGCCGACGCCGGGGATTTTGGGTTCGGGGCGGGCGAAGGTCGCGATATCGCCCCAGCCGTCGGGCGCGCCATGCCGGCTGATGGATTGGAACCGACCGGTTGGCCATCCGATTCGACCAGATGGCAGAAGAGGGCCTCGTCGCCGTTCAGGAAATACTCGGCGAATTGCGCCTCGCTCAGCGGTTCTTCCAGGGCGGTGGTCCCGCCGATCTGGATGATCCTGTTCAGCAGAAGGGTCAGGGCCGGTACATCGCCAAGTCTGGCGGGGCGGACAGAAAGGCTCACAGGCCCGGTTCGCTGCTGCTGCGCACTCGATCGAGCGGGATGACGATATCGGCGCGGGTGCCATGGCCGGGCGCGGTTTCGATCTCCAGGCGCCCGCCATGCATCTCTGCCATGGATTTCACGAGCGGCAGCCCGAGGCCGGTGCCTTCGAACTTGCGGGAATAGGCATTGTCGAGCTGGCCGAAGGGCGCGAGCGCGATGGGGAGTTCTTCGGGGTCCATACCGATGCCGGTGTCTTGGACCGTTAGCGTCACCTCGCCACTAGGGCGCACCTCGGCCGCCAGGGTGATGGTCCCGCCCTCGTCGGTGAATTTGATGGCGTTGGACAGCAGGTTCAGCAGCATCTGGCGCAGGAAGCGGGTATCGGCATAGATGCGCGGCATGGTGGGCGGGCAGGCGCGGACGAGGTTGAGGCCGCCGCGGGCCGCGCGGTCGCGCACCAACCGTTCGGCAGCGATCAGGATGCGATCGACCGCGACCTCTTCCTCCACCAACTCGATACGGCCGGCCTCGATCTTCGAAAGATCCAGGATGTCATTGATGACGTCGAGCAGATGGCTGCCGCTATCCTTGATGTCGCGGACATATTCGACATAACGCTCGCCGCCGAGCGGGCCGAACAGTTGGCCTTCCATGATTTCCGCAAAACCGATGATGGCGTTAAGCGGCGTGCGCAGCTCGTGGCTCATGTTCGCGAGGAAAGTCGATTTCGCGCGGTTGGCGGCATGGGCTTCCTGCATGGCGTCGCGCAGGCGCGTCTCGTTTTTCAGGCGCTCGGTGATATCGACATAGCTCATGACATAGCCGAGGTCAGGCACGATGCGGCGATGCACCTCGATCACCTTGCCCCAGGGGCGGGGCGCTATCACGACTTCAGGCCCCAGCGGGGGCATGGTGCGCAGGATGCGATCAACGTTTTCTTCGGAAGCATCGCCTTCCAGATCGCCGCGTTTGGCCTGGAACAGGATGATGTCGCGGATCGGGCGACCGACCTCGACCAGGCCAGCCGGCAGATCGAACAGCCGCTCCATCTGCTCGTTCCAAACCAGGATATTCAGCGACGGGTCGAGCACCATGATCGGGGTGTGGATATGCTCCAGCGCCTTGCGCAGCATCTCGTCACGCCCCGACATGCCCTGACCCGAGCGCCAGGCTTTGGTCAGATTGCAGGCGGTGCCGCGATAGCCGGCAAAACGCCCGAGGCTATCGAAGATCGGGGTGCCGCTGACGCGCACCGCGACGATCTCGTCTTCCGATCCACGCGCCTGATAGATGAAATCATTGAAGGGGCGATGGGCTTGCAGGTCGGCCAGATGCTGCTGCCACTGCTCGTTCTCCATCGAGCCGACGGCAAGTTCAGTGCGGCGCTTGGAGACCGGAAGGCGTTTGACGAACCGTTCGGGGGCATTGTCGGAAAACCACACGAAGCGATGTTCGGCGTCGGTTTCCCACAGCCAGTCGGAGGCGGTGGTGATGAAGGTCTGGTGGCGGGCCTGGGCCACGGCATAATCGGCGCTGATCTTGCGCCAACGCCGCACCGCAATCGCCGTGATGGCGATCAGGATCAGCCCGGCCGGCAGTACGACCCAGATGGGTACTACCGCTGTGTGAAGATACTCCACCCGTCTCGCTCCCTTGAGGACGTCCACACTATAGGCAGTCGAACGGCCTGACGGCAATTTCTTGCAGCCCGCCCGCAACCTAAAGTGCGCTGCGACATCCTGTCTCGCCTTAGATCCTGTCGATTCGCAATTGACATTTTGCAGGTGCGAGATTAATTTTGCAGTGCGTCATGAGCGATTGCTCGTCACGCATACGCTCTTGAGCGTTTCCTCCCTGAACTCGGGCCGCATCTTGCGGCCCTTTTCTTTTTTGAGCTCAGGGGCGGATCAGGCTGGCGACCTCGGCGACCAGGAAGGCCACCAGGCGATCGATATCCGCCTTGAAGCGCTCGAAATCCGCGCTCGGCTCGACCGTCTGTTCGCGCATATAGAGGCTGCGGTTGATCTCGATCTGTAGGGCATGACGGCCAGTGGCTGGCCGCCCGTAGTGCCGGGTGATGAAGCCGCCGGCGTAAGGATCGTTGAATTGCACGCTATAGCCGGCCGCGCGCAGCCAGTCGGCGACCGCAACACCCAGGACCGGCGCACAGCTGGTGCCAAAACAATCCCCCAGAATGAAATCGACGCGTCGGCGCCCGGCATCCTTCTCCGTCGGCCCGCCGATGGACGGCATAGAATGGCAATCGATAAGGGCCGCCTGTCCGAACTGGGCTTGCGTTTCCGTCAGTAGGGCTTCCAGCGCGTCGTGATAAGGGCGGTAGCATTCATGGACGCGGGTTTCGGCCTCGGCAAAGGGCAGGGGCGCGCGATAGATCTCCGCCCCATTGGAGACGATGCGGGCGATGGTGCCGAAGCCAGCGGCGACCCGCGGGCTGCGCGCATTGACAAAGGCGGGCAGGGGGTCGCGGAACATGGTGGGGTCGAGTTCCCAGGGTTCGCGATTGGGATCGATATAGGCGCGCGGGAAGAGGGCATGCAGCAGCGGCGCACCCAGGCCCGGCACCCCGGCATAGAGCCGATCGAGAAACGCATCCTCCGACCGCCTGAGCGCGAGCGCGCCGAGCGGCGATCCTGCCACGAAGGCGGGCGGATAGACCCGGCCCGAGTGCGGGGACGAAAAAACCAGCGGCGCAGTCTGTGTCTCTGGCCGTTCGATGCGAAGAGCGGGACCGCTGATCGAGGCGGGCACCGTCCCTTCTGGGGGAAAGTCATCGGCGTTCATGGAAGAAGAGTTAGGCGATGATACGCGCCCTGTCACGCCTGTCCTGACAGGGTGAATTGAAGTCGTGCGTTTTTTCCCTTGCATCCATCGTCCGTTCGTTTATAACCCCGCCCACGCCGACGGCAGTTTCGCTGACGAAAGCGGCAAATAATGGGCGTGTAGCTCAGCGGGAGAGCACTACGTTGACATCGTAGGGGTCACAGGTTCAATCCCTGTCACGCCCACCATTATGAAGGCCGGTAACCGAAAGGTTCCCGGCCTTCGCCATTTCTGGGCTATGCCCAGCCCGAACCTCCGGGGAAGCAGGGGGGAAGCACGAGAAATAGCGGCTTTCCTGAGGACATGCAGTTTCAGCCTGAACCCTATTACGTGTTCGATCGCCGGCTAGTGGCGAGGCGCCTCATCAAGTGTTTCCGATAGAGAAATTTATCACCCTTCGGCTCGCTGCGGCCAACATCTCGTCCGTTCGGTGCCTAAGCTCGTTAAAATCGTGCTGAGCAAACCCCCATCCCCCAATGTCGGCCGATAAACGGCCTGGCCGCTGCCCCTTAAGCGATGCGCAGACATTTATAAGCGGCGAACTGCCGAAAGGGCGGGCGAGAAAATAATAAAATGCTTTGATTAAGCGAGAAGTATATTCATGCGAAAATCGTAGGGGTTGTTATGTGAGGATTCTGATTTCTGTCAATAATTACAATAAGTTGAAAAAATATAAGGCTTGGGTTGGCTGAATATCCTCTCTGGGGAAGCGTGGGGGAAGCAGATTGGTGCGTTTTTAGGCCTTATATATCGTCGCTTTTTTGGGACATTTTGAATTCGGCTGGTGATCAAAAGTGAGCATTTTCCTGGGAGTGGCGCCACCCATCGTCTATGTGAGCGCAAATAGATAGTTTTTACCTCAAATTGTTCCAATAAAAAATTATGGGGATTGAGGAAAAAAGCCATTGTGGCATCTTCGGTTTCGGCAAGGAAAACAGATAAAAACTTAGTTCTGATTTTCATTTGCCAGGAAATTGTAAGTATGTACTGCGACTTAATTAAGTGGAGGTTGCCATGATTGGCAGTGGATATATGACCAGGAAGGCTGCTGCATCTTATCTTAGTGGCAAGGGAATTGGCGTATCTCACCATACCCTCGCCAAATATGCCTCAATCGGTGGGGGTCCAAAGTTTTTTTACTTTGGAAAGAAGCCGCTTTACAAGGCGGAGGATCTGGACCTTTGGGTCCTCTCGCGGCTGTCAAAGCCGTGTCATTCAACCTCATCTAGAACTGTTTAGATGAGCTAGCCGAGCGCCGAACCAGGACGGTCAGGTGCCTCAGCAAAAACTCTTAACTTACTCGCAGATCTAGCCACTCCCTCTCTGAGCGAAAGGGGAAGGCAGATCTTTGTCTACAGCAATGACTGGGCACTGTGCTCAGGCAAACAGGGAATCTTTGCCATGTCTCTCAATTTTAATTCGCCCTTCCTGAGTGCTAATCAGTGGATTAGCAATCCAGTAAATCGAAACCTCTCCAACCGTTCACCGGTTGAGGGGCCGACATACAAAAAACGTCTTGAAACCTATTTCATAGGGCTCGTCAATTTGGCGGCCTTCCGGCAACTCCCCATGGTCCTTCGCAAGATCATGCCTGATCCTGCGCGTTGGGGAGCAGACAGCGTTACGAGCGGTATTTTTACCTTTCAGCTTCAAACCCAAGAGTATTCAAACTGGAGAGTTCTAAGGAGGGGCGACTGGTTCGCCGGTTTTGCCGGCTACTTCGGTTCTGGATCGGGGGTGGTCTCGTTTTATAGTCGCGTTGCCGGACTGACGCTTCTACAGGCCGCCATGGATTTGGCGATTACACTCAATGTCAAATGGGAGGATCGGCAGATTTTCGGTAGGGAATCCAAAGGTTTAAAGCAAGATTTGTCCCCTCTGATGGGTAGGCATTCGCTTGCGTCCTCTACAGAACGGCTAAAGATCTACCTAGGAAAAACCGGGCGCCCCATTTTGGTGGCTATAGAGCAATTGTGGCCGGAATATTCGGTTGAATACCTAATCCGCTGTCAGATTGGAAAAGGAGAAAGTTTTTGGGTGCCGGCCATGCCTGACGGCTTGTTGCCCTTTTTCTGGTCGCCAGTCCCCGGACAATACGAACCTGGCCATGCTCATTTCGTGCCGGCCGAATTCGACAGCAGGCTGGATACGTTCGGCTCCACCTTCTTTACGACGGTGCCGGGTGGTAATGGCAACATCCATGCAACGGACCTTGCGAAATTTCAGGGATGGACTTTGCATCTCGAACTTTTGCCCGAGGAGCTAATCAACGCAGCTCTGATCGAAGCTAAGGTCCGTGAAGCTCGGGTTAAGGCCTGCACCTTCAGTCTGATTGGCGAGTATGGTGAGCATGATGTCAGCCAAATTGTCAGTTTGGCTGAGGCTCGGGGCTTTTCTGTTGGATTGACGAAGCTCCCCAAGTCGACTGACGCTTTGCCTATTGTCGATGACGTTGAGCTTGCCGAAAGCGAAATCGATGAGCGGCCTTGGTTAGTCCGAAACCTTATGAAAGCGGCATCCTTTGGCCTGCTCTATGCGCCACCCAAACACGGCAAATCCTGGCTAGCGATGCACATCGCCTATCTCTGCGCTGGTGGTGGGCGTATCGGCTCCTGGAGCGCCGATGGCGGCTTGAACGTACTGATCATCGAAGGCGAGATGGACAAGCGCGACGCCCAGCGGAATCTTCGGCGGGTCGGTAAGGCATATCTGAAGAACAATAAAGGGTCCGTCAAACATCTTTCCGCTGATGCCATGGATGAGGAGGAGATCAATATCCTGGATCCGAAGTTCCAAGAGTTGCTCGAGCCTCGTTTGAAGGGCTTTGACGTTATCATCCTCGACAACCTCAATTGCCTTACAGGTGAGGCCGAGGCGGACACGGCATCTAAGTTTGTGAAGCTTAAGAGGTGGGCTTTTGAGCAAAAGCGGAAGGGCCGAACTGTGCTCGGGATCGATCACACGAATCAAGACGGAGGGGTCAAAGGGACGCAGGACAAGCTTCGCAGAGCAGAATTCTTCGTCCGACTCGATGGCTTGGAATATGACAATGACGATCGATTTTCCATGAATGTGACCGTGACCCCGCGTTGGTACGTGCCGCTTCGGGATAAAAGCTTTCGGGTGACGTTTGAGCTCTCCCGCGAGGTCTGCCGTATCGTTTCGTCAGAAGCCGAGAAATGCTATGACCCTAAGGAGTGGGAGGTGATGCAAGAGACGGCGCGAGTCTCCTTCTTGAGAGATCATCGCGGCCCTAAAAATGAACCCACCTTTGTCGAGATCGGTGCCGTGCTTCGGATCTCGAAGACAAAAGCCAATGACTACTATAGGGCGATTGAAGACTACGACGAAGAGAAGAAAATGGCAATCAAGCAGCTCGTCGAACAGATCGCAAATGGAGCCATTGGACGTCAATTGCTGTCCGACTTCGCGGTTCACTATCCGGACGGAGGCGAGCCAATTTCGGACGGTTAGTGAATGGAGGATGGCGGTAATCTGCGAAGATGCGCTCTTTATCCGGCCATCCGCCAGATCCAGAGGTCCCTAAGAAACTCGATTTTTTGCCGCATTTCGAGTCAGAATAGGCATACATCACCTCTCCGCGAACCCGCCCCCTGGCTCCAGGGAGGCGGGTTTCCTTTTGGTTGTATATCGAGAGAGGAGAGGATTGATGACGAACGCTATCGAGGAGCTTCGGCAGGCGCAGGTGACGGCCTTCGACGCCGGTACTGTTTTCAGCGGCCAGGCATCGGGTCGGATGATCAATGGGTTCGCGACCCCATCCGCCTACACCCCGCAGATTGATGCAGCCTACATCTACCCGGAGGCGGTGCGCGAACTGGTCGTCTGGCTGATGTCACCGGCCGATCCGCTCTATGTTTTCGGGCCAACGGGCAGCGGCAAGAGCAGTCTGGTGCGCCAAGTGGCGGCCAAACTGAACTATCCGGTCTTCGAGGTCACCGGCCACGGGCGGATGGAGTTTTCCGACCTGACCGGGCATCTCAGCCTGCAGGATGGCAGCATGAGCTTCCAGGATGGACCGCTGACCCTGGCGATGCGCTATGGTGGGCTGTTCTTGCTCAACGAGATCGATTTGCTCGACCCGGCGGTGGCGATCGGGTTGAACGGCGTGCTCGACGGTCAGGCACTTTGCCTGCCGGAGAATGGCGGCGAGCTGGTACTGCCCCACCCAGCTTTCCGGTTTGCTGCCACCGCCAATACCAACGGCGGCAGCGACGACACCGGACTCTATCAGGGGACGCTGCGGCAGAACCTCGCTTTCATGGATCGGTTCTGGCTCTGCGAGGTCGGCTATCCGGCACCGGAGACCGAGCTTGGTCTGCTGGAGAAGGTGGCGCCTGCGTTGCCGGAGCCGATCCGCAAGAGCATGGTGGAGTTTGCCCAGCAGGTCCGGCGGCTGTTCATGGGCGATCCGTCTGCGGTGAACCCGGCTGAACGGATCGAGGTGACGCTCTCGACCCGCACGCTGCTGCGCTGGGCCGATCTGACCCAGCGCTTCCAGCCGCTTGCCCGTATGGGCATCCAGCCGATCACCTACGCGCTCGACCGGGCGCTGGGCTATCGGGCGATACCCAGCACCAGGGCCTTACTCCAGGAATTGGGGCAGCGGCTTTTCGCACCGCCCACGACCTAAAACCCTCCCATCTTCATCCCGCAAAACGGCGCCCGCTCTTCGGAGCGAGGCGCCTTTTTCATATCTGCATATTGGAGAGAGACATGAGCGACATGACGCTCCTGAAGCACCTCACCGCCCTGCGGCTCGAGGTGAGTATCTGGTCGGCCCGCCGCAAGCTGACGGCGGCCGATATCGCTGCACCGAACCTGCCGCCGGAGACCCTGGCGACCCTTGGCACAAAGAAGGTCTGTAACCCCGAAGACCTGCGGATCTTCGCCGCCATCCGCAGCCGTGCCATCCATCTGCTCGACCGGCAGGGGGTGCGGTTCCTGGGCGGCTGGGCACTGCCCGATGCTGCCGTCACCGGAATCATCGCCGATCTGGAAGCTCTGGCGGTGGAATTCGCCCAAGCCAAAGAGGCTTTCCTCGCCCGCTATGACGAGGCCGTCCAGGCCTGGATCGCCAGCAATCCCGGGTGGGAGGCCCTACTGACCGGTGCCAGCGTGCGGGCCGATATCGTGCGCAGTCGGCTGGATTTCGCCTGGCAGATGTTTCGTCTGCAATCTCCCCGCAAGGGCGACGCTGCTAAACCCTTGGCGGAGGCAGTGGCGAAGCTGGGTAACACCCTTTACGGCGAAGTCGCACGGGTGGCGGAGGAGACTTGGCAGAAGAGCTTGCTCGGCCGCTCTGAAGTCTCCCTCAAGGCGCTCTCACCGGTGCGGTCGGTACGCCAGAAGCTCGCGGGAATGAGCTTCGTCGATCCGACCGTCAGTCCGCTGCTCGAACTGATCGACGCAGCGCTTAGCGGCTTGCCGGAGAAGGGACCATTGGTGGGCCGCGATCTGGTGATGCTGCAAGGGCTGGTCTGCCTGCTGCGGGATCCTGAGGCCATGCAAGACCATGCCCGTCAGGTCATGGATGGCGGTGGCCTTGATACAGCCCTTGGCAAGCTGCTGGAGATCATCCCGGCGGCACCCTTGCCACTGGAGACCCCGGCCTTGCCGCCGGTCGCCAGCTTGGGCCTTTGGTAAGGGGAGGGGACGATGCGCACTCGTGCCTTCCTCAATTGCCTGCCGCTGCTCGCCAGCAGCTTAGGCCAACGTTACGGCGTCACCGTCGAGATCGGCGGCGATGAGGCCTATACCAACGGCAGCCGGATCCGCCTGCCGAGCCTGCCCAATGACGCGGATACCCGCTTTATCGGGTTGGTGCGGGGCTATATCGACCATGAGGCGGCCCATATCCGCTTCACGGATTTCGATGTCCTGAAGGCAGCCAATCCCAGCCCGCTGCTCCATACCGTCTGGAATATCCTGGAAGATTGGCGGATCGAACTGCGGATGGGGCAGCTCTTCCCCGGCGCTCGACAGAATTTCGAGTGGCTGATCCGTCATCTCTTCCTGGGTAAACGCCGACGGTGGCAGAAACCCGGTTTCGGGGTGCTCGACTGGCTGCTGTTCACCGTTCGCAGTTGGTCGGTGCCGGACCTAGCCCGCAAATGCCAAAGCCTGGAACGCAAGATCGAGGTCGAGACACCGGGCCTGCTGGCTCGACTGTTGCCGATCCTCGACGAGCTGCGGCTGTCCTGCCCGGACACCGCCGCTTGCTTCACCTATGCCCGGCGGATCCTGGAGCAACTGCATCAGCAGCATCAGGCGCAGACGTCAGATCACTCGGCAGCGGTGGATCTGACACCCCTGCTTCTGGCGGACCAGCAGGATCTGCCGACGCAGATCGGTGAACTGCTTGCCGAAGCTATAACCGTTGGGGAAGGAACCGCCTCGATCCGGCTTGCATCCTGCGCGGTTGCTCGATGGGGTGATAAACCGCTCAGGGAACTGGGGGAGGAGGCGCAAGCCGCCTGCCTCAGTGCCACGGTTGCCATGCGGGTCCGTCTCCAAGGCCTGTTACAGGCGAACCGTCTGCAACGGGTGGCGCGAGCGACGAAGGGCCGTCTCGATCCCCGTCGCCTCTATGGGGCGGCGGTGGGGGACGCCAAACTCTTCCGTCGCTCGGCCGTGGTGCGGGCGCTCGATACCCATGTGCATATCCTGCTGGATTGCTCGGGGTCGATGCGTGAGCGGATCGGGATTACCTCCCAGACGGCCTATGCCGTCGCCAAGGCGCTCGATCAACTGCGAATTCCGGTGGCGGTCACGGCCTTTCCCGGCATGCAGGACGAAGGGCCGACGGTGGTGCCGATCCTGCGACCTGGCGAGCCAATCCATGATCGCTTCGAGATCGAAGCCGTCGGCGGCACACCGCTGGCAGAAGCGCTCTGGGCGGTCTTGATCCAGCTTCAGGTTCGCCGGGATAATCGTCAGATCATTCTGATCCTAACCGATGGCTCACCCGATGATCTCGAGGCCAGCCAAGCGGTCCTCCGTCATGCCGAGACCCTCGGCGTCGAGGTCTACGGCCTCGGTCTGCAATCTCCTGCCATTACCGACTTGCTGCCGCGTCGATCCAGCTCGATCGACACCATCGACGCGCTGCCGGCGGCTTTCTTCTCCCTTCTTCAACAAGCCCTGCTTCAAGGAGGCGTCAAACCATGAGCCTGCAATTGATTATTCCCTGTCCGCACTGCGGATCGTCCGATATCCAACTTGTCCCCTATGGCGAGATCACCGGCCTGGCGTTGAGCGGTGTCGTTGGCGGTGTTTTGGCCGCAACAAAACTGTTGCCGAAGCATCCCTTGGCATTGTGCCTGGGAATCCTCGGCAGCGTCGTTGTCTGCTGTATTGAAGGGCGTGAGCTCGGGCATCGCGTCGATGCCACGATCCTGCGCCGCTACCAGTGCGGAGACTGCGGAAAAAACTTCAACCTGTAGACAGAAGGGCCCTCAGCAATGGGGGCCTTCTTAAATTAAGTTGCGGGAGAAATTCGAGAATTAAGGGCCGTTCTGGCGAGTTCTAAAATCCATAAGGCCTGTGTTTGTGGGGATCTGTGAACTCGGTAAATGGTAATAGTTAAAAATAACTAGAACTCCTTGTTCATATTATGAAGTTAACAAGGAGATCGTCATGGACGAATACAATCTTGGAATCTCGAGCAAGATCTGCACCATCACTCGATACATGCTGGAAACGCACTCGAAGGTGCTTCTGATCCGGTTTGATGTCCGCTATCCGGATGGCCATAGCGTAGATTCCCCAAAGAACGATGACATTTCAAAGCTCGTGAAGAGCTTGAAGGAGTGGTTCAGAGATGCAGGAATCGATATGGGCTATCTTTGGGTTCGCGAGCAGAACCTAAGTGATCTCCCGCATTACCACATTGCTCTTTGGGTAAATGGGTCACGTATGCAGAACGGGTCTCAAGTTTTGCAGTTTGCTGCGGAATCTTGGAATCGAGCCATTTATCACTATGGCCTTGGCCTGATCCACCACAGCAGCCTGAGTGACGGTAAGTCTTGGCATATGCTGAAACGACCAAGCCAGGCGGCTGCAAAGATCGACTGGCAGATGTTTCAGTCTGAGGTCGACATCATGGTCGACCGGCTTCACTACCTTGCGAAGACCTACACCAAGGACATGGCAGGATACCGGGTACGCAACTACTCCGGCTCCAGTGTGGATGTGGAGGAGGCCGGACCGATGCCGATCGCTATTACGTATCCGTCTTCATATCTGCCGTTTTGATCAGCCCTTGTGCCTTCCACGGGGTAAGCCTTTAGGTGGATCTGCGACGTCGGAGAATAGCTCGACAATTTTGATGCCTAAGGTTTTGGCTAATACGTCGAGTGTGGTGACGGTCGCGCTCCGCTTCCCATTCTCGATCTGACTCAGGAAGCTGGGAGCAATACCGGATTCCGCTGCAAGCGCTTCCTGGCTCAGGGCGCGCTCCAACCTTACTCGCCTAATGTTTGCCCCGACCACTTCCCGGATATCCATCGGGCCACGGTGGGGACTTTACCGGCCTCAATCCATTCACTATAGTAAAGATTATACGAGGAAATGCCTTGGTGTCGGCCTTAGGCGGGGGCCCCTCAGCTGGAAAACTGTGAAGTCAGAAACATCAAAAAAGGGCGGGTGATCTCGACCCAAGGCAGGTGAGAAAACTATGGAAGAGCTTCGTAAACTAATGAACGGCAGTGCCGTTTCAATCGGTCTCGGGATCGCCGTCGCATTGGCGATCTTTTGGTTCGGTGGATGGAAAATCGCCTGGGGCGAACCCATGATCCATCAAGGCGACTTCTACCTGGATCGGGGTGTCGCGATCCGCTTCAACTACCAATTCTACGGGCTGCTCTTCACGGATCGCTTCTTCAGCTCGAAGATCGTTGCCTGGCTGCTCGGCGGCTTGGCCTGTTTCATCTGTGCAGGCGTTCTGGGCTTTTTGAACGACACTGACTCCAAGGAAACCGGAGAGCCGACGCCTAAAAGCTAACGCCCCAGTCTCGGCCGATCTCTCGGCCAATCCCTTCATCAACGGATCTCCTCCAATCCTTGTCCTCGTACAGGGAAGGGGGAGCTTTTTGCCCGCGCGGCGAGGATCATCATGGACGAAACGCTTAAGAAAAATCTGATCATCTACTTCTTCTTCTCCGGTCTCGGAGCCTTGCTCTACGTCATCAGCATGAAGCCGGAGTTCGGCTTCATGCTCCGTCTGATTACCTGGGTGGTTGCGGTGGGGCCGGGTGTCTTGGGCGCCATGCTCGGCAATGCCATACGGCGTTGGATCATGCCTGACTTCGTGATCGGCGGTGGCTTCTTCGATCTGCTGAAACAGCGGGTCTTTTGGGGCATCGGGCCGCAGGCTGTCGGGATGGCAATCGGCCTCGCCCTCGGTGCGGGCCTCGTCATCAAGATCGCTGGTTATTGATCGGGTGAGGAGATCCGGATCGTGAAAGCATCTATATGCGCGCTAGCTCTGGTTGGCTGCCTAGCCTCAGCCGTGGTCAGTGCGCAGGAACCTGCCTATAGCTCAGCCTATTCGGCCTGCATTAGGGCTGCAGACGGCGATACATTCGAGATGATGGGCTGCGTCTCGGAGGAGCATCAGCGCTGGGATAAGCAGCTCAACGTCAACTACAAGAAGCTGATGGATGGTTTGGCACCGGAGCAGCAGAAGAAGCTCCGCGCTGCTCAACGTCTATGGTTGCAGTCGCGTGATGCCGGCTGCAGCCTCTATGACGACCTAGTCGGCGCGCGGTTTTCGGCGATGTCCTGCATGTTGGTGGAAACATCTGAACGAGCTGAAATGCTCCGTATCCTGACCGGCGAATAACGGTGTTGTACCCGAGTCGCTTGACGCGACTCAGGTTTCATTCGCCTGGATTGAGTTCGGTAGGATCTGTCGTCGCGAGGGTGTCAGCGTATTTAGGCTTGTAGAGTTCTGGCGGCGTTTTCCACGACAGGAAGAATGCGAGCGGGTTTTGTGTCCCGAGGAAGGCACGGGCCAATTCAAGCCGTCTCCGCACGATGGCTTGATCTTCCTCTGATAAAGATGCGATCTCTCTCTCGACACCGGACAGAAAGCGCGCGGTGTTCATAGTCTCCGACCAGTCTTGAATCACTTGTTCTAGCTGTTTACGGCTGTCTCGAAACGACTGAACGACTAACCGCCGATCCTCTTCTCGCTTTTGGCGTTCCAGGGAAGCCAGAAACTCGAGATGAGCGGCTTCGGCTGCACGTTCCTGCTCCTCAAATTTGATGGCGAGTTCAACCGCCGCCGCTTCAAGGGCTTTCACGATTACGCTGGCGGAGGGGAGGGGATTCTTTTTTGTCTCCTGCCACTGCATCGACCAGGAAACACGCCCTTTCGGCGAGTAGGCGATAAGCCGAAGACGGCCGCTGGGAAGGGGATTTGTTGTGGTCCAGGTGTAAGGCTCGGAATAGCGACGCTTGGATGCCTTGGGCGGCACATAGTCGGTTTCACGAATATATTCGCCGGCGACGTAGCGCATCAGGATGTCTTCCGCCATTTCGGCCAGCGACAGGCCAATTGGGGTGGTGCCGATGTAAACGACAGTTGGACGCCAAGGATACCAGAGCCGCGGATAAAGCTGCGCGCGGAGGGCCTCGACATCCTCGCGCTGGTCAACGTCTGGCCGAGTTAGATGCTCTTCTGCTGGGGCAATCACCACACGATGACCCGCAGCGGTTAAGGCTCGGAACAGCGTGTTAGCGAACCCCAGAGCCTTATTAAGGCAAGCAGCAGAGGAAGTGATATCGACGAGCAGCCGTTTGCCGGGCCGGATATAGCCGTCCTCTTTGTGTGTCGAGCTTTCTTCCAGATGTGGCTTTCCGCGACGGATAAGTTCATGTGGATCCGGATTTGTCGGCGCGGGTGCTCGCGTCGCTTTCTTGGGCTTCGCAGCGACACGGGGACGGGCAAAGTGGGGCAGGGGCGTTGCACCGTCTCGAGACCAAACGGTCTGGTCTCCAGGTCGAGGTTCCGGTAATGGCATCGGCTTGGGTGTTCTGCCGACGGCCAGTTTGGCCCAATACCCGCGATGGGGTCGCGGTATGTTCAGAAGAGTGCAAACTCGCGCCATATAACTGCCTGAGACGCCGAACTGCTTGGCAACCTCGGTCATGGGTTTGGACCAGACGGCATCGTATAGTTCTTGTCGGGAAATCATGCGCAGCTCCGTGAAAATCACGTGAGCATTCTAACAGATTCAAGGCTCTAGAGAGATGGTGACCCGGAGAGGATTCGAACCTCCGACCTCCGGTTTAGGAAACCGCTGCTCTATCCTGCTGAGCTACCGGGCCACGATGGCTCCTTATAGCGGCAGATGCATCCGATAAAAAGCCTGACGTTGGTCCCGAGCTTCTTCCCACATAACGGCCTCGGGTTCGGTAGTTGTTTGTTGCGCCATGAGTGACGGAATGCGTATTCTACTCGCGTAGATTGCACTGAGAATGCCATCTTCTGTACCGAGGTGCGAATGCCTTCTTCGGCTGAAGTAATAATTTATTGTGCAAATTGAGAAATCCGAATCTTAGTATTACGATAACAAAAACATATAGAGTGTTGCCTTATGAAGCCCTATTCTAGGTCAATTATTGAGCTTTTTGATGGTAAGCGCCGTTATCTAATCCCCCTTTATCAGCGTCAATATTCTTGGCGTGAAGATCCCCAGATCGCTTTGCTTTGGGAAGATATCGAACGCGCGGTCAAACGGATCGAGACGGATCGGTCTAGTTTGGTTCCGCACTTCATGGGCGCCATCGTAATTCATCAGGTCAAGACCTATGGAAAACAGGTACAAGCCTTCGAAGTGATCGATGGTCAGCAACGACTGACCACATTCCAACTAATGCTCGCGGCACTTCGTGATGTCGCGGCTGAGCATGGCTCCAGCTACGCGCGAGAGGTGGGTACGTATCTGCTTAATGACGGAGTTATGGAGCGAGCTGAGGAAGAGCGATACAAGCTCTGGCCTTCTATTACAGATCGCCGAGCTTTCGTGAGGCTGCTTGATCCAGCTGCAGATCTTTCCGAAATTGCAGGGCTAGCTGAAAATGATGAACTCGTCGGCAAGTTGGCGACAGTTGCCCGAAAGGCCTTTTACGATCGAATTGTCGAACACGTAACAATTGAAGGTGCCTACCAGGAAGAGCGTCTGGAAATCCTGTTTGAAGCTTTGAAGGAGGGGCTGGCTGTCGTTTCGATCGAATTGGAAAGCGGTGACGATCCACAGACAATTTTTGAGACGCTAAACAGCCGAGGAGTTGCGCTTTCTGCCGCTGATCTTTTGCGCAATTTTATCTTCCAGCGCGCGAAGAGCATGGGCCAGAGCGAACACTCGTTGAATGTAGACAAGCTTTATGAAAAACATTGGCTGCCGTTGGATCGTACGTCTTGGAGCCAAACTGCGTCACGAGGACGCCAAACTCGGCCGAAACTGGATTGGATGCTGACAGACCATCTAGCCATGCACATTGGCGATATAGTGTCGGTCGAGGCATTGTTCTCCGAGTATCGCAAATGGATATTCAACAAGGTGCCATTTAGCTCGGTGACTGCGGAGTTAGAGGCGATATCCTCGACGGCGGTGATCGAACAGCGGCTATTCTCCGATGATGAAACTGATCCTGTAGCACGCTTTGGCCGGATGGCGGATGCCTTCGACGTGTCCACCGCTATGCCGCTTGCTATCTATCTGGCGATAGAACCAAGTGTGACACCGAGGCTCGACGAGGCATTCGCTGCACTCGAGAGCTATATCCTTCGCCGAGACATATGTGGGCTGACCACGAAGGGTTATAATCGCTTTTTTGTCGCGCTTATTTCTCGGCTGCGCGAGTGTGAAGGCGACAAGATCGACGAGTTGATCGCTTACCTTTCCAGCCGTATTGCCGATCTTGACCGTTGGCCAGGTGATGCTGAGTGGCGGAACAATTGGCTCATGCGTGAGCAATACCGCAACGCCCGACAACCACGTTTGCGTTATATCTTCGAAGTCATCGATCGCGCTAAGCAGACCCCATTGAATGAAAACATTCTAATACGTTCGAATTTGACAATTGAGCATATTCTGCCTCGAAATTGGCGTGCTTCCTGGCCGATCCCAGGCATGGCTGAACTGAGCGAAGAGGACTACAGCCCAGAACTCGCCAATTTAGTCTACGCTCGCGACAGCGTTGTTAACACGATTGGTAATCTGACCTTGCTGACGCAAGCTCTAAACTCGACCATTTCAAACGGGCCATTCTCCGTAAAGATGCCTGCGGTCAAGGCTAATACAGCATTGGCCCTTAACCGAGAGCTTAATGAGTTCGACTATTGGGACGAAGCCGCTATTCAAGAACGCGGTGATGCTCTGTTCGAAGATGCACGCAAAATATGGAGAGCGCCTCTTCGTGCAGAAATTCCTATCAGCGTAGCTGCGTCTATTAGTTTGGCCGGTCTACCAACCTATTTCCCTGCAAACGGTACTAAGTGCCGATTTGTATATGCAGGGCAGGAATATCTGGGATCCATCGTTGACGATCGGCTGGTTGTCAGTGGCTTGAGCGGGCAGCATGGGTCATTTTCGGCTGCGTCAAAGGCTCTAACCGGCACTCATCGCAACGGATGGAACGATTGGTATCTCTCTGAAGATGGGGGCCAATGGGTGTTGGCAAATGATTGGCGCAGGAAGCGGGGTGGAGAGTTTCCGCCATCGATTTAATGGCACGTTCCCCTGATTTTCGACTGATTCACACTGATAGGAGCAGGCGGCCTGCGTTATTTTTTATGTGTCGATACATCTTGAGATGTTAAGTAACTATCTGATTTTAAAAGAAAAAATCTTCTATGTGTTGTGGTGTGAATTACGGTCCGCGCAGCTATTGCGAATTATGGTTCGGTGTTTAGACCTTCATCGAACTGTTAAGGAACTCAAAAATGCACATAAATCAGAGCGTCTCGTTTGATGCAGACATCATCGATTATGAGACAGCGGATAATCCCGCAGGGCTTATTGATTTGAGCGGAACTGGAAGTCGTGATGGGCTGTTGATACCGGTTTTTATTTTGGAACTAAAGAAGGGGCGGGGACGCCGATGCTTGAGCCCGCTTGAAACTCATCTTAGGGATGTACTTTGCTTCTCTGCCGTACGGAGTATTTACGGTCTGGAGGCGTTGGGGTTTACGGCGCCGAAGGCCCGAGAGATGGTTGGGAAGCGTCTATCTACGATTCATATTGAGAAAGCAATTCGATATGGCAGGAAGGCGAGCATCGCTTTGACTGGCAGCACAGCAGAGCAGGTCGAAGCCTTTGTGCGAAAGAAATACCAGATGGTTCCGCATCTGCACGGAAGTGATCGCAACAAGGCACAAGCTGTTGAGCACGAACTTTTTGACCTCCGTCTTTTGGATCGAGCTTACAGTCGCGCTCATGAAATGATGATGGGCCTGTATGCCGCGGAGCGTGAAAGATCGCCCGAGGCACGCGAAAAAAGACGAATCGAAGCGATGATCTATCGTAATGCAGTGAAGGCCCCTGAACTTGCAGAAAGTGTGGGGTTAAGTCTCTGGACGCACCGAAATGTGGCTTGGTTATGGCCCAGCCTTTGGTTTTACAGGCTTGTTCTCGATGCGGTGGCAGCAATAGGTCCAATGCAAATTGGGCGCGAGGTAACGCTTACTTTGACGAAAGTCTATGTGTTGTGGCGGATTTGTCAGGGGGGCAATTCCGTTCAGCCGGGGCACGAAGAGTGCAAAATGGTTATCCGGAATATTATTGATACAATTTATGGTCTGGAGAGATTTTCTGCAGATTCCGAAGATATATTGCGGCCCTATGTTGGCGCTTTGGTCTCAATGAGATCAGCGAAATATTTGGAGTCTTTTTGTAATCACAATTGTAAATCCGAATTTGTTTTTATGCCTGTTAAGCTGCTTAAAAAGTGATCTTTGAAAAATAGCTTAGATCCCGCTCCCTCCAGCTTGTGAAAGCTGGAGGGCATTGGTCAGGCATGAATGTCTCTGCATTATCAATTTCGTCGACCGACTCCACGTCGTTGATCATTCGGGCCTGGCTAGTGTAGAGCAGGAGCGAGAAATATGGTTGGTTGAAGAGAAAGTGGTCGAGAACGCTTTTAATGCGGCCTAATTCGGTAAAGAAATGTGGGCAGAGATGGCAGATCAGGCCAAAAAAGACAGCTTCGTAACCGCGCTGATCGAGCTCGGTGGTTCCGTTGGGAATGGGCGTTTGCGTGAAGCCTTGCAATGGGACGAACCTACGTACACGGCTGTAAAGGAAGCACTTGTCGCTGATGGAGTGGTAACGACAGGTCGTGGTCGCGGTGGGTCGGTTTCGCTCGCTGGTGCAATTGTGGCCGAATCTGAAGAGACGGCGCCGATTGAAATCCAAGCACAACCGACTCCCGCAAAGAAAAATAGTGGCGACCTCGGCTTCGAGGTTGAACTCTTCAAAGCGGCCGATAAGTTGCGCGGCAATATGGAGCCTTCGGACTACAAGCATGTTGCTTTGGGTTTGATTTTCTTAAAGCATATTTCAGATAGCTTTGAGATTAAGCGCGCAGAATTATTGCCTGACGATGAATATGTGCCTGAAGGGACAAAAATAAAGCCTTCTGAAGACCGTGACGAATATGCAGCGGATAACGTGTTCTGGGTGCCTCCGACGGCCCGCTGGTCATACCTTCAGGCGAATGCGAAGCAGCCCTCGATTGGCAAGCTGGTCGACGAGGCGATGATTGCTATTGAAAAAGATAACGAGAATCTGAAGGGCGTGCTGCCGAAGGACTACGCTCGGCCGGCGCTCAATGCGGTGATGCTTGGTGAGCTGATCGACCTCATCTCCGGCATTGCCCTTGGACAGGAAAAGGGCGAGGCGCGCGATGTGCTCGGCCGTGTCTATGAATACTTCCTCGGCCAGTTCGCAGGTTCGGAAGGTAAGCGCGGCGGCGAATTCTATACGCCGCGCTCGGTCGTGCGGGTCATGGTCGAGATGATCGAACCCTACAAGGGTCGGGTCTACGATCCGTGCTGCGGATCAGGCGGTATGTTCGTTCAGTCGGAAAAGTTTGTCGAACTCCACAACGGCCGTATCGGCGACATTGCCGTCTACGGGCAGGAATCGAACTACACGACGTGGCGGCTCTGCAAGATGAACCTCGCGGTGCGCGGCATTGACGCCGACATTAAATGGAACAGCGAGGGCAGTTTTCACAAGGACGAGCTGCGCGACCTCAAGGCCGATTACATTCTCGCAAACCCGCCCTTCAACATTTCAGATTGGGGCGGCGACCGCCTGCGCGAGGATGCGCGGTGGAAATATGGTGCCCCGCCGGCCAGCAACGCCAATTTCGCCTGGGTGCAGCATATCGTGCACCACCTGTCACCCTCGGGCGTGGCGGGCGTTGTGTTGGCGAATGGCTCGATGTCGTCAACTCAGAACAACGAGGGCGCAATCCGACAGGCGTTGATCGAGGGAGTGAACGGAGCGCCTGGCGTAGTCGATTGTATGGTCGCGCTGCCCGGTCAGCTTTTCTACTCGACGCAGATTCCGGTTTGTCTCTGGTTCCTCGCTCGAGACAGATCGAACGGCGTTGCGCGCAACGCCAAACTGCGAGACCGGCGCAACGAAATCCTCTTTATTGATGCGCGTAAGCTTGGCCACATGGTGGATCGTACGCGCAAAGAATTCTCCGACGCCGACATCGACAAGATCGCACGCGCCTATCACGCCTGGCGTGGGGAAGGCGAAGCTGGAGTCTATAAGGACGTGCCAGGCTTTTGCAAAGCAATTCCTTTAGATGAAATTAGGACCCATAACTACCTTCTGACCCCTGGTCGGTATGTCGGCACAGAAGATATAGAAGAAGATGACACCCCATTTATTGAGCGATTTTCCGACCTTCGGGACCAACTTGAGGCTCAGTTTTCGAAAGCGGATGAGTTAACCGATATTATTCGAAAGCAACTTGTACGGATTGTTGATCGTGGCTGAACTGCCAGTGGGAACAACCTCGCCGCGAGGCCTGCCGGTAGCGGATCAAATCTTTTGGCCGTTGGTACCTGCCAAAGATCTTTTTGAGTTGCAATACGGTAAGGCGCTTGTTGCAGCAACACGCCAAAACGGATCGGTAGTTGTTTTTGGTTCTAATGGGCCATGTGGGTTCCACAATGAATATTGCTTTAAAGGTCCCGGCGTTGTGCTCGGGCGAAAGGGGCAGGGTCCTCTTGGTGTGAAATGGTCTGAAAATGACTATTGGGTAATAGATACGGCTTACTCTTTGTTGCCAATTTCTGATGTTGTTGATTTGAGATTTTATTATTATTTGATTGGATTTGTTGGATTAAATCATCTGAAAGATGGCACTTCAAATCCGACTCTAAGTCGTGAGGCATTTGGTTCTCAAGCATTTCCATTGCCTCCGCTATCTGAGCAGACAAAAATTGTATCTATACTTAAGTCACTTGACGACAAGATCGAGTTGAACCGGCTGATGAACGAGACGCTGGAAGGGATGGCGCGGGCGATCTTCAAGGATTGGTTCGTCGATTTCGGCCCTACCCGCTCCAAGATGGAAGGCCGCGCGCCCTACCTCGCGCCAGATATCTGGTCTCTTTTCCCCAATCGTCTCGACGACGATGGCAAGCCGGTGGGGTGGGTCGCTTCCACTATTGGACAGGAGGTTGTGGTTGTAGGCGGGTCAACACCGAGCACGAAAGAGCCGGCCTTCTGGGGAGGCGACATCGCCTGGGTGACACCGAAAGACCTCTCGTCCTTGAGCACACCAGTCCTGCTCAGCACGGAACGGCAGATAACCGAAGCCGGCTTATCACAAATTGGCTCAGGCTTGCTGCCAATCGGTACGGTGCTTCTCTCATCGCGTGCACCAATCGGCTACGTGGTGATCACCAAAATACCGGTTGCGGTCAATCAGGGCTTCATCGCGATGATCTGCAACAAGCGCCTGTCCGAAGTTTTCGTGTGGCTATGGACACATACCAACATGGAGACGGTCCATCAGAACGCAAATGGATCGACCTTTCAGGAAATCAGCAAAGCAAATTTCCGACCGATCGAATTGACCGTGCCATCGCCCGAACTCCTTCGGGCTTTTGACGAAACTGTTAGGCCCCTGTTTGATCGGATCGTCGCCAACGACAAGGAGAATCGCACCCTCGCCACCACGCGCGACTACCTGCTTCCATGGCTAATGTCGGGCGAACTTCGCGTCATTGACGCGAAGTCGTTCGTATGACAGAGGTGCAGCGTGGAGTACTTTCGTCAACGCTTCGTCGAAGAGCTTAACGATGAGGGCCTCGTCACCGTCCGGGCCTTTGAATGGCCTCCCGCTGATGTCCTCCAGACAATGGCGCCGCACGATTACGAGGCGCATTTTCTAGACTGGGTTGCGAGCCAGAAGCAGAACGCAAAGGACCGCGCCCGCGAGTTCCTTGAGCGGTTCAATTGCCTTGATCGTTTCAATCGACTGCATACGCAGCTCGAACGACAAAGCGTTATTCCCTTTGTTGGCGCCGGTCTCTCGCGACCGACGGGCTTTCCATTGTGGGGGGCGTTTCTCGATGGTTTGACCACCGACTATCCCGCAATTGCCGATCAGGTTCGCGTACATCTCGCAGCATATCGATACGAAGAAGCAGCGCAACTCGTGCTTGATCGTATGGGCTCCGATGTTTTCGCCGAGGCGGTCCAGAACGCGTTTGGTTCTCGCATCAAGACCTTGAAAGGACCAGTGCAACTGCTCCCGCTGATCTTCAATCGTGGCTGTCTGACAACGAATTTCGACTATGTCCTGAACCGCGTTTATGAGTCTTCTGACTGCCGCTTGAAAGGTGAGTTTTCTGGTACTCGCCTGAATGAAGCACCGAGGAGACTAGTAGGCGAGCCCCATTGCCTACTTCGGTTACATGGTGAAGCCGATAGCGCTCAAGGCCGCGTCCTTACTCGCGGTGAATACGTGGCCTGCTATGGGGAGGACGGGAACTATCGAGAGCTTTTCAAGCTATTGATTGCTAATACGAGTTTGCTCTTTCTTGGATGTAGTTTGTCGGTCGATCGAACCGTTCATGCGCTCCGCGAGATAAAGCAGGCCGCCGCCGTCGAGACGCCTCGACATTACGCATTCTTGCCGCTGAGCGAAGGAATGGACCGAGAAGCCCGGCGAAATGAACTCGGGCAAGCGGATATTCATCCTATTTGGTATCCGCCCGAAGACCATGACCAGGCGATCGAGGATCTGCTTATCTCGCTCATGGAAGGAGGTTTCCATGACTAGGAAGATGGTCATCTCCACCTACGTCAGAACCATTGGGAGGATCGCCTGATGGCCTATCTTTCAGAAGCCGCCATTGAGCAGGTCGTGCTCAATCATCTTGCTGGCCTCGGCTACGTGCTCGCTACCGACGCCGAGATAGGCCCGGACGGGAAGGCACCCGAGCGCGAGGCGTATGCGGACGTTGTTCTCGTCAAGCGTCTGACAGCGGCTTTAGAGAGGCTCAATCCTTCTATCCCGGCGGAGGCGCGCGAGGATGCGCTAAGAAAGGTGCTGGCCACCGAGAAGCCGTCGCTCGTTGAAGAGAATCGACGCCTGCACAAGCTGATTGTCGAAGGCGTCGATGTCGAGTTCTATAGCGATGACGGCACGATTCGCGGCGACAAGGTTCGCCTGATCGATTTCGACGACCTTGCCGCGAACGACTGGTTGGCGACAGGCCAATTCACGGTGATTGAAGGCAGCATCAACCGGCGGCCGGATATCGTCGTTTTCGTCAATGGCCTGCCGCTCGGCGTGATCGAGCTTAAAGCCCCTGGCGGCGAAAACGCCACGCTTGCTGGCGCGCACAACCAGCTTCAGACCTACAAGGCGCAAGTCCCCTCGTTGTTTCGAACAAACGCGGTCCTCGTCACCTCGGACGGCATAACAGCCCGCATAGGCTCGCTGACCGCCGATCAAGAACGCTTTATGCCCTGGCGCACTACGGACGGCAATGTCGTCGCAGCAAAGGGCCAGCCGGAACTCAATATCCTTATCGAAGGAATTTTTGATCGCCGCCGCCTGCTCGATCTGCTGCACGATTTCACGGTGTTCGGCGAGACAGGTTCGGGTCTCGCGAAGATCATTGCTGGCTATCATCAGTTTCATGCCGTCCGGCACGCCGTGGATAAGACTGTTGAGGCATCGGCGCCCCACGGCGACAGAAAGGTCGGGGTGATCTGGCATACGCAAGGTTCGGGCAAGAGCCTGTTGATGGCGTTCTATGCTGGGCAGCTTGTACGGCGTCCAGAGCTTGAGAACCCGACGATCGTCATCATTACCGACCGCAACGATCTAGACGACCAGCTTTTCGGCACGTTTTCGATGTGCCGCGATCTGATCCGGCAGACGCCGATTCAGGCCGGCAGCCGGGATGATCTGCAATCGGCGCTCAGCCGAGCATCAGGCGGTGTAATCTTCACTACGATACAGAAGTTCTCGCCGGCAACTGGGGAAGCGACCTATCCGATGTTGTCGGATCGCCGCAACGTTGTCGTGATCGCGGATGAGGCGCATCGAAGCCAATATGGCTTCCGGGCACGAATCGAACAGAAGACCGGCGAGATTGCCTATGGCTTCGCGAAGTATCTGCGTGACGCCCTTCCGAACGCGTCCTTCATCGGGTTCACCGGAACCCCGATCGAAAAAGATGACGTGAACACGCCTGCGGTGTTCGGCGAATACATAGACGTTTACGACATCAGCCAGGCCGTGGAAGACGGCGCCACGGTTCCGATCTACTACGAGAGCCGCCTGGCGCGTATCGAGCTTCCCGACGAGGAGAAGCCAAAGATTGATGCCGAGATTGAGGAGCTGACTGAAGACGAGGCTACGACGGAGCAGGAGCGCATCAAGCGCAAATGGGCGACTGTTGAGGCTCTGGTAGGTTCCGAAAAGCGGCTGGCGATGATCGCCGCCGATCTAGTACGGCACTTCGAAGACCGCGTTGCCGCGATGGACGGCAAGGCGATGGCGGTTTGCATGAGCCGGCGAATCTGCGTGGCGCTCTATAACCAGATCATCGCGCTTCGGCCTGAGTGGCACAGCGATGACGACGCCGCGGGCGCAATCAAGGTTGTGATGACCGGTTCGGCCGCTGATCCACAAGGTTGGCAACCGCACATTGGTACCAAGGCCAGGCGTGATCTCTTGGCTAAGCGGGCCAAAGACCCAAAGGATGCGCTGAAGCTCGTGATCGTACGAGATATGTGGCTGACCGGCTTTGATGCGCCGTCGATGCACACGATGTATATCGACAAGCCCATGAAGGGCCATGGGCTGATGCAGGCCATAGCCCGTGTGAACCGGGTTTTCCGCGACAAGCCCGCAGGCCTCGTTGTCGATTACATCGGGATCGCCCAAAATTTGAAAAACGCTCTAGGCCAGTATTCGGGTTCCGATCGGCGTCAGACCGGGATTGATGAGGCCGAAGCCGTTGCCGTGCTTCTTGAGAAGTACGAGATCGTGAAGGCGATGTATCAAGGCTTCGACTATGCTCGTGGACTAGCTGGCACGCCGCATGAACGGCTGATTGTGCTTGCCGAAGCGATCGAATGGATTTTGACGTGCCAACATGACGCGGCGGCAAAGGAAACCAGCGAGGACGGCAAACGTCGCGAAAACCGTCGCTACCAGGATGCCGTCCTCGCCCTTTCCAAGGCATTCGCCCTGGCTTCGGCAAGCGATGAAGCCCGCCAGATTCGGGATGAGGTCGGCTTCTTTCAGACTGCGCGCGCCGCACTGGTGAAATCGGCTAATGGAGCAGGGAAGAGCGCAGCCGATCGAGAGTTTGCAATCCAGCAGATCCTGGACCGCGCGGTCGTCTCGACAGAGATTGTGGACATTCTCGAGGCCGCTGGCATCACGACGCCGGATATCTCGATCCTGTCGGACGAATTCCTCGCCGAGGTTCAGCAACTCGAAAAGAAAAATCTTGCTCTTGAGGCGCTACGGAAACTGCTGAACGATGAAATCCGTTCCCGCAGCAATACAAATGTCGTTGAGACCAAGCGCTTTTCCGAACGCTTGGAAGCCGCTATTGCTCGGTATCACACTAACGCGATCAGCACCGTCGAAGTGCTGCAGGAACTGATCAACCTCGCCAAGGAAGTTCGCGCTGCCCGAAGACGCGGCGAAGATGAAGGGCTGTCTCAGGATGAGATCGCCTTTTATGACGCCCTAGCCGAAAGCGAGATGGCCGTTGAAATCATGGGCAATGATTCACTGAAACTGATTGCTCACGAGCTTCTCGTCAGCCTTAAGGGGAGCATTTCTGTAGATTGGTCTCAAAGGGAGAGTGCGCGAGCCCGAATGCGTGTACTTGTTAAGCGTGTTTTGCGCAAGCATGGTTATCCGCCCGATCTGCAGGACAGCGCTGTTCAAACTGTGTTGCGACAGGCGGAGGCTCTTTCAGCGAGCTGGTCTTCGTGATAAACGGAGGCGTTCAATGAGAGCAAGAAGCGATTGCGTAGGGAGACTTCTCTGTTCCGCGAAAAAGGGGTGCAGCCCATGTCTTAGGTACAGAGTGTTACCTGTCTGTCCGGTCTGAACAGACAACGGATGGAGCGGGTGAAGGGAATCGAACCCTCGTCGTAAGCTTGGGAAGTTATCGACTATTCCTCAAAGTCAATGAATCTACTGCAGATTTCGTCTATTTCGGAATAAGTGCATCAGCTGGGTAACGAGTGGCGCCTCGCCCAGCAGCGTAACAACCTTTTCAGCCTATTCCTTAGAACCAACCTCCAGGCCATCCGCACGAGTTCGCGCGATCTGCGCACTTTCCGCCTTTAGTGGTCTTGATACGGGGCAGACTTCCTGAACATAGGCGTTCAGCGTGTTCGCGAGGCTTTCCGACACCAGCCGATAATAAACGAACTGGCCCCGTTTATCGCTCGCAATCAGACCTGCATTTTCCAGCACCGCCAAGTGCTGAGACACTGCCGGTTTCGATATCTCGAACCGGGACGCGATCTCGCCTGCGCTACGGTTGGCTATGTCAAAGAAGCGTTCGAAACCGAAGCTTAAGGCGATCATCTCGCAAGCGAGTCCCTTTCACGAGCAGACAGGTGCCCCCACAACCATGCACCCCGCCATCCTAATAAAGATGGCGGGGTGTCGGACGTCAGGCCTGGATATAGGCCAGCAGGTCGGCGTTGATCACATCCGCATGGGTGGTCGCCATGCCATGGGGAAGCTTTTCGTAGACCTTCAGTTGGCCCTTCTTCAGCAGCTTGATCCCGATCAGGGCCGCATCTGCGATCGGGACGATCTGATCGTCGTCGCCATGCATCAGCAGGACCGGGACGTCGATCTTCTTCAGATCCTCGGTGAAGTCGGTTTCGGAGAAGGCCTTGATGCAATCGTACTGGGCCTTGATGCCGCCCATCATGCCCTGACGCCACCAATTGTCGATGACCCCCTGGGATACAGTCGCGCCCGGGCGGTTGAAACCGTAGAAGGGGCCTGCCGCTACATCACGATAGAATTGAGCCCGGTTCGCGGCGACTGCCGCCCTGAAACCGTCGAATACTTCGAGCGGCAGGCCGCCCGGGTTCTTGTCGGATTTGACCATGACGGGGGGCACGGCGCCGATCAGCACGGCCTTCTTCACCCGGCCGGCATCGGCCCGGGCGACATAATGGGCAACTTCGCCGCCGCCGGTGGAGTGGCCGATATGGATCGCACCTTTCAGATCCAGCGCCGTCACCAGCTCCTTTACGTCCTGGGCATAGGTATCCATTTCGTTGCCCGTGTCGGTCTGGGTCGAGCGACCGTGACCGCGGCGGTCATGGGCGATGACGCGGAAGCCCTTCGAGAGGAAGAAGAAGAGCTGATTGTCCCAATCGTCGGCGCTGAGCGGCCAGCCGTGATGGAACACCAAGGCCTGGGCATTCTTGGGGCCCCAGTCCTTGTAGAAGATTTCTGTGCCGTCTTTGGTCTTGATCGTACCCATGGTGCGATTTCCTTCATTGCGAGTGTCGGCAACAGCCGGTGTGGCTGAGAGGAGGGGGAGTGCCAGGAGGCTGGCCGTGACGCCCATGCTTCCGGCCAAGACTTCACGCCGCGTCACGCCGGACGCGCCGCTGGTGACGATGTTGTCCATAATGCGAGGCTCCGATTGGGTTTCCCTGAAGCCGATCCTGAACCGAATGCGTGTAGCGCTCTTGGATAAAAGCGCTGGTATCTTCAGCTCATCCGGCAGTTTTGTCCGCCAGAACGGGGGCTTTGCGCTTGCCACGCCCTCGAAGCCCGATCAGGCGATGCTGATGGCGACGTCAATGTTACCTCGCGTGGCGTGGCTATACGGGCAGATAGTATCGGCTTCGGCGACCAGGGCGGCGGTCGCGTCACGATCCACCCCTGGAAGACTCACGAGCAGCTTTACTGCCAGGCCGAAGCCCTTGTCGCTGCGCGGGCCGATGCCCACGGTTACTTCTACCGCGGTATCGGCCGGAACGCGCGGCAGAGCCTTGTCCTGCGAGGCGGCAAACTTCATGGCGCCGAGGAAGCAAGCGGCATAGCCCGAAGCGAACAACTGCTCGGGGTTGTTACCAGCGCCATTCCCGCCGAGCTCTGTCGGAGTGCCGAGTGCGACGGCAAAGCTGCCATCAAGAGTGGCGGCCTTGCCGTCGCGGCCTCCGGTGGCGCGGGCAGTGGTCGAATAAAGGATCTTGGTCGTCATGATGGGGATCTTTCGGTCTAAAAAAGGAAAGTTCGAAGGGACCGGACGATCTCTGCCGCCCGGTCCGATGGCCCAGCGGAGCCGTCAGTAGTCCCAGAAATTCGCAACCCAGCGATAATCCTCGCCATCGATCGCGATCCGACCAAGAGAGGGGAAGGGCATGTGCGTGGAGACGAGCAGTTCGCGGGTTGCTGCAGCATCCTTGAGGAGGCGCAGGCGCACCTGGACGGCTTCTTCGGGGTCGTGTTCGAAGCCATTGTGCCAGTCGGGATGATCGACACCGACTGGGAAGATCGCGTCGCCGGCGAAGGTCAAGCGATCGCCGCCGTCAGTCACTCGAACGACGCAATGGCCCGGAGTATGGCCACCGGTCCGCCAGGCGAGAACGCCGGGGGCAACTTCATGTTCTTCCCCGAAGGTCTGCACATTGTTGCCATAGCGGTTCATGAATTCCTTGGCGGTTGCCCGCAGCACGTCGGGAACCGGTTCCGGCATATCGGTGCGCGAGAAATCGGGATCCTTCCAGAAATCGACCTCAGTCGCGGCGATATGAATCCGCACGTCCGGGCGCAGCCGTTCCTTGACGCCATCCACCAGCAGCCCGCCGATATGGTCCATATGCATATGGGTAATGATGATGTCGGTAATGGCGGCGAGATCGATCCCGGCCGCTTCCAGACGGCTGGGGGTCTTGCCGGCGCGCGGGAAGCCCGGAAATTGCCCGCCAAGGCCCGTATCGACCAGGACGGTCTGCGCGCCGCTGCGCACCACCATGACATTCAGCCCCCAATCGAAGGCATCGGGCGGCAGGAACTGATCCTTGAACCAGGCGGCCCGTTCAGCCGGCTCGGCATTGGTGCTCATCGTTTGGGTCGGCAGCGGCAGGACGCCATCGCTGACGACCATCACGTCGATCTGGCCAATCTTGAGGGCGTAGCGGGACGGGACCAACTCTTCGATACCCGTTGCGCGGGGGTTTGCGATCGTATCGAGCGTCATGTTTTTTCCTCCAGACCGCCGCAGGATCGCGGCATGGAGGAAGGCTAGGGGGAAGCCTGGTTTCGGTCGATTGGACCGAGGCGTTGGGCAGCTTATACCAGAGTATAGGACCGACTACCGGTGTGCACGGGACCGCCATGCCAAGGGCAGAAGCGCTCAAGGTAATCGGCCCAAAAGCCTATGCCCGGATCAGGAACGCTCCTGTCCAGGCCGGTTTGGGGATAGGGAAGAGTGCTTATCGCCAGGCCGGCGATACCGTCAAAGGCCGAGCGCAGATTGCAGCTGGGACAGGATTTCGTTTTCGGAAACGGGTTTGGGCAGGAACGCATGTGCGCCTGCCTCTAGCGCCCGGCGGCGGGTCTGGGCATCTATGGCGGAGGTGAGGATAATCACCGGCATGGTGGATCCAAGCGCGTTCAGCTTGTCTTGCAGATCGAGGCCGCTCATCCCCGGCATCTTGATGTCGCTGATGAGGCATCCGAACTGATCGGGTGTGTAATCCGCCAGAAAGGCGACCGCACTATCAAAGGTGCGGCACGGAAATCCCGTCACTTCGAGCAACTCGCGGAGGGCGTCGCGCACCTCCTCATCATCATCGACAATTGCTACGGCACGGCCGGGCATTCCATGGGGACCCTTGAAAGTTGGCCTTATTGGCCTGTCGCCGATGGTGCCGTAAGTGCCTTGCCGCGCATAACTATACCAACGTCTAGGTCTGTGATTTTCCCGCAGTCGGATCCGCTCCTGCAGGCAGGGTGACGGTGAATTCGGCGCCGCCGCCTTTGCCGTTCGCTGCCAGGATGGATCCGCCATGCGCGGTCAGGATCGAGCGCACAATGGCAAGACCGATCCCCATGCCATTTTCCTTGGTGGTATAGAACCCGTCGAATATCCGCTCGAGGTCCGTCTCGGCAATCCCTGGGCCTGTGTCCTTCAGCGTAAAGCGCACGCCCCCCGTCTCCGTCGTTCGCGTCGTGACCACCAGTTCCCGGTTCCGCTCGCCGCAGGTTTCGACGGCCTGCACACCATTCATCAGGAGGTTGACCAGAACCTGCTGCAGTTGGATGCGGTCGCCCAGCATGGGCGGCAATCCCCGGCCGTAGGAGGTCGCCACGCGGATAGACCGCGTCTCGATCTCGTGGCGCAGAAACAGCAGGGATTCCTGCACCAAATCATTCAAGTCGACGGCTGAATGATTTGGTTGCTGTTTCTCCGCCATCGACCGGATGCGCTGAACGATCTCGTTGGCCCGCTGGGCGTTGGCGACGACACGTGTCGTCAACTGGACGACCTTCTCGATATTGAGGTCGGGTCTGGCGAGCCAGCGCAGGCTGGTTTCCGCATTGGTGACGATGGCCGCCAGCGGCTGGTTCACCTCATGAGCGATGGAGCTGGTAAGTTCGCCCAGCATCGACACCCTGGCTGCATGAGAGAAGTCCGCCTGGAGGTCGCGCAGCTCGCGTTCCATGCGCAGCCGATCCGTTACATCCTCCAGACTGAAGATCGTCGTGTCCAATTCCGCCATCGGTGCCGGATATGTGACGGACATACGGACGTCGAGCAGCCTTCCGTCGAGCGTCTGTACCTTCATGATTTCGCTGTGGTTCTGGAGGCCGCTGAACCGACCGATCATGACGCGGGCAAGAGATTGGCGGCTTGCCTCGAAGAGATAGCCGACGGGCCGCATCAGATCCTGTGGGCAGGTCCCGCCGAACATTTGCACCGCCTGATGATTGACGTCCGTGACGCGCACAGATTGGGCGGCGAATTCAACCAATTCGGGATGCTGCTCAAGATAAGCGGAGAAATCGACGATTCCGCGTTCCCTGAGGTCGGCATAGATGCGCCCCTGGTGGCTAGCATCGACCTGCCAGAGGGCGATCGGCATGTAGTAGGTCAGCTTGCGATAACGCGCCTCGCTGGCCCGCATCGCGAGGTAGGAGCGATCATCGTCGGCCGCGCCATTGACCGCCACATGCACCTCGTCCGGTCGATCGGGGCCTGCGCGCCAAACCGTGAAAACGGGGGAGCGCAAGATACCGTCGGACGGCATCTGTCGACGGGCGGGCGTTTCATCCCCCTGTTGCAGTGCCTCGACGATCAGTTCGCCGAGATCGCCCCGGCTACCGATCGGCCAGAAAGTGGCGACGGTCTGGCCAATCATCAGCTCCCGCCCGCGATTGCCACCGACGAGGCGTGCGGTGCGGTCATTAACATCCAGGATGCGGGCCAGATCAACGATCTGCCTATAGAGGGCCGGGTCGGAGGCCGGGTGTGCCGCGTCAATCAGGTCCCAGGCTGCAGTAATATCGATCCGCCAACTGGCTGCCGTGAAGTGATCGGTACTATGGGCATCGATACCGAGCGATCTGTTTGAAACCGGACGGGCATATTCAATGACGGCGCAAGGCTTCTCGTCATCGAAGCGCACATGGCGCTGGACATCGACAGCAATGGGATCACCGGATTTGCAGCGCCGCAGCACGACACCCTGCCATTTGCCTTCCTGCAGCAGCAGATCCCATTCTTCATCAATGCGATCGTTGGCGAGGCTGTAATATCGGATATTCCGCCCCAGCATCGTCAGATGGGGCCAGCCGAACATCGCTTCGGCCGCCGGGTTGCAATAGTCGATGATACCATCGGCATCGCAGACGATGATGCTTTCCGACGCATGCTGGGCGATGTCGCGATCGCTCACCAGGGGCGCGATACCAGCGGTGCCTGGCGAGCCCATCGCTAGACGGTGCCTTGGGGCGCTGGGATGCTGCGCAGATGAGTCGGAAGCAACTCCCAAGCCCGGATGAGTTCGCCGACAGAGGTCGCCCCCATCTTTTTCATTACGTTGCTGCGATGCAGCTTCACGGTGATCTCGGTGATGCCGAGGTCGAAGGCGATCTGCTTATTGAGGCGGCCCATCGCGACATGCGCCATGACCTGCGCTTCGCGGGCGGTGAGGCTTTCGTACCGTTCAACGTGTTTGCGAACGATGCGGGCGCTCGCGCGCTGCTCGATATCCTGTTTCACCCCGACCATCACCGCATCGAGCAGCGTCTGGTCCCGGAATGGCTTGGTCAGGAAATCGACGGCCCCCGCCTTCATCGCCTGTACCGACATCGGAATGTCGCCATGGCCGGTCAAAAAGACGATCGGCTTCACCATCCCTTTGGATGCCAGATGCTGTTGCAGATCAAGCCCGCTTGACCGGGGCATGCGGACATCGAGAATGAGGCAGCTCGCCCGTTCCAGCAGCGGGGAATTCAGCAATTCGTGCGTCGAGCCGAAGCAAGAGGCTTCGATACCGGCCGATAGCATCAGTTCGTAGATGGCCGTCCGGACCTCTTCATCGTCATCGACGATCAGAACCATCGGCGCATCGAACCCGGCTGGAACATCAATCATGATCTAGGTCCCTCCGTCGCCGATTCGCTTTGCGGGCTGGTCTTGCGGTGTCTTTTCCCTCAAACCATTGCTTTACCGGGGTCGTGAGATCCTCCGGCGCTTTGTTGCCGACGGCGAGCGCAATATCGCCCAACGTCTGACTGCTCAAAGACTGCCGCATCGCCTTTTCGGCTTTCAGCATCGCGGCGTGGATCGAGCAGAGCCCGTCGGTTGCCCAGCCGGGCGGGCGCCCTTCGAACAGGGCGCAGCGGCCGCGGATCTCCTGACAATCAAAGAGGGGCTTGGGTCCTTCAATCGCATCGACTACCTGCAGCAGGGTGATCTGCTCAGGCGCTCTTGCTAGCAGATAACCGCCTTGGGCCCCTTCGATGGAACGGACGACGCCAGCCTTTTGCAGCTTCACCAGGATCTTTGCGAGCAAGCTCGGCGAAACCCCTTGGAAGGCGGCAAGGTCGGGCCCGCTGCGCGGATTGTCGCCCAGGACGGCGAGCCACAGCAGCGAGTGCAAGCCATATTCAACGCTGACAGTCATATGAGCCATAACATGGACTATAATAGTCCATGTTATGGTCGGCAATCATTTGTCCAGCTACCGGTCGCCTAGAAGTCGACGGTGCGGGCGTAGAGGACGTTGTCGTAGGCGGCCGTGCGGTCGGCGGCCGGCGGATAGATCCATACCTCGTTGATTTCCTTTTTGATCGCCTTGGCCTGGGCACCGGTGACTTCGACCTTCGAGTCCCAGCCACGCGTGAAGAGCGCCACATCGGGGCCGAGGTCGAGGCAGGTCACGTAGGCCGGCTGGTCATAGGGCAAGGTCGGTTCACCCAGCAGATCGGCGGCGGCATTATGGCCGGCGAAGGCGCCCAGGCGGCGGGCGTGCTGGCAGGACATGGCGGCATAATTGCCAGCCGCATCGGTGCGGGCCTTGGCGGTGTCACCGGTTGCGAAGATCTTCGGCAGTCCGGGTATGCGCAGATCGGGTTCGACGATTATGCGGCCCAGATTGTCCCGTTCGGCGGCGAGCTGCGCGGTCAATGGCGAGGCGCGCATGCCGGCCGACCAGATCACGGTTGAGGTTTCGATCCGCTCGCCATTGCTCAGCGTCACGCCGTTCTGATCGAGGCTGGCGATGCCGACCTTGACGCGGGCTTCGATGCCCAGGTCGCGCAGCCGTTCTTCGATGAAGGGGCGGGGTTCCGGGCCCATGGCCGCGGCGACGGTTTCGGAGCGGTCGACGATCACGACGCGGATATCGGCATCCTGGCCCAGGATCCGGCGCAGACGGGCCGGCATCTCAGTTGCGACCTCCAGGCCGGTGAAGCCGGCGCCACCGACGACGACCGTGTTGCGCGCTTTGGATGGCGGCAGTTCGGCCAGACCCTGCAGATGGCGATCCAGTGCGACCGCCTCATCGAGCTGGGTTGCCGCGAAACCGAACTCAGCAAGGCCGGGGATTGGCGGGACAAAGCCGGTGCTACCTGCGGCCAGGATCAACCGATCATAGTTTAGGGTGTTGGAGGCGCCGGTGCGGCCGACGACGGTGATTGTTGAGGCGGCACTGTCGATCGTCTCGACATTGCCCTGGTGATAGCGAATGTCGGTAGAGGCGAAGAGATCGGTCAGCGGGGCGACCATCTGGTGCGGGTTGGGTTCATAAAGCCGCGGCCGGATGACCATCGCGGGCTCGGGCGACACCACGGTAATCACCAGCTCGTCTGGGGAAATATCCCTCTCATGGCGCAGGCGGGAAGCGCCGAGCGCCGCCATCATCCCAGCAAAACCAGAACCGATAACCACGATATTCTTGGGCATGACAGATCCTCCTCGTCTTACGGAAAGCCGCGGCTTTTAGTCGGCAAGCAGATCCTTTTCCCGCCGGCAGGGCAGGTGATGGGACCGGCAAAACCAGTCGAAACGCAGCGATGATTTTCTTGTCGGATGTCGCCTGCCGACGGGTCAGGCATTCATCCGGTTTGGGGGCTGAGAGAGATGAGGCCTCGTTGCCTTCATCCTTCAACCAGTCAGTAGATCCAGTCGACGCATTATCTATAGAGATGGCGGCTTGGGAGTGTCGAGACTTAGGCGCCCTATGCGAAGGTCCAGGTTGACCTGTCCTTGCGGCATGAGATCGGTTTTGCCAAGGAGGCGGCCGATCAGGTGGTCTTCATGGATGGCGGCTTTATCGTTGAACAGGGCAAGCCCGAAGAAGTGCTCGGCAATCTGCAGCATGCGCGGACGCGTTAGCTAAGCTGCAACCTCCGGCCGATTGGCCTCTAAATGCGTTTGTCAGCCGGGTTCCTTCCCGAGCGCATTTCGCACCGATGCCCAGACCCTTTCCGTCGATGTCGGTGTATGGACCTCATAATAGGCAGGCACCGACATGCCGAGGTCTGTTGACCTGAGATAACCGCTCTTCAGGATGAGGATCGGAACCGTTCTGCCGGTTGCGCCTCGCAGCGCGAGAGCCGAGGCCAAACCGTCTCCTTCGGACCACTCTTCGACGATAATCAAATCCAGACAGGAGACGTGAGGGATCTGTCCAAGCAGACGTATCCAATCGGCACCGACCACGGAGTCGCAGCCATGGTCCTCCAGCAGCAGAGCGAGGCTCTTTGCTGTGTAGGCGTTACTATCAAGGATGGCGACGAAGGGCTTCATGGCGGCAGATTGCGCCAACGCCTAAGGTCAGCACCATTCGGCAGGACGGATAAGCTTTCCGGCTTAAGCGCTATTGAGATCGCGTCGCGCTCTATCCAGACGCGATATTTCGGTAATCAGTAGTGAAAGCCGCGATAGGGCAGGCGCTTCGTCATGGGTAAGCTGGTGAACGGAATCTGGGCGCGCGGCGGGGCGGACAGCGTGCTGGCGGGCGGCAAAGTTCGCCGTCCGCCGAGCCGAGTTTAAGGAGGAGAGGTGTCTCGTCAAATGGTCAGCCGGCTAGTACTCTGTACCGATGGCCTTCTGAACCAGAAACGTGTCCACATACTGGCGCATGCGTATGATCTTGCCGTCCTTGAGTTCGTAGAGATGGGCAAAGTCGGCGCGCATGGATTTGCCGGTTGCTTTGTAAGTGCCGGAGTAAACCCCGAAGGCGGCAACGCGATCGGCGTCTTCAAGATAGGTGTTCACATCAGCGCGGTAACCGATCCATTCACTGGCGAGGCGTCGGAAGACGCCCGCCAGGATTGCGTCCGGCCCTACATAGGTGCCAGCATAAGGAAAGCCTTCCGCTTCGGTCCATTCGGCATCGGGGGCGAGAGCGGCCAGCAGAGCGCGGCCGTTGTCCTCTGATGATCCCTCATAGGTAGCCCGGATCAGATCGAGGTTGGCGCCCATCTCAGCCCCACTTCATTTCACCGGTCGCGACCTTGGCGCCGATATCGAGCGCTACCCCCATGCCAAGGCCAGGGAAGCGGGCCTGCAAAGCGGCTTTGAGCGAGGCGGAATCCTTGGTCTTCGCCAGTTCTTCCTCGAATGCCAGCAGATACGCCTTGGTATGGGCGATGCCGGACAGGTCGGTGGCGGACTCCGGCGTCATATGACCGGCGACGACAATCGCCGGCTTGCGGGCCGCGATTTTATCAAGCGTGGCAAGCCAGGCGACGCGCTGTTCTTTGGCTTGCGTGTCGGCGGTCCAGACATGAACCCCCGCGAAGATCATGACCCCGCCGAACACCGCATTGAGGGACGGCACGAAGAGATAGCGGCGGTTGGCAAGCCCCTCGGCCTCGACGATCTCGATGGTTTCGCCATCGACGGTCAGGGTCTTGCCGTCGAAGACGTCGGGAAGGACGACGTCGGCCAGCGTCTGCGGGCCATTTTCTTTCAGCTGCGGGCCCCAGGCGGCGAGCTTCTTTTCAACATTGGCCTTGATGGCGGCCACCGTCTCAGGGGCGGCGAGCACACGCGCCTCGGGGAAGGCTTCCTTGATCGGCTTGAGGCTGAAATAATAATCGGGGTCGGACTGGCTGATATAGATGGCGCTGAGTTTCTTGCCCGTTGCTTTGATCGCATCAACAACCGCCCGGCCATCGGGGTAGGTGAATCCACCATCGATCAAGAGAGCTTCCGAGGTACCCGAGATCAGCGCCGGGGCACGGTAAAAGCCCTTTTCACCTGCCGGCAGATGTTTCCAGGAAAGACCACTGGCCGCATGGCCAATGCCTGCCGGGGCAAAGACAGCAGCGGCGCCCGCCGCGAGTGTGGTCTTCATAATGGCTCTCCGTGTGAACATGGCGGGTTCCTTTGTGTCAGGTCTCACAGACCCGACAGATGGCACGCGCCTGGAGATTGTAAAATACCGACGATTTAGACACTCTGTATGTCTAATCCTTACAATGTGAGCAGCCTCGTATGACCAAAGCCATGAACCTCAACCGGCTGGTCTATTTTGCAGCGGTGGTCGATACCGGGTCTTTCACGCGGGCGGCAGATCGGCTGGGCATTACCAAGGCCGTGGTGAGCCAGCAGGTGGCCCAGCTCGAACAGGAACTCCGGACCAGCCTACTCGTTCGCACCACCCGCCGCGTGCATCCGACCGAGGCGGGGTTACTGTTTCATGCCCGCTGCACCCTGATTTTGCGCGAAGCGGAGGATGCTTTCGACCAATTGGCCGAGGTGGGGGCCGAACCGACCGGCACCCTTAGGATTACCGCCTCCAACGATTATGGCACTGCCGTCGCCATTCCAGTAATCACCGCCTTCACCGAGCGCTATCCGGCCTGCCGGGTAGACTTGACGCTGAGCGACCAGACGATGGACCTCACCTCTGGCAAGGTCGATATGGCCATCCGCGTTGGATGGCTGGTTGATTCGTCCCTGCAGGCCCGCCAGATCGGCTCCTTCCAGCAATTCCTTGTCGGAGCCCCGGCGTTTGTGAACCGGCTTGCGGTTGTGCGCGAACCCGAAGACCTTGCGGGGGTACCTTTCATTGCCAATAAGGCCCTGCGCGACCCCCTGCAGTGGCAATTCTCACGCGGAGAGCTCGACCAACGCGCCATGCGCCTGCAGGCCAGCATCGCCATCGACACGACGCCGGGGGTGTTTGCTGCGGTGCGCGCTGGCGGCGGCCTGTCGGTCTTGCCGGATTTCCTGGTGGCGGATGATCTTGCGTCCGGACGGTTGGTCCAAGCCCTGCCGGACTGGCACTTGCCGTCTGGCGGCATCTATACGGTCTACCCCGCCGCCCGGTTTCGGCCGCCCAAGGTGACCGTCTTTGTCGATATGCTCATCGCGGCAGAGCGTCGAAGAGGGCTGACGGCCTAAGCCGCCTCAAGTCTGCATTTTTACGGCGATGGGCTTAGAAGGCGGCGAGCGCGATTACCTCGGCGATCTCGTCATAGCGGTCAGGCAGAATGCTGGTGGCGACGCGGATATATTGCACCGGCCGGACCGAGCATTTGGTACCCGGCAGCACGGCGACGCCGCGCGCCGCCAAGGTGACGAGGGCGAATTGCTCATTCTGCACCGGGATCCACAGGCAGAGACCTTCGCCATAGGGAAGATGCAGCCCTTGCCGGCTTAGCGCCGTCGCCAGATCCGTGCGGCGCTGGCGATAGGTGATGCCGGCTGTTGCGACTATATCGAGGGTCGCAAGATCATTGAGCAGCCAGGCGGTGGCCGATTGCAGCACGCGGCTGGTCCAGCCGGCGCTGAAGCTGCGATAGGATTGGATCTGCTCGATGATGGCCGACGAACTCGACAGCACTGCCAGCCGCAGATCCGGCCCCAGGGTCTTCGAATAAGAGACGATATGGATTACCCGATCCGGGAAATAGGTGCCGAGCGTCGCCGGGGGCAGGGAAGAGATATCGGCAACGCCATCATCCTCGACGATCAGCGTATCGCTGCCCTCTAGCACTGTTGCCAACTCCTGGAAGCGTCGCGGGCTCACCCCCGTTCCCGTGACCGAATGGGTGCGGGGCTGGAAGAGGAAGGCAGCCGGTTTGCGGGTCAGGGCTTCGGCCAGCGAGGCTGGCAGGGGCCCATGCTCGTCGCACTGCACCGGCAGGATCTGGGCGCCGAGGTCTTCCAGGATATCGAGCAGCCGCATGGCCGTCGGATCTTCGATCGCAACAAAGGATCCGGGCATGACGAGGGCGTGCAGCAGGGCGTAGACGGCATTATAACCGCCGTTGGTGGCCAGAAACGCCTCTGGCTGATAGGGCCAGCGTTCTTCGACCGCAGCCTGGAGTTCTGGCAGGATCGGGATGCGGCGATAGCTATTGAGGTTTTCGGCCGAGGCCCCGTGACGCATCGCGTCGGCCAGCGGCGGCAGCAGGGCGACATCGGGCGAAGCCATGGAGAGATCCAGAATCCCAGGCCCGTAATTGCCAGAACTCGCCAACCGTTGCGGCTTGGGCGCGATCCGGTCGCCGCTGACCCAGCTGCCGTTGCGTCCGCGCCCCATGATGATCTTCTGATGGCGCAACTCGGCCCAAGCGCCGGAAATCGTCGCGGGGCTAACCCCCAGCACATAGGCGAGATCGCGGATCGCGGGCAGTTTGGTGCCGACCGGCAGCACGCCGGCGCGAATGAGGGCGCTGGTCTCGACGGCGATCCCGCGCATGGTGCGTTCGCTTAATTTTTGAGCAAACCAGGTGGGGGTGCCGATATCGCCCATTTTTCATCCATTTTTTAATGTTCAGTAACGTATCAGTATTTGATCAGAAAAAAATGAACATTTAGCGTTCCTGCATCGGATTTTGGATCGAGGGTAGGAATGTCGGGGAAATCAGGACCGGTGAAACTGCGGTTGGCCGTCAGGGATTGGGACTATTTCACGCCGCTGGCGCTGGGCGATGTCTCCTCGCCCAAGCTCGATCTGACCATTGATCGGGTCGGCACGTTGATCTCACACGTCGGCACCGACCCGCTTTATGACGCCGCCGAAGTTTCCTTCAGCCGTTATGTCTCCCTGCGTGCTGCCAAGGACGCGACGATCGTTGGCGTTCCGAATTTTGTCATGCGCGGCTTTCGCCATCGCTGCGTCATCACCTCCAAGGCCAGTGGGATCACGCGCCTCGAAGATCTGGAGGGCAAGCGGATCGGCGTCACCGGCTGGCGGGATTCCGGCAATACCTGGACCCGTACCGCGCTGCGCCGGGTCGGTGTCGGGGTCGAGGATGCCTTCTGGTATGCCGGCCGCCTGACCGACGCCCATCCGATCACCGATCGCCTGGATGGCTTCGGGCGCCCCGGTCGCATCGAAGCCGTGCCGGGCGAGCGGCCGATGATGGATCTGCTGGCAGAAGGCTGGCTGGATGCGATCTTCACCCCCTTCATGCCCGATGGGTTCTATGCGCCTGACTCCAAGTTCCGCCATGTGCTGGAAGATTATCGCGGGGCCGAGCGCGCCTATTTCAAGGATGTGGGCTATGTGCCCGGCATGCACCTTTTGGGGCTGAAGGCGCCGCTGGTGCGGGAATATCCCTGGATCGTGCAGGAACTGAGTGAACTGCTCGATGAATCCCAGCGGGTCTGGATCGCCAAGCGCCGCAAATATGCCGACACCACGCCCTGGATCATCGAAGAATTAGGCCAAGTCGCGCGCGATCTGCCGCCCGATTGGAACGTCAGCGGCTTTGCTGCCAACGAACCGATGATCGCCGATTTCGCCAAGGAACTGCACCTCCAAGGAATTCTGCCGATGCTGCTCTCGCCAGCCGATCTCTTCCCGCATGAAGGAGCCTTCGCATGAAGGTCGCTCTTGGACAATTCGCTGTCAGCAAGCTCTGGCAGGAAAATGCCGATATCTGTAAAGGCCTGATGGCGCAGGCCCGCGCCGGTGGCGCCGATCTGCTGGTGCTGCCCGAAGGTATCCTCGCCCGCGATATCACTGATCCCGATATCGTGCTGAAGACCGCCCAGCAGCTCGACGGGCCTTTCATGACCCAGTTGCTCGAGGCCAGCCGTGGCTCTGATCTGACGGTCATGATGTGCGTGCATGTGCCAACCGGCGGCAGCCGGGTGCACAATAATCTGGTGACGCTGCGCAATGGCCAGATCGTCTCGCAGTATCACAAGCTGCATCTCTATGATGCCTTCGCCGCCAAGGAATCGACCAATGTCGAGCCCGGCAATATCGTGCCGGAGATCATCGAGGTTGCCGGCCTGAAGCTGGGTCTCATGACCTGCTATGATCTGCGTTTCCCCGAACTCGCCCGCCGTCTGGCGGTTGATGGCGCAGAAGTGCTGATCCTGCCGGCTGCCTGGGTCAAAGGCCCCGGCAAGGAAGCCCATTGGGATGTGCTGGTCACCGCCCGCGCCCTTGAAAACACCTGCTATATCGTCGCGGTCGGCGAATGCGGCGAGCGCAATATCGGCGCCAGCATGGTCGTCGATCCGCTGGGCGTCGTCACCGTCCGGGCCGGCGAAGCGCCGACGCTGGTCTTCGCCGATATCGATCCCAAGCGCATAGCGCATGCCCGCGCCGTGCTGCCGGTGCTGGCCAACCGCCGTTTCGCCCGTCCCGAACTCGCTTAATCCATAGCCGTTCAAACCCGTTCCGTCTGGGGGATACCATGACATCGAAGCTTGCTACCTCTCTTGCCTTGGTTGCCGCCCTGCTGTCGGGCAGCGCCCTGGCCCAGGACATTCAGAAGCAGACCGTCAATGAAGCCCTGAAGGCGCGCCTGCCGGCGGAGATCCTCAAGGCCGGCAGCATGACCTCGGTCAATAACGGCTCTTTCCCGCCCTATGAGATCGTGTCCGGCACCACCGAAATGACGGGGGCCAGCGCGGACATGATGACGGCGCTGAGCCAGCTTCTTGATATTGAGATCAAACATTCGACCGTCAGCGGCCTTTCGGCCTTGCTGAGTGGCATCAACGCCGGCCGTTATCAGTTCGCTTTCGGGCCCATCGGCGATTTTGCTTCGCGCGAAGAAGCCAATGATTTCGTGGATTATGTGCAGGAATTCGTGGTCTTCGCCGTGCAGAAGGGCAATCCGGCGGGGATCTCCTCGCTCGATAGCGCCTGTGGGCGTCGCATCGCGGTGATGGCGGGCGGGTCGGCGGAAAAGGTCATCAAGGAACAGGCCGAGAAGTGCAAGACCGGCGGTAAGCCGGAGATCGAAGTGCAATCCTTTACCGATCAGCCGACCTCGATCCTGGCCGTGCGCTCCAAGCGATCGGACGCCTTCTTCTCCTCGCAGGCGCCGCTGACCTATTTCGTCTCGCAGGCGAATGGCCAACTGGAACTGTCGGCGATCGGCCAGAAGAACGGCTTTGAAGATCTCTATCAGGGTGCGGTCGTGCCCAAGGGCTCGGTCCTCGGCCCGGTGCTGCGCGACGGCATCAAGATCCTGATGGACAATGGCACCTATGCCGCGATCATGAAGAAATGGGGTCTTGAGAACAACATGCTGAAGGAACCCGGCATCAATCTCGCCGGTCAGAAGGCAAAATGATCAATTCTTCCCGCCAGACCGCATCGCCCCCACCGGGCGATGCGGATGCCATTGAGCGCGACGTCGCGACAGCCCATGCGCCGTTTCCGGTTGGCCGCCTGGCCCTCTGGACCGTCACGCTGATCTTTGCCGCGAATTTCCTGTGGATCGTTGCCAAGAACGAGAATTTCGGCTGGCCGGTGATCGCCAAATGGTTCACCGAGGCGACTATCCTGCGCGGGCTCTATACGACCCTGGGGTTGACCGTTGTTGCCATGGTGATCGGTGTGGCGATCGGCCTGGTGCTGGCCGTGGCGCGCCTCTCCAAGGATCGTCTCGCCAGTGGTCTTGCCGGCCTCTACATCTGGTTCTTTCGGGGCACGCCGCTGCTGGTGCAGCTGATCTTCTGGTATAATCTTTCGACGCTATTCCCCGAGATTTCGATCGCGGTGCCCTTCGGTCCGTCGCTGGTCAGCTGGCATACCAATGACCTGATCACGCCGATGGTCGCGGCGATCGCCGGTCTGGCCTTGAACGAAGCGGCCTATATGGCGGAAATCATCCGTGCCGGCCTGCTGTCGGTCGATCGCGGCCAGTTCGAGACCACCGAAGCCTTCGGCATGACCAAGGCCCGCGCCTTGCGGCGGATTATTATTCCGCAGGCGATGAAATCCATCGTGCCGCCGACCGGCAATCAGCTGATCAGCATGATCAAGGCCACCTCGCTCGTCAGCGTCATCGCCATGGCCGACCTGCTCTATTCGGCGCAGGCCGTCTATAACCGGACCTTCGAAGTCATCCCGATGCTGATGGTCGCGGTGATCTGGTACCTGATCATCACCTCGATCCTGAATATCGGTCAGGGCTTCATCGAGCGCTACTACGGCCGCGGCGTGCGCGGTGCGACCAGCGTCAAGAAGCAGACCAAAACCGAGGCGGACGCCTCTACCACTCTTCCCGAGGAGCCGAGCCGGTGACCCAAGCTTCTCTGACACCGCCGCTCGTCCGCGCCCGCAACGTCCATAAGTCCTTCGATGATGTCGAGGTGCTGAAGGGCATCGATCTCGATGTCGCCCCGGGCGAGGTCGTGGTGGTGCTGGGCCCGTCCGGTTCGGGCAAATCTACCTTCCTGCGCTGTATCAACCATCTGGAGGCCATCGACAAGGGCTCCATCATGGTCGGCGGCGAACAGATGGGTTATCGCCTGCACAAGGGCCGCCTCGTCAAACTGCCGCCGCGCGCAATTACCAAGCAGCGCCGGGGCATCGGCATGGTGTTCCAGCAGTTCAATCTCTATCCCCATATGACGGCCCTACAGAACATCATGGAAGCGCCGATCGGCGTGCATAAGCAGGACCGCAAGCAGGCCCGTGACCATGCGATGGAACTGCTGACTCGGGTGGGGCTTGCCCATAAGGCCGATGCCTATCCCCATCAGCTGTCGGGCGGTCAGCAGCAGCGGGTGGCGATTGCCCGGGCGCTGGCGATCAAACCGCAATTGATGCTGTTTGACGAGCCGACTTCGGCGCTCGATCCCGAACTTGTCGGCGAAGTGCTGGCGACGATGCGCGAGCTTGCCGATCAGGGACTCACCATGATTGTGGTCACTCATGAGATCGGTTTTGCCAAGGAGGCGGCCGACCGGGTGATCTTCATGGACGGCGGCTATATCGTCGAACAGGGCAAGCCCGAAGACGTGCTCGGCAACCCCCAGCATGCGCGGACCAGATCTTTTCTGGGTCGATTCATCTAGGAGTGGCTATTCATCCTGTCTACCTATAGCCAAGCCTTTCGGCCAACTGGCTGAGTCTAGCAGACTGACGGCCGGCAGCAGGTTGTGAAGGCCTGAGCATAGTGATGACCTAAAAGATAATGACCATGCGCTCCGTCTATATCGTCAGCGCTTCTGATGCCAATGGTCTAAGGCTTCGATACCGGATAGCCTCGTTCCGTTATCTGACGCACCGCGTCGCGCTTAAACTCTTCGCTGAAATTGGTTTTGCCCATCATGGCCTCCTGTCCTCATTTTTAGGAAAGAAGGCGTCTACAATTCTAGGGGCTATTCAGTTCGAGATAGAGTGATGTCAGTCGGAGAAGAGCAGTAAAGTCCCCAGTCCGCGACCTTCTTCAATAGTTTGAATGAATCGTTTGGGGGCGACGGCGGCACCGGGCACGAATGTCTCAAGTGTGACTCGGGCGTGCGATTGCCTTGCGCATCAGCGGCTGGGTCACAATCACCGCAATGGCCGAAAGCACGGTCGCGATCAGGAACAGCATGCCATAGCCCAGGCGATCGGCCATAACGCCCGCGAGGCTCGACCCCAGCAGATAGACGATCAATTGGGCGCAGGAAAGAATAGTGAAATCAGTACCCGGCTGATCACTGGAAGACGCCGCCATGAAGAGGCTGTAGAGCGCGACGATTTCCATATAGCGGATCAAAGTCTGGAAGGCGGCGGCCCCGAACAGCGGTGCGGCCCCGACCAGCACCCCGAAGGCATGCAGGGTGAAAAGTAGGAAGCAGAGTGTGCGCAGGCCGCCCAACAGACCCAAAACCCGATTGACGCCGATCTTCATGGTAAGGAACGCCGCGACGCCCGATCCGATAAGGCCCGCCGTGGTGGCCGCCCCGCCCGAGAGATAACCGATGGTATCAAGGGCAACGCCGCTATCGACAAGGTAGGAGCCCTCCATCGCTTTCACGAGGCCTTCGCTGGCCCGGTAAACCAGTGCGATGATCAGGATATTGCGGGCATCGGGCCGCTTCAAAAACGCCAGGATCGACGGGCGATGGCGGGTGACGGCAACGGGCGCCGGTCCTTCGCGCATCGCCACTGCGGCCGCGAGCGGGATGAAGGAAGCCAGCACCACGAAGCCGATCATCGGGCGCCAACCGAGGTTGTGATAGATTACGAGGCTGGCGGTCCCTCCGATGGCAACCCCGAAGGCGACCGCGCCGCCCTGTATGGCATTGCCGATCGGCCGGTCGCGATCGGAGAGATATTTGGTGGCATAGCCGTCGGTCGCGATGTCCTGGGTCGAGAGCAGGATCGAGACGACAAGACCGATCGCCAGGAACGCATTCATGTCGGTCGGCTTGATGAGAGCGAGGGCAGCGATCGCCAGCACAATGCCGATCTGGGTCAGCAGAACCCAACTGGCGCGATGAGCCCTGGCAAATGGCCGCCAGCGATCGACATAGGGCGCCCAGAGGAACTTCAGCACCAAGGGCAGCATCAGGAAACTGATGAAACCGATGGCGGTGCGCGACACCCCTTGTTCGCGCAGGATCGGCGGGATGGCTGCAACGATCAGATAACTCGGGATCGATTGGGCGAGATACAGCCCGGCCAGCACGATGAAGAGACGCCAACGATCCTTATCGCCGGTGATCGGGGTATCGATGCTCGTCATGCCGAGGCTTTCTGATGGTCGTTTAAAAACAGCATTGCCGCCTGTTCGTCAGCGGTGGCGATGATCGGGAATGTCCAAAGCTTACGAAAGACATCGGCCATCTCGGCATGAGCATCGCCGCGAACGATTGCCAAAGCCTTACAGCACCCGTTCATCCTCTCGCGTGTCCGCTTGAACCATAGGGCTTGGTCGCGCTCGGCTTCGCGGCTGAGGCCGATGTGGCCTTCGAAAACAGTCATCAAGGTGAAGGGCCGATCCAGCGTCGCGATCTGATCCAGCGCGCGAAGATAATCGGCCTCGTCAGTTGGCATGAAAGGGGTCGTGAAGCGCAGGATCACCGGCGCTTCACAGGTATCAAAGTCCAGATGCACCATCGGCTAGAACTGCTTCTGGTAGCCCATCGTGATCGTGCGCCCCCAGCCATTAACCGGCAGATTGCGGGTCGCGGTTGCCGTCGGCACCTGATAGTCGGCATCGAGCAGGTTGTTGACGCTGAAGAAACCCTGGCCGCCGAAGAGCGGATGACCCAGCGAGAGATTGGTGATCGCGCCGCCCTTGGTTTCATTATTGGCGCGGCCGTCGAAGGAATTGCGGCCCGACCACATTTCCTCTTCCACCCGCACCACCGTGCCGCCATCGAAGCGATAGGTGCCGTAGAGCAGCCCGCGATAGGGCGTCGCGATGCGGTTGTTCGGCAGGTAGGTATCGACGTCACCATCCTTGTCGAGGTCGTATTTGCCCTCGCGCCAGGAGGCAACGGCGCCGACCGTCAGCGCCTGGGTGACATCGAATTCCGCCGTCGCTTCCAACCCGTAGATGATCTCTTTTTGCTGCGAGAGTTTGTTGGTGGCAGGATCGAAGGTGACACCGTCTTCCGAGGTGCTGACAAAGCCGCCGAAGCTGCCGCGGAAGGATCGGCCGATGCCGCCACGAATGCCGAGTTCGTAATTGTTCACCTTCTGAGTGTCGGGGGCGATATCGGCATAAGAGACCGTGCCGCCGCCCATCAAAGCCGCGGTCAGGCCGGCACGGCGGGTGAAGGCGCCGATGTCGGAGAGCGCATAACCCTGACTGAAGCCGCCATAGACTTCGCTCTTGTCACTCAGCTTGACCGTGCCGCCCAGATTGAAGGTCGGCGAGCCATAGGAGAAATCGCCGCCCAGCACATTGACCGGGGCAAACACGACCGGGAATGGCGCAAGGCCGATCGCATAGACGGAAGGCCGCACGAAGTCGCTGACCGCGAGATCGAAATATTCATAGCGGACGCCGCCACGCACTGTGACGCGCTCGCCGATCGGCGCCTGCAACTGGGCGAAGGCCGCGTAGTTGGTCTGCTTCAAGGGCGTGAAGGCATCGCTGCCGTCACCATAGAACTGCTGGGTCTTCTCATGCCCGATATCGGCGCCCCAGGTCAGCTTCAGGCCCGAATAAAGCGCATCGAGACGGGTATCGATCGTCGCATTCAGCCCAACCCGCTTCGACGTCAGATGGCTCTGATTATCCGGGCTGGTCGGGTTCAGCGGATCGCCCGAATAGAGCACCAGATTGTTGTAGGCCGAGAGCTCGGAGTAATTGAACCGCTTATAAACGTCGTTGTAGTAGCCCTGCAGGCTGAGCGCGCCGAGGGCGAAATCGGTGTCCTGAAAACGTGCGGTGACCGACTTGGTATCTTCCTTCACGCTCTTGCCTTCATAAGGCGAGGTGAAGTCCGGCGTTGCGCGCGGCGGCGCATATTGGGTCAGCCAATCGGGCTTCTGATTGAGATAGATCCAGGTGGCACCCAATTCGACGCGCTTGTCGTCGGTCAGGTTCCGACCGACCTTGCCCGAGAAGCTGCCTTGGCCATAACGGTCGCCACCGCCCTGTCCCAGCATGCCGTCGGACGGCAGTTCATTCCCCGACCCGTCATAGGTCTTGTTGGCGAATTTGCCGGTCATCGTGACGCTGTAATCCACCGCATCGGTGATGCCCGAGGCGGTCGCCGTCATTTCCGGCGCCAGGGACGATCCAGGATTATGGGTGAAGGCGCGTAGTGCCGTCCCGACACTCAAATTGAAGGGGCCGGGTTCGGCTTTCTTGGTAATGAAATTTACGGTGCCGCCGGTCGATCCGCTGCCATAGAGGCTGGAGGCGCCTGCCGCCACCTCGATCCGCTCCACCGAGTTCATGTCGATGAGGGCGAGCATACGAGAGACATCGCGCAGGGGCGTATTCAGCGGAACGCCATCGATCATCACCAGAAGATCGCGGCCGCGAAAGCTTTCCGAAGCGCCGGAGATGGTCTGATTGCTGACCGAAAAACCCGGGATCAGTTTCGAAATCGCCGCCGATGGATTGGAGGAAAGCTTCAGTTGCTCCTCGATTTCCTCGCGCTCGATCACCTGCACCGCCTGCGGAACTTCATCGATCGGTCGGGGCGCGCGGGTGCCGGTGATCACCAGCGGCTCCAGCACGGTCGTCCCCGTGGCTGGGGTCGGGGCGGTCTGGGCCAAGGCCGCGGTCGGCATAAGGGCCAATAGGCTTAAAGAGGATAGCAGGCGATCACGCATCTCTGGTCCAACTCTTCTATCGATCCGAGGCATCGCCATAAGGTAAGCGATGCTGACTGTCCGCACCCTAAAGCCTCCGGCAAGAGCAATCTTGGACTGGAGCGAATTCGCACTAGGACTGTTGCGAACAATTTGCATCCGCAAGCACCCCTGTTGCAAACTAAGGCCCTAAGTTTTTTCGGGGAGGAGAACCATGAAGATGGAGAGCCAATTCGCCCCCGTCTGGTTCCTGTCCGACGATCAGCCCGAACATTCGCGCCTCGCCGCCTGTCAGGAAGTCTTTGCACGGGTGATCGCCAAGATGGATCTGGAACCGGCGGCGAACGTGCCGTTCAAAGCCCAGACCGTCTCCTATGCCCTGCCCGATCTGGGCGCCCTCAGCTGTTTTGTCTCAAGTGCCAGCCTCTATCGCCGGGCAGCAGACTGCCGGGCCAGCGACATTGGGCAATTGATCCTGCTGCGGCCGGTCAATGGCGCGATCACCCTGAAGCAATTGGGACGGGAGGCCACGGTCACGCCCGGCGATGCCATCCTGCTGTCGCTGGCTGACGCTTTCGAGATTGATCTGTCGGTGGCAGGGCGCATCGATTGCCTGAAGCTGCCGCGTGCCGTCGTCACCGCCAATGTCTTCGATATCGATGCAGCCCTGATGCGGCCGGTTGATAAGGACACCGCCGCCCTGCAACTGCTGGCCCATTATGGCGGTGCGATCCTGCGCGGCATGCTGCCGCTGACCAGCCTTGCCCAGCAGCGCACGGCGGCCAACCACATTCAGGATCTGGTCGGGCTGATATTTGCCGAGGACGGCAAGACCCCGGATGCCCAGGGCATCGGCGCAGCGCGCCTCCGCGCGATCAAGGCGGATATCGAGGAGAATATCGGTCTGTTCGAACTGTCGGCCGATATGATCGCAACCCGTCAGAAGGTCTCGCCCCGCTATGTCCAGAAGCTCTTCGAGAGCGAAGGCTTGAGCTTCTCCGAGTTCGTCTTGGAGCGCCGGCTGGAGCGGGCCTGGCAGTTGCTGCGTCGTCCCGCTGCCCTGAGCCGCACCATCAGCAGCATCGCCTTCGAGGTCGGCTTTGGCGACCTTTCCTATTTTAATCGCACCTTCCGGCGGCGGTTTGGGATGTCGCCGTCACAAAGCCGTGGCAAGGAAGCGTCTTAAAAACGCGCGAGGCCAAAGTTGGCGGCTAACTAAAGGCTGTGGCTGGCCTCTGCCAACTGCGGGAAGAACCATAATCATACCGATACGCGCACCTGGCTGCTGGAGGTTGATGTGCCCCGATTGTGGGCCGTCGACCTTGGGGGGCTTGCCGATCCGATGCGGTCGCTCGGCGCGCGGGATATCCGCTGCCGCTGGCGTGATGAATGCCTAACGGTTTCCGGCCTAGCAGTTGATGATTCGTCAGCTACGAGAATCTGCCGGGTCGAGCTCAGGCGATAACGATCGAATTTCTAAAGCTGGCGAAGGCACGCTGACCGCAAGCGCCGGCTTCAAAAGCCGAGGATCCGCTTTGCCTCCTCAAGCGGAATGCCCGTCGCCAACAATCTCCGCAGGACACTATCGGCATCTACGACACGCGAGAGCGGGGGCTTTGGCTTGATAAGAGCGGCCAGCCGCTCGGACATGCGGCGCCGATCCTCGCCCAGCAGATGAGCATATCGATTGGTGGTCTTTTCGCTGGAATGCCCCAGCAAGCGCCCGACAGCTGCCAGGCTTTCCCCGTTGGAGATCAACAGCGAAGCGGTGGTGTGCCGCAGATCATGAATATGAACGTCCTGCAGCTTACAGGTCGTACATAGGCGTTTCCAGAAGGTCCGGATCGAGGTCATATGACCGGAGAAGGACGCAAGACCATCCCGAGCAGCCTCTCGCTTCAGCGCGTTCTTGGTTCGAGCGTTGGCGGCAGCCTTGGCGTATCTGTATTGCCGATCCTTGCCCCCGGTTTGGGCCGATGGAAAGACCCAGCGATAGCGCTCCTCAATGGCCCTGCGAAGAGCACTCAGAGCCTCGCCCGTATCCATGTATCCTTCAATGAGCAAGGCTAGTCTTCGATCCACTCGCCGAAGGCCACGGACCAGGTCAGCCATATCGGCCGCCCTGGCTTCCAGATCCGAAACAAAGCCGATGCGTTCAGTCATCTCGGCATTCTGGGTGATGAACCGCCGCCGAAGCAGATTCGCGGCATCCTCGGCAAGATGACTCTGATGGGAGCGCTGCTGTTTGGTCTTAGACGATGGCTTCAGCCAGCTCGGCCGCTCGCTGTCGAGGGTGAGGTGTACCCATTCCATCGACAGAATTTCCCCGGACCGAGCGCCAAGCAGCAGGCAGAGACGCACCACGTCGGCACTGCCGACGTGGTGAGAAGCATCCAGATAGGCTGACACCCGCTGAATCTCCTCGTTCGACAAATAGGATTTGCGGCCATCTTGTTCGGGATTTCGCTGGATGATCTTGGCTTTGCCCTCGGTCTTCCATTGGATCAGAGGATTGGCGTCCATCAATTCATTGGCGACAGCCCAGCTGAAGAAGGACGATAGGACAGTGATGATTCGGTTGGCCACCACCGGGCCGCCCTTATCCGTAGCTGTCACATGGAGCTTCCGCAAATCCGCTGGATGCAGCCCTCGCAGCGGCTTGGCGCCGATCTCCGGCAGAATGTGAAGCCGCAGGTTGCTAGCCCAAACGCGCGCTGTACTCTCGGCAAGAGGGAAGACAGCCATATCGCCCGTGGCGCGCAACTTGCCGCCGCCGAGGGCGAGATTCTCCTTCGGAAAGATCAGCCGAGGGTCGATCCGATATAGCACAACACCTGTACCGCTGGCCGAGGGGCGCAATTTCCAGCGCCTTACCCAGACTTGGATCGCATCGCCGACGGTTACACCACCTCGGGCAGTGTCGCGCATCTCTGCCAACGGCTCGCCCATAGCGGCCTGACCCAGGAGTTCCTTGGCTTTGCGGCGTGCAATCTCGACCGACACACCCGGCCATTTTCCGATACCAATGCGCCGCTGCCGCCCTTCGACCCGGATTAGAACGGAGAAGGTGCCGCCCTTGGCGCCAGGTCGGAAGCCGAAACCCGGCAAGCCCTCATCCCACCAGTCTTTCCGGTCTGCGGCGATTTTCGGATGGTTGGCCTTGAGCCAGGCCTCGGTCAGTTTGGCGTGCGGCATGGGCGATGTTCATCAAGGTTTCGACGTCTCAGCCTAGCGCTTCGCTCAAGCTGGAGGGAACTCAATGATTCTCAATCTTTCGGCCATCTGCAGTCATCGGTTTTGGGGAGCACATGGGTAACCCCAGCTCGAAAATCACCAAAAATGCGTCGGTCGAGACGAAAGAAAAAACCATGTCACTCACGCTCATCTTTGGGCGCAAGTCATTGAATTTTCTAAATTTTATGCTGGAGCGGGTGAAGGGAATCGAACCCTCGTCGTAAGCTTGGGAAGCTTCTGCTCTACCATTGAGCTACACCCGCATGGGCTCTTTATAGAAGAGGTCTCCGGGGTTCTGCAAGAGCCGAAGGGAGCAAGCCAGACCCGAATGTGAGAAATGTTGTCGCTATTGGATTACGTCACATTGTGAATAGAGGTGCTAAAATGAGTATTTGGGGGGCAGGCAGGACATGAAATTAGCTCGTCGTCCTCAATTTGTACCGGATCAATGGGCGCGAAATCAGTCCGACCGGCTAGGAGGGCTTCTATTTCCTGAGAAAAGGTTTTGGCGTCAACGACGTACATCCCTCCTCGTGCGCCCTCAAACCCGCAATTCCATGCAGCCAGCGCTTGGCCGTATCTAAGTGCGCTATATAAGCCCTCAGGACCGGAATCGAGCAACCCCTCCTGTCCTCCAATCGCGGCCTTAGTCAGAAAACCCGCGGTGCACCAATCTCCAGAGCCGCAAGTATCTGCCAGTCGCGGCGCTTCTATAGCGTCCAGAATTATCCATTCCGAAGGTTTTCCAGACAAATTATGGCGATATCGAAGACCGTTTTCTCCAAGCGTCTGTATCTCAATCAGAGCTGAGTTGCCTTTTTTTATTATATCTCCGGCAGCCGATATCCGCTGTTCTGCGTACTTGACGACATGAGATATTTGCAGCGCTTCCGCGAAAAGCTTGTCGTCTGCTTTCCCTGAGGGCTCAAAGACAACTAATGCCCCCTCGGCGGAGGCACGAGACGCTAGCGTTATCGTTGCTCGGGAGAGTCGATCTAGGAAAAATACGGATGCACCAGAAAGGGCTGCTTCTACCGGTTCAACAGCGGCTCGGGTAATAGGTTTAAAGCCGGGAAGCCACTGCCCGCAATGAGGGCAGGACCAAGAAAACCTATGTGTTGGCGTACCGCTTCGGCTCCGTCGAAGCTCTTGAATGATAATGGGAGTGTGTGTGGCCGGACCACAGCTCGTAAAATCTAAATGTACCCCCCATCTAGACATGTCAGCTCGTACTCGCTGAGATGCGGCGTCATCATTCATTCTTGCGATGGGGTAGGCATCCCAGCCCAGATACGAAAGTATAGATAGTACGTTCCCGCACGTCCCTCCAGCCCAAGATCGAATAGGGGACTCAGGCTCCGGTCCCATGACGAGATCTAGAGCAATCAACCCAGCTCCAAAGGCCTTGGGTGAACGTAAATCTTTCATTCTATTGCGATCTCTTAAGTCTTTTGTGCAGTTTGGGGATGTGGGTACACCCCCCCCTCTAACCAGACATGCACTAAATTGGGGGCCGTAGTTGGACCAGGCGCGGTTGGGTCCAGATCGTAACCAATCGCTTCAAGATAGGCGACCGGTAAATTTCGTTCGAGCGCCGCCATTAGGGCACCGAGGGCCATAATCTTACTCCCGTCCGGAGATAAAATCAGCCGCGAACCGCCGACATGTTCAAATACTGGCTTTCGTAGATCATCAAGTCTTAGGATTGTTCTGTATAAATCAAGTGGATCGTCTTCGTCTGCATACACAATATTTCGCGTATCAACAGACCAAGTGCTTTCGAGTTCTGTGAGAAATTCTTCCGCTAACTCATCTCCAATTCGTGGATTACTGGCGGGAAAGGGTAAAATAGGGCAGGTGTCATCGGGTGAAACAAAATCATGAATTTTACGGAGAGCAGGCCCCCGGCCCGACGCTAGCTGGGGAAGCCACAATTTGGCGGCGTCTGCTGCTGAGTTCAGGCCGGTATCGCCCCGGAAGCCATGCACGAAATCTGGTGTATCACCGGACCTCATCTGAATACTGGCATCCAGTTCAGGGTCTTGAGTAACAAAAATGTGTACTTCCAAGGATCCAGGTTTTCGAGCCGTATGCTCAAGAAGAAATCTAATTATTGGAAAACTAACGCCAACAGATAGGGCGCTTACATCGACTATGACATCGCTTATTTCATCAAAATTTTGGTTTTTTAAAGAATTCAACACATTTCGGCCGCCGACAACGGCCGAGCCATCGAATATGCTTACCGGCATTAAAGCACTCGATTTGAATATTCCTTGGAGAGATTCTGTGTTCTCTTTGGCTTTCCCGGCCAGGATAGCATTAGATGTGGGGCGATTTTCTTGTATAAGAATCGCATGAATATGTTCCTGAAAGGGACCAAAAAAATTTGATATTACACAGGAGCGGGGATCAAACCCCGCTCCTGCTATGAGTAATGATTTGCGGTTAGAGTCGTTGAAATAACCCGAGATAAAATCGCGTACTTCTTGACCACGATGAGAAATACAGGGATCCCAACGACGTGTACTATGCATGTTTTAGCCCTCGACGAGAAAACGAGCCAGATCGTCTGTTCGACGTTCGAGAAATCCACCTCTCTTTAACGTCAAGCCATAATTTATCGACAATATTCCGCCTAACTCGATAAGACACCAAAGGCGCTTTTTAGTTCCATAATTGGGAACTAATACGAAAGCATTGTAAGCAATTCCGAATTGTAAAACTTGAGCGAGGGCTGGATGTTTTTCCGGGATGCTCTCAAACTCTTCTTGCAGAATTCCAAAGGCATTAGCTCCTCCCTCTAAGGAAGCATTTCCTTCCATGCTCTTTGCGCGGCAGTGCTCTGCAATACCGTCCGCAAGCCTCTTTACCGACTGATGATGGGGGAAATCCCACTGGCGAATCATCTCGGTGGTGCGTTCTCGCAGCAGTTTATGTTGCAAGCCGCTATTAAGTGTCGCGGATTTGGTGCGAATCAGTTGGGTTTCTAATTGAGAAACAAGTCGAGCTGATAATTGGAGAAATTGTTCAGCATTTTCTGAACTCGCATCACATAACGTATCTATGCCAAAGTAATATGGTCGATCATATTTATGGAGCAGATGAATTCTCGCTCCATCCAGAATTCCACTATCGGCGATAATAGGTTTGTTTGGCTCTAAATCTTCAGAAATTTCGCTTTCAAAAAGACTTCGTTGCGGCAATCTTTTTGCATACCGTTCACAAAAAATCGAAAGCATTGATAGCTTGATGTCTTTTCTTTTGTCTCCAGCAATTTCTAGGTAGCGATCGATCTCTTCTTCAAATATTTTTCTTCTCTTGTTGGTGATTTTATATCTTTTTTCAAGTTTCTCGACATGTTCGGATAGTTTTTCCACTTTACTGGCCGATATTGATTCGGGTTCCGTGGAAAGAAGATTCTCCAGAATATTCAACCTTCTGCGGCTAAATACCTCCATCTGACCCATGTATCTGCTGGCCATATCTTTTGCCATCTTGCGGAAAGCTTTTCTTTGCTGCCCGCGCTGATCGCCATTTTGCATTTTTATCTCAGTTATTTCTCGAGACGGCTTTAAACCGGGTTCATCCGTTGCCTCGATAGGAATATTGTCGAGTAATACGTCGGCCGGGGTTAGTGCGTCTAATCTGGTCAGTATCCAGCGTGAGACTCTGAGTTCTCGTCGAGTTAGCCATCGTTTAAGGGCGAAAAATTGAAGGGGATGAAGTCTATGAGCATCATCAAAAATGACTAACGGTCGAAGTTGCTCAATATTTCCATTATGATTAATGTTTAGCCGCTCGATCACGTCGAATGGTCTATAAGCAGAAGTCACATCACTGTTGATGCTATCAATATCTGGGGGGATAAGGGCTGCTGAGATTTGGTATATATGCTTCTCAACCTCTCTGGCTCTGTCGAGAAGTTTTTGGGCATTAACACCGCCAATTGCAGAAAGTGCGGCTTCTGCGTCAGCGCGTGGGACAACTACGACATTCGCGAGAGAAATCCCGGCCGCTTGCAGATCTCTTAACCACGCTAAAACGGCTCTCGCCTGTAATAGAGTAATCATCAACCCTGTTTTTAGTTCATCTGGATAAGGGAATTCCCAGAATTCCCTGTATTCTGTCTCTAGCGGTAGTCGAGCTCCAACTATTACCGGAGAATTATTTTCTATTGCTCCGCATTCAGTCAATATATCTAGAAGCGGTTTATAGGTATCCGCGTCTTGATTTCTCAATAAGGTCCTTAATGTCGCATATTGAAAAAGTCGCGCCATCGTGGTTTTACCACTTCCTGGCGTCCCAATTATCATTGCCAGCCGATCGTATAATTTTCCTTCTTCGGCGGGCTTCTGAAAAAATGTGGCCAAGGGTTCTGGCGTAACTAACGCTAAAAATGCCTCGTCATCGCGAAGATATTCGGTGGCTCGTTTTTCAAAAGGGTTAGCCATGGATAGCCTCAGGTGTGCCGCTGCCGGCGGCGAAACAATGGTCGCATTGCAGGGGCGGGTGTTGCGGTCTGCTCGTTTCCGTCAGTTTCTGCCCAAAGTAGGGCGATCGAGTTGTTTGGGGTGTTATGGTTTAAGATAAGGGGTAATGCACAGCCTCCGTATCCTAAACCCAAATGTGGCGCTCCCCCTACATCAGTGTGCTCTGTGCGAATTACTGGATCGTAATAAGTATTCGTTAGGTCTATGAACTCTTTATATCGATCTGCTTGCTCATTTATAGGCAAATTCTTGGGCAAGACAGATCCAAAGCTAATATGAACTTTTTTCGCCCAACCATCTCCGCCAATTGCTACTCTTGATGCCAATTCTCGTTCATGTATTGCATCTTTCGCACTGGCAGAGCCAATGTAGTGATGAATACATAACTCCCAACTGGGGTCAAAAGGAAGACTTCCCAATGCACTGCTCGCGCTTTCTATGGAATCTTTGAATCGGCACAGCTTGCCGGTCCATTTTAATTTCTTCTCATTGTATCTGATGAAAGAGGTGCCGGTTCCTGCGAAGTCGTCGATCAGGTACACAAGTTTGAATAGGGCCTTATCATCATTTAGGTCTTCTCTTAATTTTTGTAATAAATCTAACCATTTATCTTTATCTAGTTGGGTTTGAAGAACAAACTGCTCATTTTTTAATAGGCCGACGTTGGCATGTCTGATGCCATCAATTCGCGCGCCATCGCTAAGTCCCATAAAAAGAGTCTGACGTTTTAAGCGATCGATCTCTGCTCGCGCTTTATCACTATTAAAAAGGGTAAATTTGGGGGTGTTGAGATTGGTGGAAACGATGCATTCAAGTCGATCACGAACAATGCGTGGGTAGAATTGTTCGACAAGTCTCTGCATTTCACTCGGCCCCACATAGACGAGGCTGTTGCGAACAAAATCATAAGCTGTTTCACGTTCTGATTGGCTAAATTGCTGTAACCAGGTGGCAAGACTTTCAGTAAATCGCATACCGGCCTGGAAATCCCTATAACCATCATATTTCAGCCGTGCCATTAGTTTAAGCCAGCTGAATTCCTTGCGAGCGCGCTCATCATCCCAGGACATAATTTGACTGAGTACTTTTAATGCGAGATCTTGATTCACAGCAAACACTCTGATCGGAAGTTGACCATCCCGTTGCGCACTTCTAATAAAGAAAGATACTCAAGTGTTACGTTCACACCCCTTTGGCCAGGGAGAGCCAAATTCCAGCAAGATTCGATATCAGTACTGATCTCATCTACGCCGAGAGAAAGCGGGGTTCGTAGAAGCTCGTGGTCATTTCCAGGCCATCGCCCACGATCGCCAATGCAAAGTATAGAGGTATTATTGATAATTGCGCTAATTTTCCGAACGACGCTAAGTTTCGTCACTTCTAAAGGAACGATATCTATAGAGTGACTGGAACGAGTGACGTTGATATCTTGAAAGCCATTTTTCAATATAACCTGATACGCCAAATCCCAGAGACGATTTTCGGGAACCATCTGTTTGGCTTCAAGTGTGATTTGATACTGGCGGTCTGTCTGCACAGCTATTTCACGCAGTTCGAGGTGATCTCGGAGCGCTTTTGCCAGTGGTGCTAGACTATCGCATGTGATATCGCCGCCGTTCGGCATTTGGCTCTCACTTAGCGCGGCGATTTCGCCGCCATTGTAATAACCAATAAGAACATTTGGCCAAAAGGCCTCTGGAAGGCAGCTCCTTAAGTCCCTACGGACTGACACTCCTCGCCCGGTCGCGATAGCTAAGTGTCCACCTCCTTCGAGGATGCGTGTTAGGTGTCGCGCCATCTCCGTGCTCGGCGGTTGAAAACGGCTTCTAGTGTCTACAACCGTACCGTCATAATCAAGTACGATGGCTCCAAAAGTGGTAGCTTTTAATCGGCTTCGAAAGGTTTCAAGGGCATCTCGCCAGTTCTGTAGTCGATCCGTTTTAATCAGTTGATGGATTGACGCTCCTGATTTACGCATAATTGCTGCTGCGTCACGCTCCGATAGCCCTTTAACGGCCGGATGAATTTCAGGTTTAGGGAGAGGCAGGTGGTATAGTTTTCTGCCGAAATCGGGTACCCCAGGCTGGCCTGGATCAATCCCTCGTGCCTTACCTACCCATCCGGTAAGCCTGAGTGCAGCGACAAGGGAACCGAGCGCCGCAGCACTACCTTCGCCCGGAATGAAAAGCTTCGCCTTTGGTATCTCAGTCGGTATCAGTGCTAGCGTACGATCAGCTAAAATCTCATCTGCTTTGGTTACAAGGGCTAGGACGGCACTAGCTTGTCCTCGCTTCGCTAACCAATGATGCCTGCCGTGAGCGAAATTCCGATAGTCGGCTAATTGAAGATTACCCAGAGCGGCTTCGGTGAATTTCGACTCAAGATCTATCGCACCGATACGAGTGGAAGGGCTGTATAGGACCAACGTCGTTGGTCGCTCCCAAATGGGATCCGAGGCGACTTGCCAAGCGTTAGTGATCTGAGAGACGGGAGAAAGTAGTGCTGAAATGATATTAACGGCACTGGCCCAATCATCTCCTCGATCAAATTCGGTCGCGTAAGATCTGGCGAGAATGCTAACGAATCCAAGCAAAGAATTGGTAGCTAGAAACCCATCTTTTCCCGCGGGCGGTGGAAAGACTAGAAGGTCTATAAAGGGATGTTCTCTGCCAAGTTCTGCCAGAGGGCTTTGTTCTTTGCCGCAGAGAATGGTTAGCTGTCGAGGCTCTTGCTGGATGAGTTTTTTGGCAGCGCTCAGTATGTCAACGTTCCCCCCGCCAGCGCTCAGAAGCCAATTGGTTGTGAATGAATCGACAGGTTCACACGCAGTTTCGAGAGGCGTTGCGACGGCAGCAATCTTGCCGGCAAATCTTTGATGAAAGCTGGCTAATGCATGTGCGGCTGAGAGCGAGCCACCTGATCCTATTGCTCGCAATGGATACTGTCCTGCAACGCGAATCGCTTGGCGTAATTGTTTAATCTCAGTGTTTGCAGCCCATGCAAATGTGTCTGATAATTTTGCAATCTCGCTGGCGTATGGCTTGGCCATGATATGCCTTTCAACGCTGAGGCCTAATTTAATTCATTTAAGTCGGGCTCTATAGAACATAGAGGCGCCGACGATCGGAAGGGTATTCGTGTTTTGGTGGTGTATCTCGTCAGGATTACCACCGATTCTTTGGGGCGATCTACGTCTGACGGCCAAGCAATTAGGGCGCATTGAGATCTTTTTGAATTTGGCGGCTGATTTTGTTTGCGGCATTGATCAACACAGCATCGGGGCGGCGAATAATATAGTGGCGAGCGGTGACGCCACGGCGAGAGTGCCCAAGAAGTTCGGCAATCGTACTTTCGGCAAATTCAGCCTCGGCCGCGATACTTGCGAAGGTGCGGCGCAAGTCGTGTGATCGAACATCATTTAACCCAGCAAGGTCAAAGAGCGCGGCAAAGGATTTTTTTAGGTCTCGACTGCCGCTGCCGTCTCTATTGGGAAAAACCCATTCGCTATCGCGTTCGCCTTCGCTCCGTAGTCTTTTGAGCACGCCGACGGCTGCATCCCCAATAACCCGCGTTGATGGGCCTGTCTTGGTGCTGTTGAGGCGCAGGCACGAGTTTTGCTCGTCAAACTCGGACCAGCGCAAACCGACAGCCTCTTCTCGGCGGAGGCCAGTTAGGGCAATCAGTCGTAACGCGCGGACAGCTTGCTGCTGATGATCGAACTGGTCATAGAGTACCTTACCCAAACGCTTAAGCTCTGCTTTTGACAAAACACGGTCTGCGGCTTGGCCGCGGACCGTGTCAATGCCGTGTGCCGGGTTTGCGCCAGAAACCATCCCTCGCTTGTCTGCCCAGGACCAGATACCGCCAAGTAGTTCGACCACGCGAGCAGATGTACCGGCTCCGCCGGTAACGACAGCTTTGCCGCGTTTCTTTGTATTTACCGTGATCGCCGTTTTCCCTTGTGTGATGTCATCCGCCATTCGTTGAACCATCGGCCGAGTAAGCTTGTCGGCGCGGTTTTGGCCGATCAACTTCTTGATGTGCCGCTCGATACGGCCGACGTCGATGGCGATGGTCGATGCCTTCTTCGGTTGGCGGAAGCGTGTCAGCACGAGACCCGCTTGAGCTGCCTTCAGATACTCATCGCAAAGCTCGCCCACGGTCAGCGCAGTGCGAGCAGCGTGTCGTTCGGCGCTGGGGTCAGAGCCCCCAGCGACGGCGCTCAACTTCGTTTTGGCGAGCTTGCGGGCTTCGTCCGGTGTCAGGGTTCCGATTTTGCCCAGCACGAGGCGGCGAGTCTGCCCCTCGGGCGTCCGGTACTGAACGAGGAAGGAACCTGAGCCACTGGGTTTGAGGCGGATGCCGAAACCGCGCACCTCGTCGTCCCAGATGAACTGGTCTTTGTCGGGGGAGGGGGCGAGGCTATCGACGAGGCGTTTTGTGATCTTGGCCATAAGGGATCTCGGCTGGCTGCTTCCCCAGCCGGGGAAGCACGGGGGAAGCGGGCGGGGGAAAACTGGAGCCAAGATTGAATCACGTCGTATCGACGCGGTAAAGATAGAATCGTTTATTTGTAATGGGTTATACAACAGCAGCAAACGCCGGGAAACTCGGGGTAACGTTTTTCGACTACGTTGACATCGTAGGGGTCACAGGTTCAATCCCTGTCACGCCCACCATTATGAAGGCCGGTAACCGAAAGGTTCCCGGCCTTCGCCATTTCTGGCTGACCGCTTCGAAAAACCCGACCATGTTCATGATTCATGGATCGCAGCCACAGCAACGAGGTAATCGCGGTAGCCCGCTGATCACCCGTGTCACGCACGCCTTCAGGCCGCTCGGCATTCCGCATCAGATGCCACTGCCTACATCAAGCTGTCACACAAGAAATCTAACAATCTCAAGACAGAAAAGGGGGCTGGGCCTCCTTAGCCATCCTGACGTGGCCTGGCACCGTCCTGTCTGGTGCGAGCCCCAACCGCTGGAAAGCCATAATGTCTGATGTGATCAATCCCACCCGTCGTAAAGCCCTGCAACTGCTGGCTGGCGTCCCGATGCTGCCGCTGGCTACCGGCTCGGTCTCTCTGCTCGCCGGGCTCGGCACCACGACTGCCGCATCGGCAGCAGCCGTCGGTTTCGCCTCGGCCGCCTTCAAGGGCATGGCCGCCCCGACGCTGAGCGATGCCGCCGCCATGGCGACCACCACGGTCGGCTCCAGCCTGGATGTGACGCTGAAAGACGGCAGCATGCAGACCTTCAAGCTGGCCTATCAGCCCTTCTTCATCACCGGCGACATGGTCTCCGATGGCAAGGGTGGCACCATCCTGGCCGGCGGTTATGTCGACATCAACGGCAAGCCCATCATCGACAAGTCGGTGCCCGGCAAGGAACGCCAGGTCTTCTCCGATTCGCCCGACGGTACCTCGCTGCTGGCGCTGCCGAATGCGAGCGTTCCGGGCATCAAGGGCAAGGCGGTTTTTGCCGTCGTCCAGTTCGAATATACCAGCCTCAACCAGGCCGGTGCCGACACCTATGGCACTCTGCCGTCGCCGATCGCCGTGCTGACCCTCGATCAGGATCAGAAGACCGGCAAGCTGACGCTGGTGCAGTATCACAATGTCGATACTTCCAAGGCCCACGGCCTGTGGATCACCTGCGGCGCCAGCCTGTCGCCCTGGAACACCCATCTGTCGAGCGAAGAATACGAGCCGGACGCGGCCTTCATCGAGACGAACAAGCAGTTCAAGGCCTATAGCGCCAACCTCTATGGCGATGAGACGAAGGCCAATCCCTATCACTACGGCCATATGCCCGAAGTGACGGTCCATCCGGACGGCACCGGTTCGATCAAGAAGCACTATTGCATGGGGCGTATTTCCCATGAGCTGGTGCAGGTGATGCCGGACAATCGCACGGCCCTGATGGGCGACGATGCGACTAACAGCGGCCTGTTCCTGTTTGTCGCCGACCGCGAAAAGGATCTGTCGTCGGGCACGCTCTATGTCGCCAAGATCGGCGAAGGCTTCTCGATCAACCCGGCCGATGCCGGTGCCAAACTCTCCTGGATCAAGCTGGGCCATGCCACCAGCGAAGAGATCGAGGCCCTGGCCAATAGCCTGAAGCCCAGCGATATCATGACCGTCGTGAAGGAGGATCCGAACGATGCCTCGTTCACCAAGATCTTCACCAACGGCGCTGCCAACTGGATCAAGTTGAAGCCCGGCATGGAGAAGGCTGCCGCCTTCCTCGAAACCCATCGCTACGCCTATCTCGTGGGCGGCAGCATGGGCTTCACGAAGATGGAAGGCACCACGGTCAATATTAAGGACAAGGTCGCCTATTCCGCGCTGCAGAACATTGTCGACTCCATGGTCAAGGGCGGCAAGGGCTGGAATGCCGAGAGCGGCATCGCGCTCGAAAAGCCCCTGGTTGCCGGCGGCATCATGGCCCACACCTTGACCGGTGGTCAGAAGGACCAGACCGGCGCTGCGATCAACAGCGACTGGGTGCCGGTGCAGACCAAGGCTCTGATGGTTGGCGAGGATATCGCGGCCGACGCCCTGGGCAATCTGGCCAATCCGGATACCATCGGTAACCCGGATAACCTGAAGTTCTCCGAAACGCTCCGCACGCTGTTCATCGGCGAAGACAGCGGCAGCCACGTCAACAACTTCCTGTGGGCCTACAATGTGGACACCAAGGTGCTGTCGCGCCTGATGTCCATCCCGGCCGGCGGCGAATCGACCGGCCTGCATGCGGTCGACGAGCTGAATGGCTGGACCTACATCATGAGCAACTTCCAGCATGCCGGCGACTGGAGCAAGACGCTCCATAGCAAGGTGCAGGCGACGCTCGATCCGCTGGTCCGTGCGAACTACAAGGACCGCTTCGGCGCTGCCGTCGGTTATCTGACTGCGGAAGCCACCAGCCTCCAGCTTTCGAAAGCCTAACAGTCCCCTCGCTTGGACTGAGACTCTCGGCCATGAAGCCCTTCTCTTTTTCGGGAGAAGGGCTTTCTGCGTTTTAAGCTGGATTGCCATCGTGGGGCCACAGGTTCACCCCCTGTTGCCATTGTGGCGCTTGCGATCGGAAGCTTGGCTGGGGTCAAATAAATTACCGGCGGAACCTACCTATCCTTTTCCGTTTAGCCCTTCGAGTACTTGTGCTGGAAGGAAACGTGGGTGGCGGCAAAGATTGTCTATAATACAGCCGAAAATAGAAACCGCGTGCGCGGCCTATTGCGCGTTTACCTTGAAAAAATAAGCGTGAGCCTGACGGCGGAGTTTTTCTTTTCGGAGCTCGCTCTTCAGCGCGTCAGCGCGAATTTCCTGCTGGAGATGGAACGGGTTCTGGCCCGGCACCCCGACCTGCCGGTCGCGACCTTCATCGGATCGCTCTGTGCCTGGTTTGCTTGCGAAAAGCCCATCGACGCCTGTATCCGGTCCGGGCAGTTGGCGCACGAAGAAGGAGATATCAACGAGCGGGTGGCAATCGAACTCGCCACCCTGCTGCTTCTGGATCCGAAATTCGAAACCGTGCAGACGGGCCTCGTCCGCGCTGGCGGCAGTGTCCACCGGGCCAGCGGAAGGCTGCGGGCCATCTATTTCACCTTTCTCTTTTCGAACGATAAGAAAAATTACTGCCACTTGCTGGATCGCTTGCGCCGCCGCACCCCGCAATCGGCCATCTTCTGCGCCATGATCGACTATGTTCTGGAACTAGCGGCCGAGACGCGCCCGATCCCGGAAGTTCGGGCGCAAAAATCAAACGCTTATACGTGGGATAATCTGGCGGTCTAACCCCGGTCTGCAGATCAGATCGGTGGTGCTTGCATCATCATCTCCAGATTGATATCGCTCGCGATGAGAGATTGGAGGATGAGGCGATATGCGCGGTGCTGTTCTGATTGCGATCCAGCTAGTCCTCACCGGCGTTCCGGGCGTGGCACGAGCTGCTTCATCCGAGGAGATTCTGGCGCACGCCGAAGAGATGGCGGCGGCTTTTCTCGCGCCGCGCGGGCTGTCCCGCGACAGTTTTCAGCCGCCGCAGGTCAGCGATCAGATGGGGATGATCTCGGTTCTCTGGCTGCCCAAGGATTTCAAGAGCCCCTGGTCCCTGGTGGCCTTTCCAGATGCCAAGTTGATCTGTCGCCAGAATAGCCAGGCGCAGCCTAGGGAGCGGCCCGACTGCGATAGCGGCTATGCGACGCCCCAGCGGATGATCCCGCAGATTCTACCCACGGAAAAAGGGCAGTCCCATAAGGTGCTGCCCTAACGCTCAGGCCTCACTCGGGTCCACGAGGTCGCCGGTCTCCAAGGCGTTTTCCAGCAGATCCATCAGTTCGAACATGAATTCGGGGTCGAGCCAGACGAGTGTCGGGCGGTCTTGTGTCAGCCACATGGTCCAGATGAAGCCGTTCTGGAAAGCGTCGAGCTGATGGGCGATCGCCGAATGGGGCACCCCATTTGGTGCACGGGCCTGCCAATCCTCGGGTCCGATGTCGGGACGCTCGGTATAGAAGCGCTGGAGGCTCGCAGGCATCTTGGGGCCGCGTTGATCCTTCCATTTGAAATGTTTGGCGGCATGGCGACCCCGGCCCAGGATGTCTTTTGCCATCTTGGCCGGGATATGGATCACCTGATTGCTGCCATCCTCCACCGCGAATTTCAGCATGAAGGCGATACGGTCGAAATCGGCCCCGCTGGAGAAGGAGATGATCCGGCGCTTCTGAGCCAGAAATTCCAGCATCTCCAGCGCGATCATCTGTCCGGGGCCGGTCATGGGGTCTCTTCCTTGAAATTGAAGGCGGCGAGATCGACGCAATGAATGCCGTCGAGCTGCCAGCGGTCCTTGGTCTTGCGCAAGAGATAGCGGCCGACCACCACCTGATCGAGATCGTTCCAATAATCGATGAGGGCGGTGTCGTCAGTCGCCTTCACGGTGCGGAACAGCAGCGGGGCGCCCATCACGTCCTGACCGCAAATGAAGGGACTATATTCCATCCCGCAGCTTTCGCCGGCGCGATAGGCGCCCTTGCAGCTGGCCTTCACCGTTGCGACTTCCGTGGCCTTGATGGCATCGAACAGCGGCCCCGTCAGGATATCGGCAAAGCTGAGGCCGCGCAGGGGCGAGGCCTTCGGCGTCAGATCGGTCGGGGTCAGCTTATCCTGCAACTTGCTGGTGATGCGGACCGGGCCGAAATCATCATTGATCAGGATCTCCAGCCATTTTTCCGCCGGGGTCGCGGCCGGATGGGCGGGGGAGGCCGCCTGCACGGGCAAAATGAACAGCCCGATCATCAGGGCGCTTAAAGCAAGATTACGCATGAAACTCTCCTAGACCGACATGCCGGCGACCCAGCCGCTCGACCAAGCCCATTGGAAATTATAGCCGCCGAGCCAGCCAGTGACATCGACGGCCTCGCCGATGGCAAAGAGGCCCGGCACCTTATTGGCTTCCATGGTCTTGGAGGACAGCGCATCGGTATCGATACCGCCGAGGGTGACTTCGGCTTTGGCGAAGCCTTCTGTGCCGTCGGGCGAAAAGCTCCAGGCCTGCAGCCGGTCGGCGAGCGCCCCGAGGACTTTGTCCGAGAGATCGGCAAGATTGCCGTCCTGCACAAACTGCTCACAGAGCAGCGTTGCAAGTCGGCCGGGCAGCCGTTCGGCCAGCAGGGTCTTCAAATGCGTCTTCGGCCGGGTGCGCTTGGCATCGAGCAACCAGTCGCGCCCGTCGCCGGCGCCATCCAGCCAATCTAGGGTGATCGTCCCGCCGCTGGGCGGCAGATAAGAGGAGATCTGGAGGATCGCGGGGCCAGAGACACCCTTATGGGTAAAGAGCATCGCTTCGGGGAAACGGCGCTTGCCAATGGCGGCGATACAGGGCAGCGCGGTGCCGGTCAGGCTGCGCATCCAATCGATGTCCTTGGGGCCAGCGGTCAGCGGCACCAGGCCGGGGCGGGTTTCGATCAGCTTCAGCCCAAACCGCTTGGCGGTGCGATAGGAGAAGTCGCTGGCGCCGAGCTTGGGGATCGACAGACCACCGCTCGCCAGCACCACGGCGCTGGCGCTGATCGGCCCCTGCCTTGTCGAAATGAGGAAACGATCGTCGGTTTTCTGGATATCCTGGACGGCGGTGCCAAAACGGCAGTCGACATTGCCCTCCTTGGCTTCCTTCATCAGCATCGCGACCACTTGCTTGGCCGACCCATCGCAGAACAGCTGGCCCAGGGTCTTTTCGTGATAGGCGATGCCGTAGCGGTCGATCAGGGCGATGAAGTCGGCGGCCTTATAGCGGGCGAGGGCCGATTTGGCGAAATGCGGATTGGCGCTGAGATAGCGGTCGGGCAGAATTTCGAGATTGGTGAAATTGCAGCGCCCGCCGCCCGAGATCAGGATCTTGGCGCCCGGCCCCTCGTTATGGTCGATCAGGATGACCCTGCGTCCGCGCTGCCCGGCAATGGCCGCGCACATCAATCCGGCGGCACCAGCCCCGATCACCACGACATCTACTTGTTCCATGGGCGGCAGAAATAGGCGAGCGGGCGCACAAGGGCAAGATGTCCTTGACGCGGGCGGGCACGGCGCTACCTTGCGCCGATTAGCGCTTTTGCCGGAGTTCACCCCCTGATGGCCGCCCAGCCGTTCTGGAAGACCAAGACATTGCTGGAGATGTCGGCCGACGAGTGGGAGTCCCTCTGCGACGGCTGCGGCAAATGCTGCCTGGCCAAGCTCGAATATGAAGACGACGACGGTAAGCCGACCGGCATCATCGAATTCACCGATATCGCCTGCAAGCTGCTCGATGGCGACAGCTGCCGCTGCAAGGATTACGACAATCGTTTTGCCGAAGTGCCCGATTGCGTGAAGGTGGCGGCAAACAATATCGACGATCTTTATTTTATGCCGCCGTCTTGTGCCTATCGGCTGATCTCGGAAAAGCGCGAGTTGCCCTGGTGGCACCCGCTGGTGTCGGGGGACCCGGAAACGGTTGTAAAAGCGGGCTTCTCCGCGCGCGGACGGACTATTTCAGAAGACGATGTGCCCGAAGATGCTGACTGGCCCGCGCACATCGTCGACTGGCCGGGGCGGCTGGTCCCAGGCTGAAACAAAGCAACCGGCCTGGCGGTTGCGACGTTCCGATGCTTGCATGGGAAGGCTAAAAACCGGCACTGTGACGGTAATGTATGGTATTTCCGAGCGGTCAATGGGTCGTGGCCGAGCGTTGGGGGACGGAATGGGTTTGTTCGGGCGTAAGAAAAAGCCGGTCGTAAGTGCGCTTCCCGACGAGGAAGAGCCTTTACTGCTGACCGATCTGGCGCCGGATCAGCCGCATATGATGATGGCGGACGAGCCGGGCAAACTCTGGCCGATCGCGCGCATCGAAGCGGCCGAACAGATCTGGGGCGAAGATAACCTCGGGCCGGGCAACCTCAATTTCTCGATGGAATTGCTGAACCCGATCGGCGTCAATTCCGAAACCAATATCGTCGATCTGGCGGCCCGCCTCGGCACCACCGGGCGCGAAGTCTGCCGCCGCCATGGCACTTGGGTCACCAATCTCGAACCCGATGCCGATCTGGCATACGACGGGCAGAACCGCTCGGTTCGCCACGACATGGATAAGAAGTCGCCGGTCCGCAGCTATGACCCGAATGATTTCGAGCTGAAAGAAGGCGGGTTCGACTGCGTCTTCGCGCGCGAGATGTTCTATCTCGTCCCGGACAAGGCCAAGCTCTACAGCACGATTGCCGCCGGCCTGAAGCCACGCGGCCAGCTTATCTTCACCGAATTCCTGGTTACCCGCGCCGGCGCCGTCACCGCCGATATGGAAGCCTGGTACGCCTATGAGACGCCGCGGCCGACCCCCTGGTCGCTGGCGCAAACGACCGATACGCTCCAGGCCGAAGGCATGGATGTCCGTATCGCCGCCGATATCACTGACCGCTATCGCGATATGATCGTGCAGGCTTGGGTCGGTCTGTCGGAGAAGTTGGAGAAGGGCGCTATTCCCCGCCATCTCCTGAAAGCAGTGGCGAGCGAGGCGGAACGTTGGGCGGCTTTCCGGCGCTGCCTGGATGCCGGCAGCCTGGTGGTCTATCGCTTCCACGCATTTCGCTGACTCGTATGCTTGACTCATCGGGGACGCATCGGTAGGGTGCGCGCCTCATAACGTGTGACCCAACTCGGCTAGGGCCTATCATGAAGATCGTTAATTCGCTTAAGTCCATGAAGACGCGCCACAAGGCGTGCCGTATCGTTCGCCGTAAGGGCCGCGTTTACGTGATCAACAAGCAGAACCCGCGCTTCAAGGCCCGCCAGGGCTAATTGAAGACGGGTCGATCGGCCTTGGCCGGTTGCCTGTTCGCAAAAACAACCCCGCCAGATCCGGCGGGGTTTGTTTTGTTTGGCCCCGCACTTCTGCGTGTTGGTCAAACCCTCTTGTTACGCGTATGATGGCGCATTAAATCAGTTACAGTTGTAGAGGAAGCCCCTTATGGCCGGACGCAGCAGTAGCCGATTCGCCGTCGCCGTTCACGCGCTGTCGGTAATCGCGAAGGAAAAAGCCCACGCGGAGATGCTTGGTGATCATACCACCAAGTGCGACGCGCCTTCCTGCTCGGATTGGATTGCCCGCTCGGTCGGCACCAACCCGGTCGTGATCCGCCGTCTGCTGGGCACTTTGCGCGATGCTGGCCTTGTCAGCTCGATCGCCGGCCCGAAGGGCGGCTTCGTTCTGGGCCGTCCTGCCCGTCAGATCCGTCTGGGGGATGTCTATCGTCTGGTCGAGCCCGATGGCGCCTTTGCGCTGCATGACGGTTCCAACCAGGATTGCATGGTCGGCAAGACCATGTGTGGCACTCTCGGTCTTATTACCGAACAGGCCAATTCGGCGCTGGCGACCGATCTTGACCGCTGGACGCTGGCCGATGTTCTGACCCAGGTGCTGGAAGCGGCGGAATAATCCGCCGCCCCCGCTTTTCCTAGTAGTTCTGCTTGGCGTAGTCGCAGGCGAGGGTCGAGATGCGTTGCAGCATCGCGTTGTCCGTCGCGCCAAAGCTCCAGGCCCCGCCCATGGCATCGGCCTTGGCATAGAACACCGGCTCTGCGACGGCGGTGCCGGTCGCGCCATCGCGATAGCGGGTGCGCAGCAGCACGGCAGAGCTGCCAGCCATGGCGCCGCCGAAGAAGCGCTCGCCGCTATTTACCTTCTTCAGATCTTCAATCGCGGGTTCGACAATCAAGGTGCCGGCGGCGGCCGGGGCGTCGGCGCTGACGGTCGAGGTCGGGAAGACGCTTTTGAGGCATTGCGTCAGGGTCTCTTCGATCCGCTTGATCGCGAGCTTGTCGCCTTCGTCATTGCCGGATTTTTCGACAGCCAGCGGGCGCACCACCACGCTCGGGAAGGTGCCGAGGCGGACGGTCGACGGTTTGATCGTGTCGTCCTTGGCATGGATATTGGTCGTGCAGGCTGCCAGCAGGGGCAGGACGGCAAGGCTGGTGATGAGGCGAAGGGTCAAGATCGGCTCCATAAGTTCGGCTAAGTCGCAGCTTTATAGCGCAAATACCCGCCTTGGATGTGGAGAAAGCAGTCTCGCTCTGATTTGTAAGGTGTCGATACTGCGGGGAGGCGAGGGGCGTAATCGACTACCTTACGGCTGGCACTGACCGGGAGTGCTTGGGTCAAAGACCACTTTTTCGATCGCGGCACATTCCTCGAGTGGAAGGACGGTGAATTTGGCGAAGGCCGCTGACGGTTTGCCATTTTTGATCTGGGCGGCATTGATCAAGGGGCCCCAATAGATGGCCTGCCCCGAGAAATTGAGGTCGCCCTGATAGATCTTCTTTAGGTAAAGGCTGCGCGGAGGCTGTATGCCGGCTGCGAGTTCATCGGCCGGTGCGGGCGGGATATCGGGAAGATTGCCGAGGGCATTGTTGCAGGAATATTCAGATTCGGCCCTGTCGTTTTGGGAGTAGGAATAGCCCCCCATTTCGCGAATGAATTGATTGTTTTTGAGCCAGGCCTGTTTCATTTCCGCCCGCTTCTCGAAGGATTTCTTTGAATCCGCAGTTGTCTTGATCGAGATTCCGGTGTCGGCAATGTCATATTGCCCCTCTTCATTGAGGAGAGCGGGCCAATTGCCTGATTGCCCCCAATGCCAGGCCTGGGGGTTGAGGAAGAATAATTTCCCATCCGAATCGATCGTATAAATAAAGTCCGATGTTTTTGATATTTTGTATATTTTTTGACTTTTTTTAAGGAAGGGTGAGAGTATTTTTATTTCTTCAACAGTCCGTTGGGTATCCGGAAGACTTTGAATGATCCGGCAGTCTAGATTGGGCGATTGGGATTGTGCGTCCGAGCAAAGGCCAATGGCAAAATTGAACTGATCGACGGGTTTTCCCCGGATGTCGACCATCCCTTCGGATAATAAACATTGAGTGTTGGAGAGATATTCATCTTCAAAATTACCGGCCCAAGCCAAGACAGGGACAAAAGTCAAAGAGATGATCGCGATCATCTTTTTCTTAAGATGAGGCATATTTAAATTCCTTATCGACGCGCGTTTTTACGTCTTGCACGTTTTCAAATCCCTGTAGGGCATAATCCTTGGCTATCGCCAGGTTACCATACATGATTGACCTTACCATAAGTGGTAGTCCATTTATCTGTAGTCCACCGGTATGATAGGTTCGGGATGTGAGAATCGTCTGCTGCTTTGTGGGAAGTTCTTGAAAAAGAAGCGGTTTTTCGGGGTAGGAGGTGCCAGCCGGCCAGTCCGGTATGGTGATGGCTGCCTCACCCTTTAGGCGTCTTGCCAACTCCGGAGAGGCCACGGCGTTATATTCGGATTTCGCTTGGGCCGCCTTATCCTGAAACTGCCAGCGGTTGAGCCAATCGGCCTCTTCCTGGGTGACCGTCAAGGGAATGTCCGAGAGCTTGTTGCAGGCATCCCGTCGACGCAGCGCGATATAGGGTTTCAGTTTTTCCCAAAGCGTCTCCGGCGGGAAGGGTGGCGGATACTTTTTAAAGGCGCGCCGGAATTCACTTTCATTTCTCTGCCCAAGGTCCACGCCGGCGGCGATGGTGACGCCGGAGCTGTTTTTTTCGGCGCCCTCTCCCCAAGGAACATAGCCTTGCAGCTTGTTCCCTTCCCAAAGGACGAGTTGGCTGAAATCGATGTTTGTTTGGATCGCGGTATTGATCGTATCGACCATGCTTTGCGACATAGGGGCATCTTGGTCCGGCGGGGCAGAGCAATAGACATAGCCCTTGCCGTCTTTATTCTTCTTTGTGCAGCCGTAGGTCACGCCGCGCTTGTTGGTCTTGCAGAGCTTGTTGAAGGTGGGGTCGGCAGTGATTTCGGCCTGCTTCTGGGTGATTTCGGCGATCTTGTAGATATCTTCCCCCGGCTCTCCCAGGCGGTAATGCTGATTTAACAGCCGATAGCCATCGAACATTTTCTGCTCGTCCGACAGCCGACCGTCGGCCAGCTTTGCGTTAAACGCATCAAGCAGGTCCGGATTGCCAGTGTCCTCGATACGTTTGCGGATATGGGCGTAATGCGCCTCGGTATATTGCTCGGTGATGCCGGCCGCTTCGGCGTCATCCATCCAGCCATAGACGGCCGAGGGGGGAGAGCCGAGCATGGTCGAGAGTTTCGTGCCGACTTGCACCTTTGCCATACCGGTGATCTGGTCCTGGGTATCGCGCCTCACTACAGTCATCAGTCGGTTCCCGGTTCTGCGTTGCGGAAGGTCAAGGGGAGGGGCGGTTCGGCATAGAGCGCGCCCGGCAGTAAGGCATCGACATCGGTAAACAGCTCCGCTCCGCCGGCGTCCTGCAGCTGCGATCGGGCTCGCGCGTCCCACCAGCGCAGAAGCTGCGGCTGACTATCTTCATCCGCGATCAGCACCAGCGGCATCAAGGCGGCGTAAAGGCCGGGTTGCGCCGCAAGATCGCCCGTAACGCTTGCCATGCCACAGGGGCTTTCGCCCATCCGCGCGCTGAGCCACACGGCAAAAGTGCTGTCCGGCGCGAAGGCGGTGAACCAGGGGGCCATGCGCAGGACGGCCGGTTCTTGGTTCTCGCCCAGCAGACATTGGGCGATTGCGGGCGAGGCGATGAAGAGCTTTTGCGGCAGATCGGGCAGCAGGGCGCCATCGATAACGGCGGTGACGAGTTGACCGGGCAGGCATAGAAGTTCCCGTGTGCTCATGCCTCTTCTCCGGCATCCGGGTCGGTCGGCGGGCAGGGTTCGACGGAATAATTGCCTGTCGCGGCAGCGATGGCGAGTGCCTCGGCCAACGGTTGTTCCGGCAGACCGTCCTCGTGAAAGATCGGATCAGGGCCACGCAAGATGGTGCCGCCATGGTCGGTCTTGTCGCCTTCCCGGGCGGCTGGTCTCTGATCGAGTGTAAAGCGGTTGGCCCCGGTGGTGATGATCGCGCCGCAGCTGGTCAGATCGCCAACCGCAGCCGCCGATCGCCCGTTCCAGAAGATAAGGGGCCGGCCAACCGTGATCTTGGTCATGCCGTGGTGGGGGCAGAAAACGAGGTCTCCGACAGCGGCGAGGGTTCTTTGGGCCACATTTGTCTCCAATGAAAACAAAACAAGAACATTCTTGGCTGTGCGGGAGCGCAAGTCAACCGTTTTGGTGCAAAGTGGTGGAATTGGTGCATCGGCGCCGCAAAACCCATCAGCATGGGCGCTTGGCGTCGCCGTCGCGCAGCCGCTATGCTGCCTTTTAAGAAAAGAGGGGCGGCCTCAGGCTGCGCGAAGCGCGGTAGGCCGTTACAAAGACTTGGGAAGGGACAAACCGATGGAAATGCCGCTGCCGGATGAAGGGCTGCTGGCGCGCCGGGCGCAGATCGCAGCCGATCTGACGGCGTTGCTGGCGCCGGGCTGTGTCATCGTCGATGGATCTGCGCTGAAAGCCTATGAGAGCGACGGGCTCACGGCCTATCGCCAGGTGCCTTTAGCGGTCACCTTGCCGCGCTCGACCGAGGAAGTCGCGGCTGTCCTGCGCTATTGCCATGAGAATAAGGTGAAGGTAGTGCCGCGCGGCGCCGGGACCGGTCTTTCCGGTGGGGCCTTGCCGCTCGCCGATGGCATTATCCTCGGGCTGGGCAAGCTCAAGCAGATCCTCGAGATCGATCTGCCGAACCGCTGCGCCCGCGTTCAGCCGGGTGTCACCAATCTCGCGATTTCCCAAGCCGTTGCCCATGCCGGCTTCTATTACGCGCCCGATCCCTCGTCCCAGATCGCCTGCACCATCGGCGGCAATGTCGCGGAGAATTCCGGTGGGGTGCATTGCCTGAAATATGGCCTGACCACCAACAACCTGTTGGGGTTGGAGTTTGTCACCATCGAAGGCGAAATCCTGCGGGTCGGCGGCAAACATCTGGAGGCCGGCGGCTATGATCTGATGGGTCTCCTGACCGGGTCCGAAGGGCTGCTGGGGGTCGTGACCGAAGTGACGGTGCGATTGCTGGCAAAGCCCGCGACGGCGCGGGCGGTGCTGCTAGGCTTCCCGACCTCCGAAGCCGCCGGCGATTGCGTGGCGGCAGTGATCGCAGCCGGCATCATCCCGGGCGGTATGGAAATCATGGACGGGCCGGCGATCCGCTGTACCGAAGACTTCGTCCATGCCGGTTATCCGCTGGATTGCGAGGCTCTGCTGATTGTCGAACTCGATGGCCCGCCAGTCGAGGTCGATATGCTGATCGAGCGGGTCTCGGCCTTGGCTGCTGACCGGGGCGCCAGCTATAACCGCGTTTCGACCTCGGAAGCTGAGCGCGCGACCTTCTGGGCCGGGCGAAAGGCGGCCTTTCCGGCGATCGGCCGCATCTCGCCTGATTATATCTGCATGGATGGTACCATCCCACGCCGCCGCCTGCCTGAAGTGCTGCGCCGGATGAGCGAGCTGTCGGAGCAATATGGCCTCGGCCTTGCCAATGTTTTCCATGCCGGCGACGGCAATCTCCATCCCCTCATCATGTTCGACGCCAATAAGCCGGGCGACACCGAGAAGGCCGAGGCCTTCGGCGCCGATATCCTGCGCCTTTGTGTCGAGGTCGGCGGGGTTTTGACCGGTGAACATGGGGTGGGGGTCGAGAAGCGCGACCTGATGCCCTCGATGTTCAGCGAGATCGATCTGGATCAGCAGATGGCCGTCAAATGCGCCTTCGATCCCGATGGTTTGCTCAATCCCGGCAAGGTCTTCCCCTCGCTCAATCGCTGTGCCGATTCCGGCTGGATGAAGGTTGCGGGCGGCGCGCTGCCGCATCCCGACCTGCCGCGTTTCTAGGAAAGTCTGATGGGTGAGATTTTGCAGCCGCGCGACGCGGCGGATCTGGCGGCGATCGTTCTGGAAGGCAAGCCGCTGGCGGCCGTTGGTGCGGGAACCCGCAGCGGGCTTGGGCATGAGGTCATCGGCACGCCCGTCAGCCTCGCCGGTTTTGCCGGCATCAATGACTATCAGCCTGAAGAGCTGGTGATGACGGCCGGGCCGGGCACCAGCATGGCGGCACTCCGCAATGCCCTCGATCAGGCCGGCCAGCACTTGGCGTTCGAGATCCCGGATTGGGGCCCCTTGTTTGGGCAGGCACCCGGCGGCGGTACGCTGGGTGGGCTGTTCATGACCGGCAATGCCGGATCGCGCCGGATTTCGGCCGGCAGCGCGCGCGATCATTTTCTCGGGTTCAGCGGCGTCAACGGTAAGGGCGAGATCTTCAAGGCCGGCGGCAAGGTCGTGAAGAATGTCACCGGCTATGATCTGCCGAAGCTGCTGGCCGGGTCCTACGGTACCCTCGCGCTGCTGACTGAAGTGACGATCAAGACCCTGCCGCGCCCGGAAGTCTCGGAAACCCTACTGATCGATCCTATAGATCAGTCGACTGCTTTCTCCGCCATGTCTCTGGCGCTCGGCAGTGCCCACGAAGTCTCGGGTTCCGCCTTCCTGCCGCAGGGCGCGGCGGGGGCATTCGATTTAGATCGCTCCAAGGTCGCGATCCGCCTCGAAGGCTTCGAGGCCTCGGTCAAGGCGCGCTGTACGGCGCTGGCAAGCGAACTCAAGGGGCTTGGCGCCATCGAGGCGGTGCCATCGGGCGCGCTCTGGCAGGATCTTTCCGACGCTAAGCCCTTTGCTACCCGGCCAGACCTGATCGTCTGGCGCCTGTCGGTCGCACCGATGGACGGGGCGGAAGTCTTGGCCGCCGTTGGCGCCCATGAGGTTGCCTGGTTCGATTGGGGCGGCGGTCTCCTCTGGCTGGGGCTTGCCCCCGGCGAGGCCGATGGCGGCGCCCAGCGTGTGCGCGCTGCAGTGGCGGGCAAGGGCCATGCGACCCTGATCCGGGCACCGAAGAAGATCCGTGCCGCTGTGCCGGTCTTCCAGCCGCAAGACGCGCTAGCCCCTCTCATCCACCGAATCAAAGCCAGTTTCGATCCGCTCGGGATCCTGAATCCGGGAAGGATGGGGTAAATCATGCAGACCAGTTTCAGCCTGACCCAGCTTGCCGATCCGGACATCCAGGCGTCCGAGAAGATCCTGCGGACCTGCGTCCATTGCGGTTTCTGCACCGCGACCTGCCCGACCTATACGTTGCTGGGCGACGAGCTCGACAGTCCGCGCGGCCGCATTTACCTCATCAAGGGGATGCTGGAGGCCGAAGACGAACCGGTACCGGCCAGCACGGTGAAACACGTCGACCGTTGCCTCTCGTGCCTTAGCTGCATGACGACCTGCCCCTCGGGCGTCAATTACATGCATCTCGTGGATCACGCCCGCGCCCATATCGAGGAGCATTTCAAGCGCCCGCTGCTGGATCGCGGCTTGCGGGCGCTGCTCGGCTGGCTTTTGCCGCGTCCGATGGCGTTTCGTTTCGCCATGATGGGGGCGATCCTGGCAAAGCCGTTCTTCTCTTGGCTGCCGGGACGCATGGGCGCCATGCTGCGCTTGGCCCAGGCGCCGGCCGACCGCTCGCCCAGCGAACATCCCGCCTCTTATCCTGTTGTGAACCGCCGCAAGCGGGTGGCGATGTTGACCGGCTGTGCCCAGAAGGTGCTGGCCCCCAGCATCAATGATGCGACCATCCGCCTGCTCAATCGTCATGAGGTCGAAGTGGTGGTGCCCCAGGGGCAGGGCTGCTGCGGTTCGCTCAATCATCATCTGGGCCAGGAAGAGGCTGCGATGGGCTTCGTCAAAGCCAATATCGTGGCCTGGGAGAATGAGATCGCAAATGGCGGTCTCGATGCCATCGTCATCAATGCCTCGGGCTGCGGCACGACGGTGAAAGATTACGGCTTCATGCTGCGGGCCGATCCCGAGTGGGCCGATCGCGCCGCCAAGATTGCGGCCCTGGCCAAGGATATCGTCGAGGTGATGAGCGACCTCGGCCTACAGGAGCCGTCGATCCCGACCGGCCAGCGCGTCGCCTATCATTCCGCCTGCTCGATGCAGCATGGCCAGCGCCTGAAAACCCAGCCACCGGCCTTATTGAGGCAGGCGGGGTTCGAGGTGCAGGAAGTGCCCGAAGGCCATCTCTGCTGTGGATCGGCCGGCACCTATAATCTGCTACAGCCCGACATCGCCGGGCAACTCAAGGCCCGCAAGCTCGGTAATATCGCCAAAACCACCCCCGATTTTGTCGCGACTGGTAATATCGGCTGCATCACGCAGCTTCACAGTCATGCCTTACCTGTGGTTCATACCGTCGAACTGCTCGACTGGGCGACCGGCGGGCCTATACCGGATGTATTGGCGGGACGATTTTGAGTATTGAAGCTTTTGATGCTGCACTCTGGGCTTTCGAGCAGGGCGCATTGGTTCTTCCCAAGGAAGGCCTGATCCTGGTCGATGGGGCGATGCCCCATGCCTTGTTGCGGATGATCCCCGCCGATCGCTTACGGGTGCGCCAGGATTGGCAGCCGGTTGCGGGCCAACTCCATGCCTCGGCTTGGCTGAACGAACCGCTGGCCGCCGCCATCGTCTTTCCGGCCAAGCAGCGCGACCGCGCGCTGGGCGACCTCGCGACTGCCGCCGAAGCCGTGGTGCCCGGCGGCCTCGTCGTGCTGGCTGCCGCCAATACCGCCGGTGCCGGGCGTTTTGCAAAGGATCTCGCCGATCTGCTGGGCGATAGCGAAAGCGTCTCCAAACATAAGGCCCGCGTGGCCTGGGGCCGGCGTGGCGATGATTTCGACATGGCCCTCGCCAAGACCTGGGAACAGGCCGCCGCCCCGGCGCCGATCCTGGATGGCAATGTCACCAGTCAGCCTGGCCTCTTTGCCTGGGATCGGATCGATCCCGGTTCCGCCCTGCTGGCCAAATGCCTGCCGGACCATCCGTCGGGCCGGGTTGCCGATCTTGGCTGCGGCTGGGGGTATCTGGCGCGCGAGCTGATGGCCAAGCCGAATGATGTGACTGTGCTCGATCTCTATGACGCCGATGCCCGTGCCGTCGCGCTGGCCGGCCATAATGTCGGGCGGCCGTCGCGCGTCTTGTGGCGCGATGTCATGAGCGGGCTCGAGGGGACCTATGATCTGATCCTCTCCAACCCGCCCTTCCATGAAGGTCAGGCCCGCCGCGTCGATCTCGGCCAGGGGTTCATCCGCACCGCCGCCGCAGCTCTTGCGCCCGGTGGCCGCCTGATGCTGGTTGCCAACCGCAGCCTGCCGTACGAGCGCATCATGGCGGAATTCCTCTCCGATGTTACGATGATGGCCGATGCCGGTGGCTATAAGGTCCTGACGGGAGTGAAGGCATGAGCCGCCCTGAAAAACTGCTGAAGATGATGGGTGGTCTTGGCTATGGCTCGCGCCGCGATGTCGAGCGGCTGTTCGTCGAAGAGCGCGTGACCGATGTCGATGGTGAACGGCTTTATGGCGACGACCGGGTCGAGCACGCCCGGGTGCTGCTGGACGGCAAGCCGCTCGATCCGTCCGAAGGCTCGGTCATTGTCCTGCATAAGCCCGAAGGCTTTATCTGCTCGACCGACGATCCGGGCGGGCGCCTGATCTATGAGCTGCTGCCCCATCGTTTCCGCCATCGCAATCCGGTTCTGGCCTCGATCGGGCGCCTGGATAAAGAAACCTCGGGCCTGCTGCTGCTGACCGATGACGGGCAATTCCTGCATAAGGTCATCTCGCCCAAGAGCTCGGTCCAGAAGCTTTATGAAGCCGATCTCGCCCGTCCGCTCGAAGGTGGCGAGGTTGAGACGCTGGCGAGCGGCACCCTGATCCTTAAAAGCGAGAGCAAGCCCTGCGTGCCGGCCAAGCTGGTGCCGATGGGTGGGAAGACCGTGCGGCTGGTGCTGACCGAAGGCCGCTATCATCAGGCCCGCCGGATGCTGGCCGCTGTCGGTAATCACGTGGATAAGCTGCGCCGCGTTGCCATCGGCGGTATCACGCTCGATGGGCTGGAAGAAGGCGCCTGGCGTCTGCTGACCCCAGACGAAAAAAAGGCGGTCTTCGCGCCGCTCGACGACCGGCTGCTTCAACCGGTAAGCTAGCCGCACCCCCATTTTGCGAGGCCGTCCCATGCGTTCTCTGCTTGCTGCCCTTCTGGTCCTGATCGCTGCGCCGGCCCTGGCGTTCGAGGGCAATTACGTGGTGCAGGGCGGGAACCTGGGCAACCGCGGAACCTATAACGGCATTGCCTCGATCGCCAAGAATGGCGAGACCTACCTGATTGCCTGGAATGTCGGCGGCAAGGTCTATCGCGGTATCGGCATCGCCGATCAGGATGTGCTGGCTGTGTCGGTGCCCGATGCCAAGCAGGTCGTGCTCTATCGTAAGGATAAGGACGGGCGGCTGGTCGGGCGCTGGAGCGTCTTTGGCATGGATAGTTCTGCGCCCGAAGTGCTGACGCTGCGCAAGGCCGGCGATCCCGCGCCCACCCCGCAGCCTCAAAAGGCGCCGCCCGCTAAGAACGGCAAGCCTGAGAAGGCGACGTAACTAGCCGTTTCGTCATCCTCGGGCTTGACCCGAGGATCTGTGGCCGACCTCTGAGTTTGGAAAGATCCCCCGATCAAGTCGGGGGATGACGATCCTCTGGTTGGACTTACGCCGCCAACTTCCCCGGCTGATCGCCGCTGATGAAGCCGAAGCCTTCATCGGCCCAGCCGGTCATCCCGCCGATCATCAGCTTCACGGGCCGACCCAAACGGGCGAGGTTCAGGGCGCCGCGATCTCCACCGTTGCAATGCGGACCGGCGCAATAGACGACAAACACGGTGTCTGCCGGCCATTCGGCCATCTTCTCTGCCGTGATCTGGCGGTGGGGAAGGTTGATTGCGCCCGGCACATGGGCCTTGGCATAGGAAATCGGCCCGCGCACATCGAGCAGCACGAAGTCCATCTTGCCCTCGCGCATTGCCGCTTCGACATCCGAACAATCGGTTTCCAGAGACAAGCGAGCCGCGAAATGGGCGGCGGCGATATCGGCGGACGCGGCGGGGATCTGGGTCACGAAGCTGGTCATCTGGGCCTCCATCGGTTGGTGATGAGGAAAACCTACGCCGTGCAGATGACGCTGGAAAGTGGCGTGAATGCCGAGTAGCGTCAAGATCATGCCAATTGCCAACCCCCTTGTCGTCGCCCTGGCCTATGACGGGCTCTGCACCTTCGAATTCGGTGTCGCGGTCGAACTTTTCGGTCTGTCGCGGCCGGAAATGGGGCCGGACTGGTATCGTTTCGCCGTCGCGGGCCTTGATGAAGGCCCGATGCGGGCGACCGGCGGGGTGCGGGTGATGGCGGACGGCGGGCTCGATCTGCTGGAGAAAGCTGGCACCATTGTCATTCCGGGCTGGAAGGGTGTTTCCGTGCCGGTGCCCGATGTGCTGAGCGATGCTCTGCGGCGTGCCCATGCCCGTGGCGCTCGCATCATGACGATCTGCTCCGGTGTCTTTGCCCTGGCGGCCACCGGTCTGCTGGATGGACAGCGGGCGACGACCCATTGGCGCTACATCGAGCAGCTCAAAGCCGCCTATCCGAAGATCAGCGTGGCGCCCGACGTGCTCTATGTCGATGCGGGGCAGCTGCTGACCTCGGCCGGTAGCGCGGCGGGCATCGATCTCGGGCTGCATCTGGTGCGGCGGGATTTCGGGGCGGAGATTGCGAACAGTGTCGCCCGCCGGCTGGTAGTGCCACCCCATCGCGAAGGCGGGCAGGCACAATTCATCGAACGGCCGGTGCCGACGATCCGAGAGGGCCAGCGCCTCGGACCTTTGCTCGACCGGCTGCGCCAAGAACTAGATCAGGATCACAGCATCGCAGGCCTGGCCGAAGGGGTGGGCATGAGCCAGCGCACCTTCCTGCGCCGCTTCAAATCCACCACCGGCACCACCCCGGGCGAATGGCTGCTGGGTGAACGGCTCGCCCATGCCCGTAATTTGCTCGAAAGCGGCAGTCAGTCCATTGAGGATATTGCGGCAGCTTGCGGCTTCGGGTCGACCGCCACTCTGCGCCATCATTTCCGTCAGCGGCTGGCGACCAGCCCCGCCGCCTACCGTGCCCGTTTCACCGAAAGGCCCACCCTGTGATCACCTGTTCCCTGCGTTATGTCATCGATCCGCATAAGCTTGAGGAGTTCGAGGCCTATGCCCGGCGCTGGATCCCGATCGTCAATCGTATGGGCGGGACCCATCACGGCTATTTCCTCCCCTCCGAAGGGGCGAGCAACATCGCCCTCGCGCTTTTCAGCTTCCCGAGCCTTGCGATGTATGAAATCTATCGTCAGGCGATGGCGGGGGACGCCGAATGCCAGGAAGTGCTGGAGCTGGAAAAGCGCAATCGGTCTATCATTAGCTACGAGCGCAATTTCATGCGCCCGGTTCTCTCGTAAAAGCCTCGGCCAGCCAGGTGATGACGGCAGGCAGGTCCGGGTGCCGGCTGCCGGCGGTTACTGCGTAATAGCTATAGCTGTCCTGCACGGCGATGGGGGAGAGGCGGACCAATTGCCCGCGCGCCAATTCCCCTTCGACCAGGCGACTGCGCGCCAGCGCGATGCCCTTGCCCTGCAAGGCGAGATCCAGCGCCATGCCGGCATCATGGATAATGATCCCACGATCGGGTTCGGGCAGATCCAACAGGCCGGCCGCCCTGAACCAGGGCTGCCACAGCTGGCTAGGGTTGCGGATCAAGGGCGCTTTCGAGATCGCATGGGGCGTCATATAGCCGCCGGCAAAACTCGGGCGCGCCACCGGAAACAGCCATTCAGCGCTTAAATGATGGGCGTCGAGCCCCGGCCAGCCGCCCGGACCGTAGCGCAGGGCGAGATCGATGCCGCTTGTCGCCAAGTCAGTGAGCTGCGCCGTCGGCACCAGCCGCAGGTCGAGACTGGGGAAGGTGCCCGCAAACTCCCCCAGGCGCGGCAGCAGCCAGCGCTGGGCAAGCGCGGGCAGCAGGGTCAAAGTCAGCGCCGTTGAGACTGGTATCCGGGCGGCGGCCAGGGCGGCGCGCAGGCGAGAGAGGCCGTCGTCAACTTCACCCGCCAGCTTCAAAGCAGCCTCGGTCGCGCTCACACCACGGCGATGGCGGGTGAATAGGGGCACGCCCAGCCAAGCTTCCAATTGCGACAGGTGATGGCTGACCGCGCTGTTGGTGAGATGCAGATCCTTGGCCGCTTGCGTGATGCTGCCGGTCCGGCTGACGGTCGCAAAGGCGCGCAGACATTGCAGAGGCGGTAGCCAATCCGATGGTTCTGTCGTCGATTTCATCGATGGCTTAGCTCCATGGAATTCGCTGCAGAGGCCGTGTCGGCGGCAATAGGATCCGGCTTTACCATCGAAACCATCGTCAGGTGAAGTCATGAAACTCTATTATTCCCCCGGCGCCTGTTCGCTCGCCTGCCACATCGTGTTGGAGGAGATCGGCGCGCCCTATGCAGCGCAGCGGGTCGAGATCATGCAGGGTGAAAACCGGGGGGCGGCCTATCTCGCCGTCAATCCGGCGGGCCTGTTGCCGGCGCTGGAGGAGAATGGTTCGGTCCTGACCGAAGCATCGGCGATTTTGATCAGCCTGGCGCTTCGCTATCCTGAGACCCATCTGCTGCCCCGCGATCCGACCCGGGTCTTCGAATGGCTGTCCTGGTTCGCCAGTAGCCTGCATCCGATGTATGGGCTGCTCTGGCGTCCCGAACGGTTCACCGACGAGGAAGCGATTAGGAAAAGCCTATCGGGCGGTGCCAAGCAGAAGATCGCGCCGCTCTATGATCGGATGGCGGATCGGTTGGGGGCACGGAGTTATCTGGCGGGAGAGACATTCACCCTGGCCGATGCCTATGGCATCGTCTTTTTCCGCTGGGCCAATCGGGTCGGCATTCCGGTTGCTGCCAATTTGCAGGAATGGGCACGGCGCGTCGAAGCCCGGCCCGCTGTTCAGCGTACGCTTGCTGCAGAAGGGATCTCTCTCTGGTCATGAGTTCACTCTCGAAAAGGCCGCTGGTCGCAGCCGCCCTGCTGGGCTTGGCCGGGGCGGTCGCGCTGGGGTTCGCGCGCTTTGCCTATGCGCTGCTGGTGCCGGCGATGCAGGCCGATCTTAATCTCTCGCTCGCCGCGATCGGTGGCCTGAATGCCGCCAATGCGGCCGGCTATCTGTTGGGTGCCTTGAGCGCCGGGCCGCTGGCGAGTCGCTTTGGCTTGCGGCCGGTCTTCATCGCTGGGGCAATGGGGACCGCCGTCACGGTGATGGCGACGGCCTTTGGGCAGGGGCTGCCCAGCCTCACCCTTCTGCGTGTGCTGCCCGGAATCACCGGTGCCTGGTGTTTCGTGACCGGCGGTGTTTTAACGGCGCGTCTGGCTGCCGGGCTCGAACCCAGGGGCGGGCTTGCCATAGGCCTCTTCTACGCCGGTCCGGGTGTCGGGATCGTGCTGGGTGGCCTTGTGGTGCCGCAGCTGATGCAGGGGTTTTCCAGCCTGACCAGTGTCGACGTCCGTGGGCTCGATTGGCGCATCGCTTGGCTTGCCCTAGGGTTGCTGTCGGTGATGGCCGCCTTGCTAGCCGCCATAGGCACCCGGATCGACGCACCGATACCGGAGGCCACAAAAGGCCCGACGCCAAAGCCGGTGGCCTTGAGTTTCGCGCTGGCCGCCTATGCCTGCTTTGCCATGGGTTATATCGGCTATATGACCTTTATCATCGCGGCCCTGCGCCGCTCCGGCCTGTCGTCCGAGGTGACGACCGGCTTCTGGTGCCTGCTGGGCTGCGCGACCATCCTGGCGGCCTGGCCCTGGGCACGTTTGCTGCAGAATAGCCGTAACGGTCGGCCGCTCGCTCTGGCTCTGGCTTTGACCGCTATTGGCGCCGCCTTGCCGCTGGCTGGCCTGTCGCTGGTGCCACTCGTGCTATCGGCCATTCTCTTCGGCGGATCGTTCCTGGCGGTGGTGGCCGCGACCACGGCGATCGTGCGGGCGATGCGCCCGGCCGAGGATTGGCCGCGCTGGGTCAGCCGCTTTACCGTGATCTTCGGGGTAGGGCAGGTGATTGGACCGATCTTCACCGGCACACTAGGGGATATCTTCGGATCGACGGATATCGTGCTGGCGGCCTCGGCGGTCATCCTGGGCGTCGGAACCCTACTGGCGCTTTGCCAGCCGTCGGCTAGGGCTGTCTGACGATCCGGGCCAGGATCTTGCGTACGAGTGGCGCCACTATCAGCACGGCGGGAAAAGCGACGGCCCAGGAAACCGGCCAGGAGGTTGCCCAGAGGTGCGGGACCTCTGGTGTCAGTCCCACGGCGCGCACGGTGGCGATCAGGGTCACGACGGCCGACATCATGCCCGACAGCAGTAGGCCGAAAGCATAGCTCTCGTAGCGTTTGGGAACGAACGGCCGCACCGGCCTCAGGCTTTCGTGAAATGCGGCAGGAATTCCGCCACCACCTGGCGATAAAGATCCTGTTTGAAGCCGACGATCATCTCGGGCAGCAGGCGCGGCGCGGCCCATTTCCAGGAACTGAATTCGGGGTGTTCGGTCGCGATATCGATATCGCTGTCGGACCCGGTGAAGCGGAACAGGAACCATTTCTGCTTCTGCCCGCGATAACGGCCCTTCCAGACCTTGCCGCGGATCTCCTCGGGCAGGTCATAGGCCAGCCAGTCGCGGCTTTCCACCAGCAATTCGGCCTTGGCCGTGCCGGTTTCTTCCTCAAGCTCGCGGAAGGCGGCGGGCAGGGGATCTTCGCCCTCGTCGATCCCGCCTTGTGGCATCTGCCAGGCACCCGGGGTATCGATCCGTTCGGCGACAAAAACAAGGCCCTCGGCATTCATCAGGATGATGCCGACGCCCAGACGGTAGGGAAGATCACTCATTGCGTGGCGACAGCGAACCGTTCGAGTTGCCGATTGATCGCCGAGGTCGCGGGGGCCAGGGCAAAGCCCTTCTGTTCCAGCGTCTCGAGCCAGGGCTTCAGGCGTTCGATGGCACCGATTGAGGCTTCGACGGTCAGAACGGCCGTATTGCGGCCGCCTGCCAGACTTTCGATGGTCTGCATGGCTTCCGGCAGGCTTTCGGAATCCGTGACGGCAATGTCAGTATAGCCAAACGGCAGGGCGAAATCGCGCGTCAGGCGCACCATGGCGGGGCGCGGAACGGCGCGATTGTCGATCCAGGCTAGGCCGCGTTCGCGCAAGGATTTGGCCAGCGGCGCCATGGCCTGATCGGAACCAAGCATCCGTTCGCCATGGCGGGCCAGGACACCGACCACGGCCGGCGCACGCGCCAGCACCCATTCCATGCGGGCGATATTGTCGGTCGGGGTCAGATCGGCCAGCAGGGTGGCGGGACCCGGATCGTTGGTCGGGAAATCCTGCGGTTCGAACGCGAGGTCAAGCCAGGCCTCATGGCCAAAAGCGCGGGCCCGGCTAACCCAGGTCGGCAGGCCCGGCGAATAGGGGCTGTAGGAGAAGGTGACCGAAGCCGGCAGTTCGGTGATGGCCTTTTCCGTCGTTTCGCGCGACAAGCCCAACTGGGTCACGACCACAGCGATCCGGGGGCGGGGGTCATTGGCATCGAAGTGCCCGGCATAGATCTTCCAGGGCTGCTTGTCGCGGTCGGCCGACATCTTCGGCAGATCGCCACCATAGGCAGACGGCTCGGTCAGGCTGGGATCAACCGCTGCCAAGGCCACTTCGGTCGGCTTGGGATCGGTGGAAACCGGCGGTGTTGTGACCGGAGCCGGAGCCAGGGCCTGAGACATGGTGCCTTCGGCCGGTACCTTGGCACCGGCCACCTTGGACAGGTCGGCCTCGGGCAGGACGATCTCGACCCGCGGAACATTGGTCGAAATCCGGGGCCGGAAACGCCCGGCGTCAAAGATCCAGGCGGCTGCGCCAGCGCAGGCCGCAATAACCATCAGCCATGCTGTGGTGAGAGCTGTGCTCGATTTTGCAGCCGCCATTGGATCAGTTCGCCGGAGTACGGTTGGTGTAGAGCGAGATCGCCCGGATAAGGTCGACACCGCGTGCGAGTTGGTAGTCTTCCGACGATCCTAGCACAAGCGGAGCCTGTTCGGTCGGTGTTACTGGCTGGATCGGCGCAGCACCCGATGCCGGGGTCTCGTTCGGATTGCGGATCGCGCCGCGTAAGGAAGCTTCCGAGCGGCGTTCGCCCGTATTGACCGCCTCGACCTTCGCCGCATTCACGACGATATCCGGCTCGATCCCCTTGGCCTGGATCGAGCGGCCCGAGGGGGTGTAGTAGAGCGCGGTGGTGAGGCGCATGGCGCCATTGCCCGGCCCGAGCGGCATGATGGTCTGGACGGAGCCCTTACCGAAGCTCTTGGTCCCCATCAGCACGGCACGGCGGTGATCTTGCAGGGCGCCGGCGACGATTTCGGAGGCCGAGGCCGAGCCGTCATCGATCAGCACCACGATCGGCAGACCGCCGGTGATGTCGTCGGGCTTGGCGTTATAGCGCTGGGCGGCTTCCGGACGGCGCGGCGAGGAGGTCGAGACGATCTCGCCCTGGGTCAGGAAGGCATCGGAGACGGCAACGGCTTGGTCGAGCAGACCGCCCGGGTTGCGGCGCAGATCGAGCACCAGACCCTTGAGCTTGCCCTTGGCCTGTTCCTTGATGCGCTCGAAGCTCTTACGCAGGCCAGCGTCGGTCTGCTGGCTGAAGGTCGTGATGCGGATATAGGCGATATCGTCGCCTTCCAGGCGCCCGCGCACGCTTTCGATCTTGATGGCGGCGCGCTGCAACGTCACGTCGAACGGCTCGCGCCCTTCACGGCGGATCGTGACCTTGATCTCGCTGTTGATCGGGCCCCGCATCTTTTCGACCGCTTCATTGAGGGCAAGGCCCTGCAGCGATTCACCGTTGAGGTGGGTGATGAAATCGCCGGGCTTCAGGCCCGCGCGGCTGGCCGGCGTATCGTCGATCGGCGAGACGACCTTCACGAAACCCTGTTCCATCGACACCTCGATCCCGAGGCCGCCGAATTCACCCTGGGTCTGGACCTGCATGTCCTTGTAGTTCTTGGGGTTCATGAAGCTGGAGTGCGGATCCAGCGACGTGAGCATCCCGTTGACGGCCGCTTCGATCAGCTGCTCGTCGGAAACCTTATCGACATAATCGGCGCGCACGCGCTCGAAGACCTGAGAGAACAGGTCGAGCTGACGATAGGTCTCGGAGGTCTTGTTCTGCGCCTCGACCAGGGTCGGGGTCAGAAGCTGCCCGCCGACCACCCCCAAAGCAAGCAGGCCCGCAACCGCGGCGCCGCGCTTGAGTGCGCTCAAGGACAAAAGGCTTCGACGTTGACGCATGAAAACTCCTATCTCGCCCTTTGGGCCGCGATCCACGGCCGCGGGTCGGTCGGTTGACCATTGCGGCGCAGCTCGTAGTAAAGACCTGTTTCGTCCTTGCTGGCGGCGCCCATCGCCCCAACCGGTTCGCCAGTCTTGACCGCTTTGCCGACAGACGTGTCGATACGGCCTAAACCAGCCAGCAAACTATGATATCCATCGCTATGTTCCACAATCAAGATCAGCCCGTAACCCCTGAAAGGGCCAGCAAATAAAATTCGGCCCGAAGATGGCGCAACAATGGTCGCCTCGGGGCGGGTCTCGATCGTGATGCCGCGGGTGGTCGCACCCAGGGTGTCGACCTGGCCGAAAGCCGCAGTAATCCTGCCCGACGCCGGCATCGTGCGGCTGGCATCGCGGGCAATAACGGCATCGCCGAGGTCTGGCCGCGCGACCGCCGGCAGGCGTTGGGCGGCGCGGCGGGCTGCTTCGTCCTGACGTCTTTTTTCTTCGGCAATGCGCTCGGCGATCAGTTTTTCGATCAGATCGCGCAAGTCCTTGGCGTTGTCGGTCAGTGCCGCGATGCGCTGTTCGGACTTTTTTTCTTCCGCCGACAGTTTCTTTTCCAGTTCCTGCTTGCGCTTCAGAAGCCCGGCGATCGACCCGCGTTCCTTGGCAAGACCGCGGATTGAGGCATCGACCTTGTCGCGCTGGCGGCGGACTTCGACCTCGACCCGGCGCAATTCTTCAAGCTCGTCGCGCAGCGCATCCATGCGGGTGCGCAGGGTCGGGAAAGTGTCGCGCAGGGCCAACGCTGTCCGAATCGTGGTATCGGGCGGCTGCGGCAATAGGATCATGGCTTCGGGCGGATGCAGCGCCAGGCGTTGGGCGGCGGCCGTCAGTTCGATCAACTCGCCGCGCCGCGCATTCAAGGCAACCCGTTTGGCGCCTGCATCCTTCTGCAGGTCGGCGAGGGCAATTTCGAGCGAGGAGAGTGCTGTCTCATTGTCGGTCGCCGACCGGCCGGCCAGCACCAGCTGATCGCGTAGGGTATCGATCTCGGCCTCCAGCTCCTTTTGCTGGCGCTCGATCGTCGCGTGGCGTTCCTTGGAATTGGCAAGATCGCTTTCGAGGCGCTTCAGTTCCTGCTGCTTGGCTTCAGGCGATTGTTCCTGCGCGGCCGCCGGGCTGGCGACCGCAATCAGAACCGCAGCCGTCAGCCGGGCGAGGAAGCGCATCTTTGGCGAGCTATTCTGCGGCTTGGGCGACGGGTTCGGACGAGAGCAGCGAGACGCCGGTCATCTCCACCGGCTGCGGCAGCCCCAGCAGGGCCAGCAGAGTGGGGGCGACATCTGCCAGGCGGCCGGGCGCGAGGCCCTTCACCCAGGCCGGGCCATTCACCAGGATGGTCGGCACCAGATTGAGCGTATGGGCGGTGTGCGGCTCGCCGGTGATCGGGTCGATCATTTGCTCGACATTGCCATGATCGGCCGTGACCAACAGAGCGCCGCCCACTTCCTTCACCGCAGCCTCGACTTCGCCGATCGCGACGTCCACGGCTTCGACCGCCTTCATCGCCGCTTCCAGAATGCCGGAATGGCCGACCATGTCGGGGTTGGCGAAATTGCAGATGATGAGATCAAAGGTGCCGGACCGGATGGCGCCGGTCAGCTTCTCGGTCACTATGCCGGCCGACATTTCGGGCTGCAGATCGTAGGTCTTCACCTTCGGGCTCGGCACCAGAATGCGCTCTTCACCCGGATAGACGGTTTCCGCCCCGCCGTTGAAGAAGAAGGTGACGTGGGCGTATTTCTCGGTCTCGGCGATGCGCAGCTGCTTCAATCCGGCCTTGGAGACGATCTCGCCGATGGTATTGGGGATTTCCTGGGGCGGATACATCGTCGTCAGCCAAGCCGCATGCTGGCTGGAATATTCGACCATGCCTAGCGCATTGGGGATCGCAAGCTTGCGGTCGCGCACGAAGCCGTCGAAAGCCGGATCCAGCAGGGCCGACAGGATTTCGCGCGCCCGGTCGGCGCGGAAATTGGTCATGAAGAGACCGTCGCCGTCCTTGAAGCCGGTATAGCCACCAATCACGGTCGGCTGGATGAATTCATCGGTTTCGCCGGCGGTATAGCCGGCCGCGATGGCGTCAGCAGCAGTGGCAGCAGTGCGACCCTTGGCCGAAACGATGGCGTCATAGGCCGCCTGCACCCGTTCCCAGCGCTTGTCGCGATCCATCGCGAAGAAGCGGCCGGCGACGGTGGCGATGCTGATACCCTCGACCCCGGCCAAGCCCTGGCCGAAGGCGGTCAAGAATCCTTGTGCACTTTGCGGCGGGGTATCGCGGCCGTCGGTGAAGAGATGCAGGGCGACTTTGACGCCTTGGGCGGCGATATGGCGCGCGACGGCAATCAGATGATCCTGGTGGCTATGCACGCCGCCGTCCGACATCAGGCCCATCAGATGGGCGGTGCCGCCATTGGCCTGGAGGCCGGAGACGAAGGCCGCCAGCTCGGGCTTGGCGAAGATCGATTTATCGATGATCGCATTATCGATCTTCGGTAGTTCCGGCACCACGATGCGGCCGGCGCCGAGGTTCATATGGCCGACTTCCGAATTGCCCATCTGGCCTTCCGGCAGCCCGACATGGCGCTCGGAGGCATTCAAGGTGCCGGTGGGGTTCGTCGCCATCATCCGTCGGAAATTCGGCAGATTGGCAAGGGCGATCGCGTTGTTGTCGGTTTCCTTGCGCAGACCCCAGCCGTCCAGAATGCACAGGACAACAGGACGGATCGGAGAACCGGTAACCATAGCTCGACCTTTCAGCAACGAATTGAACCGCAGGAGTATAGTCTCCCGGACTCACAAGTGGTAGACGCCTTTGGAATCATGGCGATTTTGCGTGACGAGATTAGGGCGGGGATCTGCCTCTCAATCCGTCCCGTCAAAAAAACCGTCATCCTCGAGCTTGACCCGAGGATCTGTCGCCGACCTCTGTTCTTCGCTTAAAGATCCTCGGGTCAAGCCCGAGGTGACGACGGAGAGGGCGAAAAGAGTCGCCAACGCGGCCCGTCTACACAAGATCCCGGATCAAGTCCGGGATGACAGCCTAGACTTTGAGATAATGCTCAATCAGCGCCCGGGCGGGGGCTTCGTCCCATTCAGCGGTGCCTTCGAGGCGGCCGAGCTCGCGGCCGTCGGGGGAGATCAGGATCGTCGTGGGCAGGCCGCGCAGTTTGAAATCCCGGCCCGACTTGCTGGTCTTGTCGATCAGCAGCGGCAGATGTTTCATGCCGATCTTGTCGTAGAACTCCTGCGCCTTCTCGCGCCCCGCGCGATCCTGGCTAAGGGCGAGAACGACGACCTTATTGGGATCGACGCTGGCGCCGAGGCGATCGAGCGACGGCATTTCCTTGATGCAGGGCGCGCACCAGGTGGCCCAGAAATTGAGGACGATAAGCTTGCCCGACCATTCCTTCAAGCTGCGCGGCTGGTCTTTTGCGTCTTGAAAAGTGATCTCGGGAATAGCCTGCGGATCGGCGCTCGGCTTGTATTTCGCCATTTCGCCATCAAGCGGGATCGCGATTGCGGGAAATATCGCGCTGCCAAGGGTTGCGCCCAGCGCCGTCTTGGTGAGAATGGCCATGGCCTCACGCCTCGACGGCCGTGCAATCCTGCTGGAGTTCGTTTCGTTCATGTCCTCGTCCAATAACGCCGATCAAACCGCAACCAACAAGCTGTGGGGCGGCCGCTTTGCAAGTGGCCCGGCGGCGATCATGGAGAAAATCAACGCGTCCATCGGCTTTGACAAGAAGCTGTACCGCCAGGACATCGCGGGGTCAAAGGCCCATGCGGAAATGCTGGTGAAACAGGGCGTGCTGAAAGCCGAGGACGGCGCCGCCATTCAGGCCGGCCTGGATAGTGTCCTGGCAGAAATCGAAGCGGGCACCTTCGAGTTCAAGGTTTCCCAGGAAGACATTCACATGAATGTCGAGGCGCGCCTGGCCGAGATCATCGGTCCGGCGGCTGGCCGCCTGCATACCGGCCGCTCGCGCAACGATCAGGTCGCAACCGACATTCGCCTCTGGCTGCGCGATGCCATCGACCAGCTGGTCGGCGACGTCAAGGCGCTGCAATCGGTGCTGATCCGTCAGGCCGAGACCCATGCCGAAACCATCCTGCCGGGCTTCACCCATTTGCAACCGGCCCAGCCGGTGACCTTCGGCCACCATCTGCTGGCCTATGTCGAGATGCTAGGGCGTGATCGCTCGCGCCTGGCCGATTGCCGCGCGCGCCTCAATGAATGCCCGCTGGGTGCCGCCGCGCTTGCCGGCACGCCCTATCCGCTCGATCGTCATTTCAGCGCCAAATTGCTGGGCTTCGACCGCCCGACCGAAAACTCCCTCGATTCTGTGTCGGATCGCGATTTCGCGATGGAGTTCCTGTCGCTCGGCTCGATCATGGGCGTGCATCTCTCGCGTCTGGCCGAAGAGATCGTGAATTGGTCCTCGCCGGCCTTCGGGTTCGTCCGCCTGTCGGATGCTTTCTCGACCGGCTCCTCGATCATGCCGCAGAAGCGCAATCCCGATGCGGCCGAGCTGATCCGTGCCAAGGCCGGCCGCACCATCGGCAATCTCACCTCGCTGCTGATCGTGATGAAGGGCCTGCCGCTCACCTATTCCAAGGATATGCAGGACGATAAGGAGCCGGTGTTCGAGGCGGTGGAAACCCTCTCGCTCTCGCTGGCCGCCATGACCGGCATGTTCGAAGGCATCACCATCAATAAGGACCGGATGCGCGGGGCGGCCGAAGCCGGCTTCATCACCGCGACCGATCTGGCCGATTGGCTGGTGCTGGACCTCGGCATTCCGTTCCGCGATGCCCATCATGTGACGGGCCGCATCGTCGCGCTGGCCGAGGCCAAGGGCCAGCGACTGGATGAACTGACCCTGGAAGAGATGCAGTCGGTCCATGGCGCGATTCATAAGGGCGTTTTCGACGTCCTGACCGTTGAAGGATCGGTTGCCCGACGCACCTCTTATGGCGGGACCTCGCCCGTTCAGGTGCGCGAGGCGATCACCCGTGCAAAGGCCCGCTTCCTATGATCAGCCTCCGCGCCGCCACCCTGCTTCTGATGACCGCGCTCGCCCTTGCCGCCTGCGGCAAGAAGGGCGACCTCGATCCGCCCGATAACAAGCGCAGCACCTTCCCAAGGACCTATCCCGCATCATGATGACCGGTATCGAATATCGCGGTGGCATTCTGACCGTCGATGGCGTTCCACTGCCCCGGATCGCCGACGCCTTCGGCACCCCGACCTATGTCTATTCGACCGAGGCGATGGTGTCGGCCTATCGTGGCTTTGCGGGCGCCTTTGCCGACCGCGACAATCTCATCTGCTACGCCCTCAAGGCCAATAGCAACATCTCGGTCATCGGGACGCTCGCCGCCGAAGGTGCGGGCGCCGATGCGGTTTCGATCGGTGAAATCCGCCGCTCGCTGGCTGCGGGCATCGATCCCAAGAAGATCGTCTTCGCTGGTGTTGGCAAAACGGGTGAGGAAATGGCCGCCGCCCTCGAAATCGGCATTCTGCAATTCAATGTGGAAAGCCTGCCCGAGCTGAAGATGCTGTCGGAGATCGCAACCGCCCTTGGCCATACCGCCGAGATCGCGGTGCGCGTCAATCCGGACGTCGATGCCAAGACCCATGCCAAGATTACGACGGGCAAGAAGGGCAATAAGTTCGGCATCGACCTCGATCAGGCCGCCAGCGTCTATGCGCTTGCCAAGAGCCTGCCGGGCATCAAGGCCAGCGCGATCGGCATGCATATCGGCTCGCAGATCCTGGATCCGGCGCCCTTCGAAGAAGCGCTGCGTCGCCTTGCCAGCTTGGTCGGCGAGCTGCGGGCGGCTGGCCATGACATCACCCGCCTCGACTGCGGCGGTGGCCTCGGTATTCCCTACAAAGGGGAAACGCCGGTTTCGATCGAAAGCTATGCCCAGATCGTCAAACGCGCGACCGATGGCGCCGGCTGCAAGCTGATTTTCGAGCCCGGCCGGTATCTCGTCGGCAATGCCGGGGTGCTGCTGACCAAGGTCGTGCATGTCAAGGAAGGCAGCGCCAACCGCTTCCTGATCCTTGATAGTGCGATGAACGATCTGGTGCGTCCGGCCATGTATGATGCCTGGCACACGATTGTCCCAGTCGTCGAACCGGCAGCCGATGCGCCCTTGGAGCCGGCCGAAATCGTCGGCCCGATCTGCGAGAGTTCGGATCAATTTGCCAAAGGTCGTCCGATGCCGCCCTTGTCAGCGGGCGATCTAGTTGCCATCCTCAGTGCAGGGGCATACGGCCGGGTGATGGCGTCGAGCTATAATACCCGTCCCGAGGCGCCCGAGATTTTGGTCAAGGAAGGGGTCTTCGCCGTGGTCAAGCCGCGTCCCGCCGTTACCGACCTGTTCGCCGACGAAGTGATCCCCGATTGGTTGACCGACGCCACGGCTAGCCCGCGTCCGCGCGTCTACGGCACCCGGTAGCGGGCATGGCGGGCATGGACACCGACCTGCCCGCCACCCTCGGCGCCCGTCTGCGGCGCCTGCGGGCGCTTGCCCGTTTCTGGCTGACCCTTGAAGCTGTCTGGCCGCCGCTCTGGCCAGCCTTTGGCGTGCTCGGCCTATTCCTGGCCGTTGCCTGGGTCGATCTGCCCAATATGCTGCCGCTCTGGGGACATATCGTTCTCCTTGCCGGCTTTGGCATCGCCTTCATCTTCGCGCTGATCCAGGGCATCCGCGTGATCCGTCTGCCGTCGCGCCTGCTGGTCGACCGCCGGATCGAACAGGCCAGCAACCTTGCCCATAATCCCTTGAGCGCGATCGTCGATCGCCCGGCGATCGATACGCCGGAGGCACAGGCACTCTGGTCCTTGCATGTCGCGCGCATGGCCAAGGCCGCCCGCTCGCTGACCGCCGGTACGCCGCGCGCGGGTCTTGCCCGCCGCGATCCTCATGCCGTGCGCGCCATTGTGCTGCTGCTGGCGCTGGCCGGCTTTGTTGGTGCCGGCGAGGATCGTTGGGGCCTGATTACCCGTGCCGTGGTGCCGGAAAGCCGGGTCCCGCCCATTCCAGTCGCGCTCGAAGCCTGGATTACCCCGCCGACTTATACCGGTGTACCGCCGGTATTCCTGGGCGCGCTGCCGAACGGCCAGACCATCACCGTGCCCGAAGGCTCGGTCCTCTCGGCCCGTATCAGCCATCTCGATCGTAACCCGGTCCTGAAGATCGATAGCACCGAAAGCCCGTTTGAAGGCCAGGGCAATAGTGCCTGGAGCCTGGAGCGCCCGCTGACCGGCGGCGATCAGCTGACTATCAGTGACGGCCGCCGCAATCTCGGCGATTGGCCCTTGGTCGTGCGGCCCGACGATGTGCCGGATATCCAATTCACGCAAGACCCCTCCGCCAGCCGGCGCGGAGCGCTGCGCATCGATTGGAAAGCCTCGGACGATTATGGCGTCGAGGCTGTGACGGGCGATATTCGACGCCCGGGTGCCGATAAGGGCATCGATCCCATCACCTTGAAGCTTGGTTCGCCGCGCCGCCCGCAGGCGTCGGGCAGCTCCTATCAGGATCTGACCGATCACCCCTGGGCCGGTCTTAGCGTCGAAATGCGGCTGGTCGCGACCGACGGCAAGGGCCAGATGGCGGCGACCGCGCCCAAGACTTTCACGCTGCCCGAACGCCAATTCACCCATCCGATTGCCCGCGCGATCATCCTGAACCGCAAGCTTCTGGTGCAGGAACCCGAAACTTCGCGCGAGATTGCCCAGAATATCCGCGGGCTCCAGCCCCAGGCCGATCTTTATGGCGGCGATCCGGTGGTATTCCTCGGCCTCGGCTCGGCTTATGCCCGCCTGATGATGGAAGATGCCGACACCGCGCTTGCCCCGGTGCAGCGCCTATTGTGGGATCTGGCCGTTCGGGTCGAAGAAGGCGATATGGGCACGCTGGAGCGCGACCTGCGCGCGGCTGAACAGGCGGTGCGCGACGCCATCGATCAGCAGGCGCCCGATGCCGAACTGCAAAAGGCGATCGAGGAGATGCAGCGGGCCCTCGACCGCTATCTGCAGGCGCTGGCGCAGCGGGCGATGGAAAATCCCCGCCAGGCGCAGCGACCGCGCGATCAGAATACCCGCACCGTTTCCTCCAAGGATTTGCAGCAGATGCTGCAGAAAGCCCGCGATCTCGCCCGCATGGGCCAACGGGAACAGGCACAGGCGCTGCTCGATCAGCTGCGCGAGATCATGGAAAACCTGGCCAATTCCGAACCTACGATGGCCGACGATCAGGACGGTGCGCAGGATAGTGACGGCGATCCGATGACCCAGGCGATGCAGAACCTGCAAGACCTCGCCCGTCGTCAGCGCGACTTGATGGATCGGGGCGCGCGGCAGGCCAATAGCCAGCGTGGCCGCCAGCAGCAGGGCCAACGTGGTCAGCAAGGGCAACAGGGTCAGCAAGGCCAGCAGGGTGAAGGCCAGGAACCCGGCGAAGGCAGCGAAGGCATGGCCGGCGACCAGGAAGGCCTGCGTCGGCAGCTGGGCGAACTGATGCGGCAATTGGGCGAAATGGGGAATATCCCAGGCTCACTCGGCCGCGCGGAACAGGCGATGCGCGATGCCGAACAGGCGTTGGGCCAGGGGCAGCCGGGGCAGGCGACCGGCGCCCAGGGGCAGGCGCTGAATAACCTGCGTGAAGCCCTGCGCCAGCTCGGCCAGCAGCAAGGGCAGGGACAAGGCCAGGGGCAGGCCCAAGGGCCGCAGCGCGGCGCGCGGCCGGATCAAGCCGGCGAGCGCAACCGCGATCCGCTGGGCCGTGAATTGCCGAACCAGGGTCGCGCCGAGAGCGGCCCGGTGAAGATCCCTGACGACAACCAGGTCGAACGCTCGCGGGCCATCTTCGACGAACTCCGCCGCCGCGCCGCCGAACCGACCCGCCCGCCGGTCGAGCGCGACTATATCGACCGTCTGCTGAGGTGGTTTTAAACAATCATGCGCCTTTTCCTGTTTGGCCTCGGTTTGCTGCTGATTGCTGGAACTAGTCCCTCTGAGGCCCGCGATGGCCGTGGCGTTGCCCGCCAAGTTGCGGAATTGGTGGTCCAGAATGAGGCCTATCTCCCCCTTTATGCCGTGAAGAACAGCCGGGTTGATGTGGTGGAGCTGGAAATCTGGAAGGGTTTGATGACCCTCAAGCCCAATTGGATCGTAGAGGTGCTGGAGCAGCTTGAGGAGGGTGGTGATGCCTCGGTCATTCTGGTGCAGAAGGAAGAGGCCCTCGCCGTGTCCCAGAAGGCGCCCGCCTATTCTATCGGGGTGCTGGGATATTTGCCGGAAGAGGCCCGTCTGATCATCGTCACGGATTCCGGGGGCAGCGCTCGGATCATTCATTCAAATCCGGTCAAGCTTGATGCCGATTTGAAGGGGCTGGCGACGAACTAGCCTAGGCCGTCCTTGGCCCCCACAGGATAAGTGCCGCGCCGACGAGGCAGATCGCGCCGCCGATCAGGTCCCAGCGGTCCGGGCGGCTACTTTCGGCAAGCCACATCCAGAGGAGTGAGGCGGCGATATAGACCCCGCCATAGGCGGCATAGGCGCGGCCGGCGAAGTCCGCATCGACCCGCGTCAGCAAAAACGCGAAGAGCGCGAGCGCGCCTGCGCCTGGGATTAGCCACCAGGGTGACTTATCCAGGCGCAGCCAAGCCCAAACGGCGAAGCAGCCGGCGATTTCCGCCAGGGCCGCGCCGAGATAGACGGCGAGCGTCAGCCCCACAGGTCGGGCGTCGGCGGAGCGGCATAGCTGCCGTGGAAGCGCAGACCGCCGGGACGGTCCTTGGCCAGTAGCAGCGGGGCATCGATATCGGTGAAGGCGCAATGCTGGGCGATGATATGGGTCGGCGCCATGCCAAGGGAGGTGCCAACCATACAGCCGACCATCATGCCCATCTTATGGGCCTGGGCCGCCTGCAGCAGGGCGATGGCTTCGGTCAGACCACCGGACTTATCGAGCTTGATATTGATGAAGTCATAGCGGTCCGACAGGCCCGCGACGTCGGTTGCCACATGACAGCTTTCATCGGCGCAAACCGGGACCGGGCGCGGCAGACCGCGCAGCTGATGATCGTCGGCCTGGGGTAGGGGCTGTTCGACCAGTTGCACGCCCAGGCGCGCCATTTCGGGCATGAAAGCGGTGAATTGTTCAACCGTCCAGGCCTCGTTGGCATCGACCACCAGCTTGGCCTTGGGGGCGGCAGCACGCACGGCGGCGACGCGCTCGACATCACCTGCGCCGCCCAGCTTGAGTTTCAGCACCGGCCGCTCGGCTTCGCGCTTGGCGACTTCCGCCATGCTCTCTGGGGTTCCGAGCGAGAGGGTATAGACGGTGATGACCTGACGCTGCGGCAGATGGTTGAGCAGGCGCCAGACGGGCTGGCCAGACGATTTAGCGGCAAGGTCCCAGAGCGCGCAATCGACCGCATTGCGGGCCGCATTGGGCTTCATCAGGCGTTGGATGTCTTGCAAGCTCGCACCATCGGCGAGGGCTTGGCGTACTCCTTCGATTTCCGCCACCGTCTGCTCGACGCTTTCACCATAGCGGACATTGGGAACGGCCTCGCCACGCCCGGTATAGGTGCCATCGCTGATGGAGGCGACCACCACCTGGGTTTCGGTTTTGCTGCCGCGCGAGATGACGAAAGGCTGGGCCAGCGGCCAGGTTTCCGCTTCGACTTTCAGGGTAAAGCCGCTCATGCTGCCACCATCATCCGGTCGACGATGGCGCCGACGCCGGTTGCCAGGGGATCAACGACGGGAAGTCCCAATCTTTCCTCCGTTTCCGCGATCAGGCGTTGGGCCTCGGTCGCGGGTAAATTCTGAGTGTTGAAACTGACGCCGACGCAGCGGACGGCGGGGTTGGTTAGCCTGGCCATCGCCAGGGTGGTGGCGATGCAGGATTCGAGAGGGGGCGGGGAGTAATGCTGCAGCCCGTGCATATGCTGGCGCCCGGGTTCATGGCATAGCACCAGCGCATCGGGCTGGGCGCCATGCAGCAGACCGAGGCTCACCGCCGCCGTGCCGGCGTGATAGAGCGACCCTTGTCCCTCGATCACGTCCCAATGATCGGCCTCGCCGGCCGGGCAGAGATCCTCGACCGCGCCGGCGATGCAATCGGCGGCAACTGCATCGATGGCGATCCCGCTGCCGGCGATCAGGATGCCGCCTTGGCCGGTGGCACGGAAGGTGGTCTTGGCGCCGCGCGCCCGCATCTCCCGTTCCAGCGCGATGGCAGTATAGAGCTTGCCAACCGACCCGTCGGTGCCGACGGTCAACAGGCGCCGGCCCGAGCGTGCGATGCCAGTGCCGGGGGTGAAGATCTGGCTGGGATGGCGCAGATCGAACAGCTTGCCGCCGCCATTCAAGGCCGCCTCCCAGAGGCGCGGATGATCGCCTAGGCGATCCCGCAGGCCTGAGGCGATGTCATAGCCGAGGCTCGCCGCCTCGATCAGCGTCTCGATCCAGCGCTCGGGCAGCATGCCGGTCCGGTCGATCGCGCCGATGACGAGGGTCAGGGCGCCGCGTTCGCGGGCTTCGGTTAGCGACAGATCGGGAAGGCCGGTGTCGGCGGTGCAGAGGGGGAGCCGGATCTGGCCGATGCACCAGTCGGGGCGCCATTGTGCAACCGCTTGAGCGGTATAGACGGCCGGCTGGTCCTTGGCATCGCCTAGAAAAAGCAGATAGGGCCGTTGCAATGCCACGTCTTCGGTCTCCTGCTGCGTGTTTCCTTGGCAGAAGGAAGGGTGGCACCGCGGGGCCGCCCTTGGCAACCGGACAATCGTTGGACGTCGTATTAAGTCAGACGGATGTCAGGCCATCTCGTTTGTGCGGCGCTGCTGGGGCTTGCAGCCATGATGCTCGTGCACCATGCCGCGCACCATGGGCACGCAACGACCGCACCGCGGCGCGCAGCCGGCGGAAGCATAGACATCGGCAACCGAAGCTACGGTTCCGTCGGTGAGACTGCGACGGATGTCGCGGTCGCTGATGGCATTACACAGACAGACGATCACGCCTGTTTTACTCCTGCGTTGGCACCATCGGCGACTGCGAGATCCGGGATGGATCAGCTGTTGTCGCCGACCTGTGACTGTAGGTAGTTCTGAACCCCGACACTCTCGACTAGCGACAGTTCGGTTTCCAGGTAGTCGATATGCTCTTCCGTATCTTCCAGGATTTTGCCGGCCAGCTGGCGGCTGACATAATCCTTGGCTTCTTCAAAAACCCCGATCGCTTCCACCACGTCGGCCCGCGCCTGGGTTTCCAGTCGCAGATCGCAGGACAAAGCTTCCGGCACGTCTTCGCCAATCAGGAGCTTGCCGAGATCCTGGAGGTTTGGAATGCCTTCCAAGAACAAGATCCGCTCGATCAACATATCGGCGTGTTTCATTTCGCCGATGGACTCGTGATAGATCTTCTCTCCCAGCTTTTTAAAGCCCCAATTCTTGATCATGCGAGCATGAAGAAAGTATTGGTTGATGGCGGTCAGCTCGTTGAACAGTAGTTTGTTCAAGTGCTGAATGACGAGGCGATCCCCTTGCATGGTCTTAGACCCTTCCGATATTGGTTCTCATTATCGTTAACCGCAGTTTTCCTGGGTTTTTCGAACCAGTACCTTATCAGTCTAAGTCGTTAACGCCAACCCGCACGGTCAGCTAGTTTCACGGCGTCGGCCTGCAGCTCGCCCAAACGGGTCAGCGGAAGCGGGTCGACTTTGAGAGTGGAGAGGGCTGGCAGGCCCGCCGGCTGCGGCACACCAGCCCGGATTGGGAATTCCGACGTGCCCTTGGTCGCCATGGCTTCCTGGGCCACCGGCGAGAGCAGGAACTCGATGAATTTCACCGCTTCGGCCTTGTTCGGCGCGCCCTTGGTCAGTGCCACGCCCGACACATTGACATGCACACCCCGGCCGTCCTGGTTCGGGAAGATCAGCGCGACCTTATCGGCAATCGCGCGCTCGTCGGCATTGTCGGAGCTTTTGAGGCGGGCATAGTAATAGGTGTTAGTCAGCGCGACCGCGCCTTCGCCAACCGCCAGAGCCGCCAGCTGATCGACATCGCCGCCCTGGGGCTTGCGCGCCATATTCTTGGTGACGCCGCGGGCCCATTCCTCGGTCTTGGCTTCGCCATTGGCGGCGATCATCGCAGCGATTAGGCCGGTGTTGTAAGGATGGTTCGAGGTGCGGGCGAGCACCTTGCCCTTCCACTTCGCGTCGGCCAGCTCTTCATAGGTCTTGATGTCGGTCGGCTTCACCTTGGCGATCGCATAGGCGATGACGCGGGCCCTCATCGAGATGCTGGTCCAATGATCATCCAAGTCGCGCAGGTTCGCCGGCACGGTTTCGGCGACCAGCGCGCTGCCAATGGGCTGGGTCAGGCCCTTGGCCTTCACGCGCTGCAGATTGGCGGCATCGACGGTGATGAAAAGATCGGCAGGCGAGGCAGCGCCCTCACGTTGCAGACGCTGGGAAAGGCCGTTCACATCGCCTTCGACGACATTGACCTTGATGCCGGTGTCTTTGGTGAATTGATCGTAGATCGCTTGGTCGCTGGGATAATGGCGCGCGGAATAGACATTGACCTCGGCCGCATCGGCGATCGAGGTCCCGATCAGCCAGATCGCAAGGCCGGTCAGGACAAGGGCATTAATCCGCTTAAGCGTACGCATCTTCATCGCTCCAACGACCGCCCTTTCACAGAATGCAAGCGTGTCGCACTTTCAATTGCCTCCACTTTAGGCGATTGCGACCCATTTGCAATGGCTTTCCGGTGACAAAACTGACAGGCATCTCTGCGCCTACCGCATCGGTTAGAGATCGACGTGCCGGATGAAAGCGCTAAGCCCCGCGTGGTCCGCACGGCAGGCGTGTTTGCTGCAATGCGGGAAAAACTTGACCTGGGACGGTCGCGCGCGCAGGGTCGCGGCACTCTAAAAAGGAATACTAATGACCGATTTTGCCGCGCTTGGGCTTTCGCCCGCGCTCCTATCCGCCCTGGCCGCTGAAGGCCACACGGTTCCGACCCCCATCCAGGCACAGACGATCCCGTCGTTGCTGGAAGGGCGCGACGTGCTCGGCCTCGCCCAGACGGGTACCGGTAAGACGGCTGCGTTCGCGCTGCCGCTTCTTCACCGGTTGGAGGCTCGGCGCCGTCGTCCCCCCGGCAAGGCCTGCTATGTCCTGATTCTGGCCCCGACCCGCGAGTTGGCGTCCCAGATCGAAGAACGCATCCGCGCCTATGGCCGCGATATGCCGATTTCCTCGATGACCGTCTTTGGCGGCGTTGGCATGGGTCCGCAGATCCGCACGCTTGCGCGTGGCGTCGACATCGTCGTCGCAACGCCGGGCCGCCTGCTCGACCATATGAATACCGGTGCGATCCGCCTGAACCAGGTCGAAGCCCTGGTGCTGGACGAAGTCGACCAGATGCTCGACCTCGGCTTCATGCCGTCGATCCGCAAGATCGTCGCGGCGATTCCGCCGGCGCGCCAGACTTTGCTGTTCTCGGCCACCATGCCCAAGGAAATCGCCGGCCTTGCCGACGTTCTCCTGCGCAATCCGGTGAAGGTCAGCGTCGTTCCGGCCTCGACCCCAGCCGAGCGTGTCGAACAGACCGTCATGGTGGTGCCGGACATCTCGTCCAAGCGCCGCGCCCTGGTCAATATCCTGTCGGGTGAAACCGTGGGCCGTGCCCTCGTCTTCACCCGCACCAAACATGGCGCCGATAAGGTTGCCAAGAACCTCGGCATCGACGGCATTCCCTGTGCCGCGATCCATGGCGAAAAGAGCCAGGGCCAGCGCGAGCGCGCCCTTGCCGATTTTAAAGCCGGTAAGATCAAGGTGCTGGTCGCGACCGATATCGCGGCCCGCGGTATCGACGTTGCCGGCGTGACCCACGTCATCAATGCCGATCTACCGGCCCAGGCCGAAACCTATGTGCATCGCATCGGCCGTACCGGCCGTGCGGGTGCCGAAGGTGAAGCCGTCAGCCTGATGGTGATGGACGAACTGGCTGCCCTCTGGGACATCGAAAAGGTGATCCAGCGCCGCGTGCCGGCCGTCGATTTCAGCGGTGCCAGCATCGAGCTTCCGGAACGCCCGGCCCGTGGCGCCCCGATGCCCAAGCGGAATGGCGGCGGCCGTGGCAATGGCGGTGGTCGTCCCGGCGGTCATGGCAAGCCCAATGGCGGCAGCAATAGCAACGCTCAGTCGAAGAACCGTCCGCCGCGTCGTGAAGGCGGGTTCGATCCCTTGAACGAAGGTGGCCGTCCGGCCCGCACCGGCGGTCGCGATGGTCAGCCGGCAGCCAAGTCCGGTCATGGTCACGGCAAGCCGAGCCACAATGGTCCGCGCCCGGCCAACAGCAACGGCGGCGGTGAAAACCGTATCCGTCGTCCGCGCGCCGGCTGATCTGGCTTCGAGCTAAAAGAAAAGGGGCACCGTCTGGTGCCCCTTTTTTTGTGCCGTCAAACGGTCGGAACGGTACCGCCATCGATGGTATATTCGGCGCCATGGATGATCGCCGCGCGGTCGGAGACCAGGAAAGCGATCAGTTCGGCCACTTCTTCTGGATGTGCCGGGCGGCCGAGCGGTATGCCGCCGAGGGCATCGAGGACGCTTTGCCGGGCGGCGTCCTCACTGATATTCGCGCTCTCCGAAATGCGCTCGACGAATCGTTTGGACGCGTCGGTATAGATCCAGCCTGGTGCGACGGCGGTGACGCGCACGCCCTGCGGCCCGACCTCTTTTGAAAGCGCCTTGCTATAGGCGGCCAACGCGGCCTTGGCGGCGGCATAGCCGGTTGTCGATTCATAGAGCGGCAGGCGCCGCTGGATCGAGGTGGTATGGAGCACGACGCCGGCGCCCCGGGCGACCATTGCCGGCACCAAGGCCTTATCCAACCGCACCGCGCTCATCAAATTGAGATTGAGCTCGTCCATCCAATGGCCGTCGTCCATGGCTTGGAAACCGCCGCCCGGCGCTGTCGATCCGCCCAGGACATGTACCAGAATATCGATCATGCCGAGGCGCTGTTCGGCCGCCGCTGCGAGGGTGACGACGCCCTCAGGGGTCGAGAGATCTGCTTGCACATAGGCCTCGGGGCTGAGGTCTTCGGGCCGATCGGAGCGGCCGGCGGTCAGGATCTGGGCGCCACCGGCGGCAAGCCGGCGGAGGGTGGCGCGCCCGGTGCCTTGGGTGCCGCCGGTTACGACGATCCGTTTGCCCCGGAATTCATTGGCATCAGGCGTGAAGCGGGCGTGCGTGGGCATTGGAAGAGACATCGGGCCTCTCCTTTCGAGTGTCGGTTTCAGGGGCGTTGCAACACCCCCGACATGCCCTTAGGCTGAGGAAATGACAAGTACGCACGAAAAAGTAAGGTACTCACAAAAAAGGGAGCGTCCCGATTACAGCTTGGGCGGCGGGGCCCGCAGTGTGCAGAACACGCTGCGGGTTCTCGAAGGGCGCTGGAAGCTGGTGATCCTGTTCCAGCTCTTCGGCGGGCGGGTGAAGCGGTTCTCGGAATTGGAGCGCGCTATCCCCGGTATCTCGCAAAAGATGTTGATCCAGCAGCTGCGCCAGATGGAGCAGGACGGGATCGTTGTCCGCATCGTGCATCACGAGGTGCCGCCGCGGGTCGAATATCATCTGACCGACTGGGGCCAGGCGCTGTGCCCGGCGCTCGATGCCCTGCTAATCTGGGCAGAGGCGGCGCCCGAAGAGATGCGGGCGCAGTTGATCGCACCGGAAGTAGGCGACGGGGGCTGAAAAGAAAAGGGGCACCGTCTGGTGCCCCTTTATTGTTTGGCCTATCGGCCTTCGGCCCACTTGAGGCCGTCTGTCCTAATTGTCGAGGCCTTCGAACAGGGCGGTGGAGAGGTAACGTTCGGCAAAGCTCGGGATCACGATCACGATGCGCTTGCCGGCGTTTTCCGGCCGCAGGCCGATTTCGATGGCAGCGGCCAGGGCTGCGCCTGAGGATATACCGACCGGCAGCCCTTCCAGGCGCGCGCTTTCACGGGCGGTGCGGAAGGCGGTGTCGTTGCCGATGCGGATTACTTCGTCGATCACCTTGGTGTCGAGGATCGACGGCACGAAGCCGGCACCGATGCCCTGGATCTTATGCGGGCCGGGGGCGCCGCCCGACAGCACGGGGCTGTCTTCGGGTTCGACCGCGATGATCTTGAGGTTCGGCTGGCGCGGCTTCAGCGTATCGCCAACGCCGGTCAGGGTGCCGCCGGTGCCAACGCCGCCCAGGAAGAAATCGACCTTGCCGTTGGTGTCGGCCCAGATTTCTTCGGCCGTGGTGCGGCGATGGACGGCGGGATTCGCCGGGTTTTCGAACTGCTGCAGGATGATCGCGTTGGGATCGGCAGCGGCCAACTCGTTGGCATGGGCGATCGCGCCCTTCATGCCCTGGGCAGCCGGAGTCAGGCGTAGATCGGCACCCAACAGGCGCAGCATCTTGCGGCGTTCGACCGACATGCTTTCCGGCATGGTCAGGATCAGCTTGTAACCCTTGGCGGCGGCGACAAACGCCAGCGCGATACCGGTATTGCCCGATGTCGGTTCGATGATGGTACCGCCCGGCTTCAACTTGCCTTCGGCTTCGGCGGCTTCAACCATGGCCAGACCGATGCGATCCTTGACCGAGGCCAGCGGATTGAAGAATTCCAGTTTGGCGAGTAGTTCAGCCTTCACACCATGGGCTTCGGCCAGTTTGGACAAACGGACGAGCGGCGTCGCGCCGATGGTGTCGAGAATGCTGTCGTAAATCTTACCGCGGAACGTCGCAGGTGCGCTCGTCATGGCATTTCCCCTGAAATACGCTGTTGTTGTGTCGGATATAGCATCCGATTTACTGATGATCAAATGGTGAAATCGAGAATTTCCGCAGTTTCACTGTGAATACCGGCTGCCCGCGCACGCTCGCAGAGGTCTTCCAAGGAAATGCCGTCAAGGCGCGTCATCAGTTCGGCGGTCAATTCTTCCCACAAGGGGACTACGACGCGGGTGCCGAGATCGCCGTCCGAGCCTTCGGTGTCTTCCTCGCCAACCACCAGACGGATGATCTCGCCCAGCGCAATGCGGCGACGCTCGCGGGCCAAGCGATAGCCGCCCTTGGGGCCACGCACGCCGGTCAGGATGCCGGCACGGGTCAGCTGCTGCAGGATGGGTTCGAGCGAGCGGCGGGGAATGCCCTGGCGCGCGGTGATGTCACCCGACTGCACGGTGCCGCCGCCGGCGTGATAAGCGATGTCCAGCACGGCCTCGATGGCCAGCAGGGTTTTGCGGGGTAGGCCAAGCATTACAAGGTCTCCTTCACGCCGGTCGACCCGAAGCCGCCAACGCCGCGCACCGTGGCGTCGAGATCTTCGACTTCCACGACGGCAACCTGGCTGACGGGTGCAATGATCAATTGGGCGATGCGCATGCCGCGCTCGATGACAAAGGGATCCTTGCCAAGGTTGATCAGGATCACTTTCACTTCGCCGCGATAATCCCAGTCGATGGTGCCGGGAGCATTGGCGACGGTGACGCCGTTCTTGGCGGCAAGGCCCGAGCGCGGGCGGACCTGGCCCTCAAAGCCTTCGGGGATGGCGATGGCAAGGCCGGTTGGCACCAGGGTGCGCTCGCCCGGCGCGAGCGTCTGCGGGGCATCGACGGCAGCGGCCAGATCCATGCCGGCGGCACCGGCCGTTGCATAGGCGGGCAGAGGCAGGTCGGCATTATGGGGCAGGCGCTTAATTAGAAGAGACGGGGTCAAGTGGGGCTCCGTTGCGTAAAATGGTCGGCGATTCGGGTCGCGAGGCGGCGGCCGACGTCACCCTTGGGCAGGGTCGGCCAATCCTCGGTGCCCGAGGCGGTGATCAGGTGAATGGTGGTTGAATCGCCGCCAAAGACGCCGCGCGCGGGCGACACGTCATTGGCGAGAATCCAGTCGCAGCCCTTCCGGCTGAGTTTGGCAGTCGCGTGCTCCACGACATTTTCTGTTTCGGCGGCAAACCCGATGACCAGCGCCGGACGCTGGGCATGACGCGACAGGGTCGCCAGGATATCGGGGTTTTCCTGTAAGGGCAGGGCAGGAGGCATGCCGCCGGCCTGTTTCTTCAACTTTTGCCCGGCCTCGCTCGCGGGGCGCCAGTCGGCGACAGCGGCAGCGGCGACCATGATGTCGGCGGGCAGGGCCGCCTCGGTCGCGGCCAGCATCTCGCGTGCGGTCTGAATATGAGAGACCCGGATGCCTTTGGGGTCGGGCAAGTCGGTCGGACCGGTCACCAGCGTGACTTCGGCGCCAAGCTCGGCCAGGGCGCGGGCGATGGCATGGCCCATCTTGCCCGACGAGCGGTTGCCGATATAGCGCACCGGGTCGATCGGCTCATGAGTTGGTCCGCTGGTGACGATGGCCTTTTTGCCGGAGAGCAGTTTGGGGCTGAAGAAATGATCGAGCGCCGCGATGATCTCCGGCACTTCGGACAGGCGTCCGGAGCCGATCTCGCCGCAGGCCAGATCGCCATCGGCCGGGCCGATCACGCCGATGCCGCGCTTCTGGAGGGTCGCCAGATTGGCCTGGGTCGCCGCATGGCCCCACATTTCGATGTTCATCGAGGGGGCGATAAAGACCGGCTTGTTGGTCGCGAGCAGGGTGGTGGTCGCAAGATCGCTGGCATGGCCGCCGGCCATCTTCGCCATCAGATCGGCGGTAGCGGGCGCGACCAAAACCACATCGGCTTCGCGCGACAGGCGGATATGGCCCATCTCCGCCTCGTCGGTCAGGGAGAAGAGTTCCTGATAGACTTTTTCACCGGAGAGGGCCGAGACGCTGAGCGGTGTCACAAATTGTTCGCCGGACTTGGTCAGAATGCAGCGGACGCTGGCGCCCTGATCCTGCAAACGGCGGATAAGCTCCAGGCATTTATAAGCCGCGATACCGCCGCCGATAATTAACAGAATTCGCTTGCCGCGCAGCATGAATGATTTCCAGCGTTGAACTGGAATTAGACATAATGGCTGGGCATCGCAACGGCAAGGCGTAAATCCGCGCGACTGAGCTGTTATTTATGAAATGATAGGGTTTCCAAATTAGATCGTCATCCCGGTGCTCGACACCGGGATCTCCTCCGGGAGATCGTCCAAGTCTGCCGTGACCTTGTGGAAGCGCCCTCGCAGGAGATCCCGGAATCAAGTCCCGGGATGACGAAAGGGAGAGTTTCCTAGAACCCCGGCGTCTTGCCGACGGCTGCACCGCGCAGTTCGCCGACTTGCAGGCCGGCGCGATTGCGGATGGCGCGGGTCAGCTGCTCGGAGAGCTGGGCTAGCTCCTCGTCGCTCAGCGCACCGACGGATTTGAGGATCGCACCCAGGGCGGCTTCGGCGCCGCGGGCGGTGCCGTCGTCGACCTTCAAAGCAAGGCCGAGGCCCTTCTTGCGCAGGATGGCGGTGAACATGCCTTCCGCGCCGATCTTGCAAACGACGCTGCCACCGGCAACCACCATGATCTCGGTCGTGAAGTCACCCGTGCCGGAGACCATGACCGGGGCGGCAGCTTTGGCGGCGACCAGACGGGTCACGGCATCCGCGCGCTTGGCGCCCAGCTTGGAGGGATCGGCGCAGCGGGCCATGGCGGTCGCGAGATTGACCAGCGGCAGAGCGATGGTCGGGATGCCGCAGCCATCGGTGCCCCAGGGTTGCTGGAAAAGATCGACATCCAGCATCTCGGACATGGTCTGGGTCACGCGCTTCTGAACCGGATGGTCGTAGGCGACATAGCCGCGCACGTCGTCGCCCATATGGACGGCGGTAGTGACGAAGCCGGAATGTTTGCCCGAGCAGTTATTGTGGGCCGGCGTCGGCACCGAGCCGGATTTGGCGAGCGCGATGGTCGAGGCCTCGCTATAGGGCCAGTGGCTGCCGCATTCGAGATCGTTTTCCGAGAGGCCGACGCGGGCGAGCCAGGCGCGTACCCGCTCCACATGCAGGGTCTCCCCCATGTGGGAGGCGCAGGCGAGGGCCAGTTCGTGCTGATCGAGATTATAGCGATCGGCAGCGCCGGTTTCGACCAGCGGGATTGCTTGCAGGATCTTGTTGGAGGAGCGCGGGTAGATCAGGCGGTTTACATCGCCCCAGCCCGCCACGACTTTACCGTCCGCAGTGGTGACGACGGCGCTGCCCCGATGGATACTCTCGACCAGAGACCCACGGGTGACTTCGGCCAGAACCGGATTTTCGCTCATTCTCTCTGCTCCCAAGGGCGTTTCTTGGCGCGGATACTAGGGCAAATGCCCCTGGGATTGGAACCGCCGGAATGATGCGGTATTTGGTGGTAAAAAGCGCCGTTTGCGCAACGAGTCACATCATTTACGGCGCTTTTTGGTTATTTCCGGTCGCATAGATCACGAATGATCATAGGCCTATACGATTCAGGCATGACAAGCGCATAGCCCTGCGCTAAGCAAAGGGCAACCTTGCAAGATACGCAGGGGAGGGGAGCAATTATTATGCAACGAATGGGGGATAACGTGACCCGTTTCAATCGCGCGCTGGTACTCGGCGCGGCAACTGTGGCCTTGATGGCTGGTACGGCCTCGGCCAAGACAATGGTCTACTGCTCCGAAGGCAGCCCTGAGAATTTCAATCCGCAGATCAACACGACGGGCACCTCGTTCGATGCCTCTGCCCCGATCTACAATCAGCTCGTCGAATTCGAGCGCGGTTCGACCAAGGTCGGCCCGGGCCTGGCCGAAAAGTGGGAAGTTTCTTCCGACGGCAAGACCTACACGTTCTTCCTGCGCAAGGGCGTGAAGTGGCAGTCGAACGACCTGTTCAAGCCGACCCGCGATTTCAATGCGGATGACGTGCTGTGGTCGTTCAACCGTCAGTGGAAGAAGGATCATCCCTACCACGGCGTTTCGGGCGGTGCTTACGACTACTTCGACTCGATGGCCATGGGCGATCTGCTCGAGAGCATCGACAAGGTCGACGATTACACCGTCAAGTTCGTGCTGAAGCAGCCGGAAGCCCCGTTCATTGCCAATATGGCGATGGATTTCGCGAGCATCCTGTCGGCTGAATATGCCGATGCCCTGACCAAGAAGGGTCAGCCGGAGCAGATCGACCAGAAGCCGATCGGCACCGGTCCGTACTCCTTCGTGCAGTACCAGAAGGACGCCCAGATCCGCTACAAGGCCTCGGACATCTATTTCCGTCCGAAGCAGAAGGACGATCTGGTCTTCTCGATCACCAAGGACGCAGCCGTTCGCGCCGCCAAGCTTAAGGCCGGCGAATGCCACGTGATGCCGTTCCCGAATCCGACCGACATCGAAAACCTGAAGAAGGACAAGAACATCACCGTCCTGACTCAGCCCGGTTTGAACATCGGCTATCTGGCATTCCAGACCCAGAAGGCGCCGTTCACCGACAAGCGCGTCCGTCAGGCGCTGAATATGGCGATCGATAAGGCCGCCATCGTGAAGGCCGTCTATCGCGATGCGGGTCAACCGGCGACCAACCCGATCCCCCCGACCATGTGGTCGTACAACTCGTCCATTAAGGACTACGAGTACAACCCCGAGAAGGCAAAGCAGCTGCTGGCCGAAGCTGGTGTCCCCGCTAACTTCGAAACCGACATCTGGGCCATGCCTGTGCAGCGTCCGTACAACCCGGATGCCAAGCGCATTGCCGAACTGGTCCAGGCCGATCTGAAGAAGGTCGGGATCAACGGCAAGGTCGTCTCTTACGAATGGGGCGAATACCGCAAGCGCGCCCAGGCCGGCGAACATCAGATGGCCCAGCTCGGCTGGACCGGCGACAATGGTGATCCCGACAACTTCCTCTATGTGCTGCTGAGCTGTGATGCCGCCCGTATCGGCGGTCAGAACATCGCCAAGTGGTGCAACAAGGACTTCGACGATCTCCTGAAGCAGGCTCGTCTGACTGCCGACGTCGCCGCCCGTACCAAGCTCTATGAAAAGGCCCAGGTGATCTTCAAGGAAGAAGCCCCCTGGTTCACGATCGCTCACTCGGTCGTCAACGAGCCGGTCCGTAACGAAGTCGTCGGCTACAAGGTCAGCCCCTTCGGCCGTCACGAGTTCGAAGGCGTCAGCCTGAAATAGTCTGCAAAGACGATAGTAGAAGTATCCGGCGGGGCACCTGGTTGCCCCGCCGGTTCTTGTTTGGTGATATGCGATGATCCGTTTCGTTTTAACCCGGTTGGGCCTCGTGATACCGACATTTCTCGGTATCATGGTGTTCAGTTTCTTCCTGATCAGGCTTGTGCCCGGCGATCCCATCGAAGCCCGTGTGGGCGAGCGCGGCATTGCGCCCGAGCGCTTGGCCATGCTGCGGGCCCAAATGGGGTACGACCAGCCGCTGTGGCATCAGTTTGGGACCTATGTGAAGGAAACCCTGTCGGGCGATCTCGGTACGTCCATCGTCACCCACAACAGCGTGCTTTCCGAATTCCTAACCCTGTTCCCGGCGACGGTCGAACTGGGTGTGATGGCCATCATCTTCGCGGTCATCGTCGGTATCCCGGCCGGTATCTTTGCGGCTTTGCGGCGTGGATCGGCGGTCGACCATGGGCTGATGGGCGTATCGCTCACCGGCTATTCGATGCCGATTTTCTGGTGGGGTCTGCTGCTGATCCTGCTCTTCTCGGTCACGCTCGGCTGGACCCCGGTCTCGGGCCGTCTATCGGCAATGTTCTTCGTCGAACCGGTGACCGGCTTCATGTTGATCGACAGCCTCTTTTCCGAAGACGAGGGGTCTTTCATCTCGGCGGTCAGCCATATGATCCTGCCGACCATCGTGCTAGGCACGGTGCCGCTGGCGGTGATTGCGCGCATGACGCGCTCGGCCATGCTGGAAGTCTTGCAGGAAGATTATGTGCGCACCGCGCGCGCCAAGGGTCTCGCCCCGCTGCGGGTTGTCGGCATCCATGCGCTGCGCAATGCGCTGATCCCCGTCGTCACCGTGGTCGGCCTCCAAGTCGGCACATTGATCGGCGGCGCGATCCTGACCGAAACCATTTTCTCCTGGCCCGGTGTCGGCAAGTGGCTGATCGAAGCAATCGATCGCCGCGACTATCCGGTTCTGCAAGGCGGCGTTCTGCTGATCGCCAGCCTTGTGATCTTCGTTAATCTGATGGTGGATTTGACTTACGGCATGCTCAATCCCCGCATTCGCCACGGAAGGTAAGCATGGCTTCTCCGCAAGCTAACGCCGCGCCGGCGCGCGGCCCCGCCAGCCCGCTCTCTGAATTCTGGTTCTATTTCACCAAAAATCGCGGGGCGACCGCCGGTCTGGTGATCATCGGTTTTCTGGTATTGGTTGCGATTTTCGCCAATCTGATCGCGCCCTTCGATCCCGATCAGCAGTTCCGCGATAATCTGCTGCAGCCGCCCTTCTGGCAGGAAGGCGGCGCCTGGCCCTTCATCTTGGGCACGGACGATATCGGCCGCGACATGCTCTCGCGCCTGATCTACGGCGCCCGCCTATCGATGATGATCGGTTTTGTCTGCGTCGCGATCGCGCTCTCCTGCGGTGTCGTGATCGGCATGATGGCCGGCTATTATCGCGGCGCTGTCGACAGCTTCATCATGCGCCTGATGGACATTATCCTGGCGCTGCCGTCGCTCTTGCTGGCGATCGTGATCGTTGCTGTGCTGGGGCCGGGCCTCATCAATACGATCTTCGCGGTCGCGCTGGTGACCCTGCCGCATTATGTCCGCCTGATGCGCGCTTCGGTGATTTCCGAGGCCGGCCGCGATTATGTCATCGCCGCTCGCATGGTCGGGGCCGGTACCTTCCGCGTGATGTTCCAGACCATTCTGCCGAACTGCCTGGCGCCGCTGATCGTGCAAGCAACCCTCGGGTTCTCGACCGCGATCTTGGACGCTGCCGCCCTCGGGTTCCTTGGCCTTGGCGCTCAACCGCCGACCTCCGAATGGGGCACCATGCTGGCAGGCGCCTTGCAATATCTCCAGCTGGCCTGGTGGGTCGTGACCTTCCCGGGTCTGGCGATCCTGATCACGGTGCTGGCCTTCAACCTGATGGGCGACGGTCTGCGCGACGCCCTCGATCCGAAGCTGAAACGCTCATGAACATGCTCGAAATCCGCAATCTCACGGTCGAATTCCCGACCCAAAGCGGCCTGTTCCGCGCGGTCGATGGCGTCGATCTGACGGTCAAAGCCGGCGAAGTCCTGGGCGTGGTTGGCGAATCGGGGTCCGGCAAGTCGGTCTCGATGCTGGCCACCATGGGGCTATTGCCGAATTACGCGAAGATCACCGCCGATCGCATGGCGTTCGACGGTCGTGACCTGCTGACGCTTTCGGCCTCGCAGCGCCGTAAGATCGTCGGCAAAGACATCGCGATGATCTTCCAGGAACCGACTACCAGCCTCAATCCTTGCTACACCATCGGCTATCAGCTCGAAGAAACGCTGAAGGTCCATATGGGCATGGATGCCAAGGCGCGGCGCAAGCGGGTGCTGGATCTGTTGTCGCTGGTCGGTATCCCGGCACCGGAAAGCCGCCTGTCGTCTTATCCGCATCAGCTTTCGGGCGGCATGAACCAGCGCGTGATGATCGCCATGGCGATCTCCTGCGAGCCGCGCCTGCTGATCGCCGATGAGCCGACGACTGCACTGGACGTGACCATTCAGGCCCAGATCATGGATCTCCTGACCGGTTTGCAGCGCGAACGCGGCATGGCGATGGTCCTCATCACCCATGACATGGCCGTGGTGTCCGAAAGTGCCCACCGGGTGCAGGTGATGTATGCCGGCCAGTTGGTTGAGCAGGCGACGGTGGATAATCTCTTCACCTCGCCGACCCACCCCTATACCTCGGCCCTGCTGAACGCTCTGCCCGAACGGGCCCTGGGCCGTAAGCGTCTGCCGACCATTCCGGGCGTGGTGCCGGGGGTCAGCGATCGGCCGAGCGGGTGTCTCTTTAACCCGCGCTGTGGCTTTGCGTTTGATCGCTGCCTGACCGAACAGCCGCATCTGGCCGACTATGGGGTCGGCCGAGTGCGCTGCCACACCCCCCTCGGGCCCGACGGGCGCCCGCGCGTGAAAGATATCCAAGAGGTGCGGGCATGACTGGCGCTCCATTGATGGAGGCCAAGGGCCTCAAGCGGCATTACAAAGTTCGTCGCGGCATGTTTGCCCCGCCCGCCAGCGTGAAGGCGGTTGATGGCGTCTCCTTCACCTTACGCGAGGGTGAGACCCTGGCGGTGGTGGGCGAAAGCGGTTGTGGCAAGTCGACCCTGGCCCGCATGCTGGCCCTTTTCGAAGAGCCGACGGCGGGTGAGTTCTATATCGATGGGCAGCCGACCCTGGGCGTCACGGGCGAGCAGAAGAAGCGCAACCGCGAAGCCGTCCAGATGGTGTTCCAGAACCCCTATGGCTCGCTCAACCCGCGCCATACGGTCGGTCGCGCTCTGATGGAGCCACTGATCATCAATCGCCCGAATATGTCGTCGGCCGAGCGTGAGGAAACCGCGCGCGCGATGATGACCAAGGTCGGTTTGCGCGCGGATCATTTCCAGCGCTATCCGCATATGTTCTCGGGTGGGCAGCGCCAGCGTATCGCAATCGCGCGCGCTCTGATGCTGAACCCGCGTGTGGTGGTGGCGGACGAGCCGGTTTCGGCCCTCGACGTCTCGATCCAGGCCCAGGTGCTGAACCTGATGATGGATCTGCAGGACGAGATGAAGCTCGCTTACGTCTTCATCAGCCATGACTTGGGCGTCGTGCATCACATCGCCAGTTCCGTGTTGGTGATGTATCTCGGCCGGCCGGTCGAATATGGCACGACCGAACAGATCTTCGGCAATCCGCGCCACCCCTATACCCGCGCGCTGCTGGGCAGCCGTCCGCACCTCAAAAAGCCGGGGGCTACTGCCGTCAGCAAGACGGTGCTGACGGGGGAACTGCCGTCGCCGCTCAATCCGCCGTCAGGTTGCGCGTTCCATAAGCGCTGCCCGTTTGCGGACGAGAAATGCGCGGTCGACCGGCCGGAAATCCGGATCGTCGATGGCCGTCAAGTCGCCTGCCATCATACTGACCGGATCCCGATGGCCGCTTAATCATTCGGCGAATATTACTGATAAAAGCGGCTGCGAAATAATTATCGCAGCCGCTTTTTTATTATTTCCGGCTGCGGTAACATTGGCATCGGAAAAAATTTAGTTGGGTCCGCAGATGATCGATAAATTGATTATGAATAATGAGGCCGAATTTGTTCGGCAGCAAATATTGGATATCATCCGGAGTGGTCAAGGCGTCGAGATGTGCCGTGCTTTCTACGAGCGTCTGTTCACAGCCGACCCTGCTTTGCGCAGCATGTTCAAAAGTGACATGGAAACCCTCAATCGCAAGATGGTGATGACGCTGAAGGCGCTCTTCGATTCGATGCCCGATAAAAAGGGCATTACAGATATCGCCCCCGACCTAGCGATCCCCCATCTGGGCCTTGGCATTACCGACGAGCATTACGAACTGTTCGTGACTTCGCTGATCCGCGCGGTCGAGGATGTGCGCGGCTACCGGATGCCGGCCGAAGCCGCAGGGCCTTTGCGCCGTTATTTCCTGGCTCTCGGCGCTGCCATGCGGGGGTTCGAAGATAAGCTGCGGGGGCCGAATAGTTAAGGAAACGGCCTGTTATACTGAGAAAGCTTAACCTTTTCCGTGTGTTCGTGATGAGTTCCCATTGACGTGTGACTGGGTATGACGTAACAGAGTCAGTGTCTTACGTAATGTTCTTTGACTCAGGTTGCAGTTTTTACCGCCAACTGGTCACGATTTTTGGGAGCAAGGTGACCCCATGAGCTTCGATCGACGCCAATTCCTGACAGCTGCCCTGGCGGTTGCCGGGGGTAGTGTGCTTGCGGCCGGCGATGCGCTGGCGCAGCAAAAATCGAAGGTGGCGGCACCCGCGATCAAGAAGGCTGCCCCGAAGCCGCCGGTCATCAAGAAGAAGATCGTCGCGATCGATGCTGGTCACGGCGGCAAGGATCCCGGGGCCATCGGCCCCTCGGGCGTCTATGAAAAGCTGATCACCATGGCGGTGGCGCTCGATCTGGCCAAGCGCCTCGAGGCGACCAAGCGCTACGACGTGGTGCTGACCCGTCAGAACGATACCTTCATCGCCCTGTCCGACCGGGTGCGGCTGGCGCGTGCTGGGGCCAGCGCCCTGATGATCAGTCTGCATGCCGATTCGGTGCCGACCAATCCCGATGCCTCGGGCTTTTCGGTCTATACCCTCTCGGAAAAAGCGTCCGACGGGATGGCTGCCGCCCTGGCCGACCGCGAGAATGCGGCCGACCTGGTGGGGGGCATCGATCTGACCAAACATTCCAAGCATGTGAAGACCATCCTGCTCGACCTGATGAGCCGGGAAACCAGCAATACGTCGCTGATGATGGCCAATACCATGGTCGATACCCTGCACCCGCCGTTCAGCGCGTTGCAGCATCCGCACCGACAGGCGAATTTTGCGGTCTTGCGGGCGCCGGACATTCCTGCTGTTCTGGTGGAGATGGGCTTCTTATCCAATAAGGGTGACGAGAAGCAGTTGAAGACCAAGACCTATCAGCAGAAACTGTCCGAACGTCTGCACATGGGCATCGACCGACATTTCTTTAACGCCTGAGAGGGTTTTTATGCGGTATCTGGCAAGTCTTCTGGTGGCCGGTGCCGTGTCTCTCGGAAGCGGAATGGCCTTGGCACAGGCGGCCAAGCCGGACCGGCAGGTCGTGACCGCGGTCAAGGGCCAGACCATTCGCGGTACGCTTTTCGCGCAAGGCACGCTGTTTATCGTCCCCGAACACCGCTATCGCGTGACTACTGCCAAGGTGACGGGGCCGATCATCGTTACCTATGAAGGCAATGAGGGCATCATCGTGCGCAGCTCCGGCCGGGGCAGCACGAATGGCACGGCGCAGTTCGGGCTTTATTTGGAAGACGGCCGCACGGTCACGGTGCAGGTCCAGTTGCAGGCCTCCAAAGGCGCCTCTCAAAGCTACCTGGTCATCCGCTGAAGCCAAAGGCTTCAGCTGCTCTTATGTGTTGGCCTATCGCCCGTTGGGCTATTTGACCCTTTCAGGATTTCGACAGAGCGAGATGGGCGCCCAGGCCCATCAATGTCGCTCCGCCACCGGCCCGCACCACGCGCTGCCAGGGCGATGACGCGCGCATGCGTTTCAGGACGACCGAGGCCATCAGGACGACGATCACGTCCGACAGGGTGGCCAGCAGATTCATGATCACCCCGAAAAACAGCAGCTGCCCGATGACCGGCCAATGCGCTGCCGGATCGACGAACTGCGGGAGGAACGCGAGATAGAAGAGCGCGCTCTTGGGGTTCAGGATCTCGACGACCGCCGAATGGGCGAGAGTGCGCAGCGGGCCGGCGGTCACCGGATCTGTTGCCTTCTGCTGCCGCACCATATTGATGCCCAGCCAGATGAGATAGGCCGCACCAGCGAGCTTCAACGCGATATAGAGCGGCGGCACGACGGCCAGCAGGGCCGAGAGCCCAAAGGCTGCGGCCCCGACATGGACATATCCACCGATATGCATGCCGGCGCTGGCCTTGATACCGCCGCTGCGACCATTGCTCATGGTTTGGGCCGCCGCATAAAGCATCGCAGGGCCGGGAATGGCCGCAAAAACGAGAGCGGCGGCAAGGAAGGGCAGGAGATGGTCGAGGCCGGGCATGGTCGGAGATCCTTCTGGTCGAGGCCCCAGGATGGCAAGGGGCGGGACGAGGGGAAAGCGGAAGAGTGTCCTGGGGACAAGAATTGGGAAGGGGCGACAAGAAAAAAGGCGGCCCGGAGGCCGCCTTTTCCGTTAGCAAGAAGCGCCCTTATGTCCCCGTCCGAATGCTGCCGACGAAATAATCGACCTGATCGCGCAGAGCTGCGATCTGGCCGTTGATGGCGCCGGCGGCATCGGCCACGCGGTCGGCCGATTGTTTGGTCGAGGCGGTACCGGCCGCGACCTGTTGGGCTTCCGACACCACGCTGGCGGCGCCGGTATCGGCATTGGAGATATTACGCTGCATATTATTGGCGGCCTGCTTTTGCACATCGACCGCCTGATTGACCGACCCGGCGATGGTGTTCAGCACGCCGATGGTAAGGCCGATCTGCTCGATCGAAGCGACAACCTCGCTCGAGGAACGCTGGATTTCGCCGACCTGCGCCGCGATATCCTCGGTGGCCTTGGCGGTCTGATTGGCCAGGCTTTTGACCTCGCTTGCGACGACGGCAAACCCTTTGCCGGCTTCGCCGGCACGGGCGGCTTCGATGGTGGCATTCAAGGCCAGAAGATTGGTCTGGCTGGCGATCTCATTGATGAGGCGCACCACATCGCCGATCCGGGTGGCGGCTTCGGCCAGGCCCTTGATCTGCTCTTGCGTATTGGCGACGTCGCGCACGGCGCCGCTGGCCTTGTCGACCGACTCCTCGACCTTGCTGGTCAGCTCATTAAGCGTGCCAGCCAGATCTTCGGAAGCACCGGCCACCACCATGACGTTTTCCTTGGTGCCCGACGCCGCTTGGCTCAGCTTGCCGGCATGGCCGGTGGTGTCGGTCGCCATGCCGGCCATCTCGCCGGCAAGCCCCGCCAGTTCGACGGCCGCGCTGCGGACTTCGCCGACCATGTCGCCGACATTGCTTTCGAACTCGGCAGCCAGGCGCAGCAAGGCCTCGCGCTTTTCGGCGCTGGCGCTTTCCTGCAGGGCTTCTTGTTCGGCCTTCATGCTTTCGACGCGCCCGGCATTATCCTTGAAGATCTGCAGGGCGGCGGCCATAGCGCCAATCTCGTCCTTGCGGCCGACTTCCGGCACCTCCACCGTGATATCGCCATCGGCCAGCTTGCGCATCGCGCCATGCAGGCGTTTAAGCGGCTGGGAAATCATCCGGCCGGACATGAAGAACAGCAGGACAGAGAGGGCAATGCCGATGCCGACAGCGATGGCACCGGCCGTGATCCCGGCTTCCAGAACGGCGGCATTCTGGGCGTCTAGGCTCCAGGCCAGGGCCAGGGCGCCGCGGAATTCATCGCCGCGCCGATTGGTGACCGGCGAAAGGATGACCAGATGATCGGGCTCGACGACGACGAAGCTCTTGAGCGCCTTGAGATCCGCCAAGGCCCGCGGCAGATAGCCGTCGAGGGCCAGGGGCTTCAGCTTCTCACTGTCGTATTTGATGATTTCCTTGCCATCGACATCAAAGGCGGCAACCGAGGCGACGGTGCTGCCTTCGCGCTTGGCTAGCGGCATATATTCGGCTTCGACGCCCGACCCATCGCGGCCACCGACGCCGATGCGGACGGCGACCGCCAGCATTTCGTTTTTTTGGACGGCTTCGCTGCCGAGCGTATCGATCAGGCGCCCGCGCAACTCGCGCACTTCCAGGAAGATCAAAAGAGTAAAGCTGACAAGCACGGCCAGAAAGACCGATGCGGAGAGTTTTCGCTGTAAGGTCCAGAACGGCATGAAAGGTTCCAACCTAGATTAACGGGGGTGATGTCAGGGGCAGTCTTGACCTCTGCTACGCATATCGTGTGCCAGCTTTTCAGTCAGGTTTGTGCGGCCGTCCCTTTGGTTAACGACCATTTTCAGAAAATTTTACACGACGGCAATAGCTATTCTTTTTTGCGCCCGCTAAGCTTTCACGATAAAGTTAAGAACGAGCTTATTTTTCAAAAGGTTAAGGTGATGCAATCTGTCTTCCGGGTTGTGCGTACAGCCCTCCTGTCGGGGGCTATAATTGCCTTAATCAGTGCCTGTACTCCCACAAAGCAGACTGGCTCGCTTCCGCCCAGTCCCCAGCCTCCCCCGCAAAGCGGTCTCGACCGCTATGCCGTCTGTCAGGCCGACCTCTCCGAAGTGGGGTGGGACTTCACCCCGGTCGCCAGTTTTGTAACCCCTGAAGGCTGCGGAATTGAGCAGGCCGTGCGTCTGGAACGATCAAGTTTGACACTGACACGACCGGTGGTCGTGACTTGCGATCTGGCCTATACCATCGCCCGTTTCGAATTCGAGATCATCCAGCCGGCGGCCGAAGAGATCTTCAATCAAGAGGTTACCCGGATTGAGCATGTCGGCAGCTACAACTGCCGTGGCATCATCGGCAAGAACAGCGGGCAGCGCCTCTCGGAACATGCCAAGGGCAAGGCCATCGATGTCGTGGGTTTTGTCTTAAAAGACGGCACCCGCATCCGCGTGCAGCAGGATTGGCGCGGGCAGGGCAAGAAATCCGAATTCCTGCAGCGCATCACCAAGGATGCCTGCAAGCTTTTCTCGGTCGTGCTGGGCCCCAATGCCAATAAGGACCATCAAGACCATCTGCACCTCGATGTCGGCCCGCAGCGTTACTGCGGAGCCTGAATAACCTTCGGGCGATAGAAGAGAACAGCCCCACCGACCAGAGTCATGGCCAGGGACGAGAGATAGCCCCAATGCCCGGCCCAGGTATAGAGCGGTCCGGTCAGGGCAAAGATCGCGGCTGAGGCAAGCCCGCCCGAGAAGGCGGCATAGACACCTTGCGCCGAGGCGCTGAGACCCGGCGGGGCCTTGTCCGTCAGCTCGATCATCGCGGCGAGATGGCAGGCGCCGAAGGTGAAGGCGTGCAAGAAATTCACCAGCACCAGCGCCGTCGGATCGGTGGTCGACGCGAGCGTCGTCCAGCGGATGATGCCGGCGCCGATGGCGGTGGCGAACAGCACGTTCGGCCGGCGCATCACGGCAAAGCGCGGGGCGAGCGCGAACAGCAGCACTTCGGCAATCACCCCTTCGGTCCAAAGCCAGCCGATCAACGGATCGGAGAGGCCGGACTTCTGCCAATGGAGGGTGCCGAAGGCATAGTAGAAAATATGGGCGTTCTGCAGCAGGGCGGTCGCGATATAGATCCGCACCAGTGGCGGATGGGCCAGGAGCTGCAGCCAATTGCCTTTGACCGCTGGCCCTGTGACGGCGCTGTTGGCGACAGCCTCGGGCAGGTAGAAGGCGGCGGCGAGGCCGGCGCAGGAGCCGGCGAGCACTACCCACACGATCCCCTCGGGCCCGAAGATCGGTAGCATGGCGCCAAAGCCTAGCGAGACCACCAGCCAGCTGACCGATCCCCACATGCGGACCTGGCTATAGGCGAAGCCTTCGACTCGGGCCCGCAGCAAAGTAATGTTGTCGACCAGCGCGACGCAGCCCGCGCCAGCCCCGGTCAGGATCGCGCTGAAGATCAAAATCGGCAGGCGCGCGCTCACAAAAGCCAACACCAGGGTCGAGGCAACCGCTACGCTCATAAGTGTAATTACGAGTACACGACGCTTGCCAAGTCGATCGGCAAGCGCTGTGATAGCGGGAATGCCGACCGTCTTGGCGATCATGCCGGCGGCAAAGGTGGCGCCGATATAGTCCGGGGAAAGACCACGATGGGCCAGCCACACTGGCCAGAATGGGGTAATGACACCATATGCTGAGTAATAGAGCGCGAAAAACAGACTTAGACGAATAGCTGGGGAAAACATCAGGTTTGAACCAAAGTTTGTCGGGCTATGATGCGCCGGCATGAGTTACCTGGCAATCCCATTACCCTGGCGATAGCAGCGAACATATCGCCAAAGAGAGCCGCGAAGCATGACAGAAATCGATACCGCCCGACTGAGCGCAACTTTGGCCGAGGTCAAGCAGCAGCTTGAGTTCATCCAGAGCGAGATTGCGTCAATCCGGCACCCGATGGCGACCGAAGACCGTCTGAATGCCGCCAGCCTCGAGCTGGATGCGATCGTTCAGGCGACCGAAAAGGCGACCAACGGTATCTTGGGCCTAGCCGAGAAGATTGCGGATGAAGCGGCCAAGGTCAGCGGCGCGGAGAAGATCGCCGAGCTGGCCGAAGAGCTATTCACCGAATGCGCCTTCCAGGACATCACGGGCCAGCGCGTCGCCAAGGTCATCACGACCCTGACGTTTGTCGACGAGCGGATCGGATCTATCATCGACCTGTTCGGCGACGAGTTCCACAACGTGCCGGTGCCCGATCACGGGCCGGCCGATGCGGATGCCAATCTTCTGAACGGCCCGCAGCTCAACAAACCCGGGGTCAGTCAGTCCGATATCGACGCGATGTTCGGCTAAGGCAGCGGGTCAGGAATCGTGGCGAACGCGCGCTGACAATTCGGCGCGCGTTTCCGCAAACCGGTCCAAAACCTTGTCGATAAGGCCCGGTAGCGTATTGGGCGGCGTCAATTGCGAGGCATCGTCGCCCGTCTCATGCAGCGCGCTCGGCTTGTTCGCAGCGCGGATGAGCGGCTGGGCGATATCCGCCAGCGTGCGGAAATAAAAAAGCACGAAGACACGCACCGCCGACGCTAAGCTCGAGCCGAGCCGACGCTGATCGATCAGCGTCAGAATCTCCGCCAACGTTAATTCTTCGCGGTTGGAGATATCTTCGAGGCCATCCCAGACAACCGTCTCTATACTGATAGAAGTGCGTCTGCCGGATACGGTAACGGTGCGACGATATCGGGCACCTTCATCGCTCTCGCTTGTGCTCAAGACTAGAAATCCACAGGATACGTTTCACAGCAGCACACAATTGTATGCAGAGACGCGCACAGTGACGCATTTTTCCCCCCAACTCAAGCCTATGCGGCACTGCACCTCAGAGGACGGCGTTAAGTTTACTGTGACCCCTGTGACCGTTATAGTCGCGGCCAGTGGTATGGCCCGATCGAGGCAAAAAAAATCAATGGGGGGAATGGGTGGATGAGCGGGTTTTCCAAGCCGGCCTTAACAGAATGGGAGGCGGCGGTCGCCTCGGAATTAAAGGGGTCCGGTTCGGAGAGCCTCACCTGGATCACGCCCGAAGGTATAGCAGTCAAAGCGCTTTATACAGAAGCTGATCTCAAAGATCTTAACCATCTTGGCTCACTCCCTGGAATTGCGCCTTTTACGCGTGGGCCGCGCGCCAGCATGTATGCCAATCGGCCCTGGACGATCCGCCAATACGCGGGTTTTTCGACGGCCGAGGAATCCAATGCCTTCTATAAGGCGAACCTCGCAGCGGGCCAGATGGGCCTGTCGGTCGCCTTCGATCTTGCAACGCACCGAGGATACGACAGCGATCATCCCCGCGTGGTGGGGGACGTCGGCAAGGCGGGGGTCGCAATCGACAGTGTCGAGGATATGAAAATCCTCTTCGACAGCATCCCGCTCGACAAGATGAGCGTGTCGATGACCATGAACGGGGCGGTGCTGCCGGTACTGGCGGGCTATATCGTCGCCGCCGAAGAACAGGGCGTGCCGGCCGCCAAACTGTCGGGGACCATTCAGAACGACATTCTGAAGGAGTTCATGGTCCGCAATACCTATATCTATCCGCCGACCCCCAGCATGCGGATCATCGCCGATATCATCGAGTATACGGCGCAGAACATGCCGAAATATAATTCGATCTCGATCTCCGGCTATCACATGCAGGAAGCGGGCGCGACGGCGGTGCAAGAACTGGCCTTCACGCTGGCCGATGGCCTGGAATATGTCCGGGCGGCTCTCTCCAAGGGCCTCAAGATCGACGAATTCGCCCCGCGCCTATCGTTCTTCTTCGCGATCGGGATGAATTTTTTCATGGAGGTCGCCAAGCTCCGTGCCGCGCGCCTGCTGTGGGCCGAGCTGATCCAGCCGTTCGAGCCGAAGAACCCGATGAGCCTCGCCCTGCGCACCCACTGTCAGACCTCGGGCGTCTCCCTGACTGAGCAGGACCCCTATAACAACGTCGTGCGCACGGCGGTCGAAGCCATGGCGGCGGTACTGGGCGGAACCCAGTCGCTCCATACCAACAGTTTTGATGAAGCGTTGGCCCTGCCGACGCCCTTCTCCGCCAAGATTGCCCGCAACACCCAGCTGATCATCGCCGAAGAGACTGGTGTGACGAAGGTCGTCGATCCGCTGGCCGGCAGCTATTACGTCGAAAGCCTGACCGCCGAGCTCGCCGATGCCGCGCGCAAACTCATCGCCGAGGTCGAGGCGATGGGCGGCATGACCAAGGCGGTCGAAATCGGCATGCCGAAGCTAAAGATCGAAGAGGCCGCCGCTCGTCGCCAAGCCGCTGTCGATCGCGGTGACGAGGTGATCGTGGGGGTGAATAAATATCGCTCTAACGAACCCTCGCCGGTCGAACTGCTGGATATTGACAATACCCGTGTACGCGAACAGCAGATAGCCCGCCTGAAGAAGATCCGTGCGGCCCGCGACGGCGCCAAGGTGCAGGCGACGCTGGATGCGCTGACCCGAATGGCGGAAACGGGCGAAGGCAATCTTCTGGCCGGCGCCATCGAAGCCACCCGCGCCCGGGCCACCGTTGGGGAGATTTCCGATGCTTTGGAGAAGGTCTATGCCCGTCACCGCGCGGTCATCCGTTCGGTGAGCGGCGTCTATGGCTCCGTCTATGACGGCGATGAAGGCTTTGCCAAGATTTGCGCTGATGTCTCCGCCTTCGCCGAGAAGGAGGGCCGCCGTCCGCGCATGCTGGTGGTGAAGTTGGGGCAGGATGGTCACGATCGCGGAGCCAAGGTGATCGCAACCGCCTTTGCCGATATCGGCTTCGATGTCGATATCGGCCCGCTCTTCCAGACGCCCGAGGAAGCCGCCCGCCAGGCAATCGAAAACGACGTGCATGTCGTCGGCATCTCCAGCCAGGCGGCCGGCCATAAGACCCTGGTGCCGGCCTTGATCCAGGCGCTGCGGGCCGAAGGCGCCGACGATATCATCGTGGTCGCCGGCGGCGTTATTCCGCCCCAGGACTATGAAGGGCTACGCGCCGAAGGTGTGGCGGCGATTTACGGGCCGGGTACCAATATTCCTGCTGCGGCGGCAGAGATTCTATCCTTGATTGAATCCGGCTGATCTGAATCGTAAGACGCGGTATTACTTGCGGTAATTGTTGAGGGCCAGAGTTTAGATTCTAGACTCTGGCCTTTTTTATTAGCCTTGCTAAAATCCACCCTGCTTGAAGCATGGGGGCGAGAATGCCGCGTCTGATGATGATCTTGGGTTTGACTCTGGTTGCCGGTGCCGCAATGGCCCAGACGCCCGACGGCCCGCCGTCCGCCAAAGGGGCGGAAGTGCGCTATCTCGCGCTTGTCAAAAACTCCCCCTGGTTCCGCGCCAATCGCGAACGGGTCGAATGCGGCCCGATCAGGGATGCCAGCGTTCGCGCGACCTGTGTCGAAAGTTTCGGTCCGCGCCCGCTGGCCCTGCCTGCCGGCTTCGTCGCCCCGCCGCCGACGCCCCAGGCGAAGAAGTGGACTGTGCCGAAGGATTGACTGTGTGCGGCTGATCTATCTGATAGATCGGTCTGGTTCATCCAAAAGTCCTGTCATCCTCGGGCTTGACCCCAGGATCTGTGTCCGATCTCTGAGTATGGAAAGATCCGCGGGTCAAGCCCGAGGATGACGAATCCGGTTTTGAACTGATCTATCCAATAGATCAGTAACCCTTCGCCATTCCCCGCAGCTTCTCCTGCATGCCCGCCGCCAGCGCATCGACGGCGGCGCGGACCTTCGAGGGCATGTGCCGGCTTTGGGGCCAGAAGGCATAGACGTCGTAATCGACGGTCCGGTAGCCCTGTAGCACCGTCACCAAAGCGCCCGATGCCAGGCGGTCGCGCACCAGCCAGCAGGGCATAGAGGCGATACCGGCGCTGGCCACGGCAGCATCGGCCAGCGATTCGATATCCTCGATCCGGATCCGGCCAGTCGTATCGACGACCTCTTCGCGGCCTTCCTCTGTCAGGAGGCGCCATCCGCGGGCCCGTCCGCTGCGGCCATAGGCCAGGCAATGGTGCCGGGCAAGATCGCCGGGCGTCTCCGGCCGGCCGTGCTGGGCGAGATAGGTGGGGGAGGCGCAGAAGACCATGCCGAAACGACCGATCTTGCGGGCGGTCAGGCCGATACTGTCGGGCAGGGGACTGATACGGATCGCCAGATCGATGCGTTCCTCGGTCAGATCGACGAAGCGGTCGGAAAGCGAGAGATCCAACTGCAGACGGGGGTGGCGGACGGTCAAATCGACCAGGATCGGCGCGACGCAATGGCGGCCCAGCTGCACGGGCGCGCTGACCCGCAGCATGCCGGTCGGTTCGGCCCGGCGGCTGTCGAGCGCGACCTCCGCCTCGGTCAATTCGGCCAGCGCGCGCTGGCAGCGCTCGAAATAGGCTTCGCCCTCGTCGGTCAGGCTTTGCTGGCGGGTGGTGCGATTGAAAAGACGGACGTCGAGCCGTTCCTCCAGCCGGGCGATCGATTTGCCGATGGCGGAGCGTGAGAGATTCATCCGCCGCGCTGCCTCGGCAAAACTGCCGGCTTCGACCGCTTCGATGAAGGCGGCAATCCCATTGAGCCGATCCGACATGTTCCGCTCCATTGTAGATATTATCTCTACAGATAAACGAAAACTGACCGCCACTGGAGAGTTAATCGCTTCGCTATCTTGCGCTCATTCAATTTGGAGAGGCGCGAGGAGCAGGCAGATGCAGCAATGGCAGTTTGGACCGGAGGGGCGGACGTCCTTGGCTTTGGCTGAGGTACCAATCCCGGAACCGAAGCGCGGGGAGGCCTTGGTGAAGGTGAAGGCCGTTTCGCTGAATTATCGCGAAATGCTGATCTTGGATGATGTCGGCTATGTCCCGCTGGGCGGCACCAAAGTGCTGGGGTCGGACATGGCGGGCGAGGTGGTGGTCTTAGGCGAGGATGTCACGCGGGTGGCCATTGGCGATCGGGTGATCGGCAATTTCGGTGGCGATTGGATCGAGGGGCCGTCGCCCCAGATGGCGCCGACGCTCGGCGGGGCCTTGCAGGGCGTGCTCGCCAACTATGTGGTCATGCCTGCGGAATGGCTGGTGCAAGCGCCGGCGAGCCTCGATGATGCCGAAGCCAGCACCCTGCCGATTGCGGCGCTCACCGCTTGGACGGCCCTAGTTGAAAACGGCGGTTTGCGGCCGGGGCAGAGCGTGCTGGTCCAGGGCACCGGTGGTGTCGCGATCTTCGCGGTGCAAATCGCGGCGGCCCTGGGGGCAGAGGTGATCGTGACCTCCAGCGAGGCCGGCAAACTGGAGCGCGCAAAGGCGCTCGGCGCCACCCATGGGATCAATCGCCGGCAGCGCCCGGATTGGGAGGCTGCCGTTCTGGAGCTCACCGGGGGGCGCGGGGTCGATCATGTGCTGGATATGGTGGGCGGCGAGAACCTTGTACGCTCGGTCAAATCCCTCGCGCAGGGCGGCCGGGTCTCGCTGATCGGCGTCATAGATGGTTTCTCCGCGACCGTGCCGCTCTTCGAGGCCTTTCAAAAACAGGCGATCTTGCAGGGCGTGATGGTCGGTCATCGCCGCTCGCTCCAAGATCTGGTGCGGGCGATTGATAAGATCGGCCTGAAGCCGGTGATCGACAGCGAGTTTGCCTTTGCCGATGTGCCGGCCGCCCTGGCGCGCTTGGCCGAAGGGGCGTTTGGGAAGATCGTCGTGCGGGTGGCTTAGCCTCCTCTAGGTCGTCACCCCGGGACTTGATCCCGGGGTCTCCTCCGGGGGCGTTTCAATGGCATCTCAGCAGGATTGGACAGGCTCTCGGAGGAGATCCCGGTGTCGAGCACCGGGATGACGAGAGTTGTTGGATGTGTGCCTGCTTGACCGGTTGCGAGTTGCTGGCTACCAAATCTCCATGTCCTTCCAGTCGTCGACCCTCACAACGTCCCGCCTGCTGCTGCGTGCCCGGACGGCCGAAGATTTCGAGGCGCAACTCGCCATCGATCTCGATCCCGCCGTGCGGCGCTTTATTCCGATGCTGGCCGCGACGCGCGAGGAGTTTGCCGAGCGGTTTTTCGCCCGCCTGACCGGTGAGCTTGCCGGCACCGGGCTCTATTGGTCGGTCGAGGAACTGGAGAGGCCGGGATTGATCGGCACGGTTTTCATCGTGCCCTATCTCGACACGTCGGATTTCGAGCTTGGCTATCGCTATGGCCCGTCCGCCTGGGGCAAGGGGTTTGCGGGCGAGGCGGCCATGGCGGCAGCGCGTTACTGGTTCGAAACTCTCCGGCGCCAGAAACTGGTTGGCGTCACCAGCGACGATAATCACGGCTCGGCCGCCGTTCTGCGCAAGGCGGGGCTGATCGAGCAGGGTCGCACCCTCTATCGCGGCTATGATGTCCGCTATTTCGAAGTGCTCGCAGGGCAGGATTGCGCCGACGGCGATTGACCCGCGCTGTCGTTCCAGCCGACCGTTCCTCCCAATAAAAATCGATGCCGGGAGGAAAAGGCACGTGTCTCTCTTCGATATCCTGCTATTGGCCGGATCGGGCCTGATTGCCGGGATGGTGAATGCCATCGCCGGTGGCGGCACCTTCTTCACCTTCTCTGCCCTGATCGCGACCGGCGTGCCGGCGATTGCGGCCAATGCCTCAAGCGCGGTGGCCGTGACGCCCGCCAATATCACCTCGACCCTTGCCTACTGGCCCGAAATCAAGCGCGATGCCCCACGCTTCAAGGTGCTGATCGTCGTCAGCGTGCTGGGCAGCCTGTTTGGTGCCTGGCTGCTGACCAAGATCGACAATGCGCAGTTCCGCGCGCTTGTGCCCTGGCTGATCTTGCTGGCAACCGCCCTCTTTGCCGGCGCGCCCTACATCAAGCGCTATACCAACCGCCACCATGCCGAAGCCGCCAAACAAGGCCCGCTGAAACGTTTCCTCGGTCGCATCTTCCAGGCAGTGGTTGCGATCTATGGCGGTTTCTTTGGCGCCGGCATGGGGATCATGATGCTGGCCGGTTTGTCGCTGACCGAGCAGGAGAGCTTCCACACCATCAATGCGCTCAAAAACCTGCTGGCGACGCTGATCCAGATTACCTGCATCGCGCTGTTCATCTTTGGCGGGCTCATTGATTGGTACGCCTGTTTTGCCGTGATGGCGGGGGCGATCGGCGGTGGCTGGCTGGGGGTAAAGCTGGGTCGCAAGCTGCCGGAAAAGGTCATCCGCTGGGTCGTCATCGGCACCGGCGCGCTGCTCACCACCGTCTTCTTCGTGCGGGGTTAAAGCCCCCGCGCGGCGATTGAGCGGCGCCGGGGCACCACGGCAAAGCCTTCTGCGAAAACGCAAGAGCGATCGGCGAAAGCTCGGATCGCGTTGAAACTCCATCGGGATTATTGCTGATGCATCGCAGTTTTCCTGATGGAGACCCTTGAATGGCCCAAGCCAAGACCCTGCTCGATCATTCGGGCGCCAAGCTGCCGGTGCATAGCCTCGCTAACGGCTTGGTACTGATCGTCGACGCCCAGCGGGAATATCGCCAGGGCCGGCTTCCTCTCGATGGCATCGATGCGGCGGCGCTGGAAGTCGCAAAACTGCTGGCGGCCGCTCGAAAGGCCGGTACGCCGATCGTGCACATCAAGCAGATGGGCAACCCGGGCGGCCTCTTCGATCCGGCCGATTTTGGCGAGTTCTTGCCCGAAGCCATGCCGATCGCCGGTGAGACGATCATCGACAAACGCCGCCCGAATTCCTTTGCCGGCACCGATCTGGAAAAGGTCTTCAAGGCCAGTGGCCGCAAGGGCATCATCCTGGCCGGCTTCATGACCCATATGTGCGTTTCGGCAACCGCGCGCTGCGCCCTTGATCTCGATATCCCGGTGACGCTGATTTCCAAGGCGACCGCGACCCGCGATCTGCCGGGTGTCGATGGCGGTACGATTGCCGCAAAGACCGTGCATGAAGCTGAACTCGCGGCCTTGGCGGATCGGTTCGTCTCGATCGCGGCTACGGTTTTGGATTTAACTCAGGCTTGAGCAGATCCGGGTCAGCCAGTCGGCGATGGTTCTGACCCGCGCGGCCTCCGCCAGATCTGGATGCAGCACCAGCCACAGCTCCCGCGTCACGCCGGTATCGGCCAGGCGCTGGAGCCCTGGTTCACCCTGCGCAAAACTATCGGGTAGGCAGGTGAGGCCCAGGCCGTCACGGCAGGCGGTGATCTGGCCATTGAGGCTGGCGAGCCGGGCGACGACCTGTCCGTCCTGCCCTGCTTCGGCAAGCCAGCGGGCATCGGGTGTCATGCCGATGCTGCTGTCCGGCAAGATCAGAGGTCGACCGGCAAGCCCCGGATGGCCGGACCAGTTCCAATCGCGGTTGGCAGCGCCATACAGCCCATAAGCGAGCGTCGCCATCCGCTTGCCCTTCAAGCCGCCTTCGCTGGGGCGGCCGAGGCGCAGCGAGAGATCAGCATCCCGGCGGGTGAGGTCGAGGGTGCGGTTATCGACGATGATTTCCAGCACTAGGCCGGGGTGCTGGGTTGCGAGATCGGTCAGGGCGGGGGCGAGCACCCGGCTGGTGATCATCTCCAGCGTGGTGAGGCGCACGGTGCCGACAGGACTGGTGTCCTGCCCGGCCAATTGCCGCTCGACACTTAAAGCTTCGGCTTCCATGGCGCGGGCGGCGGCCAGCGCGGTTTGGCCGGCGGCGGTCAGCGGCGTGCCGTCCCCGCTGCGGTCAATGAGGCGCACCCCCAACCGTTCTTCCATCGCGGCCAAGCGGCGGGCGACGGTGGATTGATCGATGCCGAGGCTACGGGCCGCGCCGGACAGCGTGCCGCCCCGGGCCAGCGCCAGCAGGGTTTTCAGATGTTCCCAGTCGAGGGAACGGCTCACGGCTTCTTGACGGTCGCGGTCTTGGGCGGCGGCGCCTTGTCGATCAGGGGCTTCAAGCCATCGACCGCGCCTTCGGCGGCAAAGAGCGCCGTCTCACCCCAGGCCTTGTCGAGGCTGCCCGACGGGATGTCATTTTCCTGGGTGACGGTGCCGATCTCGCTGCCATCGGGCTGAAACAGACCCCAGTTCAGGCGGATCGCCTGCAATTGGCCAACCGGCTTGCCGATCTCGATCTTGCCACGCACCAGCAGGGTGCCTGGGCCTTGCTTATCGGCGATGACGACACCGCGCTGCTTCAGCGTGTAATCCAGGGCCCGTTTCAGGGCGACATTGCCATCGCCCGGTGCGCCTTCGATGCTGCCGATGAAAACGCCGGTATCGAGCGGCGCCGTGGCACCGGTCGAGGCGAGCAGGGGAATGACGCGGCCGGAAATGCTCTGACCCATGCGGGCCACTTGCCCGGGGGAGGGGCGCAAGCCGGTTGCGCGCGGCACGGTCTCGCGCTGTTCCCACTGCACCTGCTTGCCGTCCGGGCCGACGAACTGCCACATCAGAGCCAGCTGATTTTCAGCCGGGCCGATGGGATAGATTTGACCGGCAGCACGCAGCAAGGCCGATCCGCGATTGCCGGTTCCGACAGCGGCGGGGATGTCGGCGGTCCGCAGGTTTTCCGCGACCGATTCGGCCAGCCCCCGGGCTAGGTCGTCGGGCAGGCCGGTCGGGACTTCGACCCAGACGCCCGTGGCATCCCGCAGCACAAGCAGCGGGTTACCCTTGTCCTCGTCGGTCGGGGCATAGGGCGCGGGCAACGGCTGACAGGCTGCAAGCAGCACAGTCAGCACCAGGGCTAAAGCATGACGCATCCGACCAACATCGCTAAAAAGATCATTGCCATCAGCATGAAGAGGTGAGGCATCGGGGTGTCCCGGTCAAGCCGTCGGCAGACAGATCGCGCTGATCTGACGGCCATAATCGCCGCCGCCGGCCAGTGTCACGCGGCGATAGCTGAAGAAATTGCCGGTGTCGGGGAGCGTGTCGGCTTCGACCCATTCAACGCCGGCGATCCGCAGCTTACCGATCTGTTTCACCAGATAGCCGGGCAGATCGAACATCGCATGACCTTCGCGTTCGGCCGGGATGAAGAATTCGACGTTAGTCTCGTCGGCTTCGATGAAGTTGTTCATGAAGTCGAGCGAAACCTCATAAGAGGCCGGTCCGATGCAAGGGCCGATGACGCAGCTGATATTGGCGCGCTTGGCCCCCAGGGCGACCATTGCTTCGACCGTGCGGGCCGGGATGCCGCCAAAGGCCCCGCGCCAGCCGGCATGGGCCGCGCCGATCACGCCGGCAGCGGCATCGGCGAACAGCAGCGGGGCGCAATCGGCCGCCAGCACGCCCAGCGCGATGCCGGGAACCTTGGTCACCAGACCATCGGCCTTGGGCGCGGCATCGGGCAACCAGGGTTTGGTCACGGTGACGACATCGGCGCTATGGATCTGATGGACGGTCAGCAGGTGAGTGGCATTGAGGTGCTTGGCGACCCGGGCCCGATTCTCGCCGACCGCGATCTTATTGTCATCCGACCCGAAGCCGCAGTTCAGGCTATCGTAGATGCCTTTGCTGATCCCGCCCTTGCGGGTGAAGAAACCATGGGGAATGCCGTTCAGCAGCGGGGACGTCAGGGGCGCAAGGCTCATCAGCGAACAAAACCAGGCAGGGGTTTCAGACCACGCGGACCAAAGGCGACCACCTTGAACAGCGATCCCATCCGGTCCTGCGCCGTGAGACGGGCAAGCCCGTCCAGGATACCGATGGAGGTTACGGTATCCGTATCGCGGGTCAAACGATCCGCGCGTTCATGAATGCCAAGCCGCTCCAGGAACAAGCCCTGTTCGACCGGCCCATGCACCTCGACCCCTTCCAGGGAAGCGGCGGCCACCACGGCCGAGAAGTCGACATGGGCGGTAAGGTCGGCTTCGCCGGGACGGGTCAGCACGGGATGGAACTTATGGCCCCGGATCGCTTGCAGAGAATCGCCCGTCGCGGGCCGGCTATAGCCGTAATCGACCAGTACGGCCGCCCCGCCCGAACGCTTGATCCGGCGGGCAATGGCGGTGGAAACGGAGCGCGCGTCGGGCGACACTTCGGCAATCGTGCCGTCGGGCGCGTTGCTGACCAGCGGCGAGAGCAGCCGGGCCAGGGCGGAGGGTGTCTCCGAGCGGCCGAAGGTAAAGCCGCCCTCTTCGGCCGAGAGCATCACCTGCCGCTCGTACCATTCGCCGCCTTCCTTCACCAATTGGTGGATCGGCAAGGCATCGAGGAATTCATTGGCGATCAGCAGCAGCGGACCGTCCGGCACGGTTTCGAGATCGTCGTGCCAGGTGACATTCTGCCCATCCAGCGCCCGGCGCTGGCGCGCGCGCAGCACGGGGCTGGTTTCAACGAGATGAATCTCGACTGCCTGATAGAAGGTCGGCACGACATTTTTGACCGCGCGCAGGGCATCGGCCATCAGGGTCCCGCGCCCCGGCCCCAGTTCGACAAGACGCACTGGCTTGGGCTGGCCGATCAGGGCCCAGAGATGGGCGCACCAAAACCCTAAGAGCTCGCCGAACATCTGCGAGACTTCGGGCGCGGTTACGAAATCGGCGGCGCCCAGGGGATCGCGGGTGCGGTAATAGCCATGCTCGGGGTGGCCGAGCGCGAGGCGCATATAATCGGCAACCGTGATCGGCGCCTCGGCTAGGCGCCGTTTTAGCAGATTTTCAAGGGGCGTAAGGGCGGTCACCGCGTCGCCGTCTTGGCCGCCGGCACGGGCTTGGCCGGGGCAAAGGACCCTTGCAGCGCCTGACGGACGATAAAGGCACCCACGGCGATCATCGGCAGCGACAGCAGCTGACCCATGGAGAGGCCGCCGGCGAGATATCCCAAGAAACTGTCGGGCTGGCGGAAGAATTCACCGATGAAGCGGGCTACGCCATAGCCGGCGAGGAAGGTGCCGGAAATGACGCCGGGATATTTGCGATAGCCCTTCTTTTCCAGGACCAGCAGCACCAGGAACAGGATCAACCCTTCCATCGCAGCCTGATAGAGCTGGCTCGGATGGCGCAGCAGCTGGTCCTTGTCGCTCGGGAAGATCATTGCCCAGGCGACGTCGGTCGTGCGGCCATAAAGCTCGCCATTGATGAAATTCGCGATGCGCCCGAGGCCAAGGCCGATCGGCACCACGGCGCAGACGATATCGCCCAGCCCAAAGACCGGCAGCTTCTTGACCTTGGCGAAGAGGATGATCGCCAGGATCACGCCCAAGGCCCCGCCATGGAAGGCCATGCCGCCTTCCCACACCTTGAAGATATCGAGCGGTGCTTCGGTCAGGTAATAGACCGGCTTGTAGAAGAAGACGTACCCAAGACGCCCGCCCAGGATGACGCCGAGGGTCGCATAGGTGACAAAATCCTCCATCAGCCCCGGCGTCCAACCGAAGGACCGGTCGGCTTTTGCCGCCAGCTTCTTGGCGTACCACCAGCCGAGCAGGATGCCGACGATATAGGCCAGCGCGTACCAACGGATGTCGAAGGGACCGAATCCTAAGAACGGGCCGAAGGAGACGGCCACCGGACTGAAGTTCGGGAAGGGCAGGGCAAGGAACATCGAAAAAGCTTACGCTCGCATCAGAGATAGGGATCTTCGGCGGCAAGATACTCTTGCACGTAGCGCGCCACGCCGGCTTCCAGCGGTGTCATCTGGCGGTCGTATCCGGCGGCGCGCAGACGGTCCAGCGAGGCTTGCGTGAAGTATTGATATTTGTCGCGGATTTCGACGGGCGTGTCGATGTATTCGATACTGGGAGTCTTACCAAGGGCTGTATAGACCGCGCTCGCCAGATCCTTGAAACTGCGCGCGCCGCCCGATCCGACGTTGAAAAGACCCGACACCTCCGGGTGTTCCAGCAGCCACAGCATCACATCGACGACATCGCCGACCCAGACGAAATCCCTAAGCTGCCCGCCGTCTTGATAATCGGGGCGGTGGGAGCGGAAAAGCTTGGCAGTTTCGCCGGCGGCGGCGCGCGGGAAGATATGCCCGACGACGCTCTTCTGGCCGCCCTTGTGATATTCGTTCGGGCCATAGACGTTGAAGAATTTGAGGCCGGCCCATTGCGGGGGCTTCGGCTCATCGCGGCTGATCAGGCGGGCGATGCGGCGGTCGGTTGCGTGTTTCGACCAGCCATAGGCATTGAGCGGCTGGAACTTCGCGAGATCCTCTATCTCGGCACTATCCTCGAAGCCTTGCGCGCCATCGCCATAGGTTGCGGCGGACGAAGCATAGATGAACCGGGCACCGCGCCAGGTGCACCAGTCCCAGAGCTTCAGCGTCAGGCGGAAATTGCTGTCATTGATGAGATCCGCGTCCGTCTCGGTGGTCGCGGAGATCGCGCCCAGATGGAAAACCGCGTCGATTTCGGCCGCGTGATCGTCGAGATAAGCAAAGGTTTCTTCGGGCGGGATCACCGCCACCAGCTCGCGCTTGGCGATATTGCGCCATTTGTCATCACTGCCGAGGCGGTCGATCACCACGAGATCGTGATAGCCCTTGGCTTCGAGGCCAGCCAGAAGATTGGAGCCGATAAAGCCGGCGCCCCCGGTTACGACGATCATGCGGATGAGCCCCTCGATCCTTGTCCGCGGCCGTTATAGGACGCCCACACTGTTCGCCACAAGGGGCTGGCGCATACGCGCGCGGCGTGCATACTGAGGCCAAGTTCCCGCATTATTCGACAAGCCAGGACGTTCCACTGTCTGTCGCCACGCGAAGAAACCGGGAGAAATGCGGTTCTTTGGCAGGATGGACGATGAGCGACGTAAATACAGCGAGTACTTCTGATGCGACCCAGCATCGGCTGGGCTATGACGGGCGTGGCGGTGACATCGCCAAGATTGCCCTCTGGAACGGGTTCCTGACGCTCATCACACTCGGCATCTTCCGCTTCTGGGCTAAAACCCGGATGCGTCGTTATGTCTGGAGCCGTTTCAGCCTCGATGGCGACCGGGTCGAATATACCGGCACCGGCGGCGAGCTGTTCAAAGGCTTCCTGGTCGCGTTCGGCCTGTTTCTCTTGTTTTTCGTTCCGCTGCAGATCGCGATTGCGATGGTAGGGCCCTTTTCCTGGGTCGCCGGGGCTTTACAGGCGGTTTATGTGGTCGTGACCCTGCTGCTGGTCAGCATCGCGCCCTATTTTGCTCAGCGTTATCGCCTGACCCGTACCCGCTGGCGCGGTATCCGCGGCGGTCTGCATGGCAAGCCTTTGAGCTATGCCGGCATGGTGCTGGCCTATGGGCTTGTGACTCTCATTACGCTGGGCATCGCTTATCCAATCGGCTCGCTGGCCAAGCAACGTTATCTTTGGAACCACAGCCGGATCGGCACGGCTGATATCACCTGCGATGCCAAGGTCGGGCGGGCGTGGATGCCATGGCTGGCGCAATATGCCTGCTGGGTGGCGCTGGCGGTGTTCGCCGTTTTGCTGGGCAAGGCGACGGGTGCTGGGAGCGGTATCGCCGAAGCGATGGACGGCAGTCTTGCCGATTTCGAGTTGAAGCGTGGCTCGCCCCTGGCGATCGGGATCTGGATCATCGGGCTCATCGTCGCCCTGGTGGCCGGTAGCTTCTGCGCCATCGCCTATAATCTGCGCGAGCTTCGCCAAATCCTCAGCGGCATGAAGATCGCCGATGTGCAACTGCAGTCGACGCTGAAAGCGCGCTCGATGATTTGGCGCATTATCGTCGTCGCCCTGGTGCAGGTGCTGACGCTGGCAGCTTTGTTCGGCGTTTTTGCCGTCATTGCTTTGGCATCGGCTGGTATCGGCTCTGACAACGTGCTGGTGCAGTTCATTCCCTTGCTTGCAATCGTGCTGTTGCCCTTCATTTCGGTCATTGTGATCGCCATCTTCTGGACGAATCCGCTCTATCGGACGATCGCGTCGACCACGGTCCTGATCGGTGCCATCGATATGGCGACGATTGGTCAGAATACGGATCCGGCCCCGACACGGGGCGAGGGGCTTATGGAATTGTTTGCTGTCGATGGCTGATGGGGTATTGCCGGTCTACCGGTTTTTCGACGGCGAAATTGCCGTTCCACGCGATGTTTGGGCGGTTGTCGATGCGACGGCCATCAATCTGATCGATATCCACACACGCCACGAACGGGCGCGCTGGCCTAGGGCGGAAGTGCGCTCGGTTCCTGCGGCCTCCAAGGCTGACCCGGTGTGCCTGACGCTCGGTAATCATTCGCCAGCGAGATTGATCGCGGATAAGGAGCTGCTGGTCGCCTTGGGCAAGGTCCCCGCTGTCGGTGGCACCTTGGCTGAAAAAGGACGGGCTTTCGGCTGGGTCGGCGGGCTCGTGGCACTTGGCGTTGCGCTTTATTTTGGCTTGCCGCCGCTGGCGCGTTTTGTCCTGGTGCCGCTGATCCCAGCCAGCTTTGAAAGCGGTCTTGGCGTCAGTGTCGAAGAGCAGATGGTCGATGTGATGAAGCGCATCCGCGGCGGTACGGGCAAGCGCTGCGCCGATCTGACGACCTCGTCCGAACTTGCCGCCATGGCGGTTCCGCTGGGGGAGGCTGCGAAGCTCGACCCGCCTCTGCAATTGGCCGTCTATGACATCCAGCTGCCGAATGCCTTTGCGCTGCCGGGCAATCGGGTGGTGGTGACGCGCGGCTTGCTGGAGCGCTTGCATAGCAGCGATCAGGCGGCCGGCGTGATTGCCCATGAGGTATCGCATCTCGAAACTCGCGACCCCATGACCGGACTGATTGCCAATCTCGGCTGGCAGGCGATTTTTGGCGCCCTCTTAGGACAGGGCACGGGCGGCGGGATCACCCAGCATCTGCTGACGAGCGCCAATAGCCGCGAGGTCGAGAACCGGGCCGATGCCGGCGGGGTACGTTTGCTGCAGTCGATCGGCTGGCGCCAGACGGGGCTTGCCGATGCTTTGGAGCGCATCGATGACCGCAAGGGCGATGGTGGTTTCAACTACCTCGCCAGTCACCCCGCAACTGCCGAGCGCAGGGCGGCGCTTTCTGCAGCGGGGGATGGAAATTCAGCGCCGCCCGCTGATTACACAATTCTGCAAAAATTATGCTCTTAACTGCGTGATCAGACAGTCTGCTTGTCGTAATGCTTGCGTCGCAGCAAACAGAGCGCCATGTTTGGTTAACGAACTACATGGTCGAGGGGATTTATCATGATCGGTCAAGGCCGTTTGTTTGAAGACATGAGCAAGGTCGCGGGCGGCGCCATGGGTGCGCTGTCGGGCCTGCGGGGCGAGGTTGAGACCATGATCAAGGCACGGGTGGAGAAGGTCGCGACCGAAATGGGCCTGGCCCGTCAGGACGAACTGGACGCCGCGCTCGCCATGGCCTCGAAGGCCCGCGATGCTGAAGAAGCGATGGCCGATCGTCTGGCTGCCCTGGAAGAAAAGGTCGGCGAGCTGGAAGCCAAATTGGCGACCAAAGCCCGGGCCAAATCCAAGGATGGCGCTGGTAACGACGGGGCAGCATAGCCTAATTGCACTTGCGTGGGCGGGGGTGTTCAGCTATCACGCCCCGTCCAAACTCCCGCCAATGCGACTTGTCGCCAGGTGGGTTTTCTGGCAATCTTCGACCATGTGGTGGATGGTCGAGGATCTGACCACAAGATATCGCTACGGTTACGGTGCCCAGCTGCCCCGTAGCAACGCTTCAAGGAGGCGAAGGCCATGACGACAACCGGAGTAGAGACAGGCCAGGAACTGCCTGCCAATCCGCTCGACATCGTCGAGGAGATCATTGCCGCGAACGATTGGCCTTTTGACCGCGCTTCCGATGACGAACTGGTCGCCGAATCGCGTGGTCGCTGGTGCGACTACCGCCTCTTCTTCGTCTGGCGCGACGATGTCTCGGCTTTGCATGTCTCCTGCGCTTTCGATCTGAAGGTTCCGCAGACCCGCCGCCGGGAAGTCAATGACCTGCTCTCGCTTCTGAACGAGAAGCTCTGGATCGGCCATTTCGATATTACCGCCGAAGAAGGCATGCCGGCCTTCCGCCATACGCTGCCCCTGCGCGGTCTGCCCGCCGGCGCCAGCGTCGAGCAGCTTGAAGATGTGGTGGATGCCGCGCTGACCGAGTGCGAGCGCTTTTACCCCGCCTTCCAGTTCGTCGTCTGGGGTGGCAAGAGCGCACAGGAGGCCATGGAGGCCGCCCTGTTCGAAACCATCGGCGAAGCCTAAAGTTTAAGGCCTAACCTCCTCAAGGGAACTTCGAATGTCTTTGGGTGCAGTGCTGCTTGTCGGGTGTGGCAAGATGGGCGGCGCGATGGCGCGCGGCTGGCTGAAAGCCGGGGTGGAGCGCATCGTGATCGTCGAGCCCCATCCGGCGGCAATCGGCGAGGATCTGATCGCCAGCCCCAAAGTCACCGTCGGCCCGACGGTCGAAGCCCTCAGCGTCGAGATCCCCCAGACAATCGTCCTAGCCGTGAAGCCGCAGATGATGGCGGCAGCCCTCGAACAATTGGCGCCGAAACTGGCCGCCGGTTCGCTGGTGGTGACGATCGCCGCCGGCAAGGTGATGGCCTTCTATCGCCAGTATCTGCCGAACGTGGCTTTGGTGCGCGCCATGCCGAACCTGCCGGCCGCGATCGGTAAGGGCATTTCGGTCGCCGTCGCTGGGCCAGAAGTCACGCCCGCGCAGAAGGCCGAAGCCGAAGCGCTGCTGACGGCCTGCGGCGAGGTGGGTTGGGTGCCGGACGAGCCACTGCTGGATCCGGTTACAGCCCTCTCGGGCGGTGGTCCCGCCTATGTCTTCAATCTGGTGGAAGCCATGACGGCCGCCGGTATTTCGGCCGGTCTCGATGCCGATCTCGCCATGCGGCTGGCCCGCAATACCGTTGCCGGCTCTGGCGCGCTGCTCGATGAATCCGATCTACCGGCCGCTACTCTGCGCGAAAATGTCTGTTCGCCCGGCGGCACCACGATTGAAGCGATCAAGATCCTGCGGGCCGAACCCGGCCTTGAGGAACTGATGACCCGCGCGATCGCGGCGGCCTCGGCCCGCGCGACCGAACTCGGCAAGCTTTAGTCCTTAAGGCCGTTCCATGGAGAACCATGAAGCCATCGCCCGGGTGCGCGCCGCGCTGGCCGCATCCAACGTCGAGGATCGCATCCGCATTTTCGAACAGCCGGCCCGTACCTCTGTCGAGGCTGCCGAAGCCCTGCAATGTGGGATCGCGCAGATCGCCAAATCCATCGTCTTCCGTGGGCTCGACGATCGGCCGGTCCTGGTGGTCGCGAGCGGGGCTAATCGGGTAGACGAGGGTAAGGTCGCAGCACTGTTAGGCTATAGCCTCGGTAAGGCCAATGCAGCTTACGTGCGGGATGTCTCGGGCTTTGTCATCGGCGGGGTTTCCCCCATCGGTTGGCTCTCGCAGGCGACGGTGTTGCTCGACCGCGATCTGCTGGCACTCGGCGATTGCTGGGCGGCGGCTGGCCATCCCAATGCGATGTTACGCCTGACCAGTGCCGAACTCATCAGCCTGACGGGCGCGCCGTCCGCCGATATCGCCGCCTAAAACTCAGCCGTGACTAATTACGCCCGGGCGTTGACGCGGCCCCGGCAACGGGCGCAAGCTCCGGTCCTGCCTTTTCGCGACTAAGCCAGCTTCCAAAGAGGAGTGCCGATGTCCGATCCAAGCGATCAGATCCGTCTGGCTGCGGCCGAGGTATTTGCCGCAGAGGGATGGCATCCCCCCGCCTGGCAGGCCGTGGCTGACCGCGCCGGTGTGCCGCTTGCCGATGTCTTTGCGCTTTATCCCGATATGCCGGCCCTGCTGCGCGACTGGCATGCCTTGGCCGATCGCGCAATGTTGGCCGACCTCGGGCCCGATGAAACCCAAGGCCCGGATCATGATCGGCTGTTTGCCTTGCTGATGCGGCGTTTCGATGCCTTGGCGCCCTTCCGGGGGGCACTCAAATCCCTGACCGATACCAAGGGGGGATTAGCGTTTCTGCTGGTGCCGCTCGCCCCGTTGATGGAACGCTCGATGCTCTGGGCGCTGGAGGCCGGCGGGCTGTCGACCAATCCTGTTCGGGATCTTTATCGCGCTGCTTTGCTCGTGGCCGCCGATGCCGCGACCTTCAGAATCTGGCGTCTGGATGAGAGCGAAGATCTGGGTGCGACGATGAAAGAACTCGACCAACAGTTGAAACGTATTGCACGCATGCCGAGTTTTGTGCGACGCAATATGGGACTTGACGCCCAATCGGGGGCTACGGCATAGTGCCGCCATGTTGCGTTGCAGCATAATCAGAATGCCACTTAAAGGGGAGAAGCGTCGTGGTGAACGCACCGGGTAATCCGTTCAAGGATTTCGATTTCTCGAAGATGGACTTCGGCAAGCTGCTGACCGACATGAAGGTCCAGGTGCCGGGTATCGATGTCGATGCGCTGGTTCAGGCGCAGCGCCGTAACATCGAAGCCGTGACCCAGGCCAATCAGCTGGCTGTCGAAGGCATGCAGGCTGTCCTGCGCCGCCAGTCGGAAATCATGCGCCAGACGGTCGAAGAGACCCAGGCCGCTTTGCGCGATGCCATGACCCAGGGTGCGCCCGATGCCAAGATCGTCAAGCAGGCCGACTTGGCCAAGGTGACCTTCGAAAAGGCGCTCGCCAACCTGCGCGAGCTCGCCGAGATCGTCACTAAGTCGAACCAGGAAGCCGCTGACGTGATCAACAAGCGCTTTTCGGCCAGCATCGACGAGCTGAAGACCCTGATCAAATCCAAGTAGGTTTCTGCCCGTTATTTGAATGGGCATGAAGAGCTTGAAAAAGGACGGCCGAAAATCTTCGGTCGTCCTTTGTTTTTTAGAAATGTTTTAATCAAAGGTTCATCAATGGCGCTCTAGATTTCGCACCTGCGTTAAGCTTCCAAATTTCGGGATCTGGTATATGCGTATCGGTGTGCGTGGCCGGTTGTGGGCGGCTATTGGTATGATTTCGCTACTGCCGTTGGTCGGCGCTTCGGTTGCCGAATATGCCTTCGAGCGATTCAGTTCGGCCCTGGGCGATATCACCGATCAACAATTGCCGCAGATCGAGCAGGCACTGCTGCTGTCGGTCGAAGGCGAGCGGCTGGTGGGGCTCGGCCCGACCCTGATCCAGACGCCGCCAGCCCAGCACAAGGATCTGCTGGCTCAGGCCGATAAGAGCTTCGAAACCTCCAAACAGCTGCAAGCGCAGCTGAAGGATGGCGGAGCCGAGGATGTCGCTATCGACGCCATGGCTTCCTTCTTCGAAGATGTGCGCCGCAACCTGACCCAGATGTCGCAGTTCGCGATCAGCATCGACCAGCGCCGCGCCGCGCTGGCAGACTTGATCAAAGAGGCCGACCAGGCCGCCCAAGCCAGCAGCGCTAGTGCCGAGAGCATCGTCAATCCGAACACCGCGTCGATCCTGCGCGAAACCGGGGCGCAGATTGCGACCCAGGTGATGGCCGTGCCGTTTGAAACCGATCAGGATTGGCTCGATCAGCGCAAGGCGACCACCAAGAGCTATTACGCGCTGCTGGAAAGTCAGCTCGGTAAAGAGGCCGCCGCCGCTACGGCGCTGGCGCAATGGAAGGGGATCCTGCAGAAGGATCCTTTCAGCCAGCGTCAGCAGATGCTGCTGGATCAGGAGGATCTGGCGCTCCAGCTTGGCAGCAATCAGTCGCTGGCCGATCAGATCCGCAGTCGCACCCAGGCGATGGTGCAGTCGAACCGCGATGCCGTGCGGGCGGCTGGCCACGCGGCCCACGACCTGATCGATGCCAGCCGCCTGCAACTGGGTGTCATGGCGCTGGCGGCTTTGATCGCGGCCGTCCTAATCGCCTGGCTCTATGTCAATCGCTCGATCATCCGGCGTCTGCTGGGGGTCGAGGCTGCGATGCGGCGCCTGGCCGATGGCGATCTGAGCGTCGAGGTGAAGCCGGTCGGTAATGACGAGCTGTCGGCCATGACCGCGACGCTTCAGACTTTCAAAGACAATGCCCTGGCGGTTGAGCGGTTGCACGCCGAACAAGCGGCGCAGGAAGCGCGGGCGGCCGCAGAACAGCGCGCGGCCCTAAATAGCTTGGCCGATGATTTCGAAGGGTCGGTCAGCAAGCTGGTGGGCGAGGTGGATCAGGCCGCAACCTCCGTCAGTGGGGCGACCGACGATCTGGCCGGCGCCGTTTCCATCACCCGTACACGCGCCGAAGCGGTGACCTCGGCCTCCGATCAAGCAACCGATCATGTGCAAGCCGTGGCAGCAGCGGCCGAGCAGCTGTCGTCCTCGATCGCTGATATCGGCCGTCAGGTGCAGCAGGCGGCGGAAATCTCCCGCCGTGCGACCGACACGGTCGGTGTCAGCCGGTCTCAGGTCGATGTGTTGGCTGAACAGGCGGGTCGCATTGGGTCAGTCGTCGGGCTGATCACCGAGATCGCGAGCCAGACAAATCTTTTGGCCTTAAACGCGACCATTGAAGCGGCACGGGCAGGGGAGGCCGGCAAGGGCTTTGCCGTGGTGGCCTCCGAAGTGAAGTCGCTGGCGACCCAGACCGCCAAGGCGACCGACGAGATCCGTGCGATGATCGATGCTATCACCCATGAAACGGGCCTTGTCGTTGGATCGATCAGCGAGATCGCCGGCATCATCTCCGAGGTCAGCAACGTCTCGACCATGATCGCTGCGGCCGTCGAAGAGCAGAATGTTGCGACCGCTGAAATTGCCCGCACGGCGCAGGATGTCGCCGGCGCCACGGTCAAGGTGAATGCCAATATCCGCGATGTGACCGATGCTTCCGACCAAGCTGCTGGCGCCGCCAGCAGCCTCAGCAGTGCGTCGGGGATGCTCGACCATGCCTCTGTCAGTTTACGCGATGAAGTTCAGCGCTTCCTAAGGACGGTGCGGGCGGGTTAATGTCCCGTCCGTGCATCGATTAATTCTAATTGCTATATCGACTGTCCTGATCACCACCGCACAGGTGATGCTGATCGGACCCACGCCGGCCCATCCGGGAAGCCCTCTTGGGCCGGCTGGGTGGGATATTGGCTTTTCGGCGGCTTTCCTGGTCGCCTGGATGGTGCCGGTCTATGCGAGCTTGTGGATGCTGCGCCGCTGGATCATGAGAACGAAAGCGGACTAGCGGTAATACCGCCGGCACGCTATATCAGCGGGCATGTCCGAACATGCTCCCACTTCGCTGCCGCCCTATGTTGCCGGTCTTAATCCGGCGCAACGCCAGGCGGTTCTGACGACCGACGGCCCGGTACTGGTGCTGTCGGGGGCCGGAACCGGCAAGACCCGGGTGCTGACCACCCGGATCGCCCATCTGATTGCGACCCGCAAGGCTTGGCCTTCGCAGATCCTGGCGGTGACCTTCACCAACAAGGCTGCGCGCGAGATGCGCGACCGTATTGCCGCTCTGGTCGGCCCGGTGGCGCAGGATCTTTGGCTCGGCACCTTCCATGCGCTGGCCGCCCGGATGTTGCGCCGTCATGCTGAAATGGTGGGGCTGCGGTCCAACTTCACGATCCTCGATACCGACGATCAGCTGCGCCTGCTGAAACAATTGCTGGTGGCGGCAGAGATCGACGAGAAGCGCTGGCCGGCAAAAGCCATCCTGGGGGCGATCGAACGCTGGAAGGACAAGGGGCTGACGCCGGAGAAGCTGGGGTCGGATGCCGGCGGCGAAATGGCGGGTGGGCGCCTAGTGCAGCTTTATGCTGAATATCAGGAGCGTTTGCGGACTCTGAATGCCTGCGACTTCGGCGATCTGATGTTGCATATGGTGGCGCTGATGCAATCGGCGCCAGACCTGCTGCGCGAGTATCAGCAGAAGTTCAAATATCTGCTGGTCGACGAATATCAGGACACCAATACCGTCCAATATCTCTGGCTGCGGCTCTTGGCCCAGGGACACAAGAATCTCTGCTGCGTCGGTGATGACGATCAGTCGATCTACGGCTGGCGCGGGGCGGAGATCGATAACATCCTGCGGTTCGAGAAGGATTTTCCGGGCGCCGCGATCGTGCGTCTGGAACAGAACTATCGCTCCACCCCCCATATCCTGGCCGCGGCCTCGGGCCTGATTGCCAATAATGCCGACCGGTTGGGCAAAACCCTTTGGACCGATATGACCGAGGGCGAGAAGGTCCGGGTCAATGGTGTGTGGGATGGGCCGGAAGAAGCCCGCACCATCGGCGAGATCATCGAAGATCTGCAGCGTGAAGGCCATTCGCTGGCGGAAATCGCGATCCTGATCCGGGCTGGCTTCCAGACCCGCGAATTCGAAGAACGTTTCCTCACCCTCGGTATGCCCTACAAGGTCGTCGGCGGCCTGCGGTTTTATGAGCGCGCCGAAATCCGCGATGCCGTCGCCTATCTGCGGGTCGTGGCCCAGCCGGACGATGATCTGGCGCTGGAGCGCATCATCAATACGCCGCGCCGGGGGCTTGGCGACACGGCCTTGGCCAATCTGCGGCGGATATCGCGGGCGCTCGGCAGCTCGCTGATGACTACGATGTCGCAAGTGATCGGCACGGACGAGCTCAAGACTGCCCCTCGCAAAGCGGTAACAGGTTTGGTTAATGATTTCGACCGTTGGCGCACCTTGGCTGCCGGTGTTCCGGCCCAGGAGCTGGTCGAAACTATTCTGGAAGAGTCTGGCTATACTGATATGTGGCGCGCGGATAAATCTCCTGAAGCCCCCGGCCGACTCGATAACCTCAAGGAACTGGTCCAGGCGGTCGGCGAGTTCGAGACCCTCGAAGGGTTTCTCGAGCATGTCTCTTTGGTGATGGAAAACACCACCGAGACGGGTTCGGAGCAGGTCACCCTGATGACCATGCATGGCGCCAAAGGTCTGGAGTTCGATACGGTTTTCCTGCCTGGATGGGAGGAGGGGGTATTTCCCAGCCAGCGCTCGCTTGATGAAACAGGCTCGCGCGGCCTCGAAGAAGAGCGCCGTCTAGCTTACGTTGGCTTGACCAGGGCTCGTAAGCGTGCATATGTCTTCCACGCCGCCAATCGGCGGATCCATGGTCAGTGGGTATCTTCGGTTCCGTCGCGTTTCTTGGCCGAATTGCCGCCTGATCATTTGGAAGAAGAGAATGTAAACGGGTTGGTTGGCACCCGCGCGGCGATGCGTGACAGCGGCTTTGATTGGCAGGTTCCGACCGCCAATGCCTGGACACCGCGCAGGCAGCAGGTGCAACCCGTTACTGTAACGGCGAGTGTTACCCAAGTAGCGGCGCGGAAAAGTGCAAATGTTTCTGTAGGCGATCGTGTCTTTCACCAGAAATTCGGTTATGGAAGTATTACGCGCGCCGACGGAGATAAATTAGAAGTTGCATTTGAGGTCGCCGGCCTAAAAAATGTGCTCGCCGGGTACGTGGAAAGGGTTTCTTAACCAATCGTCTCGGCGGTATAGTGGCCACGATTGCGTCAAGATCGTCGGTCGTTTCAAGGGGGAAGAGAGCTCGGAATGTTGTTGCGGCCTGGACCCGCTGCCACCCGCACTAAGGTTCGCGATAAGCGAATCGAGCACCCGTGGCTATGGATCGATCTCAATGAGACGCGTTATTCGACGCGTCTTTGGTCGCCCTCGCGTTTCATCATGGATGTCCTCGACAAGCGTCTGGTTCAGGATCAGGAATTCTGTGCGGTCGCGCGCCTGGAAGGCGTGCCCGACGTTTTTCTGATGGATAGCGTCGTCACGATGCATGACCGCAAGAATTCCAAGATGGCGGTCAATTACGAGATGTCGAGCCCGGAAGCCTCCAAGCTGATGCTCGACATCTATCAGGAAAGCAAGAATACGACCGACGACGAGGGGAAGACCCGTCCGCTGCCGAACCTTGAGTTTTCGGTTGCCTATAAGTCGCTGAATTGGTCGCTGACCGGCTTCATGATCGGCAATTTCACCGGCAATGTGCAGATCGGCCAGACCTTCAATGGCCTGGTCCGTCTGCCCAAGACCCAGCGCACCGGCGGCTTCCGCGCGCAGGCCGTGCGGTATCAGGAAAACGTCCAGGGCCTGGGCTGCCGCTTCCTCGAAATGAGCCAATCGCTGTTCGATATGCTCGAATATGCGTTGAAACGCAGCGAAAACCCGTAAAGAGTGCTGGCTGTTTCGTCAGCCAAGCAAGCGTTGGGTTTCCTTTATGACCGAATATAAGATCGAGCTCGTCATCCGTGGCTCGCAGGTGAATGCGTTCGGCGAGGCTTTGGATCCTCTGGCCGATGCCATCGCAGCCTTCGAAATCGTCCCTGGCGGCGATTGGCGGATGGAAGCCTATTGCGTTTATGAGCCCGATGCCGACGCGGTGAAACAGGCCCTGATGGCCGTGGCCGGCGCTTTCAAGATCGGTCTGCCCGCCTATCATATCGCGCCGCTGCCGCCCAAAGACTGGCTGGCCGAAAACCGTCAGAGCTTCCCGCCGCAGGGCCTCGGGCGCTATTTCATCTATGGCTCGCATTTCGAAGGCAAGGTGCCGCCCAGCCGTGTTGGCCTGCTGGTGGATGCCGCGACCGCCTTTGGATCGGGCGAACATGAAACGACGCGCGGCTGCTTACAGTCGATCGACCTGATCGGCAAGCGTAAGAAGCCTAAGCGCACCCTCGATGTTGGCTGCGGCTCGGGCATTCTGGCTATGGCTATGGCCAAAAGCTTCCGTCACGCCGTCATTGCCAGCGATCTGGATCGTGAAAGCGTGCGTGTCGCCCGTGAGAACGCCTTCCTGAATAAGGTGCACAAGCTTGTGCGCGTTGAACATGGCGCCGGCTACCGCGTGCCGGCCATTCGCGCGAAGCGTCCCTATGATCTGATCGTCGCCAATATCCTCGCTCGTCCACTTTGCATGCTGGCCAAAGACCTGAAGGAAAACCTAGCCCCCGGTGGCCATGCGATCCTCTCGGGCTTGCTTAATCATCAGGAAGCCATGGTACTAGCCGCTCACCGCGCCCAGGGCCTGCGCCTCGTGCAGCGGTTCCAGCGCAAGGGCTGGTCGGCCCTGATCCTGGCCCGCACCAAGGCCTGAGATAAGCAATGATCGAGACCGTCTTCGCCCCGGTTGCCCAGGCGATATCCTCCGGGAAGATCCCCGGTGCGGTGCTGGGCATCCTGGGGAAGGACGGGACGCGTCATATCCAACATGCCGGCGCTGCGCAGCTGGTGCCGAACCGGCGCGAGATGACGGACGATAAGATCTTCGATCTCGCGAGCCTGACCAAGGTGCTGCTGACGACCCCGGCGGTTCTGCGTCTGGTCGCCGAAGGGCGGATCGATCTTGATGATCCGATCAGCACCGCGATCCCCGATCTCTATCAATATGTCGCCGGCCACGCGCTGCGGAAGATTACCGTCCGTCAATGCCTCTCGCACCAAAGTGGCCTACCGGCGGTCGAGCCGATCTATACCTGGGGCTCCAACCCGGACACCCTAAAAGCCCTGGTCCTGCAGAAGGATTGGGCGCTGGGGGCCAATGTCTATTCGGATATCAATTTCATCTGGCTCGGCCTGCTGGTCGAACGGCTGACCGGCAAAAGCCTGCGCGATCTGGCGGTCGAGGCGGGCTTCCAAGCCGGTGCACCAGTGGATCAGGCGGTTGCGACCGAGCATTGCCAATGGCGCGGCCGCGTGATCTCGGGCGAGGTGCATGACGAAAACGCCTTCTCGCTCGGCGGAATCTCTGGCCATGCCGGTCTGTTCGGCACCGTTACCCAAGTGCTGGATGCGGCCGACGCTATCCTCAAAGGCATTTGGCTGCCCAAAGCGGCTCTGGCCGCGATGGTCGAACCGCAGAGCGAGCAGCGGGCGCTGGGCTGGGAGCGCCGCTATGCCGGCTGGACCGGCGGGTCGCTTTGTTCGCCCCGCACCATCGGCCATACCGGCTTCACCGGCGTCGGCCTCTGGATCGATCTGGAGCGTGGCCATGCCTGGACCCTGCTGACCAATCGCGTGCATCCTTCCCGCCATTTCGACAGTGGCATCATGCCCCTACGACGGGCGGTCGGAAATCTGGCCGCAGCGGTGCTGGGTTAGTCCCCGAGCAGCATAAAGACTTCGCTATCGGTCAGGGGTTGCCGAGGAGGGGGTGGTTGCCGAATGATTTTCGGCTCCAGCCCCTTATCGGTTTGTCTAAGTTCGATCTTCTGAGGTTTGAAGCGCTGAAAGAGATACTTCTGCGCTCGCTGCGGTATGGTGAATTGGCGTTTCCCCACCGTCAGTTCGGACTGCGCCAATTCCAGCTTGTCGATATCGATGCTGGCGACGGTGTCACTTCCCGGACCATTGACGATATAGCGCGCTCCGCCTTCGAGTTGGGCTGAGAATTTGAAGGGTATACCAAATACGTCGCCCGTGATTTCCTTCAGCGTGACCTTGCCGCTGATGGAGAGGTTTCGTTTCTTTGCGGTTCGCAGCTTGTTCAAGAAAAACGGGGTGTAGCTCGACCAATCGGTCAAGCCATCGATTTCGCCCAATAGGTCGATGGTGCCGCCCCCAATATGCAGGGCCGCGACCGGCTCATCCTCGATGCCATACTCATACCGTTTCAGAAGATCTTTGGGTCGGATAAAGCTGAAATCATCGATCTGACCCTTGGTTCTGATCGTCGTTTTCTGCCCTTTGCCCGAGATGTGGGTCACGAATTTTGCGTTGAGCCACAGGCTGGCCGCGAACACCAATCCGCATTGCTGGTATTGCGAAAAACTGTGCAGATGGCTGAAGCGATAACCCACTTCCTTGCTGCTGCGACCAAAGGGCAGGTGATGGATGGTACTGACCAGCTTGCTGATGGTGTCGGGCTTTTGTTGATCCCATTGGATCTGGGCCGACAAAGGGTTCCAGAAGGAATAGTCCGTCGTGGTGGTGAGGGAAGATTGAACCTCGGCATCGAGATAAGGCTCGATGGTCAACGGTTGGCTCAAAAGAGATCGCATCAGATAGGCGGTGCCCATCTTGCGAGGGTAATTAATGAGACCATCCCAGCGGGAATGTTCCTCGTTCATCCAGATCCCCAGCAGCGAATCGATGGGATCTTCATCATAGGAAACCGGCCAAGAGGGTTGGCCTCCCCGCTGAACAAGGCGTGGGACGTGCACAAGGCTTGAGGAGCGCTGCCCTGGCCTCTTGCAGACAGGGCAATTCACCAGGAGAGGAGGGAAGTAAACAAACTTCTCCTCGCAGTTTGTGCAGTAATCGAACATATACCCTCCGCCACGTATCCTAATGATCAGTATACAACCATTAGGGTCTATGGCGGAGGGGGATTCTAGCTTTTAGAGACGGGTGGCCGTCGCTTTAAGCCGGCAGATCGGCCAGCAGGACCGAAGCGTCACCGGCAGCAGTAAGCTTCAGGACATCGAGATCCTTGATCGCGAGACCGTCGCGATTATTGATCCGAAGGCCATCCACCTCGACAGCGCCGCTGAAGCCGACGAGATAGCCCAGGCGATCCTTGCCGATGGCATGTTCGACCGTCTGACCGGCAGCCAGATGCGCGACATAGAGGCTGGCGTCCTGGGCGATCGGCATTACGTCCGGAATGCCCTGGCCGCTGACCAGCGGAATGAAACGCCCATTCGCGTCGGTCGGCAGGTCGCGGGTTTCCCAGCGCGGCTTCAGGCCCTTGGCATTCGGCATGATCCAGATCTGGAACAAGGTCGTCGGATCATATTCGAGGTTCATCTCGGAATGCTGGATCCCGGTCCCGGCCGACATGACCTGGACCTGACCCGCTTCGGTGCGACCGTCATTGCCGAGGCTGTCGGTATGGCTGATTGCGCCTTTGCGGACATAGGTGATGATTTCCATGTCGCGGTGGCCGTGGGTCGGAAAGCCGCTCTGCGCCTGGATGGTATCGTCATTCCAGACCCGCAGCGGACCCCAGTTCATCCGGGAGGGGTCGAAATAATCCGAGAAGCTGAAGTGACAGCGGGCGGCGAGCCAATCATAGTTGAACTGGCCCAAGCTGTTGAACGGACGATGGTCCAACATGGTCCTTACTCCTCACGGCGAGGCCCGAAAGTGGCGCCTGGCCGGACATTGTGGGGTGGGGGCGACGTCCGGAATTGGCCCGTCGCTCCCCAAAAACCGTAAAGGTCGTCCCCGGGGGGTAGATTACTTAGCGAGCTTCGCGGCGATGCCCGCGACATGCTTGCCCTGCTGACGGGCCATCGAAAGTTCCTTGGCGCTGGGCTGACGCGACCCGTCGCCAGCGGCGATTGAGCCGGCGCCATAGGGCGAGCCGCCACGGAATTCGGAGATGTCCGAGAGTTCCGGGGCCGAGTAGGGCAGACCTACGACGACCATGCCGTGGTGCATCAGGGTCGGGATCGACGACAGGATGGTCGATTCATTACCGCCGCCAACAGCGGTCGAGACGAAGATCGAGCCGACCTTGCCGATCAGCGCGCCCTTGGCCCACAGGCCGCCGGTCTGATCCAGGAAGTTACGCATCTGCGCGGCCATATTGCCAAAGCGGGTCGGGGTGCCGATGATGATGGCATCATAGTTCGGCAGCTCGTCGACCGTGGCGATATCGCCGGTCAGTTCCTTCTTGTAGTGGAAGGCGACGCGAACATCTTCGGGCACCAGTTCCGGCACGCGCTTGATCGTCACTTCGACGCCCGGCACTTCCTTGGCGCCTTCGGCGACCGACTTTGCCATGGCTTCGACGTGGCCCCAGCTCGAATAATACAGCACCAGAACTTTGGTCATTAGATCTCTCCCGGATAAGGCCCCGTATCGGGGCTGGCCTGATTGCCCTGCGAAAATAGGGCTTTTCCGATCGGTTGATAATCCGCCGATCTTTCATCACACTGTTTCCATAGGGAAACGATGGGGCGGTGTGATGGATAATCTGGCGGGCATGCAGGTCTTTGTGGCCGTGGTGGAGGCCAAGAGCTTCACGGCCGCCGCCGAGCGTTTGCGCGTCTCCAAGGCGGCGGTTTCCAAGCAAGTCGCAAGGCTGGAAGATACGCTCTGCGCGCGCCTCCTCAATCGCACCACCCGTCAGATCAGCCTGACGGAGGTTGGCCAGACTTTCTACGAACGGGCACGCCGGATCCTGGCCGATGCCGAAGAGGCGGTGGCGGAGGTCGGCCTATTGCAGGGCGAGCCGCGCGGGCAACTACGCGTCAATGCGCCGATGAATTTCGGCATCCTCTATATGGCGCCGCTCGCCGCCGCCTTCGCCCGGCGCTATCCGCTGGTCAATCTCGATATCGATTTCGACGATCGTTACGTCGATCTGGTTGAAGAGGGCTATGACGTCGCGATCCGCATCGGCCAATTGCAGGACAGCCGGTTGATCGCCAAGCGTCTTGCCCCGGTACGCCGCCTATTGGTGGCGTCGCCCGCCTATCTCGAGAAGCACGGCCGGCCAACCTTGATCAGCGATCTCGCCAATCACGCCTGCCTGACCTATTCGCTGCAGCGCTCTGGCGATGCCTGGCCCTTCGTGATGCCCGATGGGCGGATCCGTACGATTGCGGTGCCGGCGCGGGTGCGCGCGAACAATGGCCACACGCTGATCGCCTCGGTGCTGGCGGATATCGGCATTACCATGCTGCCGATCTTTGCCGTCGCCGCCGAACTGGCCTCGGGCGCGATGGTGGAGATCCAGTTGGATGGGGAGCCGACACCGATTGCCGTCCATGCCGTCTATCCCCACAGCCGCCTACTCTCGACCAAAGTGCGGCTATTCATCGAGGAGCTGGCGGCGGCTTTCGCGGATCCGGCGCCCTGGGAGGTTTTGGCGCGCAGCTCATGATATGCGGTAGGGATGTTCGGTTTTATGCAAACGAATATCTCGGTACGCTTCAAGATGCCTGGCTGTAAGAAAGGCGCTTTATTGGCAATTATTCTGTCCGGAGGCGCCCGCTTTCGAGCCCATCTTTTAGGCAAGAGTCCTTTCAAATCAACGGGCCTGACCTGCCGAGGGGCTGGCCGGTACAGGGGAGGGAGCAGGTCATGGCTACGGTTGAAGCGATATGGCGCGATCCAAGTGCGCAGTTAATTAATTTTCACTTAATTTTCCGTTTTACTTTCGCTTTAAGCTGGGGTATTACGCTGTTGGCAGCGCCGATTGGCAGTAATGTGAAGGTATATGTGGATGCGTGACTTGCGTGATCTGCAAATTACCGCCAATAGTGCGCCTGCTGTTGCGGCATTCGAGCGTTCTTTGTTTGCATTGAATGGGTTTTTTCTCGATCCGCTTCTGGAAATTGAAGAGTCTATTCGGATTGATCCGGATTTTCCGTTGGCCTGGTGTTTACGGGGCGCCTTGTTTGCCTTGTCGACCGACCCACGGTTTTCAGGAGAGGTTCTGAAGTCTCTCGAAGCCTTGGATCGGCTGGCAGCCACCTTGAATGACCGCGAACAGGGTCATGCGGCAGCGCTGGGATGCTGGGCCAGAGGCGATTTCCGGGGCGCGCAACGTGAGTATACGACGATTTGCCAGGTCTGGCCGCGCGATCTTCTGGCGCTGCAGATCGGGCATCAGGTCGATTATTTCCTGGGGGATGCGCCGATGCTACGGGATCGGATCGCGGGTGTCCTGCCGGACTGGGACGAGAGTGTGCCGGGGTTCGGGTTTGTGGTCGGCATGTATGCCTTTGGCCTCGAGGAGATGCGGGACTATGCCCGCGCCGAGGCAGAGGGCAGGCGAGCGTTGGCGATGAACCCGCGCGATCCCTGGGCGATCCATGCGGTCGCCCATGTGATGGAAATGCAGGGCCGAACCCGCGAGGGGCTGGCTTGGCTGGACGAACGGGTCGGGGACTGGTCGGAGAATAACATGCTGGCCCGGCATGTCTGGTGGCACCGGGCGCTCTTCTGCTTGGAGTTGGGCGAAGAAGCGGAGGTCTTGCGCCTCTATGACACTCGGATCAGGCCCAAGGCGGCGGAAATGGCCTTGGAGTTGGTGGATGCGACGGCGCTTTTGTGGCGGCTGCATTTGCGCGGGGTCGAGGTGGGGAACCGCTGGAATGCGGTGGCGGACGAATGGGCGCCGATCCTGGCGGGCGGTTTTTATGCCTTCAACGACATCCACGCCATGATGGCGTTGGTCGGGGCGGGCCGGAGGGATGAGGCCGATGGGCTGCTAGCACGGGTGCGGGCGGCGGCAAGTGGCGATGGGACAAATGCCGAGGTCAGCCTGGTGGCTGGCCTGGCAGCGGTAGAAGGGATCCATGCCTTCGGGCAGGGAGACTATGAGCGGGCGGCGGCGCTGCTGGAGCCGGTGCGTCATGCGGTGCAGGTCTGCGGCGGTAGCCATGCCCAGCGTGATGTGATCAGCCTGACGCTGATCGAGGCGGCGCTCCGGGCGGGCGATGCCGGATTGGCGCGGCGCCTTTCGAACGAGCGGGTGAGCGACAAACCGTTGAGCCCGCTGAACTGGAGCCTGCTGGCACGCGCGGCAGAGCTCGGCAAAGACTACGGCACGGCGAAAGCTGCTGCTGCGAAAGCAAAGGCCGTCCTGGCGACGGCGTGAGAGATCGGAGGAGAGGGGGCGTTTCACATCGGGTCTTCAACCTTGGAAGCCCTGGAGACGCGGTGCGAAGGGCACCCCCTCACTTCTCGATCGGAAAACGGTCCTGACCCGCCGTTTTCCGTTTTATCGGACGGTGGTGACCACTCCTCCCCGGTCACCACCGTCCAATTCATTTCGGCCTTAGCGGCCTTCTCTGTGCCACGCCATCATGAGCAGGCAGAGCGCCGCCAGCAGCACCAACAATCCTGGCATCAAGGGCGTCGTAGCGACCCCGGTGACATCGAAGTCCTGCCGCTGCACCAGCCCAATCCAACCGCGTCCTGAGGCATTACGTCCCTCGGCCACCCGGCGCAGATCCGGCAGCGCCCCATCGGCCAGCCAGGCGGTGCCACCACCGCTTTGTTCGATCACGGGACCCGCCACCTTATCCGTCGCCCGGACGTCCGAATATTCCTTCGGATTGACCGATCCTACCGCGACGACCCGGCTACGCGTTCCATCTGTAATACGATATAGCCCAGGTCCCGTTAAAGTCAAATTGCCGCGTGCGGCGCCGCTGCCGTCTTCAACCAGACGGACGTCACTCGCGGTGCCGGCAGGATCGGTGACCGTGACAGTAGCTGCCCCCGGCGTCAGGCTGCGGCGGCTGATTTCCAGGCGTCCGCCACGGGCGACGGCCACCAGATCCTCTTCCTCGAGGGCCGGTTCCTTCATCAGCCAATGGGCAAGACGCCGCAGCAGTTCTGCCTGCGGGCCGCCGCCGTCATAGCCCCGCGTCCAGAGCCAGACCTGATCGGAGGCGAGCTGCGCGACGCGACCTTCGCCAACCCGGTTCAGCAGCAGCAAGGGCGCGCCATTCGGGCCTTCCAGCACGGCTTGCCCGCCGCGGCCTTGCAGCTCGATCTGGCGGAACCAGCGGCCCCAGCGCGGAATGGCACCATCGCTGCCCGTCAGGCCCTGGGTTACCGGATGGCGATGACCCACTTCGGACACCAGCGGGCGGAAGGGCTGTTCGAGCAGGCGGCCGGTCGGCTCGCCCGGCAGGATCTGACCGATGGGGGAATAATAGAGCCCGTCGCTGGTGGCAAAGGCCGGTCCCGCGACCTCCAGCACCGCGCCGCCGCGTTCGACATAATCCGCGATGGCTTTCAGGTAGGTATTGGGGATCAGGTTCCGGCGCCGGTACCGGTCGAAGATGATGAGGTCGAACTCATTGAGCTTCACCTCGAACAGCTCGCGGATCGGAAAAGCGATCAGGGACAGCTCGTTCACCGGGGTGCCATCGAGGCGGTCGGCCGGACGCAGAATGGTGAAATGCACCAGATCGACCGAGGGGTCGGCCTTCAGCAGGTTGCGCCAAGTGCGCTCGCCCGGGTGCGGCTCGCCGGAGATCAGCAGCACGCGGAGGCGGTCGCGGATGCCGTTGATGGTGACGACGGCGCGATTGTTGATCGGCGTCAGTTCCTCGGGGCCGGCGGCGGCTTCGAGTTCCACCACCGTCTGGCCACCATGGGTCAGCGGCAGTTCGATCGTGGTGTCACGGCCGGGGATCACGGTCAGGCTGCGCACCGGGCCGCTATCGACCCGCAAGGTCACCGGGATCGGCTCGCTGCGGCCGTCATCCTCGACCCGGAAGGTCAGGGGGATCGGCCGATCGACGAGGCCGAAGGCGGGGGCGGAGACCACGACGAGGCGGCGGTCGCGCTCGCCACGCTGGCCCGTGACCAACAGATGTAATGGACCGACCGGCGGGGCGTTCGGCACATCATGGATCTGGCCGTCGGAGATCAGAATGGCGCCGGCAAAACGGCGGCGCGGCACATCGGCCAAGGCTCCTTCGAGGGCAGAGAAGAGCGTGGTGCCGCTGTCGCGCATGGCGGCATCGCCACTATTGCCGGTGCGCACGACCCGCAGTTCCAGATCGGGGAAGGCGCGGGCGGCATCTTCGATGGCTTTGGCGGCGGCATCTGTCTTGGCCTTGCGATCGCCGATCGCCTGACTTGGGCTGTCGTCGATCAACAGGACGGCGATGTCCTTGTGATAGTCGCGCTGTTCGCGGATCAGGCTGGGATTGGCGAGGGTCGCCAGCAGAAGGACTGCTGCCGCCGTGCGCCACCAGGCGCCGCGTGCCCGCCGCCAATGGGAAAACACCAGCAGGATCAGCGCTGCCAGTGCCAGCGCCGCCAGCACAACCAGCGGGATCAGCGGGGCAAAATCGAGGGTCAAGCCGCCGCTCATTGGCCCAGACGCTCCAGGATCGCCGGTACATGCACCTGATCGGACTTATAATTTCCGGTTAGGGCATACATCACGATATTGACGCCGACCCGAAAGGCCATTTCGCGCTGGCGCTCGCCGCCCGGCACCACGGGATAGAGTGGCCGGCCGGTCGGGTCAGTCGCCCAGGCGGCGGCGTAATCATTGGCACCCAGGATGATGGAAGATACCTCGTCCGTCCCGCCGGCGCCCTGCACCCACAGCTCGCCACCCACTTCGCGGCCGGGATAATCTTGCAGCAGATAGAAGGTCTTGCTGAGCACATGGTCGGTATCGGCCGGCACCAGCGGCGGGATATCGAGCGCGCCGACCAGCTGGCGCAGCCGCCGGCTGCCGGCGCCTTCCGATCCCTCGACCACCCCGCCGTCGCGGGTATCGAACAGAATGGTGCCGCCGTTGCGCAGATAGAAATTCACCCGTTCGACGGCTTGCGGGGAGAGCGGCGCCTGGGCTTCGGCGATCGGCCAATAAAGCAGCGGGAAAAACGCCATCTCGTCGCTTTCGACATTGACGGCCATTGGCTCGGCCGCATCGATCGCAGTGCGACGGCGCAAGGCGAGCGAGAGGCCGCTGAGCCCCTGGCGCGAGACATCGTCGATGGTGTCATCGCCAGTCACGACGTAGGCCAATCGGGTTTCGAGCGTCGCTTGTAGGGCATAATCCATATCGCCGCTGCTTTGCGCGCGCGCTTCGCCCACCAAGAAGATAGCGAAGACCACGGCCGCCACACGTGTCACGGCCGGACGCAGTAGACCGCGCAGGGCGAGCGCGACCAGCAGATCCAAGAGCAGCAGCAGCATGGCGCCGGTCAGCAGAGCAGGGCGCAGCGGCGTTTCGGCCGCGGCGGTGCCGGTCACGCGTTCGATCCCATCCGGCACACTCGCGAGCGCCGTCACCTGAGTCACGGTACCGTTGGTCAGGCCGATGGCTTGCCGCGCGCTCGGCACGCCATAAAGGCCAGGGGGATGCAGCGGGCCGACGGTCGGCTTGGTGCCGGCCTGGATTGCCTGGGCATTGGCGGCGGCGGGGCCGAGGCGGGCAAAGCCATCCAGGGTTTCGATCGGCGCCAGGGTCACATCGGCGGCAGCGCCGGCCTGACCGCGGCCCAGGGCGACCAGGCGTTGCAGCATTTCGATGAATAATCCCGAGAGAGGCAGATTCGACCATTCGGCACTGGCTGGCACATGGAACAGCGCCAACCAGCCTTCGCCTTGTTTGACGCCCGTTACGAGCGGCGTGCCGTCAGCAAGCTGCGCCCAGCTGCGATCGGCGAGGTCAGGCCCCGGTTCGGCCAGCACCTGGCGTGAGACAGTGACGTCTTTTGGGATCGCGAGGCCGGCGAAGGGCGATTTGGCACTGAAGGTCGAGAGCGGTTCCGGCGTGGTCCATTGCAGAGCGGTGCCCAGCGAGCGGCCGCCCTGGCGCAGGCGCACCGGCAGCAGGGCATCTTCCTCGCCGGCTGCCAGCTTGGCGCCGGCAAAGCGCACCAGCACGCCGCCGCCTTCGATATATTTCTCTAGCGCCACCCGCGCCTCACCCGACAAAGGTTCGGCATCGGGCAGCAGGATCAGCGAGGGCGGGGCTTTCAGCAGATCAGACAGCGAGCCACGGCGCAGCTCGGCAAAAGGCGCCAGTGCGCGTTCCAGATAGTAGCCGTCTTGCAGCAGCGATTGGCTTTGATCGAGCGCGCTGCCGGTGACGATCCCGACCGGGCGGCGGCGCCAGCGCTCATCCGCCAGCACCGTACCGCCGACATGAGGCGGCTGATCGAGGTCGAGGCGGACCAGCAGATTGCGGGCTTCGGCCGGCAGAGCCAGATCATAGCTGGCCTCGGCTTGGCCGGCGGCAAAACTCAGGATCGGGCGGGCGATCAGGCGGCCTTCTGGCCCTAACGCCCGCACACCCATGGCGGCGGGGGCGGAGGTCTCCGCCCGGCGCACGGTCACCTTCAGGGCTTGGGCGCCATTTTCGGGCGGCATCAGCAGCATCGGCAATTGGCCTGCGACGGGGCTATGCAGCTTGACCGGGCCGAGGCTCTGCAGCTTTTCCAAGAGCGGGCGCCAGGCCGGATCTTCCAGTCCATCGGCAACGACAATGCTGGGGGCTGTATTGGTTACGGTCAGAGTCTGGAGGGCCGTCAGCGCGGCAGCGCGATCGGCGGGCCAGGGTTTAGGGTCGAGGCCTTGCAGGCGCTCGCGCACCTCGGACGGGCGACGCGGGCCGAAGAGGGTAGGGGCGTCGTTGTTCGGACTGCGCGCGGTGGTTAACAGAGCGGCGGGGCGACCTTCCCGTTCAGCTTGCTCCAAGGCTGCAAACAACACGTCGCGACGGTCCTGCCAGCCGGGCGCGGCGGCCCAACCATCGTCGAGTACCAGCAGCACCGGGCCGGACCCCGCCAGGGTGCCGGCGGGATTGAGTAGCGGTTGGGCGAGTCCCAGGATCACCAGCGCTGCTAAAGCGAGGCGCAGTAGGATCAGCCACCAGGGCGTGCGGCTCGCGGTTTCCTCGGTCGCCTCCAAGCCCAATAGTAGGCGCAGAGCTGGGAAGATCTGGCGCTTAGGTGCGGGCGGGATCAGGCGAATGACCAGCCAGATGGCCGGTAGCGCGATCAAGCCGGCGAGCAGCCAGGGGGCGGCAAAGGCGAGGGGACCGAGCGTCAGCATGGCGTCAGATGTCCCCTTCCGGTGCAGTCAAAGCCAAGAAGAGAGCCATCAGCGCGGTGGTGGTCGGCTGGTCGGTATGGTGGCGGGCAAAGCTCCAGCCCGACGCGCGGGCGATTTGCTCCAGCCCGTCGACCTGGGCTGCAAGCCGGCCATCATAAAGTTCGCGCAGACCTTCGGCCCGGCGGGCCAACATCTCGCCCTCGTTCTCCAGACCCTTGAAGAGCACCCGTCCCTTGAAAGGCAGCGCCACTTCGCTGGGGTCAAGGATCATCATCATGTGACCGCGCACGCCGCGTTCCGCCAGCGCGCCGATCCGGCTTTTGAGGGCATCGAGCGGCTCCAGGAAGTCCGAGAGCAGCACCACACGGCCATGGCGCGGAATGTCATGTTCGGGCGGCAGGCTTTCGGCTGGCGTTTCGGCAAGATTGAGGAACAGCCGCTCGATCGCGGCCTTGCCCTGGCCCGGCGGCTTGCGATGGCCGAGCAGGCCGACCCGCTCGCCGGCCTCGTTGAGCAGGATGGCCAGCGCCAGCAGCAGCAGTTCGGCGCGTTCCTGCTTGTGCGGGCGGGACTTATGGCCGCTGTAGCTCATGGAGGGGGACGAATCCCGCCACAGCCAGACCGATTGCGCCGCTTCCCATTCGGTTTCCCGGATGAAGATATCGCGGCCCTTGGCGGTCTGGCGCCAATCGATGCGCTGGGGTGCATCGCCGATCTGATAGGGCCGGAATTGCCAGAAAGCATCACCCCGCCCGATCCGCCGCCGCCCATGTACGCCCTGAATGACCGTGGCCGCAATCCGGCTGGCCGCAACCAGCAGGGGCGGCAGGGGGGCGGCGAGCGCTTCGGCTTGGGAGCGGAGAGCGGGGGCGTCCGTCATCAGGCGACGAGGGCGATGAGCTTGTCGATGAGGCTTGTCAGCGTAACGCCTTCGGCGCGGCCGGAGAAATTGACGGCCATACGATGGCGCAAGGTCGGATGGGCTAGGGCGACCACATCGTCAATGGAGGGCGAGAAGCGACCATCCATCAATGCGCGGGCACGGGCAGCCAGCATCAGGGCTTGCCCTGCGCGTGGCCCGAGGCCCCAGGCGACATGGCGGCGAATTTCCGGCACTTCGCTGTCATCGGGGCGACCGGCCCGCACAAGGCGTAGGATTGCATCGACGACCTTTTCGCCGACCGGCAGCAGGCGGGTCAGACGCTGGGCATGCTGCAATTCGGCGGCGGTCAGGATGGCTTTCGCCTTGTCTTCCTCGGCGCCGGTGGTCGCGATCAGCATCCGACGTTCGGCCGCCAAATCGGGATAGCCGACATCGATCTGCAACAGGAAACGGTCGAGCTGGGCTTCGGGCAGCGGATAGGTGCCTTCCTGCTCGATCGGGTTCTGGGTCGCCAGCACATGGAAGGGGCCCGGCAGCGCACGATCTTGCCCTGCGATCGACACTTTGCGTTCCTGCATCGCCTGCAGCAGAGCCGACTGGGTGCGGGGGCTGGCGCGGTTGATTTCATCGGCCATCAGCAGCTGGCAGAAGATCGGGCCATTGATGAAGCGGAAATGGCGTTTACCGTCTTCCCCTTCTTCCAACACTTCGGAGCCCAGAATATCGGCCGGCATCAGGTCGGGGGTAAATTGTACGCGCTTGTCTTCAAGACCCAGCACGGTGCCGAGCGTATCGACCAATTTGGTCTTGGCAAGGCCGGGCATACCGACCAGCAACCCATGGCCACCGGCCAGCAGGACCGCCAGGGTCTGGTCAACGACGGTTTCCTGGCCGAAGATCACCCGGCCGATTTCGCCCCGCACGGCGGCTAGGCGCGCACCGACGGCTTCGATATCGGCGGCGAGCTTCGCCGGATCAACCTGAATGGGAGTTGCGGGATCGATGGAATGGGCACTGGTCACGCGCGGTCTCCCTCTTCATCTATAAGAGCCTATCGACGAACGCTCCGGACGGACAAGTTCACCATGACGCAAACACCGCCCAAACTCAAAGCCCTTGCTCCTGACATAGGGCCGATCTCTGCATCTGACCAGAGGCAACCGAAATGCGGCGATTTTGGATTGAAGATCCATCGCGACGGCAGCTGGTCCTATTATGGCTCTCCCATCGGCCGGAAACCTCTGGTGAAGCTGTTTGCGAGCGTTTTGAAGCGGGTTGGCGACGAGTTTTGGCTGATAACCCCCGCCGAACAGGGGCGAATCGAGGTCGAAGACGCTCCTTTCACTGCGATAGCTTGTGAACGGCATGGAGGAGACCTTATTTTCACCACCAATCTGGACGAACTTGTCACAGCCGGGGCAGCGCATCCGATTCGGGTTTCGGTCGATGCCGAAACTGGCGAGCCGCGCCCCTACATCCTGGTGCGCGAGGGTTTGGAGGCGCTGATCGGGCGGGCAGTCTTTTATGATCTTGTCGCCTGGGCGGAGGAGCAAAACGGCCAGCTGGGGGTTCGCAGCGACGGTCTATTCTTCCCTCTTGGCCCTGCGGATGCTTAGTATAGACAAATCGTATTCGGGTGATCGGGCGTTATGACGGGGTTGATGGGTGCCGATATCGTTGGGCGTTTAGAACGCCGGGCGGCCAAAATCGCGATGAGAGGCGATCATGACCACCCGGGCGTGCCGCGTCATGGCGGCCCCTTCCGCGAGGCGGCGGTACTGGTGCCGATCGTGGAACGTCCCGAAGGCCTCACCATTCTTCTAACAAAGCGCACCGACCATTTAGCGGATCACGCCGGGCAGATCAGTTTCCCGGGCGGGCGTATCGAACCCGACGACCGTGATCCCGAACATGCCGCCTTGCGCGAAGCCGAAGAGGAAATCGGCCTTCTGCCCGAAAAAGTCCGGCTGATCGGGCGGCTGGATTTCTATCGCACGGTGACGGGCTTTAACATCACGCCTGTGGTTGGGCTGGTGGCGCCGGACCATATCCTGACACTCGATCCTTATGAGGTGGCGGCGGCCTTCGAAGTGCCGTTGGGCTTCATTCTCGACCCCGCCAATCACGTCGTGCAGACACGCGACCTTAACGGTAAGCAGCGCTCGCACTATGTATTGCCCTATCTTGATTGGTACATCTGGGGGGCAACGGCGGGCATGTTGGTGAATCTGGCGCAGGCATTGAGCGAGACTGAACAGGTATGAGGATTGTTCTCTCGATCCTGATCCCGCTGGTCGTGCCTTTCCTGATCTATTCCATCTGGGACTGGCGCCGCCGGCAAAGAGGGCTGCCGCCATCGCCCGACGGTCCGCCGACCATCTGGCTGATCGTCGCAGGCGTTGCGCTGATGCTGCTAACCTTTGCCGCGTTTAGCATTCAGAATACCGAGGACGCCGGCGGAACCTATGTGCCCCCGACGGTTCGCCCCGACGGCACCATCGAGCCGGGTCATGTCGTCCGCTGACACCTACCTTCCCCCTGCCGACTGGTGGCAGGGTGCGTCGGCTGTTGCCTTGCTGAATGTGCTGGGCGGGCAGGCGCGTTTTGTCGGTGGCGCGGTGCGCGACAGTTTGCTCGGCCGGCCCGTGAATGACGTCGATCTCGCGACGACTCTCCTGCCTGAAGAGGTCGTGCGACGTCTGGAGGCGGCGGGCTTTAAGGCGATTCCGACCGGCATCGACCATGGCACCATCACCGCCGTTGTGGACCATAAGGTGTTCGAGATCACGACCTTGCGCCGCGATGTTTCGACCGACGGGCGACGGGCGACGGTGGCTTTTTCGAGCGATTGGGCCGAAGACGCCGGGCGGCGGGATTTCACCATCAATGCGCTGTTTGCCGACGGCAGTGGCCGGATCTTCGATTATACGGGCGGTATCGAAGATCTCGGCCCGACTCGCATCCGCTTCATCGGGAATGCCGAGGATCGTGTCACCGAAGATTACCTGCGTTTGCTGCGTTTCTTCCGCTTCCATGCCCATTACGGCCAGACGCCGATGGATGCTGAGGCGATGGCCGCCGCGCAGAAGCTTGCCCCCGGTCTGGCCCTGCTGTCGGCCGAGCGGGTCTGGGCCGAATTGAAGCGTCTGCTGGCGGCGCCTGCCCCCGAAGAGGTTTTGAGCGCAATGGCGGCGAGCGGCGTTTTGCGGGAAGTGCTGCCCGAAGCCCTCTGGCCCGTTGCGCTGCCGGCCGGGTCTTGGGCGGCCCGGCTGCTGAGCCTCTTGCCGCCAGGTGCGGATCTTGAAGCCTTGGCGACCCGACTGCGCTGGTCGAAGGCGGAATTGGCGATGCTCTTAGGTCTCCAGGAGACGGCTGAAACCACGCCGGCCCATCCCTATGGGCTGCTGCGCCGTCATGGCGCTTCGGTGGCCGAAGGGTTGGCGGTGCGTCAGGCCCGGGGAGAAGCGACCCCGGACACTTGGGCCGGGATCGTCAAAACCTGGACACCCAGGGAGTTTCCGCTGACCGGCCGTGATCTGATCGCGCGCGGGGCAGAGCCGGGGCCGGAGCTTGGCCGCCGTCTTGCCGCAATCGAAAGCGCCTGGGAAGCTGCCGGCTGCGTGGCTGACCGCGACAGCCTGCTGGCGATGCTCTCATGAGCCCGCCGATCCCGCTGGGCCGTCCGACTGATCGGGTCTTGCCAAAAGCCGAATGGTGGGCGGGCAAAGCCGCGCACAAGGTGATGGACGCGCTGGAAGGCAAGGCCTGGTTCGTCGGCGGTGGTGTGCGCGACGCGCTACTGGGGCGTCCGGTTACCGATGTCGATATCGCGACGCTCTGGGCCAGCCGTGCCATGCAGCGCCGGTTCCGCGAGCGCGGGCTCTGGTGTTATCTGACCGGCCGGCGCCTCGGCACCATGACGGTCGAGCGGGCAGGGTGGAGTGCCCAGGTAACGCCGGTGCAAAGCCTGCCGGGCGAAGCACGCGACGCGCGGGCTGATGCTACCCGCCGGGATTTCACGATCAATACCTTGGTCGCCGATGCCCAGGGGAAGATTTTCGATCCGATCGAGCGCGGGATGGCGGACCTCAAGGCCGGACGGGTGCGCTTCGTCGTCGATCCAGCGATGAGCCTCAAGGAAGATCCGACCCGGTTGGTGCGTTTCCTGCGCTTCCAGGCGATCTATGGGCGCATCCCGCCCAATCCCGAAACCGTTGATGCCTGCCGGATGGCGGCCCGTAGCCTGCTGCCGCGCGCCGAACCTTTCCGTGTCGGCCTGATGCTGCAAAAGCTGGTCGGCTGTTCGGCGGCGGTCTCGGCCCTGGGGATGGCCGAGGAGTTCGGGGCCATGGGCTCACTGCTGCCGCGCCCGAACCTAGCTGCCCTACAGGCTTTGCTGTTCGAAGTCGAGAATGCCGACTGGCGCCAGCGTCTGGCCGTGCTGCTGACCCCGGCTGACGTGAAGCGGGTGTTTGTGCGCTATGCTTGGCCGCAGGACGACCGGCTGCATGTCGAGTTGCTGCACAATCTCGTCTATGGCCGGCCGGCGACGGTGGCGGCGATCCTACAACGCCGCAGCCCCGATATTCTGGACGAAGCCCTGCCGATCGCCCGTGCGCTGGAGCGCAAGGAGGCGATCACCCTGCTGGGTGCGCTCTCCGAGCATGAGGGGGCGGTGCCCCATCGCCGTTTCCCCTTGAAGCGCCGCCATATCGCGGCGCTCGGCTGGGACGAGGAAAGCGCGGCGCTGGTTCGCGCAGCCTTGAAGGATCATTGGGTGGCAAGCGGCCGCACCATGGATCGTTTCGAACTGCTGGATCTGGCAGAGCGGTGGCAGGCCGAGGGGCTCCCGGCATGAGCTGGCGGCCGATGCAGATCTGGGATCTGTCGCACACCAATCGCGTCGCCGATCTGGTGCATGAGGCCTATCCCGAAAGCCCCGATGTGCAGGCCGATCGGCTGGCGCTCTTTCCCGATGGCTGCTGGGTGGCGGAATTTGAGGGCGCGACGGTCGGTTATTGTGTCGCCCACGCCGGGCTGCGTCAGCGTCCGCCGGCGCTCGACACCGTGCTGGGCGCGCTGCCCAAAGATCCCGACTGCCTCTATATGCACGATGTTGCGTTGCTACCCGCCGCGCGCGGCAGTGGCCTTGGCCGGGCCATTGTGCCGATCATGGTGGAGGTCGCGCGCCGGCACGGTTTCCCGGTCCTGGCGCTGACCTCGGTCAACGACAGTCAGGAGTTTTGGGCGCGCTCGGGATTTCGTCAGATTGCCCCGGATGCCATACTGGCGGCCAAACTCGCGACCTATGACGTCGACGCGATCTATATGGAAATGGCAGTTTTCTGAAGCTTGATTTCATGTTGCGCTGCAAAAAGAGCGATTAAGCAGATAAACTGTAGCGAAATTACTTTTATGTCACCGCAAGTCGGTCTAATCTCCGCCCCGACTGAAGCTCGCGAAATTTAGTTTCGTGGGTAACGAAGAATCTAGATCCGGTTTTGCCAATCGGAATCGGATCGTTCTCGGGAGGGAGATGACTATGGCGCAGATCATACCTGTAGCGCCCTTCGACTATATCGTATTCGGCGGTACTGGCGATTTGGCCCTGCGTAAACTGTTGCCCGCGCTCTATCAGCGCGACCGGGATGGTCAGATCCCGGAAGATGCCCGCATCATCGGCGTTTCCCGCTCCAAAATGTCCTCGGCCGAATATGCCGAGAAGGCAGGCGAATGGGCGAAGAAGCTGATCCCGGCCTCCGAATTCGATGCCAAGGTCTGGGCGCGCTTTGCCGAACGTCTCTCTTATGTCGGCCTCGACGTCACCAGCAACGAAGGCTGGGAAGAACTCGCCGCCATGGTCGAGGGTTCGAGCCGTATTCGCGTGTTCTATCTTGCGACTGCCCCCGATCTCTTCGGCCCGATCTGCCGCAGCCTGCAATCGGCTGGCCTAGTGTCCGAGGATAGCCGTGTCGTGCTGGAAAAGCCGATCGGCAAGGATCTGGCGTCCGCCAAGCGGATCAACCAGGAAGTCGGCGCGGTCTTCAACGAAGCCCAGGTTTATCGCATCGATCATTACCTCGGTAAGGAAACGGTGCAGAACCTGTTGGCGCTGCGCTTTGCCAATTCCCTCTTCGAGCCGCTCTGGAATTCCTCCTGGATCGACCATGTGCAGATCACGGTCGCCGAGACCGTGGGCGTCGAAGGTCGTGCCGGCTATTACGACACCTCGGGCGCGTTGCGCGACATGGTGCAGAACCATCTGCTGCAGCTCCTCTGCCTCGTCGCGATGGAACCGCCGGTGCATTTCGACAAGGATGCCGTCCGCGACGAAAAGCTGAAAGTTCTGCGCGCCCTGAAGCCGATGGAACCCGAGGCGGTCTTGAGCCAGACGGTCCGCGGCCAATATAAGGGAGGCGCCGCGAATGGTGCCGCCGTGCCCGGCTATATCGAAGAGCTTGGCCGAGACAGCCTGACGGAATCCTTCGTGGCGATGAAGCTGGAGGTCGAAAACTGGCGTTGGGCAGGCGTGCCGTTCTATCTGCGAACCGGCAAGCGCATGCACCAGAAGACCAGCGAGATCGTCATTCAGTTTCGCCCGGTGCCGCATTCGATCTTCCCGAAGGATAGCGGGATGGTGGAGGCGAACCGTCTCGTCGTGCGGCTGCAGCCTAACGAAGGCATCCGCATGCATCTGATGATCAAGGATCCCGGTCCTGGCGGTCTGCGGCTTCGCCCGGCGCCCCTCGACCTGACGTTTGCCGAGGCTTTCAAGGTCCGCTCCCCCGATGCGTACGAGCGTTTGCTGCTCGACGTGGTGCGCGGCAATGCGACGCTCTTCATGCGCCGTGACGAGGTGGAAGCGGCCTGGACATGGGTCGAACCCATCATCGACGCTTGGCAACGCCGGTCGGAGCATCCGAAGCCCTATACAGCCGGCACCTGGGGCCCGGCGGCCTCGATCGCGCTCATCGAACGCGACGGTCGCACATGGCACGAGGAGGTCGACTAAAATGGCTGGCATGAACAGAACTGTCGCCGAGGTCACCAATCGGATCATCGAGCGCAGCAAGGATAGCCGCGCGCTGTATCTGGACCGCATCCGCAAGGCCGGCTCGCAAGGGCCCAAGCGCGGCACGCTCGCCTGTGGCAACCTTGCCCATGGCTTTGCCGCCTGCGGACCTGGCGACAAGGCGGAACTCAAAGCCGGGCAGGCGCCGAATATCGCCATCGTCACCGCCTATAACGACATGCTCTCGGCCCATCAGCCCTACGAGCGCTATCCCGAACTGATCCGGGAAGCCGCCCGCAAGGTCGGCGCCGTGGCGCAGGTTGCCGGCGGCACGCCCGCCATGTGTGACGGTGTCACCCAAGGCCAGACGGGTATGGAGCTCTCGCTCTTCTCGCGCGATCTGATCGCCCAGGCGACGGCGGTGGCCCTCAGCCATCAGATGTTCGACGGCGCCCTCTACCTCGGCATCTGCGACAAGATCGTCCCAGGCCTGATCATGGGCGCGCTGTCGTTCGGTCATCTGCCGTCGATCTTCGTGCCGGCTGGCCCCATGACCTCGGGCCTACCGAACAACGAAAAGAGCCGCATCCGCCAGCTCTATGCTGAAGGTAAGGTTGGTCGTCCCGAACTGCTGGAGGCCGAAAGCGCCTCCTATCACGGGCCGGGCACCTGCACCTTCTATGGCACCGCGAACTCCAATCAGATGCTGATGGAGATCATGGGCCTGCATCTGCCGGCCTCCTCCTTCGTCAATCCCAACACCCCGCTGCGCGATGCGCTGACCACGGCGGCGGTGGAACGGGTGACGCAGATCACGGCGCTGGGGAACGAATATACCCCCATCGGCGAAGTGCTGGACGAGAAGGTCTGGGTCAATGGCATCGTCGGCCTGCTGGCGACCGGCGGCTCGACCAATCACACCATGCATATCGTCGCGATGGCGGCGGCGGCGGGCGTGCGGTTGAACTGGCAGGATCTCTCGGACCTGTCCGGCGCCGTGCCCTTGCTGGCGCGCGTCTATCCCAATGGCTCGGCCGACGTGAACCATTTCCATGCCGCCGGCGGCATGGGATTCCTGATGTCGCAGCTGCTGGATTCGGGTCATCTGCACAATGACGTGAAGACCGTGGCGGGGACCGACCTCGACGGCTATCGCAAGGAAGCCTTCCTCGACGGCGAGCGCGCGACTTGGAAGCCGGCGACCAAGACCAGCCACGATGAATCAGTGCTGCGTCCGGCGAACAATCCCTTCTCGGCCGACGGCGGTCTGCGCATTCTCACCGGCAACCTCGGCCGTTCTGTCATCAAGGTCTCGGCTGTGAAGCCGGAAAAGCGCGTGGTGGAAGCCCCGGCGCTGATCTTCGATAGCCAGGACGAGATGCAGGCGGCCTTCAAGCGCGGCGAGCTGGAACGCGATTTCATCGCCGTTATCCGCTTCCAGGGCCCGAAGGCCAATGGCATGCCGGAACTGCATAAGCTGACCCCGGCCTTGGGCGTGTTGCAGGACAAGGGCTTCAAGGTGGCTTTGGTCACCGACGGCCGCATGTCCGGCGCCTCGGGCAAGGTGCCGGCCGCAATCCATATCACGCCGGAAGTTCTGGCCGGTGGTCCGCTGGGTAAGGTGCGCGAAGGCGATATCATTCGCCTGGATGCCGAAACCGGCACGCTGGAAGTGAAGGTTCCGGAGGCCGAGTTCAATGCCCGGCCGCAGGCGACCGCCAATCTCGATGCCAATGGCTTTGGCACCGGCCGGGATCTCTTTGGCCTGTTCCGCCGCGCTGCAGTGGGGGCCGAACAGGGCGCCCATGTGTTCGGCACCGATCTGCCGGGGTATCAGGCATGATCAAACCGGCAACCAAGAAGGCGCCCTGGCTGGTGGCTGACGTGGGTGGCACCAACGCGCGCTTTGCGTTGGTGACCTCGCCCAAGGGCACGCCGGAAGAGACCTTCGTCTATCCGGTAGCCGACTTCCCGAACCTCGCCGATGCCGCCCAGAAATACATCGAAGAGCATGCCAAGGGCGCCAAGCCCTCGGCCGCTTGCGTGGCGGTGGCGGGGCCGGTCGTCGGTGATCGCTTCAAGCTGACCAACAGCCATTGGGATTTCTCGGTCGAAGAGACCAAGAAGGCCTTGGGGCTCGATGCGATGTTCCTGGTGAATGACTTCACCGCACTGGCCCGATCACTCCCGCGTTTGAAGCCGGCTGATCTGAAGCAGATCGGTGGCGGAAAATCCGAAGAAGGTCAGGCGATGGCCGTGGTTGGGGCGGGCACCGGCCTTGGCGTCGGCGGCTTGCTGCCGGTCGGCGGTCGCTGGATCCCGATCCCGGGCGAGGGCGGCCATGTCGATCTGTCGCCGGTGACGGGGCGCGAGATGCGTCTCGCCTCGGCCCTGATTGCCGATCAGGGCGCGGTGACCGGGGAATGCATTCTGTCGGGCGGTGGCCTCGAGCGGGTCTATCGTCTGCTGACCAGCTTTGACGGGGCATCCAAGACCCTGTCTGCGGCCGAGATCACCGAGGCCGGTTTGGGCAAGGGCGATCCCCATGCCCGTGAAACCTTGAATGTCTTCTGCGCGATCCTGGGCGGTCTGGCGGGCAATGTCGCCGTGACGCTGGGCGCACGCGGCGGGGTCTATATCGGTGGCGGCATCGCGCCGCGCATCGCCGATTTCCTTAGCCGCAGCCAGTTCCGTCCTCGTTTCGAGAATAAATACCGCATGGTCGACTACGCCAAGCGCATCCCGACCTTCCTCATTCTTGCTGCCACCCCCGCCCTCGATGGCGCGGCGGCCTGGCTCGATGACCAGTTGGAGTTTACTGCCTGATGTCCGCGATCAATCACGCCACTGCTGAATTGGTTTCTCGCGCCCCGGTCATTCCGGTGCTGGTCATCGACGATGTGAAAACGGCGGTTCCGCTGGCGACGGCTCTTGCCGCCGGTGGCCTCACGGTGCTGGAAGTCACCATGCGCACGCCCGCCGCCTTGGACTGCATCCGCGCGATTGCCGATGCGCTGCCGCAGGTGATGATCGGTGCCGGCACCGTCAATACGCCCGCCAGTGTGAAAGCGGCTGTGGCGGCCGGTTCGCGCTTCCTGGTGTCGCCCGGTTCGACCGAGGCGCTGCTCGATGCCTTCCTCGACAGCGGTCTGCCGTTTCTGGCCGGTGCCGTCACCGCGTCCGAAGTGCTGGGCTTGGCCGAACGCGGCCTGACCCATGCCAAGTTCTTCCCGGCCGAACCCGCCGGCGGCGCGAACTACATCAAGTCGCTGGGCGGTCCCTTGCCCGAGATGCGATTCTGCCCGACCGGTGGCATCGATCTCGCCAAGGCCAAGGAATATTTGAAGCTCGCCAATGTGCCCTGCGTGGGCGGTTCGTGGATTGCCCCAGCTGACGCCGTGAAGGCGGGCGACTGGGCGCGCATCGAAACGCTTGCACGCGAGGCGGCTGCTCTGAAAGGGTAGGCCCATGGCTAATATCATCGATAGTCTGCGCACCCACCTGCCGACCCTTTCGCGGCAGGAGGCGGCGGTCGCCTCGGTCATCCTGTCCGATCCGCAAGGCACCCTGCAAAGCCCCGTCGCGGTGGTGGCCACCAAGGCCGGCGTCAGCCAGCCGACGGTGATCCGCCTCTGCCGTTCGGTCGGCTGCGACGGGTTTGCCGATTTCAAGCTGAAGCTCGCCCAGAGCCTCGTGCCCGGCGTGCCGTTCGTTTCGGCCGCCGTGGAGACGAGCGATGGGACGGCGACCTTCGTTGCGAAGATCTTCGATGCCACCTCGCGCGCGCTGCATGAGGCGCGTACGGGCCTCGATATCACCGCCATCGAACGGGCCGTCGGCCTGCTGGCCTATGCCCGCCGCATCGTGATCTTCGGGGTCGGCGGTTCGGCCCCAATCGCGCAGGATGCCGCGCATAAATTCTCGCGCTTTGCGATGCCGGTGCAGGCCCTGGTCGATCCGGTGCAAACCCGCATCATCCTGACCGGCATGACGCCTGGCGACGTGTTTGTCGCGATCTCCAATACCGGGCGCACCAAACCCGTGCTGGAGATGGCGGAAATCGCCGCCGACAATGCGGTTTCTGTCGTTGCGATCACCGCGCCCCATTCGCCGCTGGCAGCCCTGGCCGCTGCTGCGATCGGGGTTTCTTCGGCTGAAGACATCGAGGTTTTCACCCCGATGGCCAGCCGTATCGTGCAGCTGACCGTGGTCGATGTGTTGACCACCGGCATCGCCCTGCGCCTTGGCCCCAGCGCCCATGATCTTTTGGCGCGGGTTAAAACCGGATTGAAGACGACACGTCTTCCACAACGTGATTAACTGCCGCCAAGCTTGAGCGGGAGACTTCACGGTGCGTATCAGCGTCATCGCCGCCTTCGGGGCGGCGATTTTTTGGGGCGGCGCAGTCCTGGGCCAAGAGGCTCTCGAGCGCCCTAGTCAATTCGACAAACTCCAGGTTCTATCGACGCGCCTCTCTTACATCATGGCGCGCTCAACTGCGGGCAAGGTCGAGCTCGGCATGATGCTGGCGGATGTTCTCGGTGATCCTTCATATTCCAATCCGCTGCGCGCTACTCTTTTATGGCGAGGAGAGAACATTCCGTTCCAGCGTCGGCAGGCGGTTAACGCAGACGAATTCATCCATATCGGCGCGTCTTTTCAGAGCGCTGCGATAGCGGGCGATCTCTCTTATGTCTCCCCAAAACCGGGACAATCCGCGTTCCTTCGCAACGTTGATAAAGACATGCAGCAGATCATGGATGCGACAAAGTTTCCTTCCGACTGGCCGAAGTCGGAGGTTCGCCGCGGTTCGGTCGAGCATGGTGGAATAATCTTCGACTATGCTCTTTATCGAACGCCGTCTCTTGGCGGGCGTGACTGTGTCTATTTCACCAATAAGGACGCCCAGAGCTTTAGTCTGCTCGGTCATGTCTGCGCGCCTTTGGTGGTGGGGCTCGGAAAGTCCCGCGCCGAGGCGATCATCCGAGGGATCGGCATCGATCCGGTTATTCCGGTTGAGGCGACGCCCGATATCGCGACCATCCCTGCCGAATAATCCCACCCGATGGAAGATATGACGATGAAGCCGATACCCGCCCTCTGCGGGGCACTTCTTCTGACGGCCTGCGCGCCGGCCAAGCTTGGAGATTACAAGCGTTACGACGACGATCAGCCCTTTGCCGAGGCGGTGCCACCATCGCCCAAGGATCGTGTCGAAAATCTGCAGTATATGGAGGATGCCAACCTCATCCGCCTGTACACGCACGGCTATCCGCTGCCCCAAACGCGTCGGATCTACAAGCTCAATCCAAACGCCAATCCGACCTCCGAGGGGGCGTCGAAAAAGCCCAATATCATGAAGATGGATATCCGTTCGGACGGCCAGGAATGGCGGCTGACGCGGCGCATGCCGTTGGAGATTTCGACCCATACCCTCTATGGCGGATCTCTCGAGGGGGATGGCTATAGTGGTGACGTCAACCTAATCGTTGCCTATCCCTATCTGCCGCGCGCCTTCGGCGACATCTTCGTGGATTACGACAAGCCGGCCGAACCGGGTGAAGAGCGGTTCCGACGTGGCAATATCCAGGTCAGCTATCGTTTTTATGAAAGCGACAAGAAGCTCACCTGCTTCACCTTTGTCGAGAATGGCCTGGCGGCGGGTCTCAAGGGCGACGTCTGTGCGCCTGCCGGCAAGAGGATCTCCAAACCGCAGGTCGAGGCGATCATCAAGGGTATCGGTGCTGACAGCTTCATGCCGATGGAGCCCTCCCCCGATTTGGCGCGCCTGCCGGTCGATTAATTCGATATTGCGAAAGTTAGATAGATCATGGGTTTAAAGGGCTTAATCACAGTTGCCGCCGCCTTGCTGGTGGCTGGGTGCGCTTATCAAGGATCGCCGGGCGAGGGCATCGATAAGGAGAAGATGCAGGCGGTTAGCGTCAAGTTTCTGGTCGATTATATCGACCCGAAACTATGGAAGGAGCTGGAGGCATCGAACTTGAGCGGGCCCGAACTTGCGCTCCGTTTGCCGGTGCAGAAAGCGCCCGAGATCCTCGATGAATCCTCGGTCGATACCCGGCTGCTGGGTAAGGATGTCTCGCGTTTTAGTGTCATGCCGTTGATATCCAACCCGGCGGTGATAACTGCGTCGATGACGGTGGGAAGCCGTCTGATGGTTTTCACCTTTGCTCTTCTGCCACGCGGCGATCAGCCCATCGCTCCCTGGACCCGCACGGGGTCTTTGCAGGAGGAGCCGATGGTCAAAGAATGGAGCGAGGAGAAGGCCGGGACGAAATACCGCTTTGGTTATTACCGGGTGAAAGACAAAGAACAGCTGTGTGTGAGCGAGATGGCGAACGCCTCGATGGGCAATATGCTGGTCGTTGCTTGCGCGCGGACTAAGGATGTCGGCTTTGCCGAACTCGAATCGGTTGTCCGAACCGCCAGCATCGGGACGAAGGTGCCCGCGGCCGGTAAATAGCAAGCTGCAACCCTGCCCATCGACTAGGCAGCTTGCCGGGGCAGGGGCGCAAGATTAGGGTTCGGCCCATGTCCGCGATCCCTGCTGCCAAATCTTCCCCCCTGCCGCGCTGGCCGCTGCTGGCACTCTTTGCCGGTGCCGGCTGCATCGCCATGGCGCCGATTTTTGTGCGCCTCTCGGAAGTCGGACCGACGGCGACGGCCTTCTGGCGGGTGTTCCTGGCGATCCCGGTGCTGCTGGTCTGGACCCTGCTGGAGCGGCGCGGGGCCAAGGGCGGCACCTCGCCGCGCGCCTGGAAGGCGATGGTGCTGGCGGGGCTGGCCTTTGCCGCCGATCTCGGCTTCTGGCATCTCTCGGTCAAATGGACCTCGGTTGCCAATGCGACCCTGCTGCCTAATCTGATGCCGGTCTATATGGCGGCGATCGGTTATTTCTTCTTAAAGCAACGCTATTCGTTGCGCTTCCTCGCCGGCCTTGGTCTGGCGGTTGGAGGCGCGATCATCCTGATGGGCGGCAGCTTCACGGTGAAGCCCGAACAGCTGGCCGGCGATCTGGTCGCCATCGGCACCGCCGCCTTCTATTGCGCCTATCTCCTCTATATGAAGCAGGCCCGCCAATGGGCCGGCACCGGACGGATCATGCTGGTCAGTGCCGTTGTGTCCGGCGCGATCCTGTTGCCCGTCGCCCTGGCGTTTGGCGAGCAGATCCTGCCGCAGACCGGCCATGGCTGGGGCGTGCTGCTGGGGCTCGCGCTCTTCACCCATGCGGCGGGGCAGGGGCTGATCGGTTGGAGCCTTGCCCATCTACCCGCGACCTTCTCCGCCGTCGGGCTGTTGATCCAGCCGGTCGGGGCCGCGCTGATCGCGGCGGCGATGCTGGGCGAGCCCTTGACGCCCTGGACGATCGTCGGCGGTATCATCGTGCTGTCGGGCATCTTGATGGCCAGGAAGGGTAGCTGAATTTCCTAGTCAGCGTGCCGGGTTTCAGGTACGCCGTTGCGGCATAGACACTTCAAAAATCGGACCTTTCTGCCCCATGCAGCTTTCCGTCGTCGTCCCCGTCCTCAATGAGGCCGAGAACATTCGCCCCCTGGTGGCCGAGATCCGCGCCGCCCTCGACGGCAAACTCGACTATGAGATCATCTATGTCGACGATGGCTCGACCGATGCCTCGCCGGAAATCCTGGCGGCGCTGCGGGCCGAGGGGCCGAATTTCCGCACCTTGCGCCATCAGCAGCGCTGCGGCCAGTCGGCCGGTGTGCGCTCGGGTGTCAAGGCAGCGCGCGGCCAATGGATCGCGACCTTGGATGGTGACGGGCAAAACGACCCGGCCGATATCCCGGCCATGTGGGATCGCGCCCAAGCGGAAGTCGCGGGTAATCCCAAGCCGGTGCTGATCGCTGGCTGGCGGGTGAAGCGCCAGGATGTGCTTTCCAAAAAGATCGCCTCGCGCCTGGCTAATAAGCTACGCCGCGCGATGCTAAAAGACGGCACGCCCGATACGGGGTGCGGGTTGAAGCTGTTCCCGCGCGAACAGTTCCTCGAATTCCCTTATTTTAACCACATGCACCGCTATCTCTGTGCGTTGATGATCCGGCAGGGCGGGCACATCGTGTCGGTTCCGGTCAATCATCGTCACCGCACGCGGGGCGTTTCCAAATACGGCAATCTCGACCGCGCGCTGGTTGGGGTGTCCGATCTTCTCGGGGTCGCCTGGCTGCAACGCCGCGCCTCCATACCGGTTGCGCGCGAGGAATAGCATGGCGCTGATCGAAAAATTCTGGGGTCTTTTCCTGCAGCAATGGCATGCCGACGGCTGGTGGCTGCTGGTCGGTTTTGGCGCGCAGGCGCTCTTTATGTCGCGCTTCATCGTGCAGTGGATCTATAGCGAGAAGAACCGCCGCTCGATGATCCCGATGTCCTTCTGGTGGATCAGCATCGCGGGCGGCCTGTCGCTCTTTGCCTATGCGGTCCATCGCGAAGAGCTGGTCTTTGGCCTTGGCCAGTTGCTGGGCCTGGTCGTCTATGTCCGCAACGTGTTCCTGGTTCGCAAGGAACAGCGGTCGACCCAAGGTTGATGACGGGCGCGGCCGCTCCCCGGAACGATCTGCCACCGGAGGCTTTCCGCCTCACGGTCTCGATTCTCTGTGTGTTGACCGCCCTGCGTCTGGTGGTCAACAGCAACGAATTCTACCCGCTGCATGGCGATGAAGCCCAGTATTGGCTCTGGGCCCAGGAATTCAGCTTCGGCTATTATTCCAAGCCCCCCTTGATCGCCTGGATCATCGGCGCCTTCACCTGGCTGTTGAATGATCGCGAGTTTGTGGTGCGGCTTGCCTCGCCCCTACTGCATCTGGGCACCGGGCTTCTGATCTATGGCATTGCAGCGCGCCTCTTCTCGCGCCGGGCGGGGCTATGGGCCGGGGTTACCTATATCCTGATCCCCGGCGTCACCTGGTCGTCGCTGCTGATTTCGACCGATCCGCCACTGCTCTTCTGCTGGGCGCTCTCGACCTATGCCCTGGTCCGCGCGATCGAAGCGCCGGATAGGCTCAAATGGTGGCTGATCGGCGGCATCGCCTTCGGATTTGGCCTGCTGGCGAAATATGCCATGGCCTATTTCCTGGGCGGCCTGTTGCTGTGGGTGGTGTGCAAGCGCCGCGATCTGCTGCGCCGGCCGGGCCTGTGGCTGATGATCCTGCTGGGCCTTGTGGTCCTGTCGCCGAACATCGTCTGGAACATAATGCACGGCGGCGCGACCCTCGCCCATACCGCCGATAATGCCGACCTGGGGCAAGGGATCCACCCCGATCCCGCCAAGCTCGGCAATTTCCTTGTTGGACAATTGGGCGTCTTCGGCCCCTTGACCTTCCTGGCGCTGATGGCCCTGATCGTCGCGCGCTGGAAGACACTGGTCGCGAGCGATAAGACGGCCCTGCTGCTGTGCTTGATCCTGCCGGCGCTGGTCATGATGACCGGCCTCTCCATGATCTCGCGCGCCAATGCCAATTGGGCGGCGGTGAGCTATGTCGGCGCGTCCGTGTTGGTCGCTGGCCTGCTGGTTGAGAGCAAATGGCGCTGGGTGCTGGTGGCTGCCACGGTGCTGCATGTCGCCGTGCTGGGCATCGGCTATAGCTATCACGACCTCGCGCGGCTGGCGGGGGTGGAGATCCCTTATAAGAGCGACCCGACCCGGCGGTTCCTCGGCGGACGCACCATCGGCCGCGCCGTGGGTGGGGTTCTGATCGAGCGCAATATGCCGGTCCTGATGACTGATCAGCGGTTGCTCTATGCCCAGCTCGCCTATTACGCTAAGCCGCGCAAACAGGTGCAGTGGGATCAGAACGGCCGCATGGACAGCCAGTTCGAGATGGAAAATCCGGTCAGCCAGGCTGCCGACGAGCCAATCCTCTATGTCACCCGGGTGGCTGAGCCCGAGGCGCTATCGCACTTCAAACAGCACGAACGGATCGGTGCCATCACGGTGCCATTCGGCAAGGGCTATAGTGAGACCTACCATCTTTTCCTGTTGCAGGGCTTGACGGACCGCCAGCCCTAGGTTTAAACAAGTTCCCGTGGTGATTTGAGCCGACCGGCTTGCGGCCACGTTAAACAAGCAGCTAAAAGGTCGTGCGCGCGGATTACGCGCCTGCTTCCTCCCGGTCGGATCGCATGGTTGATCTTGGAGGAATTATGGGTATCCCACATCCTGACGACGCACTCGAACTGGACACGCTGCTGATCCGTGGCGGTCTGACGCGTTCCAACTATGGCGAGACGTCGGAAGCGATCCACATGACCTCCGGCTTCACCTATGGCAGTGCTGCCGAGGCTGAAGCGCGCTTCAAGGGCGAAAACCCCGGTTTCGTCTATTCCCGCTATGCCAATCCGACCCTCGATATCTTCGAGCAGCGCCTGCGTCTGCTCGAAGGGGCCGGGGGCTGTCACGGCACCTCCTCGGGCATGGCGGCGATCTATGCCGCGCTCGCCACCAATGTGTCGGCCGGTGACCATATCGTTGCGAGCCGCGCGCTCTTCGGCTCCTGCTTCGTCATCCTCAATACCATCCTGCCGCGCTTCGGCGTGACGACGACCTTCGTCGATGGCACGGATCTGAAAGCCTGGGAAGCCGCCGTGCGCCCCAATACCAAGGCCTTCTTCCTGGAAACCCCGGCCAACCCGACCCTCGGCCTTGTCGATTTGCGCGCCGTGGCGGATATCGCCCATGCTGCCGGTGCTAAGGTCGTGGTCGATAATGCCTTCGCGACCCCGCTGCTGCAAAAGCCGTTAGAACTCGGCGCCGATGTGGTCGCCTATTCCGCGACCAAACATATCGATGGCCAGGGCCGGTGCCTCGGCGGCGCGGTGCTGGGTACGGCGGAATATTGCACCGACCATCTGCAACCCTTCCTGCGCCACACCGGTCCCGCGCTCTCGCCCTTCAATGCCTGGCTGCTGACCAAGGGCCTCGAAACTCTTTCCTTGCGCGTTCAGCGTTCCTGCGACACCGCCGAGATCCTGGCCGATTATCTCGCCGATAAACCCGAAGTGGCCCAACTGCTCTATCCGCATCACGAAAGCCATCCGCAATATGCGCTCGGCAAGAAGCAGATGGTGCGCGGCGGGACGATCATCTCGCTGGAACTCAAGGGTGGCCGGGCTGCCGCCTGGGCCTTCATGGATGCCTTCAAGACCATCGATATCTCGAACAATCTCGGCGACAGTAAGTCGCTGATTACCCATCCGACCACCACCACCCATCGCGCGATGGACGAGCAGGACCGCGCCGCCATGGGCATCACCGAAGGCCTCGTGCGCCTGTCGGTGGGTCTCGAAGGGGTCAATGATCTGCTGGCGGATCTCGAGCGCGGCCTGAAGGCCGCTGCCGTACACGCCTAAATGGGGGAGGCAACAATGCCCGATGGTTCTTCGACTGCCGCCGCGCTTTACGCCGGCGATCTTTCCCCGCGCGAGGCGTGGGACCTGCTGACGGCCGATCCGACCGCGCAGCTGATCGACGTGCGATCCGAAGCCGAATGGAATTTTGTCGGTCTGCCGGATCTCTCCAGCCTCAACCGCGCCACCCTCAAAATCCAGTGGCAGCATTGGCCGACCTCCGCCATCAACGACGGGTTCGTCGGCGAGGTGCGCGGCGCAACGCAGATCACCAAGGATACGCCAATTCTGCTGCTCTGCCGCTCGGGCGTGCGCAGCTTGGCAGCCGCCAAGAAACTGACCGAGAAGGGCTATACCCGCGCCTATAATATCGCGGGTGGCTTCGAAGGGCCGCTCGATCCCGGTAAACACCGCGGGTCGCTGGCGGGCTGGAAGGTCGAAGGGCTGCCCTGGAACCAGGCGTAGAGTCTTTATGTTGGCCTACCGCGCTTCGCGCTACTTGAGGCCAAGCAGCCATTGAGGCTGCGGCCAAGGGCGCGGAGCGCACGCCCGGCGAGGGACTAATGGCAGTAGGCATCGATAAGCGTACTCTGGCGGTGGCCCTGGCGGGGGCGGCGGCCTTCCTTGACCTTTATCCGACCCAGGCGCTGCTGCCCGATCTGGCGGCCGCCTTTCAGGCCGGGCCGGCGGAAGTCGCGCTGACCGTCACCGTCGGCACCGCCGCCGTCGCCCTCATGGCTCCCTTGACCGGGGCCATTGCCGATCGCTTCGGGCGCAAGCGCCTGATCGTCGGCGCTGCCCTGCTGCTGGTGATCCCGACGATCCTGACTGCCCTGGCAGGCAATCTGCACCAACTGCTGCTCTGGCGCTTCATCCAGGGGCTGCTGCTGCCCGCAATCTTCGCCGTCACGGTTGCTTATGTCGGCGAGGAATATGAGCCGGCCGATGTCCCGCGCGCCAGCGGCCTCTATATTGCCGGTACCATCATGGGCGGGTTTCTCGGGCGCTTTGTCGCCGCTCTGGTGGCCGAGCCGTTCGGCTGGCGCTGGGGCCTTGGCAGTCTTGCGATCCTCAATCTCGCCTGTGCGCTCGCCCTGTGGGCCTGGCTGCCACCAGCGAGGAATTTCCGGCCGGTCGACAGCTTCGGGAGCGTGCTCGGCGCCATGGGGCGGCACTTACGCCGCTCCCATCTGGTCGCGACCTTCGGGCTCGGCTTCGGCGTGCTCTTCTCGCTCGTCGCCGTCTTTACCTATGCCAATTTCCATCTGGCCGCCGAACCCTATCGCTTGTCGACGGCGCAGCTGGGGGCGGTCTTCATCGTCTATCTGACCGGGGTGGCGGCCAGCCCCTGGACCGGGCGGCTGATTCGCCTCGTCGGGCGGCGCGGCGCCTTGGCGAGTGCGGCCTGCCTGGCCTGTGTCGGGCTGGGGCTGACGCTTTTCCAGCCCTTGCCCCTCATCATCGCCGGGCTGGCGGTCGGCTGCGGCGGGATCTTCATCACGCAAAGCGCCGCGACCGGCTATATCGCCGGCCGTGCGCCCGAAGCCAAAACGGCGGCGGTCGGGCTGTATGTCGCGAGCTATTATCTCGGCGGAAGCCTGGGGGCCATTGTGCCGGCAGCGGCTTTTGCGCGTTATGACTGGCCGGGCGTCGTCGCCATCGTGATGGCGGTCCAGGCGATGATGGTTCTCACCGCCTGGATCTTCTGGAAAGAGCCTAGACCTTAAAACGTCGGTTCCCGACGTTTAGCGCCTAGGTCCGCAGCGGCGCTGCCGACCAGGTAAGGGTTCTTGTTGCTGGCGCCCGAAGAGACAAAGCCACGCCAGACGATCCAACCGGCGATGGCGACCATCAGGCTGGCAGCGAGCCAGGGCCAGAAGCGGCCGACGCCTTCTTCTTCCTGATGGGCGGCCGGGAAATTGGCCGACGGCGCGGAATACATGGTTTCGCTGGCGACCTGATCGCGCGGCACGGCGGCCGTATTCGGGCGGCCGATGGGCGGCGGCAGGTTCGGGTTATTGAGGGCTCGGTTTTGCGGCGAGCTGTAATTCTGGGCCTGCTGAGCCGGGGGGCGGGGTTCCGGCTGGCCGCTGCTGCGCTGACCATAGCCGCTCAAGGTCTGAACCGACCCACCGACTTCTTCGGATTCAACCCGCTGGGTCGGGGCTGCAACGGCCTTGGGCGGCGGCAAGGCGGCCTGGGCACGCGCCGTCGCCTGCTGCTGTGGCGTGGGCAGAGAGAGACCTTTGGAGTATTTGGTATCGCGGACATCACGCAGGGCGCTCAAAGTCTGAGCATCCAGCTTACCGGTCTGGGGCAGTTTCGCTTCGCGCTGGAAGTCGGTAATCCCTTTGCGAGTATTATCCGTCATCTCGCCAGTGGGCCGGTTCGCGAACTTACCCATCAGCATCAGGATCTTCTGGGCTTCCTCTACCTCGTCCTTTGACTGGGCAAGGACGGGTGCCGCCAGCAGAGAGGCGGCCAGTAAAGAGCTGATAAGCAAGCGTGTCGAGATCATGGTCCGAATACTAATCCTTCTGTCCTACGCTTGTTATACAGGCGAATTGCGGCAGAACAACGGAGCATTTTGCACCCCAGCAATTCTGCCAGTCCTTATGTGGACGAGCAAAACTCAGGCCAGACCATCCAGGATTGCCGCCAGATAGCGCTTCACCGTCTCTCCCAGACCGACGTCGAGACTATCGGCCAGGATCGCGTGACCGATGGAGACTTCCTCGGGTTTCAGGCGCCGAATGATCGCGGGCAGATTCCCGGTATCGAGATCATGGCCGCCATGGACGTTGAGCCCCAGGGTACGGGCATAACGCGCGGCGGCATCGAGACCATCGAGCAGGCGCTCCATTTCGGGCGAGCCATAGGCCTTGGCATAATCGCCGGTATAGAATTCGACGGCGTCAGCCCCGGCCCGCGCGGCGAATTCCACCGAGCGGAGATCGGCATCGCAGAACACGCTGACGCGCGCGCGCGTGCCCTTCAAGGCGTCGCAGGCGGCCTTCAGGGCGGCATGATCGTCATAGGCGCGCCAGCCACGGGTGGAGGTGACCTCACCCGGCATGACGGGTACGGCGGTGAACTGCTGGGCGCCAACTTCGGCGACAAGGCGGATAAGTTCGGGGCGCAGATCGCCCTCGACGTTGAGCTCGATCCGGCCGTCTTCGACCTCGGGCAAACGGGCGAAGGCGATGACATCGTCCAGGGTCGCATGGCGGGCATCGCTGCGCGGATGCAGGGTCAGGCCTTGCGCGCCGGCGGCGATACAGGTGCGGGCGGCGGCCAGAGGATCGGGCAAACCCGAACCTCGGCTGTTGCGCAGCAGGCAAACCTTGTTGAGATTAACGCTGAGACGGGTCATGGCAATTCTCCTTTCCGGCCTAGATAGGGGCAGGAAGGCTGACTGTCAAAGGCAGCATTGTCCTAGAGACGCCGAGGCAAAGACACCCGGACGCGCAGGCCGCCGCGCACGCGGTTCAGCAATTCCAGCTCCCCGCCGTGCAGCTCGATGATCGATTTGACGATGGCAAGGCCGAGGCCCGAGCCGCCGGTATCGCGATTGCGCGAGCTTTCCAGGCGATAGAAGGGTTTCAGGACGTTGGCGATTTCTTCTTCGGGGATGCCCGGCCCATCGTCGAGGATTTCGACAAAGACTTCTTCGGTCGTCGCATGGACCGTAACCTCGGCCCGTTCGCCATATTTCACCGCATTGTCGATGAGATTGGCGAAGGCCCGGCGGAGCGAGGAGGGGCGCCCGCGCATCCGCAAGCTGCGGCCTTCCCCAAAGACCCGCGCCTCGCGATGGGCGCCAAAGACGGTGCCGACGGTTTCGAACCGCAAGGGCGGGGCCTCGATCAGGCTGACGGCCGAGCCACTGTCGGCGAAATCATCGCAGAGCGACTGCAGGATCGAAGAGAAGGAGACCAGCTGTTCGGCCTCGCGCAGCGCATCGTCGCGCAGGAAGGCCAGCGCCGAGGCGATCATCTCCGACATCTCGTCGAGGTCTTTCAGGATCTTCTCGCGCAGCACATCGTCTTCGATGAATTCGGCGCGCAGCTTCAGGCGGGTGGCCGGCGTGCGTAGATCATGGCTGATCGCGGCCAGCATGCGGGTGCGGTCTTCCAGCAGGGTGCGCAGGGTGGTCCGGCCTTCCTCGATCACCTCGGCGAGGGTCGCGAGCTCGGACCCGCCGGAGGTTGGCAGATCGGTAGGGGAGGGGTCGCTGCGGCTGGCTGAGGCGCTGGCCGCCAGCAATTCGATCGGCCGGGCAAGCCAGAGGGCGGCAAAGATCGCGAGGGTCAGCAGGAGCGCCAGCCCGGCCCCATAAGCCAGGACCATCATGACCGAGGTCGTGCGGCTGGCCCAATAAACTTCGGATCGGAAGACGAGCCAGCTGCCGTCGCGCACGGGCAGGGAGACGATGGCGGGCAGCCCCATCTCGTGCAGATCGAGCGCGAGCTGGGAGAGCACATTGTCGAGGCTGGCGCCGGCCAGCGTCAGATCGAGCGAGCGATCCTCCATCAGGGGCCGCTCCAGCCACAGATAGACGATCTCCGGCGCTTGAGAGATCGCGTCCCGCACGATCGGAATGATCAGCTGCGCGCCGCCCTTGCCCTCGCCGGGGGTGGAGGACCGCTCGAACTTCATGCCGCTGAAATGCAGGGTGATGAGATCGCCGGCCGGATCGCGCCGCTCGGCCAGCGCAATATCGGTCGCGCGCCAGACCCGGGCCATGGCGGCGCCCAGCTTGGGGGCTTCCAGGGTATCATGTTGCCGGGCGAGGGCGAAGGATTGCACGAAATAGGCAAAGACGAGGGCGGCGGCCAGAACCCCGAGCAGAACGAGAATGGCGCGCCCGCGAAAGCGCGCCATCAGGGGAATTTCGGTGTCCATTACTCCTCGCGCACCACCGGGGCCGCGAATTGATAGCCAACCCCGCGCACGGTCTTGATCAGCGGGCTTTCGCGACCCGTGACATCGAGCTTGCGGCGCAGGCGGCTGATCTGGATATCGATGGAGCGATCGAAGGGCACCGAACTGTCGCCCTTGTAATGCTCCAGCATCTCCTCGCGCGGGATAACCCGCTGGGGCCGTTCCAGCAGCAGTTTCAGGATCTGATATTCTCCGGTCGACAGGTGCACCAGCACGCCGTCGGGGGTGCGCAACTCGCGCTGGCCCAGATCCAGGCGCCAGCCGGCGAAGGTCCAGATTTCATTGCGCGGGGCTTCGGGCGCATTGCCGCCGCCGCTGCGCCGGAAGATGGCGCGGATGCGGGCTAGCAGCTCGCGTGGGCTGAAGGGTTTGACGAGATAATCGTCGGCGCCCAGTTCCAAACCAATCACGCGGTCGGCCTCATCGGCGACGGCGGTCAGCATGATGATCGGCAATTGCGAGGATTGCGCGCGCAGGTACCGGCACAGGCTCATGCCGTCCTCGCCGGGTAGCATCAAATCCAGGATGACGCCGTCGATCGGCCATTGGGCCAGAACGCGGCGCATCTCGCGGCCGTCCGCCGCCCGACTGACCCGGAAGCCATGACGGACGAGGAAATCATGCAGGAGTTCTTGAATATCGCGGTCGTCATCAACGACCAATAGGTGGCGGGCCTTTTCCATGCCCGCCACTCTAACCAATTCTGAGCCCGTCGTCAGTTAACCGCGATTGTCGCCGGCAAGCGGCAGGGTGACCGTGCCGCTCGGGCTGAACCAATCTTTGAAATTGATGCTTTTGATAAAGGCCTTGGCCGTACTTTCGGTCAGCGCCGGGACGCGCGAATCGGCGCAAAGCGTGCCGATCGACTGCTGATTGCGCCATTGGGCGACGAAATAGGCGCAGGAATAATCGGCGCCCTTATCTTTCACTTTCAGCATCATATATTTGAATTCGGCCGGACCATTGTCGACGGTGCCATATTCACCGAAATCGACCTCGACCTTGCTGAAGTAGCGATGGCGCTGAATGCGGGCGCGCAGCGTATCATCCGTCCAGAAATTGCCGGGAATGGTCTGGGAGAAAAAGATGTCTCCAGTATAGCCGGGCTTGGCGATGTTTGCGCTGACGTAGAAGACATTGCGGTATTTGTCTTCTTTGCCCTTGGCGGTCCAGATCGAGCGGGCCCAATCGTTGCCCCAATTCGGCACACCGAACGTAATCGGATTGTCGCTCAGGGGGATTTGCTTGGCATCTTCATATTCGACGGTATAGCGAATGATGTCAGCGCTGGCGGCAAAAGTAATAAGGGCACCAACAAAGGCGATCCCGGCCACGATCTGCTTCAAGATTAGCATCCTATGCGAGAAAATTGTTCCGCATCGAAGCTTATGGCAGAGGTCAAGTCAACTGACCTCTGCCATAAGTTGCCCACCTTTCGAATTATTCATGCGGAGTGCCGCCGGTGACGGTTCCGCAAGGAGGACGCTTACTGCGGCAGGGTGACTTCGCCGCTAGCGGTCAGTTCCTTTTGGAAGGTGAACGCCTTGATATAGCTGCGCACCGTTGCCTCGGTGAGGGTCGGGCGCTCCGGTGCAGCGCAAAGGTGACCTTGCGAGACGTAGCTGCGCCAAGTCGACAGGAAGAACGAGCAGCTGCGGGTCACGCCCTCGTTCTTCCAGGAAAACAGGATATAGCGATATTCGGCCGCGCCATTATCGACGGTGTCATAGGCGCCAAACTCGACCTCGCCCTTGGAAAAGAGCCGATGGTGCTGAACCCGGGAGCGCAGAGTGTCATCGCGGAAAAAAGTGTCCGGACGCCCTGCTTGGAAAAAGAGATCGCCGGTATAGCCGTCCCGATTGATGATCGAAACCGTATAGAAAAGGCTGCCACCGCCCTTTTGCTTGGCCAGCCAGACGGTTTGTGCCCAGGCATCGCCCCAGCCCGCGATTTTCACGGAAACCGGATTTTCGGCAGCTGAGATCCGTGTGGCTTCTTCGAACTCGGTATTGACCGAGATGTAATCGGCTTTGGCGGAGGTGGTGGCAATGCTGCCAATCAAAAACAGCGTGGCGGCACAGAGGCGCATAAACATGAAGGACTTCCCTTTAGGGCGGTAAAGCATAGCTCATGCTCTCCGGCCGGGGGAGGGAAAGTCAAATTAAACAATCAAGAGTTTGAGGCGTTATCAGCTGTTATTCAGCTTGGCGCGGACTTCGTAGGGATGCTGGCTAGACCAGCGGTCCATGAAGTGCGCCAGATCATTGTCGATCGTCTCCGGCAGCATGATCGCCAGGCGCACATATTGATCGCCACGCCCTTGCCCGCGCACGGCGATGCCCTTGCCCTTGAGGCGCAAGGTGGTGCCGCTATTGGCGCCCTTGGGAATCTTGACCGCGACACGCCCATCGATCGTCGGCACGGTGACCGATGCGCCCATGATCGCTTCGGGCAGGGTGATGGGCAGTTCCAGATGGATGTCGCTGCCGCGCCGCTCGAAATGCGGATGGGTTTCGACATGGATTTCGATGAAGGCATCGCCCGGCGGCTGGCCTTCGCGCCCGGGCTGGCCCTGGCCGCGCAGGCGCAGCTTGGTGCCATCCGTGGTGCCGGGGGGAATATTGACGTCCAGCGACTTGCCGTGGGCCGTGGTTACCCGCCGGGTCGCGCCGGCCGCGGCCGATACGAAATCGACCGACAGGCTGTAGGTGACATCGGATCCCCGGCGTGCCTGCGCGCCAGCGCCGGTCGAGCCTGAGGATGTACTGCTACCAGCACCCGCGCCGCCGGCGGCCCGCCCGCGCGAGCGCTGGGTGAACATCTCGAAAATATCGTCAGGATCGAAGCCGAAGCCGCCAAAGCCGCCGCCACTGCTGGCCTTGCCGCTGCTGCCCGGACGACGACCGAACGGCTTCTCGTTGCCGGCGCCGTCGATCTCGCCATGGTCGTAGCGGCTCTTCTTGTCCGGATCGGACAGGATGTCGTGGGCGGTGCTGACTTCCTTGAACTTCGACTCGATCGATTTGTCCCCGGGATTGAGATCCGGGTGGTAGCGCTTCGCAAGCTTGCGATAGGCCGACTTGATCTCATCGGCGGTTGCCAGGCGCGAAATGCCCAATACCTCATAGGGGTCGCGCATGACGGTCCCGATACTCCCTCAAGTGATCGGCCTAACCGACCGACAAAAAGCCAGCGTCAAAGAGACGCCCTTGCATCAGATATATCGGCTACCGGTCCGGCTGCAAGATCAGTCCGAGCCGATATCACTCTTCCTCGGCGTCGTCACTATCGTCCATGGGGATGGGAACGCCCGGTAGATCCTTGGTTGTACGCATCACCAGGGCAGATCGGACGTGGGAAACATTCTTTGCGGCGGTCAGGCGGCCGGTCAGGAATTTCTGGTAGTCTTCCCAATCGCGCGACACCACTTTCAGGAGATAATCGATATCGCCCGTCAGAAGGTTGCATTCACGCACCTCGGGCCATTCGGCCACCTGTTCCTCGAAGGCGCGCAGATCGGAGTCCGACTGGCTGGCAAGACCGACCTGGGCAAAGACCGTGACACCATAGCCCAGGGTGTCGGGATTGACATCGGCATGGTAACCGCGAATAAACCCGGCTTTCTCGAGGGCTCTGACGCGGCGCAGGCAGGGCGGGGCGGAAATACCCACCCGTTCGGCGAGATCGACATTTGTCATTCGACCGTCGGCTTGAAGATCGCGCAGGATTTTGCGGTCGATCCGGTCTAGCTTGACGCGACGCATGGACGGGAAACCTCCAATTTCAGCAATTATGTTCCATATAGCGTGCCTAAAGCGAAACGTCATGACAAAAAGCGCGATTCGGTCATGTTGAAACCCGTCATCTGGATCATCTCCGACCCCAAGGCCGGCACGATGGCGCAGGCCGTCGGGCTTGCCGATCGCTTGGGCGGCGCGGTCCGGATCATTGAGGCGCGGGCCCGTTTCCCCTGGCGTTATCTGCCGGCGCGTTTCTGGTGGTCGGCCCGCACCGCGCTGAGTGTTTCGCTCGATGGCCCCTTGCCCGATCTGGTGATCGCCGCCGGCCGCAGCGCGGTCGCCCCGGCCGCAGCCTTGCGCGGACCTAAGACCAAAGTCGTGGCCCTTCAAGATCCTCGGATGGATCCGGAGAAATTCGATCTGGTCATCTGCCCGGATCACGATTCTCTGCGCGGCCGCAATGTCCTCACCACCCTTGGCTGCCTGCATAAGGTGACGCCCGAAGCAATTGCCGCTGATCAGGCGACGGCTGCCTTTCGCACGGCCGATTTGCCGCGCCCGCTGGTAGCGGTGATGGTGGGGGGCAGCAATGGACGGGTGCGCCTTGATGCCGAAAAACTGGGCCGCGAGTTGGCGGCGCTGGCGAAAAAGACCGGCGCCGGCCTTGCGGTGACGACCTCCCGGCGCACCGGCCCGGCGGCGGTGGCTGCCTTGAAGCGAGCGTTGGCCGATGTGCCCCATGATCTTTACACGGGCGACGGGGCCAATCCCTATCCCGGCATTTTGGCCGTCGCCGATCATCTGCTGGTGACCGAGGATAGCGTCAGCATGCTGTCCGAAGCGGCCAGCGCCGGCAAGCCGCTGCATATCATTCGGTTCGAGGGTGACGCCGGCAAATTCAAGCATTTCCACCAGGCTTTGATCGCCCGCCGCAATGCCCGTTTTTTCGATGGCGAGTTGCCCAGTTGGCGGGTGCCGCCGCTCGATGAAACCCAGCGCGCCGCCGAAGCGGTGGTGGGTCTTTTGATCGGCGATGCGAATCCCCATTTGCCGGAGATCACAGCTGAAGTATCACGGCGTCCATGAAGATCCCTTTGATGCGCGAAAACCAACGTAACCCCGGTCCCCGCCGCCCCGCCCCTCGTCGTGAAGAGGGCGGGTCGGACGAATATGGCCGTCTGGGGCGGTTCGGTCCCTGGCTCGGGCTGCTCGCGCTCTGTGTCGTGCTATTCACCGCCGGCATGGCGACCCTGCCGCCGTTCGATCGCGATGAAGCGCGTTTTGCCCAGGCCAGCCGCCAGATGGTGGAGACAGGCGACTATGTGCATATCCGTCTGCAGGACGAACCGCGCAACAAGAAACCGATCGGGATCTATTGGGCGCAGGCGAGCGTCGCCTCGGCCGTTGAAGGCGTAACGGGTCAGCCGGCACCGATCTGGGCCTATCGTGTGCCCTCGCTGCTGGCGGGCATCGCGTCGGTCCTGCTGCTCTTCTGGGGACTGCGGCCCGAGACGGGCGATCGGCCGGCCTTCCTGGCGGCAGCCCTGCTGGGCGGTAGTCTGCTGGTCGGGGTCGAATCGCATCTTGCCAAGACCGATGCGATGCAGCTGGCCTGCACCATTGCAGCCCAGATGGCGCTACTCAGGCTCTATCGGGATCGCGAAGCACCGGCGCCCATCTCCTGGATGTTCTGGGTGGCGCTCGGTTTGGGCATCCTGGTCAAGGGGCCGGTGGTGCCGATGGTGATTGGCCTCACCTTGCTTGCGCTCTGGTGGACGGACCGTAAGGCCGAGGGCAGTGGCTGGATGCGCGCCCTGCGCCCCATGACCGGCCTGCCGATCCTGGTTCTGATCGTCGCCCCCTGGACCATGGCGTTGTTTGCCGGTGCCAGTGCCGATGCGCCGGCCGGCAGCGGCAGCTTCTTCCAGGACGCCATCAAGGGCGACCTGCTGCCTAAGCTGATCGGCGGGCAGGAAGGCCATGGCCAGCCGCCCGGCTATTACCTTGCCCTCTCGATGGTGCTGTTTTTCCCAGGCTCGCTGGTTCTGATCCCCGCCCTGGTCCAGGCCTGGCGCGAGCGGGCGGAGCCGCTGGTGAAATTTGCGATCTGCTGGGCCCTGCCGACCTGGGTGGTGTTCGAGATCATTCCGACTAAGCTGCCGCATTACGTGCTGCCGGCCTTCCCGGCGTTGGCGATGCTGGCGACCAACCTCATTGTCGGGGAAGCGCCGGAACGTCTGCTGCGCCGCTGGTGGAGCCGGATCGGCATCGTGCTCTGGTCTCTGGTTGCCCTTGCCCTGGCGGCGGCGTCCGTTGGCCTTTCCTTTTGGCTCGACAAGCGGTTCGATCCCCTGGCGCTGGCGCCAGCGCTGATCCTGATCGGGGCGGGCGGCTGGGTGGTCTGGGCGGCATGGCGCGCCGATGTCCGGCAGGCCGTGATGGCCGGGATTGCGACCGCCGGTGTCGCCTTCACGCTGATCTATTCGACCGTGCTGCCGCGGGTCGAAGGTCTGTGGCTGTCGCGCAGCGCGGCGCAGACTCTGGCGACCGTTGCGCCCAATGCAACGGCCCTGGGCGCGGTCGGTTATGCCGAACCCAGCCTCGTCTTCCAAACCCGCACCGACATCCTGCTCGGCACTCCGACCGAAGGTGCGGCGCTGCTGAAGCGCATGCCGGGCGCGGTGGTCTTTGTCGCGGATCGGGAGCAGGCCCAGATGGACGCGGCCTTGAAGGCGGCAGAGATCGAGGTGCAAGCCATTGCGACCGTAAGCGGGTATAATTACTCCAAGGGCCGTCCGGTGACCCTGACCCTTATCCGTCGGAAGCTATCGTGAAGCCTGCTTGGTTTGCCGCCCTGGTTGGGGCGACGTTTATCCTCTTCTACGCCATCCCAGAGATCGACCTGTGGTTTGCCGGCCTAGGCTATACGCCGGGGCAGGGGTTTGCGCTGGGCAAGACTGCGCCGTTCGAGCCGCTGCACAACGCCGTGAACCTGATCATCGCGATCATTCCGGTCGCCGGGCTGATTGCCTGGTTCTTGAAGAAGCTATCGACCAAAGCGGCGATGTTCCTGGTGCTCAGCGTGATCATCGGGCCGGTCGTGTTGGCCAATGCGACCTTCAAGGATAATTGGGGCCGCGCCCGTCCGAACCAGATTGTCGAGTTCGGCGGCGAAAAGCAATTCACCCCCGTTGCCATCCCGGCCGATCAGTGCCAGCGCAATTGCTCTTTCGTCTCGGGCGATGCCGCCGGCGGCTTTGCTTTCCTGGCGCCGGCTCTTCTGGCGCCGCTAGCCTGGCGCCGCCGTGCGGTTCTGGGCGGTCTTGCGGTCGGCCTGCTCTTCGGGGCCAACCGCATTCTGCAGGGCGGACATTTCCTCTCGGACGTTCTCTTCGCCGGCTATGTGGTCGGTGGCGCGATCTGGCTGCTGCATTGGCTCTATTTCGGCGAGGGGAGGGCGGCACACTTACGGGCGTGGGCCGCGATGCAGATGACCAGCCATTGGGGACGCTGGCGTCTGGCCGCCAGCCTTTTTGTGCCGCTAGCGATCCTGTCGTTTTTCTTTTGGGATCGGGGCGTTGCGATCGCGATGCGGGCCCAGCCGAAATGGCTGTTGAAGACCTTCAGCTATATCACCCAGATCGGCGATGGCCTGGGCTGGTTCATCGGGTCGATCGGCCTGCTGCTGCTGTGTTTGGGCCTCGGGCAATGGGCGAAGGATCCCGCGACCGCCGCTCGTTGGCGTACCCGCGCCTGGGCGCCGGGCTTCTTCCTGTTGGGGATCGCGTCGGCCGGCCTTGTGAACTCGCTTTTGAAGTTCCTCTTCGGTCGGGCCCGCCCCAAGCTGTTCTTCCGGGATGAGGTCTATGGCTTTGCCTTTTTCCGAACGCCGGCCGATTGGGTCTCCATGCCATCGGGCCATACGGCGATGGCCCTGGCGGTCGCGACGGCCCTGACGTGCCTCTGGCCACGCTGGCGCTGGGTCATCCTGCCGGTCGGTTTTCTGGTCGCTCTAAGTCGCCTCGTCGTGACTGCCCATTGGCTGGGCGATGTGCTGATCGGCAGTCTCGTCGGCAGTGGTATGGTGCTGGTCATACGCCATATCCTTATGGCCAATGGCATCCAAGTTGGCCCTGGTTTCGATGCCAAAGGTCATTGGCACCGTCAAAGTAGTCTTTCCAAGGGGTTAGGGCTTGTACGCCGCCCCACGAACAAGTAGTCTGACACCGTCAAGAGGAGTTTTTGCATGGCTCAGCAGCGCCATACCCGCGTTTTGATCATCGGTGCAGGCCCCGCGGGCTATACGGCTGCCATTTATGCGGCGCGTGCCAACCTGAAGCCTTTGTTGCTGACGGGCATGACTCCTGGCGGCCAATTGACCATCACAACCGATGTCGAAAACTACCCGGGTTTCGCCGATGTGATCCAGGGCCCCTGGCTCATGGAACAGATGCAGAAGCAGGCCGAACACGTCGGGACCGAGATCGGTTACGACCTGATCGTCGATATCGATGTGACCAAGCGCCCGTTCGTCGCCAAGGGTGACAGTGGTACGATCTATACCGCCGATTCGGTCATCATCTGCACCGGCGCCCAGGCCAAATGGCTGGGCCTGCCGGAAGAAGAGGGGCTGCGCGGTGCCGGCGTTTCGGCCTGTGCGACTTGCGATGGTTTCTTCTTCAAACAAAAGACGGTCGCGGTTATCGGCGGTGGCAATACGGCGGTCGAAGAGGCGCTGTATCTGACCCACCATGCCGACAAGGTTTTCCTCGTCCATCGTCGCGATACGCTGCGGTCGGAAAAGATCCTGCAGGACCGGTTGTTCGCCAATCCGAAGATCGAAGTGCTGTGGAACTATCAGGTGGCGGAAATCGTCGCCGAAGGTCAGCCGCGCGCTGTGACGGCTCTGCGTCTTGCCTCGACCGTTGGGGGTGCCGAGCGCTTGCTGCCGGTCGATGGCGCCTTTGTCGCGATCGGCCATCAGCCGGCGACCGAAGTCTTCAAGGGTAAGGTCGAACTGGATGCAGAGGGCTATATCATCACCCGGCCGGATTCGACCGCGACCAACATCCCCGGCATTTTTGCCGCCGGCGATGTGAAGGACAAGATCTTCCGTCAGGCGGTGACGGCGGCCGGTATGGGCTGCATGAGCGCGCTTGAAGTCGAAAAATACCTCGCAGGCCTGTCTGTCACGGCAGCTGCGGCGGCGGAATAGTTTTCAGAGTAACCAGGATCAAGATGCCGGGATAACCGGCCATCGGGAGGCGATAGTGATGGATTGGGACAAACTGCGGGTGTTTCTGGCAGTTGCTGAGGCAGGAAGCTTCACCCATGCGGGTGAGTCCCTGAACCTGTCGCAGTCGGCGGTCAGCCGGCAGATCAGCGGGCTGGAGGATAGCCTCTCGGTTCCGCTGTTCCACCGTCATGCCCGCGGCCTGATCCTCACCGAGCAGGGTGAACTTCTCTATCGCACCACCAAGGAAATCTTCGCCAAGCTGGCGATGGCCGAGGCGATGCTGAACGAGAGCAAGGACCGTCCCAAGGGCCCCTTGAAGGTGACGACCACCGTCACCTTTGGGTCGACCTGGCTCGCCCCGCGCCTCAATGAGTTCCTGGAACTGCATCCGGACATCACCCTCACCTTGGTGCTGGATGATGACGAGCTCGACCTGTCGATGCGCGAGGCGGATGTCGCCATCCGCATGACGGTGCCGCGCCAGGGCGACCTCATTCAGCGTCACCTGACGACCTTCCACTTCCATCTCTATGCCTCGCCGGGCTACCTCAAAAAGCACGGCACCCCCAAGGATGTGGCCGAGCTGGCGAACCATCGCCTGATCTCCTATGGCGACACCATGCACCCGCCGTTCCCCGAGGTGAATTGGGTGCTGCGCGCCGGCGGCAATGATTTCAACAGTCGCTCGGTCCTGAAGGTGAACAACTTCTATGCGATCGGGCGGGCGGTTCAGGCCGGCCTCGGTATCGCGGCGCTGCCGGACTATATGATTCACGAGGATCCGACCCTGGTGCGCCTGCTGCCGGATCTGGAAGTGCCGTCGGTTCCGGCTTATTTCGTCTATCCAGAAGAGCTGCGCAATTCCAAGCGCATCTCGGTCCTGCGCGACTTCCTGCTGCGTAAGGTCGCTAGCCACGCCTTCTAGCGTTGGCCTGAGAAAGATTTGATAAGGGGCCGCCAGAGTAAGCGGCCCCTTTTTTATGGGCGATCGTTATGAAAGCTGCGCGTTTGCTTGCAACTATCTTTTTCCTTTGCTGCCTTTCTCCCCTTGCGGGTGCGGCGGGAGAACCTCTCCTCATTGAAGAGGCGGGGATCGGCCCCTTACGGATCGGCATGTCGAAAGCCGATCTCGATGGCCTGGGCATGAAACTGACTTATTTCCCGCCAGACGAGGGAGAGGTTGGCATCTATTGCACGGATGTCGAGGTGGCAGAGTTGAAGCTCAGTCTGATTGTCGAAGACGGGGTACTATCCCGGATCTATTTCTTCAAGCCGGACTATGCGACGCAGTCGGGGATCAAGGTCGGTGATCCCGAGAAGAAGGTCCGCACCGCTTATGGCAAGGCTCTCAAGATCGAACGTCATGCCTATAACGAAGGGTTTTATCTCTTCAAGCTGAACAAGCAGGGCGTCGGCCTGTTGTTCGAAACCGATCGCGGCATCATATCCAGCATTAGCATCGGCCGCAGACCAACGATCGGCTATATCGAAGGGTGTCTCTAGCCTTCATGAAGGCCCAGCTCTTCCGAAATAGCGGAAGGATTTGGAGCGCTTATCTGTATTCGCGTTCGAAATTAAGCAGGCCCATAGTCATCACTGTGTAATATTCTTACTTTCAAGCGGCGGTTTTGAAGAAATTTGGGGAATGCGAGCGCTTTGAAGCGGCGTCTTGGCAGAGCGATTAGGCCTCTGTAATCCTTAAAAGAATCGCCAAAAACAGCTCTTTTCTTGAGCAGCCTTTGCCCAGGCATGCGGCATATGCAACCCAGAACCAGAAAATTGGCCGTGGAAACCCGGGGGTAAAGTACCTATTTCTTAGTCGTTGGTTGTTGCATCGCAACAATCTTAGCCGGGCTCCCTCCCGGCTGATGGGTTCTTTGATGAACCCCTCGTCTCCCAGACGTGAAGCCTCCCTGTTTAACTTGCCGGGCCCAGTGCCCGGCAATTTTTTTGTCTGATTAATCGATTGAGTCGGATTTGTGTCATGTCCGATGCAATATCGAACATTGTCCGTTTAGTTATCGAACATTGTATGGGGTATCCTGGTCAGGCGGTACGCCAAGGCCTCGAGACCTCGCGTGCCGCCTGACGTTTGAAGCGGAGCTTCAGCTGACCGTCCGGAATTTGACCGTCCCGCCCTGCAGGAAGCAGGTTTTGCTGAAGAACGTCAGATCCAGCGGATTAGGCAGTCGAATATCGGCAAGGTCAGGGCAGGTCTTGACCGCCGAATCATAGGAGCGGTCGATCTGGGACAGGAACACCAGGATCACCCCCTTGTCCTCTGCGAAGGCCTTGAGTTGGCGGACCTGAGTCATCAGGTCTGGGTGCTCCCGCTTCTGATCCAGCAGCTGAAGATAGTCTATGACCGCGAGGGTGCCTGGACGCGCGCCGGCAAGCCGCCGGACGATATGGCTGGCGCTGATGGTATCAGAGCTGTCGAGCGTGAACCGCGCCTCAATATCAGCCCACTCCACACCAATAGCCTGTAGCCGGTCGCGGACATCTTTCTGGGTATATTCCAGGGTGAAGAAGACACTGCGGCCGCCGGCCTTGATGGCCTCCACGGCCAGCTCCAGGCCCATCAGGGTCTTGCCCTGGCCAGGGCGGGCGCCGATCAGCAGTAGATCGCCGGGGCTGAGGCGGGCAAAGAGCTTGGCGGCGGGTGTCTGGGTGGCAGCCCTGGCCGCCATCAGGCTCCAGCTGCCATAGCCCTCTTGCATCGCGATCTGGTCGAGGGCGGCGTGCAAGGGGATCGCCTTGGCGCGGGACAGCAGCTTGGCCTGGCGTTTCAGATGGTACAGGGGGGCAGACAGACTCATCGACGGAACCTCCTATCGCGAGCAGATATCGCAATCCCCCCTTATGCGGCCGCTCAATCAGGTGGTTCGATCGTTGGTAAGGCCCCGCACGACAGATGCTTTCCCGATGGGAGGGAGGAGGCGTGGGCTGCGCCACCCTCTTTATAGCGTGATCTTCGATCGGGGAGGAAGAAGCGGATTTTACTCCCTTGGCATCTGCTCCTGGGCCAACCGAACAAGAAGCTGGCCCAGCTCCAGTGCTTCCTCTTCTGACATATCGGTCGGATCGTTAAATTCCGTGTTCAGCTTCATGCAGATCGCGCCGCCTGCTTCGACCCAAACCAAGACATCGCCGCCGGCCATCGCAAATATCTGATCGTTGTCATTAGCCATGCCGGCTCTCTCCATTCGTGAGGCACAAAAAAAGCGAGGCAGTCACCTGCCTCGCCTATCTTCTCGTCAGAAGTCCGCTGAGATCAGCGTTCGACGATTTGGACGATCTGTTCCTTGTTGATGCTGACCTTGCGGCCGTCGGCATCCTTATATTCCATCATGCCGGTTTTCTTATCGAGCTCCGGCTTGCTGTAGGCGGTGATCATCGTGCCGTTCTGGGTGCTGATGAGATACTGCGTACTGCCGCAGGCGGCCAGCAGCAGGGCGGACAGAACGAGCGTGGTGCGGATCACCATGGGGAGTTTCCTCTGAAGAACGGGGCCGTGTACCGGCATATGCCCCAGCATAGGCTGCCATTTATGGCAAATTTACTAAGAAACCAAACGGCCGCCCGAAGGCGGCCGCTGGATCGGGATCAGACGTTGAAGCGGAAGTGGAAGATGTCGCCGTCGTTGACGAGGTATTCCTTGCCTTCCAGGCGCATCTTGCCGGCATCCTTGGCACCAGTTTCGCCGTTGCAGGCGATGAAATCATCATAGGCGATGGTTTCGGCGCGGATGAAGCCATGTTCGAAATCGGTATGGATGACGCCGGCGGCTTCCGGGGCCTTGGCGCCGGCGCGAACCGTCCAGGCACGGGCTTCCTTGGGGCCGACCGTGAAGAAGGTCAGCAGACCCAGTAGGCCATAGCCGACGCGGATGACGCGCGACAGGCCAGTTTCCTCGAGACCCAGGGTCTCCAGGAACTCGTTCTTCTCTTCGTCGGTTTCGAGCTGCGCGACTTCGGCTTCGATCGCGGCAGAGATAATGACGGCGCGGGCGCCCTCCTTCTCGGCCATCGCGAAGACCTTCTTCGAGAAGTCGTTGCCCGTTGCCGCTTCACCTTCGGCGACGTTGCAGACATAGAGCACGGGCTTGGCAGTCAAGAGCTGCAGCATCTTGGCAATCTTGACGTCGTCGCCCTCGAACTTGACCGTGCGGGCGGGCTTGCCATCGCGGAGCGCAGCCAGGATCGGGTTGATCACGGCCAGCTGGGCGGTCGCTTCCTTATCGCCCGAGCGCAGACGCTTGGAGAGGGTATTCTCGCGCTTCTCCAGGCTTTCGAGATCGGCCAGCATCAGTTCGGTTTCGACCGTCTCGGCATCGCGCACGGGATCGACGCTGCCTTCGACGTGGGTGATGTCGCCGTCTTCAAAGCAGCGCAGCACATGGACGATGGCATCGACTTCGCGGATGTTGGCCAGGAACTGGTTGCCGAGGCCTTCACCCTTGGAAGCGCCGCGCACCAAGCCGGCGATATCCACGAATTCCAGCTGGGTCGGGATGATCTTGGCCGACTTGCCGATCGCCGCGATCTTGTCGAGACGGCTGTCGGGCACGCCGACGATGCCGGTGTTCGGTTCGATCGTGCAGAAGGGATAATTCGCCGCCTGGGCCGCGACGGTCGCGGTCAGGGCGTTGAAAAGCGTGGACTTGCCGACGTTCGGCAGGCCGACGATGCCGCAGTTGAAACCCATGTTAACTCAATCCTTCGAGAAGCTTAGCTGCGGACCAGCGGCTTGTATTTGATGCGGTGGGGCTGATCGGCCTCTGCGCCCAGACGGCGCTTGCGGTCGGCTTCATAGTCCCCGTAGTTGCCTTCGAACGACACGACCTGGCTGTCGCCCTCGAACGCGATGATGTGGGTGGCGATGCGATCCAGGAACCAGCGATCATGGCTGATGACCACGGCGCAGCCTGGGAATTCCAGCAAGGCTTCTTCAAGCGCGCGCAAGGTATCGACGTCCAAATCGTTGGTCGGTTCGTCGAGCAGCAGGACGTTCGCGCCGGTCTTCAGCATCTTGGCCATATGAACGCGGTTGCGCTCACCGCCCGACAGCACGCCGATCTTCTTCTGCTGATCCGGGCCGCGGAAGTTGAAGAGCGAGCAATAGGCGCGGCTCGGCATCTTACGGCGACCAAGGTCGAGTTCGTCGGCCCCGCCGGAGATTTCTTCCCAAACGGTCTTGTTGTTGTCGAGCGCGTCGCGGCTCTGATCGACATAACCGAGGGTCACGGTCTCGCCGACCTTGAAGGTACCTTCGTCGGGCTGTTCCTGTTCGGTGATCATGCGGAACAGGGTGGTCTTACCGGCGCCGTTCGGGCCGATGACGCCGACGATGCCGCCCGGCGGCAGACGGAAGCTGAAATCATCGATCAGCAGGCGATCGCCGAAGGCCTTCTTCAGATGATCGGCCTCGATGACGAGGTTACCCAGGCGCGGGCCGGGCGGAATGACGATCTGGGCGGTTTCGGACGCCTTCTCCTGGCTTTGGGCCAGCAGGGTTTCATAAGCGGTGATACGGGCCTTGGACTTCGACTGACGGGCCTTAGGCGACTGACGCACCCAATCCAGCTCGCGCTCCAGCGTCTTCTGGCGGGCGTCTTCCTGCTTGCCTTCCTGGGCCAAGCGCTTCTGCTTGTCTTCGAGCCAGCCCGAGTAATTGCCCTCGAATGGATAGCCGGTGCCACGATCGACTTCCAGGATCCATTCGGCGACTTCATCGAGGAAGTAGCGATCATGGGTCACGGCCACGACGGTGCCCTTATATTCGGCGAGGAACCGTTCCAGCCAAGCGACGCTTTCGGCGTCGAGATGGTTGGTCGGTTCGTCGAGCAGCAGCAGGTCGGGCTTTTCGAGCAGCAGGCGGCAGAGGGCGACGCGACGACGCTCACCACCCGACAGCTTGGTCACTTCGGAATCGCCCGGCGGGCAGCGCAGCGCATCCATGGCGATTTCGACGGTCCGGTCGAGATCCCAGCCATCGACGGCATCGATCTTTTCCTGCAGCTCGCCCTGTTCGGCGATCAGATCATTCATCTCGTCGTCGGTCAGCTCTTCACCGAAGCGTGCGCTGACTTCCTCGAACCGGGTCATGATCGCGCGGATGTCGGCGACGCCTTCCATGACGTTTTCGAAGACGGTCTTCTTGGGATCGAGTTCGGGTTCCTGCGACAGGTAGCCGACCTTGGCGCCTTCGGCAGCCCAGGCTTCACCGCCATATTCCTTGTCGAGGCCGGCCATGATCTTCATCAGGGTCGACTTACCGGCGCCGTTCGGGCCGATGACACCGATCTTCGCGCCCGGCAGGAAGGACAGCCAGATGTTATCCAGGGTTTTCTTGCCGCCCGGATAGATCTTCGACAGACCCTTCATGACATAGACGTATTGATATGCTGCCATTGCCCTCAGTCCTGCTCATAAAAATGATTGCGGGAGGGTATAGCCTGCATAGGCGCCGGGGGCAAACCCTCTCAAGCCCGCACGGCCCTGCATGGGACGCGCATCACCGTGCCAGATCGCGGTCTTTGGTCTCGTGAATGCAGGTCAGACTGATGAGGATCGTAAAAATCGCGACCCCGATCGGATACCAAAGCCCGAAATAAAGATCGCCCGTCTGCACCACCAGGGCAAAGGCGATGAAGGGCAAGAAGCCACCGAACCAGCCATTCCCTAAGTGATAGGGCATGGAGAGGGCGGTATAGCGGATGCGGGTCGGGAACAGCTCCACCAGGAAGGCCGCGATCGGGCCATAGACCATGGCGACATAGAGCATCAGTAGGCTGAGCAGCGCGATCACGGCCGGCCGGTTGATCTGCTTGGGATCGGCGACAGCGGGATAGCCGGCCTCGGCCAGGGCATGTTCCAGCGCTTCCTCGTCAAATCCTTCATAATGGGCAAGCCCGATCCCGATGGTGAGGGTGGGGCTGTCGCCCGGTAGCATCTGATAGCCGATGCCGGCGCGGCTTAGATAATCGCGGGATCGGTCGCAATCGGTGACCGGGTCGGCGAGGTAAAAGGTCGTGCAGGTGCCGCCGCCGCTCAAAGTGACGGGGGAGACGGCGAGCGCCCGGGCCAGTGCCGGGTTCGCGGCCTGGGTCAGCGACTGGAAGATCGGAATGCAGGTGGCGGCGCAGAGCAGGCAGCCCATGATCATGATCGGCTTGCGCCCGATCTTGTCCGACAACCAGCCGAAGAACAGGAACAGTGGCGTCGACATCAGCAGTGTTGTCGCGATCAGCGGATAGGCCGCTTCATAATCGACCTTCAGCGTGTTTTGCAGGAAAAACAGCGCATAGAACTGGCCCGTATACCAGACGACACCTTGGCCGGCTGTTGCGCCCAGAAGCGCGATCAGCACGCCTTTGAGGTTCTTCCAGCGGGCAAAGCTTTCGATCAGCGGATTGAGCGAGGTGCGCCCTTGCATCTGCAGTTCGGCAAACAGCGGCGTCTCGCGTAGTTGCAGCCGGATGTAGGTCGAAACTGCCAGCAGGGCGACCGAGGCCAGGAAGGGAATGCGCCAGCCCCAGATCTTGAAATCCTCATCCCCAATGACCTGGCGGCAGACATAGATGACGGCCAGCGACAGGAAAAATCCAAGGGTGGCGGTGGTCTGGATCCAGCTGGTGTGTAGGCCGCGCCGCCCGATGGGGGCGTGTTCGGCGACATAGGTGGCCGCCCCGCCATATTCGCCGCCCAGCGCTAGGCCCTGGGCCAGGCGCAGCAGCATCAAAAGGGCCGGCGCCCATAGGCCGATCTGATCATAGGTTGGCAGCAGGCCGACGGCGGCGGTCGAAATGCCCATCACGATGATGGTCAAAAGGAACGCGTATTTGCGCCCAACGATATCGCCAAGCCGCCCGAAGACCAGCGCCCCGAACGGCCGCACGGCAAAGCCGGCACCAAAGGTGGCAAGGCTCGCCAGAAAGGCGGCGGTCTCGTTCCCCGGCGGGAAGAAAAGCGCGCCAAAGAAGATCGCGAGCGATCCATACAGATAGAAGTCGTACCACTCGAACACGGTGCCGAGCGAGGCGGCCAGGATCACCCGACGCTGCTCCCCCGGCCGCACGGTGGCGGTTCTTAACGCGATGCTCGCCATCTGCCCTTGGCGTCCCTCAAATCGACGACTTTCATAAAGGTCGGGGCGGCGGACCTTATGATCCGTCGCCCCGAGTTTATCGCTTAGGAGCCCGAAGGCTAAACCAAAGCTTTAGTCGTTGATGTTGCGGTCCTTGGTTTCCGGCAGGAACAGCGCACCGATGACGAAGCAGACGGCGGCAATCACGATCGGGTACCAGAGGCCGTAGTAGATATCACCCGTCAAGGCCACGAGGGCGAAAGACGTGGTCGGCAGCAGGCCGCCGAACCAGCCGTTACCGATATGGTATGGCAGCGACATCGAGGAGTAGCGGATCTTGGTCGGGAAGAGTTCGACCAAGAGGGCTGCGATCGGGCCATAGACCATGGTGACGTAGATCACCAGGATCGTTAGCAGGACCATCCCCATGAAGTAGTTAATCTTGCTGCTGTCAGCCGAGGCCGGGTAACCGGCGGCCTTGATCGCGGCAGAGACCTGGGCGGCATCGAAGCCATTGATGGTGGCAGCGCCGATCTTGATGACCGTCGGGCTGCCAGCCGGGGCGGCTTCGTTCGAATATTCGACCGAGGAGCGGGCAAGCGCGCCTTTTGCCTTGTCGCAATCGCTGGTGAAGGTTGCAGTCCCGGTTGGGTTGAACTGGAAGCTGCAGGTTGCCGGATCGGCGATGATCACCGACTTTGTGTTTTCCTGGGCGATCGCCAGCGCCGGATTGATGGCGGTGGTGAGGCCGTGGAAGATCGGGAAGTAGGTCACGACGGCCAGCGCCATGCCGCCCAGAATGATCCACTTGCGGCCGATCTTATCCGACAGCCAGCCAAAGAAGATGAAGCCCGGCGTGCCGATGAAGAGCGCGCCTGCGATCATATAGTTGGCGATGGTGTCATCGACCTTGAGGGTCTGGGTCAGGAAGAACAGGGCATAGAACTGACCGGCGTACCAGACGACGGCCTGACCCATCACCGCACCGATGAGGGCGAGGATGACGATCTTCAGGTTCGACCACTGGGCGAAAGCTTCGGTCAGCGGTGCCTTGGAGCTTTTGCCTTCGGCCTTCATGCGCTTGAAGGTCGGGCTTTCTTCCAGTTTCAAACGGATCCAGACCGAGATGCCGAGCAGGGCGATCGAGACCAGGAACGGAATGCGCCAGCCCCATTCCTTGAAGGCATCGGCGCCCATCCAGTTACGGACGACCACGATGACCAGCAGCGACAGGAAAAGACCCATCGTCGCGGTGGTCTGAATGAAGGCGGTATGCAGGCCGCGCTTACCGTGCGGGGCATGTTCGGCAACGTAGGTTGCCGCACCACCATATTCACCGCCCAGCGCCAGACCTTGCAGCAGGCGCAGGATGATCAGGATGATCGGCGCCGCGACGCCGATGGTGTTGTACCCGGGCAGCAAGCCGACACCGAAGGTCGACACGCCCATAATCAGGATGGTGACGAGGAAGGTATATTTGCGGCCGACAAGATCGCCAAGGCGGCCGAAGACGATAGCGCCGAACGGGCGCACCATGAAGCCGGCGGCAAAGGCCAGCAAGGTAAACACGAACCTCGCCGTTTCATTCGCGCCAGTGAAGAAGTGGGTGCCGATATAAACGGCGAGCGATCCATACAGATAGAAATCGTACCATTCGAAGACGGTACCCAGAGACGACGCGATGATAACGCGCCGTTCCGCAGCTTTGTCGGGAACACCCGACTGCATCGTTGTGCTGGACATTTCCGTTCCCCTGTTACGTTCGACCTTTATCAGCCGAACGGCCGCAAGTCGTTATTCGCCTTCTAACTCTCGTTTAGATTGAGAATTGGGCAATTAAAACGATAGCTGGGGGAGACTCTGATGGCCAACACAAAATGTGGCAAAATCTGGGTAATATTGTCGCAGTTTTTGCGCACCCTGCGACACAAACGAAGGGTGCCGCGGGCGATTCGCGGGACGGTTACTCGGGCAACCGACTCATCAGCTGCTCAAGATAGGCAAAGGCGCCACGTTCCAGCGACCCGAACGATAGGGCGAGGAACTTGTCTTCCTTGTTCTTGCGCACGACCGACAGGCGGCATTCATACCAGCGCTCGTGTTTGTCGCAGCGGAAGGCCGCATTGAACGACATGCCGGGTTCAAGATCGCCGCTATATTTCTGCACGACGACCCCGCCCAGGCACCATTCGGAGGTCTCGAAGAAATCGGCGAAGATCCGCACGATCAGGGTAGGATTGCTGCGGCGGGGCAGGCGCGGGCGCAGGCCGCCCTTAGCATCGCCCTGCGGCACGCCGTCGAACCGGCCGGCGACACCTTTCATGCGCTGGCTCTTGCCACTGCTGGGGGCGGGCGCCGCATCGGGCTGGGGCGCCTTGGTCTTGATCTTCTCTTCGATACGGAAACGTTCGGCCGCCTCAAGAGTCCGTTCGACCCGCTCGCGCTTCTTGCGTTCTTCGCGGCGGATGGCGACGACTTCGAAAATCGTGCGGACGAAACCCAAGCGTTCCTCTTGGTCGAGGGCGGCCGGGATCAGATTGGAGCGATGCGGCTTCTCAGGAATGATGTTCGCTGCTTCTGTCATGGCGAGGAGAGTAAAAATTGCACAGTATGCGGACAACTGTAAATCCCACCAGTCGACTTGACCATGGTCATGATTGGGGCCCCTGTGTCTTGGTCTTGTATGACAACTAATTCGTGGTTAATCTGGCTCTTTTGACCTGATCTTTTATAGATTTATCCGATGGTTATCGGAAAAAGTGATGATGGTACATTTCCTTGACGCGCACTCTTGAGCGTGACAATGATGGTGTAAATTCTGTTAATTTTAGAGCGTTAATCCTGTCGTGGACGGACCTTTCCCGCCGGTAGCTATCGAAACGGCCTTGCCGACGGACGATCGTCCGGCAGCAGTACTTTTGCGCCATTGGCGCCAGAAGGCGGATGCACGGGGCTGCATCATGCCGTCACGCAAAGATATGCATCCCGAAGAGCTGCCGATCCCTTTGATGTCGCTCATTCTGGTCGACGTGCTGCCCGATCATCCACGCTATCGCTATCGTCTGGTCGGATCGCGCGAGGTCGAGGCGCGCGGGTTCGATCCGACGGGACATGCGGTCGAAACCCACTTCTATGGGGCGCCGCTGGCAACCGTTTTGAAGCATTACGATACCGTGGTGGCGCGCCGGGCCCCGCTGCATCTGGAATATCAGACGCCCGTCCGCCGTCTGGCGGCAGCCGTCGAGCAAGCCAATCTGTTTCTGCCACTCTCGAACGATGGCGAGACCGTCAATATCATTATGGTCTATTCCGACTACGCCACCGCGCCCGATTTCCGCGCATAACGCTCGGCGCGGAGGCGATCTGCTGCGTTGCTTACGCTGCTCGGATGCTCACGTACTAAACGTACGCTCCGCTCCTGTGCTGCGCGCGCCTAGCATCTCATCCGCCGCGCCTTCGCTTCTAAAGCCGATACGATTAAAACTCGTCATCCCAGGGCTTGTCCCTGGGATCTCGGGTGGCCACGCCGCGTCGAGCACGCCCGGCAACGACGCAGATCGCCGCCGGACGAGCGCCTCAGTGTGCGAAGAGGGCGATCAGGAGGCTTACGGTCGGGACCGAAAGCACGGTCGAGACCAGGATGACGGCGCTGGTCTGGGGTACCAGGCGGTTATATTGCTGCGCCAGGACAAAGGCCCCGGCCCCGGTCGGCAGGGCGTTCAGTAGCAGGGCGACTTGCGCCGGCAGCGTGTTGAGGTCCGAGAGGAAGAGGATTGTGATGAAGGTCACGATCGGCGCCACGAAGAGCCGCAGGACCGTGAGCCAGATCACCTCCGGCAGCTCGTTCCCCAGCGGCTGGGCGGCCAGAAACATCCCGAGCGCGAAGAGCGCGCAGGGGCTCGACGCCGCGCCCAGCAATTCCAAAAAGTTCTTCAGCGGGATCGGCAGCGCGATATCGCCATAGGCCAGCGCCGCGCCTAAGGCCGGGGCCAGCATCAGCGGATTGCGGCAGACGACCTTCAGAACCCCGCCCAACGCCTTGAAGAACCCATGGCCCGAGCGCAGGTCGATCTCGATCCCCATGATGCCGAGGCCGAACATGACAGAGCCGGTGAGGACCGTGCCGGCAATGGCATAGGGCATGGCCGCTTCGCCAAAGGCCATCAGCACCAGCGGAATGCCCATATAGCCGACATTGGCATAGATCGCGGAGAGCGACTGGACCGACAGATCGGCAAGCCGCAGACCCCAGGCAAGCCGCCCCCAGATCCAGACGATCAGAAGAATGACGCCCAGCGGCAGGCAATAGGGCACCAGGAACGCCGGATCTACCACTTGGCGCAGCGGCGCCCGGAACATCACCAGAAATAGCAAGGCCGGCAGCGCGAACCAATAAACGAACTGGTTCAGCGCTTGGGTCGAATTTCCCCCCAGCAGCTTCATCCGCGCGGCAAAGAACCCCGCCAGGATCAGGCCGAAGACGGGAAGCGCGACATTGAAAACGGCCTGCATCGGGACTGGGAAGCTCTAGCCGGGGTAGCCGTTGGTGATCGGGTAGCGGCGTTCCTTGCCAAAGGCCCGGCGGGTCAGCTTCACGCCCGGCGGGGCCTGGCGGCGTTTATATTCCGCCCGGTCCAACATCTGGCGCACGCGCCGGACGGTGGCTTCATCCTCGCCCGAGGCAACCAGTTCGGCGACCGATTTTTCGCGTTCGATCAGCCCGGTTAGGATTGCATCCAGACGGTCATAGGGCGGAAGGCTATCCTCGTCCTTCTGGTCTGGGCGCAGCTCGGCAGAGGGCGGCTTAGTGATGACGCGTTCGGGCATCACGGCGCCCTTGGGGCCTTTAAAGCCTTCGGGGCGGTTGGCATTGCGCCAGCGCGAGAGATCAAAGACCTTGGTCTTATAGAGATCCTTCAGCACGGCATAGCCACCGCACATATCGCCATAGAGGGTGGCGTAGCCGCAGCTCATCTCCGACTTATTGCCGGTCGAGAGCACCATATGACCGAGCTTGTTGGATAGCGCCATCAGGGTGAGGCCGCGGGCACGCGACTGGATATTCTCTTCGGTGATATCGGCGGCGCGGCCTTCGAACAGCGGGGCCAGCATGCCATCGAAAGCGGCCATGGCCGGTTCGATCGAAATCTCATCGAGGCGAATGCCCAAGAACTTGGCGCAGGCCGCCGCGTCTTCGAGGCTTTCCTTGCTGGTATAGGGCGAGGGCATCATAACCGCCCGCACCATATCGGGCCCCAACGCATCAACAGCGATGGCAGCGGCGATCGCGCTGTCGATACCGCCCGACAGGCCGAGGATCACACCGGGGAAGCGGTTCTTGCGGACATAATCGCCCAGGCCAAAGACCATGGCCTGATAGAGCTGCTCGTCATCGGTGAGCTCGGCTGCGATCGGGCCGGGGGTGACGCAGACCAGCTTGTCTTCGTCACTGCGCTCGAATGTCACGGTCGCAACCGCCGGCTGCCAGGAGGGCAGGCGGCAGACGGTCTTGCGATTGATGTCGAGGGCGAAGCTCGCGCCGTCGAATACCAGCTCGTCCTGGCCGCCCAACTGATTGACATAAACGAGCGGTAGGCCGTTTTCGAAGATGCGGGCAATCGCGATCGACAGGCGCTCGTCACCCTTGTCGTCTTCGAAGGGGCTGCCGTTCGGGACGATAAAGATCTCGGCGCCGGTTTCGGCCAAGGCTTCGGCGACATCGGGCTTCCAAAGGTCTTCGCAGATGAGGACGCCCAGACGGTAGCCGCGGAAGGAAATCGGGCCGGGCATGGGGCCGGGAGAGAAGACGCGCTTCTCGTCAAACACGCCATAGTTCGGCAGGTCATGTTTCAGGCGCACGGCCTGGATCTCGCCGGCGTCGAGCAGCACTGCGCAATTGCGCCGCGCGCCATCGACTTCCATCGGGGTTCCGACCAGCAGGGCCGGGCCGCCATCGAGCGTATCCTGCGCCAGTTCCTCGACCGCCTTTCGGCAGGAATCGAGGAATGCCGGCTTCAGCACCAGATCTTCGGGCGGATAGCCAGAGAGGCACAGCTCGGGTAGCACGACGAGGTCGGCGCCTTGGCCGGCCGCTTCGGCGCGCGCCTTGCGAATGAGGGCGAGGTTGCCGGTGATATCGCCGACAGTCGGGTTGATTTGGGCGAGAGCGAGTGCGAGCAAGGCCGTTAACCGTCCTCAAGATAAAGCAAAAGGGTAACCCCCATCAGCGTCGATACGGTCGCAGGCGCCCAGGCGGCCAGCGTGACCGGGATGGTCGCGCTGAGGCCCAGGGCCTGCACCAGATCACTGAGGAAGTAGACGATAAACCCGGCCCCGACACCGGCGGCGATCAATTGACCGATCCCGCCGCGACGTTGGGGACGCAGGGCAAACGCGGCGGCGATAAGCACCATCGACGCCATCAAGATCGGCACCGCGAATTGGCTCTGAAGATAGAGCCGATGACGCAGCGCCGAAAATCCGGCCTTTTCCAGTCCGTCGATAAAGGCGGGCAGCGCCCAGAAGGACATGGTCTCGGGCCGGGCAAAACTATCCTGGATGCGGGCCAGGGTGAAATCGGTCGGCAACTCGAAGGTGCCGATTTCCTGGGCGGCATGGCCATCGACCGCCACCCGGGCATCTTCCAGCACCCACCGGCCAGGCGACAGCACGGCCCGTTTGGCATCAAGGCGCGATCGGAAGCTGCCGTCCGGTTTGAACTGCAGCACCATGACGTCGTCCATAGTGCCCGTCAGCGCATCGATTACCCCGGCATGGATGATCGAACTTCCCTCATCGTCGCCTTGTCGCAGCCAAAGGCCATTGCCGCCGACGAGGGCCGCCTGATTGACCTGACCGCGCAGCAGTACCGGCTCCATCTGTTCATAGCGGGCATAGGTGACGGAGGAGAATTCGTTGATGAGGCCGACCTTGAGGACACCGACCAGCAAAGCCAGCACGATGGCAGGGCGCAGAAACTGCCAGACCGACACGCCGACGGCGCGCGCCACGACCAGCTCGGAGGTGCGCGAGAGATGCCAGAAGGACATCAAGGCCGCGAAAAGGACCGCAAAGGGCAACAGCAGCTGGGCGGTGTTGGGCAGTTTCAGCAGCGCCAGCTGAATGACCGACCCGAAGCTCGCCTCGGGTCTGGCTGCTGCACGACGCAGCAATTCGACCAGATCGGCCGAAAAGATGATCGCCGCGAGAATCCCGAAGAAAAGGCCGAGCCAGACGAGGAAGCTGCGCCCGACATAGCGCGACAAAGTATAGCCGATGGTCATGCCGGCACCGCCTGCCGCGTCGGCAATCGGGGGAAACGACCCGTCGAAAGGCTATAGAAAGCGATCAATGTCGCGAGGATGGGCAGGAGATAGAGCAGCGGCACCGCCACCACATTGCGGCCGGCGAGATTGGCTAGACCGAAGCCCAGGCCTTGGATGCTGGCGGCGATCAGGGTGGCGAGCAGGACGCGTTTGGTAACGCCACGCCGCGAATGTTCCCCGGCCAGCATCGCCGCCAGCGCGATCATCACGAACATCGGGGTGAAGAGCGGGCCCGCCAGGCGTTGATGCGCTTCGGTGCGATAGGAGGCTTGCTTGCGCGGATCGAGGACATTTTCGGCCGCGAACAATTCATTCACAAACAGCTCGGTCGATTCGCGTTCGCGCAGGGCCTGAGGGCCAGCGACACGGCCGATATCGACGGCATAGCTATCGAAATAAAGCACGGAAACCCGACCGTCCTTGCGGTTCAGTTCCTGCCGGCTGCCGCCAGCCATGGTGAGGCGCGGGCCGGTTGGGGTAGCGACCAAGGTCCCTTGATCGGCGAGGTAAGTAGCGGGCCGTTCGGCGACACGTTCGTCATGGACCAGGATGCCGCTAAGGTTGCCGCCATCGCCCTGGCTGCGGACGAACAGAGTCACGCCTTTATCGATCTGGGTGAAAACGCCTTCCTGGATCAGCAGCGCCGCATAGGAATTGCGGATCTCAGACTGAAGATCTTTAAAGGCGCGATAGCTGGTCGGCAGGCCCCACAGGGTGAGGGCATAGCCAAGGATCGTGAAGCCGACCATCAAATAGAGCACCGGGCGTGCAATGCGGGCCGGTGACAAACCTATGGCACGCATCACCGGCAGCTCGCTGTCGCCTTGCAATTTCGCAAGCGCAAAAAGGATCGCTGCGAAGAGCGCGATGGGCAAAATCACGGTCAGGAAATTTGGCAAAACGAGCGCTGAAATTTCGAGGAAAGTGCCGATCGGCATCCCGCGATTGAGCGTTAAGTCTATGAAACGCAAGGATTGCGTCAGCCAAATCGCACTCGTCAGCGTCAACGCAATCGCCACGGTGGCGAGCGTGATTTGACGGATCAGATAGAGGTCGAGCCTGGTCATCTTAGGGCGAAACTATAAGCCCACGTCCTGTGATCTGATAGTGCGTCGGACGCATGCCCGCCCATCGATTGCAGAAAATTAACAACGATTGCCGTGTTTTCGCCGCGTTTAAGCCTAGCCTTGGACGCGTCGGGCGATATACTCCGGCCAACTTTCATCCCTCTCACCATTGGATGCTTGATCAAAACATGAAGCGCGCGCTCATCACCGGCATTACGGGCCAGGACGGCTCTTATCTGACCGAGCTCTTGATCTCGAAAGGATACGAAGTTCACGGCATTATTCGTCGGGCTAGCCTCTTCAATACCGATCGCATCGACCATCTCTATTCCGACCCCCACAATGGCGGGGCCAAGATGGTGTTGCATTATGGCGATCTGGCCGACGGCACGGTGCTGCGTCGGGTGATTGAAACCGTGCAGCCTGACGAAATCTACAACCTCGGTGCTCAGAGCCACGTCAAGGTCTCGTTTGAGGCACCGGAATATACCGCCGACGTTGTTGCTTCGGGCATGCTGCGCCTGCTCGAGGCTATGCGCGATTATGCGGAACGCTCGGGCAAGCAGGTCCGCTTCTATCAGGCGGGTTCGTCCGAAATGTTCGGTGCGGCAAAGCCGCCGCAGTCCGAAGATACGGCCTTCTATCCGCGTTCGCCCTATGCGGCGTCCAAGGTTGCGGCCCATTGGTACGCGGTGAACTATCGCGAGGCCTATAACCTCTTCATCTGCAACGGCATCCTGTTCAATCACGAAAGCCCGCGTCGCGGCGAAACCTTCGTGACCCGCAAGATCACCCGTGCCGTCGGCCGCATCAAACACGGCCTACAGACCAAGCTTTATCTCGGCAATATGGACAGCAAGCGCGACTGGGGCTTTGCCGGCGATTACGTCGAAGCCATGTGGCTGATGCTGCAGCAGGATAAGCCCGACGATTACGTCGTCGCCACCGGCGAAGCCTATTCGGTGAAGGAATTCGTCGAACGCGCGTTTGGCAAGGCCGGCCTCGATTGGCAGAAGTATGTGGAGATCGATCCGCGCTACTTCCGTCCGACCGAAGTCGATTATCTGCTGGGCGATCCGACCAAGTGCAAGACCAAGCTAAACTGGAAGCCGAAGACCAGCTTCGATCAGCTCGTCACCATGATGGTCGAACAGGACGTCGATCTCGCGGCCCGCGAAAAGACCCTGGTCGATGCCGGCTTCAAGACCAAGGGTGGGGCTGCTCAGCATGGCTAACGGTGGCATGGACAAGGACGCACGCATCTTCGTCGCAGGCGCCCGTGGCCTCGTCGGCAGCGCCATTGTCCGTGCGCTGAAGAAGCAGGGTTACAAGAATGTCCTGGCGCCCTTCCGGAAGGATCTCGATCTTTCCGATCGGGCGGCGGTCGATGCCTGGTATGCCAAGGAAAAGCCGGAGTATGTGTTCGTCGCGGCCGCCAAGGTCGGCGGTATCATGGCGAACAACACTTATCCGGCGACCTTCCTCTATGACAATCTGATCATTCAGAACAATGTCATCGACGGGGCTCATAAGGCCGGCGTCAAGAAGCTGGAATTCCTCGGCTCCTCCTGCATCTATCCCAAGCACGCGCCCCAGCCGATGAAGGAAGAACACCTCCTGACAGGCCCGCTGGAGCCGACCAATCAGCCCTATGCGATCGCCAAGATCGCAGGCATCGAGATGGTCAATTCCTACCGGCGCCAATATGGGATGAGCGGTATCTCGCTGATGCCGACCAACCTTTACGGTCCGGGCGATAATTACGACCTGCAGAACAGCCACGTGCTGCCGGCGCTGATCCGCAAGTTCCATGAAGCCAAGGAATCGGGTGCCGCGAACGTCACGGTCTGGGGCACGGGTAGCCCCAAGCGTGAATTCCTGCATGCCGACGATCTGGCCGAAGCCGCGATCTATCTGATGAACACCTATGACGACAGCGACATCGTCAATGTCGGCGTGGGCGAAGACGTTTCGATCAAGGAACTGGCCGAGATCGTGAAGAAGGTTGTCGGCTTCCAGGGCGAGCTGGTGTTCGACACCTCCAAGCCTGATGGCACGCCGCGCAAGCTGCTGGATGTCTCGCGTCTTTCCAAGCTTGGCTGGAAGGCCAAGATCTCGCTGGAAGACGGCATCCGGTCGACCTATGCGACTTACCTTGAGACCCTGAAGGGCTGAGTTGTTCTTCAGGCGTCACTTGCTCCGCGCCATTTGGCGCCTGATCGGCCGGCTTCTTACGCCGGCCGTTCTGCTTTTGCTGCTCTATCGCAAACGCAAGGGCAAGGAACATCCGCTGCGCTGGAAAGAGCGGATGGGCTTCGATCGCTCCAACCCACCCGACGGCAAGCTTTTGTGGATCCATGCCGCCAGCGTCGGCGAAAGCCTGTCGGTCCTGCCGCTGCTGGACCGCCTGCGGGCAGATCAGCCCGACTGGCAGATCCTGGTAACGACCGGCACGGTCAGTTCGGCCGACCTCTTGGCCAAGCGTTTGCCTCAGGGTGTGCTGCATCGCTTCGTGCCGGTGGATATCCCGGGCGCGGTCGATCGCTTCTTCAATCACTGGACCCCCGATGCGGCAATCTTTGTCGAACAGGAGATCTGGCCGGGTCTGGTGCTGGAACTGCGCGCTAGGCGGATTCCGTCCGCGCTGGTGAATGCCCGCCTATCGCCCGCCAGCGGCCGGCGTTGGAAGCAGCTCTCTTGGCTGGCGCAGATCCTCTTTGCCTGCTTCCACCCGATCCTGGCCCAGAGCGATGCGGATGTGACCCGCTTCCGGGCCTTAGGTCTCGACGACGTCCAGATGCGCGGCAACCTCAAATATGCCGCCGCTCCCTTGCCGGCTGATGCTGCGATGTTGGCGGAGTTACTGGTCCAGATCGGCAATCGTCCGGTCTTTGTGGGGGCCAGCCTGCATCCGGGCGAAGAGAGGCAGGTCGCTGACGCCCATCGCCGCCTGATTGAGACCTATCCCAATCTTCTCACCATTCTGGTGCCCAAGCACCCGCGTCGCGGGCCGGAATGGGCGCAGGCTTTGGGGGGCGTACCGCTACGCTCGCAACAGGATCCGCTGCCGCCGGGCGGCCTTTATATTGCCGATACCATTGGCGAACTCGGGCTCTGGTATCGGTTGGCGTCGGCGGTCTTTATCGGCGGCAGTCTTATCCCCTTTGGCGGCCAGAACCCCTTGGAGTCGACGCGCTTTGGCGTGCCGAGTTTCGTCGGCCCCCACACCGGTAATTTCGAGGATATGGTTGCCGACCTCTCGCGGCGGGGTCTATTGGCAACCGTTGCGGACGTGCCGGGATTGGCGAGTGCTGTTGCCGCTGTCTTAGCGCGACCCCGGGGCGATGCTGAGGGAGCAGAGTCGGGCGCTGAGATCATTGCGGATGTGGCGCGCGGTCTGGCGCCGATCTTCCAGCCCAACGCGACGGATATTTATTAAAAACAGTGCTCCAAATCGCTGAGATTGGGGCGACTTTATGGTTAACGCGCCTGTCATCTCTAACGGCAGCACTGCCGCTTGATTTGTGTCTAGGCTCTCTTTGCGCCGATTTCCCGGCGTTCCCTAAAAGAGGTTCCATCATGCGGGCTGTATTCGCCGCTCTGATCGCCACCGGTCTGCTTGCCGCCCCCGCCGCCATGGCGGCACCAACCGCCACTCCGGCCGCCGCTTCTAACCCGGCCAAGGTGCATCACGTCGCCACCAAAAAGCCGATTCAGAAAAAAGTAACCCACAAGAAGATGACCCCGGCCAAGAAGGCCTCGTAATCTTCTGACCGCTGATCCGCAAAGGCCCGTCCATTGTTCCCGGTGGACGGGCTTTTTATTACCCCTTGATGCTGGCGTAAGCGTCGAGAGCTCGGGCGCGGCCGCCGGCGAGTTCCACAATTGGGTCGGGATAGCCCTTTGCCCGCCGGGGGGCCTTCCAGGGCTGATGGATGAATTTATCGTCGACATCGGCAAGCTCTGGCACCCAGCGGCGGATGTAGCTGCCCTTAGGATCGAACTTCTCGCCCTGCAGGATCGGATTGAATATCCGGAAATAGGGCGCGGCATCGGCGCCGCAACCCGCGACCCATTGCCAACTGGCCGGATTGCTGGCGGGGCAAGCATCGACCAGCGTGTCCCAGAACCATTCTTCGCCTGCTTTCCAAGGCAGCAGCAGCTGTTTGACCAGCAGCGAGCCGACGACCATGCGGACGCGGTTATGCATCCAGCCGGTCGCCCAGAGCTGGCGCATGCCGGCATCGACGATCGGATAGCCGGTCAGGCCCTTTCGCCAAGCCGCTAGGTCGTCTGGATCGTTGCGCCAGGGGAAGGCGGCGAATTCGGGCCGCAGCGGAGTCGAAGCGAGGTCGTCCTGGTGGAACAGCAAGTGATGGCAGAATTCCCGCCAGCCAAGCTCGCGCAGGAAAGTCTCCGCGCCGCCGCTGGTAATCTCCCCGCCCGTACGATGGTCGGTCGCGGCCCAAAGCTGGCGGGGCGAGATTTCGCCAAAGCGCAGATGGGGCGAGAGGTGGGAGGAGATATCGAGGTCCGGGCGGTCGCGCTGCTGGCGATAGATATCGAGGCGATCATCCAGGAAATCATTGGCCCGCTCGCGCGCCGCTTCCTCGCCCGGTGTCCAATGGTCGCGCAAGCCACCGGCCCAATCGGGCTTGGTTGGCAGCAGATGCCAATCGGCAAGCTTATCGCTCTCGATTCCAGTCTTGCCGGGCAGGGGTTTTGTCGGAGCCACTAGAGGGCGGGCGATTTTGACCTGTTCGTTGGCAGCCCGCCAGAAGGGGGTGAAAACTTGGAAGGGACCGCCCTGCTTAGTCTTCACCTGCCAAGGTTCGAACAGCAGCAAGCTGTTGAAACTCTCGACCGTCCGGCCACTGTCCTTTAGAGCACTTTTGATCGCCTCGTCGCGCTTGCGGCTAGCGGGATCATAAAGCCGATTCCAATAGATCGCGCCGATGCCCTGCTCCTCAACCAGCCGATCAATGACCCGCTTTGCTGGGCCACGATTCAGGATGAGATGCAGATCCAGCTTCTTGAGATCGCCGGCCAGCGCCTCCAGACTCTTGTGCAGCCACCAGCGGGCAGCGCCGCCGATTGGCCGGATGCCGGGGCTTTCCTCATCCAGGATGAAAAGCGGGATGATCGGCGCGCCCCGCTGAACGGCGGCATCAAGGGCGGGATTATCGGCAAGGCGCAGGTCCTGGCGGAACCACACCAGGGTGGGGGCTTGATTACTCATGCCCTTACATACGCAGCGGACAGCGCGCTGGTTCAGTCGAAAGAGGGGCGGCCGCGGGCTTTTTTGATCGAGGCGCGATTGCTCTTCTCATCCAAGCGTCGTTTCTTGCTGGCCAGTGTCGGGCGGGTGGCGCGGCGGGTGATGGGCACCACGGCCGCCTCGCGGATCAGGGCGAACAGGCGCTCGCGCGCATCGGCCCGATTGCGCTCTTGCGTGCGGAATTGTCGGGCGGTCAGGACGATGACACCGTCCGAGGTCAGGCGGCTACCGGCCAGCGCCATCAGGCGGCTGCGGACATGGTCGTTCAAACCCGGCGAGCGAGCGGCATCGAACCGCAGCTGGCAGGAGGTGGCGACCTTATTGACGTTCTGCCCGCCGGGGCCGGCGCTGGCGATGAAACTCTCTTCAAGTTCCGAATCGTCGATGAAGATGCGGTTGGTGACTTGGATCGCGGTCATGATGGCTGGGACAATAGGCCAAATCCGGCCAGTTCGTCATTGCCCTTGGGGCTATGGGCGTGCGATAGGTCCCAACATGATCGGAACGGATAACGAACGGAAATGAGTCAGGGACTGACATCGATGTTGCCCCTGCCGGACGTGCCGTTGCTGACCGTCGGGCTGAAACGCGCTGCTTGGGTTGATCCCGACGGCAGTTTCGACGACCTCGCCATTCCCGATGCCAAGGCTCGTCTGCTGGCGGAACGGGTGCCGCCGATGCTGGTGCATGCCAAGTCGGTTGCCCGGCGCCTCGGGCTCGAAAGTCTGCCGGCCTTCGATCTGTTGGAACTCTTCGCCTTTGTTCGCCCGGCGCAATTCTGCTTGCCGACCGTGCGCGGGCTGCTGGATGTGTTGGATTTGCCAACGCCCAGCAATCTGATCGACGAAGCGATGGCGTTGAAAGATGCCGCGACCGTGCTGCTGGCCGAACTGCGGGCCGACCGCGATCGGGAGGCCGCCGCGATCGCTAGCCGCATGACCGGCTGGGCCTGGGCCTCTTATGTCTCGGTCGCGCTCGGCGATGTCGAGCCGGGTACGCGCGGCTTTGCTGTCTGGCGCGCTCTGCCGGAAATCCCCGAAGGCGGGCCGGAAGAACCGCCGACCCATCATCCGGTCCTGCCCGAAGAGGCGCGCCGGCAATTGGCGTCGATTGTCGGTGATCGCGCCGAAGCCCGCCCCAGCCAGGCCGATTATGCCTCGGCGGTGGCGATGGCGTTCCAACCGCGCGACGTGCCGGGTGAACCGCGGGTGGTCTTGGCGGAAGCCGGGACCGGTGTCGGCAAGACCCTGGGCTATCTCGCCCCCGCCACCGTCTGGGCGCAGAAGAATGGCGGCGCGGTCTGGATTTCCACCTATACCCGTAACCTCCAGGCCCAGATCGATGGTGAGCTGGATCGCGTCTATCCCGATCCGGCGCAAAAGGCGGCGCGGGCGGTGGTGCGCAAGGGGCGCGAGAATTACCTCTGCCTGCTGAATTACGAAGAATTGGCCGGGGTCGCCGGCAATGCGCCGCAGCCGGGCGGCGCGATTGCGGCGGGCATGATGGCACGCTGGGTGGCCGCCACCCGCGACGGCGATCTGACCGGGGGGGATTTCCCCGGCTGGCTGCCCGATCTGCTGGGCCGGGCGCGCACCCTGGGGCTCGCGGACCGGCGCGGGGAGTGCATTTATTCCGCCTGTCACCATTACGACCGCTGTTTCGTCGAGCGCTCGATCCGCAAGGCCAAGCGGGCGGAGATCGTGGTGGCCAATCACGCGCTGGTGATGATCCAGGGTGCGCTGAATGGCGGGGACGATGGCGCGGTGCCGGCGCGACTGGTGTTCGACGAAGGCCATCATGTGTTTGACGCCGCCGATAGTGCCTTTTCCGCCCAGCTGTCGGGCGGGGAAGGGCAGGAGGTGCGGCGCTGGCTGTTGGGCGCGGAAGGCGGCATGCGCTCGCGCGCTCGCGGTCTGCGCCGCCGTATCGAAGAGCTAATCGTCGATGAGCGGATGGCCGCCGATCTCGATGCGCTGCTGAAACATGCCAAGGATTTGCCCGGCGACGGCTGGCCTGAACGTCTGGCCGAAGGGCGCTCGGCGGGACCCGTCGAGATTTTCCTCGCTCTGGTGCGCCAGCAGGTTCTGGCTCGCCAGACCGGGCAGGGCGATGCGCTCTATAGTCTGGAGGCCGACGTTCGCCCGCTGATCCCGGAATTGCAGCAGGCGGCACTGGATGCCAAGGCGGCCCTCGATCTGATCAAGACCCCAGCCGACCGGCTGATTAAGCGGCTGGCCGATCGCCTTGGCACCGAGGCCGAGGATCTGGATCGTGACGTGCGTCGCCGGATCGAAGGGGCGGTGCGCTCGCTCGAACGCCGTCTCGTTATTCCGCTCACTGGCTGGATTTCCATGCTGGCGGCTTTGAGCGGCGAGGATGACAAGGATTTCGTCGATTGGTTCGGCCTCGATCGCGAAGGTGGGCAGGAAGTCGATGTCGGCATGCACCGCCATTGGCTCGATCCCTCCAAACCCTTTGCCAAGGCGGTGGCGGCCCCGGCCCATGGGTTGGTCGTGACGTCTGCGACCCTCACGGATCGGTCGGGCGACGGCGATGCGGATTGGAAGGCGGCGGAACGTCGGATCGGCCTGCCGTATCTGTCGCTTGAAGCCGTCCGTGCCCAGGTCGCCAGCCCCTATGATTATCCGGCCCAGACCAAGGTCTTTGTCGTTGATGATGTCCGGCGCGAAGATATCGCCCAGGTGGCCGCCGCCTATCGGGCGCTGTTCCTGGCGTCGGGTGGCGGTGGCCTCGGGCTCTTCACGGCGATCAGCCGATTGAAGGGGGTACACGCCCGCATCGCGGCCGATATGGAAGATCGCGGCTTGCCGCTCTATGCCCAGCATGTCGATGCGATGGAAACCTCGTCCCTCATCGATATCTTCCGGGGCGAAGAGGATGCCTGCCTGCTCGGCACCGATGCCGTGCGTGACGGCGTCGATGTGCCCGGTCGCTCCTTGCGTCTCATCGTGTTCGATCGTCTGCCCTGGCCGCGCCCGACTATCCTGCATCGTGCCCGCCGGAATGCCTTTGGCGGCTGGGGCTGGGATCAGCGGCTGGTGCGCCTCAAGCTGAAACAGGCCTTCGGGCGCCTTGTGCGCCGCGCCAGCGATCACGGTGTCTTTGTCCTGCTGGAGCCCTTACCGGGCCAGTTCAAGGGTGCCTTCCCGCCGGGTGTTGCCATCGAGCGGGTCGGGCTGGCTGAGGCCGTGCGCCGGACGCGGGAGTTTCTGGCAGAACGTGCCCTGGACGAAACGGGTCATTCGTCATAAACTTGCTAAAAGCAAGGATATGACGATGGCAGTGTCCCAGAACCTCAAAATCGGTTTGGTCTTCGGTTTTGCCGTGCCGGTGATTTCGGTGATCACCTTCACTGTGGCCCGGTTGGCGCCGGCGGCGTCCATCGATCCGCTGACCCTGTCGGCCTTGCGCTTCATCGGGGCGATGCCGGTGGTGCTAGCCTTGTGGTTCCTCGCCCGCCGGCGCAATCCGACCCCGCTCCGGTGGAGGCCTTTGGCGATCGTCGGGCTGATGGGTGGGCCGCTCTATGCTCTGCTGCTCTATTATGGATTTTCGATCGGGGCGGTTGGTCTTGGCGGGGCCGTGCTCTCTGCCAGCCTGATCGCCGCAACCCTGATCCTGACGCGCGAACCCTGGCCACGCGCCCGTATCCTGGGGATCCTCTGCCTCTCCCTTGGGATAGGGGGACTCGCCATCGGCAAGCTGGAAGGGGGCATCACCGGTGTCGCGCTCTTCATCTTGACCGGGGCGACCTGGGCCTTTTGCGCCGTTCTGGCAAAGCGTTGGCAGATCAGCCCGCCGGATCTCGCGCTGTCGACGGCGACGGTAGGTTTTGTCTGTTGTGGCGGGGCAGCGCTGCTGTTGCGGCCGCTTCCGGGCTTGGAGAGCGCGTTGCTGCAAATGGGCATCCAGGGCGGACTGAATGCGGGATTGGCCGTTTGGTTGTACGGGCAAGCTCTGCACTATTTAGGGTCGGCGCGTACGGCGCTTTTTACTGCGGCCATCCCACCTTTTAGCGCTATTGCCGGCTGGCTCGTCTTGGGCGAGCCGATCGGTAGTGCCGTCTTTGCTTCTGTAGTTTTAGTTTCGGCCGGTATAGTTCTAGCTTTGAAAAACTAAGCTGATTTTCTTTGATTAAAATAGCTTGCTGAGCCTCGAAGAATAATGGTCTTCGGGGCTTCAGTGTTAATCTGCCGTTGCGTTGACGATGGCAGGTCGATCCCCTATAAGCGGTGTCTCGCGGCGGTACAGCCTGCCAAGTGTGGTTGGTTTGCTATCGCACAGAACATTGCAAAGAGTTAATCTTCGAGGCGATGTTCCTGTGTCAGGCTTGGGGTAAGAGATCCCGCTGAAGGCGCTCGAATGGTGCCGACAGAACGGGGCAAAACTCCTCAAAAAAGGGTTGTTACGGGTCGGTATGGATAAAACGCTTCGTCCGATTGCAGTCATCGGTGCCTCATGCCGCTTTCCTGGTGCCGACAACCTGGAGGCGTTTTGGGACCTGCTCAGTCACGGCCGCGATGCCGTTACCGAGATCGGCGACGACCGTTGGGCCAAGGGCCTCTATTTCCACCCGCGCCAAAGCGAAGCCGGCAAGAGCTATACCTTTGCTGCCGGCGTGCTGCCCAAGGTTGACGAGTTCGATGCCAGCTTCTTCGGCATTTCGCCGCGCGAAGCTTTGCAGATGGACCCGCAACAGCGCCTGCTGCTGGAGTTGGTGCAGGAAGCAGTCGACGATAGCGGCATGACGACCGCGCGCCTCGCGGGCAAGGACGCGGGCGTCTATATCGGTGTCTCGGGCCTGGAATATTCCAACCTGCGCCTCGGCGATCCGGCCAATAGCGATCAATATTTCATGATCGGCAACCAGCTTTCGACGGTCGCCAATCGTGTCTCCTATATCTTCGATCTGCATGGGCCGAGCTTCGCGGTCGATACCGCTTGCTCCTCCTCGCTCGTCGCGCTGCATGAGGCCTGCGAAGCCCTGCGCCATGGCCGGGTGTCGATGGCGGTCTGCGGCGGCGTCAATATCCTGCTGACCCCGTTCCCCTTCATCGGTTTCAGCCGCGCCAAGATGCTGAGCCCGCGCGGCCGTTGCCATGCGTTCGATGCCTCGGGCGATGGTTATGTCCGTGCCGAGGGCGGCGGTGTCGTTCTGCTGAAGCTGCTGGATGATGCGATCCGGGACGGCGACAGCATCCGGGCCGTCATTCATGCCACGGGCGTGAATTCCGACGGCCGTACCACCGGCATGTCGCTGCCCTCGCGCAAGGCGCAGGCCGCCTTGCTGGAAGAGGTCTACGGCGGTTTCGGGATCGATCCGAACAAGCTGGCCTATTTCGAAGCTCATGGCACCGGCACCGCGGCCGGCGATCCGATCGAAACCGGCGCGATTGCCGAAGCCCTGTCGAGCAAGCGCGATTCTGTGCTGCCGATCGGGTCGGTCAAAACCAATATCGGCCATCTGGAGCCGGCGTCGGGCATGGCGGGCCTCATCAAGTCGATGCTGGTCCTGGAACATCAGGCTATCCCGGCATCGTTGCATTTTAACGAGCCCAATCCGGCGATCGATTTTGATGGCTGGAAGTTGGGGGTTGTGACCGATCTGCGCCCGATCGAGGTGACGGCCGAGAGCATGATCGGCGTCAATTCCTTCGGTTTTGGCGGCACCAACGCCCATGTCGTGATCTCGCGCGGCCCGGTTTCGGTGCCGGCGACCTTCGCGCAGGCCAACCGCCTGCCGCCGCTTCTGCTGTCCGCGCGCTCGCCCGAGGCGCTGTCGGCGACGGCCGTGCAATATCGCGATCTGCTGATCGATCTTGGCGATAATGACGCCGCGACCCGCGATCTCGTCTATTCCGCCGCCCTCAACCGCGATCATCATGACCATCGTCTGGTGGCTGATGGCGGCAGTGCCGGGGCGGTGCTGGCGCAGCTGGATGCCTTGATCGACGGCCTACCCTCGGGTGCGGCTGTCACCGGCAAGACCGTCAGCCCGGCGCCCAAGCTGGCCTTCGTCTTTTCCGGCAATGGCTCGCAATGGGCCGGCATGGGCCGCGACAGCTTCAAGAATGACGAAGATTTCCGCAGCAAGATCGAGGAAGTCGATCTGCTGCTAAAGCCCCTGACCGGTTGGTCGGTGGTGGAGAAGCTGTTCTCCGACACGCTCGAAGCCGATCTGGTTCGCACCGACATTGCCCAGCCGCTGCTGTTCGCGGTGCAGCTAGGTGTCTGCGCGGCGCTGGCCGCGCGCGGGGTGCTGCCGCAGGCGACCAGTGGGCATTCGGTGGGTGAAGTTGCCGCCGCCCATATCGCCGGCGCGTTGACCCTCGAACAGGCTGTGCAGGTGATCTTCCATCGCTCGCGCCGTCAGCAGGAAACCCAGGGGCAGGGCCGGATGGCCGCCCTCAGCCTGCCACTGGCCGATGCAGAAGCCGCGATTGCGGGCTTTGATGGCAAGCTGGAAATCGCTGCCGTCAACAGCCCGCGCGCCGTCACCGTCTCGGGCGATACCCAGGCCTTGCAGGCGCTGGGCGAGCTTGCGACGAAGAACCGCTGGGTCTTCCGTCTGCTCGATATCGATTACGCTTTCCATAGCGTAGCGATGGAGCCGACCAAGGCGGGTCTTTTCGGGGATCTTGCCACTCTGAAGCCGTCGGCCGGGCAGCTGCCCTTCGCCTCGACTGTTACAGGCGGGCTGATCGAGGGCGACAAGCTCGATGCCGACTATTGGTGGCAGAACATCCGCAAGCCGGTGCTGTTCAATCAGGCGACCGAAGCGCTGATCGCTGCCGGCCATCTGGTGTTTGTCGAAATCGGACCGACGCCGGTTCTGCAATCCTATGTACGCGACTGCCTGCGCGAATCGGGCCAGCCGGGCACGGTGCTGGTCACGCTGCATCGTCGCAATCAGGATCAGCGCCCCTATGATACGGTGCTGACCGGCGCCCATGTCGCCGGCGCCCCGCTGGATATGGACGGGCTCTATGCCGGCGCCTATCGCCGCTGTGATCTTCCGCTTTATCCCTGGCAGCGCCAACGCCATTGGTATGAACGCACGATCGAGCATACCGATCAGCTGCAAGTCCAGGAAATGCACCCGCTGCTGGGATGGCAGAAGGGCGCCGAGCCGGTCTATATGAACCTGCTCGACACCGAGCTCCAGTCCTGGCTCGGCGACCATAAGGTCGATACCGGTGTGGTCTTCCCGGCGGCCGGTTACGTCGAACTGGCGCTGGCAACGGCGCGCGCCGCCTTTGGGGATGAGGCTGGCATCGATCTGCGTGATCTCGAGATTATGCGCCCGTTGACCCTGGACGAAGGCCGCGCCCGCAGCCTGGAAGTGCGTTGGCACGCCGAAGCCCAGAAGGTCGAAATCCTATCGCGTCCGCGCCTCTCCAAGGATGGGGCGACCCTGCATGGTGTTGCTCATGTCGGCCGTTTGGCGGCCGAAACGCCGGCAGCCGAAGTGCCGACCGCCAAAGGGGCGGAGGTTTCGGGTGAGGAGCTTTATGCGCTCGCGGCGGAACTGGGCCTTCCCTATGGCCCGGCCTTCCGCCTGGTGGAAGACGTTACCCTGGCCTCCCAGACTGAAGCCATTGCCCGTTTTGCGCCGGTCCCGGCCGGGGCGCAGGGCGATGATGCCCGCTGGCTGTTGCATCCGTCCGTGCTCGATGGTGCCTTCCAGGCGCTCTTTGCCTTGCTGGCCAAGGGTACGGCGACCGGGGGCGGTCGCACCTATCTGCCTGCCCGTGTCGGACGTCTGCAATTGTTCGGCAGCGCGCCCGCGCGCTATTGCCGCCTGACGCTGACGCACCTTAGCGGCAAATCGGCGGCGGCTGATTTCGATATCCTGGATGCCGAGGGCAATCTGCTGGCCCGCGCCGTCGAAGTGCGCTTCCGCCGTGCCCATTTGGCGCGCGCCACCAGCCTCAACGACAAATACTACCAGTTCCTCGCCGTGCCCAAGGCGACCGGTACCGCGCTCGCGCAATCGGCCAAGGTCGATCTTGCGGCCCTGAAGCCGGCTCTGTTGGGCAAGGATCTGGTGGGGCAAGAGGACGAGCCAAATGCCGTCCAGCTGCTGCTGGAAGCCTTCACCGCCTCGGCCGCCTATGAAACCTTGACGTTGCTGGCTCCGGACTTCGCCTTGGTGCCCTCGGCACTAGTCGAGAGCGGCCGGGTTGCCGCGCAATCCCTGCCGCTGCTCTATCGCCTGCTGCGCATCGCGGCCGAAGAAGACTTAGCGAGCGAGACGGCCGAGGGCTGGACCTTGGCGTCTGAAAGCAGCCTGCCGAGCGCGAGTGATCTGTGGCGCATGTTGATCGGCGATTATCCCGATGCTCTGCCGGAAATTCTGCTGGCGGGCCGGGCGGCAGCCCATCTGGCAACCGCGCTGATCGACCCCGACCATGGCGCGCCCAAAGCCTCTGCCGCGCTGACCGCTCATCTCGCCGCCGGTGGTGCGACTCGCCGCCCGCTGATCGCTGGCGTTGCTGCTGCCTTCGAACAGGTCCTGGCCCATTGGCCCAAGGGCCGCGCCGTGCGGGTTTTGGAAATCGGCGCCGGTGATGGCGCCCTCACGCGCCGCTTGCTGGCGGTGATCGGTGCACAGCCGGTGGAATTCACCGTGTCTGATCCGAATCAGGATGCGGTTGATCGCGCGGAAGCCGCCTTGAGCGGTGCTTACGCTCCGCGCTGCGTTTTGTTGGATCCGACGAAGGCTCTTCTGGATCAGGCGCTGGCCGGCGAGCGGTTCGATGTGATCGTCGGGGCTGCGGTTCTCTCGGAACGCGGTGTCGGCGATGCGCCGGTGATCCTGCGCCAGTTGCTGGCCGAAAACGGCACGCTGCTGCTGGCCGAACCGGAACCGAGCCGTTTCCTCGATCTCATCCGGGGTCTCGATCCGCGTTGGTGGTTGCAGACCGCCGATGCGACGACGCCGGTTGGGCTTGCTCTCTCCGCCCAGGAATGGCCGCAGGCCTTGGCGAGCGCCGGTTATAGCGATGCCGATGCGATCCAACTGAATGGCGGCGGTGTGCTGCTGACCGCAGGCAACCCGGATCTGCTGGCAACCGCCAAGACCGAGGATGCCACCCCGGTTCAGGGCATTGCAGTCCTCTTGAGCGATACCCAGGATACCGAAACCGCTGTTGCGCTCGCTGAAGCGATGAAGGCCAAGGGCCGGGCAGCGATGATCGTCGAGATCGGCGCCTCCTTCCGCCGGGTCGCGGCCGACCGCCTGACCGCTCCGCTCTCGACCGCCGACGAAGGCCGCGCTTTGCTGGAGGCGCTGGCCGCCGAAGGCACGCAAGTTGCCGAGATCATCCATCTTGCCGGCTTGATGGCTGACGAAAATCAGCCGATGGCCGCCCAAGATCTGCGCTGCTTGACCGCCCTGTCGCTGATCCAGGCGATGGACGACAAGGGCCCGCGTCTGTGGTTCGTCACCATGGGGGCGCAAGGCCCGGTGGTGCGTGCCGCCCAGGCGCCGCTTTGGGGCCTCGGCCGTGTGGCGGTCAATGAATATCCCCATCTCGACATCCGTATGGTCGATCTGGCACCGGGCGAGGCCGATTTTGCGCTGCTGGCGGACGAGATCGTGCATCCCGATGGCGAAACCGAAATCCTACTGGCCGACGCCGGCCGCTCGGTCTTGCGCCTGCATAAGGCCAAGCCGCCGATCAGCCTGACGGCCCCGGCCGGCGCCAAGGCTGCGCTGAAGCTCGATATCGATCAGAATGGCTCGCTGGATCGCCTGAGCTATCGCCCCGTGGTGCGCAAGCTGCCGGGCAAGGGCGAGATCGAGATTGAGGTCAAAGCCGCCGGTCTTAACTTCCGCGACGTCATGTGGGCGATGGGCGTGCTGCCCGAAGAGGCGCTGCTCGCTGGTTTTGCCGGCCCGACGCTCGGCATGGAATGCGCCGGTATCGTTTCGGCCGTGGGCGAGGGGGTGAGCGATTTCGCCATTGGCGATCGCGTGATGGCCTTTGCCTCGGGCTGTTTTGCCAGCCACCTCACGACCTCGACCGTTGCCTGTGCCCCGATCCCGGGCGAGCTGACCTTCGAGGCTGCGGCGACCATTCCGTCGGCCTTCTTCACCGCCTATTACGCGCTGGGCCATCTGGGCCAGCTGGCCGAAGGCGAGCGGGTCCTGATCCATGGCGCGGCCGGCGGTGTCGGTATCGCGGCGATCCAATATGCCAAGTCCGTAGGCGCGATTGTCTTCGCGACGGCCGGCAGCCCGGAGAAGCGTGATTTCCTGAAGATGCTGGGCGCGGATCATATTCTCGACTCGCGCAGCCTCGCCTTTGCCGATGATGTGCTGGGTCTGACGGACGGCGAGGGGGTCGATGTCGTCCTCAACTCGCTGGCCGGTGAAGCGATGGAACGTAGCTTGGGCGTCGTGAAGCCCTTTGGCCGGTTCCTGGAGCTTGGCAAGCGCGACTTCTATCAGAACTCGCGCCTCGGCCTGCGTCCGTTCCGCAACAACATCACCTTCTACGGCATCGACGCCGATCAGCTGCTGGCCGTGAAGCCGGCTTTCTCGCGCAAGCTGTTCCGCGAGATGGTGACCTTGTTCGAGGACGGCGCTTTCAAGCCGCTGCCCTTCCGTGCCTTTGCCCATGACGAGGCGGTTGCCGCTTTCCGTCTGATGCAGCAGTCGGGTCACATCGGCAAAATCGTGTTGACCTATGAGGATGTCACCGTCCCGGATGTGCAACCGGAAGCCCGCATCGCGCTCTCGGGCGAGGGGATCTATCTCGTCGCCGGTGGCCTCGGTGGTTTTGGTCTCGCGACCGCCCGCCGTCTGGTCGAGCGCGGCGCCCGCAAGCTGGTGCTCTCTGGTCGTTCGGGTGCGGCTTCAGATGCTGCCAAGGCAGCGGTTGCCGAATTGCAGGCACTGGGTGCCGAAGTGACGGTCGAATCCGTCGATCTCACCGATGCGGCTGCCACCAAGGCGATGATCGAGCGGATCAAGGCCAAGGGCAGCCTCAAGGGCATTCTCCACACCGCGATGGTGCTGGACGACGGTCTGATGTCGGGCATGGATGGCGAGCGGTTCCGCCGCGTCATGGCCCCGAAGATCGCCGGTGCCGATCATCTGGATAAGGCGACTAAGGGCATCGATCTCGATCTCTTCGTGGTTTATTCCTCGGCCACGACCTATATCGGCAATCCCGGTCAGTCGAACTATGTGGCGGCCAACCTCTATCTAGAGGCGCTAATCCGTCGCCGTCGCTCCGAAGGTCTTGCCGGTCTGGCGGTTGCCTGGGGCGCGATTGAGGACGTCGGGTACCTTGCCCGTCACCGTGAAGTGCAGGACAGCCTGGGCAAGCGCCTCGGCCATCGCGCGCTCGGATCTGCCGAAGCGCTGGATGCCCTGGAACGTTTGCTGGTCGATGGCACCGTCGAACGCGCCGTGGTGGAGCTCGATGCCCGCCAGGCCCGCCAGCTGCTGCCGCTCTTCCATCGTCCCTCCTATAGCGGTCTTGCCGGCAAGGCGACGGCACGCGAGGGATCGGAAGCCGGCCCGATCGATATTCGGGCTGCGATCAAGGGCCTTAGCCGGGCGGCAGCTCGCGATCTCGTGGCTGGCCTGCTGGGCGAGGAAGTCGCGCAGATCATGCGTTTGCCGGCCGATAAGCTCGATCACCATAAGCCGATTGCCGATCTCGGTATGGACAGCTTGATGGCGGTTGAGCTGCGGATGGCAGTGGAAGCGCGCTTTGGCGTCGAACTGCCGGTGCTGTCGCTGTCTGACGGCACGACCCTCTCTGGTATGGCGGACAAGCTGGTCGGGTCGCTGACGGGCGAGGAAGCTGGGCCCAGTGAGGCAGATTTGTTGCAGCTCTCGCGTTATGAGGAAGGTTCGAGTAATCTCGACATGTCGGCGCTCTCTAGTGCGCTGGAAGCGAAAACGGATTCGGTGAAGCGCCTGTTAGCCTGATGAGCTCAAATCGCCTGTTCGGCCTGTCGGCCGCCAAAGATAAGCTGCTGAAAGATCTATCCTCGCGCCGTCAAGGGCGTGATGGCGCTACGACTGGTGGGCGGCTGGCGGAATCCGAGGTGATGGTGCCGATGCCACGGTTCGAAGAACTGCCCGGCTATCGTCAGATGAAGCAGCAGAAGGTGATGGCGGATACTCTCGGTATCCCCAATCCCTTCTTCCGGGTGCATCAGGGCGCCTCGGGCGCGACGGCGCTGATCGGCAATCGCGACTATATCAATTTCTCGTCCTACAATTACCTCGACCTTGCCGGCCATCCCCATGTGGCGGAACGCACCAAGGCGGCCGTCGATCAATATGGCACTTCTGCCTCGGCCAGCCGCGTCGTCTCGGGCGAAAAGACCATCCATCGCGAACTCGAAGCCGCGATCGCCAAGATCTATGACGCCGAGGATTGTGTCGTCATGGTCTCGGGCCATGCCACCAACGTCTCGGTGATCGGCCATATGTTCGGGCCGAAGGATTTGGTGCTGCACGATAGCCTGATTCACAACAGCGCCATGCAGGGCGCTCTGCTGTCCGGCAGCCGCCGCATCGCCTTTCCGCATAACGACTGGGAAGCGCTGGAGCGTATCCTGAAAGCCGAACGCCGCGCCCACGAGAAGGCCGTCATTCTGCTCGAAGGCCATTACAGCATGGACGGCGATGTGCCGGATCTGGCGCGTTTCGTCGAGATCAAGAACCGCTGGGGCGCCTGGCTGATGGTCGACGAGGCCCATTCGCTCGGCGTGCTCGGCGAGAAGGGCCTTGGTACGTTTGAGGCCCAGGGTGTTGCGCCGTCCGATATCGATATCTGGATGGGCACGCTGTCCAAGACCCTGTCCGGCTGCGGCGGTTATATCTGCGGCTCGGCGGCTCTGATCGAATACCTCAAGTTCTCGGCCCCCGGCTTTGTTTATTCGGTCGGCATGTCGCCGCCGGTGGCCGGCGCTGCGCTGGGCTCGATCGAAATGCTGCGCGCCGAACCTTGGCGTGTCGCTCAGCTCAATAAGCAGAGCCTGCGGTTCCGCGATGGTGCGGCGGCGCGAGGCTTCGATGTCGGCCCGTCGGTTGGCGCCGCCATCGTTCCGATCATCACCGGCAGCTCGATCCGGGCGGCCCGTCTTGCCGCCGAACTTTACGAGCGCGGCATCAATGTGCAGCCGATCCTCTATCCGGCGGTGCCGGAGAAGTCGGCACGCCTGCGCTTCTTCCTGTCCAGCGCCCATACCGACGCCCAGATCGATCAGACTCTAGAAGCGCTGACCGAAAGCTGGGAAGCCGTGCAAGCGGCGGGGAATACGGTGAAAGAACTGGCCGTCCGACTGGGCATGGCGCTCGGCGACGACAATTGACATTCTACGAGGTTCGGCCGGTCGTCACAGGGCGCGATTTCACGGCCTTCATCGCCGCTGCGAAAACCGCCCAGGGCCATGACCCGAATTGGCGCGCGCCACTCGATTACGAGATGCAGGCCTTCTTCTCGGCCCGCAAGAACCCATTTATCCGCCAGAACGCCGTGCAGCCTTTCGTGGCGTTCCGGGATGGGGTGCCGGTTGGCCGCGTGGTCGCGACTCATGACCTTGCCCATCAGGCAAAATTCGGCACACGCACGGCGTTTTTCGGTTTCATCGAAGGCATCGACGACCCGGCGCTGTTTCAGGCACTGCTGGATCAGGTGGTGGCCTGGGCGGCGGCGCGGGGCCTGACCCGGGTCGAGGGGCCTTTCAGCCTGTCGGTCAATCACGAGGTTGGTCTGCTGGTCGATGGGTTCGATACGCCGCCGTTGACCAAGATGAACCATGCCCAGCCCTGGTACGGTCGCCATATCGAAGCGGCGGGCTTTGCAGGGATGAAGGACATTCTCGGCCATCGCCATTTCTTGGCTGAGGATGATCTCGGGCCGCGCTACCGGAAGCTTGCCGACCGTTGGAGCGAAGGCGGGCGCCTGACGCTCCATTCCATGGAAAGCTGGGGATACGAGAGCGGCGCGAAGATCGTCAATGCCATCTATAATGACGCCTGGGCCGAAAATTGGCATGCCACGCCGGTCGGCGTCGAAGAATCCCGCTTTGTCGGCAATCTGATGAAGCCGTTGGTCGCAGGGCCGCTGGTCGGTGGCGATTGGGTGCGGATCGCCTGCTGGGATGGGCAGCCGATGGCCGTCGTTGCCCATGTGCCCGATGTGCATGAGGCGGTGGCCGATCTCAATGGCAAGCTGTTGCCGTTCGGCTGGCTGCGTTTTGCCCGTCGCCTGCGCGCAGGTACCCGTAGCGGGCGTTTGCCGATGATCGGCGTGCGCCGGCAATACCGTGGTACCCGGCCCGGAGCCATGGCGATCAGTGCCTTGCTGGTCGATGCCTGCGAGCGGGCGCGGCAACGCGGTATCTTGTCGCTGGAGATCAGTTGGATGCTGGAAGACAATGCCGACATCCTACGTCTGGTCGAAGGGATGCCGGCGCAAGTCTATAAGCGCTGGCGAGTCTATGGGCGCTAGAGCCTTACAGGGGATGGAAGACGCTGATTCTTGCTTGCCGGGGGCGGGATAAGAGGCTAGGAAAACCAACCGACGGCACATGATCTAGTTCGTATGGGGATGTTACCGACGTGACGCGCACAGGATTGATAGCGGCGCTTGTCATGGGAACGGCTTTGGCTGCCTGCGCCGACCGGCCCGTGGCCAATGGCAAAAACAGTAATCAAGCTCCCCAGATCGGCACCGTTCCTATGGCGCCGACCGCCAATGGCGCGGTTCGGGTCAGTGGTGGTGCCGTTCCAAGCTCGGCAACGGCCGCGACCTTAAGCCCCGGCTCGGAACGCCCGAAAGCCATCGCTGCCCCGGCAGCCTCTGCCCCCCCCGTACCCGCCGTTGTGGCTGCGCCGCCGCCGGTTGTATCGCAGACACCGCCGCCGCCAGCACCTGCCGTCGAAGCGCAGCCCTTGGCCGCGCCCGTCGTTGCGGCTCCGGCCCCCGTCGCCCCTGCGCCAGCCCCTGTCGCTGTTGCCCCGGCTGCACCGCCGCCGATGGAAAGGGCCACGGTTGGGCAGACGCTCTCCGCGACGGCTCTGCCGCCGGCTGCTATTGCTCCAGCTTTGCCGCCGCCTCCACCCCCGCCGGCGCTTCCTGTCGCGTCGGCTCCGGTCCCCGTTGCTAGCGGCAGTGTCATCACGCTGCCCGTCGATGGCGTGACCGCTTTGCCGCCACCGCCGACCTCGACCTTGCCAGCGGTCGTTTTGCCGCCGGCCGCTGCTTCGGCGCCGATCGTGGCCCAAGGCGTCTCTGCGCCGCAGCCTCCCTTGCCGCCCGTTCTGGTTGCAGTGTCTCCTACCGCCTTGCCGGGCAAGGACCTCGCCGAACAATTGGCAAGTTTTGCCGCGAAGGCACAGCCGGGCGCCGTTGCACAGGTGAATGAGCCGGGTCAGGCCACGCCGATCCTGCTGCGACTGGACCGCGAGTATTTTGCCGCCAGTGGCCGGGCCTGCCGCGAAATATCGGGCCGGACTTCGGCGGCTGATGTAACCTATGTAGTCTGCCAGCAGGAAACGGGATGGGCGCTTGTTCCTGCCCTGATGCGCAGCCGGCCGCTCGCGGCCAATTGATGAGCACGCGTTAGGATCGATGATTAGATGGCACTAACCAATAACGACGTGGTGATTGGAGGTTCCGGCAGCAAGTCGAAACCTTTCCTGACGGCCAAGCAATGGTTGATGGTCCTGGTCGTCCTGCTGCCGACCATCTTGAGCGCGATCTATTACACCCTCATCGCGTCCGATATTTTTGTCTCCGAAACGCGCTTTGCGGTGCGGACCCTGGGCGGGGGCGACAAGAAAGAAGGCGGCGGGATCGTTATCCAGTCCATCGTCAGCGATACGCTGGGGGTTGCCGATTATCTGCGCTCGCTCGATGCGATGCATGCGGTCGACGCTAAACATGATTTGCGCAAGACCTACCAGGACCCTGTTGCGGACATGCTGGCGCGCCTGCCCAAGAATGCCTCGCAGGAACAGCTGCTCGATTATTATCGTAACCGTTTGGAAATCACGGTCGACAGCCTGTCCGGCATCATCACGCTGAAGGTGCAGGCGTTCCGGCCGGACGCCGCCCGCCAGATCGCCGCGACCCTGGTGGATCTCAGCGAGCAACTGGTCAATGAATTCTCCAAGCGCGTGACCGCCGATTACTCCGCCCTTGCCAGCGCCGAAATCAAGACGGCGGAAACGCAGCTGGAAGAGGCGCGTCTTGCTCTGATGCGCTATCGCGAAGAGCAGCGGACGCTGGATACGACCGCAGCCTCCAAATCGGTGAGCGAGATTGTCGCTGGGATGAAGGCCGATTTGGCCAAGGTTGAAGCAGATATGCGGGCAAATGCCGTCTTCCTGCGTCCCGATAATCCCCGCATGTTCGCGCTGCGCACCCAGGCCGCTGCATTGCGTGACCAGATCGACCGCGAATCCACCCGCATCGGCAGCGATCAGGATCGTCTGGCCGCCGTCGTCGGCGAGTTCGAGCGGCTGAATATCGCCCGCGAATTTGCCGAAAAGCGGTATGGCCTTGCGCTTGAATCTGCCGAAGCGGCGCGGGCCGAAGCGGCACGCCAGCACTCCTATCTGGTTCCGATCGTGCGACCGCAAATCGCCGAACAAGCCCTCTATCCGCGGCGGTTGCTGATTATCGCCACTGTCTTTGTTGCCTCTTTGATGATCTTTGCCATCGGATCCCTCGTGGTCGTCGGCATCAGAGATCATTTTATCTGATGGTTCTGACGATGAACGCGAAAGCGCTGACCCTATTTTCTTTGCTGACGATCGCCGCCGTTTCTTCTCCGGCGGGGGCCCAGCAATGGCTGGATAATCTTGGGGCGCAGCAAAACCGCCCGCCCGAGGTCTCCCAGCCGAATAGCTCGGAACCCTTTGCCGGTCAGCGCGATCCGGTGCTTGGCACCCCCTATCCGCTGGGAACGACCGGGGTGAATGGGCCGATCTTGCAGCCCTACCGTGGTCAGCAGCAACAGCAGCCGGCCTACGACGCTCAGCAGCAGGGGGGGCGTCAGCAGGCACCGAACGGGCGTCAGACCAACCAGCCCCAGGGCTCGTCCTATGCGCAGCCCTATCAGGGTCAGTCCGATTTCTTGCCAGGCCAGGCCATTCCGTTTGGCGCCAATCTCTTCCTGGGCCGCGTCGCTTCCGAAGGCATCAATTCCAACCCCAACTACCTGATCGGGCCGGGCGATACGGTCAATATGGTGATGTGGGGCGGGGAGAGCGAACAGCAGTTCACCTCGGTCGTCGATCAGTCCGGCAACCTGTTTCTGCCGAACGTCGGGCCAGTGAAGGCTGCCGGTCTGCGGGCCGGTCAATTGCAGGGCTTCCTCGATCGCCAGGTGCAGACCGCCTTTACCGGCAAGGTCAAGATCTATGGCGTTGTGCAGGGACAATATCGCTTGGGCGTGTTTGTCGCCGGCTTCGTGCGTCAGCCCGGCCGCTATTCGGGTGGTGGCAACGACTCGGTGCTGGACTACCTGCTGCGCGCCGGCGGCGTCGATGTGACACGCGGCAGCTTCCGCGACATCACCGTTCTGCGCGGCAAGAAGGTCGTGGCAACGGCCGATCTTTACGACTTCATGCTGAACGGCAACCTGCCGACCTTCAATTTCGAGGAAGGCGACCGCATCGTCGTTGGGCGCCAGCGCCCGATGGTTCAGGCCGAAGGGGCCGTACGCAACAACTACCTTTTCGAGCAGCCGCTCGAGACTTTCCGGGGCACCGATCTTCTGGATTATGCCCGCCCGCTGCCCCAGGTGACCCATGTGGCCGTTTCGGGCAGCCGGAATGCGCAGCCCTTCGCGCGCTATATGACGCTGAACGAGTTCTCCGGGTTTGAGCTGCGTGACCAAGACAAGGTCGCCTTCACCGTCGATACCGCGCCGAGCCAGGTGACCGTGCGGATCGAGGGTAGCCGCCTTGGGCCGTCCATTCTGGTGGCGGATCGCACCGCGACCCTCAGCCAGATCCTGAATTACGTGTCGGTCGACCCGAATATCGCGGATCTGAATTCCCTTTATATCCGTCGTCGCAGCGCGGCCGAACAGCAGCGCCGGTCGATCAACGACTCGCTGGATCGTTTGGAGCGTCAGCTCTTCACCGCGACCTCGTCGACCGATGGTGTCGCGCAGATCCGCGTGGCCGAAGCCCGGATGGTTTCGGAATTCATCCAGCGCGCCCGCCGCATCGAACCCGACGGCCGCATCGTTGTCCGCCCGACCGACAAGCCGCTGCTCGATGTCCGAATGGAAGACGGTGATGTGATCGTCATTCCGGAAAAGGGCCAGACGGTGCTGATCACCGGTGAAGTTCTGATGCCGCAGACCTTCGTCTATCAGAAGGGCGTGCGTCCGGCCGATTACGTCAAGATGGCCGGCGGCTATACCGATCGTGCCGACGAGGGCACCTATATGGTCCGTCGCCTGAATGGCGAGGTGATCTTCAACAGCAGTGACGATATTCGGGCCGGCGATGAAATCATCATCGTCCCGGAGATCGACAGCAAGCTGTTGCAGATTTCCAAGGAAGTCGTTCAGATGCTGTATCTGGTCGCCTATGGTGCTAGCCGGTTCCAGTAACCGCTGCCGACGACTGCAGGATCAAAGAACAGGCGCCTTCGGGCGCCTGTTCTGTTAGCGAGGGAAGGGGCGCGATATGAGCAAGAAGACCATCCTGATCACCGGTGCCAGTCGGGGCATCGGCCGCGAGACGGCGCTGCTGGCGGCTGCGCGCGGCTGGTCGGTGGGTGTGAATTACGCCTCCAACCGTGCTGCCGCCGATGAAGTCGTCGCCCTAGTGCGTGCTGCCGGGGCCGCGGCCGTCGCGGTGCAGGGCGATGTGGCGCAGGAGGCCGATGTGCTGGCGATGTTCGCGGCCACTCAGCAGGCTCTGGGGCCGCTGGACGGTGTGGTGGTGAATGCCGGGATCGTCGCGCCGGCCTCCAACCTGATGGATATGGATGTGGAGCGCATGCGCCGCATGTTCGAGGTCAATACGCTCGGCGCCTATCTCTGTGCCCGCGAGGCGGCCCGCGCGCTCGCCCACAGCCGGGGTGGCAAGGGCGGATCGATCGTGCTGGTCTCCTCGGTCGCAGCCCGTCTCGGCTCGCCGTTTGAATATGTCGATTACGCCGGCTCGAAAGCGGCGGTCGATACGCTGGCGATTGGTCTTGCGAAGGAATTGGCACAGGACGGGGTGCGGGTGAATTCGGTGCGTCCCGGCATCACCGTGACCGATATCCATGCCAGCGGCGGACAGCCGGATCGCGCAACGCGCGTTGGCGGCACCACACCCATGGGCCGCGCAGGCGAAGCCGTTGAGATTGCCGAGGCGATCGTTTGGATGCTGAGCGATGCTGCATCCTATACCAGCGGCGCGATCCTGGATGTTTCTGGGGCGCGCTGACAGACGTGGGCGTGGGTGGGGTTGGCCGGCGGCCACCCGCAACATACCGAGCGCGGCCGGGGTGGCTGGCGGCCAGCCGTATCATAAACAAGGGGAGGATGGTGGGCCCGGCCGGATTCGAACCGACGACAACACCGTTATGAGCGGCGCGTTCTAACCACTGAACTACAGGCCCATCCTGCCAGAGTTAAACGCGTTTAATCGGAGGCGATTAAGCACGCTTTGCTCTAAAGCGCGGCCGTTATGGCCGACCGTTCCGCTGGCGTCAATCAGAAGTAGTGGAAGGGGTAGAGGGCGTTAGCTGCCGTAGCGCTGACGCAGCTCAGCCAGGAAAGGCTCCAGGTCGCCACCGCCACGCTGAATGCCGGACGCATAGTCTTCCTGCTGGGTCGAGCTCATGCTGACGCCTTCGACGATGACATCGACGATCTTCAGCTGACCCTTAGGCTTCAGGACGCGCCATTCGATATTGATCGGCTCGCCGCCATTGGGGCGAATGATCTTGCTCTGAACCATCGCATGATCGTCGCCTTCCGAGCGCGACCCGGTGACGTTGAACTGCTCCCCACCATAGTCGCGGAAGCGATCCGCATAGGTCTTGAGGATCATCGATTCAAAGAGCTTCAGGAATTCCTGCTTCTGCGCGTCGGTGGCGGTCCGCCAATAGCGGCCCAGCACGAAACGGCCGATGGCGGGGACATCGAAGCCAGCCAGCAGCAATTCGCGGAACTTGGCACGACGGTCGGCTTCCGGGATCGCCTGATTGGTGATCGCGGCGATGCATTCCCGGCCGAGGCTTTCGACAAAAGCCTTGGATTCGCCGCTGATGTCGGCAGCGAAAGCAAGGTTCGGCAGCAGGCCGGCAACGGATGCACCAAAAGCGATGCCCAACACGTGACGTCGAGAAGTCATGACCATGATGTGCTCTTAAACCTATTCGTCGGTCTTCTGGCCGGGATAGGACGGCTGTCCTTCCATCCCGGTCGGCATCGCCGCCTTGCCGTTGGAAATTTCGGCCGCGCGGCGCTGACGATAGAGACTGCGCATGGTGGCGTAATAATCGACGGAATTCTTTTCGAGATCGTCGGTAACCTTGATCACACGGCTACGGGCATCGACGATATCGGCGCCGAGGCGGGCATAACCCCATTCCTGGTTATTGCCGGCGGGCAAGATCCAGGTCAGCGGATCTAGAGCAAAATCGACGACCAGGCCGACGGTATCGCGCGGATTGGACGGGCCCAGCAGCGGCAGGACGATATAGGGGCCTTCGCCGACGCCCCAGGTCGCCAGCGTCTGGCCGAAGTCTTCCGAATGGCGCGGAATGCCGATCGAGGAGGCGATATCGATCAGACCGCCGATGCCGAGGATCGAGTTGATCCAGAAGCGTTCGAAGGTGACGCCGGCGCGATCCATGTTGCCTTGCATCAGATCGTTGGCCAGAACGACCGGGGTCTTCAAATTGTTCAGGAAATCGCGCAGGCGATCCTTGAAGGGATCGGGAATAGCTTCGCGATAGGTCCAGGCGACGGGGCGCAGAACGACAGTGTCGACGGCACGGTTGACGGCGAACACACCGCGGTTCAGGCCTTCAACCGGATCATTGGCGCCCGGTTCCGTGGCGCAAGCGCCCAAGAGAATCGCCGACCCCATGGCAAGGCTGCGGCTCAGCGACTTCAACGACCTAGACAGCGGCATTCGAGCATATCCCAAAAATCTTTTTCGTTAGCACTGGGTTAATAGCGGAGTGAGGCATCTTACCAATGCATTACCAGCTTTAAACCAATCCTCTTCCTTAAGCTCGTACCATAGGCCTTGAGGAAATGCGAGTCGGCGCACCATGCAACAAACGCAGAGGGCAACAGTGTTGCGCAACTGCATCGTAATTTTATGTAATTTAGTCCTCGACACGAAGCATAAAGATATCTTTATATATGCACAGGAGGACGTGCATGGATCAGATGCTTGAAAGATTACGGGCTGCTGCCGAGCCGACGCGTTTGCGTTTGCTGGCGCTCTGTGCCGAATCCGAATTGACGGTCAGCGACCTCACTCAAATTCTGGGGCAAAGCCAGCCGCGTGTGTCGCGTCATCTGAAGCTTTTGTGCGATGCCGGTCTGCTCGAGCGCTTCCGCGAGGGCACCTGGGCCTTTTTCCGTCTCGCTCAGCAGGGCGATGGTGCCGAAACCGCGCGTTGGCTCGTTGAGCAGCTGGAGATCCAGGACCCGATTCTGGGGCTGGATCGCACCCGTCTGGGATCGATCCGGGCCGCCCGGGCCGAATCGGCCTCGCGCTATTTCGATAGCGCTGCGCGCGATTGGGGTCGGATCCGCTCGCTCCATGTCGATGATTCGATCGTCGAACAGGCAATCCTGCAGAAGGTCGGTATCGACCAGATCCGCGACTATCTCGATATCGGCACCGGCACCGGCCGTCTGCTCGAAGTGATCGGCCCCCATGTCGAACGTGGGGTCGGGATCGATCTGTCGCGCGAAATGCTGGCCGTGGCGCGCGCTAACCTTGAAAGTGCGGGGCTCAAGAATTGCTCGGTCCGGCAAGCCGATCTTTATCAACTGCCGCTGGCATCTGAAAGCTTCGATGCAGTCACCCTGCATCAGGTGCTGCATTACCTTGATAATCCTGCTCAGGCGATTATCGAGGCGACCCGCACTCTGCGCCCGGCCGGCCGTTTACTGGTGGTCGATTTCGCGCCCCACGATTTGGAAGAACTACGCGAGCAGCATGCCCATCGCCGCCTTGGTTTTTCGGAAGCCGAAGTCGCCGAATGGTGCCGCGCCGCCGGCCTTATCCCCGGCGAGGCAACCCATCTGGTCGGCGGACGCCTGACCGTCACTATCTGGGCGGCGGCTCGACCCGCGCCCGCAGCAACGCGCCGCGACGCGGCTTGATTATAAGGACCGATAGTATGAGCACCGAAGCCAACGCATCCCCGGTCCGGGTTTCCTTCGAGTTCTTCCCCCCGAAGACCGAGGAAATGGAAGCGACCCTCTGGCAGACCATCCAGAAGCTGGCGCCGCTGGCCCCGAGCTTTGTGTCGGTCACCTATGGCGCCGGCGGCACGACGCGCGAGCGCACCCATTCGACCGTCCGCCGCATCCGCCAGGAAACCGCACTGGCCCCGGCAGCGCATCTCACCTGCGTTGGCGCTAATAAGGCCGAGATCGCCGAAGTCGCACAGGAATATTGGGATGCCGGCGTCCGTCATATCGTCGCGCTGCGCGGCGATCCGCCTGCCGGTGTGTCGAAGTACGAACCGCACCCCGGCGGCTATGCTTATGCGACCGATCTGGTGAAGGGCCTCAAAGACATCGGCGATTTCGAAATCTCGGTCGCGGCCTATCCCGAAGGTCACCCGGAAGCGACGTCGCTCGACGTCGATCTCGATCATCTGAAGCGCAAGATCGACGCCGGGGCGACCCGCGCCATCACGCAGTATTTCTTCGATGTCGATGTCTTCGCCCGCTTCGTCGAACGGGCCCGCAAGGCCGGCATCAATGTGCCGATCATTCCCGGTATTCTGCCGGTGACGAACTTCGCCCAGGTCGTGAAATTCTCCGGCGCCTGCGGCACCTCGGTGCCGGCTTGGCTTGCGGATACCTTCGAGGGTCTCGATAGCGATCCTGAGACCCGCAAGCTGGTCGCGGCCTCGGTTGCGGTCGAACAGGTTCAGAAGCTGCGCGCCTATGGGATCGAAGATTTCCACTTCTATACCCTCAATCGCGCCGAACTGACCTTGGCGATCTGCCGCCGTCTTGGTATCCGTCCTGCCCCCGCCATTGCTGCTGCCTAGGTAGAGTATCCTCCGATGTCCAAGCTGCTTGATGCCTTGAAGTCTAATGTCCTGCTGTGCGATGGCGGCACCGGCAGCCTTGTCCAGGGCATGGACCTCGATATCGAGCGCGACTATCTGGGCCAGGAGAACTGCACCGACGTGCTGAATATCAGCCGCCCGGACATCGTGCGGGAAATCCACTCGAACTATCTGGCGGCGGGTTCCGATCTCGTTCAGACCAACAGCTTTGGCGGCTCGCCGATCACGCTCGCCGAATTCGGCTTGCAGGATCGGGCGTTCGAGATCAATCAGCTGGCGGCCCAGCATGCGCGCGACGCGATCGACAGCTTTGCCTCCGACGGCCGTCAGCGTTTTGTGCTCGGCGCCTTCGGTCCCGGCACCCGTTTGCCGAGCCTCGGCCATATCGGTTATGACGCGCTGGAAGACAGCTTTGCCATTCAGTGCCGGGGCCTCGTTGCCGGCGGGGTCGATGGCATTCTGATCGAAACCACCCAGGACGTGCTGCAGATCAAGGCCGCCATCAATGGCGCCAAGATCGCGCGCAAGGAAGCTGGTGCGAATATCCCGATCTTCGTCCAGGTGACGGTCGAAACCACCGGCACCATGCTGGTCGGGACCGACATTGCCGCCGCCGCCACCATCATGAAAGCGATGGATGTCGATGGCCTGGGCCTCAATTGCGCGACCGGCCCGCAGGAAATGGCCGAACACGTCAAATGGATCGGCGAGAATTGGCCGGGCCTCATCTCTGTCCAGCCCAACGCCGGCCTGCCCGAGCTTGTTGATGGCAAGACCCATTATCCGCTGACCCCGGGCGAGCTTCAGGCCTGGATCAAGCGCTTCATCAACGAAGACGGCCTCAACATTATCGGCGGCTGCTGCGGCACAACGCCTAAGCACATCAGCGCCCTGGACGAGCTGCTGCGCGAGCTGGCGCCCGAAGGCAAGATCCGCCCGGCCCCGATCACCCGCAAGCCGGTCTGGATCCCCTCGGTCGCGTCGCTCTATAGCCAGGTGCCGCTGCGCCAAGAAAACGCCTATCTCTCGATCGGCGAGCGCTGCAACGCCAATGGCTCGAAGAAATTCCGCGAACTCCAGGAAGCCGGCGATTGGGATGCTTGCGTTGATATGGGCCGCGAACAGGTCCGTGAAGGTAGCCATACGCTCGACGTCTGCACCGCCTTTGTCGGCCGCAATGAAATCTCCGACATGAGCGAAGTCATCACCCGCATGCGCGGCAGCATCAATGCCCCGCTGGTGATGGATTCGACCGAATATCCGGTGCTGGAAAGCTCGCTGAAGCTCTATGGCGGCAAGGCGATCCTGAATTCGATCAATTTCGAAGACGGCGAGGAGCCGGCCGACAAGCGCTTGAAGCTCGCCAAGAAGTTTGGCGCGGCCGTCATCGCGCTGACCATCGACGAAGAAGGCATGGCCAAGGATACGGACAGCAAGCTCCGTATCGCTCGCCGCCTCTATGATTATGCCGTGAATACCCACGGGCTCGATCCGGCCGATCTGATGTTCGATCCGCTGACCTTCACGATCTGCACGGGCAATGAGGACGACCGCAAGCTCGGCCTCTGGACCCTGGACGCCATCGAGCAGATCGCCAAGGACATGCCGGAGTGCCAGATCATCCTCGGCCTCTCCAACATCTCCTTCGGCCTGAATGCCGCGGCCCGTCATGTGCTGAACTCGGTCTATCTCGACCATGCGATGAAGCGCGGCCTGACCGGCGCCATCGTGCATGTGTCGAAGATCATGCCGCTGCATCAGATCGCGCCCGAAGAAGTGAAGGTCGCCGAAGATCTGATCTTCGACCGCCGGGCCGAAGGCTATGATCCGTTGCACGCCTTTATCGCGCTGTTCGAAGGCCGCACCGCCGCTGCCAAGGTGAAGAAGGTGCGCCCGGAAGCGGTGGATGAGCGCCTGAAGGAACGCATCGTCGATGGCGATCGCCAGGGTCTGGAAGCGGATCTGGAAGAGGCGATGAAGGATCATCCGCCCCTCACCATCATCAATGAATTCCTGCTAGGTGGCATGAAGGTCGTCGGCGAGCTGTTTGGCGCCGGCAAGATGCAGCTGCCGTTTGTGCTTCAGTCCGCCGAAACCATGAAGGCCGCCGTCGCCTACCTCGAGCCCTTCATGGAGAAGGCCGAAGGGCAGGAGAAGGGCACCATCGTCCTCGCCACCGTGAAGGGCGACGTGCATGACATCGGCAAGAATCTCGTCGATATCATCCTGACCAACAACGGCTACCGGGTCGTCAATCTCGGCATCAAGCAGCCGATCGCCAATATCCTGGCCGCCGCCAAGGAACATAAGGCCGATGCCATCGGCATGTCGGGCCTGCTGGTCAAATCGACCGTGATCATGCGCGAGAACCTGGAAGAGTTGAAGCGCGAGGGGGTCGATATCCCCGTGTTGCTGGGCGGTGCCGCGCTGACCCGCAAGTTTGTGGAAGAAGACTGCATCGTCGCCTATGGCGGCAGCCGCGTGGCCTACGCCCGCGATGCCTTCGACGGTCTCTCGCTGATGGACAAGGTGGTCGGCAATTCCTTCGACGCTCATGTCGAGGAAGCCAATTCCAAGCGCGCCGGTCGCCCGACCAATACCAAGCGGGTGCTGGGGCAGGCGGCGAATGCCGAACGCCGTCCGGTCGATGCCGAGGAAATCCGGGTCCGCCGTGCCGAACTCTCGCGCGACGTTACCGTGCCGACGCCGCCCTTCTGGGGTCCGCGCGTGCTGGCCCGCGTGCCGGTGAAAACCCTGGTGCCCTATCTGAATGAAACGATGCTCTACCAATTCCAGTGGGGCTTCCGGAAGATGGGCAAGACCCTGGACGAATACAAAGCCTGGGCCCAGGCCGAGGTGAAGCCGATCCTGAAGCGCATGCTCGATCTGTGCGAGAAGGACGACATTCTGCTGCCGCAGGCGGTCTACGGCTATTGGAAGTGCGCGGCGACCGGCAATGACGTGATCCTGTTCGAAGAAGACGGTGTCACCGAATGCGCGCGCTTCACCCTGCCGCGTCAGGCCCAGGACGGCGGTCTCTGCATCGCCGACTTCTTCCGCGATGTGACGGATGGCGAGCGTGACGTGATCGGCCTGCAGGTCGTGACCATGGGGCAGCGCGTCTCGGAAGTCGCCCGCGACTGGTTCGCGGAAAACCGCTACCAAGATTACCTCTATCTGCACGGCATCGGCGTCGAACTGGCCGAAGCCATGGCCGAATATGTCCATAAGCGCATCCGCGCCGAACTGGGCTTTGCCAGCGAAGATGCGCGCGAGATGGAACAGATGCTGAAGCAAGGCTATCGCGGCAGCCGCTATTCCTTCGGCTATCCCGCCTGCCCGAATTTGGCCGACCAGAAGCAGCTCCTGAAACTGCTCGGCGCCGACCAGATCGGCCTCGCACTCTCCGAAGGCGACCAGTTGCATCCCGAACAATCGACCAGCGCCATCGTCCTGCTGCACCCGCAGGCCAAGTACTTCTCGGTCTGATGAAAAAAGCCCCGGCAGTGCCGGGGCTTTTTGTTTCGGTTGCTATCTCAGGCGCTGGCCCCGGGATTGATCGCGCGGCAGGAGGCGGCGAAGCCGTCGGAGACGAAGGGCGGCTGTTTGTAGAGGCCGCGCATCCAGCTCGATAGCAGGCAAAGCTCTTCCAGGCGCAGCACCTCGTCGAGAGTGCCATCGGGAAACTTCACTTCGAAGGTTTCCATGATCATCTCGAGGATCTGCTCGACCTGTTCGAGCGAGAGGCCCAGGTCGGCTTCCAGGACGGCGGTCCGGGTCAGTTTTGCTTCGTCGATGCCATATTGATCGCGAATGAGCTTAACGATGGCGCGGTTAAGCTCCATCCAATTTTTGACATCGGCCATTCTTGCCGCCTTGTTGCCGTGTGGGCTGGTGGCGAAGTATAGCCGCCGACCGTTAAGAGGATATTGCCACCCGTATGCTTTAGTACAGGGTTTCCGCAACCCGCTTCGGCAGCGCTGCGTCGTAAGCCGCACCATCAAAGGCTTCTTGCGAGACAGCCTGTAAGATCTGCCCGGCTGTCGGCAGGCTGGTGCGATCGCGGTGTTTCTCGGGATTCCACAAATCCGAACGCACGATCGCGCGTGAGCATTGGAAGAAGACGCTCTCGATGGCGATCTTCAGGACCGAGCGCGGCTTCTTGCCATCCACGGCAAACCGCTCCAGCAGGGCCGGATCGACGGAGACCGTGGCCGTGCCATTGATGCGGAAGGTCTCACCGATGCCGGGGATCAGGAACAGCAGGGCGACGCGTGGATCGCGCACCACATTGCGCAGGCTGTCGATACGGTTGTTGCCGGCGCGGTCGGGCAGATAGAGGGTCTTCTCATCCTCGACCGTCACAAAGCCCGGCGCATCGCCGCGCGGGGATACATCAAGGCCTTCGGGACCGCTGGTCGCCAGCGCGCAGAAGGGGGCTGCTTCGACAAAGGTGCGATAGACCGGCAGCAGCCGATCGACTTCCTTGGTGAGCGAGGCCGCGCGCGGCAGGCCATAGATCGCCTCAAGGGCAGCGACATCGATGATGGTGTGGTCACTCATTGAGCCAACTCCGGCAGGGCTTTCTTCAGAGCGGCAATCAGGCTGTCGCGCTGGGTATCTTCATAAGGAACGGCGGTGCCTTTGCCCCAGACCGGGCCGGGCCAGGCTTCATCGCCCTCATTGCGGGCGACGATATGGATGTGCAGCTGACGCACTACATTACCAAGCGCGCCCACATTGAGCTTTAGGGGCGTCGAAACGGCTTTTAAAGCCTCCGATGCCAGACGAATCGTCTGCCAGACCGATGTTTCGTCGGTGGGGGTGAGTTCTATCAGTTCGCTAAGGCCCGCACGTTCCGGCACCAGGATCAGCCAAGGGTACCGCGCATCCTGCATCAGCAGGACCCGGCAAATTCCAAGGCGGCCGAGGTCGATAGTGTCATTCGCAAGACGGGTATCGAGGGAAAAGGCGGACATAGACGAGCCCTTTGCTTGACGCAGCGTGGGGAGTGGTGAATATGCCTCACCCCAGACCGTTCTTACCCCCTCTGTCAAGAAAGCCGTACCGGTGCCGTTGCAGTTCCATAATACGCTCGCCCGCAAAAAAGAAGAATTCGTCCCGCTCATTCCGGGGCAGGTGAGCCTTTATGTCTGTGGCCCGACCGTCTATGACCGCGCCCATATCGGCAATGCGCGTCCGGCAGTGGTATTCGATATTCTGGCGCGCTTCCTGCGCACTCAGTTCGATAAGGTCACCTATGTCCGCAACATCACGGACGTTGACGACAAGATCAATCGCCGGGCCGCCGAACTCGGCATCTCGATCCGCGAACTGACCGACGAGACCGAACAGCAGTATCTCGCGGATATTGGGGAGCTGGGCGTGCTGCCGCCCGATATTATGCCGCGTGTGACCGACCATATCGGCGAGATCATCGCCATGACCTCGGCCCTGCTGAGCGGTGGCTTTGCCTATGAGGCCGATGGCCATGTGCTGTTCCATGTCGCCGCGATGGATGATTACGGCAAGCTGTCGGGCCATAGCCGCGACGATCTGATCGCCGGCGCCCGCGTGGATGTCGCGCCTTATAAGAAGGACCCGGCCGACTTCGTGCTGTGGAAACCTTCGACGCCGGATCTGCCGGGTTGGGACAGCCCCTGGGGTCGGGGCCGTCCGGGCTGGCATATCGAATGCTCGGCCATGATCCAGAAGCATCTGGGGCCGACCATCGATATCCATGGCGGTGGCAACGATTTGATTTTCCCGCATCATGAAAATGAGCTGGCCCAGAGCAAATGCGCCCATAAGGGCGAGCCGCTGGCGCGCTTCTGGCTGCATAACGGCATGCTGCAGGTCGAAGGCGAGAAGATGTCGAAGTCCGTCGGCAATTTCTTCACCGTCCGCGACCTGCTGGAACGCGCGCCGGGCGAGGCGATCCGCCTGGTGCTGATGACGGCGCATTACCGCCAGCCGCTCGATTGGACTGAAGACGGCCTCAAGGAAGCGATCACGATCCTCGACCGTTTCTATCTGGCCTTGCGCCGGGTGGAGGAGATCGAAGAGCTGGAAGTGCCGCCGCCCGAAGCCTTCATCGCGGCGCTGTCGGATGATCTCAACACCCCGTTGGCTTTGAGCGTCCTCCACGCGATGGTGACCGAGCTGAATAAGGCCGACGATGGGTTCGAACAATCGATGCTGAAGGGCCAGATCCTGGCCGCGGGTCATCTGCTGGGCCTGTTGCAGCAGGAACCGGAAGCTTGGCTGCGCCGGGGCCAGGGCGAACATGATGCCGCCCGCATCGAAGGGCTGATCGCCGAACGTCTCCAAGCGCGCAAGGACAAGAATTTCGCGCGTGCCGATGAGATCCGCAAGCAGCTGACGGATGAGGGCATCTTGCTGGAAGACGGTGCCGGTGGCACGTCTTGGCGGAAAGCTTGACCTGAAGCTTAGGGTTGCATTCTTATCCTGGCGTTCTGTGAAAATTAGAGCGTCAGGAGAGTGCCGTGATCTTTTCCACTGGTGACATCCAGGAAAACTATAAAACCCTAGATGTCATATTTGCTTTCGACAGCGTTGCAGCTGGTTTTTTCAGTTCGACGGCCAAGCCGGAAGACGCTTTTAAGAAGGTCAGTCAGAAGCTTTTGAAAGCTGCCAAAGAGGCGGGAGCAGACGGGGTTATCCACTGCAAATTTGACTACCGGATAGCCGTTGCAAATGGGCTGTTTGGGGCAAAGCAAGCCGTGGAATTTTTCGCCTACGGTACTTTGATAAAATTGACCTAAGAAAAAGGCCGGGTTTCTGCCCGGCCTTTTGCATTATGCAGCCGTGTTATGGGCAGCTTTGAGTTCTTCGAGCGAGATCTTGCCGTCCTTGTCGGTATCGAGCTGGCTAAAGACGGTCGAAGTGTTGCTCTCTTCGTCGTCACCCAAGGCCGCCTGCAACTCGTCGAGCGACAGGGCGCCGTCCGCATCGGCATCAAGAGCGGTCAGCAACTCATCGGCCGAAGGCGGGGGAGGTGGCGGGGCCTTCGCGCTCTCGGTCGGCTTGCTAGCCTTCAGCTCATCCAGTGAGATCTTGCCGTCGCCATCAGCGTCGATCTTGCTGAAGGCGTCGGCAACCTTGGTGTCGGCGTCGGGATCGTCACCGAGGGCGGTTTTGAGCTCGTCGATCGAGATCGACCCGTCTTCATCCGCATCGAGCGCCGTCATGAGATCGTCTGCCGAGGGTGGCGGACCGGGCGGCGGGGCTTGCGGTTTCATTGACGAGAGGCTGGCCTTCAATTCGTCGAGCGACAGCAAGCCGTCGTCATCGCTGTCGATCTTGGCGAACATTTCCTCGAGCGAGGGCGGCTCTTTGCTGGCGGTCTTGGTGCTGTCGCTGGAACCGGCTTCCTGTTCGCTCAAAACGGCGCTGGCCGTTTGCGGGGTGAAGCGGTTGAGCAGGGCACCAAGCTCGCTTTCGCTGATGCTACCGTCGGCATCGAGATCGAGCGTCGTGAAGAGGCTTTTGAGCGCCGAGTCGCTGTCGGCTTTTTTGGTCGATGTCGTGGCGGAGACATCGGCGGTGAAGGCGGTGATGCTCGAGTTATCGGCATTCGCCTTCTGGGTCTGGAACAGCTGCGCATAGAGCGCCGCGATGCTGTCCCGGGTACTGCTTGAACTTAAACTGCTGACCATGATCCACCTCGTTTCGTGGTGTGGGGCATTTCCCCACTAGGCCAAACGAGGTGGATTTCGATTCCCTGCGCGGGTTTGCCGGATTCTTTTTCTAAGGACGCGGCGGGGGCGGGGGGGCACCCGGGCCCGGGCCGCGTGGGCCGCCCATCGGACCCCGGTGCATCTCGCTCAAGGCCTTGCGGCCTTCGGGGCTGAGGGCGGCAGCGGTGGCGATGAAATTTTCCTGCATCATCTGCTCCATCGCGCGCTGGCTGGCGTCCATCGCGGACATGGCGGCGGCCAGGCGAACGGCATTGAATGGCTCGGCCCGTAGGGCTTCGTCGATCGCGCGGCGGCGCAGATCCATTTCCGCCCGCATGCCTTCGATGCGGGGGAAATCGGATTCGAAGCTGCGGCGCATGATCGCAAGGTCGTCTTTGGTCATGCAGCAGGCGAGGCGATTGATCATCTCGTCCGGGCTGGGCGGGCGCGGCGGATGGTCCGGCCGTCGCAGCAGCTGGGTCCCGGTAAAGGCCACCAGCAGCACGTTCGCTGCGACGGAGAGGATCAGGAAGAATTTCAGGCGGGGCCGCATCACAACACACTCGGCAATAGAGAAATGAAATCACGCTGGCCCATCAGCGGGCGGAAGGAAGTTTCGGCGCGAATATCGATCAAAGCGATGTTGAGCAGAATGCCCAAGGCGGCGCAGCCTGCATAGAGCAGGGGGATTTCCAGCTTTGGCCACCAGCGGGCGGCAAAGCGCGGGCGTGCTTGGGGTTGCGGCGGCAGATCGGCGAGGATCCGCTGGGCAAGGGAGGCGCTCCAGGCAGCATCGGGGGGCGGAACGGCCGCCTGATCGATCAGCCGATCCAACTGCTGCGCATCAAAGGCAAGCTGGCGTGCTTCCTCCGATTGCACCATCAGTTGCAGGGCGGACAATCGGTCAGCGGTCGGCCAATTGGCCTGGGTCCCACCGTGACGCTCCAGCAGAGCCTGAAATTCATTCAAGGTCATGCTCTTCCTCCTGCTGCTTCTGCAGCGTTGAGTATTTCACGCAATTTTCGTCGGGCCCGCACCAATAAAGCTTCGAGCGCGGAGACGGAAACATCGAGGGCCTGGGCTGCTTCCTCGTTGCTGAGGCCCTCGTGGTAAGAAAGGACGACGGCAATTCTTTGCCGATCCGGCAGGTTATCGATGGCGGCCGTGATCCGTTGCTGGCGTTCGCGGTTCAGCAAAGCTGCCTCGCTATCCATCCTCGGATCGAGGACGTCATGGTCCGCCGACAGCTGGAAATGCGGCTTCTTCCTCAGCCGATCCAGGCAGGCGTTGACAGTAATCCGACTAAGCCAGCCGCTGGCCGATCCATCGGCGTCCGGCCTGCCGGCCGCCTTGGTCCAGACCCGCAGCAAAACATCCTGCACCACATCCTCGGCCTCACTGCTGGACATCAGCAGACGTAAGGCCATGCGCAGCAGGCGCGGGGTTTCCCGTTCGACAAGATGGTGGAACGCCAGTCGGTCGCCCGCCGAGATCCGGTGCAGTAGGTCTTGAATCGGTGCGCTGTCCAACCTCGGGTCCCTTGGCCTTCTCGTTCTGTCTTGTCGTAAGAACGGTCGCGGGCGGCAAACCTTGCGCGGAAAAATGTATGACAGCCGAAAAACTGCGGCGAGTATAGCTTCACTCAAGTCTGGCGCGAGGGAAGCTCATGCCTGCTTGCCTAGATGGCAGGCTATAAGGAACTTTCGACGTCTGCCCCTTGAGGAGCAGATGCATAAGAAACTTCATATGGAAGGACGACGCGGCAATCATGGCCGACCGGGTATATCTCTACGACACAACCCTGCGCGACGGTGCGCAGACCCAAGGCGTGGATTTCTCGGCGGCGGACAAGATTGCGATTAGCATCGCCCTGGATAAGCTCGGCATCGATTATGTCGAAGGCGGCTGGCCAGGCGCCAATCCGACCGACGACGCCGTCTTCGCCGATCCGCCCAAACTGAAACGCGCTATCTGGACCGCCTTCGGCATGACCCGGCGGCCGGGCCGCAGCCCGGACAATGATCCCGGCCTCTCGGCCCTGATCAATTGCGGATCGCCCGCCGTCTGCATCGTCGGCAAAACCTCGGACTTCCAGGTCGATGTCGCGCTCGGCATTCCGCGTGCTGAGAATATCGAGATGATTGCCGACAGCATCGCGCATTTGAAGGCCAAGGGCCGCGAGGCGCAGCTCGATGCCGAACATTTCTTTGACGGCTATAAGGCCAATCCGACCTATGCGCTGGATTGCATCAAGGCGGCCTATGAGGCCGGTGCCCGCTGGATCACGCTGTGCGATACCAACGGCGGCACTTTGCCCGATGAGGTCGAGCGGATCGTGGCGGCGGCCGCCAAACTGATCCCGGGCGAGAAGCTTGGCATCCATACCCATAACGACACCGAGAATGCGGTGGCCAATAGCCTGGCGGCCGTCCGGTCGGGCGTACGCCTCGTGCAGGGCACGCTGAACGGGCTTGGCGAGCGCTGCGGCAACGCCAATCTCGTCGCCCTGCTGCCGACCCTGATGCTGAAGATGGGCTTCGATACCGGTGTGAGCGAAGAGGGGCTGACTCATCTCGTCTCCATCTCGCGCCTTTTGGACGAACGCATCAACCGGGCCCCCAACCGCTATGCGGCTTATGTCGGGGAAAACGCCTTTGCCCATAAAGGCGGGCTGCATGTTTCGGCGATCGAGAAGAATCCCAAGACTTACGAGCATATCGAACCCGAAAAGGTCGGCAATGTTCGCAAGATCCTGGTCTCCGATCAGGCCGGGCGGTCCAACATCCTGTCGCGCTGCCGCGAGGTCGGGATCGAGGTGCCGGCGGATGACAAGCGCATCGGCGATCTCGTCAATCTGGTGAAGGAACGCGAGTTCGACGGCTATGCCTATGATGGCGCCGAAGCCAGCTTCGAGCTCTTGGCCCGCCGCCTTTTGGGCGAAGTGCCGGAATTTTTCACGGTCAATTCCTTCCGCGTCATCGACGAGCGGCGCTGGAACGCGCTCGGCAAGCTCGTGACCCTGTCCGAAGCCACCGTGCGCCTCACCGTGAACGGCGAGCAGCAGATGACGGTTGCCGATGGTAATGGCCCGGTCAATGCGCTCGATGAAGGGCTGCGCAAGGCGTTGATCCCCTTTTATCCGTCGCTGAAAGACATCCATCTGACCGACTATAAGGTCCGCATCCTGACCCCCCAGGATGGCACCAAGGCGGTGACGCGCGTCATGATCGAAAGCCAGAACGGCCGCGGCGAACGCTGGACAACCGTGGGTGTCTCGCCCAACGTCATCGACGCCTCCTTCAATGCGTTGCTGGATGTGCTGTGCTACAAGCTTATGCGGGACAAGATTAATCCCAGCTAAGGGGCCGTAGAGCCTCTGCTCGAAAGGGAGAGGCGTGGAAGCAGACGAATACGCCAAGATGGCGGCCTGGGAAGACGAGTTCTGGTGGTTCCAGGCCCTGCGCGACAATCAGGAAGTCTTCCTGCCCCAAGGCCCCTTGAAACTGCTCGATGCCGGTTGTGGCACCGGCGGTTGGTTAAAGCGTCTCAGCGCCTCCCGTCCCGATGTTACGCGCCTCGGCCTCGAATATGATCCCGGCGCCGCCGTGATCGCGCGGGAGAAGTCCGGCGCCGAGATCTATTGCGGCAGCGTCAATGGCATGCCCTTCGCGCCGGGTAGTTTCGACATCGTAACGTCGAGTGACGTGCTCTGCCATATGGCGGTCGACGAAGGCGCAGCGCTCGATGAATTCGCCCGGGTGTTGAAACCGGGCGGGGCCCTGCTGCTCAATCTGCCGGCTTATACCTGGATGCTCAGCGCTCATGATCTGCGCGTCCATAACGCCCGCCGCTATTATGACGGCGGGGCGCGCCTGCTGCTGGCGGCGCACGGCTTCACGGTCGAGCGGGCGAGCTATTGGAATGCCGTGCTCTTCCCCCTGATGGCGGCCAAACGTTTGCTCTCCAGCAAGGAAGCCGCCAGCGACGTCGCCCGCCTGCCGGGCCCGCTGGAGGCCGGTTTCCGCGCCGCGACCAAGGCCGAAACCGCGCTGCTGAAAGCCGGCGCGAACCTGCCGTTCGGCGGCTCGCTGCTGGTTCTGGCGCGGAAGGCTTAGGCGCTCAGCCAGTCCGAATAGGCATAGAGCCCAGCGCTGCCGCCGGTATGGATGAACAGCACCCGGTCGCTTTGCTTGAAACGGCCTTCGCGGATGAGAGCGATCAGACCGGCCATGCCTTTGCCGGTATAGACCGGGTCCAGCAGCAGCCCTTCGAGGCTGGCGCACAGCGATAGAGCCTCGCGCACGCCCTCATTGGGGATGCCATAGCCGGGCAGGTAGTGGCGATCATCTACCAGGATTTTCTCCACCGGCACTGCTCCAAGATCCGGCAGCGCGGCGCGGGCGACTTCGATCAGACCTGAGACCAGCGCCACCTGCTTTTCAGTTGATTTCGAGACGCTGATGCCGAGGATCGGGGCCGAGATGTCGAAGGTTGCCGCGCCCAGCAGCAGGCCGGCCTGGGTGCCGCCCGATCCCGTTGCCAGAACGATATGATCGAAGTCCTGGCCGTTTTCCGCGATCTCGCGGGCGCATTCGACATAACCGAGACAGCCGGTGGCATTCGATCCGCCGACCGGGATTGCATAGGGCTTGCGGCCGGCAGCGGCGAGCTTGTCCGCCTCCTGCGCCATGCGGCCCAGCAGGTCCTCCTCGTTCGGGATCTTGATGACCGTCGCGCCCAACAGACCATCCAGCAGCATGTTGCCGGACCGGCGATAGTTCGGCTCCGGCCAATCGACGGCATCCTGCAGCACAAGGACACACTCGATCTCCACCTTGGCGGCGCAGGCGGCGGTGAGGCGGGCATGGTTCGATTGCAGGGCCCCGCAGGTCAGCACCACATCCGCGCCCTTGGCCTTGGCATCGGCTAGCAGGAATTCGAGCTTGCGGGCCTTATTGCCGCCGCCGGCCGGGCCGACCGTATCGTCGCGCTTCACAAAGAGCTGCGGCCCGCCGAGTGCGGCACTGAGGCGCGGCAGGGCTTCGATCGGCGAGGGGGCGGAGGCGAAGGGTACACGCGGCAGGGTCTGATAGGAGGGCACGGGGTGCATCCTTAAGAGGGCGGGGCCGCTTACCCTAGCGCCATCTTCTTCAAAAGAAAAATGCCCGGCACAAGACCAGGCATGTCGAGTCTGGGGGGAATTTCAAACGCTCTAGGCGGCCAGCAGCGGCAGGCCCAGTTCGACGCGGTGGGCGAGTTCGCGCACACCCATCGGGTGGGCATAGAGATAACCCTGCACAGTATCGCAGCCGATGGCCTTCAGTTCGGCGAGTTCGGCGACGGTCTCGACACCTTCGGCAACCGTGCGCAGACCCAGGCCCTGGGCCATATGGACGATGGCGCGACAGATGCTGCGATGTTTGGAGGATTCCGGCAGGCGGTGCACCAGGGTACGGTCTAGCTTGACGGCATCGAGCGGCATTTCAGCCAGATGGGTCATCGACGAGAAGCCGGTACCGAAATCATCGAGATAGACGCGATAGCCCAGCGCCCGCAGCATTTTCAGCCGCTCGACAACTCCGACCGAGTCATCCAGGAACGCGCTCTCGGTGACTTCGAGATTGAGCGGCAGGCCGCGATGGGCGATCAGTCGGGCAATGAGGCGGGAATTCCTCAGCTCACGTACCGACAGATTGAGCGTGACCGGCAGCTGCAGGCGATGTTCGCGCCAATCGCTGGCGACCTGATCGAGAATGGCGCAGCCGACTTGGGGGCCAAGACCCGAGAGGGTGGCGGCCGAGAGCAGGGGATAGGAGGAGGCGAGCGTGCCGTCCGCCTGGCGTACCCGCAGCAGGGCCTCGCAGGCGACGATGGCGCCGGTGTTGATGTCGCAGATCGGCTGATAGAGCATGGTGTAGGACTTATCGTCCAGCACCTTGCGGACGCTTTCACTCTGGGCATCCGCGCGTGTCTGCTTGTGGCGGGCTTTGCGCCACTTGCTGCCAAGCCATCCGAGCGAAACGAATGCCATTCCTGTCACTACTCCGGCGTATCCCCAATAGATCTTGCTGGGGCCGACAAAAATTTCGGCTGTCGTCTGGGTCGCGACCAGCAGGGCCACGACGATGCCGACGACCAGAACCCAGAGGGTCCGATCGGTCTTTGGCCTGTCTTCCAGCGCGATCAATGACATTGGGAGGTGTCCCTGACGAAAGTCTCTAGCTTTAACCATGCTAACTGTGGGCTTTCGCGCGGGGATTTTCGCCTGCGGATTCCCACAGTATGGCGTCATACGGTGCGCTCGCCGCGCATGCCTGACGTGAGGGGATTGCTGGAAGACGAGATGACGGGCGGGCAGGGCCGTGATAGAGACGGGCCGTTATGACGACAGACGATCCCATCGCCCCGCTTTCGCCCGCCATGATCCTGGTCGAAACCCAGCTTGCTGATAATATCGGCAGCGCTGCCCGCGCCATGCTGAACTTCGGCCTCGATCGTATGCGCCTTGTGAACCCCAAGCCCGAATGGCCGTCGGACCGCGCCAGTGCGCTGGCCTCGGGCGCCGATAAGGTGCTGAAAGCCGCTAAGGTCTGCCGCTCGCTGACCGAGGCGGTGGCCGACCTTCAGGTGGTCTATGCGACCTCCGCCCGGCCACGCGACCTGGTTCGCCGGATCATCACGCCCGAACAGGCGGGACGCGAGATGCGCGAGCATGTGGCCGCCGGCCGCCGGGTAGGTGTGCTGTTCGGGCCGGAACGCATGGGCCTCGTCAATGATGACCTCGCGATCGTCGATGCGGTCATCACGGTGCCGGTCAATCCGGAATTCGCCTCGCTGAACCTCGCCCAGGCCGTTCTACTGATCGGCTATGAATGGATGCGGCACGGCGTCGAGGTGCCGGCGAGCGAGCTGCGCTCGAACGAGAGCGATGTCGCGACGCGCCAGCATCTGATGAGCTTTGTCGATCGGCTGATCGGCGAGCTGGATGAGACCGGGTTCCTACGGGTTGCCCATATGCGCCCGGCGATGATCCGCAATATCCACGCGCTGCTCTATCGCACCCAGGCGACCGACCAGGAAGTGCGAACGATGCACGGCATCCTGACCGAGCTTGTCAACAAGCGCCTGACCAAGCGCAAACGGGTCTAGTTTTGCCCTCGCCGGGCGGGCGCCTCCGCGCCCTTGGCCCCGGCCTCAATGGCCTCTGGTCGGCCTCAAGCAGCCCGAAGGGCGGTAGGCCAACACAATAAGTTGACTCGAAGGGCGCGCTGGCTATAGTGCGCGCTCTTCCGCGAGACGGGTGCGTCAGTACTCGTCTATCCGGCTGCCATGGGGGCAGTGGAACGCGAAGGCGTAAACCAAGGTAGAGTCCAATGACCAAACGCGCAGAATCAAAGTACAAAATTAACCGCCGCCTCGGCGTAAACCTCTGGGGCCGTGCCAAGTCGCCGCTGAACAAGCGCGAAGGTGGCCCGGGCCAGCACGGCCAGCGCCGCAAGAAGATGTCGGACTACGGCGTCCAGCTTCAGGCCAAGCAGAAGCTCAAGGGCTACTACGGCAACATCGGCGAGCGCGCTTTCCGCAAGCTCTATGTCGAAGCCTCGCGCCGCAAGGGCGACACCGGCGAGAACCTCATTGGTCTGCTGGAACGCCGTCTCGACGCCGTGATCTATCGCACCAAGGTCGTCGCGACCCCCTTCGCCGCCCGTCAGTTCGTCAGCCATGGCCACGTGCTGGTCAACGGCAAGCGCCTGAACATCCCGTCCTATCAGGTTCGTGATGGCGACGAGATCGAAATCCGCTCGAAGGCAAAGCAGTTCGCTGTCGTCATCGAGTCGCTGGCTTCGGGCGAACGCGACGTTCCGGAATACATCGAGTTCGATGCCAAGACCTTGAAGGGCCGCTTCGTGCGCGCTCCGAAGCTGGCCGACGTGCCGTACCCGGTCCAGATGGAACCGAACCTGGTCGTCGAATTCTACTCGCGCTAATAAGCGTCGAAGAGATCGCGAAAACCCCCGCCGGAAACGGCGGGGGTTTTTGTTTGTGCGGGCCAAACCTTAATTCCGCCCGGAAAGCGCGTTAGACAGGGCTCATGCGCAAGAAGATCCTGATCTTTGCCCTCAGTTCTGCCCTGGCGGTCACGTGCCTCGTGATGGCCCTTAATGTGTTGCAGGGCTATAGTTGGCGCGAGATGGATTGGAACGGTGATGGCCGGACGTCAGCCGGCGAATTTCTAACCGCCGCCGAATTCGGCAAACGTCCAGCCGGGACCGGCGATCCGCGTTGCACCGAATATTTCCGCCATAGCGACGGCATGCCGATCCGGCTCAATTGCCCGGACGGCGTGCATATCCTGGACTGACCTAGTCGGTCTTAGCGCCGCCCTCGAACCACGCCTTTAAGAGAGCGCGTTCCTCGTCGGTCATGCCGGTCAGATTGCCTTGCGGCATGGTGCGGCGGATGACGGCCATTTCATTGACGCGGCTGGCCCAGCGCTTGATGTCGGCACTGCTTTCCAGGCGCACGCCGGCCGGGGCAGCAGCGATGCCGGGCTGGGAGGGTTTGGCGGCGTGGCAGGCGGTACAGCGCTGGGTGACGATGCCATGCACCGTCTCGAAGGTTGCCCGTTCAACGGCGACTTCCGGCAGGGGCGGCAGGCCGGCATTGCCGCGCGGCAGAAGGAACGCGAAGAGGGCGGCGAAGATCGCGGCTCCGCCTAGGGGCAGCGACCAGACAATCTTGCCCTTGTGGCGCAGATTGAAGAAATGGCGGATCAGCATGCCGGCGATGATGATCGCGCCCAGGATCGCCCAATTCAGCGGATGCCCATAGGTCATCGGGTAATGGTTGCTGATCATGATGAACAGCACTGGCAACGTCAGGTAGTTGTTATGGACCGAGCGCTGCTTGCCGCGGATGCCATAGATTGGGTCGGGTTCTTCGCCGCGCGCAATGGCGGCGACCATCTTGCGCTGGCCGGGGATGATCACGAAGAAGACGTTAGCGACCATGATGGTGCCGATCACCGCGCCGGTATGGATGAAGGCGCCGCGCCCGCTGAAGACTTGGGAGAGGCCATAGGCGACCAGGATCAGCAGCGGCACGCCAATCACCATGAAATCGAACCCGCTATCGGCGAGCTTGGTGCGGCACATCCCGTCATAGACCAGCCAACCCAGCACGAGACTGCCGACACCCAGCCCGATCGCCTGCCACGGCGAGAGATCGGCCACAGCCGGATCGATCAGGAAGGTCGAAGCGCCCCAATAATAGACGATGGCCAGCAGCGAGATGCCCGAGAGCCAGGTGAAATAGGCCTCGTATTTGAACCAATGTAGGGTGCCGGGGATGAAGCCCGGGCCTTTCAGGAACTTGCGGCTGTTATAGAAGCCGCCGCCATGCACGGACCAGAGCTGGCCATGCAGACGCGGGTCTTCGCCCTCGGCCGGGGCTTCCAGGTGGTTATCGAGCCAGACGAAATAGAAGGACGAGCCGATCCAGGCGATGCCGGTGATCATATGCACCCAGCGCACCAGCATATTCAGCCAATCGGCAATATAGGCTTCCATCGTCCCGTCCGACCTTTTGTTCGTCTCTTGGCGGTACACTGACCGATTGGTCAGGCTTTTGCTAGAGAGCTTGCGCGATCGTATACAATTGCGCTGTTATCCCTATCTCAGCAAAACGGAGGCCAGACCCGATGACGACTTCGCCCGCCTATCCCCGCGATATGATCGGTTATGGCCGCGACGTTCCCTTTGCCGACTGGCCGGGCCGGGCGAAGGTGGCGGTTCAGTTCGTCCTGAACTATGAAGAGGGCGGCGAAAACAACATCCTGCACGGCGACCCGACGTCGGAAGCGTTCCTATCGGAAATTATCGGCGCCCCGATGATCCCCGGCGCGCGCAACATGAATATGGAATCGATCTATGAGTACGGCAGCCGCGCCGGCCTGTGGCGCATTCTGCGCCTGTTCGAGGAATTCAAACATCCGCTGACCGTTTATGCCGTCGCCTCGGCGCTGGAACGCTACCCGGATCTCGCCAAGACCTTCGTGGAACTGGGCCACGAGGTCGCGAGCCATGGCTATCGCTGGATCGATTATCAGCATATCCCTGAAGCGGTGGAGCGCGAGCATTTCCGCCTCGCCACGGCCGCCATCGAAAAGCTGACCGGATCGAAGCCGGTCGGCTGGTACACCGGCCGCGCCTCGCCCAATACCCTGCGGGTGAATGCCGAGGAAGGGGCGGATTTCCTGCTCTATACCTCGGACAATTACGCCGATGATCTGCCGTATTGGGAGAATGTCTCGGGCAAGCCGCATCTGATCGTGCCCTATACGCTCGATGCCAACGACATGCGCTTTGCCACCAACCAGGGCTTCAATACTGGCGAGCAGTTCTTCACCTATCTGCGCGATGCCTTCGATGCGCTGTATCTCGAAGGGGATGAAGCGCCGAAGATGATGTCGATCGGCCTGCATTGCCGCCTGATTGGCCGGCCGGGCCGCATCATGGGCCTGCGCCGGTTCCTGGAGCATATCGCCAAGCGCGACCGCGTCTGGGTCTGCCGGCGCGATGCCATCGCCAAACATTGGCGCGAGAAACATCCCTATAAGGCTGCTTAAAAAACAAGCGACAGCCTGAATAATAGTCGTCATCCTCGGGCTTGGCCCGAGGATCTGTTGCCAGTCTCGGTGTTTCAAAAGATCCTCAGGCTCTAGCCCGAGGATGACGATCAGAAGGAAGGCGGCTCTTGGCCCGCCCCTTGCTGTACCGTCATAGAATTTTCATCAAGAAGGGGACGGGTCGATGACGAAGGGATTGCGGGTTCTGCTGGCGGGTGTGGCGCTGTCGTTGATGACGGGCGTGGCCGGGGCACAGACGCTGCCGGTGAAACTGACGCTGGATTGGAAGTTCCAGGGCCCGACCTCTTTCTTCCTGATCGCCGCCGACAAGGGCTATTACAAGGCCGAAGGGCTGGATGTGACCATCGACAGCGGCCAGGGGTCGGCCGGCGCGGTCAATCGCGTGGCGAGCGGCGCTTATGAACTCGGCTTTGCCGATATCAACGCCCTTATCGAATATAACGCCGCCAATGCCGGCAAGGAGATCAAGGCGGTGATGTCCGTCTATGATCATGCGCCGTTCGGTGTCTTTGCCCTCAAGAGCAGCGGCATTGCGACCCCGAAGGATCTGGCCGGTAAAACCCTCGGCGCGCCGGTGTTCGACGCTTCCTATAAGCTTTTCCCGGCCTTTGCCAAGCAGGTCGGCATCGATGCCGCCGGCGTGCCGCGCAAGAACATGGACCCGGCTTTGCGCGAAGTGATGCTGGTGCAAAAGCAGGTCGATTTCATCTCCGGCCATTATTTCTCCTCCTTCCTGGATTTGAAGGCCAAGGGCGTGAAGGCCGAGGATATCGTCGTGATGCGCTATGCCGATTTCGGCATGGATTTCTATGGCAACGGCATCATCGTCTCGCCGAAGTTCGCGGCCGAACAGCCGGCCAAGGTGACTGGCTTCATCCGCGCGACGGTCAAGGGCATCAAGGATATGATCGCTGATCCGAAGGCCGGCATTGCCGCGACCCGCAAGAAGGACCCGCTGATCGACGAGGCCCTGGAAACCGAACGCCTCGATATCGCGATCAAGACCAACATCGTGACGCCGGATTCCCAGAAGAACGGCCTTGGCGGGGTGGATGCCGGGCGCCTCAAGCGTTCGATCGATCAGGTGGCGATGTCGGCCGGTCTTGCGACCCCGCCGGCGCCGGACAAGGTCTTTGATGCCAGCTTCCTGCCGCCGGCAGCCGAGCGCATGCTGCCGTGAGTGCTGGTCCCTCGGCCCACGTCCTGCAAGTGCAAGGCTTTGTCTCGATCGACAAGGCCAGCCTGACCTATGGCGATGAAGACGGCGTCCTGGCGCTGACCGATGTGAGTATGCGGATCGACCGCGGCGAGTTCATCGCCGTGGTCGGCCCGTCGGGCTGTGGCAAATCGACCTTGCTGAAACTGGTGTCGGGCCTGCGTCGGCCGACCACCGGGGGTATTACAGTGGCGGGCAAGGAAGTGACAGGGCCGCTGAAGATCGTCGGCATGTCCTTCCAGAATTCGACCCTGCTGCCCTGGCGCACCGCGATCGACAATGTGCTGCTGCCGCTCGAAGTAGTGCAGCCTTATCGCAAGACCTTCCGGAAAGATAAGCCCGCCTATATCGAACGCGCCAAAGCTCTGTTCGCCAAGGTAGGCCTCAGCGGGTTCGAGGATCATTTCCCCTGGCAGCTGTCGGGCGGCATGCAGCAACGCGTTTCGATCTGCCGGGCGCTGATCCATGAACCCGAACTGCTGCTGCTGGACGAGCCCTTCGGCGCCCTCGATACTTTCACGCGCGAAGAGCTGTGGGAAACCCTGCAGGTTCTGTGGCTCGATCAGAAATTCACCTGCATCCTCGTGACCCACGATCTGCAGGAAGCAGCGATGCTGGCCGACAAGATCCATGTCATCACCAGCCGCCCGGGCCGGATTGCCTGGAGCAAGGCGAACCCGCTGCCGCGCCCCCGGCGCTTGGATGATCGCTATACGCCGGAGTTCAACGATCTGGTGCATGAGTTGCGCTCTAAGATCGGCGATGCCCGCGAAGGACGCCTGACATGAAGTTCAAGCTACGCAAGGGCTGGGCGCTGCCGTGGTTGACTGCGCTCGGCATGTTTGTCCTCTGGGAGGTCATCTGCCGTGGTCTCGCGGTGCCGGAGGTCGTTCTTCCGCCGCCGAGCACGATCGCCGTCGCCATGTATGATTATTGGAGCGGTATCTGGTTTCATGCCGAACAGACGCTCTTCACGACGCTGGCAGGCTTCCTGATCGCGGTGGTCATCGGGCTGGCGCTGGGTGTTGCGGTCGGGGCGTCGCCGACGCTTTATCGCGCCCTCAATCCCATTCTGATCGGTTTCAATTCCCTGCCCAAAGCGGCGGTGGTGCCGATTTTCATCATGTGGTTCGGGATCGGCACGGTGCCGGCCGTTCTGACCGCCTTTCTGATTTCCTTCTTCCCGATCGCGGTGAATGTGGCCACGGGGATCGCGACGCTGGAGCCCGAATTGCAGGATGTGCTGCGCTCGCTGGGCGCCTCGCGGCGGGACATTCTGATCAAAGTCGGCCTGCCGCGCTCCATGCCTTACTTCTTCGCGTCCCTCAAGGTTGCGATCACACTGGCCTTCGTCGGGTCGGTGATTTCGGAAACCGTAGCCAGCAATCGCGGCATCGGCAGCCTGATGCTGACGGCGCAATCCTCCTTCCGGGTGCCGCTGATGTTCGCCGGCCTGATGCTGCTGGCCTTCATGGGGGTTGCCATGTATGTGGCGGCTGCTTGGCTCGAGCGGCGGATGACCTCCTGGTCGGTGCGCGGCGGCGAGGGTGGGGTGTCTGCCGGCGGGGCTTGAGGGCGACCGGCAGAGCGGCTACACAACAGCCATGACACTGCCGCCCGAAAAGCTCGACCTCGACCTCACTGACACGGGCGAGGATGAAGATGATCCCGCCTTTGCCTTGCCGGCCGGGACCAAGAACTACATCACGCCTCAAGGCTTCAAGCGCCTGCAGGATGAGCTGCGCCATCTGCTGCGCATCGAACGGCCCAAGGTGGTCGAGGTCGTCTCCTGGGCAGCTGGCAATGGCGATCGGTCGGAAAACGGCGATTACATCTATGGCAAGAAGCGGCTGCGCGAGATTGACCGCCGCATCCGGTTCCTCACCAAGCGCCTGGCGATCGCCGAGGCCGTCGATCCGGCCCGCCAGCAGCATCTGGATTTTGTGCTGTTCGGCGCCAGCGTGAGTTATGTCGATGCCTCTGACGTCGAAACCACGGTGACGCTGGTTGGCGTCGATGAGACGGATGCCGAAGCCGGCAAGGTCAGCTGGACCTCCCCCATCGCGCGGGCCTTTTGGAAGCGTAAGGTGGGGGACGAAGTGACTTTGCGCTCGCCGGGCGGGGTGCAGAAGCTGGAGATCCTTGATATCCGCTATCTGGTGCCCTCAGAAGCGGACGGCGAGGGCGAGGCCTAAGGCCAGCAAACCAATCAGGAACCAGCGCTTGAAGGTCCCGGCATCGATGCGGGCGCGGGCGGCCTGACCCAGGAATTGCCCCGCCAGCGCCGGGATGAGCGTCAGGATCGACCCCCATAGCAGCTCGCCCGCCAGGATATTGCCGCCCGCCAGCGTTGCCGCCAGCGCTAAGGTCGAGACAAAGAACGACAGGCCCAGCGCCTGCACCAGCTCGTCCTTCTCCATGCCGATCGCCTGAAGGTACGGCACGGCCGGGATCACGAAGACGCCGGTGGCGGCGGTGACGAGGCCGGTCAGCGCCCCGACCAGCGGGCCGAGCCAGCCTTCCTGACGCGGGGCGACCCGGAACTGCACCTTGGCGAGCCCCAACCCGGCATAGAGGATCAGCGACACCCCGAGGCCGACCACGGCCCATTTCGCATTGGCGCTGGTGATCATCCCGCCGCCGGCGAGCGTGCCGGCAACGATCCCGGCCAGCATCGGCCAGAGGCGCCGGGTCAGCGGCACCAGGGTCGCGCGCGGCCGCATCTGCTGGATATTGGTGATGGTCGAGGGGACGATCAGCAGGGCCGCCGCCTGGGCCGGCGCCATCACAAGGCTGAGCAGCCCGACCGAGATGGTCGGCAGCCCCAGGCCGATCACCCCTTTGACGAAGCCGGCCAGCAGAAAAACAGCCGTAATGAGGGCGATGAGAAGCGGATCGAATGTCATGAGGCGGGCTGCTTTCTGGGAGTTTTATCGGTGCCAGTCTGCCCAAGAAAGGCCAGCAGGGGAGGGGCAAATGCTTCGGCGATGACCGAAAGATCTGCAACCTCCCTGGAGCGCGAATGATTGTAGGGTGACGGCCGCACGATCCTGGAGCTGACCCGATGAGTATCCTTGAGCATCTGCCCGCCATTGGCCTCGCGTTTGGCGCCTATACCCTGGGGATGTTGAGCCCCGGGCCGAATATCCTGTCGGTCATCGGCACCTCGATGGCGCTGGGGCGCCGGGCAGGCATCGCCCTGGCACTGGGCATCTCTCTTGGATCGTGCCTCTGGGCGTGCCTGACCGCTGCCGGGTTGACGGCACTGATTGCCGCCTATGCCTCGGTTCTGACGGTGATCAAGATTGCCGGCGGGCTTTACTTGCTCTGGCTCGCCGTCAAGGCCTTCCGGTCGGCAGCATCACCCAAACCGGCCCTGGATCCGGCGGGCTCGGCAGGGAGCCGCCGCAGCCTCTTTCTGCGCGGCCTGACCATTCAGATGACCAACCCGAAGGCCGCCTTGACCTGGATCGCGGTCATGTCTCTGGGCCTTGGCCATTCGGCGCCAACCTCGACAGCACTGGTGATCGTGGTCGGCACCAGTATCCTGTCGGTGATGGGGCATGTTGCCTATGCGGTGGCTTTTTCGACCCGGCGGGTGGTCGCGGCCTATGGTCGGGCGCGGCGATGGATCGAGGGTGGCCTCGGGCTCTTCTTCACCTTTGCCGGAGTGAAGCTGCTGACCAGCCGGACGTGATCGTCGAAGGGCGGAACGTTTCGGCAGGGACCAAAGGATGGCCCGGGCCTAGCGTTTGATCAGCGCAAGCTGGCGCTCGAAGTCGGCCGGATCGAAATAATCCCGCCAGACGTGATCTCGCCGTTTTCGATCGTGAGGGTTCCCATGACCGGCAGGGTGATCGTTCCGCCACTTTGATGGGTGAAGACATCGATCCGCTCGTTCAACACTACGTTTCCGGCGGCAGCGATATGGGTCACCTGCCAATCGACCGTGAAGTCCGTGCCAATACCAAAGCCGGTATGGAACGCGCGGGTATTCTCGCGCCCGATGATGTCGGGGAAGGGCACATTGTCGTAGATCACGTCTTCGGTCAGCATCGCCATCGCGTCATCCAGGCGATTGGCGTTCCAATGGGCAAAGAAGGTGTGGGCGATATCGATCGGGCTTTTGGGCTGGCTGGACATGGGGTTCACTCCGTTGGTGGGGTTGCGATGGAGTGATGGTGCCAGGCTGATTTGGTTCAGATTAGTCGGAAATTATGGGTATGATTTTCAAGATAAGATTGAAAATTGGAGATTTCCCGATAAGAGCGGATTGAAACCCAGGCCGCGTTATCGTCAAGATCAAGCGAAGTTTACTGTCAAGCTTTCGTAAATATTGAATGGACTTTTGGCGATTTGTAAAAATATAAAAAATCATAATCAAACGATTATATTTTCATTTCTGCGAAACATTGTGCTCGAAGCGAAGTTATCCCTCCGACAATATCTTGCGGAGAAGAGAAATGACCCAAATCACACCGGATAACATCCCGAAACCGGATGGCGCCTCTGAAGGCCCCTTACGCGGCGGTTCAACCGGCCATCCTGACTACAATCCCTTGGGGGGCGATGACCTGAACCCGCCCTTCATTCCGGATGAAGACGAGAAAAACTTGCCCGAAGGCGGTCCCATTCCGTCCGCTCAGGACAGCAGCGATTCCAAGGCGCAAGCACCGCAGGACGGGCCGACGCTGGTCGAGGATCAGGGCAAGACCCGTGACGCTTTTGTCGGCACGCATCAGGTGGGAGGAGACAGAGAATGAGTGAGCGCAGCGGAACATCCCTCTTCACCCTGCTGGCAGGTGCCGCCCTTGGTTATGCGGGATATGCCTTATATCGCAATGCCAAGCAGACTCTTCCCGAAGGGGCAACGCCGGGCGAAATCCTGCGGGAGATGAACCCCATCCCAACCCTGGTGGCCGCGGCCGATAAGGCCAAAGAGGTCGTGCACAACGCCGCCTCTGGCGCCAGTGATACCGTTCGTGACGTCGCCTCAACGGCCGGTAATTCCGTCCGGGATGCGGCCCAGACAGCCAAGGACAAGTTCGTCGCGCCCAATCAGAGGTAGCCCTGGGGCATCAGTCCATCCAGCAACCGAGGGAATATCATATGCGTAAGATACCGTTCGGGTACTGGGTGGACTTTTGGTTCGCCAAATGGGATGCCGATCGCCGATTAGGCAATCGCTGATATGACTGCACTGATCGTCCTGGTGTCCATCAGCGTTTTAGTGCCGGTGGCCGGCATGGTCCTCTATGCCGTTTTTTCGACGCCCAAGCCCCAAGACAACTCCTGGGATGGTGATGCGTCAAACGGCGGGGGTCGTTTCGACTGAAGCCAAGCTGCCGCTCTCCGGCTCTATTTATATTTTTCGTCGAGAAACCTAAGCGGGTTCTTGGGGTTATCTCTTCGAGAATTCCAATCGAAAGGAAACAGCCATGACCCGCTCCATGACTCTGATTTTAGGCTCGGCCGCGATTGTTATGGCCCTTGGCGGTGGCGCCGCCCACGCGCAGGGCGCACCGCAGACGCTCGTGAAGGTCGATATTCAATCGCTCTCGACCGGTTATCGCACCTCGAAAGTCGTCGGCAGCAACGTCGTGAATAGCGCCAACGAGACCATCGGCGAGATCGACGATCTGATCGTTACTCCGAACCAGAAGGTCCCCTATGCGGTCCTGTCCGTCGGCGGCTTCTTAGGCATCGGCACGAAGTATGTCGTGGTGCCTTATGACGCCTTGGAAGTGAAGAATAACAAGTTCGTTCTTGACGGGGCGACGAAGGATTCCTTGAAGGCCTTGCCGGAATTCAAATACGAATCCTAAGTACGGGCTTACCTGAGGTCATAGCCTCAGGGATGGTTTGGCAGGGGCATCAGGGAATCAAACCCCTGATGCCCCTGCACTCGTCTGAGCTCTCGTCCAGGACAGACCATGCAAGTTCAGAAATTCGCCCTGACCAACGCGGACTTTGTGCGCTCGCCGGGACAGGAGGCCGACATTTATACGGCCAATCTGATCGACCAGCGGCACGGCGGCCCGATTACCGTCGGCTATGGCCGCTATGGCCCCAATCAAAGCCTTGAAGAGACGATAGCCGTCGTTGATGTGATGGTGGTCCTCGAAGGAAAACTCTCGGTCACCTCGGATGCTGGCACAGTGACCGCCGGCGAGGGCGAGATCGTCTATATGCCCAAAGGCGAGCGGGTCCAAATCCGCTCCCACGCAGACGGCGCCGTCACCGCCTATGTCACTTATCCCCATTGGGCCGAAGCGCGGGAATAAGCCAACGGCGATACTGACACACTTCTTGCTTGCCAACCCAGGGAGCGAAGCACACACTTTGACCAATCGGTCAAAGTTATAAAAGATGGGTTCGGCATGGGTGATACGATCCGCTTTCTTCTGGGCAGCGAGGTACGCGAGGTTCGGGTGAGTGACCCCAACCGCACGGTGCTGGATTACTTGCGCGAGGAAGAACGGCGGCGTGGCACCAAGGAAGGCTGCGCGGAGGGCGATTGCGGGGCCTGTTCGGTGGTGGTGGGCGAGGCCGACGGCAAGGGCGGCGTGCGCTACAAGCCGCTCAATGCCTGTATCCAGTTCCTGGGTACGCTCGACGGCAAGCAGCTGATCACGGTCGAGGATCTGGCTGATCCCAAGACCGGTGCCTTGCATCCGGTGCAGCAGGCAATTGCTGAAGGGGGCGGGGCGCAATGCGGCTTTTGCACGCCGGGCTTTGTGATGGCGCTCTACAGCTTCCATCGCGAAGGCCATCCGGCGACGCCCGAGGAAGTCAGCGATCAATTGGCGGGCAACCTCTGCCGCTGCACCGGCTATCGCCCGATTGTCGATGCGGCCGCCGTGGCGGCGAACCAGCCGATCCCGGCCCATCAAGCGGCCTTAGAGGCTGCGGCTGCCGATCTGCTGGGCGCCTGGGCGGCCACGCAAAGCGACCTCGAAGTCATCGGCACGGACGGCAGTTTCTTTGCCCCGACCTCGCTCAGCCAAGCCCTGATCCTGCGCCGGCGGTTTCCGCAGGCGACCTTGCTGGCGGGCGGTACCGATGTGGGCCTCTGGGTGACGAAGCAGCACAAACGCCTGGATCCGGTCATCTGGCTCGGCAAGGTGCCGGAACTGCTGCGGATCGAGGAAAGCGAAAGCGCGGTCACGATCGGTGCAGGCGTCACTTTCCAAGATGCCCTGCCGGTCCTGGCCAAGATCCATCCTGACCTGGGCGAACTCATCCGCCGCATCGGATCGACCCAGGTGCGCGCGGCCGGCACGATCGGTGGCAATATCGCCAATGGCTCGCCTATCGGCGACAGCATGCCGGCCCTGATTGCCCTGGGTGCGACCCTGCTTCTGGCAGCGCCCAGCGGCAAACGTTCGATCCCACTCGAAGAGTTTTTCATCGCCTATCGCAAGACCGCGCTGGCGGCGGATGAGATCGTCGAGGCGGTGACGGTACCGCGTCTTGCGGACGGCCAGATCTTCGCCACCTATAAGATCTCGAAACGCTTCGATCAGGATATCTCTGCCATCTGTCCGGCCTATCGTCTGAGCGTGAGCGGCGGGGTGGTGACCGAAGCTCGGATCACCCACGGCGGCGTGGCCGGCACACCCGCTCGCGCGCCGAAAGCCGAAGCGGCCCTTGTCGGCAAGCCGTTTGGCGCGGCATCGGTGCAGGCGGCGATGGCGGCCTTGGCTGAGGATTATCAGCCCTTGAGCGACATGCGGGCGAGCGCAGAATACCGACTGGTCGCGGCGCGTAATTGCCTCTGGCGCTTTTATCTGGCGCAGGAGGCGGATGCCGTGGTGCGGATCGACCCGCGCAAGGGAGTGGCATGACATGAGCGTCGGCACCTCGAAACTTCACGACAGCGCCGTCAAACATGTGACGGGGCAGGCGGTCTATACCGACGATATCCCCGAACCGGCGGGCGCGTTGGTCGGCTATCTCGCCCAGAGCAAATGGGCCCATGCCAAGATCCTCTTGATGGATCTGACCGCCGTGCGCGCTCATCCCGGCGTGGTCGCCGTCTATGAGGCCACGGACATTCCGGGCGTTAATGACGTGGGCCCGGTGCTGAAGGGCGATATCATCTTCGCCGATAGCCTCGTCGAATATACCGGCCAGGCGCTGTTCCTGGTGGTCGCAGCCGATATGAAGATCGCCCGCGCCGCTGCAGCCAAGGCGAAGATCGAGGCCGAAGAACTGCCGGCCCTCATTACCATCGAAGAGGCGCTCGCTGCCGACAGCCATCTGCTGCCGACCACGGTGATGAAGCGCGGCGATGTCGCCGCTGGGCTGGCCGCCTCGCCCCATCGCCTATCCGGTCGGGTCGCGCTCGGCGGGCAGGATCATTTCTATCTGGAAGGCCAAGTGTCGCTGGCGGTGCCGGGCGAGGATGGCGCGGTGCTGGTCCATTGTTCGACCCAGCATCCCTCCGAAGTGCAGCATCTCGTCGCCCGCGCGCTCGCGATTCCCGATGCGCTGGTGACGGTCGAAGTCAGGCGCATGGGTGGCGGGTTCGGTGGCAAGGAAACCCAAGCTTCGCTCTTTGCTGCCGCTGCGGCGTTGGCGGCAACCAGATTGAAGCGCGCGGTAAAAATCCGCCTCGACCGCGACGACGACATGGTGATGACCGGCAAGCGTCATGACTTCCTGATCGATTACGACGTCGGTTTCGGCCCTGACGGTGTGATCAAGGGCCTGAAATTGATGTTGGCTTCGCGCTGCGGTTTTTCAGCGGATTTGTCCGGCGCCATCAACGATCGCGCGCTGTTCCATGCCGACAATTGTTACTTCCTCGAAAATATCGAGGCGGTCTCCCACCGCCTGAAGACTCATACTGTGTCGAACACGGCTTTCCGGGGTTTCGGCGGGCCGCAGGGCATGTTCGCGATCGAACTGGTGGTGGATGAGATCGCCCGGCATCTGGGGATCGATCCGCTCGCGGTGCGCGAAGCCAACCTCTATGGACCGGCGCCGCGTGATACCACGCCCTATGGCCAGACGGTCGAGGATAATATCGCGCCGGAGATTATCGCCGAACTGGCCGAATGGGCCGACTATGGCGCGCGGCGGGCGGAGATTGCGGCCTTCAATGCGACATCGCCGGTCTTGAAGAAGGGCCTCGCCCTCACGCCGGTGAAGTTCGGGATTTCCTTCACCACCACCTTCCTCAATCAGGCAGGTGCCCTGATCCACATCTACACCGACGGCTCCATTCATCTCAACCACGGCGGGACGGAGATGGGGCAGGGGCTGTTCATCAAGGTCGCCCAGGTCGTGGCGAGCGAATTCGGCGTGCCGCTGGATCAGGTCCGCATCACCGCAACCACGACCGATAAGGTGCCCAATACCTCGGCGACTGCCGCTTCATCGGGGGCCGATCTCAACGGCAAGGCAGCCCAGGCCGCCGCTATCGAGCTGCGCGGCCGGCTGGCGCAGGTCGCGGCGGATGAGTTCAAGGTGCCGGTGGAGGCGATCCGCTTCCAGGACGGTCGGGTCTTTGGCGGCGATAAATCTTTGAGCTTTGGCGAACTGGCCAAGAAAGCGCATTTCAACCGCGTATCGCTCTCGGCCACGGGCTATTACCGCACGCCAAAAATCTGGTTCGATCGCGAGACCTTCAGCGGCCGGCCCTTCTATTACTACGCCTATGGCGCGGCGGTGGCCGAGGTGCTGGTCGACACGCTGACCGGGGAATATAAGATGACCCGCGCCGATCTGCTGCATGATGTCGGCGACAGCCTTAATCCCGCGATCGATCTGGGCCAGGTGGAAGGCGCCTTCATCCAGGGCGCAGGCTGGCTCACTTCCGAAGAGCTGGTGTTCGACGGCAAGGGGCACCTCAGGACCCATGCCCCCTCGACCTATAAGATCCCGACGGCGGGCGACATCCCGGCGATCTTCAATGTAAAGCTGGTCCAGAACCGTCCCAACCGCGAAGACACCATCTATCGCTCCAAAGCCGTGGGGGAGCCGCCCTTCATGCTGGGGATTGCGGTCTATCAGGCCCTGCGTGATGCGGTGGCGAGTGTCGCGAGCGACGGCCGCCTGCCGCGTTTCGATGCCCCGGCGACGCCCGAACGGGTGCTGCTGGCGACCGAGGCCGTGCGGGTTGCCCTACCGCTCTCCGAACCCGCGATGGCCGCACAATGAAAGGCTTCTATCGCCATCTTGCCGAGTTGGAGGCCAAGGCCGAAGCCTTCGTGCTGGTGACGGTGGCGGATGTCCAGGGATCGACGCCGCGCGAGGGCGGCGCCAAGATGGTGGTGACGCGCGAGGGGACCTTCGCGACCATCGGCGGTGGTCAATTGGAATTCACCGCCATTGAAACCGCCCGTCAGTTGCTCGATGGCGACGCCAGCCAGCCGGTGACACGCAAATATCCGCTCGGCCCGACGCTTGGCCAATGCTGCGGCGGGCAGGTGAGTTTGCTGTATGAGGTCGTGCGACCGGCCGCTTTGCGTCTCGGGCTCTTCGGTGCAGGTCATGTCGCGCGCGCCCTGATCGGCAAGCTTGATGACGTGCCGTGCCGGGTCGATTGGTTCGATCCACGCGCGGAGGAATTCCCGGCGTCCGTCCCCGATCACGTGACCAAACATGTGACCGAACGCATGGAAGCCGGCATGGCCGATCTGCCGATGGGTGCGCTGGTGCTGATCATGACCCATGATCATCCGCTCGATCTGGCCCTGACGGCTGCCGCCTTGCAACGCCGCGATATCCCCTTCATCGGCCTCATTGGATCAGCCACAAAGCGGGCGCGGTTCGAGCGTAGATTGCGCGGCATGGGCTTTGGCGACGAGGATCTGGCGCGCATCGTCTGCCCGATTGGCCTGCCGGGGATTACCAGCAAACAGCCGGGTGTGATAGCACTCGCCGTTGCGGCACAGCTTCTGCAAGCAGCCGAAGGAACGCCGGGCATCCGGCATTGGGATAAGGACGACGCATCATGGCTAGCGCAACCGACCGGCTGAAGCGCCGCATCGACCAGGGCCTCGGCCGATCCGACGCGGATGTCGTCATCAAGGGCGCGCGCATCCTGGATGTCGCGACCGGATCCTTGGAGAAGGGCGACGTCGCCATCTGCGGCGATATGATCGTCGGCACCTATGATGAGTATCGCGGGGTCGAGGAGATCGATGGCGGCGATCTGATCGTCGCGCCAGGCTTCATCGATACCCACGTCCATGTCGAATCGACCCTGGTCACTCCTTATGAGTTCGATCGCGGCGTGCTGCCGCGTGGCACCACCACGGCGGTCTGCGATCCGCACGAGATCTGCAATGTGCTCGGAACCCAGGGCCTCGATTATTTCCTGAAAGCCGCGCTCGGCACCGCCATGGATCTGCGGGTTCAGCTCTCTTCCTGTGTGCCTGCCACCGGCATTGAGACCTCCGGGGCAAGCCTCGGTGCCGAGATGCTCGCCGCCCGCGCCAATCACCCCAAGGTCATTGGCCTCGCCGAATTCATGAATTACCCCGGCATCTTCCATCATGATCCGGACGTGCTGGCCAAGCTGACCGCCTTTGAAGGCAAACATATCGACGGCCATGCCCCGATGGTGACGGGCAAGGAGCTCAACGCCTATCTCTCCTGCGGCATCCGCAATTGCCACGAAACCACCAGCGTGCCGGAGGCGTGGGAGAAGCTGCGCAAGGGCATGCAGGTGCTGATCCGCGATGGGTCGGTCACTAAGGACGTGAAGCGCCTTGCCGAGGTGATCGGCCCGCGCACGTCGTCGCGTCTCGCCTTCTGTACGGACGATCGTAACCCGCGCGAGATCATGGCCGAGGGGCATCTCGATCATATCATCCGCACCGCCATTGCCGCCGGCGCCCCGGCCTTTGACGTCTATCGCGCGGCCACCCTGTCGGCCGCCGAGGGCTTCGGTCTGCGGGATCGCGGCCTCGTCGCGCCCGGCAAGCGCGCCGATCTGGTGCTGATCGAAGACCTCAACAATTGCACCGTCTGCCATGTCCTGAAAGACGGCAAGCTGGTGGTGCCGGAGATGTTTGCTGGCCGCGCGCCGCTACCGATGATCGGCACCGGGTCGATCAAGCTCGATCCCGTGACGGCCGATCTCTTCAAGACCCCGGCCGCCGGCCCGACTGGCCCGGTGATCGGCCTCATCCCGCATCAGGTGGTGACCAACTTCCTGATGATGGAACTGCCCTATAAGGACGGTCTGCGGCACATCGATCTCGACAATGACGTGCTGAAAATCGCGGTGCTGGCCCGCCACGGTAAGAACCGCAATGTCGGGCGCGGCTTTGTGCAGGGCTTCGGCTTCAAGCGCGGGGCACTGGCCTCCTCAATCGGGCACGACAGCCACAATGTCTGCGTCGTCGGCGCGTCTGACAGCGATATGGCGGTGGCGGTCAATCGCCTGATCGAACTGCAAGGCGGTTTTGTCGCGGTGGTCGATGGCAAGGTGGTGGCCGAACTGCCGCTGCCGCTCGCCGGCCTCATGAGTTTTGACAGTTTCGAAGGCGTGCAGCAGGGGCTTGTTTCTCTGAAAGCCGCCGTCCGTCAGATGGGCTGCCCGCTCGACGAGCCCTTCCTCTCGCTCGCCTTCTTGCCGCTGCCCGTGATCCCACACCTGAAGATCACCGATTTCGGGCTCGTCGATGTCGATAATTTCAGGCTGGTGGCGTGATCAGGGAATCTTTGATCGGATGAATTGCCAGAGGCTGATGGGCTGCTGCGCATATTTCCGCGCAAGAAGGTCTTGGTAAGGCGTCGGTAGCTCCGGCGTGAGAACGGCTCTGTAGAGAAACTCCCAATCACCGATCTGATTGAGTTGCAGAGCCAATTCTTCCCACGTTTCTCCCTCGATTTGAGCGCAAGCTTCTTCGATATGGCGAAGAAGGCGAGCGCCATCGAACCGTTCCATGAACAGCACATGTGTTCCTGATAAGACCTTTCCCGCATTGTCACGGAAGAAGCCTTTGGGCGAGCAGACGCGCACGGCAAAGGCCGCTGCCCAATCTTCATCAGCCGGGCAGGCATGGAAATCAAACTGGATATCAAAATCCTCAGGATCGTCCGGTTGCCAGACCGTCAGGTCTTGAGGCATGCAATCCACCACAAACAGATATCCGCTGAGCTTTGCTCTCATGATTCCAAGATACCAGAAAATCTTAGTGCCCGGCCGAGACACGCCGGCGGATGGGTAATAGTCCCAGCACCAGCATGCAGCCGGCGATGATGGTGACAGCGCCGAGGATCTGGATGAGCGAGAGGCTTTCGCCCAGCCAGAAGGCGCCGATCAGCACCGCGACCACGGTGACGGCGAATTCGACGCTGATGGTGCGGGTCGCGCCAATGGCGCCGACCAGGCGGAAATAGAGCACATAGGTCAGGGCGCTCATGCCACTGCCGGCGATGATGAGATAAAGGTAATCGAGCGCGCGCGGCACGGTTGGCACCGGCACGACAATCAGCAGCGGCAGGGTCATGAGGCCGCCGAATAGGAAGGAGCCAATGGTGACTTCCCAGGATCCCACGCCCTTCAGCGCGCGGCTGGCATAGTTGGAGCCGAAAGCGGCGAAGAAGCCGCTGACCAGCGATCCGATGCAGCCCAGAATGAAGGAGGTCGTGACCGGCACGGCCGGAAAGCCGACCAGCAGAATGATGCCGAGGGTCCCGAGCAGCAAGCCGATCAGTTTCTGCGCCGTGATCTTTTCCAGTCCCCAAAGCTGCCCGATCACCATCGAGAAAAGTGGAATGGCCGCAACGAAGATCGCCGCCATCGCGGTGCCGATCAGGGGCGTCGCATAGGAAAGCCCGATCAGCTGCCCCGCCACCGTCGTCGCGCCCACCACGGCGAAGGGTCGCCAGCCGGCGCGGAAGGAGAGGCGCCGGCGGAAGATCGCGGCGGCCGCTAGCAGGGTGCCGCCGGCGATGAAACAGCGGAACGTCACCGCCCCGACCCAGCCGAATGCCTCGACAACCTTCAGCAGCACCAGGAATGACAGGCCCCAGATGAGGGCGAGGGAGAGATAGTCGGCGATATCGCGCGGTTTCATGGGGGCTATCTGTCAGAAGGAAAATTGGATCGCAAGCGCTGCTATGAGGTCGGGGGCTTACCGGTGAGCCTCTGCTTCTGAAGCTCCTGGTAAGGCGTCGGTATACGTGGGGTCAGGACAGCGTGACGGATTAATTCCCAGCAGCCGATGTCATGTAGGCGAAGCGCCAATTGTTCCCAGACTTCGCCCTCAAGCTTGGCGCATTCTTCCTCGATATAATTTTTTATGGCCGGGCCATCGAAATGCTCCATGAAGAGGACATGGGTGGCCACACTGATGGCCTTGCCAGCTTCCCGGAAAAATCGTTTTGGCGAGCAGGCGCGGATGGTGAAGGCATCCAAAGCTTCGCTGCCCTCTGCACCAATGTAGAAGTCTATCGTGAGATCGAAGTCTTCGGGATCGTCCGGCAGCCAGCCGTCGAGGTCGAACGGCTCGCCGACTTCGCGGGTGATGCAATAATAGCCTTTGAGTTCAGCTTTCATGGCGTGAGGGTAGCAGGCCAGTCAGGAGCCTTCCTCAAGTTTCGCTCTTGCTCATAAATCACAATACGTATATTAAATACGTATTGTGATTTTAGGAGAGCCCAGATGATCCAGCCGCGTGTTGCCTTCCTCATTCTGTTTGTGTCCGACGTTGCCGCTAGCGTCGCTTTCTATCGCAAAATCCTCGGCCGCGAGCCGATCGAGCAGTCGCGCACCTTCGCGATGGTGCCGCTGGATGGCGAGCAGATGCTGGGCCTGTGGCTCAAGAGTGAAATCGGCGATCTACCGCCGGCCGGCGCCAGCGAGATTGCCTTTATCGAGGCGGATGTCGATGGGGTTGCCAAGGAGTGGGCGGCCAAGGGTGTCACCATCCTGCAGGAACCGACCGAAATGGACTTCGGCCGCACCTTCCTGGCTGCCGATCCCGATGGTCATCGTCTGCGGGTATTCCTGCCCGGCGCATGATAAAAGGGGACATGAGCACGAAGGATTGGTCCGAGATCAGCGAACATCCTGGCCCGGACGACAGTCCCGGCCTGCAGCTCTGGCGCGCCAGCATGGTCTGGCGTCGCCGGATCGAGGAGGCCTTGGCTCCTCATGATCTGACCCATCCGCAATTCGTGCTGCTGGCCACCATCGGCTGGTCGGTGACGGTGGGGGCGGGGCTCAGCCAGATCGAACTCGCCCGCACCGTCGGTCTCGATGCCAATACCGTCTCGCAGGTCGTGCGGGGGTTGGAGGCTAAGGGGCTGATCGTGCGGGAAGCGACCAAGGGAAGGGCCAAACGCCTCGATCTGACGCCTGAGGGGCAGGTGCGCTTGCGCACTGTCGTGCCTCTGGTGGAAGGGGCCGATGCCCTCTTCTTCGGCCGCCTGCCGGACAAGGGCGCTACGGTCGCTCGGCAATTGGCGTCGCTGGTCGGGGATTAGGCAGCGCCACTCAAAACAAGGGACGTCACCCCGGGACTTGATCCCGGGGTCTCCTCCGGGCGCGCTTCCACGCTATCTCGGCATGATTGGACGGGCCCCCGGAGGAGATCCCATGGTCAAGCCATGGGATGACGTAACCTAAGTTAACCTTCCTCGATCGAATGTTTCAGCTGGCCCAGGAGCTGGCCGAGCTCGCGCACGCTGGCGGCATCGAGGCCCTGGGTGAGGTCGGCGATCCAGCGTTCATGCACCTTGGCCATCGCATCGAAGCTGGTCTGACCGGCGTCGGTCAGTTTGACCACGAGGCTGCGCCGATCGCCGGGCGCGGCGGTACGGCTGACCAGCCCTTCCTGCACCAAGCGGTCGACGATGCCGGTGACATTGCCGTTGGAGACCATCAGGCGGGTCGACAGCTCGGACATCGAAAGCCCACCCGGCGCGGCATTGAGCTGCGCCATGACATCGAACCGGGGCAGCGTCTGATCGAAGTCGCTGCGCAGGCGTCCGCGGATCTCCCCCTCGATCAGGCGGGTTGTCGCCAGCAGGCGCAACCATAGCCGCAAACGATCCTTGCTCTCGCCGCGACCGGTGACGCTTCCATCCATCTTTTTCACTCCGATCAGGAAGCTGCTTGCGTCCCGAAAAGATTTAGGTTTGAAATATTGAAGTCCGAAACGAACGGCGCGTCAATCTGAATGCAGGGGCGCGCACCCTGGGGAGAGGGAAGTATGCGGATCGTCTGTATCGGGGGTGGCCCCGCAGGGCTCTATTTCGCCCTTCTGATGAAAAAGCAGAACCCGGATCACCAGATCACGGTGGTGGAGCGGAACCGTCCGTTCGACACCTTCGGCTGGGGCGTCGTGCTGTCCGACCAGACGATGGATAACCTGAAACAGGCTGATCCCGAGACGGCGCAGGAAATCCTCGATGCCTTTGCGCGCTGGGATGATGTCGAAGTGCGCATCAAGGGCCGCACCATCACCTCGGGCGGCCATGGTTTCTGCGGCATCGGTCGCAAGCGCCTGCTGAATATCCTGCAGCATCGTTGTCAGGCGCTGGGTGTCGAGCTGGTGTTCGAAACCGAAGTCAAAAGCGACCTTGATTACCCCGATGCCGATCTGATCATCGCCTCGGATGGTGTGAATTCGGTCATCCGCAACCGCTACGCCGATGTGTTCCAGCCCGATATCGATACGCGCAAATGCCGCTATATCTGGCTTGGCATCAATCACGTCTATGACGCCTTTACCTTTGCGTTCGAGAAGACCGAACACGGCTGGTTCCAGGCCCACGCCTATAAGTTCGACGAGACGACCTCGACCTTCATCATCGAAACGCCAGAGGAGGTCTGGCAGGCCCAGGGCCTTGATCAGATGGACGGCGAACAGACCCTGGGGTTCTGCGAAGAGCTGTTCAAGGAACACCTGGGCGGCGCCAAGCTGATGACCAATGCGCGTCATCTGCGCGGTTCGGCCTGGATCAAGTTCAACCGCGTCGTCTGCAACACCTGGGTGCATCACAATGGCAAAGCGCCGGTGGTGCTGATGGGCGATGCGGCCCATACCGCACATTTCTCCATCGGGTCGGGCACCAAGCTCGCGCTCGAAGATGCCATTGATCTTGCCGATCGTTTCGAAGACTCCAGCGATATTCCGGCGATCCTGAAAGCCTATCAGGCCGAACGGTCGGTCGAGGTTCTGAAGATCCAGAATGCCGCGCGCAATTCGACCGAATGGTTCGAGAATGTCGCGCGTTATGCCGATCTGCCGCCCGAACAATTCGCCTATTCCCTGCTGACTCGCTCGCAGCGCATCAGCCACGAAAACCTGCGCCTGCGGGATAAGAGCTATGTCGCCGATTCGGAAGCCTGGTTCGCGGGCAAGCCAGGTCAGATGCCGATGATGACGCCCTTTACGCTGGGCGATATGACGGTTCCGAACCGGGTAGTGGTTTCGCCGATGGCGGTCTATTCGGCCGAGAACGGCGTGCCGGGCGATTTCCATCTGGTGCATTTTGGCAGCCGTGCGCTTGGCGGTGCCGGGTTGCTCTTCACCGAAATGACCTGCGTCTCGCCCGAAGCCCGCATCACCCCCGGCTGCTGCGGGATCTGGAATGACGAGCAGCAGGCGGCCTGGACCCGGATCGTCGATTTTGTCCATTCCAATAGCCCGGCCAAGATCGCCCTGCAGCTCGGTCATGCCGGCCCCAAGGGCTCGACCCGGCCCTTATGGGAAGGCATGGACAAGCCGCTGGCCGATGGCAATTGGCCGCTGATCGCGCCATCACCCATCGCCTATACCGCTGGCAACCAGACCCCGCGGGAAATGACCCGGACGGACATGGATGCGGTCATCGCGGATTTCGTTTCGGCAGCAAAACGAGGCGCGGCGGCCGGTTTCGATCTGCTGGAACTCCATTGCGCCCACGGCTATCTGCTCTCGGCCTTCCTCTCGCCGCTGACCAACACGCGGACGGATAACTACGGCGGCAGCCTCGAGAACCGGGCGCGCTATCCGCTGGAAGTCTTCAAGGCCCTGCGCGCGGTCTGGCCCAAGGGCAAGCCGCTGTCGGTGCGTCTCTCGGCCCATGATTGGGCGCCGGGCGGCAATACCGGCGATGATGCGGTGGCGCTTGCCAAGCTGTTCAAGGAGGCCGGCGCCGATCTGATCGATGTCTCGTCGGGTCAGGTGGTCGCCAGCCAGAAGCCGGTCTATGGCCGAATGTTCCAGACGCCCTTTGCCGACCGGGTCCGTAACGAGGTTGGCATCGCCACGCTGGCCGTCGGCGCAATCACCGAAGGCGATCAGGTGAATTCGATCCTGATGGCCGGGCGTGCCGATCTCTGTGCGCTGGCCCGTCCACATCTCGCCGATCCCGCCTGGACCCTGCATGAAGCGGCCAAGCTGGGCGTCAAAGAACAATGGTGGCCGAAGCAATACATCTCCGGCAAACGCCAGCTTGAAACCAATCTGGCGCGGCAAGCGCAGCTCTCGGGGGCAGTGTGAAGCGGTCGCTCGATCTGCCCTTGAAAGGGCGTCATGCGGTGGTGACCGGTGCCGGACGTGGCATCGGGGCGGCGATTGCGCGCGCGCTCGCCGAACAGGGCGCCGAGGTCAGCATCATCGGCCGCAGCCAGGCCGGCTTGCAGGAAGTCGCGCTCGAAATCGGCGCCAGTGCCTATGCCTGCGATATCACCCATCATGCCGAGTATGCCGAGGTGATGGGCGAGATCGGGCCGGTCGATATTTTGGTGAATAATGCCGGTGCCGCCGAAAGCGCACCGTTCCTGAAAAGCGATGCCGAGATGTGGCACCGCATGCTGGATATCAATCTGATGGCCGTCGTCGAAGGCTGCCGTCTGGTGCTGCCGGGCATGGTGGAGCGCAAATGGGGGCGCATCATCAATATTGCCTCGACTGCCGGCCTTAAGGGCTATGCCTATGTCACGCCCTATGTGGCGGCGAAACACGCGGTCGTCGGGCTGACGAAGGCGCTGGCGCTGGAAGTCGCCAAAAGCGGCATCACGGTGAATGCCGTCTGCCCCGGCTATACCGATACCGACCTGGTCGCTAAGGCCGTCGAAACCATTGTCGCTAAGACCGGCCGTGATGCCGAAGCCGCCAAGGCTGGCTTCCATAACCCGCAAGGCCGCCTGATTCAGCCCGAGGAAGTCGCCAATGCCGTCCTGTGGCTGGCGGGGACTGGTGCGGCGTCGGTGACGGGCCAGGCGATCGCGGTTGCGGGAGGAGAGATCTGATGTCCGAGACGTTCCAATCGCTGAGTTTCGAGATCAAAGCGCCGCTCGCCACCTATCAGGCGCAGCATTTCCAATGGCGGGTTGAGGGCAAGCTTGGCTTCATCACCCTCAATCGGCCGGAAAAGAAGAACCCGCTGACCTTCGAAAGCTATGCCGAGCTGCGCGATTTGTTCCGCGCGCTGGTGAGCGATTCTCAGATCAAGGTGATCGTGGTCAGTGGTGCCGGTGGCAATTTCTGCTCCGGTGGTGATGTGCATGAGATCATCGGCCCGTTGACCAAGCTCGATATGCCGGGCCTGATCAATTTCACCCGCATGACTGGGGATCTGGTCAAAGCCATGCGCGCCTGCCCGCAGCCGGTGATATCGGCGGTCGAGGGCATTTGCGCGGGCGCCGGGGCGATCGTCGCGATGGCATCCGATCTGCGCTATGCCTCGGAAGACGTCAAGACCGCCTTCCTCTTTACTCGTGTCGGCCTCGCCGGGGCGGATATGGGCGCCTGTGCGATCCTGCCGCGCATCATCGGTCAGGGGCGGGCGTCGGAGCTGCTCTATACCGGCCGCTCGATGAGTGCCAAGGAAGGCTTCGACTGGGGTTTCTATAACGCACTAACCGTCCCGGGCGGCGCGCTGGAGAAGGCATCGGCGGTGGCGGCTGATGTCGCTGCTGGCCCGACCTTCGCCCATGCGATGACCAAGAAGATGCTGCATCAAGAATGGGCCATGGGGGTCGATGAAGCCATCGAAGCCGAAGCCCAGGCCCAGGCGATCTGCATGAAGACGCAAGATTTCCATCGTGCCTATCATGCCTTCGTCGCCAAGCAGCGGCCGGTCTTCGAGGGCAATTGACCATGGATCGCTTCGCCCATCTGCATTTGCCCTTCTGCGAGCCGCGCCACGCCGCCCTGGCGGCCGAAGCCGATGCGGTGGCGCAGCGGATCGCGGGCGATCTGCCTCATGGGCACGGCAATGTCGATGATATTTGCGTGCAGCTTGTCCGTGATTTGGGTGCCAGCGGGCTGCTGAAACATGCAGTTCCTGCCGCTTTTGGCGGCGCGGCTGACGAAATCGAAAGCCGCTCGCTCTGCATCCTGCGCGAAACCCTGGCCTATCGCCATGGGTTGGCCGATTTCGCCTTTGCGATGCAGGGGCTCGGCAGCGGTGCGATTGCGCTGGAAGGGTCAGAGGCTCTCAAGAAAGCCTGGCTGCCAAAGGTGGCGGCGGGGCAGGCGATTGCTGCCTTTGCGCTCTCTGAGCCCGATGCCGGATCGGATGTCGGGGCTATGGCTTGCGCGGCGGTGCGCGATGCCGACAGCTACGTCATCAATGGCGAGAAGACCTGGATCTCTAACGGCGGGATCGCGGATTTCTATACGCTCTTCGCCCGCACCGGCGAGGCACCGGGCACGCGCGGCATCTCTGCCTTCTTGGTGCCGGCCGATACGCCGGGCCTGAAGATCGCCGAACGCATCGATGTGGTGGCGCCACATCCGCTCGCGCGCCTGGTGTTCGAGGACTGCCGCATTCCGGCGGACCATCTGCTGGGCAAAGCTGGCGAGGGGTTCAAGCTTGCAATGCGCACGCTCGATATCTTCCGGGCCAGTGTCGCGGCGGCGGCTCTGGGCTTTGGCCGCCGAGCCTTGGATGAGGCTTTGACCCACGCCAAGGGAAGAAAGATGTTCGGCCAGACGCTGGCGGATTTTCAGATCACGCAGGCCAAGCTCGCCGATATGGCGACGACGATCGAAGGGGCGGCGCTGCTGACCTATCGCTGCGCCTGGGCGCGCGACGTGCAGAAGGCCCGCACGACCCGCGAGGCGGCGATGGCGAAATTGACCGCAACCGAAGGGGCGCAGCGCGTCATCGACGATGCGGTGCAGATCCTGGGCGGCCGGGGCGTTGTTTCGGGGGCAATCACGGAGAGCCTTTATCGCGAGATCCGCTCGCTGCGGATCTACGAAGGGGCAAGCGAAGTTCAAAAACTCATCATCGCCCGCGATCTGCTGGGCTGAGGCGAGAGGGGCGTGGAGGTTTAGGGATGGCAACGGCACATATCGATACCTTCGCTCGCGACAACTTGCCGCCCAAGGACCAATGGCCGGTCTTCCTGCTCGATCGCCCGGAATTCCACTATCCCGAAAAGCTGAATGCCGCCGTCACCCTAATCGGCAATCCGGCCTTCAAGGACCGCATCGCCGTTATCGACAAGGCCGGGCGGCTGACGTTTGGCGAGATGGATGTGCTGTCGAACCGCATCGCGCGGGTGTTGGTCGAGGATATGGGCGTCGTGTCGGGCAACCGCGTGCTGCTGCATGGCCCCAATTGCAAGATGATGGTGGCCTGCTGGCTCGGCATCTTGAAAGCCGGTGCGATTGCGGTCGCGACCATGCCGCTGCTGCGCGCGCCCGATCTGGCCCCGGTGATCGAGAAGGCCAAGATCACCCATGCGCTCTCGCATCCCGAACTCGCCGAAGCGGTGAAGCCGACGGCAGATAAGGTCAGGACGCTCTATTTCGATGCGATTGAGGCGGCTGCCGCCGGTAAGCCTGCCGATTTCCAGGCGGTTGAGACCTATGCCGAAGATCTGGCGCTGATCGCCTTTACCTCCGGCACCACGGGCGTTCCGAAGGGCACGATGCATTTCCATCGCGATGTGATGGCGATCTGTGACGCCTTCCCGCGCTCGACCCTGGAAACCCAGCCTGACGATATCTTCATCGGCACTCCGCCGCTGGCCTTCACCTTCGGGCTCGGCGGCCTCGTGCTCTTCCCCTGGCGCTATGGCGCAGCCTCGGTGCTGATCGAGCGCTATACGCCGCAAAGCCTCATGGAAGCGATCCGCGACTATAAGGCGACGGTCACCTTCACCGCGCCGACCTTCTATCGCCTGATGGCCGCCGTCGAGGGCGTCGATGTGTCCTCGTTGCGCGCTTGCGTGTCGGCCGGCGAGGCCTTGCCGGCCGCGATCCGGGCCGCCTGGAAGGAAGCCAGCGGCATCGAGATGATCGACGGCATCGGCGCGACCGAGATGCTGCATATCTTCATTAGCCACAAGCCCAGCGAGGCGCGCCCCGGCGCAACCGGCAAGCCGATCCCGGGCTATGAGGCCAAGATCGTCGATCTCGATGGCAATGAATTGCCGGTGGGGCAGGTCGGACGGCTGGCCGTACGCGGGCCGACCGGTTGCCGTTATCTCGCCGACGATCGCCAGCGCAACTACGTCAAGGACGGCTGGAACCTGACGGGTGACGCCTACCTCAAAGATGCCGACGGCTATTATTTCTTCCAGTCGCGCACCGACGACATGATCGTGTCGGCCGGTTACAACATCGCCGGCATCGAGGTTGAAAACGTGCTGCTGGGCCATCCGGCGGTGAGCGAATGCGCGGTCATCGGGGTTGCCGATGGTGAACGCGGACAGATCGTGAAGGCCTTCGTGGTTTTGAAGGCGGGGGAAGAGGCGTGCGACGCGCTCTGCAAGACCTTGCAGGAACACGTCAAATCGACCATCGCCCCCTATAAATACCCGCGCAGCATCGAATTTCGCGACGTGCTGCCAAAAACAGAGACAGGGAAACTTCAACGCTTCAAACTGCGGGACCAGACCGGCGCCTAGATCGGTCGGCTTCGCGTAAACGGGAGATAAGGGGACCATGGGTATGAAAGCGATTCTGACGGCCGGTGTGGCTCTTGCGGCGCTCGCAGCGCCTGCGATGGCGCAGAATGTGAAGATCGGCCTCGTCACCACCTTGTCGGGGCCGGGTGCCGGTCTTGGCGTCGATATCAAGGACGGCTTTGAACTCGCGCTGAAGCTCAACGGCGGCAAGCTGGGCGGCAAGAGTATCGACCTCATCACCGCCGACGATCAGCAGAAGCCCGACGTCACCCAGCAGGCGGTCGAAAAGCTGGTGAAGCGCGATAACGTCGATTTCGCAACCGGCATCGTTTTCTCGAACCTGATGCTGGCCGTCGGCCCGGCGATCTTCGACAGCAAGACTTTCTATGTCTCGACCAACGCCGGCCCGTCGGAATATGCCGGCGCCCAGTGCAATCCCTATTTCTTCAATGCCGCCTGGCAGAACGACAATCTGCATGAAGCGATGGGCCAGCATGTCCAGTCGAAGGGCGTGAAGAAGGTCGCGCTGCTGGCGCCGAATTATCCGGCCGGCAAGGATGCGCTGACCGGCTTCAAGCGTTTCTTCAAGGGCGAAGTGGTCGACGAGATCTATACCCAGCTCGGTCAGCTCGATTATGCAGCTGAAATCGCGCAGATCCAGGCTTCGGGCGCCGATGGCGTCTATATGTTCCTGCCGGGTGGCATGGGCATCAGCTTCATCAAGCAGTATGGCTCGGCCGGTCTTCTGAAGACCCAGCCTTTGTTCGTGCCGGGCTTCTCGGCTGACGAAGACGTGCTGCGCGGCCTGGCCGGTACCGAAACCGGCATCCTCAATTCGACCCATTGGGCGCTGGAACTCGACAATCCGGCCAACAAGAAGTTCGTCGAGGAATTCACCAAGGCCTATAACCGCAAGCCCAGCCTCTATGCTAGCCAGGGTTATGATGCGGCCTTGCTGATCGGCTCGGCCATCCAGGCGGTGCCGGATCTGAAAGACAAGCCGGCCGTCCAGAAGGCCCTGGAAGCTGCCAAATTCGACAGCGTGCGCGGCAAGATGAGCTTCAACACCAACCACTACCCAATCCAGGATTATTACCTGCGTGAAGTGGTGAAGGGCGCCGATGGCAAGCTGACCAACAAGCTGGTCGGCCCGATCTTCAAGGATCACAAGGACGCCTATGCCGTGAACTGCAAGATGGCTTCGGCCGGCTAAAGCCAGACGGCGCCCGCCTGCCTTTGGGCGGGCGCCGCTTCTCTCTGCTTTCCAAGAAAGATCCAGGCTTTGCCAACGACGCTTATCCTCGCCCAGGTGCTGAACGGGGTGCAGTTCGGGCTGATGTTGTTCCTGCTGGCCGCCGGGCTGACGCTCGTGTTCGGCATCATGGACATGATCAATCTCGCCCATGGCTCGCTCTATATGGTCGGGGCCTATTTCACCGCGACCTTCGTCAATCTGACCGGCAGCTTCTGGGGTGGCCTTGCGCTCGCGATCCCGGTGACGGCAGCCGTCGGTATGGCGCTGGAAGTGGTGCTACTGCGGCGGCTGTACCGAAGAGATCATCTCTCGCAAGTGCTGGCGACCTTCGCCCTGGTGCTGCTGGCGAACGAACTGGTCTCGATCCTCTGGGGGCGCATGCCGCTCTCGATCTCGCTGCCCGAGTCCCTGAATGGCCCGGTCGAGATTTATCCCGGTTTCAATTACCCCGCCTACCGCCTGCTGATCATCGGCGCGGGTGTGGCGGTGGCGGCCCTGCTCTATGTGCTGGTGGTCCATACCCGCCTCGGCGCCCATGTGCGCGCCGGCGCCAGCAATCCCGATATGGCCCGCGTGATGGGGGTGCGGATCGGTACGCTCTTCACGGCGGTCTTCGGCATCGGCGCGGCGCTGTGTGCGCTGGCCGGCGGTCTGCTCGGCCCGCTGCTGGCGGTGCAGGTCGGCATGGGTGAAAGCATCCTGATCCTGGCCTTTGTGGTGATCGTGATCGGCGGCATCGGATCGATCCGGGGCGCGCTGGTGGGGGCGCTGCTGGTCGGCGTCATCGATACGGCCGGCCGTGCTTTGCTTCCCCTGTTGCTGCGCCAGATTGGTAGCCGCGAAATGGCAAGCTCGGTCGGGCCAGCCGTGGCCTCAATCCTGATTTATGTGCTGATGGCGGGGATCCTGGTGGTCAAGCCGCGCGGCCTCTTCCCGGCGCGAGGGTAGGGCGATGGCACGCTTCCTTCCCCTGATCCTGATCGCCCTTGCCGTGGTGCTGCCCTTTGGGGCCCAGGCCTGGGGCGGCGATTTCTATCTCGCCTTCCTGACCCGCGTTTTGATCTTCGCGCTCGCCGCCAGCAGCCTCAATTTTGTGGTGGGTTATGGCGGTATGGTCTGTTTCGGGCAGGCGGCCTTCTTCGGCATCGGCGCCTATGTCGCCGGGATCCTGGTGAAGTCGGAGGTTACGAACCTCGCTGTCATGCTGCCGCTGGCGGTGCTGATCGCCGGCTTTGCGGCGACCTTGATCGGCGCCATTAGCCTGCGCACGCGCGGCGTCTATTTCATCATGATCACGCTGGCCTTTGCCCAGATGGTCTATTACCTCGCCGTTTCGCTGCGCGCCTATGGCGGCGACGATGGCCTGACCCTGGCGGCGCGGGGGCAGTTTGGCCCGATCGATCTCAAGAACCCGCTGGTGCTCTATTTCACCGTGCTGGTGCTGGTGGGCCTGTCGATGTGGTTCCTGTTCCGCGTCGAACATGCCCGCTTCGGCCGGGTCATCCAGGCGATCCGCGATAACGAGGGCCGCACGGGCGCCATCGGCTTCCCGGTTTATCGCTATCAGTTGGCGTGTTTCGCCATCGGCGGCGCGCTGGCGGGCCTTGCCGGCATGTTGCTGGCGAACCTCAATGGCTTTGTTTCACCCAGCCTGCTGTCCTGGCATCAGTCCGGCGTGCTGCTGATCATGGTGATCCTGGGCGGTGTCGGTACCCGCTGGGGCGGCCTGTTGGGGGCGTTGGCGGTGCTGGGGATCGAGGAGGCTTTGGCGGAGGTCACGATCTATTGGCAGATCGGTCTGGCGGCGGTGCTGCTGACCGTCGTGCTGGCCGCCCGACAGGGCCTCTCCGGCCTCTTCACCCTCTTGCAGAGGGCCCGAGCATGAACGCGATCCTGAAGGTTGAAGGGCTGGTCAAGCGCTTCGGCGGCATCGTCGCGACCGACGATTGCTGGCTGGAGGTCGCTGAGGGCGAGATCCATGGGCTGATCGGCCCGAACGGCGCCGGCAAGACCACGCTGCTCTCGCAGATCTCCGGCTCGCTCAAGCCCAGCGCCGGCACCATCCATTTCGATGGTCATCCGGTGACCGGCATGCCGATCCACAAGCGGGTCGGGCGTGGCATCGTGCGCTCCTTCCAGATCACTAATCTCTATAAGACCTGGACAGTGCGCGACTCGGTTGCGCTTGCCGTGCAGGCCCATGCCGGGACGAGCTTCAAGTTCCTGCGCCCGGTGCGGGGCGAAAAGGACCTTCAGGAACAAGCCCAGGCGGTGCTCTCCGACCTCGACATGCTGGCCCTGGCCGACCGCAAGACCGGGGATCTCTCCCATGGTGAGCAGCGCCTGGTGGAGATTGCCCTGGCGCTCGCCACCAAGCCGCGCCTGCTGTTACTGGACGAGCCGATGGCGGGCCTGGGGCCGGTCGAATCCGAACGGCTGACGGCACAGCTGATGGCCCTCAAAGGTCGCTATAGCCTGCTGCTGGTTGAGCATGACATGGCGGCGGTCTTCAAGCTGTCTGACCGCCTCTCCGTGCTGGTGGCGGGCAAGGTGATCGCCAGCGGCACGCCCGATGCCATCCGGAACGACGAAGCCGTCAAACGGGCTTACCTCGGGGAGGAGGCGGTATGAGCGCGCTCCTGGAACTCTCGAACCTCCATGCCGGTTATGGCACGGCTGAGGTGCTGTTCGGCATTGATCTGACGATCAATGAAGGGGCCGTCGGTACGCTTTTGGGCCGCAACGGCATGGGCAAGACCACCACGATCAAATGTCTGACCGGTCTCATTCCGGTGCGGGCCGGAACCATCAAATTCCGGGGCAAGGATCTCGCGGGCCTGTCCCCTGAGGCGATTGCGCGCCAGGGCCTGGCCGTGGTGCCCGAAGGGCGGCAGATCTTCCCGAACTTGTCGGTGAAGGAAAACCTGACGGCCTTTGGCAGCAACCGATCGGGGGCCAGCGATCCCTGGACGTTCGACAAGGTGATCGCCTTTTTGCCGCGTCTGGGTCAGCGGCTCTCCAACATGGGCAATCAGCTCTCGGGCGGCGAGCAGCAGATGCTGGCGATCGGCCGGGCGCTGATGACCAATCCGCACCTGCTGATCCTCGATGAGGCGACCGAAGGCCTCGCCCCGCTGATCCGTGAGGAGATCTGGCGTTGCCTAGCGACCCTGAAAGCCGCCGGGCAATCCATTCTTGTCATCGATAAATATGTGGAAAAACTGCTGCCGCTGGCCGATAGCCACACCATCTTAGAGCGCGGGCGAGTCGCCTGGACCGGGTCTTCGACGCTATTGTCGGAAGACCGGTCCGTCTGGACACGTTATCTGGGGGTGTAAGCCGTGAGCGTGCCGATTTTCCACAGCCATAAGGTCATCCGCTTCGCCCATTGCGATGCGGCCGGGATCGCCTTCTATCCGCAGCTGGTGACCCTGATCCACGAGGTGCAGGAAGATTGGTTCGCCGATATGGGCTGGCCTTACAAAAAGATGCACCTGCAAGAGCATCTGGGCGTGCCGACCGCCAAGATCGCTTTCAAATTCCACAGCCCTTTGCATTTAGGCGATGAGGTCGAATTCGGCCTGTCGGTGAAGCGTCTGTCGGACCGGTCGGTCGATATCGCCGTTCTGGCCGCTATCAAGGGTCAACTGCCGAGCGTCAGTGCCGAAGCCAGCCTGGTGCTGGTCGATCTGACGAACATGAAATCGCGGGCCTGGCCTGACGATCTGAAAGAGAAAATCGCGCGCTGGGCGCCCGCCGACCCCGCGCCAACCAGTTCTTAAGACGAGGAAATTCCCCCATGCAGTTCCTTCAGCCTCCGACCTGGAAGAAGCCGCGCGGCTATTCCAATGGCATTGCCGCGCGCGGCACCCTGGTCTTCATCGGCGGTCAGATCGGCTGGGATGCGACCGAGACCTTCCATGCCAAGGATTTCGCGGGCCAGGCCGAACAGGCCTTGCGCAATATCGTGGCCGTGCTGGCCGAAGCCGGCGGCAAGCCCGAACATATCGCCCGCATGACTTGGTATGTGGTCGACCGCACGGAATATCTGGCGGGCCTCAAGGAACTAGGCGCGGTCTATCGCGCCGTCATGGGGAAACATTTCCCGGTCATGACCGCCGTCGAAGTCTCGGCCCTGATCGAGGCCGATGCCCGCGTCGAGATCGAATGCACCGCCGTCATTCCGGATGAGCTAGCCGCCTAACGGCTACGCGGCGGGACAGACGGCCGGCGTGCTGGTCAGGCCGACGTCGGCGATCGTCGGAATAACGCCGAACGACATGATTTCCCGGTCGAGATCCAGATGAAAGGCGGTCATCGCGACGATCCGCCAATGCCCCTCGCATTGCATCATGATCGGCCCGCCGCTTTCGCCGGGCATGACGTTGCAGTCGAACATCACGGCGCGCGCATCGGCCGACATGCCGCCGATCTGACAGCCGGGCTGCAGACGCAGCATATGGGGCCGCTCGCGCGGGTAGCCGACGCGGAAGAAGCGGGTGCCGGCCTGGGCATGGGCCAGGATCGTCTCGGGCGTCAGCAGGGCCAGCGGAATGGGTTGCAAGGCCGTCGGCTTGGTCAGGCGCAGCAGGACCCAATCGGCGCCCGGTGCCGTGTCGGTGCCATCCCCGGTACTCGGCGGCAGTTCGAAATGATCGACGGCGGCCCGCTCGACAAAGTCTCCCAGGGCATAGCCGGATAGGAAAAACACCTGCCGGGGCCGCGCGATGCGCCCGGTGCGGGGATTATCGATGCAATGGCGGGCCGTCAGCACCAGGTCCGCTTCGATCAGCGCGCCGGTGCAATGGGCGGTTTCGATATTGACCCGGCCGATGGAGGTCCAGGGCCATTCCTTGGGCTGAATCCCGGTAGGCTGTTCACGCCCATTGACGTTCGGGGCCCGCATCGCGGGCGGGAAGGTCAGGACGGTCACCCCGACGCCCTGGTCCTTGCGGGGGCGGGGCGTCTTCTGGATGGCAGGCTGCTCGCCGACCTTGGGCGGGCCGGGCGGTACCTGGGCCAAGGCCAAGCTCATAAATGAAAAAGCCCCCGCCAAGCCCCCCAAAAGGAGGGCGAGAACGGGGGCTTTCTGCGTGCGTGTTATCAAGTCCACTCGATGCGCTGAATGTCGGTGAAGTGCATCTCGGACCCATCGCCAAAGACCACTGCCCCGGATACTGCCTCGGCGAACTTCACATTGTCCATGCCGGTCATATCGACGGCCTGGCCATCGACCATCAGCGTCCAGTCGCCCGGTGCGCCAACATCCTGCAGGAACAGCATATTGTCGCCGGTGCCGCCATCGAAGGTGTCGTTGCCGCCACCCTGCTGGTAGATGAACATGTCGTTGCCCGCACCGCCGACCGCATGGTCGTTGCCGGTGCCACCGATCAGGGTATCGTCGCCATTGCCGCCAATCAGCGTGTCATGGCCGCCGTTGCCGATCAGCAGGTCGTGGCCTTCGCCGCCCAGGATGATGTCGTTGCCGGTGGTGCCGAGTACGGTGTCGTCACCGCCGAGCGCATTGAAGAAGCCACCGGCCATGGTGGTCGCTTCGCCGCTGTCGGTGCCGAAGACATCCGAGGAGATCGCGACATTGGTGGTGGCCGAACCCGAAAGCTCACCATCGCTGACTTCGAAGCTGATGGCGCGGTTGCCCGCACCCGACGGGGTCAGTTGGATCGAGGACAGCACGTCTTCATAGACGTCGGGGCTGGCATCGCCTTCCAGCTTCAGGCTGTGGGTGGTGGCATCGAAGCCGCCGCCCACGATCTTGATGCCGGTATCGCCGATCGAGCCGTCGTCGCCGATGGTATAGCCACCGATTTCCAGCTTATCGCCGTCGGCAAAGCCGTTGCCGATGGTGATGCTGGCGTTGGTGAGGTAGGGGCTGTCGATATCGCTGACCGACACTGCCGGTGCCACCGGCACATGGTAGGTCGAGCCATCGATCTGGCCTTCGCCCGGCGCGCCGGCAGCAACCACCGGCGCATCATTCACCGCCGCGACATCGAAGCTGATCGTGTTCGGGCTGGCCGAGAAGGCGCCGTGATTATCCTGCACCGAGAAGCCGAAGGAAGCATAACCGGCGCCATGTTCATCGGCGCCCGGGGTATAGACGAGCTTGCCGATATCGGCAGCCGAGACCAGGGTCCCGGCGACGACGACATGGCCGTCGAGCACCAGCTGACCATTGGCCGGCAGGCTATCGATGCGCACACCGCCCAGCGTGTCGCCGGTATCGACATCGGCAAAGCCGAAGTCGGCGGCGCTGAACGAACGGTGACCGTCTTCATTCATCGAGATGGTCTTGTCGGCGCCGGTCGGATCGTCATTCACCGAAGCGACATCGATCGTGATGCTGCTCGATGAATGGGCGGTCGATCCATTGGCTTCGGTCGCGATGCCTTCCACGCCCAGTTTGATCTGGCCGTTGTAGTTTTCCGGCGCCTGGAACTGGATGTGATCGATCTGATCGGCCGGGATGGTGACCGAACCGCCGCTGATCGCAACTTCGACACCGCCGACCCAGATATGCGAGCCGTCAGGGATGGAAGTGATGCGCAGCACCTGCGTCTCGGATCCGTCCTTGTCGGCGAAGTCGGCATTGATATCGAGGGTAATCTTGCTGTCTTCGTCACCTGCGACCGCGCTGTTGCTCATGGTCGGGGCGTCGGCGACGGCATTCACATGCACATCGAAGTGGTTGACCGTGCTGGCGGTCGACCCGTTGCTTTCGGTGGCGTGTGTGGTGACGGTGACCTGGAAATCGTCGCCGCTATTGGCGGGCGGCAGAACCTGCAGGTTGGTCTGGTCGGCCTTGAGACCGCTGAAGACCAGCGTGCCATCGGCAGCCGTGCTACCGGTCAGCTGATGCTGCACACCGGCGGCATCGACGTAATAGACTTTGGCGCCGGCCGGAACGCCGGTGACATCGAAGGAGAAACCTTCGGTCTTATACTGCTGATGGCTGTCGATCGACGGGGTGACCGTCAGGCTGGCCGCGCTGTCTTCATTGATCGTGGTGCCACCGACATTGCCGGTTGCGTCCTTGACGACGACCGTGAAGGCATCGGCCACCGGTTCGACATGCAGCACGACGGTTTCCGTCGGGCTGTGGGCCGCGCTGCCGTTGCTCTTCTCGATGCTGTTCGCCGTGACTTGCAGGGCGATATCGCCGTTGAAGCCCTGGTAATTGCCGGTGAACTGCAGCTGGGCCGAATTCAGGTCGGCCGGCGACATGGTCCAGACGTGGTAGGTGACGCCGTTTTCGACGACCAGACCACCATCGTGACCTGCCGAGAAGTAAGCCCCTTCCGGCCAATCGGCGGCATCGACCTTGATCGAGTAGGAGAGGACTTCGGAACCGTCGGTATCGTTGAGATGACCGCCGATCCCGCCAGCGCCGCCGATCGAGATGGCGCTGTCTTCTGCGCCCGAGATCACGGTCGGGGCATTGAGGGTCGGGGCATCGGCAACCGCCGACACATTGACGTGGATCGTGCTGCTGCTGGAGGCCGTATCGGTATAGGTCTGGCCACCGGCCGTCGCCGTATCACTGGAAACCGCGGTCAGAGTGAGGTCGAGCTTGCCGGAGAAATTGGCCGGCGGCTGCAGGTCGACCTTGCCGATATCGGCCGGATCGATGGAGATCTTGCCGTCCGAACCGGGCGCAATCGCGACGCCATTGACGTAGACGGTCGAGCCTTCGGGCACGTTCGACAGATAGACGGCCGAAATCGATTCAGAGCTGTCGGTGACATTGGCCGAGAGATCCAGATGGATCTTGCTGTCTTCGGCGCCGCTGCCACCCGCACCACCAACACTGGGGGCATCGGCATCGGGCGTGAAGGGCACCAGGCTCGGGTCACTGTGGTGAACCGAAGAATGACCGTCGGCATAGGTGGTGACGGTATCGACCTTGATCGCCAGATCGCCGGAGAAGTCGGGCGGCGGGATGATGTTGATCGCGTCCGTACCATGGGCCGGATCGATCAGATGCACCGCGAACTTATTGTCGCCGAGGTAGAAGACTTCCGAGACGCCCGGAACCGCGGTCACGGCAGCGCCGGCCGGCACGGTCAGGATCACCGAGACATGTTCGCCGCCCTGCGGGGTGCCAACCATCTCGAGCGAGGCGGTGGTCGAATGATCTTCGACGCCCGGCTTGACCGTGGTGATGTTGAAGCCGATCGGGTCCGACGGCTCGCCGCCGCCGGGGCCTTCACCGGTACCATCGGGGCCGGCCTTCACGACAACGTCGAAGGGCACGGAGCCACCGATCAGGACACCCGGCGAGGCATCGCCATCGCCAAGGTTCGCGTCATTCTCGACCACCACCGGGGTGATGGTGAGATGGGCGGTCTCGGTCTGGCCATCGGCCACGCTGTTGCTGGTGTACTGCACGAAGGGCAGGGCTTCTTTCGAAACCGTCCAGGTGCCATCGCCATTGTTGAATAGCACTGCGCCGGTCGGTGCACCATCGCCGAGCGACAGGAAGTCGTGGCTGGTGTCGCCGCCCAACACATTCGGCATGCCGCCGATGATGTAATGGATCGATTCCGAGCCGTCCGAACCTGCTTCGCCAGTCTTGCCGGAGAGGTCGAGATGGATCGCCTCGCCTTCGTTGCCAGCCGCATCATGGGCGGTAACGGTCGGCGTATCGGCAACGCCGATCACATCGACATGGACGCCACCGGGGAATTCGATCGTCTTGGTTTCGCCGGGGATGACGCTGCCGTCGACATTGGTTTCGCCAACCGTGACCTTGAGGTCGAGGTTGAAATCGACATTGCTGTCCTGCGGCGCACGCACCGTCACATGGCCGATGTCTTCGGCCGGCACGGCGTACCAGCCATCGCTGTTCGCATGGATGGTCTCGCCATTCACCTTCAGCACGGCGCCATCGGGCAGGCCGTGCAGATAGACGGTGCCGACGATCTTTTCAGAGCCGTCGTTATCGACCAGACCGGGGTTGATGGTCAGCGGAATGTCGCTGTCCTCAAGACCGGTTGCCGAACCGCTGGCGTTGAAATTATCAACGCTCGGCTTGATGTCGACGATGAAGTCGATGGTGGTGGTCGCGGTGTCCTTATTGTCGGCTTCCAGCGTCACGGCCGAAACGGTGAGTGGGATCTGGCCGTCATGCGGGCTCGAGAAGTGAGTCGGCACGCCTTCCAGATGGACGGTCTTGGCCTCATCCGGGGTCATGGTCCAGGTGGTATAGACCTTGCCGTCGATCACTTCGACACCGGTCAAGGTACCGGCGGACAGCTGCATCCCTTCGGGCACCCGGCCGATCACGATCGAGGTGATGGTTTCCGAACCATCGGTATCGGTCAGCTTGGCTTCGATATTGAGCGCGACGCTGCCATGGTCGCCGTCGATCTTCGACTCATGCTCGGAAACGCCCTTGATCTCGAAGGCGGGCGCATCGGCGACCGCATCGACCTTGACGTTGATCGAGCCCTTGACCGAGGCGGTATCGTTGCCGGTGTTGTTGAGCGGGCTATTGCCATGCTCGGTCGAGGTCAGAGTGACATCGACGGTGAAATCTTCGTCGCTGTTAGGCGGCGGCAGCACCGAGATGTCGGTATGGCCCGACTTAAAGGGCACATCGTCGAAATAGACCTTGTCGCCCTTCACCGTGCCGTGGGCTTCGTGCTCGACGCCATCGACAGTGTAATAGAGCTTGGTGCCGGCCGGCATGCCGCCCAGATCGACCGTCAGGGTCTCCGAGCCATCCTTGTCGGTCAGCAGCCCGCCGATATCGAGATGGATCTTGGTATCTTCGTCGCCTACCACCTGCGTCGGCAGGGTGAGGGTCGGGGCATCGGCCACCGAGTCGACATGGACGGTGAAGCTGTCCGACCGGGTCGCCGTATTGTCCGACATATGGCCTTCGTTCGCGACACCCTCGTGCGAGGTTGCCTTGACCGAAATGTCGAAGTCGCCGCTCCAATTGACCTTGCTGTCGTCGCCGACCAGGGTCAGCTTGGTGCCGCCGGCGATGCTGTTCAGCTGGCCTTGCGTCAGGGTGTAGCTGCCATCGGCATTCGGAGCCAAAGTCTGGCCGCCGATTTCGACATGATAGCCGCTGGGCACGCCCGAGAAATCGACCGACAGGGTTTCCGACCCGTCGGTATCGGTCAGATTGGCCTTGATCGCGCCGCTGATGTCGATCGCGCCGCTGTCTTCATTGGCCGAGACGTCCTTCACGACCAGGGTCGGGACGTCGGCGACGGCATCGACCTTGATAGTGACCGACTGCGGATTGCCGAGGCCAGTGTTGCTCATGCCGTCGTTGGCATCGACCGCACCGGGACGGATCTGCAGCGTGAAGTCGGCATCCGAGTTCGCCGGCAGGCCGGTGATCTGCAGATGAGCGGCTTCATCGGCGGTGAACTTGAAGCCCGACACGCCGTTGATGGTGGTCCAGACGCCGCTGGGGCTGAGCGTCACGCCGTTCGGCACGCCCGAAATCAGGACGAAGGGCACTTCGCCCGGGACGCTGGTGTCGACCTTGATCGGGAAATCGACCGCACCCTGGCCGGCATCGGGAATGCCATCGGCGCTGCCGCCGGTGGTGTTCGGATCGCCATGACCATCGGATGCCTTGCCCATATCTTCGCGCAGTTCGGGCGCGGTGTAGGTCAGGGTCAGGGCACCGGTATCGGCAACCGGGCGCACGGTGACGTCGAGGGTGGCATCGCGGGTCGCGACATTGTCCGACAGATCGGTGTCGTTGCCGCCGGCTTCCGTGGCGGTCGCATGAACCGACAGCTGGAACTTGCCATTGTAGTTGGCAGGCGGATCCAGCCAGACCGAACCAACGGCGGCATTTGCCGAGCCGGCCTCGACCGTGCGTTCCCAGGTGCCAGTCTTGGCATCGACCAGGGTCCACTGACCGCCGCCGGAATTCGAGTTATAGACCGAGAAGCCTTCGGGCACGCCCGAGATCTGGACGGTCAGGCTTTCCGAATTATCCTGCACCGAGGCACCGAGGCTGACCTCGAAGCGGCCATTGTTGCCGCTCGGGTCTTCATTGACCGTGGCGTTCTTGGTCGAGAGGTTCGGCACGTCGGCGACCGCATCGACGCCGACTGAAATCGTGCCGCTATCGAACTTGTTATAGTCCGTGCCCAGGGAATTGGTGTCCTGGGTATAGGCATCGACCTTCAGGGTGAAGTCATCGTCCGAATTGGCGGGCAGGCCGACGATCTTGAGATCGGCCGCTTCTTGGGCAGTGAACTTAATGCCGCCGCCCCAGGCGGTGCCGGTGTGGTTGAAGGTGACACCATTCGGGATGTTGGTGACGACGACGAAGGCGCTTTCGTTCGACTTATCGGCCGAAACGCTCATCGAGATATCGACGGCACCCGATGCGGCTTCATCGCCGGCCACATTGGCATAGCCGCCGGTGGTGCCGCTCTGGCCCGCGCCCTTGCTGGCGGCGCCCAGGTCTTCGTTCACATGCACGTCGCCGTGATGAACGGTGAAGTGACCGCCATCGGCGTCCGGCATGATCTTGACGGTCAGCGAGGTCGAGCTGCTGGCGGTGTTATTGTCCAGCGTCAGTTCGTTCGAACCCGTCGCGCCTTCATGCGAGGTCACGGTGAACTTCAGATCGAAGGTCCCGTTATAATCGCTCGGCGGATTGAGCTTCAGACCGGGCAGATCGCTCTGGGCGACAGTCCAGGTCTTGTCGGTCGGATTGTAGGTGCCGGCCGAGAGGCTGGCGCCATCGGGCACGCCGGAGACGACCACCGGACCCAGGGTTTCCGAGCCATCGGTATCGGTCAGCGCGTTCGAGATATTGAGGTCGATCGGCTGATCTTCGGTCCCGGTGCCGCCGCCGACGCTGATGGTCGGCGCATCGGCGACCGCATCGATGGTGACATGGATCTGCTGGGCCGGGCCTGCGGCCGGGGCAGCGGTGCCATCCTGGCTGTAAGGGGTGACGGTCAGGTTGAAGTCGGCATCCGAATCGGACGGTAGACCGACGATCTTGAGACCGCCGAGATCCTGCGAGGAAACCTTGATGCTGCCGTCGGGCTGAATGCTACCGGCATTGAGGGTAACGCCGGCGGGAACGCCGGTGATCACAACCCATGCGGTTTCGTCGCTGTCGCCCGGGGTGACATCGATCTTCAGCGCGATGTCGCCGCCGCCCAGATCTTCGTAACCTTGCGCATTATCGACCGCCAGAGTCGGGGTGTCTGACACGGCATCGACATGGATGGTGATCGAGGTCGAAGTCGAGGCGGTGTTGTTGTCGAGGGTCAGCTCGCTCGACCCGGTCGCGCCTTCATGGGAGGTCGCGGTGATGTCGAGCTTGATGTCGCCGGAGAAATTCTCCGGCGGGGTGACGGTCAGACCGGAGAGCTGGTCGGACGTCAGGGTCCAGGACCCATCGGGGTTCTTGGTACCGGCGGACAGAGTCGCCCCGTCGGGAACACCGGTGATGGTGATCGACAGGCTTTCCGAACCGTCGGTATCGGTCAGCGCGCTCTTGATATCGAGGCCGATGGCGGTGTCTTCATTGCCGGTCGAATTGCCCGCGGACAGGGTCGGGGTATCGGCTACCGCATCGATCGTAACATGCAGATTCTGCGACGGACCGGCAACCGGGGTGGCATTGCCATCCTGGCTATAGGGCGTGACGGTCAGATCGAGATCGGCGTCCGAATTGGCCGGCAGGCCGACGATCTTCAGATCGCCGAGATCGCCGGACGAAACCTTGACGCTGCCATCGGGCTGCACGGTGCCGTGATTGAAGGTGACGCCGTTCGGGACGTTCGAAATGACGACCCAGGCGGTTTCATCCGCTTCACCGGCGGTGACCTTGATGTCGAGCGCGATATCGCCGTGACCCAGGTCTTCGTAGCCCTGGCCGGCGCCAACGACGACCGAACCGGCATCCGACACGGGGGCGACATGCACGGTGATGTTGGTCGAGGTCGAGGCGACGTTATTGTCGAGCGTCAGCTCTTTCGAGCCATTGACGTTTTCGGTCGCGGTCGCGGTGATGGTCAGATTGATGTCGCCGGAGAAATCATGCGGCGGCGTAATGCTGAGACCCTTGAGGTCACCCGCATTGAGGGTCCAGGACCCATCCGGATTGGCATGGCCGGCCGACAGGCTGGCGCCGGCCGGAACGCCGGTGATGGTGACAGTCAGGGTTTCCGAACCGTCATTGTCGGTCAGCGCGCTCTTAATATCGAGGCCGATGGCGGTATCTTCGCCGCCGGTCACATTGCCGGCAGAGAGGGTCGGCATATCGGCGACGGCATCGACGGTCACGGGGACCGTGACGACCGTGGTCGCGGTGCTGCCGTTCGGGTCATGCGAGGTGACTTCGAACTTCAAGGTGAAGTCTTCGTCGGAATTCGTGGCCGGGAAGACCTTCAGGCCATTGAGGTCGGCCGGGCTCAGCGACCAGCTGCCGTCGGGGTTCTTATGGCCGGCCGACAGGGTGGCGCCATCGGGAATCCCGGTCACACGGATCGTCAGGGTCTCGGTGCCGCCATCGGTATCATTGATGTTGGCCGAGATATCGATCGGAATGCCTTCGTCTTCATACCCTTCAGCCGCGCCGGCGGTGACGATCGGCGCATCGGCCTTGGTCAGCGGCTCTTCGGGCGGGGTGATGATCTCGGGATCATCGGTATTGACGTCGACCAGCTCCGGCCGCTCCAGCGTCTGGGCGACCAGATCGGCGCCATCCTGGCCGGGCAGATCGGGCAGGGTGAAGACGGGGGGATCGCCGGGGATCGGCAGGCTCGGTTCGGGCACATTCTGCTCGAACGGTTCGGCGGAGGGCGGCGAGACAGCTTCAGGTTCGGGCGCAACGCTGGGCGGAACCGCGCCGACTTCCGGGGCGGTGTCGAGGGGCGGGGTCTCGGCTAGCGGCTCGATCGTATAATCCTGCGGGGCGCCGTCCGGCAGGGGGGCGCCTTCGAAGGTTGCGTCGAGGCCATTATGGTTATTGCCGAAGGCATCCATATTGGCTTGGCGGTTGGTCGTCCCCTCAGGGGCGGCCCGCTCACGGGCATCCAGGCGCTTGGTCGGATCAGGGTCCTCATCCATGTTGGACGAGGAGTCCAACATCTGCTGGACCGTGACCTGACCTTCTTCTTCGGACTCCTGCTCCGCATTCTGTTCGCCGGGAGTCTTGAAGGGATCGTTTTCCGCCATCATGCACCTGCCGTTTTATTAACCAAGAAGGACATTTTGTTCTTACTTGGACTGTCTAGATCAATACCCTAACAAATTATTACCGCTCCCGAAACGCCGAATCTATCGTTGCATAGATGGGTTTCAAAATATACTGGAGCACGGTTTTCTGCCCGGTTGCGATGTCTGCCTGTGCAGTCATGCCCGGAAGAAGCGGCCTTTTGGTCGGATCATCACCAACATAAGGGTGCGTCACTTTTATCTTTGCTTTGTAGAAGGGATTCTTTTGTTCGTCTAAGAACGTTGTGGCCGAGATAGAAATAACGGTGCCTTCGACAATACCAAAGCGTGTGAAGTCATAAGCGCCAATCTTTACGCGTGCAATCTGCCCGGCCTGAACGAAGCCGATGTCGCGGGCCGACACTTTGGCTTCGACGATCAACTCATCATCCACCGGGACGACCTGGGCCACCATGCCGGCCGGCGCGATGACGCCGCCTGGGGTCTTGACTGGGATCTGCTGCACGAGGCCCCGCACGGGGGAAAGCACCGTCAGGCGCTGCACCCGGTCGTCAAGGCCGGCCAGAGTCTTCTGCACTTCGACGATTTCCGAGCTCGCCTGATTGAGGCGATCAAGGGCTTCCTTGCGCAGCTGGGCCTCGGTATCGGTGATGCGGTTCTTCAGCTCCATGATCTCCTGGCCGGCGCCTTCGATGCCGGTATTCAGGCGCTTCACTTCGGTTTCCGCCGAATTGAGCTGCAACCGCGCCGACAGCAGGGTCAGGCGGGAATTGAGCTCGCGGCGGAACAGATCTTCGCGGATCGCCTTTTCTTCGTTCAGCAATGAGATCTGGGTCAGAAGAGTTTCACGCGTCTGGCGCATGCTGGCGATTTCGGCGGTTTTGGAGGCGATCTGCTGCTCGACAACGGCGATCTGGGTGCGCTTGGCATCCATCTGGGCGTTATAGAGACGCTGCTGGTCGAAGATCACCGCTGGTTCCACATCGGCAAATACCTGCCAACGGGGAGAATCGCCTTCGGCAAAGGCGCGCTGGCGTTCGACCTGCACGCGCAAGGCGACAAGCCGGGCCATCAGGCGGGCCCGTTCGGCCTCGGCCGAGGCGCTGTCGAACCGCACGAGCGGCTGGCCGGCATCGACCAGCTCGCCTTCGCGCACATAAAGCTCGGCGATAATACCGCCTTCAAAATGCTGAACCGTCTGGACCTGACCGGCCGGTACGACCTCGCCCGTGGTGGTCGCGACCTCATTGACCGGTGCGACCGACGCCCAGGCGAAGAAGCCGACAACGGCTACCAGCGACAGCAGCACGCCGGCATGCACGAGGCCGGTTGCGATCTTATCGTCGTCCCCGCTGCCAGCGGCAAGCGAACGGCGCTTGCGCTGAACCGCGATGACGGGCTGGGGGGCGGGTTTTTCGAGGCTGGCGGTAGTCATCAGATCGACTCCAGGATGACGGCATTATTGATGCCGCTCAAAGGACCGAAATACTTGGCAAGACCTGCTTCGAGGATCAGGACCTTGTCGCATTTGCGGATGTGGCTTGGCCTGTGAGTCACCAGGATGATGGTGGCCTTGCCGCGCAGTTTTTCGAGGGTGTTCATAAAAATTTGTTCCGAGGCGTCGTCGAGCGTGCTGACCGGATCATCGAGCAGCAGGATGCGGCTCTTTTTGGCAAAGGCACGGGCGATCGACAGGCGCACCACGAGACTGGTCGAGAGCGCATTCATATTGCGGGTATCGATCATCGATTCGAGCTGGTCGGGCAGGCCGCGAACCTCGTCGGCAGCACCCACGGCTTCCAGCGCTTCCCAGATCTCTTCGTCCGTCACCAGCGGCACCGCAAAGCGGATATTATCGGCGATGGTGCCGTTGAAGACCTGCGGGCGCTGCGGGACGTACCCGATGACGTGCCGCAGTTCGAGCGGATCATATTGGCGCAGATCGCGGTCATCGATACGCACGGATCCGACCGGAGTCTGATAAAGGCCGGTCAGCAGCTTCACCAACGTCGATTTGCCGGCACCCGAGCGGCCGATCAGGGCGACCGTTTCGCCGGGCATGACTTCAAAGTTGATGTTAGCCAGCACCGGGTCGGTTTCGCGACCATAGCGGAAGGTGACGCGCGCCATGGCGATCCGGCCGTCGACACGGGCGATCGGGGCCGCCACCGTGCCCGGCAGGCGTTCGGGCGAGAGATTCATCAGATTGTCGATCTGCTGGATCGAGGAGCCGAGCTGCTTCATGCGCGACAGGGCGATGAAGGCGCCCTGCACTGGCTGCAGCACGCGCCAGACCAGCATGGTCGACCCGATCAGGCCACCGGCGGTCATCCCGCCAGAGAGCACAAAATGGATGCCGGCGACGATGGTGGCGAGACCCGCCGCCATGGTGACGAAATAGCTGACCTGCTGGATGGTGGCCGAGATGGTCGCGCTGCGATGATTGGCGCGCACCGCTTCGGTATTGATCTCGCGATAGCGTTTCAGCATCGCCTCGCCATTTCGGCTGAGGCGGATGATGCGCATCTTCTCGATGACTTCCAGCACCAGTTCCTGGCGCTGGGCATTTGCCTTGGAGGCCACGCTGACCGAGCGGTTGACGACGCCGGAGACGCCGACGGCCATCAGCACATAGATCAGGATCGCGACCAGCGGGACAAAGGCGATCGGACCGCCGATAAAGAACAGCGCGACCAGGAAGATGATGACAAACGGCAGATCGATCGCCGATTGGGCGATCGGGCCGGTCAAGAGATCGCGGACACGCTCCAGATCCTTGATGCGGGCGATCTGCGCCGAAATGCTGGCGCGCTCGGTCAGCATCGCGGGCAAGGAGACGAGGCGCCCGAAGACCGAATTGCCGACCAACAGCGACATCTTGGCGCCGGCATAGGTCATGGTGCGGGTGCGCAGACGCCGCGAGCCGAATTCCAAAAGCGATCCGAGGAAGGCGCCGGCGGCCAGCAGCACCAGGGTTTCCGGAGCATGGGCGCCGATAACGACGTCGTAGACCGCCATCGTGAAGATTGAGACCGATAGGCCGAGGATATTGGCCAGCACGGTGAGAAAGACCGACAGCCAGACCAGACGCTTGAAGCCTAGCATCCGAACCCGGAACCAGGAGGTGCCGGGCGGATTAATCGGTGCGCCGGGCTGGGCCGCTTGGGCCGCTACGGCAGCCGCATCGGGACCGATCAGCAGCAGATCGCCACGAGCCCGACGGCGCGAGATCCATTCGATATCGCCGGTGGCCGGGCGGAAAATCTGATAGCGCTTGGGCTCGACCGCCAACACGACATAGGCGGGCTTGCGACCGGGCAGCACCAGGCACGGCAGATCGGCTTCCACGATCTCCTTGGGCTGACGCTCCAGGGCAAAGGCGCCTTCGTACCCCAGTCTGCGCAGCAGGTTGAGGAAGTCGGTCATATCGATCCGCTCTTCGCCCGAGGGCAGCATTTCGGCCAGCAGGCGGGGCGAACCCTTCCATTCGAGCGCGGTCAGCAGGCCGGGTAGGCAGGCGGCTAGATCGCCGCGCGACGCAAGCTCGGACAGGCCGCCAACCCCGAAGGAATTGAGGCGTTTCCAGCTTTTGCCACCATCGTCGAGGGGCGAATGGGCGGGGAGATGTTGGGCTGCGGTCATGGTTTTCCGGGCTCCCTCAACCAGCCTTCGGGGGTTCGTCCGACGGGCCCTTCTCGGGCGCGGACGGGTCCTTTGGTGTTTCGGGGCGCTTCATCGACAGTTTCAGCGGTTGCGGCGGGGGCGGCGGTTCAGCCGGCTCGGCAGGTTTCAGGACGGACAGCTTCACGGGTGGTGGCGGCATCGGTTGCGAGGCCGGCTGCTGGGGCGCGACGGCCGGACGGGGTTGGGCTGCCTGAGGCGGCGCAGCGGGCCCGGCGGCGGGTGCCGGCGGCGCTGCGGGGGCAGGGGGAGCTGGCGGGCGGACGGGCAGCGGTTCCATCTTAAATTCGACCAGCCGGCCATTTTCCAGGCGGTAGTTATGATCGGCCAGACGCATGAAGGAGGGGCGATGGGTCACCAGGATCGCGGTGACCTTGCCCTGCATTTCGGTCAGCAGCTTCTTGAAGGCGCGGTCGGCCAGATCGTCCATCGCCGTATTGGCTTCATCGAACAGAATGAGGCGCGGATCGCCGGCGAGCGCCCGGACGATCGCGATCTGCTGGATCACGCCGCGCGGCAGGAATTCCTGCGCGCCGTCGCTGACCATGGTGCGATAGCCCTGGGGCAGGTTCGACACGGTTTCGGCAAGGCCGGTCAGGCGCGCCAGCATAGCCGACCGGTCGCGGCGTTCCGGGCGGAACATCGAGAGGTTTTCGAGAATGGTGCCGCGGAACAGCTGCTCGCGCTGCGCCATGAAGGCAACCTGATCGTCGAGGACCGCCGGATCGTGACGATAGGGCTCGAGCCCATCGAGCAGGACGCGCCCGTCGCTTGGCTGTTGCAGACCAGCGATGATCGACATCAGCACCGACTTGCCCGACCCGTTGATGCCCGAGATCGCGATGATCTCGCCGGGTTGCACTTTCAGACTGATATCGTCGAGCAGCGGCTTTTCGGCGCCGGGGAATTTGAAGGAGACGCGATCCAGCACCACTTCGCCCTGGAGGGTCGAAGGTGCCCCGGTCGAGGGCGACAGCTTCTGTTCGGGCAGGGCAAACAGCTCGCGCAGCTGGCGGCGGGCGGTGGTGATGGTCTGGAAGCGGGTCCAGAAATTGACGGCATTCTGCAGCGGCTGCAAGGCGCGGCCGGCGAGCAGCAGACAGGCGGAGAGGGCACCGGTCGAGATCTGGTCGTTCAGCACAAGGATCGCGCCAAGGCTGACGACCATGATCGTGCACCATTGGCCGATGGCGGCGCCTAGATCCAGCAGCACCGTATTCATCAGATCGACCTTAAGGCTCTGGGCCGAGCGGGTCTCTTGCAGCGTCTCGTAGCGGCGGGTGACGCCTTCCTCCATCGCCAGCGACTTGACGGTATGGATGCCGGACACCGCGCCGATCAGGAAGCCCATGCGCGAATTTTCAAGATGGGTCAGCCGTTCGACATGACCTTGCAGGCGGCCGCCCCAGATGAGGCCAATGAACATATAGGCCGCCAGCATGATGGTCGGGACCCAGAAGAGCGGGCCGCCCAGCACCCAGACCAGCCACATATAGACGCCGGCGAACGGCAAATCATAAAGGGTCAGGATCGACTGGCCGGAATAATAGTCGCGCAGCTGGCTGACGGCATTGACGCGCTCGATATGCAGGCCGCTGTTATCCCGCTCGAAGGCATCGAGATCGGAATAGAGCACATGTTTGATCGCTTCTTCCGAGCAGCGACGCTCGAACCGCATGCCGAGGATACCCATCAGGTAGGAGCGGGCGAGGCGCAGCAGCGCCTCCAGGCCCAGGGCGCCCAGCACCGCCAGCACTAGCACGGTGGTGGTGGCGTAACCTTGATTGGGGAGAATGCGGTCGTAGACTTGCAGCAGGGCCAGGGGCAGCGCCAGCGCCAGCACATTGATGATCAGCGAGACGAGAAAGACCTCTAGCCGAATACCCGGTGCGCGCGCAAAAGTCCCGATATTCATCCTGATCCTCAACTTTTAATACGTAGGCATATATGATCTAGAGCGTTCTTATCTCACGGAAACCCAGGGCCAACCACATGGGTGGACATACAGGTTCGTTGTGACAGACAAGTGACTTATCTAAAATTTTAAATATAGGGGCAAGCTGTTTGAGCGTTGCTATCGGATTTCGAGCGTTTTAGCCTGCCTAAATGATTGAAAAACCGCTCCGCATCGCCGTTCTTGCCAGCCCCTCGCGCCGCGTCGGCCCCGCCAGCGATCTCGCCCGCCTGATGCGGGCATTGGAGCCGATCTTCAAACAGGTTTTGCGGCCAATTCTGCTGGTTACCGAAGGTGTGCGGCGCGCGCTGGAGGAGCAAGGGATCTGCACCAGCTATGCCGCAATCGAGCCGCTGCCCGAGGCGGACGAGGGCGCGATGGCCACCATCGCGGCTCGTATTGTGACAAATAACAAGGAGCGCGCGGTCGATTGGGTCATTTATCTGACCGATCCTGCCGATCCGATCTCGCTGCATCCCGAAAGTCTGGCCATCAAGCGGCAGTGTGTCGTGCACGGCAAACCCTATCTTGGGACCCTACGGGCCGCCGCCGAGTTCTGCGTGCTGGAAGCGCTGGCCAAAGATCCGGAGTCCGTGCGCCCCTATCTGGTGCCGGCGGCCCTGTTGCCTGAAAATGAGCAACCGGCCGGGCGCTTGTTGGGCCTTGTGGCCCATGACAGCCGCAAAGGCGTGATGCTGGAATTTGCCGCCCGGCATTTCGCGCTGCTGGACAAATTCCGTCAGCGCGTTTCGACGGGCACCACCGGAGATCTGTTGAACGGCCATCTGCCCGCCCGCCTGACCGCCGGTTGGCAGGCCGAGGCCGATGAGGCTCTGGTGCGTGAGCGTCTGGGTTTACCGCTCGGAACCCTAGCCGAGAAGATCGCCGACCGGGTGGAAATCGAAAAAGGCGTCGGCCTGATGCAAGCCTGCCTTTCCGGGCGCAGCGGGGAGTGGACCCATCCCTTCAAGAGTGGGCCCAAGGGTGGCGATGCCGAGATCGCTGAACTGATCCTGGAGCGCCCGGGGGCGACGGTGATCTTCTTCGAAGACCCCCATGTCGCGCGCGAACATGAAGCGGATATCCAACTGCTGGAACGCGCCGCCCGTCTTGATGGCGCCGCCAACCTCTGCTTCCACCATGCGGTGACGGCGGAACGCTGGGCCAGCCTGATGGAGAGGGCGCTCGAGGCCGGGGATGTGCCGATGTTGAAGGCTTTGGTGCGCTAAATAAAAAGACGTCATCCCGTGGCTTGACCACGGGCTCTCCTCCGGGAACCTGCCCAATCCTGCCGAGACAGCGTGGAAACGCGCCCGGAGGAGATGCCGGGATCAAGTCCCGGCATGACGACAGACGGAGTGGAGCGACGGCCTCGAGTAGCCCGAAGGGCGATAGGCCGGCACAAGAGTCTACCCCAGCTTCACCACATCGATTGCGCCATTGCGAGCGGTGAGCGCCATCTTGCCGCTCTTCAAAGCCAGGGCATCGTCGCCGAAGACGACCTTGCGCCAGCCATTGAGGCAGGGCAGGTCGGCCGGGGCATCGTCCATGGCCAGCAAATTGAGGTCGTCGGCGGTGGCGATCAGCTTTTGGGCGACGTCATTGGCTTCGCACTTCAGCTTCAGCAGCACTTTGAGTAAATCGACCAGCGGTGCCCGGCCGGGCGGCAGTTCCGGGCGTTCGGGCAGGGTCGGAGCTTGATTGTTCGGCGTGGCACGACCGCGCTGAACAGCGGCCATGAAACCCTCACCCAAGCTGCCTTCGAGGAAGCCCTTGCCGACGGCGCGGCTATTGGCGAGATCATCGGCGCTGGCCGGAGCTTGCGCCGCGATCTCCAAGAGGGCGTCGTCTTTTAAGATGCGCTGACGCGGCAGATTGCGCTTCTGGGCCTCGACTTCACGCCAAGCCGCCAGTTCCTTCAAGATCGAGAGGAACTTGGGGCTGGAGGTGCGGGGCTTCAGGCGCATCCAGGCGCGGTCCGGATCGCTGCGATAGGTCGAGGGATCGGTCAGATGGGCCAATTCCTCGGCCACCCATTCACCGCGACCGGCTTCGGCGATGCGGGCCGACAGCAATTCATAGATGGTGCGCAGATGCGTGACGTCCGAGATGGCGTAATCGCTCTGCTTCTGGGTCAGCGGGCGACGCGACCAATCGGTGAAGCGCGAGGATTTATCGATGCGCGCGCCGGCCAGCTTGGTTGCCAGCGTTTCATAGGAGGCGCTTTCGCCAAAACCGCAGACCATGGCGGCGACCTGGCTGTCCCACAGCGGGGCGGGCATGCGGCCCATCAGCAGGAAGAAGATCTCGAGATCCTGGCGCGCCGCGTGGAAGACCTTCAGAACTTTTTCGTTGTTCATAAGGTCGAACAGCGGCTGCAGGTCGATGCCGGGCGCCAGCGGATCGACGGCGACAGCGCCCGCCTTACCGGCCAGCTGCACGAGGCAGAGCTGGGAATAATAAGTTTTGTCCCGGACGAACTCGGTATCGACGGTGCAATAGGGTTCGAGCGCGAGTTTGTCGCAAAAAGCCGCCAGGGCTTCGGTCGTTTCAATCAGCATCGCACTGCTATACACGCCTGAAGGCCGCTGGGAAAGCGTTACGCGCGCGGCATATAGGCGCCATACCTTGACAGGTGCCCCCCTCCCGGTGTTGGTACGGGTTTATCGTGTGATAGTTAACTATCACTAGAAAACAGACCGTCATTCCAAGGGTGAACCCTTCCATGCACGCTTATCGCACGCATACCTGCGGCGCTCTCAACAAGTCGCTCACCGGTCAGACCGTCCGCCTGTCGGGCTGGGTCCATCGCAAGCGCGACCACGGCCAGCTGCTGTTCATCGATCTGCGCGACCATTACGGTCTGACCCAGATCGTCATCGACAGCGATAATCCGGCCTTCGAGACCGCCAGCACGATCCGCGTCGAAAGCGTCGTGACCATCACCGGCACGGTCATCGCCCGCACGGCCGAAACGGTCAACAAGACCTTGCCGACCGGCGAGATCGAAGTGAAGGTTGTGGACTTCTTCGTCCAGAGCCAGTCGGATCAGGTGCCGCTGCAGGTCAATTCGGATGCCGATACCTCCGAAGATCTGCGCCTGCGCTATCGCTTCCTCGATCTGCGCCGCGAGCGTCTGCACAACAACATCATGCTGCGCTCCAAGGTCATCGCGTCGATCCGCCGCCGCATGATCGATCAGGGCTTCATGGAATTCCAGACCCCGATCCTGACATCGAGCTCGCCCGAAGGGGCGCGCGACTTCCTGGTGCCGAGCCGTGTGCATCCGGGCAAGTTCTATGCGCTGCCGCAGGCCCCGCAGCAGTTCAAGCAACTCCTGATGGTCGCGGGCTTCGATCGTTATTTCCAGATCGCCCCCTGCTTCCGCGATGAAGACGCCCGCGCCGATCGCAGCCCGGGTGAATTCTATCAGCTCGATTTCGAAATGAGCTTTGTCACCCAGGACGACGTCTTTGCGGCGATTGAACCTGTGCTGCACGGCATCTTCGAAGAATTCGCCAACGGCAAGACGGTCACCGGCTTCCCGTTCCAGCGCATTCCATACGATGAGTCGATGCTGAAATACGGCTCGGACAAGCCCGACCTGCGCAATCCGATCGTCAATTCCGATCTGACCCGCTTCTTCCAGGCAGAGGGTGTGACCTTCAATGCCTTTAAGAGCGCGATTGCCGGCGGCGCCGTCGTTCGTGGCATTCCGGCCCCGCAGGTCTCGGATAAGCCGCGCAGCTTCTTCGACAAGCTGAACGATTGGGCGCGCGGCGAAGGCGCGCCGGGTCTCGGCTATATCGTCTGGGATAAGGATGGCAAGGCTGGCGGCCCGATCGCCAAGTTCATCCCCGAAGACGTGCTGGCCGAAATGGCCAAGGCCGCCGGTGTCGGCGCCGGTGACGCGCTGTTCTTCGTCTGCAACAAGAAGCTGGCTGCCGAGAAGTTCGCCGGCGCTGCCCGCAAGAAGCTGGGCGAAGAGCTGGGTCTCATCGATCCGAACATCTTCCACTTCTGCTGGATCGTCGATTTCCCGATGTACGAGCTGAACGAAGATACCGGTCAGATCGAATTCTCGCATAATCCGTTCTCGATGCCGCAGGGCGGCCTCGAAGCGCTGAATACGATGAACCCGCTGGATATCAAGGCCTTCCAGTACGACATCGTCTGCAACGGCATCGAACTCAGCTCGGGTGCGATCCGTAACCATCTGCCGGAAATCATGTATCGCGCCTTCGAGATCGCTGGGTATGGCGCCGAAGACGTCGAGACTAAGTTCGGCGGCATGTTGAATGCCTTTAAGTATGGCGCGCCGCCGCACGGCGGTTCGGCCCCGGGCATCGATCGTATTGTGATGTTGCTGGCGGACGAGCCGAACATCCGCGAGATCATGGCCTTCCCGCTCAATCAGAAGGCCGAAGATCTTCTGATGCAGGCGCCGAACACGGTCGATGCGGCCCGCCTCAAGGAATTGTCGATCAAGATCGAAATTCCGCTGACCAAGCAGAAAGATGGCGGTTCCGCCGCCTGACCTCTCGAAAAACCCCGGCCCTGGTGCCGGGGTTTCTTTTTGACGGCTTTTTGAACGTCCCCCTCGCGCCCCGCCTAAAACATGCCATATTGGCCATAGACGCTGATTTTTTGGCGACGCCGGTGTCGAGCGTGTCGATCAGGGGATTTCATGTATCTGACGGTTAAGAAAAGTCTCTCCCTGGCCCTGGCGGCGAGTTTCTTTGCAGGCAGCGCCCTCGCGGGTGCCGCCGATATCAAGCCGCATCGCGCGATCTACACGCTGAAACTCGATAAGGCCAAAGCCGCCAGTGGCGTGGTCGGCGCCTCGGGGCAGATGTTCTTCGAATGGGCCGATGCCTGTGATGGCTGGGTCATTGAACAGCGCTACAAGCTGCGCATGGCCTATAACGAAGCCGACGAGCTCAACCTCAATATCTCCTTCGTGACTTGGGAATCGAAGGACGGCAGCCGTTATCGCTTCTCGGTCAAGAAGTGGAACGATGGCGAGCTGAGCGAGGAACTGGCCGGCACGGCACGTACGCGCTCGGGCAAGATCGGCGAGGCTTCCTTCACTCAGCCAGACCGCTCGAAGTTCGAGCTGCCGCGCGAAACCCTGTTCCCTTCGGCCCATACGATTGCCGTACTGGAAGCCGCCAAGGGTGGGCAGCATTTCTTCGCGCGCCCGGTTTTCGACGGCGGCCTGATGGAAGGCGCCTCGGAAGTGACCGCCGGCATCGGGGCTGCCCATGCCGGCGATACGACGGCGGCCGAGCCATTGCTGCGGGCCCGCTGGTGGCCGGTGCGGATCGCCTTCTTCAACCAAAGTGGCGATGACGCACCGGGCGAAGGCACCCCGACGTATGAGCTGGGGATGGCACTGCAGGAAAACGGAATCGCCCGGGCCATGACCCTCGATTACGGCGACTATGCCGTTAAGGCCACTCTGGACAAGCTCGAGGCGCTCCCCCGGCAGAAATGCTAGGGAAAACATCACCTTCCCTGATGGCTCTCACAGTCGTCCGCTTCGCGACCCCCAGGCATAACTGATAGCCTGGGTTCGTGTAGCGGGGATTGGTATGGCGGATCTTCGCCGACAGCAGGTTTGGGTACCCTACATAGCGGTCTTCTTGCTGATAGAAGCGCTGGTCTGGGGGATCGTCGGCCTGGCGTGGCGCTACGATCAGAACGACGCCATTGATGACGCCCAATCGACGACCGCCAACCTAGCGCTGGCTGTCGAACGGCACGTCGATAATGTGTTCTTCAGTGTCGATCAGGGGCTGGTGCGCTTGCGCGATGCCGCAACCCGTCAGGGCCCAGAAGCCGTTAGCGACTCCTATGAACAGCTTTCCCGCGCGCTTCCGGGGCTACTGCTGCAATTCTCGCTCGCCGATGCGCGGGGTCGGCTGATCTATTCCAGCATTCCCGATGCCCAGTCGGCCCGGCCGGGGCTGGCGGTTTCCATCGCCGACCGCGAGCATTTCAACTATCACCTCGACCATCGCGAGGATGTGGCCTTCATCAGCCATACCCTGCGCGGCCGGGTCTCGGGGCGCCTCAGCATCCAAATGACCCGCAAGACCTATGACCGCGACGGGGCCTTCAGCGGCGTTGCGATCATGTCGCTCGATCCGAAATTTTTCGAGCAGTTCTTCGGTCAACTCAATCTGGGCAAAGCCGGTGCGGTGTCGATCATCGGTAATGACGGCTGGCTGCGCGTGCGGGTCATGCCGGGTGGGCAGACGCCGATGGAGGCTTTCGAGCGTCCGATGGTCAATCAACCTTTCAACGCCGAACTGCCAGGCACCGGTACCTACCGGGTCGACAGCCCCATCGATGGGGTGACGCGGGTCGGCAGCTGGCGGCGTTTGCCGAATTTCCCGCTGACAGTGCTGGTGTTCCTCTCCGAGCGCGAGATTACGGCCGAACGTTCGTCTAACCGCGCTGTGCTGTTCTATGGCGGCCTCGCCCTCAGCCTCATTATTGGGTTCTGTCTGATCCTGATCGGTCGGCGGGCCACCGACCGCGCGCGGCAGGTAGCCGCTGCCGTTCGTCAGGAAGAACGCTGGCGGTTCGCCCTGGATGCCGTCGGGGACGGAGTCTGGGACTGGAACCCGCAGACCCGCGAGATCTTCCTCTCCGCCGGTTGGAAAGCTCTGATCGGCTATGGCGACCATGCGATCGGCAATTCATCAGAAGAATGGGAAGGCCGCATTCACCCCGAGGATCGAGCGAAGTGTCTGGCCGATATGGCCGGGCATTTGGACGGCCGCACTCCGGTTTTCCGTAACGAGCATCGCATCCGCTGCGCCGACGGGACCTATCGCTGGATCCTGTCGCGCGGCATCGTCGTCGAGCGGGATCGCCAGGGCCGGCCCTGGCGTGTCATCGGCACCGGCAGCGACGTGACCCTGGCCAAAAGCCTGGAAACGGCCTTGCTGCAACGGACGGTGGAGCTTGAAAAGGCCGTGCGCAGCCTGAAGGAAAACGAAGCGGAGCTGCGCTGGCTGGCGGAGATCGATCCCCTGACCGGGGTTGCCAACCGCCGGGCCTTCCTTGCCCGCGCCGAATATGATCTGGCCCGAACCCGCCGCTATGACGGCTCGTTGACGGTCGCGATGATCGATCTCGATCACTTTAAACTGGTCAATGACACCTATGGCCATGACGCGGGCGATCTGGTGCTGCGGGCGGTGGCGGAACTCTGCCGGGCCCGCCTGCGCGGCACCGATCTTTTTGGGCGGATGGGAGGCGAGGAATTCGCCGCCTTGCTGATTGAGACCAGTGCCGAAGTGGCGTTCCAGGTGCTTGACGATATCCGTCAGGCGATTGGGGTCTTGGCGGTCGCGCTGCCCGACGGCCGGGTTATTTCGGTCACGGCCTCGATCGGTTTCGTCACGTTGCCGCCGGCCGAGGCAACGGTCGATGGCCTGCTGAAGCTAGCGGATAACGCACTCTATCAGGCCAAACGCACCGGCCGCAACCGGGTGGTCGCAACCTCGCCCGACGATTTGCCCCGGCGCGCCGGCAGCCCGGCCGCCTAGATCCCGCGCCCCTTGACGATAGCGCTTGTGCCAAGCTTGGCACGCACCTGATCCATTGCCGTTTCGACCTTCCGCCGCTTCTCCTGCGTGGCATCGAGTAGGTTGGGCGGATCGGCCTGATCGCCATTGACCAAGCGGTCGCACCCGATGCCGATCAGGCGGAAGCGGGTCTTGCCGTCGGTTTCTGCCTTCAAGAGAGGGAGGGCCGCCTCCCAGAGATTTTCGGCGAGCTGCGTCGGGGGCAGCGTGGTCGATCGGGTGCGGCCCTGGAAATCCTCGGTCTTCAGTTTCAAGGTGACGCCGCTGCCGCCCTTGTCGGCAGCCTTGAGGCGTTGGGACAGCTTTTCCGTCAATGGCCAGAGGATCTTCTCGAGCGCTGCAAATTCGGCGATGTCGGTGTCGAGCGTGGTCTCGACCGAAATGGATTTGGTTTCGCGATCGGGCGTGACGGGGCGCGGATCTTCGCCTTGGGCAAAGCGGACAAGACGCAGGCCCAGCGCGCCATGGCGCTTGATGAATTGGCGCGGCTCGACCCGGGCGATATCGCCGATCTTAGTGATGCCTTCGCGGGCCAGCGATGCGGCCGCGGCCTTGCCCACGCCCCACAGCAAGGTGACGGGCTTGGGCGCCAGGAAATCCAAGGTTTCCGCCTTGCCAACCACGGCATAACCGCGCGGCTTATCGAGGTCGGAGGCGATCTTGGCCAGCAGCTTATTGTGCGACAGTCCGATGGAAACGGTAATGCCGACATCGGCCTCCACGCGCTTGGCAAAAAGGGCGAGGGTGCGGGCCGGCGGGCCGCCGTGCAGGGCTTCGGTGCCGGAGAGATCGAGGAAAGCCTCGTCGATCGACAGCGGTTCGACCAATGGGGTCAGCGACAGCATCATGGCGCGCACCTCGCGCCCGACGGCGGAATATTTCGCCATATTGGGCGGGATGACGACGGCCTTGGGGCAGCGCTCCAGCGCCTTGAACATCGGCATGGCGGATCGCACGCCGGTCGCCCGCGCGATATAGCAGGCGGCGGACACTACGCCGCGCGGACCGCCGCCGCCGACGATCACCGGCTGGTCGACCAAATCTGGCCGGTCGCGCTTTTCGACCGATGCGTAAAAGGCATCACAATCGATATGGGCGATGGAGAGGGAGAAGAGCTCGGCATGCGTGATGAAACGGCGCCCGCCGCAGTTTGGGCAGCGTGCGACGGTCCGAATGGTTAATTGTCCGCATTCTCGGCAGACACCCTGTGAACTATCATCGGGCATAGTATTTTTGATCAATTTTCAATAGCTTGGGTTGAGCCGACCAGGAGGTTAAGCTATTCCTCCTTTAGGGGCGAACATTCCCGTCGGCTGCCTTCTGGGCCGATAAGGACCAAAACGGTCGAAAACAGGGCAGGCGAGTGTCATGAAGACAGTATTGATCGTAGAAGACAACGAGTTGAACATGAAGTTGTTCCACGATCTTCTGGAGGCTCGGGGCTATCGAATTCTTCAAACCCGCGAGGGGATGGAAGCATTACGCATCGCTCGCGAGCAGAAGCCTGACCTGATTTTGATGGATATTCAGCTGCCTGAAGTGTCGGGCCTCGAAGTCACCAAATGGATCAAGGAAGACGACGATCTTCGCTCGATTCCCGTTATCGCCGTGACGGCCTTTGCTATGAAGGGCGACGAGGAAAAGATTCGCGAAGGGGGCTGTGAAGCCTATATCGCCAAACCGATTTCGGTGACACACTTCCTCGAAACTGTTCAACGTTTCCTCGGTTGATTACCTGCTGACATGCCCGGTCGTGTTCTCGTCGTCGACGATATTCCGCCCAACGTCAAATTGCTGGAAGCTAAACTAACCAGCGAATACTACGACGTGATTACGGCGGATAATGGCCTTACCGCGCTTGAATTAGCGCGGACGCAGGCGCCCGACCTGATTCTGCTCGATGTCATGATGCCCGGCATGGACGGTTTCAAGGTCTGCGAGAAGCTGAAAGAGGATCCCGCGACCGCCTATATCCCCGTCATCATGGTGACGGCCCTCTCCGACACTGCCGATCGTGTGCGCGGCTTGCAGGCCGGCGCCGACGATTTCCTATCTAAGCCGGTCCGCGACGTGCCTTTGTTTGCGCGGGTGCGCTCGCTGATTCGCCTCAAAAGCTTGATGGATGCCTGGCGGGTGCGCGAAGAAGCCAGCCAGCGCATGGGCCTTGCCAGCAAGATCATCAATGGCGCCTCCGACGGCGCCTCGGGCCGTATCCTGCTGGTCGAAGATAATCCGATGGATATCGAGACGCTGCAGACGGCGCTGCGCATCGATAGCCATGAGACGACGGTGATTGCCGACGTCGATAAGGCGCTGGAAATCGTCTCGACCGAAAGTTTCGACCTCGGCGTCGTCTCGCTGTCGCTGATGAAGGGCGATGGTTTGCGGCTGTGCAGCCAGATCCGCTCGGCCGTGCAGGAAAGCGCGCGTTCGCTTCCCCTTCTGCTGATCGCCGAAGATGACGAAGATCTCAACAAGATCGCCAAGGCGCTCGACCTCGGCGTGAATGATTATGTGATGCGTCCGCTCGAGCGCCAGGAATTGCTGGCCCGCGTGCGCACCCAGGTGCGGCGGCGGCGCTATCAGAACCGTCTGCGCGCGAATTTCGAGGAAAGCATCGCCATGGCGACGACGGATGCCCTGACCGGGGTGTTCAACCGGCGCTATCTCGATGCGCAGCTCGAAACTCTGGTCAAGGATTCGGCGCAAAATCACAAGCCGCTGACGATTGCTTTTTGCGATATCGACCGCTTCAAGAACCTCAACGACACCTATGGCCATGGCGCGGGTGACGAGGTGTTGATCGAATTTGCCAAACGCATCCGCCGGAACTTGCGCAATTTCGATCTGCTGGCCCGTATGGGCGGCGAGGAATTTGTGGTCGTCATGCCGGACACTGGCCCTGAACTGGCGATCAAGGTGGCCGAACGCCTGCGCGCCAAAGTCGCGAGCGAGCGTTATGCCGTCGAAGGCCTCGATCCGCTGGCGGTGACCATGAGCGTCGGTCTTGCGACCCTGCGGCCGGGCGAGAATGATCCGCTGCCGCTTCTAAAGCGTGCCGACGAGGCGATGTATCGCGCCAAGCAGGGCGGCCGCAACAAGGTCGTCGCCGCCGATCTACCGGTCGAGCCGCTGACGGAAGGCCAGGACTGATCTATCTGATAGATCGGTGATCTTGTGCGTTGGCCTATTGGCCTTCGGCCTACTTGAGGCCGGAAACTTCCTAAAACAGCCGTCATCCACGGGCTTGACTCGAGGATATGTGGCCGATTTCGGTATTTGGAAATCCTTGGGTCAAGCCCGTGGATGACGGCCGGGGAGGCGCAGGACCGATCTATCAGATAGATCAGTCCTCAGCTCCGGACGGCCAGAACCTCGAGGATGGCGGCGCGGACGGCGCCTAGGGCCGGTTCGATCTGCGGGATGATGCGGCCGGCGATCTCGATGCCTTCCTCGATCCGGCTTTCCCGCACGGCGGTGACTGCGCGGCGCGATTCCATCGCCAGTTTCTGCACGCCGAAGGCCCCGACGGCACCGATCATGGCGTGGGTCGCAAATTCGACGGCCTTGGCGTTCTTTTGATCGACGGCGATGACCAGATCGTCCCGTAGGCGCCGGACATTGCCTTCAAACTGCGAGGCAAGTTCTCGGAAGCTTTCTTCTGGCAAGAAGGAGCGTAGCTCGCGCAACACGCCGAGATCAACCTCGGGGCGCGCGGGCGGGGCGACATGGGCCGGGGCTGCCGGCGCGGCAGCCGGGGTTGCAAGCCCGGACGTCACGATCCGGCGCAGGCTATTTACATAATGCTGCTGGTCGAGCGTCAGGTTGGTCGTCGCCAACATATCGACCAGCCCAGCAGCAGCCAGCCAGAGTTGTTCGGCTGTTGGTTGGCTGGCCGCCTGCTCCGGTGCGGAGGGCGGATTGCGCAGCACAGTCATAGTCTTGAGCACCCACTGGTCGACTGAGCGAACGAATATCCAAATGTGGCAGAAAGAGTTGGCCGGTGACAGTTTTAAATCGTCAACCGATCGGAATTCACACGCGAGAAGGAGGGGGTAACCGCAGAAAGCCCGGGTGTCCGGGGCGACCATCTTTTCGGTTTTAAGAAAGATGGTGCTGACGACTGGGATCGAACCAGCGACCTCACCCTTACCAAGGGTGTGCTCTACCAACTGAGCTACGTCAGCCAATCAGCGGGGCGTTAGAGGCGTGCTCCGCTGCGGTGGGCGGTTCTTTACCGCGCCTCATCGGCGCTTGGCAAGCACATAATTACGCGATTAGAAAAGGGACCAGCAGAGGAGCGAAAAGAGCCCCCGATGAATGACGAAGATCCCAAAGCTGCCCCAGCGCGCAAGCGCGCCAAACCAATGACCAAAGAAGAACGTCTGGCCGCGGCCTTGCGCGAAAACCTCCGCAAGCGCAAATCACAAGACAGGGGCCGCGAAGGCGACCCCATCGAAAATGGGCCTGGCCGCGAGGATGCAACTCCCGCAACGGTGCCAAGCCGCAAGGATACTTGAGCGATTGGGCCGATCTGCGCTACAAGCGGCCAAGCTTTCCTGCCTTTCATTTCCCAATCATTGCAAGCGGAGTGTCGTCTATGGCCATCATGTCGGATAAATGGATTCGGCGCATGGCCACCGAGCACGGCATGATCGACCCGTTTGTCGAGCGGCAGACCCGCGACGGCGTGATCTCCTACGGCCTGTCGTCCTATGGCTATGACGCCCGCGCGACCGATGAATTCAAGATTTTCACCAACGTGGAAAACGCGCTGGTCGATCCGAAGAATTTCGATGCGAAGAGCTTTGTCGATCGCAAGACCGACGTTTGCATCATCCCGCCCAATAGCTTCGCCCTGACCCGGACGGTGGAATATTTCCGCGTGCCCAAGGACGTGCTGGTGATCTGCCTTGGCAAGAGCACCTATGCCCGTTGCGGAATCATCGTCAATGTCACCCCGCTCGAGCCGGGCTGGGAAGGGGAGGTCACGATCGAGATCTCCAACACCACCCCCTTGCCCGCCAAGATCTATGCGAACGAGGGCATCTGCCAGTTCCTGTTCCTGCAGGGCAACGAGCCTTGCGAAACTTCCTATGCCGACCGCGCCGGTAAATATATGGGTCAACGCGGCGTCACCCTGCCGCGCCTTTAATCGGGCGCCTGATTTTTAAAGCCGGAGAGTTCGATGGATAAGATCCGCATCCGTGGCGGCAAGACCCTGAATGGTACGATCGAGATCAGCGGCGCGAAGAACGCAGCCCTGCCGCTGATGACGGCGGCTCTGCTGACCGAAGAGACGCTGACCCTCACGAACGTGCCGCATCTGGCGGACATCACGGCGATGGCCAATCTGCTGGCCCAGCATGGCACCGACGTGGCGCTGGATGGCGGTGCGGCAGACGGCGGCAGCGCCGGCCGCGTGCTGCGCCTCACCACCCCGACGATCACCTCGACCACGGCGCCCTATGACCTGGTGCGCAAGATGCGCGCCTCGGCCCTAGTGCTCGGCCCGCTGGTCGCCCGCTGCGGCGAGGCGCGCGTGTCGCTGCCCGGCGGCTGCGGCATCGGTGCCCGTCCGGTCGATCTACACATCAAGGCGATGGAAGCCATGGGCGCGACCGTCGATCTCGATGGCGGCTATATGATCGCGACCGCCAAGGGCGGCCTCAAGGGCGGCCGGGTGGTTTTCCCGAAGGTGTCGGTCGGCGCGACCGAGAGCGCGCTGATGGCGGCGACCCTTGCCAAGGGTGAAACCGAGATCGTCAATGCCGCGCGCGAGCCGGAAGTCATCGACCTCGGCCATTGCCTGCTGGCCATGGGTGCCCAGATCGAAGGCCTCGGCACCGACAGGATCCTCGTTCAGGGCAAACCCAGCCTGCATGGCGCCAACCATCGCATCGTCGCCGACCGCATCGAAGCCGGCACCTATGCCATTGCCGCCGCCATCACTGGCGGCAACATCCTGCTGAAGGGCTGCAGCCTCGATCTGCTGCCGGCCTTCATCGACAAGCTGCGCGAAGCCGGCGTGTCGGTGGAGCAGGAAGGCGAGGGCATCCGCGTCACCCGTAAGGGCGCGCTGGTCGGTGTCGATGTCATGACCGAGCCCTATCCGGGGTTCCCGACCGATCTGCAGGCCCAGACCATGGCTTTGATGACGGTCGCCGAAGGCGCCTCGATGGTTACCGAGACCATTTTCGAGAACCGCTTCATGCATGTGCCGGAACTGGCCCGCATGGGCGCCAACATCAATATCCACGGTTCCTCGGCCATGGTGCGTGGCGTGAAGCAGCTGCGCGGCGCGCCGGTGATGGCGACCGATCTGCGCGCTTCCGTCAGCCTGGTGCTGGCCGGTCTGGTGGCCGAGGGCGAAACGCTGGTGCAGCGCGTCTACCATCTAGACCGTGGCTATGAGCGTCTGGAAGCCAAGCTGGCGGCATGCGGCGCTGATATCGAACGGGTACGCGAGGCCGATTGATGCTGCGCTTGAAGGCGACGACGGCTGAAGATTGCGCCGTCCTGGGGGCTCTACTCCAGGACGCGCTGATCCCTTTGTCGGATATCGCCTTTGATCCGGGCGAAAAGCGGTTCATGGCGGTTGCCAATCGTTTCCGCTGGGAAGAGGCATCGGCTAAGGAACGCATCCACAGCGGGTTCGAGGTTCATGGCGTGACGTCGCTGCGCCGCCGGGACCTGGATGTCAGCGATCGTGGTCAGTTCCTCAATCTCTTGACCGTCGCCCATACGCCCGAAGCTGTGACCCTGACCTTTTCCGGCGGGGCGCTGCTGCAATTGCTGGGCGAAGGGCTGGAACTGCGCCTGACCGACTTCGGCACGCCCTGGCCGTGCGAATCGGTGCCGACCCATGAAGGAGAGGGCAGTTGAGCCCCGTCGAACGCCCCCTCGTCCTGGCGCTGCCCAAAGGCCGCATCCTCGACGAAGTCATGCCGATGCTGAAGCTGTGTGGTATCGAACCGGAAGCGGAATTCGCCAAGGACAGCAGCCGCAAGCTGCGTTTTGCGACCAACCGCCCGGACCTCGAAATCATCCGAGTGCGCAGCTTCGACGTGGCGACCTTTGTTGCCTTCGGTGCTGCCGATATAGGTGTTGCCGGGTCGGACGTGCTGATGGAGTTCAATTATTCCGAACTCTACGCCCCGCTCGATCTCGGCATCGGCCGCTGCCATATCTCGGTCGCTGAACCACAGGATCTGGTTGAAAGCGACGAGCCGCGCAGCTGGTCGCATGTCCGCGTCGCGACCAAATACCCTGAGATCACCAAGCGCCACTTCGCGGCACGCGGTGTTCAGGCCGAATGCATCAAACTGAACGGCGCATTGGAACTGGCTCCTAACCTCGGCCTGTGTGAGCGCATCGTGGATCTCGTGTCCTCCGGCGCGACCTTGAAGGCGAATGGCCTCGTGGAAGTCGAGCGGATTGCCGATGTCTCTTCACGCCTGATCGTCAACCGCACGGCCTTGAAGACCCGCTCTGATGCTGTCGCCGGTTGGATCGATCGTTTTGCGGAGGCCTCCCGTGCCCCAGCAGCTTAATGCCGCCGCCGGCGATTTCGAGACCCGCTTCCTCGAACTGCTGGCCGCCAAACGCGAAGTCTCCGAAGACGTCGATGCTGCCGTTCGGGCGATTCTGGCCGATGTGAAGACGCGCGGCGATGCCGCTGTCGTCGAATACACCAATAAGTTCGACCGGGTTTTCGTCGCCGGCATCGATCAACTGCGGGTGACTGCTGCCGAAGTCGATGCGGCGGAAAAGGCCTGTTCGGCCGAAGTGCTGAGCCATCTCGATCTCGCCGCTGCCCGTATTCGCGCTTTTCATGAAAAGCAGCGGCCGGGCGATCTTGATTATACCGACGAAGCGGGTGTCGAACTCGGTATCTGGTGGAAGCCGGTCGAGGCAGCGGGCCTCTATGTGCCCGGCGGCACGGCGGCTTATCCCAGCTCGGTGCTGATGAACGCCATCCCGGCCTCCGTTGCCGGTGTCGACCGTGTCGTCATGGTAGTGCCGGCCCCTGATGGGGTGCTGAACCCGCTGGTGCTGGCGGCTGCCAAGCGCGCGGGTGTGACGGAGATCTATAAGATCGGCGGCGCTCAGGCTGTCGGCGCGCTGGCCTATGGTACGGCGAGCATCAAGCCGGTCGATAAGATCGTCGGTCCGGGCAATGCCTTTGTCGCGGCGGCCAAGCGTCAGGTCTTCGGCACCGTCGGCATCGACAGCATCGCCGGTCCGTCGGAAATCTTGGTTGTGGCTGATGGTAATAATGATCCCGACTGGGTGGCGATCGACCTGCTGTCCCAGGCCGAACATGACACCAGCGCCCAAAGCATTCTGATCACGGATGATGCCGATTTCGCAGCCGCGGTGACGGAAGCTGTCGAGCGGCATCTGGCGACCCTGCCGCGCGCCGAGATCGCCCGCACCTCCTGGAACGAGCATGGCGCCGTGATCCTGGTGCCGAGCATCGCCGGATCGATTGGGATCATTGACCGGATAGCAGCCGAGCATCTGGAGCTGGCCGTCGACGCCCCCCGGGCGCTGGCCGGCAAGATTCGCAATGCCGGGGCCATCTTCCTCGGCCGCCACACCCCCGAAGCGATCGGTGATTATGTGGCGGGTCCGAATCATGTGCTGCCGACCGCGCGGTCGGCGCGCTTCTCCTCGGGCCTCGGCGTGCTCGACTTCATGAAGCGCACGACCTTTGTCGGCTGTTCGCCGGAGTCTCTGGCTAAGATCGGTCCGGCTGCGATAGGCTTGGCGGCGGCCGAGGGGCTCGATGCCCACGGCCGTTCCGTCGCGATCCGTCTAAATCGGGGGTAAGACATGGCCGAGCCGGACGCCGCCACCCAGCGGATTATCGATGTCCGGCTCGACGAACGCTCCGTCGTTCGCCGCAATCCGACGATCGAACATGAACGCGCGATCGCGATCTTCGATCTCTTGGAAGAAAACCTCTTCGATCTGCAAGGCCATCCGCCCGGCCCCTATAAGCTGATGCTGGGGATCGAGGAAAACCGGCTGATCTTTGATGTCCGCGATACGGGCGATAGCGAAATTGACCGCATCCAACTGCCGCTGGTCGGCATGCGCGGCACGATCCGCGATTATTTCACCATCTGCGACAGCTATTATGGGGCGATCAAGAATCAGTCCCTGTCGCAGATCGAAACCCTCGATATGGCGCGGCGCGGCCTGCACAACGAGGCGGCCGAAATGCTGCGGGAGCGTTTGGCGGAACGGGTGGGCCTCGATCTCGATACCGCGCGGCGGCTGTTTACGCTGATCTGCGTTCTGCATATTCGGGGCTAACCAGGATGACGAGCCCGCGCGATCGGGGGGCAATACCGGGCAGCGTGCTGTTCATGTGCACCTATAACGCCGTGCGCTCGCCCGTGGCCGAGGGGCTGGCCAAACATTGGCTCGGCAAAAGCGTCTATGTGCAATCGGCCGGCGTGCGCGAAGGGCCGCTAGATGGCTTCGCGGTGGCTGTGGCGGCTGAAGAAGGGGTCGATATCGCGCGGCATCAGCCCAAATTGCTCGAAGATCTCGAAGACATGAATTTCGATCTGGTGGTGACCCTGTCGCCCGATGCCCATCGGGCCGCGATGGAGCTGACCCGCACCCATGATCTGACCGTGGAATATTGGCCGACGGAAGATCCGACCGGTATCGAAGGCTCGCGCGACGAACGCCTCGCCCATTACCGCCATATGCGCGACCATCTGCAGGGCCGCATCATCGAACGTTTCCCCCGGCAGTTCTTCCCGAAGGTGGGCGGCGGGGCTTAGACCGGAATCGCCCCGTCCTGCTTGACCGTGCGCAGGACGAAGCTGGTGCGGATGTCCTTCACCACCGGCATCTTGAGAAGGCGCCCGAAGAGGATCGCCTCATAGGCCGCGAGGTCCGGCAGCACCATTTCGGCCATGAAATCCGCTTCGCCCGATAGCACGTAGCAGGCGACGACCTCTGGCATGCTTCCGAGTTCCTTCTGCACGGCCATCGAGGTTGCTTCGCCATGGCTGTCGATCTTCAAATAGACAAAAGCGGTCAGGGCCCGTCCAGCGGCGGCACGACTGATCTGCGCGCGATAGCCGGTGATGAGACCGGCTTCTTCGAGGCGTTTCACCCGGCGCTGACAGGGCGTGGCGGAGAGGCCGACTTTATCGGCGAGCTCGGTCATCGCGATCCGGCCATCCTGCTGCAACAGCAGGAGAATCTTGCGGTCGAAGTCATCGAGAGTGGGATTCACCATTCTAAGCCTAATTTTGAGTGAATATCATCGAGTGCGCCAAATTCTATGGGCCAGATCGCCAGGATTCACCAGCGCTTTCAGGTCTATCCTCTGTCTCTCGAACGAAGGAGAGGCGAGATGGGCGGCATATTGGCGGCAGTGACGGTCCCGGTGATCTGGGCGGTGTGGTTGACGGCGACGCGGGCGGGCGTTTCCGGGGGGCTCAGTGCCCTCGATGCCGGGCTGTTGCGCTTTGTCATCCCGGCGGTCGTGCTGCTGCCGGTGGCGTGGAAGTCGCTGGAAAGCTATCGCAAGGCAGGGTGGGGGCGTTGCCTGCTGATCATCTGGGGGGCGGGGGCGCCGTTCTTCATGATCGCGGCGACCGGCATGAAGCAGGTGCCGATGGCCGATATCGGGTCCTTGATGCCCGGCACCATGCCGATCTTCGTGATGATACTGGCGGCTTTGGTCGACAAGCGCCTACCGCCGCCGGCAAAATTGCTGGGCGGTGGGTTCGTGGTGGCGGGCGTGCTGCTGTTCCTGGCGCCTAGCCTGATCGGCGGCGGCCATTGGCAGGGGCAATTGACGGTGATGGCGGCGGCCTGCTGCTGGGCGGTTTATACCCTGGCCTATCGCGGATCGGGCATCAGCCCCTGGGGTGCGGCGGCCCTGATCAGCACGGTGTCGGGCCTGTGTTTCCTCGCCGGGGCTGCGATCTGGGGCAGCCATCTGGCCGAGGTGCCGACCCAGACGCTGTTGTGGCAATTGGCGATCCAGGGCGTGCTGACCGGCCTGATCAGCCTTGCCGTCTATGGTGTCGCGGTGGCGCGCCTGGGCGCTGCCGCTAGTCTCTATGGAGCACTTACGCCTGCGATTGCAGCATTGCTGGCCATCCCGTTTCTTGGGGAACAGCCGACAATGCTGTCCTGGGCCGGTCTGGCCTTGGTGACAACCGGCGTGATCTTCGCCGTGCGCCCGCAATCATCGCGTTCGTAACAAAAATCACCCTATTTTGACTTGACCGGACGCGGAAGAAAGCTCACTTACTTTGCCGCTTTCAACGCTTAACTGGTACATCCATGCCGAAAGAAGACCTGATCGAGTTCTCCGGGATCGTTTCCGAACTGCTGCCCAATGCGATGTTCCGGGTGAAGCTCGAAAATGATCATGAGGTTTTGGCCCAGGTTTCGGGCAAGATGCGTAAGAACCGAATCCGCGTGCTGGCGGGTGACCGGGTCAATGTTGAAATGACCCCTTACGACCTCTCCAAGGGCCGTATCATTTTCCGCTTCAAGTAAGGCCACGTTGGTTTGACCTCTTCTGCGTCTCTAATACTCGCCTCCGCATCGCCCCGGCGATTGGATCTGCTGCGGCAGATCGGTATCGACCCTGCTGGGGTTATTCCCGCCGATATCGACGAAACCCCCCTGAAGCATGAACTGCCCGGCCCCCATGCCGCCCGTCTGGCCGCGGCCAAGGCCGCCGCCATTGCCGGCCAGGCAGCCGGCAGCTTCATCCTGGCGGCCGATACGGTGGTTGCCGCGGGGCGTCGCATTCTACCCAAGGCTGAAGACGAGGCGGCGGCCCGGGCCTGCCTGAAGCTCCTCTCCGGGCGCAATCACAAAGTCTGGGGCGGCATCACGCTGATCGGCCCCGATGGCCGCGCCGCCCATCGGCTGGTGCGTAGCCAAGTGACTTTCAAGCGCCTGTCGGCCGAAGAAACCGACCGCTATATCGCCAGCGGCGAATGGCACGGTAAGGCCGGAGGCTATGCCATCCAGGGGCTGGCCGCGCGCTATATCCTCGGGATCGAGGGGTCATATTCCAACATCGTCGGCCTGTCGCTCTATGATGTTGGCGCGATGCTCGACGGCCTGGGCTTCCGGGTGTGAGCGCCACCCCGCCCGACGGTGCGCTGATCGTCTCGGTCGCACCGGGCGAAGTGCGGGTCGGGCGGATCGAGAAAGGCCGGCTGGCGGAAGTTCTGATCCAGCGCGGCAGCCAGGATACGACCGGCGAGATCCGCCGGGCGATCCTGCGCGGCAAGGATGCCGCCAGCGGTGGCGGGTTCCTCGACGTCGGCGATGGGATCGAAGCCTATCTCACCAATCCCGGCGACGCGCCGCTGGGCGCAAAGCTCCTGGTCCAGATCACCAAGCCGGCGATCGCCGATAAACGTGCCGAGGCGCGCCGCCGCATCGAGATCATGGGCGAGGCCCTGATCCTCACCCCCGTGAGCGAGGGGATCGAAATCTCCCGCAAACTCGACCGGCCGGCGCGCGATCGCCTGAAGGCCTGGGGCGCTGCTGCCGGGGCCAAGGGGCTGACGATCCGCACGGCGGCCGCCGCTTTTACCGATCAGGCCCTGACGGGCCAGTTAGCAGCGTTACAACGCGCCTGGAGCGCTCTTGTGCCCGAGGGGCCGCCCGGACTGGCTCTGGCCGCTCCAGACCCGCTGACGCGCGCTATAGCGGCTTTGGACGAGGGGGCCGGGCCCATTTGCATCAGCGGCGGGCATTGCGCGGGCTATGAGGGCCGTCTCCAGGTGCTGCCGGTGGGGCGGGAGGCCTTTGCCTGGTTCGGGCTGGAGGAGCAGTTGGAGGCGGCCTTGCTGCCTTCTGTCGCGCTTTCTAGCGGCGGCCGGCTGCATATCGATACCACCCGTATGGCGACGACCGTGGATATCGACACTGCGGGCGCGGCGAGCGGCGAGGAGGTCGGCCGTGAGGCAATGGTCGAGATCGCCCGCCAGATCCGCCTGCGGAACCTCTCGGGTCTCATTCTGATCGATCCTCCGCGCAAAGGACCACGCGAGCCACTGCTGGCGAGCTTGCGGGTGGCGCTGGCGGCCGACCGGGTACCGTCCGTCATACATGGGGTGACGAAGGCCGGGTTGATCGAGATCAGCCGTCCGCGCCTGCGTCCGTCGCTGGCAGAGTTGATGCTGGCACCCGCCGCCTCGGTGCCGTCCGTTGCCGCCAGCCTGCTTTCCCTGCTGCGGCAGGCCGCCTATGGCCCCTTGCTCAAGGCGTTGGAGGTCTCACGCGCTGGCGATGCCTGGCTGGCGGGCGAGGGGGAGCGGGCGTGGTTGGACTTCGTGCGGCACGTCGGCTATGCGCCCCGGCGTCTTGTGCGCAGCGACGTCGCCGATCACTATGGCCGCCTGATCTTCCCCGGCGAGGAGTAACGCCATGACCAAATCCGGTCTCACGACCAGCCCGGCCGGTTTCTGCCCTTCCTGCGGTAGGCCGACCGAGGAAAAATACCGCCCGTTCTGCTCGCCGCGCTGCAAGGATGTGGATCTCGGGCGTTGGTTTACCGAAAGCTATCGCATCGCCGGCCCGCCGGTTGAAAGCGACGACGAAGACCAATCGATCAATTAGCAGCAAAGAAGCGGACCATGGCGCTCAAGGGCCTTCTCTTCGATCTCGACGGAACGCTGGCGGCAACCGACCCGCTGCATCATGCGACCTTTACCGAATTCCTCGCGCCGCACGGCATTCTGGTCGATGACGATGTCTATCGCTCGACCATCCTCGGCAAGCTCAACCGTCAGATCTTCATGACCTTCCTGCCAGGCCTTTCGGTGGAAGAAGCCGATGCGATGGGCGAGGCCAAGGAAGCGCTGTTCCGCGAGCGCCATGTGAAGATCGAGCCACTGCCGGGGCTGGTCGACCTCATGACGGCCGCCCACGCGCAGGGCATCCGCATCGGCGTCGTCACCAACGCCCCGATGGCCAATGCCCTGCATGTGCTGCGCGCGATCAAGCTGATCGACCGGATCGAAACCATCGTCTCCTCGGACGAGCTCGGCATCGGCAAGCCCGATCCCGCGCCTTATCTCGAAGGGCTGCGGCGCTTTGGCCTGACCGCCAACGAGGCGGTGGCGTTCGAAGATTCGAGCAGCGGCCTCACCGCCGCCGTGCGGGCCGGCCTGCCGAGCGTCGGCATCACCACGACCCTGAAAGCCGCAGAACTCAAGGCTTTGGGCGCGGTCTTGACGGTTCCCGACTATGCCGATCTCAGCCTGGCCGATCTGGCCGCGTTAGGATCTCGCACCACAGGGTGATTTTCCTCTAGACAGGGGTGGCGGCGGCCCGCTATAAGCCCGCCACCAACACGGAGCCCGGGTAGCTCAGTTGGTAGAGCATGCGACTGAAAATCGCAGTGTCGTTGGTTCGATTCCGACCCCGGGCACCATCTGTAAACCCCTGAAAGCGAACAGCTTTTGGGGGTTTTCTCTTTTGGGGGTTGGAGTTATGGCTAAGCTTGCCTTTGGCAGCTTCTTTACTCAGCTTTCCTTTTCAAATCAGACAACTGTTTTTGCCCGGTCGTCAGCCGGTGCTTCAGGGATTGAACCTGTGACCCCACCCGTGTGGAGGGGATTTTAGAAATCATGTGCAAGCGAATCATAATGTCCGTCACTTGGAAGGTTTATCCAATAAATTGGAAACCCGTCCTTGTACGGCCCTCGTTGTAAATTCCTTCCATTGATATGAATTTCGATTCCGTCGGTGACGCTTAAAAATATTGATGTAATCGGAAGGTCTATTTCGTACTGTTTAAGATCATCCGATATCTTTTCGACTAATTTGTATTCCTTCGGAAGCGGGTAATTGTAAATGCCGGGTGGCAGAAAAAATAACTGTGATCCAGCTAAGTCGGCGTGGGAAGCTATCTTCCCATTACGTTTCCAGAAGTCTCGAGAAATTTCTTGCCTACCTATGATGTAAAATGATGAGTTCTCCTCATTATAATGAAGAGAATTTTTGCTCTCTAATATGCACCTGCCAATGAAATCTGCCGAATCTGGAGATGATACGCCGTGGATCGTATTAAATGTAGTCGGATCGGCGAGCGGTTCTTTTTTTACAAAGACGCTTAAGCAGTAGGTTTCAATTACCGTTCTTATTACTCCGTCGTTCTTGTTTGGGAATAGTGAGGATTTTTGATCTATCGAAAATGTATAATTTCCTTTCCCATCACTAGAGGAGAGGGATATTCCGTCCGTATCGACAACATTCTTCGGATCCCATATTCCAATGAGATGCATTCGATGATTTTTTATTCCATCTTGAAATCTTGAATAATATTTATCTGTGAACTTATTTCTTGGGAGTGTCGTAAAAAACGAAATTTTTAGGTGATCCATTTTTGATATATTTCTGAGTGCCTCTTTCTCAAGAGCGCTAATCTTTTTCTTGCTCTCTACTAATTCCGCATCTTTTTGCCTGTCGTCAAATATGCTGACTGAGGCCGTGAGGGCTGATGAGAGGGCAATGCCAATTATTGTTACATAACCCCATTTTGTTATTCTGTTTTCCTCGCGAAAAGTGAAAACAGTTCCTATTATTCCCAGAAATCCTGGGACTATTGCGCTCAATATCTTTAATATATTAATGAATGATTCTGGCATGACTTGTGCGCGCAAAAATGAACGAAAAATCTCTAAATTAGAGAAGCATCCTTGTTGTTACGTCAAGCTCGGGTCTGTCGGAACGCTTACGTGGCAGTGGGACTTGCGGGGCATTACGGGTTGGATGGGACGCAGTGACTGTGCATATCCGAACTCACACGTAACTTAAACGTAGACTGCATCGATTTATGTTTTGTTCACATAGGGAACGTTTGGAAAAGTTCATGTTTTCTGTGGCTTTCGGCGTGTGCGCGTTTCGTTGACATCGTAGTGCTCTCCTTCGCCCAGAGCTGAGCACTTTTCGGGGTTTTCCTTTCCTGGCGCCTGGGCTACCTCTTCTGTCTCTGCCAAGCTGCTGCTGGGGATGGTGCCGGTTCGATGTGTGGGCGTTTTTTTCGGAAGCAGGGGCAGACATATTCTGGCGATCTCGATGGGCTGAGCGATGTTTTGCGCGAGCTGTCGGTGCAGGAGAGCCAGTCGAATATCGCGCCCACCCAATCCGTCTGGTCGATCGGGCGCAAGGCGAGCGGCGCGCTGGGGCTGACGCCGCTGCGCTGGGGCCTGATCCCCTATTGGTGGCGGGATGCCACCATGCCCGGCAAAAGCTTCAATGCCCGCATCGAGGAAGCCACCGACAAGCCGATGTGGCGGCGGGCGGTGGCGCGTGGGCGCTGCCTGGTGCCGGCCAGCGGCTGGATCGAATGGCAGCCCGACGATAAGCGCAAGCAGCCTTGGCAGATCTCGACCCAGGATGGCGATGGGATGATGTTCGCGGGGCTTTACGATCGCTGGGTCGCGGCGCGCGAAGGGGAGCCGCCGGTCTTCTCCGTCGCGATCTGCACGACGGCGGCGCTGCCGACCCTATCGGATATCCACCCGCGTATGCCGGTCGTGCTGCGCCCGGACGCCTGGGGTGCCTGGCTCGATCCGGCCAACGATATCCGCACGCTGGCGGGCAGTGTCGTGACGGAGTATGAGCGGCTGGCGGTCGGGCCGGAAATCAATGCGCTGCGGGCACGTACCGACCTGTTCAGCGCTGCGGGTTGATGTGCGAGATATCAGGAGCGCTTGGCGCTCCTGAAGTAGCCGTTGAGGCTACGGCCAAGGATGCGGAGCATCCGCCCGGCGAGGGCCTAAAAAACAGGAGCGCTTGGCGCTCCTGAAGCAGCCATTGCGGCGGCGGCCAAGGATGCGGAGCATCCGCCCGGCGAGGGCCAGAAAAGGCGCTAGAGCGCTCAGGCGCTCTAACGACGTTCCCCGTAAATCTGCTTCATCAGCGGCGCGGCTTTGGTGATGGTCTTCTGGTGGGGCGCCACGGCGGCAACCGGGGCGGCGGGCTGCACCAGAGCGCCCGGCATCTTGGGCTTCACGTAGGTCGGCGAATCCAGCGGCTTACCGTAGAGCCAGCCCTGGCCGCATTCGATCTTCATGCTCTGCAGCAGGGCGGCCTGATCTTCGTTTTCGACGAATTCGGCAATCGTGAACATATCGAGACGGCGGAAGAGGTTGGCCATGGCGTAGACCATGGCGCTGTCGCGCTTGCTCTCAGTGATCTTCTTGATATAGCGGCCGTCGATCTTGCCGGCATCGGCCTGCAGGGCATGGACATAATCGAAGCCGGCGGCACCGGCCCCGATATCGTCGAGGCAGACGGTGAAGCCGAGCTTGCGGATGTCCTGCAGGATGTTGTTGGCCCGGTCGAGATCCTTGATCGCGGCGCTTTCCGTTACTTCGACCAGCAGATGTTTGGCGATCGGGCGGGCGGCCCGCAGGCGGTCCATCAGGCAGCGCACGAAGAGGTCGGAGGCCAGCGAGCGGCCGGAGAGATTGGCGGCGATCGAGGTGCCGGCCCCGGCGGCCAGACCGCGCAGGATCACGATCACCCGATCGACCACGGCTAGATCCATGGTGCCGATGATACCCGTCTCTTCGGCGAACTGGATCGTCTCGAACGGGCTGCTGTCGCCATTGAAGCGCACCAGCGCCTCGTAATGATGCAGCGAGCGGTCCGAGAGATTGACGATCGGCTGATAGACGAGGCGGAATTCGTCCTTGGAAATACGGTCGGAGAATTCGGCGATGCGGGACAGGGTGTCCTGCACCATCTGGTCGAAGCTTTCGGCGAGGCCACCCATCATGGCGCCGTCGTCTTCGTTAGCGAGGCGATTGATCGAATAGCGCACGGCGCGGATAGCGTCTTCGGGCTGCAGGCCGGTCGAGGCGAGGCTCATGCTCTGCACCGAGGCCTTGAGGCCAGGGGCATTCATGTCACGCGCCAGGGCGTTCAGGGTATTGGTGATGGCTTCGGGGGCCTTGCCGGCCTCATGCACCACACCAAAGCGGCCCGGCCCGAGGCGGCCGGCGCTGTCGCCATCCATGGAGGCGGCGCGTAGGGTGGTGCCGATGCGATCCATCAGGCTCTTGGCCATGGATTCCGGCAGCTCAGCGGTCAGCTGTTCCAGGCCCGGCAGATCGACGGTGGTCAGGGTCAGCGGATTGTCGCCCTGGCGGGCCGAGGCGACATGGCCGCCCGCGACATCGGCAAAATCATCGACGCTCAGCATGCCGGTCGATTTATCGCGTTGGCGCTTCATATGGGCGGCGGCCATCATGGCCGGCACGCGGCCGATGGTGATCGCGACATGATCGGCCCGATGGGGCAAGCGGCAGGCGTGCAACTGGACCATGGTGGCTTCGGGGCTGGCATCGATCGGCGGATTGGCGAGATGCAGCATGGTCGGCCCCTGGCGCTTGCCAAGGCCCAGATCGGCTAGCTGTAAGGCGAGGATACCGCTGTCACTTTTTGTAAAAAGATCGCCTAGAGGCTTGCCGAGGAGCGCGGAGTCGCTGATACCGAGGATGCCTCGAACAGCCCCTGCGACGAAGCTGACTTTACCCTGCCGGTCCACCTCGACGAGGACATCGGCAGCGGCGAAGGAGAACGCTAGGAAACGGGCTGTTTCGTCGAGCATTTAGTCCTCAGGTAGAGCTTTTACCGCCGGGCGCGACGGGTACCGAACCTCAATGGTGTCCGAAGTTCATATTATTATAATGACTTGTGTATGACTGAATAACAATCCCCTTAATCATTGATTTTATGGATAATATTCTATTAATATTCATTGGGATTTTATATTTACGCACACAATCCCAGATAACAACTTAATCGACTGGGCGAAATTCATGCGGACATTGTGATTTAGAGTAGGTATTCCTTTAAATCATCGTCGGTCAAAATGCTTTGGCTTTAGTATAGAGTCAGCAGATGCAAAAATCTTATCTTTTCGCGGTACCATAATGGTTCACGCAGGAAACGCAGACATGGTGGGAATGTCTTACGCTCCTGCGCTTGAGGCATTTTTGTGACAATTCTCTAGTTTACGGTGCTGGCGGGCTCACGCTCGGGGCGCTGCTCGAGGGATTGAGGTTGGTGCTGGGCGCCGGGGCCAGGGGCGGCGGGGTGAGCGGCGCCGGGCTCGGGCTGGTCGGTACGGTCGATTGCGGCGCGAGGCTGGTGCCTGGGGGCACGGTGTTGGTTCCGCCGCCACCACAATTGGGCCAGCTGCCGCCGCCCGCACAGCCGATGGGGGGCGGATTGTTGGTAGTCTGGGCTTGGGCCAGAGGCACGCCGAGGCTGGCAAAGCTCAGCACGGCGGCCAGGATCAGGGGCTTACGCATCTCGTCGTCTCCTTGAAGGGGCCCGTCAGGGCTATGCCAAGAAAACGAAGCAAAGGGAGGGGGAGTTCCCCTCGGATCCCTTCGGCTAGACCACTTCCCGCAAAACCATCAGCCCTTCGGCCGCCATCAGGCCGGCGGTCGATCCCCGCACCTCGGCCAGCGAGCGCACGGCTTTAAGGCTGCGGGGGTGGGGAAAGTCGCGCATCTCGCCTTTGTAGCAATCGAGCGCCGCGAGCTTCTTTTCCAGTGTCGCGCTGATATCGACGAAGCGGTTGGGCGCAAACGCTCTGGCATCGCCATAGAGCGACCATTCGCTGCTCGACAGCGTCTCGAAGGCATAGATCGCTTTGGTCTTGGCACCGGGCAGCGGACGGGCGGCGGTTAGCACGGCCCGGCAGGTGACGCCATGGTCGACATTCAAGTCATTTGGCCAATGGGTATAGATGACGTCCGGCTGAACCTCATTCACCACAGCTTCGACCACCTTGATGACATCGAGCAGGGCGAGGCTGTCCATCTTATTGTCCGGCAGGCCGCCAAAGCGCGGCGGTTGGGCGCCGAGGCACGCGGCGGCCTTGCGGGCATGATCTTGCAGTTCGGCCAGGGCGTCGTCGCCCTGATGGTCGTCGCGCGAGGTCGATCCCGTGGCGAGGATCAGCATCTCGACTGTATCGCCGGCCTCGGCATGGCGGGCGATGGTGCCGCCGATGCCCAGGATCTCGTCATCGGGATGGGCGGCGACGACCAGGATCTTCATGCCAGATCCTCGGCGGCCAGCAGATGATTGGCCGGCAAGTCGCGCTTGGCGACGGTGCCCCAGATTGCCGGCAGCTCGCGGGTATGCATCCCGGTGCCGGGGCGCTTGCCAGAGAGATTAGCGGGCGAGAAAGCCTCCCCGGCCTTGATCGGGGAGAGAGTGCAAATGCTGCGATAGTATTTCTTGGCGCCGGCAAGGTCATTGTCCGACGGCACGACGCCGGGACGGCCGAGGGTCTGTTCGACCCGGCGGATACGCTCGACCCAGGCTTTCAATTCGCCCGGCTCGCAGGATTCATCGGCATGGAAGGCGACATCATTGCGCGACAGGATCAGGCGCTTTTCGAGATAATGGGCGCCGAGGCCAACCGCAACCATATCAACATCATCGTCGCGGCCCGGCGACGAATAGCCGACCGGCCAGCGCATCCGCTGTTCCAGATAGGGCACGGTCTTCATGTTCATCTGGCCGGGAAGGCTGGTGTGATAATCGTGCAGCAGCAGCAGTTCAGCGCCACCGGCGGCGGTGAAGGCGCCGGCCATTTCGTCGATCTCGTCTTCGGTGGTCGGACCCAGGTCGACGAAGACCGGCTTACCGGTCTTGGCGACCTTTTGAATGAGCGGCATGAAGGTCGTATCCCAGGCGCCAAGCTTATGGGCCGGCACGCCGATCTCTTCGAGCATATCGACGCCGGCCTCGTAATCGACGGTCGCGAAGAAATGCACGCCGGCGGCCTTGCAGGCGGCCGCGATCTGCGCCCATTCAGCCGGGCTGAACTGCAGGCGGCGGAACATCTCCTGCATATTGCCGCTTCGCGCCTGCCCGCCGGCATTGAAGTTGTAGGTCGCGCCGGCATTGGAATCCTGGTCGGGATCGATGACCTGGAACTTCACGGCATCCACGCCCGCTGCGGCCCCGGCTTCGATCAGCTTCAGCGCCTTGTCCATATCCCCTAAGCAGGTCGTGCCGACTTCCGCGATCAGATAGATCGGATGGCCCGGACCGATGTTCTTTTCGCCGATCGCGACGCTGCGCTTTGTCATGAAGGGGACTTTCCTGCGGATAAGACGGCGCGGCCCGCGCGCCCATGATTAAACAGAAGATCGATGGCGGCCATATAGGGCTCGAACCCTGGGAAGGCCTGTTTGTAATCCGGATGGGCATAATCATGCCAGTCGATGGCAATGCCCGCTTTCTCGAAATCATCGAGGTTGAGATAGTCGCGCCCGAAGGGACCGGAGAGATAGCGCGTCGCCCCAACCTCGCGGCACAGGTTCAGCACCAGATCGGCCTTGGTACCGCCGACCTTCAGTGTCGAGGTGCGGACGATCGGGGTTTCTATTCCGAAGGCGGTAAGCTGGAAGTCCGTCAGGGGATCGATGATATCGACCAGCCGCGTGACGGGTGTGGCGTAGATCGCCTGCATCGCCGGGAAAAATTCGGCAAAATGGGCGTACGGGCATAGGCACCGTGCAGGCTTTGGGGGTGTTTGACCTGCCAGGGCTGAGTCTGGCTTACCTCGACCGCGTCGATATCGAGCTGCCCCTGGCGGCCGGTCGTCAGGATCGGCACGGTCAGCCAGGACCAGCCGTCTTTCTGGCGGATCTTGTTGCGGTTGGTGAAGCTGTTGCGATCGCCATGGGTGATCTGCACGTCATCCAGCACCAGATGCAGGTCGCTCTTCATGATCCGGTCAAAATAACCGAGCCAAGGCAGATAGGCCGGCTGCATGATGGAAACGATCATTGATCAGTCCGGCAGACGCTCGGCGACGATCTGCCATTCGGCCAGGACCTCGTCCGGATTGGCTTCATCGGTCGAGACGACATGACGGCAGCTGAGGATGCGCCAGCCGGTGCCCAGCACGCGGTCGATATCGGCGCGATCGTAAAAGCAAATCTGGCCGAGACCGGCGAGCGGCGTGCGGGTCGGCTCCAGGATCAGGCCGTCTTGTCCCGGCGTGCCCGAGGTATAAGCGCTGTGCTGCTTGCTATAGGGGGTGAAAAACAACCGGCCACCTGGCTTGGTCACCCGGTGCAACTCGCCAAGGGTCTTCCCTGCATCGCCAAAACCGACGCAGGTTAGCGCCGCGCGGTCGATCAGCAGATCCATCTGCCGATCAGCATAGGGCAGGGGCGCGGTGAAATCGCCGGCGCGTAGATCGGCGCTGAGACCCTCGGCGGCAAAACGAGCCTTAGCCGTTTCGATGGCCGAGGCACTGCCATCCATCCCGAAGGTCTGAAAGCCTTCGCGGGCGGCGAACCAAAGGTTGGAACAGGTGCCGGCGCCCACTTCCAGGATCGCGATTTCACCGCGCGGACGGTCGCGCGGGGCATTGCGGAAGGTGAAGCTGATCACCGCATCCCAGGGATACCGCTGCTGGTGACCGGCGGCGTACTTGGTTTCCCAGATCGGGTCGAGCGTGCGGGTGTCGCTCATGCGAAATCACTGCCGGTGAAGAGATGGCCGATCTCGACCGCACTCTTGAGGCGACGGCCCAGCAGGAGGCCGCGTTCGGCCGGGCGCACGCCATTGCCGGGGCGGCGGAAGGCTATATCAGCAATCGATAGCTCCGTGCCGGCGGGCAGGGAACGGGCCGCGACACAGGACAGGCGGAAGTCGAGGCGGCCCTTTTCCTCGTTCGCGGTCGGCCCCAGGGTCGGGGTGCCGAGGGCAGCTTCGGCAAAGCGCACGCTATCGACCAATTGGCGGAATTCGGCTGGGTCGGAGGAGAAATGATGGTCCGGGCCCGGCAGAGTGCGGTCGAAGGTGAAATGTTTCTCAATCCAGCAGGCCCCAAATGCGATGGAGGCCACGGCGGCAATCGTGCCGGCGCTATGGTCGCTGAAGCCTACAAGGCAGCCGAAACTGTCGCGCAGTACAGGGATGCGGGTCAGGTTGATCTGGTCGGGCGGGGTTGGGTAGGAGGAGGTGCAGTGGAGCAGGATCAGATCCTGGCCGCCAGCCGCACGATAGGTGCGCACCGCATCATCGATCTCCGCCACCGTCGCCATGCCGGTCGACAGCACGGTCGGCAGCCCTGTGCGGGCGAAAGCGGCCACGAGATCTAGGTTGGTGAGATAGTCGGAACCGTTCTTGAGAACGCCGACGCCAGCCGCCAACAGATCGTCGATGCCGTCCTGGCCCGTCGGGGTCGAATGCATGGCGATGCCGATGGCGCGGCAATGGTCGGCCAGCTGGCGCAGATGATCGCGGCTCAGCTCGCAGCGCTTGAACATATCGAACTGGGCTTCGGTGACGCTTTTACCCTGCGAGACGTAGGTATAGGTCAGCTTGCGATCGGAGAGGAAATCCTCAGTCCGGTAGTTTTGGAATTTGACGGCATCGGCGCCGGCGGCTTTGGCGGCATCGATGCTTTTGCGTGCGAGATCCAGATCGCCGTTATGGTTGATGCCGATTTCGGCGACGATATAGGACGGGTGGCCGGGGCCGATGGGACGTCCGTCAATCTGCAGCACGGGGATACGCCTTCTTTATCTAAAACAGGTCGGCGAGGGCTGCGAGAATCCGCACGGCCCCCTTGCCGTCGATGATGCCCGAAGTGTGCGATGCCGGGCGGTTGTGAAGCAAGTCTCGAACTGCACCCGCGCCTTCGGCCATGGAGGTGACAAGCTGGGCGGCACCGGTCGCGGCAAGAGCGCTCGCGCCGGGGCGCTGATTATCGGCAATCGGCAGAACGATCAGCGGGGCGCCGATGCGGGCGGCTTCCAGCGCGGTGACGCCGCCGGCACAGAAGAAGACATCGGCCTTGGCGATCAGCGGCGCCAGATCGGTCGGTGGTAGAACGCGGATCCTGTCCGATGCCAGCACGGAGGCTTCGGCAAGGCCTGCGGGGCCGGCGGTGCAGACCAGGGTGATCGGAGCTTCGATGGTGTCGATCAGGGCTTTCAAGGCGGCAAGGCCAAGATTGTCGAGGTCGCTGCCGCCAAAGTTCAGCAGCAGGCCATTGCCGCCCTGATAGGTCTGGCGCCCGACCGACGGCCGGATCAGGGCGTACTCGAGTCCCAGTAGGCGGCGGCCTGCCTGGCTGTATCGATCGCCAAAGCGCTGGTTGGCACCAGGGTTATGATTGAGGACGGCAGCGACCGGGTGATCTTCTTCGGCGAGGTCGTCCAGCCACAACATGGGTTGGGTCGGCAGATGCGACCAGAAATCCTTGCCGAAGTGATAGCCGTCCAGGACGAGCAAAGCGTCTTCGGCAAAGCGGGCGGTGGCCTCGGTGTCGACCGAAGAACCGGGCGTGATTTCCGGGGGCAGGGTTTCGATCCGGCAGCCGCTGTCTTGCCATTCACCCAGACTGAAAGCGTTGGGATCGGCGGTCAGCAGGCGGCAAGCGAGACCTTGGGCAGAGGCCGCCGAGGCGAGGGCTGCGCAGCGCATCATATGGCCGTGGCCGATGGCGGGCAGGGCGTCGACACGAAAGGCGAGCGCAGCCATCGGCCTACCGCTTCGTCAGGGCCGTCAGGCTCGCGACCACATGGTCGACATCCTCATCCGACATGCCGATGAAGAGCGGCAGGCTGAGGCAGGCGGCGTAATAGCCATCGGCGCCCGGCAGATCGACCGTGCCCTGACGCTCGACATAATAGGGCTGATGATGCACCGGGATGTAATGCACCTGGGTCCCGACGCCACGGTCTTTGAGGGCGGCCATGAAGCTGGCGCGATCGGTGCGGAGGCCGGCGTAATCAATGCGCACGACATAGAGGTGCAGCACCGGATCATTGGCCGGCAGCTTCTCGGTTGGCTGCACCCAAGGGGCGAGGACTTTGAGCGCCGCATCATAGCGCGCGGTTAGCGCCCGGCGACGGTCGGCAAACCAGCTAAGTTTCTTGAGCTGGCTGAGGCCGAGGGCGCAGGAAATATCGTCGAGCCGGTAGTTATTCCCCAGCTCATGCATCTCATGATACCAGGGATTCGGTGTGCCGGCGGGCGAGAGCGCGAGGGTCTTGTTGCGATACTGATCGGGCCGGCGTTCGATACCGTGGCCGCGCAGACGGGTCATGCGAGCCGCTACTTCGGCATCACGGGTCGTCACCATGCCGCCTTCACCGCAGGCGATGGTCTTTACCGGATGGAAGGAAAAGACGCAAGCATCGCTAAAAGGCGTCGATCCGACTTTGCCGCCATGGGCGAGGGTGCCGACGGCGTGACAGGCGTCTTCGACCAGGAAGGCGCCAGCTGCCTTTGCGATGCGGGAGATTTCCGGCAAGTCGCCGGTCTGACCCGCCAGATGGACGATCATCACGGCCTTGACCGGACCTTTAGCACGCTTAAGGGCGGCTTCCAGGTCTGAGGGGCGCATGATGCCGGTCGCGGGGTCGACATCGGCAAAGACGACTTCCGCCCCGCAATAGCGCGCGGCATTCGCAGTCGCCATGAAGGTCACGCTCGGAACGATGACGATATCGTCCTCGGTGACCCCGAGGCCCTGAAGGGCGATATGCAGACCGGTCGTGCCATTGGAGCAGGCGACGGCATAGGGGGCATCGACGGCGGTGGCAAAAGCCTTCTCGAAGGCTTCGACCGAGGGGCCGGTGGTCAGAAAATCGCCGCGTAGGACCTGATTGACCGCTTCAATGTCGGCATCATCGACATATTGGCGCCCATAGGGCAGGACGCCTGGCCAGCGGCTCATTGGGCTTTCTCGAGCCAGGGGCCGATCATGGCCTTCAACTGGTCGCCCGACAGCCAATCCTCGTTGATGTCGCTCGAATAGCTGAAACCTTCGGCAACCGGTTTGGCGCCATCGGCGGCATAGGTCTCGCGGTTCCACCAATGGTAGGCCGGCTCGATCACATAACGGTCTCCCATATCGACCGTCAGGCGCGAATCATCCTCGGCGATCATCGACTCATGCAACTTCTCGCCGGGGCGGATGCCGATGACTTCTGTCGGAAGATCGGGGGCCATGGTGGCGGCCAGATCGGTCATGCGCATGCTGGGGATCTTCGGCACGAAGATCTCGCCCCCGCGCATCATCTGCAAGCTGGAGAGCACGAAGTCGACGCCCTGATCGAGCGTGATCCAGAAGCGGGTCATGCGGGGATCGGTGATGGGCAGCTTGGTTGCGCCTTCGCGCAGCAGCTTGGCGAAGAACGGGATGACGCTGCCACGCGAGCCGACGACATTGCCATAGCGCACGACGGCAAAGCGGGTCCCGAAGCTGCCCGAGAGATTATTGGCCGAGGTGAAGATCTTGTCCGAGGCGAGCTTGCTCGCGCCATAGAGATTGACCGGGTTGCAGGCCTTGTCGGTCGAGAGCGCGATGACCTTCTGCACCCGATTGTGAAGGGCGGCGTACACGATGTTTTCCGCGCCCAGCACGTTGGTATGGATGCATTCGAACGGATTATATTCGGCCAACGGCACATGTTTCATGGCAGCGGCATGCACGACGATATCGATATCGTGCATCGCGAGTTCCAGGCGCTGACGGTCACGCACATCGCCGATGAAATAGCGCAATTCGGAGCGGTTCCGCAGCTCGGGATCCTGCTGCATATCGAAATGCTTCTGCTCGTCGCGGGAGAAAACCACCACGCGACGCGGCTTGTATTCCCGCAAGATATGTTTGACGAACTGAGTGCCGAAGGAGCCCGTCCCACCAGTAATGAAGACGGATTTATTGGTAAGATCGATTGGCTGCATCAATTCATCTCAAAAAAACGTCAATCAGGCCGACGACCGGCGGCGCGGCACAATAGTGCGGGGCTTCTTATAAAGCGAGCATTGGGAGGCTGCAAGGACGATGGGAGGAGGTGCTTTCGGCTGGTTCGACCCTTGGGCCGGTGCTAGGGTGCGCCTCCTTCAAGCACAGGTAAAGACGAGCGATGACGCCCGACAATTGGAATAGTCAGCGAAGCAATATTGCCAGTTTCTTCGACGGGCGCGTCCAGCAGCACGGCGTGTCGCATCTTTCTTGTGACTGGGGCCGGCGCGAATCCCAATTGCTGCGTTTCCGGGTCATGCTGCAAAGCCTAAAGGTGGCGCCGCGCGCAGTGCTGGATGTCGGTTGTGGGCTGGCCGATTTTGCCGATGTGCTGGCCCAGCAGTTCCCGGACGCGCGTTATTGCGGCGTCGATCTCTCAAACGGCATGGTAGAAGCCGCCCGCCAGCGCCGCCCAGACCTCGATGTTCAATGCCTCGATATCCTGGAGCGCGATCCTCCGAATGGCCCCTATGATCTGGTGGTGGCGAGCGGAATCTTCTCGCTGCTGCGGGGCGATGCGGCCGGCATGATGAATCGCCTTTTGGCGCGCATGTTCGAGATTACGACCGGCAGCCTGGTCTTTACCTCGCTCTCTGCCTGGGCGCCCGATCAGGATGTCGAAGAATTCCGGGCCGATCCGTTGGCGGTCGCCGATTTCTGCCGCAAGCTCTCGCCGCTCGTGGCTCTGCGGCATGATTATCTGCCGCACGACTTCACGCTGGCCGTGCACAAGCCTCAGTAGGTCAGTCGATAGGAAAGATGGTCGGCGAGCGCGGCGGATGTGCTGACGAAGCAGGCTTTCAAAAAAGCGCGCTGTCCTGGGGCATTGTCGGCGCGAACATCGGCCCGGATCCCGGTCAAGTCCGGCCAGCGATTGAGCTGGGTTTGACAAGCCTGCCGGATCGCCGTGATCCCATGGCCTTTACCTTGGGCTTCGACCAGATAGATCGAGATCACGGCCTCATCCCCCTCACGATCGAAGCGGCAGAGACCTAGCGGCTGGCCGTCGATCAGGATGAGATCAATCGTGCGGTCGGTCCGCTGAAGGCTGGCCGTGAACCAGGCGCGGTGCTCGTCGAGGGTGACCGTGGTTTGCAGCGAGGAATTGGCGACGATCTGCGGCAGGTTGCGCCAAGTGAAAACCAGTTCCAGATCGTCCAGGGTCGCCGGACGCAGGCTCACCTCACCAGGCATGGCGACCGGCATCGACCATCAGATTGGTGCCGTTGATGCCGCTGCTCTCGGGTGAGAGCAGGAAGCAGACGGCATTGGCGACTTCCTGGCGATCGACCATCCGGCCAGTCGGCACCATGCGCCCATAGGCTTCAAGGAACTTCGGGTCCTGGCCGTTTTCGATTCCGCCAGCCGAGACCATGTTTACCCGCACGCCGTGCTCGGCCCAATAGACCGCAAGGTAGCGCGTCATCTGGAGGAGGCCGCCCTTGAGGGCGCCATAATAGATCGGGCTGGGTTCGCGGCCATCGGTATAGATCCCGAAGTCCGGCGCCATCACGCCATAGATCGAGCCGATATTGACGATGCTGGCAAGCGTGCCGGCCGCGAGCAGGCTCTGGCTCAAGGTCAGGGGCTGGCCGAGTTCGGCTTCGGCAAGTTTGCCCCAGCTGTCCCAGCGGAGCTCTTCGACTGGGGAGAAGGGGGCTGCGGCATAGGCATTATTGACGAGACCCTGGATCGGGCCTTCGGCGGCGATCAGGGCCGCGACTTCTTGCTTCAGGCTGGCTTCATCGGCAAAGCGCAGCACGACCGCGCGGCGCGTCCAGTCTTTGGATGCGGCTTCCTGATTGAACGCCTCGACCTTGGCCGGATCACGGGTCGAGAGCAAGGCAGACCAACCGCGGGCTTCGGCGGCAGCCCCGATGGCGAGGCCCAGGCGGCCAAGGCCGCCGGTCACGAGAATGCGATGGGTACTCATTGGGCCCCTTTTGCGAAATCGAAGCCCTTATCGAGCGCGAATTTTAGGCATTCTGCCAGCCGGAAATCCTCGATCGTGTCGATATCGATCCCATGGTGCCAGGGGATCGGGAAGCCGGTGATGCCCGGCAGATAGAGCGTGTCGGACCCGGCCAGCAGGGCGGTCTGCGCCCAATAGATCGCGCCGCTCGGGCAGCTGACGGGCGGATAGGCTTGGCTCTTCTGCTTCATCCATTCGCCAAAGACGAAGCTGAGGCCGTCGGCCCCTTCGGTCAAAGCGCGGAAGGGCGGGGTCCAGCCGAAATCGACGGTGCTGAGCAGGGCGCTGGGGCGGGTAGCCGAAAACACCTCCCAGGATCGCTTCAGATCCTCGGCCGGGCGGAGTGGGCAATTCCCCAGCGGCAGGCACAGGGCATCGGGCACCACTTGCAAATGGGCGACGGCATGATGCAGCACATCGATCAGGCCGGCCTTGTCGTCGGAGGTCGCGAGCGGACGGCGCAGGACGGCGGCGCCATAACTCTCGGCAACCGTGGCGATCTCTTCATCATCGGTGGTGACCACCACTTGACCGAAGACGCCGGATTCCAACGCCGCTTCGATGGTCCAGGCCATCATCGGCTTGCCAAAGAAGGGCAGGATATTCTTACGCGGTAGGCGTTTGGAACCACCCCGGGCCGGGATGAGGGCGACGGGGGCGATGCTCATGCGGCGCCTCGTGCGGCGAGCGCCAGGGCCAGCACATCGACGGCCTCATCGATCCGCTGCAGATTGGCGCCGCCGGCGAGGAAGTCTTTCAGCATGTCGAGATATTCGACCGCGCTATCAACCGCCGCAATCTCGGTGAGGGTCGAAGGAGCATCCATGCGGTCGAGGCTGATCCGGCATTCCTCAGGCCGACGGCCAGAGCTGTTCCAGGCGAGGGTCGCTTCAGTGCCAGCGATCTCGCAGCCCCGGCGCTTGTAGCGCATCAGGAAATCGAGATGGATCGCGATCCGCACGCCCGATTGGGACACAAGCTGGATTTCGGCGAAATCCTCGGCCGCGATCTTGTCGGGGCCAATCTGGCCGGTCCAGCTGCTATGCAGGCTGAGGGGCCCGAACAGCCACTGGAGATAATCGAGCTCATGCACGCAATCGAGGATCACGCCGCCGCCGGTCGCGGTATCGGCGGCAAAGATGTTGGTGCCGGCCGGGCGCATCTGCGCCAAGCGATGGCCGAAGATCACCCGGGCAAAGAGCGGCGCCCCGACCTCGTGCAGCCCGTGTTTCAGGGCCTGAACGCCGGGATGAAAGCGCATGTTGCAGACGCCGAAGATCGCGCGGTCTGGGGCAGAGGCGGCGAGGGCGGCGATCTGCTTGGCATCGCCGAGCGTCGCCGCCAGCGGCTTTTCAACCAGGATCGCGGCCTTGCTGCCCGCAAGCACGGCTTCGAAGGCCTCAGCATGGCGGTGCGGGGGCGTCGCGATCAGGATATGGCTGCAATCGGCGGCCAGCAGATCGTCGAGCTTGGCGCAAGCCATGACGCCAAATTCGCCCAGCGCTAAGGTGCGGGCCGGATCGGCATCGTAGGCGACGACGGTGCAGCCGAGATCGCGGAACCATTTGGCATAACGGCTGCCGATCGATCCACAGCCGACGACTCCGACGGGCTTATCCACGGTATTTACAGGCATCGAGCGGCGATCTTGGCGATATGGGGGTCGCCGTCCCGCAGATAGACCTCCACCTTGTCCTTGAACCAGGCGAAATTGCCGCCGACGTTCCGGAACACCGGCATATGGCCATAGTCGTAGGGGACGATGATATCGTCGCTGGCGAGGTAATTGATCAGCAGGGCGGCCCGGCGGCGCTGTTCTTCCGAAACGATGTGGCGTTCGGGATGGCGTAGGATTTCTTCATAAGCCGGGCGCGTCATGGCGGTCACCACCTCGACCGGGTGATCATGAATGCCCCAGGTGGCGCAGACCACCACCGGAATGCCGCGCGCCATGAATTCCAGCGTCGTCGTGCCATGCCACATCACGCCCATGTCGGTCACCGGCACGATATCGTTGATGTTGAACCAGCGGTGTTCAAGCTTGATGACATTGTCGGGCAGCGGCACCTGAATGCCGTCGAAGAAGAATTCCGTCGGGTCGGCTACTTCGGGCTTGATCTCGTTCGGATGCGGCTTGATCAGCAGCAGGATATCGTCGTGGCCGCGCACCGCTTCGATCGAATGATTGAGCCAATCGATCATATCCGCATGGCAGGGGCCGCCTTCTTCCTCGACGCAGATGTCATACATGATCTTGCCGAAGAGGCAGACGACCCGACCGCCCTTGGCGCGATGCTCCTGGATGCGGCGCATGGTGGCTTCGGCTTCGTCGGACGGCTGCTTACGAGCGCGATCCATATTAATGACCCGGTCGACCTCCGCGATGATGCCATCGACATCTTGCTGCCGCGCGATCCAGGCCTCGAACTGCTCGGGATAGGCGTGGCAGGACATCCGCAATTCGGGATGGCGGGTCATATTCTCGACTGACAGGGCGGTCGAAACTGTGTTTGCGAGATTGTTGTAGTAATGCTGATAGGCCGCGAGGAAAGAGACGAACTCCATCTTGCTGCCCGGATGAGCCGCGCAATATTTTCGATAAACCGCTGCCGGCACGTAATGCGACATCGAGCCGAGGAAGCGCACCTGGATATCCTGGGCGGCGGCGATCACCTTGATCTGCTGACAGACGGCGAGGGCCGTGTCGGCCGTCGCCACCTGCTGAGTCAGGCTGTAGTGAGCCTGCGGGGCATGCATATCGACCGAATAGCGGCGCTGCTGGGTGCCGATCCGCTCATAGATCGGCTGATAGACGTTCATCCCGTCGGCGCGGATGATCTTCTTGTCGACATCGATCGCCCAGTCGGCACGCAAGCCCGTGCCGAGGGTATCACCCCGGACGAAGCGGCCGCGATGGGTGACCATGCCGTTGAGGCCATCGATCTCGGCAACGCCGGTCGATCCCATGGCAAGGCCGGTATGGGAATCGAGCAGGATGGTTGCGTAACCGTGCTTGCGCATCTCGATCGCGGTGAGCGAATGCCACAGGAGGGCGAGCGGCGAATACCCCATCAGAATGACGGCAACACCGACCGGATTTTGCGGCTGCGGCACGCGGGCGAAGATCCCGGCCGTTTCGATCACCATCTGAATACGGGCGAGCCGGCGATCGAGGGATACCCGCTGGGCGGCATTGGCGGGCAGAGATGCGAGATGGCCTTCGAGCAGCGCTTCAGCCTCATGAAGCGCGCCCTGGGCCGTCAGAAGATCGGCCTGGAAAGGTAGTAGCAGCTTGCGACTATCCTTGGGCAGCAAACGCGCCAGCAGGCGCTCCATCTCCTGATAATAGCCGTGCCCGGTCAAGGCCCCCATCAGGAAACTGGTGCCGGTATCGATTGTCTCGGTCTGATCGAGCGCCTGGATGGCCAGGGCGATGGCTGCGTCGATACGCTGCTGGGCCAGCAGAGCGCGCACAACCGTTTTCGCAAGGTCGAGATCTTTGCCCGCATGGGGCAGGGCCGCTTCGACATAAGGCACCAATGCCGCCGGTTCATCGGCCAGCAAGGTCAGCAGACGTTGCAGAAGATCGGCCTGGATTGGGGTTGCTTGCAGTGGCACCTCGAAGAGCGCGAGGCGGGTCTTCAAGGGGGCTGTGGCGGGCAGGAGCCTTTCCAAGCCCAGGGCAACCGAGGCGTTGGCGGGAATTAGATCGCGATAAGCGTTCAGAAGGGCCTGTGCGGCATCGGCCGGGGATTCCCGCAGCTTCTTGCAAAGAGCTCCAAGGATCTCGTCGACGAGGTCCTTGGACATCACGCTCTGCAAGGCGCTGACGACACTGACCGCCCATTGGGGGGCAATCTGTTGCACGATCTTCAGCAGGCGGATGATTTCATCCAGGGCGGGCTTTTCTGTATCGGCCAATAGTGGGGCTGCCTCGCCGGCCCGCCCGCTGAGGATCAGGAGGAACGCTGTCCGGATCCGGCGTTTGACGCTGTGGCCTTCCTGGGTGGCAAGACTGCCGATCAGGAAGGCGATATTCCGTGCACTCTGCAAACTCCCGCCGGGCAGCACGCAGTCGATGAAGCGTTCGGCGCTCAATGTCTCGATTCGGCGGGTTTTGAACCGGAAGAGCGAGCGCGCCCAAAGGCCGTCATGTAGGGTGCCGAGCTGATTTTTCGCGGGAAGTTGCAGCGGGTTCGTCATGAAAAATGGGGACCGTATTCTTAACGTTTGTGACCCGGGACTAAGGCGGATCTCTGCTCAAGTTGATGGGATATATACAACGTCGATTGTGGCCAATGCAAATTTGGCCGACTGCAACCGGTGGGTGTTTTTGCGATCCTTTAGAAGGAGGGGTGAATATTAAGGGTATAGTGATTTAAAGTGACCGGCCTCTTTGCGGGGAGATCTTGAGGGCGAAATTTAAGATTTCACTGTCGTGTGGTTGGCGATGTTGAAGAGTCTGGGTCTGAGTTTTTGATCTGTTGCTTTGTATGTTTTGTGAGAATCAATTAAATATTTTTAATATTTCAGCTTGAGTGAAGATTTATTTTTCAAAAACACGATATTTCGCCTGATGTCACGCCTCTGCCGGGGCCGTGCGATTGACAGGTGTTTTTCGGGAGATTATTAAGAGATCACTAAAAAATGATCTCGATTTGGGGCGTCGATCGTGACGGTCTTGATCAGAGTGAGGCGTAGCGAATCAATCCAAATTCGATTGATTGAGAGAGTTGGATGATCAGGCTGCTAAGCATAAAATTTAAAATTACAAAAATATTTTGTGCTGAATATTTTGGATTCTTTAAGGGGCTCTTGATCGACGAGCTTCTACTGGGCCGTTATCCCTTTTTCACCCTTCCGTTGATCCTACTGCATCTATGTCTTCAGAAGTGGAGCACAAAGAGCCTCTCCCTCGAGCTGGCCTTTCTAGAGAGATACCTCGCCCGATTGGACGTGCAGGATCTCGAAGCCCTGCGCTTGCGGATGAAGGCCTTCTCACGGCCGATCGCCAACGCGGCTTTTTTACAAAAGCAAGCCGCCGCCCCTCACATCTCCGAAGCACGGCTGGCGGCCCTCAGCATCTTGGCTTACGCCCTATGGTGTCCGAGTTGGGTTGAGAAGTTTGTCCGCCGGGGCGGGGACATATGCCTGCCGACGGCCCTGAAGGACATCGTCCCCGGCGCTTTTCTGCGCGAGGAGATCTCGTTCGGGACGATTTTCCTGAACGAAGATGTCGATAACCGCGTCGTCTACGATCTGTCTTTTCTCTATCCAAACGCGACGTTTGTCGCCAATCAAAAGAAGACCGATCGGATCACCCGCTATAGCTATATCAAAACCCTGCCGAAGACAGTTTCGTTTGTGGGGTCGCGGTTTGAATTGCTGGCCAATACGCCGGAGGACGCGGCCTGCGTCCTAGCCGCCCGGAAATATGCCGATCTGATCTGCCAGATATTTTTAAATTTTTTTGCCGATCGCGCGCTGCTGGGCATTCTGACCAAGTATCGCCGGGCCATGGCGTTGCTTCTCGAAAGAGGCGTCTATTCCCAGATGCAGAAGTCGCGCGTGACGATGATGAATATCATCAGTCACAACTCGGATAATATTCTCGTCATTTATGGCGGCAAGGTCGCCTATGTCGATGTCGGTTTCATTAAGGAAAAACTGCCGCAATCGAACGTCTTTTCCATCCGGCTCGGGTATCCGCCGAATGTGAGGACACCCGCCGGTACGAAGGCCGATCTGGGCGCCAGCCTGAGCATGCTCGAAGGGGTTTTCGACCATTTCAACCGACCCTTCTTTGAGGCTGCCGATGACAGTGTCGTCGTCGTCTCGAATTTCTATTCGACCGATTTCCGGGCCAGTCAGATCGGTTTGAAGATTATCAAATCCGTCGCCGCCAAGGCGAGCTGTGTGGCGATGCAGCGGTCGGCCTTCTCGGTGCGAACCCCGCATGGGCGCGAGCTGCTGTGGGCGATGGAGCGGCTGCTGCGGCGCACGCCGCCGGGCCGGCTGCAACTGTGCCTGGATGGCTTCAATATCGATAGCGAGGCGTTTGTTAGCACGAAGGGAGCAGAGCTTGCCCGGCTGTCGCAGGCGGTCTGGTCGGAGCTGACGCGCCTTGCCCCCGAGATCGAGCCGGACTTCCAGACGTTCGGCGGGGCCGATTTCCTGCGGCGGGGCTTGGATCTGCTGATTTACGAGCGTCTACCTTATCTGGTCTCCGTGATGGCGAAGGCAGAGGCGACTTTTTCGAAAAATAAGATCCGCTCCATGATGTTCAATATCGGTGATCGATATATGGAGAATTATTGCCTGGGCATTGCCGCCCGGGCGACCGGGGTCGCGACATTTCAATATAACCCGCTGTTCATTTCCGACAGCCCGAAGTATGTCGCCCCGATGTCCTATTATTCCATGGTCGCCGATAGCGCGATGGTGGAGTCCTACCGCGATCTGCTGGGGCTTTCGACCCAGCAGCTACTGCCCGTCGGCTCACACATGGTCGATAATCGCCGCACGGCTGTCGTCGGATTGGACCGCGAGGTCGAACGCCAGCAATTGGGCATCGCGAGTGATCGCAAGTATGTAATCACCTTTGCCTCGCAGCCCTCGCACGGACCGACGGTCCGGGCGGTCCGGGCCTTGATCGAGGCTTGCCGCAGTCTGCCGGTGCAGATCCTCATCAAACTGCACCCCAGCGAGTCGCTTCAGAAAGCCGATATCTACAAAGAGATCGCGCGCGATTGTGGGGCGGAAACTTGGGTCAGCGTCTATCCGACGGGCGATCTGAATAAGATGATGTTCGCCTCGGATTTGATCGTCACCTTATTCAGCAACGTGGGGCTGGAGGCGGCGGTTCTGGGCCGAAACCTGCTGGCGATAAAGCTGGAGGAGGCCGCGTTCCCGATCGATCTGGAAGAGCGGGGGCTGGCCATCGGGGCAAATTCGATCGAAGAACTGAACCGGGTGGTGCCGGAGTTGCTGTGCGGCGGGCCTGCGGCGGAACGGAGCGAGGAACTGCGCCGGGTATTCCAGGAGCGCAACCCGCAGTTCGTTTCCGGCTCGGTCGAGGAGCGCATCGCGCACAATCTATTGGATGAGGAATTGCGTATGGCTGCAATTCGCAATATAGGCTCCCTCGACGCGAACGAGGCTGCTTGAGAGGGGTTTCAGACGAGTTGGGGTTTGAAATCCAGCGGGCGCGTCGTATAGAAGTCGCGAAATACACATAACAGCACGTGGTTATTTGATTTGGACCTCTCAGGTAAAAAGATATTGGTCACTGGCGCCGATGGCTTCATCGGCTCTCACGTGGTGGAGACGCTGGTCAAGGCCGGGCATGATGTGCGGGCCTTCGTCTTCTATAATTCCAATAGTTCCTGGGGCTGGCTCGATCGCAGCGAGCCGGCGATCCGCGATAACCTCGACGTCTTTGCCGGCGATATCCGCGATCCCGACGGCGTGCGCACCGCCATGAAGGGGGTCGATGTCGTGCTGCATTTGGCGGCCCTGATTGCGATCCCCTATTCCTATCATTCGCCCTCGAGCTATGTGGATACCAACGTCAAAGGCACGTTGAACGTCCTGCAGGCCGCCCGCGATCTCGGCACCAGCCGCATCGTCTGCACCTCGACGTCCGAGGTTTATGGGACCGCGCGCTTCGTCCCCATCACCGAAGACCATCCGCTGCAGGGCCAGTCGCCTTATTCGGCCTCCAAGATCGGTGCCGATGCGATTGCGCTGTCGTTCCATGCGGCCTTCGATCTGCCGGTGACGGTCCTGCGCCCCTTCAATACCTATGGGCCGCGCCAGTCGGCCCGTGCAGTGATCCCAACCGTCATCACCCAGATCGCGGCGGGCGAGCGCAATCTGAAGCTCGGCGCCATCCATCCGACCCGCGATTTCACTTATGTCGGCGATACCGCGCGCGGCTTCATGGAAGCAGCGGCCTGTGACGATATCGTCGGCACCGTGGTCAATATCGGCAGCGGGTTTGAAATCTCGATCGGCGATACCGTGCATCTGATCGCCGAGGCGATGGGCGTCAATGTCGAGATCCTGACCGACAATCAGCGCCTGCGCCCGGAAGCGAGCGAGGTCGAGCGCTTGTTTGCCGGCACCGAAAAGGCCCAGCGCCTGATGCAGTGGCAGCCGGAATTCGGTGGCCGCGAAGGCTTCAAGCGCGGTCTCGAAAAAACCATCGAGTGGTTCAAGGATCCCGCGAATCTCAGCATGTATAAATGGCAGCGGTACAACGTCTGATGTCGTGGGATGCACAGCAGGTCCTCTCGCGCCTGCGCCAAGTTGTCGGCAGTGGCGAGGATTTCATCGCCCTGCACGAGCCCTGCTTTGCCGGGAACGAGTGGGATTACGTCAAGGAGTGCCTCGATACCGGCTGGGTTTCGTCGGTCGGTAAGTTCGTCGATCGGTTCGAAGCTGATCTGGCGAAGGCTTGCGGTGTCGATTATGCCGTCGCGGTCGTCAATGGCACCGCCGCTCTGCATCTGGCTCTGATCGTCGCCGGCGTTAAGCCCGGCGATGAGGTGCTGATCCCGACCCTGACCTTTGTCGCGACCGCTAATGCGGTGGCGCACGCGTCGGCCATTCCGCATCTCGTCGATAGCAGTGCCGAGACGCTGGGGATGGATCCGGTGAAGCTTGCTGCTTACCTTGCCGAGATCGCGGTGGTCGAGGGTGATATTTGCCGCAACAAGAAGACCGGCCGCCGGATTGCCGCGCTCGTGCCGATGCATACCTTCGGCCATCCGGTCGATCTTGATCCGCTGACCGAGCTGGCGGCCGCCTATAAGATCCCGATGGTGGAAGATGCCACCGAAGGTCTGGGCAGCCTCTATAAGGGCCGTCCGACCGGTTCGTTCGGTCTGCTGTCGGCGCTGTCCTTCAATGGCAATAAGATCGCGACCACCGGCGGCGGCGGGGCGATCCTGACCAATGACCCCGCCGTCGCCAAACGCGCGAAGTATCTTTCGACGACCGCGAAGGATCCCCATCGCTGGGAGTTCTCGCATCAGGAAATCGGCTATAATTATCGCTTGCCAAACATCAATGCCGCGCTCGGTTGCGCGCAGCTCGAGCAGCTTGAAGGCTTTGTCGCCTCCAAGCGCCGGCTGGCGGCGCATTATGCCGACGCCTTTGACGGGCTCCCGGGTATGCGGTTCTTCAAGGAACCCGAATTTGCGCAGAGCAATTACTGGCTGAATTGCGTCATCCTGGACGAAGATCAGGTGGGGCGGCGCGACGAGTTTCTGGCGCTGACCAATGATGCCGGCCTGATGACGCGTCCGACCTGGAAGCTGATGCATCATCTGCCGATGTATGCCGATGTTCCGCGGATGGATTTGGCTGTTGCCGAAAATCTGGAACGCCGGATCATCAATATTCCGTCCAGCGCCAAGCTGGGCAAACTGAACGCCATATGATGGGTCGCTAAGAGCATGAGAACCGATTGTTCGGCGATCTCCGTCTCGCCCGATACCTCGATCATCGATGCGCTGAAGGTCATCGATAACGGCAGCCTGCAAATCGCGCTAGTCGTCGATGGCGACACGCGTCTTGTGGGCACGCTGACCGATGGCGATGTGCGCCGGGGATTGCTGCGCGGCGTTGGGCTCGATCAGCCGGTGCGCAGCGTCATGAACGGCAAGCCGGTGACGGTGAAGGTCCATCATGACCGGGACACGACCCTAAAGCTGATGCGCAGCCTGGTCATCCATCAGATCCCCGTCGTCGACGATGCGGGGCGTCTTGCCGGCCTCGAATGGTTTGACGATCTCGTGAAGCCGCATCAGGACGATACCTGCGTGGTGCTGATGGCCGGCGGCCTTGGCACGCGCCTGCGCCCGCTGACCGATCAGATGCCCAAGCCGATGATCCCGGTTGGCGGTCGCCCGCTGCTGGAAACCACGGTTCGCAATATCGCCTCGCAAGGCTATCGCCGCTTCTATCTGTCGGTGAATTATATGGCCGACATGATCCGCGATCATTTCGGCGATGGGTCAGCCTTCAACGTCGAGATCGATTACCTCTTTGAAAACAAGCGCCTGGGTACGGCTGGCGCACTGAGCTTGCTGCCGAAACTACCCGACGGTCCAATCATCGTCATGAACGGCGATCTGCTAACATCGGTCAGTTTTACCAAGCTGATGGATTTCCACCGTCAGCACGACGGGCAAGCGACCATGTGCGTGCGGGATTATAATTTCACGGTCCCCTACGGCGTCGCCAAGGTCGATGGCGTCAAGCTGATCGGGGTTGAGGAAAAGCCGACCCAGTCTTTCCTGATCAATGCCGGCATCTATGTGCTGGAGCCATCGGTATTCCAACATATCCAGGCTGATAATTTCCTCGATATGCCGGATTTGCTGAAGCGCGTGGCCGCTGGTGGCGGGGATGTCACGGTCTTCCCGGTGCGGGAATATTGGCTGGATATCGGCCGGATCGAGGACCTGGAGCGCGCACGCGGCGAATTCCTGACGGTATTCGACGATATTTGACGGACGGACGCCCTTGTGGCGCCTCGTTCCTTAGAAATGGTACAGGTGGAAGGCATGATGGCAGGGGCTCCTCTGGTCATTGCGGTGGTAGGCGGCGGTCAGATCGGATCGCGACACCTGCAAGCCCTGGCGCGATTTTCGGCGACCGATACGCTTTATCTTTGCGATCCAAGCGAGGCAGCACGCCAAGTGTGCGAGCAGCGGTATCGCGAGCTGGCGGGCGAAGCATCGCCAAAGCTGATCCTGGTCGATGGGCCGGACGCTTTGCCGAGCCAGCTCGATGTCGTGATCGTCGCGACCAGTGCGGCGATCCGCCGGCCGGTGATTGAAAGCGTCGCGACAGCGGCGCGCAAAGTGCGCTACTGGATCCTCGAAAAGGTCGCCTTCCAGCGTTTGGGCGATTTCGCGGCGGTGGAAGCTCTGCTGGAACAGCGTGGAGAGCCTGCCTGGGTCAATTGTCCGCGTCGCCTCTACCCGCGCCACCAATCGATGGCGACCACGCTCAAGGGCCTGACGCGGCTTGATATGACCGTGGCCGGCGGCAATTGGGGCCTGGCCTGCAACGCGATCCATTTTATGGATCTCTTCGCCTTCTATACCGGATCGACGATCGCCAGCGTGGATGCCTCCGGCCTGGCACCGGCGCCGGTCGCCAGCAAGCGCGCGGGCTATTGGGAAGTGCTGGGCACGCTGGATATCACTACGGCCGGCGGCCATCGCCTGCGCCTGATTTGTGATGAGAGCATGACGCCCGGCGTCATCACCCTACAGTCCGATCAGGCGAACCTGCTCTATCACGAAGGTAAGGGCACCGGTCTGGTTGCGACCAAGGACGGGGAATGGCGCTGGGAGGCTTTCGAACAGCCGGCCCCGCCGCAGAGCCAACTTTCCGACAAGGCCGTCCGCCAATTGATCGATGGTGGTGCCTGCGATCTGCCGACCCTGGCCGCATCGCGCGCGACCCACGAGCCGCTATTGACGGCGCTGAGCAGTTATTTTGCCGCGCACCTGGATCTGGAGGATGATCTATGCCCGATCACGTGACACCGATTTGGTTGGTCGGTGCGGGGCCGATGGGCGTCGATTACGCCAAGGTGCTGACGGATCGGAGTACGCCCTTCACCACTATCGGGCGTGGCCCCGAGAGCGCGGTCCAGTTCCAGGAAAAGACCGGTCAGGCCGTGGTTACGGGCGGCATTGAGGCCGCGCTGACAAGCCTTCCGGTGCCTCAGGTCGCCATCGTGGCAGTCGGGGTCGAGCAGCTTTATGCCACGACCGCGCATCTGCTGGGCGCCGGCGTCAAAAAGCTGCTGATCGAAAAGCCGGCCGGCCTCAATAGAACCGAGATCGAGGATCTGGCGGCCAAGGTCGAAGCGGCAGGGGCTGAGGCCTATGTCGCCTATAACCGCCGTTTCTATGATTCGACCCTGCAGGCGGCACGGATCATGGAAGAAGACGGCGGCATGGTCTCCATGACGTTTGAATTCACCGAATGGTCGCATCGCATCGCCGTGCTGAATAAGCCGGCCGAGGTGCTGTCGGCCTGGTTGCTGGCCAATTCGACCCATGTCATCGATGTCGCTTTCCATCTCGCCGGCCTCCCGACTGACTGGCGCGCTTGGCGCGACGGCACGCTCGATTGGCATCCGGCGGCGCGGTTTAGTGGCGCCGGCCGGACCGATAAGGGGGTGCTGTTCTCCTATCATGCCGACTGGCAGGGGCCGGGGCGCTGGGGGGTTGATTGGATCTCCAAACGGCACCGGGTGATCCTGCGCCCGATGGAACAGATTCAGGTTCAGGAGATTGGCAGCGTCACCGCCACATTGCTGCCACCGATGGATGATCTCGATAGCCTGTTCAAGCCTGGGTTGTATCGATTGGTGCAGGCTTTTCTGGACGGGCAGGGGATCGACCGGTTGCCAACCCTTGGGCAGCAGGCTTCCTTTGTGCGAGATGTTCACGATGCCGTCTTGCACGGCCGCGCCTAGAGTTTAAAAGTTTTCAGACCGGTTATTTTGTAGGAAATCATGTCGACTGCTTTCTTTGCTTGGAACCCCTTTCAGATCTTTCAGGTGGAAGCGGTCGCGGCCAAACTTACCGATGCCGTCTATCTGGTGGAACGCCGGCCGAATATTGATTTCGACCGGGTTTTTACCGCTGATTTCATCAAGAACTTGAATGCGCCGGTGGAGTTCATCGACCGCAATGCCATGCAGTCGCTGGAAGGGCGGTTCGGTGCCATCGTCTGCCAAACGGCGTTTGCCTATGTTGAACGGCTGGATAAGACCAAGCTAGTCGGCCTGCAATACAGCATGTCCAAGGAACGCCATCAGTATGGCACCTGGCGCGCAATGTGTGACGTGAACCTGGTCTACGGCGACTATTCCCGCCAGCGCATCGAGCCTTTCAGCCCCTGCCGCATCGTCGGCAATCCGCGCTTCGACCGCTGGTTCGAGGGTAATCTCGACCCGATGAAACTGGCGGAGATGAAGGCGCGCCTCAAAAGCGACCGCAAGACCATCCTCTATCTGCCGACCTGGGGTCAGCTGTCGTCGATGACCGATTTCGGCAAGGCGATCGGCGATCTGTCGGACACCTACAACGTCATCGCCAAGGTCCATCACAAGACCGATACCCACGAGCTCAATCGCAAGAATGTGCTGGGTCAGGCCGGCCTTGAGTCGGTGTTCGGCGCCTCGGACGATCTGCTGTATCTCTTCGCCTGCGCGGACGTCGTCTTAAGCGATTTCAGCGGTGCGATCTTCGATGCCATCAATGTCGGCAAGCCGGTGATCCTGCTGCAGAAAGATCCCGAAGCCGTGATCGGGGCCGAGAAATTTGGCCTGGAGAGCATCGAATATGCCCTGCGCCACCAGATCGGTGAAGTGGTTGCCGATCCGGCGGCCCTGCGCGACATCGTGGAAAGCGTGCTGGACGGCCGATCGGATTTCCGCCAGTCGAACGATGAATTGCGCGCCCTGTGCTTTGGGCATCAGAAGGATTGCGGCAGCCTGGCTGCTGCGGCGATCACCGAAGTCAAAGCCACCGAACTCCCACGCCCGATCTATCAGATCTACCTGCGTGACGACATCAAGACCCTGCGCTCCAATCTGCAGAAGGCCGGGGTGATGACCTTCAAAAAGGTCTATCGCTTCCTGATCCGGGTCGTGGTGCGGGCACTGAAGAAACTTCGCCTCTGGCCATGAAGCTTTTCTATCAGAAGCACATTCGCGGCTTTCTGGTCGATCTCCTTTGTCGGCGGCTCAAAACCCGTCATATCGATGACCGTGGGATCTTCACGCCGCCGGTGGATGATCGTCTGCTCGACGGTTTGATCCGCAGCGTTCCCCTTGATGTTCTGACCATGGCCATTGGCGAATTCGATTGCCGAGACCAGAGTGATCCCGCCCTCTGGGTCGGGCAGCGGATGTTCGCGCGCTCCTGGGTGCGCGGGCTGCTGCCGCTGGCGCGTTTCCTCAGCAAACACGGTCGGCGGGATGAACTACGGGCCATCGTCGACTCGTTTTCGACGCGGCCTTTTCTCGAGCGCATCCAGAGCCTGACGCGAATCCGGCGGCTGCGGGAATATCTCAAAAACCAGGACAGCAGCTTCGAGGCGGAGATCCTGGCTCTCAAAGCCGAGATTCTGGCGCAGTCGCAAGGGGCTGACAAAAAGGCGGCGGATAGGCTTCTGGCCGCCCTCATCGATAATCGCTGGCTCGACGACGCTGGCCGCTTGGTTGCTGCGGGGCAGGTGTCCGAGGCGGCGGCAGCGGGGTATCGCCGGCAGGTGACCACCATCCAGCGGCGTCTCGGGCCCTGGTTCGATCTGGTGGAGCTGGCCAACCGGAATCTGGCTGCTGCGGCGCCAGCAGCGGAGTATGAAGCTTGGCACCAAGGCGGCGCCAAGCCGGTAGGAGAGATTTCCGGCCCGATAGTCGAATTTCTGTTGCCGCCTTATTTTTTCTCGCCGACGACCACCGACGAGACGGTGCATCTGCGGATCTGCGGGTTTCTGGTGCGGATCCTCGACGATCTGGCAGCCAAGGGTGTTGCGATCGTCCCGCGTCAGCAATTCAGACTGAATGATGCTCAGCCGACCGGCCATTGGCCGACAGTCTCCTATCACACCACGGGGGACAGAGCAGACTGGTGGCACCTGAAGGATGCTGCCTTCAGCGGTTATTTCCGCTTCGATCGGCGCGGCTATTCAGGTTGGTCGGAACTGACGGGGTTGACGGAGCTGCCGGCCGAGGCCCTGGCGGCACCGGCCGAAGAGGTCGAGCGCTGCTGGCAGGAGTTACGCCAACGCTTCGTCGAAGGGCGTATCTCCAAATATGGTCAGAGCGCCGCGACGGTGCCGTTGCCGTCCGACCCCTTCGTCTTTTTTCCTCTGCAGATCCTCGACGATACCGTCGCGGCGCTGGCCGAGATCCCGATGCTGAGGGCGGTCGAGGTCTTGAGCCAGGCTCTACCTAAGTTGGGATATAAGCTGGTCCTGAAACGCCATCCGAAATGCGGGCGGCCGGAAGTCGATCGGCTCTTGCGGCAATTGGCCGGCAATCCCGACGTCACAATCTATGACGGGCCGATCCATGATGTACTGGCCGCATCGGCGGCCGTGGTGACGGTGAATTCCGGGGTGGGGTTCGAGGCGTTGCTGCATGGGCGGAAGGTCATCACCATCGGCGCCAGCGAATATGCGCTGGCAACCCATCGTGCTGGCACGATCGATCAATTGGTCAAAGCGATCCAGGCGGACCCGGTGCCGCTCGATCGGGTGAAGCGCTTCGTCTGGTTCTACCTGCAAGGATGCGTGGCGGCAGAGGATGCCGCCACGCTCTCGCAGAAGCTGGACCGGACTATTCTTCGGTCGTAGTTTCCGGCGCTGCTACCGACGCGGTCTTGCGTTCCAGAACAGCGGTGAAGAAGCCGTCCGTTCCGTGGGTCTTGGGCGAGAGGCGCAGATAATCGCCGCTGACCGGGCATTCGCCGCCGATACGATCCGCCCAGACCTTCGTCACGGGTACGACTTCAAATTCGGGATGATTGGCGAGGAAGCCCTTGATGGTCTCTTCGTTCTCTTCAGGCAGGATCGAGCAGGTGGCATAGACGAGGCGCCCGCCGACCTTCACCAGCTTTGAAGCCGCATCGATGATCTCGGCCTGCTTGCCGCGCAGCTCGGCGATATCCTGCGGCCCGATCTTCCACTTCATATCGGGATTACGGCGCCAGGTCCCGGTGCCCGAGCAGGGAGCATCGACGACGACGCGGTCGAACTTGCCGGCCTGGCGCTTGAACCACTGGGCATGTTCGCCATCGAGCGCACGGCGTTCGGCATTATGCACACCGGCACGGCGCAGCCGTTCGACCGCGCGCTGCAAGCGCTTGGCCGAAATATCGGAGGCGACGAGCCGGCCCTTGTTTTCCATCTCGGCAGCGAGCGCCAAGGTCTTGCCGCCGGCACCGGCGCAGTAGTCCAGCACCCAGTGACCGGGCTTGGCATCGGCAAGCAGGGCGACGAGCTGGCTACCCTCGTCCTGGATCTCAACGATGCCTTCATGGAAGGCGGGCAGGGTGCCCATGGCCGGGCGGCCGGCGACACGGATCGCCAGTGGCGACCAGGGAGCGGCCTCGGCGGTGACGCCTTGTTCTTTTAAGGCTTCCAGGGCGGCCTCGCGACTGCCTTTCAGACGATTGACGCGCAGGTCGAGCGGTGCATTCTCGTTCAGGGCTTCGAGCTCAGCATCATCGCCAGCGAAGAGGCCGCTGATCTGCGGTTCGGCCCATTCGGGGATCTCGTAACGAACCCAGCGCGGCATGTCGGGATGGTTCAGCGGCTGTTCGGCCAGCTTTTCCACCAGGGTGCGTTCGGCGCGCGACAGGGGGATCGGATGATGCTTCTCGCCGTCGAAATTATCAACGAACTTCTGCATCCCCCAATTGTCTGAAATGATCATATCGGCGATCAGGCGGTGACGGGCGGCAGGCGGCGGGCTGTCGGGCGAGCGTTCGAGCACGCGGTTGATCCACCAGTCGAGGCGCGCGCGCCGACGCAGGATCGCGAACAGCCGCTCGGCTACGCTGGAGCGGTCCTTGGACCCGATATAACGCCGCTCCCGGAAATAACGCGAAGCGGCGGCGTCAGCAACGCCACCGCTCGCAATATCTTCCAGCAGTTCAGCGACAGCTTGCAGCCGCGCTCCTGGTTTCACGCCATTAGCCTCCTTGGCGGTAGTTCGGCGCCTCGCGCATGATGCCCACGCCATGAACGTGGCTTTCGCGCAAGCCGGCACCGGTGATCCGGACGAACCGGCAATTGCGGTTCATCTCTTCGATGTTGCGGTTGCCGGTATAGCCCATCGAGGCGCGCAAGCCACCAACAAGTTGATGCAGGACCTGACCGACCGGGCCCTTATAGGGCACGCGGCCTTCGATGCCTTCGGGCACCAGCTTCAGCGTATCGTTCACTTCGGCCTGGAAATAACGGTCGGCCGAGCCGCGCGCCATCGCGCCAACCGAGCCCATGCCCCGGTAGGACTTGTACGAGCGGCCTTCGAAGAGGAAGGTTTCGCCCGGGGCTTCGTCGGTCCCGGCCAAGAGCGAGCCGATCATGGCGCAGCTGGCGCCGGCGGCGATTGCCTTTGCCAGATCGCCCGAGAATTTGATGCCGCCGTCGGCGATCACCGGAATATCGAACTTCTGGCAGACTTCGACGACATCGGTAATCGCGGTCAGCTGCGGCACACCGACACCGGCGACGATGCGGGTGGTGCAGATGGAACCCGGACCGATACCGACCTTCACGGCATCGACGCCGGCATCCATCAGGGCCTGGGCAGCAGCAGCGGTCGCGACGTTACCGGCCATCACCTGAGTCGAGTTGCGCAGGGCCCGGACCTTGCGGACGGTATCGAGCACACGCGAGGAATGACCGTGGGCGGTATCGACGACGACCATGTCGGCGCCGGCATCGAAGAGGGCTTCCGCGCGGGCGATGCCGTCTTCGCCGCTACCGACGGCCGCGCCGACACGCAGGCGGCCGTGTTCGTCCTTGGCGGCGTTCGGGAAGCGCTGGGCCTTCTCGATGTCTTTGACGGTGATGAGGCCGATGCAGCGATAGGCCTCATCGACCACGATCAGCTTTTCGATACGATGCTGATGCAGCAGGCGGCGGGCATCGTCGCGGGTGGTGCCTTCCTTGACCGTGACCACATCCTTGGTCATCAGTTCGGCGACCGGCTGAAGCGGGTTTGAGGCGAACCGCACGTCGCGGTTGGTGAGGATGCCGACCAGCTTGCCGTTGCTCTCAACGACCGGAATGCCGCTGATGCCATGTTCGGCCATCAGGCCGAGGGCGTCGGCGAGGCTGCGTTCCGGGGTGATGGTGACCGGCGAGACCACCATGCCGCTTTCGAACTTCTTCACCTTGCGGACTTCGGCGGCTTGCTTGTCGATATCCATATTACGATGCACGACGCCCATGCCGCCGGCCTGGGCCATGGCGATGGCGAGATTGCCTTCGGTGACCGTATCCATGGCGGCGGAGATCAGGGGAATGCCGAGCGTGATGGAGCGCGTCACCCGGGTCGAAGTATCGACCTGCGCCGGCATCACATCGGATGCAGCGGGTTCCAGCAGCACGTCATCGAAAGTAAAAGCATCGCGGATAATCATCGCGGGGGCACTCCGTCGGGATCTGTCGTCGCAAACCCGGCGCGGTGGGGGCGGGGGTTCGATCCCCGGCACCTGCTCCGGTGCGGCATAATACACAGGAAGTTACAGATGCCAAGTCTGCGTCCCATGCGTGCCGTAAAGTGCTTCCATGCTAGGATTGACCGACTGGACAGAAAAAGGACCCAAGATGGCGAAGACCCTGAGCCTTGCTGGCGCAAAGAAGCTGAAATCCATGAGCGAAGAGCAGGCCTGGAGCCTCATTCGCGATCAGCAAAAGCAGCTGCAATTGCTGCAGCAGGTCTATCTGGCGGGTGGGCAGCGGGCGGTGATCTGCCTCGAGGGCTGGGATGCGGCGGGCAAGGGCGGGCTGATCCGCCGGATCGCCTGGGCGATGGATCCACGCTCCCTCCATGTCTGGCCGGTTTCGGCGCCAAACGAGGTGGAACGCCGCCAGCACTACCTGCAGCGCTTCTGGTCGCGCCTCCCCTTAAGCGGTCAATTCGCGATCTTCGACCGCACCTGGTACGGGCGAGTGCTGGTCGAACGGGTCGAAGGCTTTATCGAGAAGCCGGTCTGGAAACGGGCCTATCAGGAGATCAATGATTTCGAGCGCATGCTAACCGACGACGGCGTGCGGCTGGTGAAGATCTTCCTTCATGTCACCAAGGAAGAGCAGCACAAGCGTTTCTGCGAGCGGATGGAAGATCCGTTGAAGCGCTGGAAACTGTCGGACGAAGACATCCGCAACCGCCGCCGCTGGGAGGATTACGAAGGCGCGATCGACGAGATGTTCGAGAAGACCTCAACCAAAGCCGCGCCTTGGGAGATCGTCTTCGCCGACGACAAACGCGCCGCCCGTGTTGCCGCCCTCCAGCACATCATCAAAGCCCTGGGCAAAGGCGTCGATCTCGACCTGCCGCCGATGAACAAAGAGGTCGAGAAGGCGCTGCGGGCAGAGGGGCGCTAGATCTTCGAGGGGCGCCGGTTTCCCATCCTATCCAGCATAAAAAGATCCCCCGACCGCAAGGCCGGGGGATCTTTTTTTGATCTCGAGCGCTTGAACTTCTGTGCGGCGCAGCATATTTATAACCAAACAGTCGGAAATAAATATCATGGGCCGTCGCCGCTCGATCGATCAGAATGCCATTCTGGATGCCGCCGAAAAGGTGGTGGTGCGGAGTGGTGCTGCGCATTTGACCTTGGACGCCGTTGCCCTTGAGGCCGGCATCAGCAAGGCCAGCGTCATTTACGACTACAAAACCAAGCAGCAGATGATCAAAGCAGTGCTGCAGCGTGGCCTGACGCGCGAGGAAGAGCGGATCGGCGAGGCGACCGAGAGCGTGGCGCCAGGACCGAACAAGGCGATCCGCGGACTCATCGCCGCTGCCGGCACCGCTCCGCCCGACGATATGCGCGCTGTAGCAACCAACCTCGTCGCGGCTTTGGCCCAGGACAAGGAACTGCATGGGATGGTCGAGAGCTTCATCGGCAAGATGCTGACCTCGGTGCTCGACAGTTCGACCAGTCCCCGCAACGGCCTTCTGACCTTCTTGGCGCTCGAAGGCCTGCATTCCATCGAGTGGCATGATTTCCACATCTGGCCGGAAGAAATCCGCGCCCAACTGCTGCGCGACATTGCCTGGCTGATCGAAGCCCCGCTGCCCGCAGCCGATCCCGTTTGACCTCAGCCGATTTTGAGAGCCTAAAAATGCCTGCCTTTACCTCCCCAATGAAATTCACGGCCTTGCTGCTGGCGAGTCTCAGTGTCGCCCCTGCCGCCTTGGCCCAGGATGCCCGTCCGCCGTCTGCCGTCAGCGTGGTCGCTGTTCAGCCGGAAGCGATCCCCATTCTGAATGATCTGCCCGGCCGCATCGCCCCAACCCGGATTGCCGAGGTGCGCTCGCGTGTCTCCGGCATCGTGCTGGAGCGCGTTTTCAAACAGGGCAGCTTCGTCAAGGAAGGCGACGTGCTGTTCCGCATCGATCCGGCCCAGTTCCAGGCGCAGCTCGCCAGCGCCAAGGCGACTTTGCAGCGCGCCCAGGCCGTGCAGGTCCAGGCCCGCCAGACGGCCGAACGTCAGAAGCAGCTGCGCCAACGGGAAGTGGCCAGCGGCCAGTCGTTCGATAATGCCGTGGCGTCGTTGGCCCAGGCCGATGCCGATGTGGCGATCGCCCAGGCAAGCCTCGTCACCGCTAAGCTCAATCTCGATTATACCGAGATCAAGGCCCCGATTTCGGGGCGCATCGGCCGTGCCCTCATTACCGAAGGTGCGCTGGTTTCAGCCCAAGGTGCCGATGCGCTGGCCACGATCCAGCAGATCGATCCTGTCTATGCCGATTTCACCCAATCGGCCAATGACGTGCTGGCCTTGAAACGCGCCTTGAAAGCCGGGGCCCTGAAGGATACCGATCCCGACACCGCGCCGGTGCGTCTGATGTTTGACGATGGCACGGCCTATGGCCCGGTTGGCCGGCTGCTGTTCCTTGAGTCGGCGGTCGATGCCACGACGGGTCAGATCACCTTGCGCGGGGAATTCCCCAATCCCGACGGTGATCTGCTGCCGGGCATGTATGTGCGGGTGCAGATCGAGCAGGGCGTGCAGCAGAATGCGCTGGCCGTGCCGCAGCAGGCCATCCAGCGCAGCAGTGGGGGCGACGCCCAGATCTATGTCGTCAACGACAAGAATATGGCCGAGCTGAAGAACGTCCGTTTGGGGCGCAGCATCGGGGATCGCTGGGTCGTCCAGGACGGTCTCAAGCCTGGCGACAAGGTCATCGTCGAAGGGTTCCAGAAGATCGGCCCGGGCGCGCCCGTGGCGCCGGAAGCCTGGAAACAGGCCCTTGGCACCCAACCGACCGCCGGCCAGCCGCGTACCAGCGTCGACTAAGGACTGTCTTAAATGCCGAAATTCTTTATCGACAGGCCGATTTTCGCCTGGGTCGTCGCGATTTTTATCGTCATTGGGGGCGTCATCGCGATCCCCTTCCTGCCGATTGCGCAATATCCCAACGTCGCCCCGCCGCAGATCGCGGTGAATGCCTCCTATCCCGGTGCTGCTCCTGAAGATCTTTATCAGGCGGTGACCCGTCCGATCGAAGAGGAACTAAACAGCGTCCAAGGGCTGCTCTATTTCGAATCGACCTCGGACAGCTCGGGCAGTGTCACCATCACCGTGACCTTCAATCCGGGGACCGACGTCAATATGGCGTCGATCGACGTGCAGAATGCCGTGCGCCGGGTCGAACCGCGTCTGCCCGATGTCGTGAAGCAGCAGGGTATCCAGGTCGAAGAGGCCGGTGCCGGCTTTCTGATGGTCGTCGCGCTCACCTCCAAGGACGGCAGCTTCGATGTCGTGGGCTTGGGTGACTATCTGTCGCGTAACGTGCTGGGCGAACTGCGCCGCATCGACGGTGTCGGGCGTGCACAGCTGTTTGCGACCCAGCGGGCGATGCGGATCTGGATGGATCCGGAAAAGATGGTCGGCCTAAAGCTTACTGCTGCCGATATCACCGGCGCGATCCAGGCGCAGAATGCCCAGGTCGCCGCCGGCCTGATCGGTGCTCAGCCCAATCCCATCAGCCAGCAGACGGCCGCCACTGTGCTGGTCAAAGGTCAGCTGAAATCGACCGAGGAATTCGGCAGTATCGTTCTGCGGGCCAATCCCGATGGCTCGACGGTTCGTCTGCGCGATGTCGCACGGATCGAGGTCGGGGCGGAATCTTATGTCTTCTCGACCCGCCTCAACGGCCAGCCGAGCGCGGCCATCGGTATTCAGCTGTCGCCAACCGGCAATGCGCTGGCGACCGCGACCGCCGTGCGGGCGAAGATGGAGGAACTGGCCGTCTATTTCCCGGCGGGCCTGGAATATGCCGTGCCGTACGACACCTCGCCCTTTGTCGAGGTCTCGATCGAGAAGGTGATCCATACGCTCTTGGAAGCGATGGTGCTGGTCTTCGCGGTCATGTTCCTGTTCTTGCAGAACTTCCGCTATACGGTCATCCCGGCGCTGGTGGTGCCGGTCGCCCTGATGGGTACCTGCGCGGTCATGCTGGCGACAGGCTTCTCGATCAATGTGCTGACCATGTTCGCGATGGTGCTGGCGATCGGCATCCTGGTCGATGACGCCATCGTCGTCGTGGAAAATGTCGAACGCATCATGGCCGAGGAGGGCCTCTCGCCCAAGGAAGCCACCAAGAAGGCGATGACGCAGATTTCGGGCGCCATCGTCGGCATCACCCTGGTGCTGACGGCGGTCTTCGTGCCGATGGCGTTTTTCCCCGGCGCGGTCGGCATCATTTATCAGCAGTTTAGCTTGACGATGGTGGTTTCGATCCTCTTCTCGGGCTTCCTGGCGCTCTCGCTCACCCCGGCGCTTTGTGCCAGCTTCCTGAAGCCGATCGCCCCTGGCCATCATCACGAGAAGAAGGGTTTCTTCGGCTGGTTCAATCGCGGCTTCAACCGCACGACCGATGGCTATACTCGCTCGGTCAATTGGTTTATCCGCCGCTCCGGCCGCTTCATGATCATCTATGTTGCGCTGCTGGCGGGGCTTGGCTGGGGCTTCATGCGCCTGCCGTCCTCCTTCCTCCCAAACGAGGATCAGGGCTTTCTGCTGGTCAATATCCAGGGGCCGCCGGAAGCCAGCGGCAATCGCACTCAGGCGATCATCGAGCAGGCCGAAGGCATCTTCAAAAACGAAGCAGCCGTCGACAAGATGTTCATGATCAGCGGTTTCAGCTTCTCGGGTAACGGCCAGAACGCCGGCCTTGCCTTCGTGACGCTGAAGGATTGGAGCGAGCGCGATGCTGATAACTCTGCGACCAGCATCGCTAATCGTGCGACCGGTCAGCTGATGGGGATGAAAGATGCGATCGCCTTCGCGCTTTCCCCGCCGCCGATCCAGGGGCTGGGCAATTCCAACGGCTTTACCTTCCGCCTGCAGGATCGCTCCGGCCAGGGGCAGGCGGCGCTGGCAGCTGCGCGTGATCAACTAATGGGGGCGGCGGCTCAAAGCCCGATCCTTCAGGGCCTCTATGTCGAAGGCATGCCCGAGGCGGCCCAGGTCAATCTGGTCATCGACCGCGAGAAGGCGAATACCTTCGGCGTTACCTTTGCCGATATCAATGCCACCATCTCGGCCAACCTCGGGTCGTCCTATATCAACGACTTCCCGAACGCCGGCCGCATGCAGCGCGTCACAGTGCAGGCCGATGCTGACCGTCGCATGCAGACGACCGATCTTCTGAAGATCAATGTCCGCAATGCCAGCGGCGGCATGGTGCCGCTGTCGTCCTTCGCGCGCATCGAATGGCAGAAAGGCTCGGCCCAGATCGTCGGCTATAACGGCTATCCGGCCGAACGTATCAGCGGCGATGCCGCGCCCGGCTATTCCTCGGGCGAGGCGATCCTGGAGATGCAGCGCCTAGCGGGCGAACTGCCCAAGGGCTTTGGCTATGAATGGACCCAGCAGTCGTTGCAGGAAATCCAGTCTGGCTCGCAAGCGCCCTTGCTGGTCGGCCTCAGTATCCTCTTCGTCTTCCTGCTGCTGGCCGCCCTATATGAAAGCTGGTCGATCCCGCTCTCCGTCATTCTGGTCGTGCCGCTCGGCGTGCTGGGGTCGGTCGCGGCGGTGACGATGACGGGCCTGTCCAACGACGTCTATTTCAAGGTTGGCCTGATTGCGATTATCGGTCTGTCCGCCAAGAACGCGATCCTGATCATCGAGTTCGCGAAAGACCTCCGGCGCGATGGCATGGGGCTGATGGAAGCGACGATCGAGGCCTGCAAGCTGCGCTTCCGTCCGATCCTGATGACGTCACTGGCGTTCAGTCTGGGTGTCGTGCCGCTGGCGATTGCCAGCGGGGCCAGCGCTGCCAGCCAGAACGCCATTGGTATCGGCGTCTTGGGCGGCATGATCTCGGCCACTGTGCTGGCGGTTTTCTTCGTGCCGGTGTTCTTCGTCTTTGTGATGAAGCTGGTCGGTCGCAAACAGGTCGGTTGAGCGTGCTGGCCTGAATGATAGGGGCACCGTTTAACAGCGGTGCCCCTTGTCGTCTTGTGAGGCGTAACCCCCCTCAACAGCCCTACAATAGATTGGATTTTATGTATTTCCTCCTGGGGAAAACCCCAGGTAAAGCTTGGCGTTCCCGCAGTACTCACCTCGCGAGCTTAGGTCTGATTTATAGTTAGTGATTTGAAATTTATAAAGAATATGGGGGTTAATCCGGCGGTTTAGACCGTAGTCTAAGCCTTCGATTTAGCCGTTGCGCTGAATCGACGTATCTGGGTGTGCCAGAGCATCTTCCGTCCATCGAAAGCAGCGTCTTTCACCTGAACGGAGGGATGAAAAATGGTCAGCATGAAGAAGCATATGGGCACTTCTCGCAACGACGTGATGGCGGGCGGCGCAAGCCAGGACCTGATGGTCGGCGGCAACGGCAACGACAAGCTCAATGGCGGCGTCGGCAACGACACGCTGCGCGGCGGTAACGGCAACGACATTCTGCTCGGCGGCTCCGGCAACGACGATCTGCGTGGCAACAACGGCAACGATGCCCTGACGGGCGCTTCGGGCAATGACATCCTCTACGGCGGTGCCGGGAACGACAAGTTGCGCGGCGACGCCGGCGATGACGTCCTGCGCGGCGATGCCGGCAACGATCTTCTGACCGGCGGGGCCGGCATCGACAAGCTTTATGGTGGTACGGGCGACGACGGGCTCTACGGCGGCGCGGGCAATGATCAGCTTTATGGCGATGCCGGGCACGACGTCTTGTCGGGCGATGCCGGCGCGGATTTGCTGGCCGGCGGCGACGGCAACGACAAGCTATATGGCGGTGCCGACAATGACACTCTGGACGGTGGCGCGGGCGACGATCAGCTCTATGGCGGTGACGGCAACGATGTCTTGACTGGCGGGGCGGGTAACGACGCGCTCTATGGCGAGGCCGGCAACGACGTCCTGTCGGGCGGCGACGGCCTCGATAGCCTCTACGGCGGCGATGGCAACGACACGCTGGATGGCGGCGCCGGCAACGATGTGCTCTACGGCGATGCCGGGAACGATGTCCTGTCGGGTGGCGATGGCAACGATACGCTCTATGGCGGTGCCGGTGACGACTCGATGTACGGCGGCGCGGGCGACGACGTCCTGTCGAGCGGCGACGGCAAGGATTACTTCGATGGTGGCGCGGGCAATGACGCCTATTACGGTGAAGGTGGTGACGATACCTTTGCCGCTAGCGACGGCAATGACAGCTACTATGGTGGCGATGGTGCCGACACCTTCTGGCTGACCGGCGGCGATACCGGCAACGGCGGCAATGGCAACGACGTCTTCCAGCTGACAGGAACCAACAACATCGTCATTGGCGGTTCGGGTGCCGACACCTTCGTGATCAGCGCAGCCGGTGTGTCGGTCCAGATCCAGGATTTCAACAGTGCGGAAGACAAGCTCGATCTGTCCGGGCTGGGCGACCTGACCTACAATCCGCTCGGCATATTTACCAATACCGTCGGCGAACTGCTCTACGTTAATGGCCTGCTGAAGGTCGATGCGGACGGCAATGGCCAGGCCGATGTCGCCCTGCAGCTCGACGGCAACCCGACCCTCGATCTTTCGAACTTCACCGTGCTGAACCTGCTGAACGGCTCTGGAGGTTCGGGTGGCAGTGGTTCTGGGGCGGTCAACATCGACCTGGGTCTCGGGAACATCATCAATTCGATCACGAACCCGAGTGCCGGCAGCGGTCTTATCAACATCGATCTGGGCCTGGGCAATACCCTCAATACAGTGACCAATGCCCTGACTGGTACGAATGGCGTCGTGCCGACCGTGACGAACGCTCTCACCGGCAGCAATGGTGTGGTGCCGAGCGTGGTTGACGCCCTGACCGGTTCCAATGGTGTGGTACCGAGCGTCACCAACACCGTGACACAGACCCTCGGGAATACCCTGGGCTTCCTCACCAACACGATCCAAACGGTCGCACACTCTGTGGATACCCACGGCGGCGGTTATTCCGAACACGCTGCGACCGGGCATGAGGCTGCAAACGTTCACGTCGGTGTCGTGGTCTAAAATATACCGCGTGATTGACGGATGTGCCGTGGTTCCCCCGGGGACCACGGCATTTCCTTTTTATGATCTATGGTGCGAAGGAGCGGCTATTGCAGGCCTAGAGCCCGCCTTAGTTCTTCTTTGGGAATTTTTACGACGTTTGATTGATAGCCCGATATTCCCGAACCGCCTCTAAGGGAGAGGCAGACATCATCGGTTTGGCGGCGCAGGTCAAAAGCCCGAAAGCGTGGTCTGTCGGACGACAGGCCCTCTTTGCCGGCGATGTCGATATAGGTGTGGTAGGTGTATTGACCCGCAGCCATCGGCTGTTTTGTGCTGCTGTGGCTCAGGGCGCCGATATCTTGACCATCCCAAAAGATCGAGGAACGGCTGAGGAAAACAGGATAATCCGGCCGCTCGCAAAAGTACGCGGCGACGCTTGCAGGATAGGAGTTTTCCGCCAGATAGTCCCCGAAATCCTCAGCACTCGTAAATTCGATCTTTAGGAGCTGTCGATCGAGGCTAAGGTCCGAATTTGGGTAAGGGGCGGGCAGCTCCCGCTGCTCGCCCCAAGTCACCACCTGTGCCGACCGGAAGAGAAAATCTCCCGGGGTATTATAGGAAATACAGCCCGTGACGGTGGTGGCTAATGCCACCACCGTCAGCTTCTTCGCCATTATTTGCATGCATGGACCCGGCACATGATCGTCGCATGATCGGCATTGACATTGCTGTTGGCCGCATAGCCCGCAGGGCTGGTGTTCCAGGCACCCCCGACACCCGCGACAATATTGGGGAAGTTGAAACTTCCCCCGCCGACGGCGTTGGAGTTTTGCCAACTACCGGCATTTGCCGCGACGGCCTGGAAATTCGGCCGGAACCAGCTTACGGGATCGACCGTATGCAGGAACGGAACGCTCGTCCCACGCGCCACAACGGTGGCGGCGGTGTCGCCGCCATAGCTGTGCCCGTACACCCCAGTAACGCCGGCACCATTGGCGCTGCTGTTGAGTTCAAGCCAATTCGTGAGCGAGCGATCCTGATCCCAGGTGAAATAAGCGCCTGAGCCACCATTGGCGATATGAGCTTGGTAGGCTTTCCAGGCGACACCCTTGATCGTGTAGTCGAAGAAGCCGCCCACAAAGGCTGTGCCCCCAACGCCCGATTGGGCTGTGGGTTTCGATGCGGTCTCGCGAGCAAGCAGGTAATTGTCGTTCGCGACGATGGCGCGGGCGACGCCCTTGGCGCCTTCCGAACCGAGGTATTGGAAGGCCGCGGTGATCGCGCCGTTTGAGAACTTCCCGCCCCCGATAACCGAGGAGGTGCCCCCGATGGCGGAGAGTGCGGCAAGGCGTCCGGTGAAGCCCATGTCGTTGGTCAGCGGCGAGGCAAAGGCACTAAAGCCAGAGGACAATGCCCCGGAAATGCAGCTACCACCGCCAGCGACTGCCGACGCGCAGCCCACTGCTGCCTGCTTTGCCATGTCAAAAAAGTGGCGTGCACTGAAGAATTCCATCGCGGGCTGTGGACTCATCGACATGTAGGAGGTGACCGCCCCGAAGAGCGCTCCCTTCCAGCCGCCGCTGATATAGCCGTTGATGGCCCCAGCAGCGACGATCGACCAGCCGCCGGTCGGGATCGCGAGGACGAACCCAATAATTGAGATGATGATGCTAAGGATTGGCTTGAAGTATTTCTTGAAGAATTTGCCAATCGATTTGAACAAACCCGACAGGAAGTAGCCGCTGGGGTCGGTTGCGGCCAACGGGTTGTTATTGACGTAAGAATAGCGGTTATAGGACTGGCTGTTGGCGGGATCTTGCACGAAGGGATCCGCGCTGAGGAACCGAGCCAGGCGCGCATCGTAGATGCGGCCATTCATGTGCACGAGGCCGACTTCATCCAGCATCTCATGATCGGTGAAACCCCGGTCGGTCGTTAAGCCGAAGAGGCTGCCTAAAGTATCAGGACTGCCGTATGCGACCGGGGCCGCCATACCGCCAAAGCGGCGCTGGCCCCATGGGTCATAGTCAAAGCTTTCGACTTTGACACCCGCTGCATCCGTTACCGCCTGGACCGAGCCCAGATGGTCATTGTGCATATACTTGACGGTTTGGGCATTGGGCGTTGCCTCGGGCGTTTCGACTTGGGCAATCATCTCGCCGCCAACGACGAGCTGATCGATCCAGGTCACGAGATTGGTCGAAGCATTGACGACACGTTCGCTGCGGTTTCCGCCAAAAGCGTCGGCATAATAATATTTGGTCTGGGTCGGCCCCACCTGCTTGATACGGGCTTGGCCGTCGTCATACGTGAAGGTGAGGTTGGCTGCACCCCGACTGATGCTGGCCGGCATATTGGCCGTGGTCCAGGTCACGGCTCGCCCGGCACCGCCGGACGAAAGCGTCAGGTTGCCGTTGGCGTCATACTGATAGAGCTCGGTTCCCGCTGCCGTCTGGATCGAGGTGACGGCATGAGGGCCGGCCCCGGCACCATAGGTATAGTCGCCGACATCTCCCTTGGAGAGGATGTTGCCGTGATCGTCATAAACAAGGGCGACGGTGTTGGTGCCGGCCGCATTCGTGACGGTGTTGCTGGTCATGCGGCTCAGCTGGTCATACTCAAAGCTTTCCAAATAGCCGCCCAAGCCAGCGCCGCCATCGACCTCCCGCCATTTCAGGATGCCGAGGTTATCCCACGCATAGGAAAGGTCCTGCACCAGCTGACCGCCAGCGCCGACGGATTGAATGCCGACCAAAAAGCCGCGCGCGGCATCGTATGTGCGGGTGGTTTGCACGCTATTGCCGAGCGTGAAGCTCAGCATCTGGTCGCGGGCATTCTGGCCGCCAGCGGACCAGTAAGCCGTATTGTCGAACGCATTCCGGACGACGGAAAGGCGCCCCAAAGCGCCATATTCATAGATCAGATGCAGGCCTGACGGATAGGTAACGTCAGACAACCGCCCCGTTGCGGGATCATAGGTCGCGGTTTGGAGCTGAGACACGCCCCCATCGATGGATTGACCGGTTTGGATCGCACGACCGATGCTGTCGTAGGTGATGCTTTTGGTGGCGATGATCGCGCCGGTACCATCGACCGACTGGCTTGAGGCTTGCTTGCCGAGCCCGTTTGCTGCGGTGTCGAAGGTCCAGGTGTCGGTGCGCTCAATGCTCCCATCGCTGCGCTTGGCAACTTTGGAGGTCATGCGGCCGGCCAAATCGTAGGTCAGGACCATGCTTTGACCTTTAGCATCAGTCTGGCGCTTCATTTCCCCTAGCGCATTATACTCGTACGTCCAGCTCCCTTTGTCCGGGTCGCTCATCGTGAGTTTACGGCCACGTTGATCGTAGGTCGCACTGGTGGTCACGCTGGTCGGACCATTGGCGCCTTCGGCCGTAACGGTGGTGGCGAGCAGATTGCCGAACGGGTCATAGCTGAAGCTTGTTACCCCGCCGGCGGCATCGGTCACGGAAACCGTCTGCCCCTGACTGTTCTTCAGCGTTGTCCGGGTTTGCACTTCGCCGAGCGGCGGCGCAAAGGAGCGCAGCCCGACAACTGGCGTGAGATCGCGTTCGATGGTCGCGACGGTGATCGGGCCGTTATAGCTGTAGCTGACCCGCTTTTTGCCGTCGGTATCCCAGACCGTTGCCGGGTCCGTTTCTAGCCCAAGCCCGACAATATCCTGTTTCTCCATCACGACGCGGCCCAAAAGGTCATATTTGTAGGCCTGCCAGACGATCTCGGCTTCCGGTGTCCCTTCGAAATAGGGCTCGCTCTTCTTGGAAGGCCGTCCTTTGCGATCATAGGCGCTATCGACGATGACCAGTTTGACAGCACCGGTGGCATCGATGCCCTGGCCGGTGCGCCGGACTTCACGATCGAAGACGTCGAAATATAGCGTCTCGATGCCGCCCAACACCGTTACGCCGTCGACGGCATAATTTGTGGTGCGGGTGAAGTGTTTGGCGCTCGCGACCGGGCAGGGTTCGATGCCGTTGGCGGTACCGCTGCAATATAGATATTCGAAGGACGTGCTGGTGCCGTCGGCACGCAGTTCGCGCGTCTTTCGCCCCAGGCTGTCGTATTGCCAGCTGGAACTGACGCCGTTAGGGCCAACGAGTGTCAACTGCCCGCCGGTTAGGGGGTCGAAGGTACGTGTCTCGCTATGATTGAGTTCATTCGTCGCCGTGACGGCAAAGCGTCCTTTGGCATCCATCACCGAGGTGACGCCGCGCGGCTCGAACTGGGCCGATGCCGGGGCGTTGGCCGCTCCGCTGATGGTCGCCCCGGTCTTATTGCCGTAGGCATCGTAGTTATGGGTTGTGGTCTGGCTGAAAGCCGGAAGGTCTGGCTCGATGGTTTCCGTTTGGATCAGACCTTCAGCGGTATAGGTCCAGCTTGAGGTTTTAGTGGCACTTGCCGCCTGCACACTCATTGGCATTAGGGCAAAAATCACCGCGCTCGCGCTGCCTAACCAAAGGCCACGCGCGACGGATTCAGAGCTAGGCATCAAAGCCATGGACGGATTCCGACTAACAAGAGAAACAGCGGGCATAAGGAGAGTCCGGATCAAAAAACTCATGATCCCTCTCCCTAATTCGATGGGGTGTTGCTGGTAACGGTAGTGCGCGTTAACCGCCCCAGCCGCCAGTTCGCAACGTCATTGGTGTAGGTATTGACTGTCGTCTTGCTAAAGCCGTCGTCGGTCGACACCGTGACGCTTGTTGCGTTGCCCCAATCGTCGTGGACGTAGTCCGTCGTGACCACAGGCAGCTTGACGCCAAGCGCTGCGGTTTCCGGCGAATCACCAGACATTTCCCAGGTCTCGTCGACCGACTTGGTAAGCTTGATATAGCTGCTTTTGCTGGTGTTGAGCGGGACCGACGCAAAGCTGTTGGTCGTTTGGCCCAGCAGAATTTCGGGTCCGCCAATCGGAGCATATTTTTTCTCGATCTTGGACGTTAGGCCCGTGAACGGATGGTCTTGCCGCATGGTGAGTACGCGCTCGACCTGCGATTCTTCATCGCGCGAGATCATCTGACGGAAGCCGAGGGAGCCGCGACCATCGAGACTGGTTTTCGCTCCCACATAGCGATACGTCGAGCTGAGATTCCCCCCGAGCCCATCAAGACCGCGGACTTCGGTCACGACATAGGTCGCGCTTTGCACATCCGAAATGGGGTAGATCGAGCCGCTATCTTTTGTGTAGGCGCCATCGCTTTTCGAGAGCGGCTTATAGATCACCTCAGTCACGTGACCGGTGCCGGTGGTGATCGTCGTCATGTGATCGGGGATGCCACCTTCTGCGAGGGCAACGACGATCCCGTCCGCGTCGAAACCGACGATGTCGATGCGGCCGTCACCATTCATGTCCGCGAGACGGCGCGGCTTTACGCCCTCGCTGGTCCACGAGCCATTGGCAGCATCGAAACCGAAGCTAGTGGTCCATTTGGTTGCGGGCGCAAAACCAGTGCCGGTTGAGAGCGCGACCATCACACCGGTCTTCGAGAAGCCGACGATGTCGGGCAGGCCGTCGCCATTCATATCGGCAAAGGCGCGGGGATATTTGCTCTCGTCGTTCCAACCAGCCGCGGCGGTACTGGCGAACTCGGTCGTCCATTTCGTCGCCGTCGCGAAGGAGGTCCCCGTCGACAAGGCGACCCAGACGCCGTCCGTGGCAAAGCCGGCGACGTCCGCCATCCCGTCACCGTTCATGTCGACGGCATGGAACGGCGTTGCCACGGTCGGAGTGGCGGTGCCGTTACCAAACCAGGTCGGGCCTACGAAATTCGTGCTCCAGCGCGAAAAGCCCTGGGTACCGGTCCCAACCGACAAGGCCACATAGACCCCGTCCTGGAAACTGGTGTTCTGGTAATAGGCAAGCTGGACGATCGTATCCAGCAGACCGTCGCCATTCACGTCAGCAAGAACCCGGTTGGGCGTGGACGCCTGGAAGGCCCCGCCAGGCAACGGGCAGGTGTAAGAGATACAACTGACCGCCGCGGTGCCAAGTTTGGCTTTCGCCGAAAAAGCCGTTCCCGTAGACGCCCCAACATGCAGCCCAAGTGCGCCCCAACCAAAAAGGTCGGCGCGACCGTCACCCGTTACGTCGACGACCGAGCGAGGCGTGAAATAGTCGGTGAGCAAAGCTGCCCGAACCCCTGCTTGTGCAAAGGGGGGCGTTTCGTTATCCGCGATCAGCAAATCGGCATAGGCCGTGACGTCGGCGGTATCCCATGTCGTCGAACCTTTGGTCGGGCGACCGAAGGAGCTGTTCCACTTTGCCTTGGCCGAGAAAGCCGTTCCGGTCGATGTCGCGACATAGGCACCGTCGCCACCATAGCCGACGATATCGGCCCGGCCGTCCCCATTCACATCGGCGATATGACGGGGCCATTCTTGTGCGGTGTTCCAAGTGTTCAAGCCGAAGTCATTGCTCCAGTTGCTATGGGGGCCAAGCCCTGTACCGGTCGATTTGGCCACGACCATCCCGGTCGCGCCGAAGCCGATGACATCGATCAGGCCATCGCCGTCAACATCCGCTAAAACCCGGGGCTTCGTCGCCTCGGTATTCCAAGTGCCGGCAGCGGCAGAGGAGCCGAAATGATTGCTCCAAGACACGGGTGCCGCCACGGTGCCCGCATCACTCCAGGCAAAGCTGGTGCCGGGCACACAAATGCCGGTGCCCGAGCATAACGTCATGGACGTCAGGCGAGAGCGCTTGCTGGTCGGGCTAAGGGCATAGGTAAAGCGATATTCCCGCGCCAGATCGGTCCCATAGTAAGCTTGAACCTTGGTCATGCGCTGGGTCGATTTAACGATCGAACCTGCCTGATAGGTTGGCACGGTATCGGGCCGGTTCTCATAGGCAAACTGCAGCGATGCATAGGGAAGCAAGCCCGTCGTAGCATTGCCGGTATAATCAATGCGGGCGGGCTGATAATCGCCGTTCGTCGCGGATTCGGTGTAGGTGATCGTTAAATAGTTGCCCTTAGCATCCGTGACCTTGTTCTGGGCCCAGGTGCGGACCAGGGGTTTGCCTTGATATTCGATCCGGCTATCAGCGGTATTGCCGAACTCCATCACCACGCCTGCTTTGGTCCATACCTTGAAGTAGGCGGGCCCCGTGCCGGCGGTGCCATAGGAAACGATCTTCGAGAATTCCTCGCGCTCGGTCCGGTATTCGGCGTTGTTGGCGCCATAGGTGCCACTGATGACATTCATCCGCAGCCCGTCGATGCAGAACCGATAGTCGGGCGTTGGGTCCTGCGGCACCCCACGGGCGCAGCGGCTGATCGTTGACAGGCCACTCACGCCCCAGCCGACGCCGAGGAGGCCGTTACCGGCTTGGCTGTCATAGGCAATGGCGATCTTGGGCTCGACGCCCGAAGTGCCCGGAACGGTGTCGATCTGCACGGCATAGGTGGCGGCGCCACCCTGATTAACATCGAAAGAACCCGGAAGGGCCATCTGTGCTTCTGCGGGCAAGAGCGGCGAAATCGCGATTGCGGCAATCAGCAGGGCTTTCCCGATTTTCCAAGGCGATCGCAGTGCAGCTTTGCGAACAATGGATCGGCTTGGCACTCGGTAAGGCAGAATCATTAAAAGCACCCCTATTAAAGGCATTGTAGGCCTTGTCACACGTTTTGCGCGTGAAGGTGCCTGAAAACATATTTGCGTGCCAGCATATTTTGCAAATGACTCGCGATATCGTTCGCATCTGTGGCGACGATGTGACGCTGGTCGGAAATCCAGAAATGCGACGATTATTTATTGAAATTCAATGGATTAGTTCGGATTGGCTACTCGCCCCATCTTGTCTTTTCAAGATGGACTTCACTTGTCACCAACATCCTTGCGGAAGGTCGCCAGTGCCAAACGGGCGCCGGCTTCGAGGAAGCGCGCGTCGGAGGCGATTGTGACAAGAGAAAACCCCTCGTTTGCCATCCGGGCAGCATAGGTCGCATCGCCGCAATGAAGCCCGCAGGGCAGGCCGCGCTTCTGGCAGGCTTCCCGGATGCTGGCGATCAGGGCCAGCATATCGGGCTCTGTCCGGTCGAAATGCGGCTTATAGCCATAGGCAAAGGCAAGATCGGCTGGGCCGATATAGATGCCGCCGAGTCCGGGGGTGTCGAGGATCTCTTCAAGATTGGCGACGGCCGCCTTGGTCTCGATCATCGCGAAGGGGATGACCGCTTCATTGGCCAGTGCACCATACTCATCACCCCAGGCAAGCCGGGCGCGGATCGGGCCAAAGCTGCGGCCACCGGCAGGCGGATATAGGCAGGCAGCCACCAGCCGGCGGGCATCGGCAGCGGTTTCGATCATCGGCGCGATAATGCCCAATGCCCCGACGTCGAGGGCCCGCATGATCGAGGCTTCATCGACCCAGGGCACCCGCACCATTGGCACCGCGCCGCTCTTTTCGATGATGGGCAGCAGATAAAGCAGGTCCGAATAATCGGCGGTGCCATGCTGCATATCGATGGTGATACTGTCCCACTTGCCGGCTGCCAGCGCCTCGGCGGATAGTACGCTCGGGATCGCGATCCAGCCGTTGGCGGTGGTTTTCCCCTCGGCCCAGAGTTGGCGCAGGGGATTGAGGGGCTTGCTCATTTTGAGGACCGTCCTGACCTTTAAAGCGCAACGGTCCCGAGCATAGCCCCTAGGCCTCGCTGCCGGTCAATCGTTTCTCCCAGCCTTCGACGGCGAGGGTCGCAAGGCGCCGTTCGGCCAGCTGTCGCCAACTGGGGCTGAGGCTCTTGAGATTGGCGATCTCCCTCAGTGCTTCCCGGTTCAGGGGATCGACATAGAAGAAATGCCAGATCTTGCGGATCGTCCAGCCGTGGCACATCAGCTCGACCGGGACGAGGCTGTCATCCGGTGCGACCAGCCCTTCTTCGAGCACGCGATAATACCAGCCGGTGCGGCCGGTCTGCTGAACCTGCCGGGCCATGGTCGGATTGTCGAAACGGGCATTGAGCTTCCAGCAGGGCTGGCGCCCCTGGCTAACCTCGACCAGTGCTCGGCCTAGGCGGAAGACATCGCCAACCGCGATATCGGCTTCCGCCACGCCGAAGGTCGAAAGATTCTCGCCAAAGGCCCCCGGGATCTCCAGGGTTGGATGGCTGCCGAGATCACCCTGCCAGCAGCCGTAATGCTCCCAAGGGTAATGGTGGACGGCTTTCTCCGGGCCACCGTGATGGCGCAGGTCCCCCTGGCGGTCGGTCTCGAACCCGGTCTTTGTCAGGAGGATCGGCCCCGTCACTGCGCGTTTCCGGATGCCGCTCAAGGCACCCTTATCGCCTAAGGGCGCGAGATCGCCGACCAGCAGGGCTGACAAGGGGTAAGAATTCATGGTCTCAGCTGTCCCAGCCATTCCGTCAGCAATGCCTGGGCGCCTTGCTTCAGGCTTTCGCCATGGATGGCCGCCTTCTGGCGTAAGGCGGGGATATCGATGCCGGCGCCGGCCAGTTCAACTGCATGACCCACAAGCCAGCGTTCGAATTTCGGCATGGTGTCCGCCTCAGCATGGAATTGCAGGCCCAGGATGTTCGGGCCGATCGCAAAAGCCTGCTGTTCGATTTCCACTGTTGATGCCAGCAGCCGCGCCCCGGCGGGTAGGTCGTAGGTATCGCCATGCCAATGGAGAACCGGCATGGCTGTCAGGTGGCGAAGCGGGCTTTGCTGGCCGTCTGCGGTCAGGATCAGCGGTTCAAAGCCGATTTCTTTCAGGCCGGAGGGATAGACCTTTGCCTCCCGGGCCGCCGCCATCAGCTGCGCGCCGAGGCAGATGCCGAGCGTCGGGCGGTTCGCGGTTAGGCGGGCGGATATGAAGCCGCGTTCCTGAGTCAGGAAGGGATAGGCCGTCTGTTCATAGACCCCGATCGGTCCGCCGAGCACCACCAGCAGATCGGGGCTGAGCGGATCGGCCTTCGCGAAATCGAGATCCCAGGCGTCGCGATACTCGACGGTATAGCCTGCCTTATCGAGGGGCGCGGCAAAAGTGCCGAGATCTTCGAACAGCAGATGCCGCAGGACGAGGGCTGTCTTTGTCATAGCGCTCTCCCATCAGGCGACGGGGGCGGCGCAGACACCGTCGGCACAAGTCTCGGCGGTTGGCTGCGGGGCTGCTACCTCGGGGATCGGCATTGAGAGCGCACTAGCGATGCGGGCGCCGACGACCATATCGTCTTCAACCCCGAAGGATTGATGCAGGATCTTGCCATCGCGCCCGATCAGCACCGTGCTGGGGGTGCCCTGGAAGGCATAGCGCCGCATGGTGACGGGCAGGGGCGAGGTTCCGTCCGCTAGATCGATCCCGATGGGCGAGGTCAGGCGATATTCCTGGATGAAGGCTTTGAGCGTCACCGGGGTCATCGCGGCGTGATGTTCGAAGACGCTATGCAGCCCGATCACCTGCAATTCGCTGCGGCGGAAGAAATGTTCGACCTTGCGGATCTGCGGCAGGGCATCGGACACGCAGCCGGGGCAGAGCAGCTGAAAGGCATGCAGTAGGACGACGCGCCCGCGCAGGCCCGCCAGGGTGATCGGCTTATCGGTATTGAACCATTCACTGACCGCGAGTTCCGGGGCCAGGTTATTGAGCTTGGCTTGGACCATGAGTGGTCTCCTGACATCGGGACGGGCAGATCCCGCCCCGATGTCGTGCAAGGAAGTTAGGCGGCAGCGCGCGTCAGTTTGACGCCGGGGAAATCGACCGGCACGTCCAGCGCGACATTGATGTAGTTGGTGAAGAGGTTGAGGGCGATGTGGGCGATGATCTCGACAATATCCTGATCATCGAACCCAGCCGCCCGCAGGGTCTGGACATCCTCGGCGCTAATATCGGCGCGCTGTTCCACCAGTTTGATCGCGAAGGTGAGGGCTGCGGCGGTCTTCGGATCGCTGGAGCGGCCGGCCTGGGCTTCGGCCATGTCGGCGGCGGTGGCACCGGCCTTGCGGCCAAGACCGGTATGGGCGGCGAGGCAATAATTGCAGTTATTGCGGTCGGCAATCGCGACAGCCAGCTGTTCACCGAACTTGGCACCCAGACGGCCACTACCCAAAGCGCCGAACGAACCCCACATGCTAGCGAGGGCCGCCGGCGAATTGGCAACGGCCTTGAACATGTTCGGGACGACGCCGAAGGCGCCCTTGATGTCGCTCAGCGCTTGCGCGGTGGCGCCGGTTGCGGTAGCAGCGTCGACGAGATTGATACGGGACATGGTTTCTCTTCCTTCTATTTGCCTGGAGGGGGGAGGAAATGCCGGTCTGGGGATGGCAGTCCCCAGATCGGCGACTTGGATTAGGCTGGCCTATCGGGCTTTGCCCTACTTGAGGCCTTGTCGAGTCGCCTATCGCGCTTTGCGCTACATGAGGCGGGTTGGGTCTACTGGACCTTGCCGGGCAGCGAGAGATTGCCTGAGGCGACCTTGAAGACGCCCGACACGCACAGCAGCGGGGCATGCAGGTTGCCATTGACCTTGAGGCCGCTGGTCACGCCGTCGAACTTCGCGTCTTTGAGACCGCCGATCAGCTTCAGCGGGATGGTCACATCGACGCTGCTGCCCTTGAACTCGGTCGGATAGTCCGGGCTGTCGATCAGCAGCGGCACCCCCGGCCAGGTTTCCGGCAGCTTGGGTTTGGCCCCATGGGGGATGTCGGTGACCTTCAGGCCGCCGGCACAGGCCTTATCCTCGTTCAGCACGACCCAATGCGGGTGCCAGATGTGGCGGTTCTTCCCGCCCTTGGCGGCATCGTCGAAGTCGGGATGGAAAGTGACGGCCAGCGCCAGGATGCCTTGTGCTTTTTCGAAGCCGACTTCGGAGCTGTCGAGGGACGTCGGCCAGACATAGGCAAAGACGTCGGAGCCTTCGAATTTGCCGGTCGCGGTCGGTTTGTCCTTGCCGGCTTCGCCACGCACCTTGGTCGAAAAGATCGCCTTGTCGCCCTTGGTGGTGATGCTTGTTTCGATGATATCGAACGAGGCCTGCACCGCTTCATTCGGCTTGGCTTTCACCGACTGCGCCGCAGCCGGCAGGCAAAGGGGGAACGTTGCGGCGAGCGCAATGCCCGCAGCCAAGGTCTTCAACATGGGGTGTTTCCTTCTCTTTCGTCTAAGGGGCCTGGAGGGGGGATGCCGATCCGGTTTGGAAGGCGGTCCAGGTGGCAGCCCGGACCGCAGGATCAGCGGCTTCATGCTCGCTGCAATCGATCCGAAATTCCTTCCGGCCAAAAGCGGCATTCACGAAATGACAGTGATGCGGATTCTCCGCGTCGTCGTGGATATTTGGAGCGAAAAACCGGCAGGTCGCGCACATACGCTGGATCGGAATAGCGCCCGCTTCCTGAAGGTTGCGGATAATTTTTACCAGCGACATCAGCAGCTCTTCCTTGTCGGAAGTGGGCAACTGGGTCACGGCATCCTGGGTGGCATTGCCGGCCCCTGCGGCTTGATCAAGCGCAGCCTTGCCGGCCGCACTGATCAGAACCGAGACCGAGCGTTTGTCAGTCGATGAGGCTTGCTTTGCGACATAGGATTTGCGTTCCAGCGCATTGATCGAGTCGGTCGCCGTCGGTTGGCTGACGCCAAGGTGGGCGGCGATTTCCTTTACCCGGCCACCGATGGTTTCGCGGCCGGCGAGGTAGGAGAGAATGCTGAGCTGGGTCGGGGTCAGGTCCACACTTTCGGCCGCGCTCCATTCATCGGCCCGCATGGCCGCCGCGACGCGGGCAAGGCCATCGCCGATGCGCTTGGAGAGGGTGTCAAAAAGGGTCCGGTTCGTTTCCATGAACAGGAATATATAGGAGTCCTATTTATATGCAAGAGCCTGAGCTTGGAATTTTATCGCGAGATTAAAAAAGGCGGGCCGAGGCCCGCCTTGCGTCTTCTTGAATGAGGATTTCGCGTCCTAATGCAGAGCCGCAGAAGGGCGAGGGGCCGGCTTGGATGGCACGAGCAGCACATCCTGCATCTTGTCGCCATCCATGCGTTTGATCGCGACCGGGATCTGCTCGTGCTGGCAAAGGGCTGCACCCTCGCGCGCGGCTTCGACGGCGGTTTCGAAGCTGGGGAAAACATAGTCGTTGTCACCATAGATGACGCGCCAAAAGGCACCGTCCTGGCGCAGATAGAACGTATGCTGGGTCATCGCATTCTTACTCCGTCGGGCCGGCGGGGCAGTCAAATGGGTGCTGTGGGGTTCCTCAAATCTAGGGAAAAGCCCTGGCCGGGGCCAGTGGCAAGTATGTGATCCGCGAGTGAAAGGACTGATCCGTTCGCATACGGTCCCGCGATGATCGGATGATTGTGGAGTCGAACCTCAGCCCTGATAGCGCAGGGCGTTCAGCAGCAGCGTGAAGGCGGGCGAGGGATGGCGGCGGCTGGGATAATAGAGGTGGTAGCCGACGAAGGTCGGGCACCAATCCTCCAGCACCGAGACCAGTCTGCCATCTTCGAGATGGGGCGCGACTAGGCTTAAGGGCAGGTACGCAAGGCCGAGCCCCGCGATGGCGGCATCCAGGTTCAAGGCGACGGTATTGAAGGTCAATTGCCCGCCGACCCGGACATTTATCTCGTGCCCGTTCCGACCCATTTCCCAGGCATAGAGCCCGCCGTAGGTCGGTAGGCGCAGATTGATGCAATTGTGGGCGGCAAGATCCTGGGGTATCTGAGGGCGGGGGTTTTTGGCAAAATATCCCGGCGATCCGACCACCCGAAAGGCAGTATCCGGACCGATCCGAACCGAGATCATGTCCTTTGCCACCTGTTCGCCAAAGCGGACGCCGGCATCGAAGCGCTCCGAAACGATGTCGGTGAGGCCGCTGTCCACCACGATCTCTACGTTGATGTCGGGATAGTCCGGCAGCAGTTTGGCAAGGGCAGGGCCGAGGATAGTCGCCGCCGCATGTTCGCCGGTCGTGATGCGGATATTGCCGGCTGGCTTGGTGCGCAGTTCGCTTAAAGCCGCCAGCTCGCTGGTGATCTCCTCCAGCCGCGGCGCGACCGTCAGCAGCAACCGTTCTCCTGCTTCAGTGGGGGAAACGCTACGGGTCGTGCGGGTTAGAAGGCGGATACCGAGGCGTTCCTCCAGCGTCCGGATCGTCTGGCTGAGGGCGGATTGGGACACCCCGAGTTTCGCTGCCGCCCGGGTAAAGCTACGTTCTTGCGCGACCAGGATGAAGGCCGAGAGGTCGTTAAAATTCTCTTGCGACATTGATTAGCCAGCCTAATAAGCGAAAGCAGATTATAGCGTCTAATCGCAAAGCGCCGCACGGGCTAAGTTTCAGTCTGTCTCTCGCGCTTGAGCTGGCAGCCCGCCGGCCCTCCGTCCTTCTCAAGAGACTTCACTCCATAACCGATATGGCGCGTCACCTTGCGCCCCGGAGCAACACATGAAGACGATTGGTTTTGCCTGCACGTCGGTCGATACGCCGCTTGAGCCTTTCATTTTTGAACGCCGCGCGCCCCGTCCGAATGACGTGGTGATGGAGATCCTTTATTCCGGCGTCTGCCATTCGGATTACCATTGGACCAAGAACGACTGGGGCTGGACCACTTTCCCGGCCGTCCCGGGGCATGAGATCGTCGGCAAGGTGATCGAGGTCGGCAACGCGGTGAAGCGCTACAAGATCGGCGATCATGTGGCCGTCGGCTGCATGGTCGATAGCTGCCTCACCTGCGATCAGTGCAAAAAAGGCGAGGAGCAGCTGTGCCGCGAAGGCAATACGCTGACCTATGGTGGGTTCGATCGCATCTCGGGTGAGCTGACCTTCGGCGGCTATTCCAAGCATCTGGTGGTGCGGGAAGAATTTGTGCTGAAAGTGCCGGACGCGCTCGACCTTTCCAAGGCAGCGCCGCTGCTCTGTGCGGGCATTACGACCTATTCGCCGCTGCGCACCTGGAATGTTCAGCCGGGCAGCCGGGTTGGCGTGATCGGCCTCGGTGGTCTCGGGCATATGGCCGTCAAGCTGGCCGCCGGGATGGATGCGCATGTCACCGTCATCAGCCGCACGCAAGATAAGGCTGCGGATGCGGAAGCACTGGGCGCCGATGCGTTCCTGTTGTCTTCGGACCCGGAAGCGATGAATAAAGCCGCCAATAGCTTTGATTTCATCATCGATACCGTGCCGGTGATGCATGACATCGACCCCTACACCCCGCTGCTGGATATCGATGCGACGTTGGTGATCGTCGGCCAGATCGGCCCGCTTGCGGCGCCCTCGACCGTCCCGCTGCTGCTCGGCCGCCGCCGGATCTCGGGCTCGCCGATCGGCGGCATTAAGGAAACCCAGGAAATGCTCGACTTCTGCGCCAAGAAGAACATCCTGCCCGATGTCGAGATGATCCGGATGGATGAGATCAACGGTGCCTTTAAGCGGATGGAAAAGTCCGATGTCCGCTATCGCTTCGTGATCGATATGGCGTCGCTGGCAGCCCCGGCGGCCTGATCGGAGAGAACAAATGCAAAAGAGAAAACTTGGAAGTCTTGAGGTCTCGGCCCTGGGTCTTGGCTGCATGGGACTCAGCCATGCCTATGGCCAGGCTCCGGCCGTGGCGGACGGCATCGCGCTCATTCGCGGCGCGGTCGACCGTGGGATCACTTTCTTCGATACGGCCGAGGTCTATGGTCCGTTCATCAACGAGGAACTGGTCGGCGAGGCTCTGGCCCCGGTGCGGGATCAGGTGGTGATCGCCACCAAGTTCGGCTTCGTGATCCCCAGCCCCGATGGCCAGACCCGCCTCAACAGCAAGCCCGAGCATATCCGGGCGGTCGTCGAGGCATCGCTGAAACGCCTCAAGACTGATGTTATCGATCTGCTCTATCAACATCGCGTCGATCCCGAGGTGCCGATCGAGGATGTCGCGGGGACGGTTAAAGCTCTGATCGCGGAAGGGAAGGTCAAGCATTTCGGCCTGTCCGAAGCCTCGGCCGCCACCATCCGCAAGGCCCATGCGGTGCAGCCAGTAACGGCCCTGCAAAGCGAATATTCGCTGTGGTGGCGCGAACCGGAAGCGGAGATCCTGCCGACGCTCGAAGAACTCGGCATCGGTTTTGTGCCGTTCAGCCCGCTCGGTCGCGGTTTCCTGACCGGGGCGATCGATGCCAATACGACCTTTGATGCCAAGGATTTCCGCAACGGGTTGCCGCGTTTTGCGGCCGAGGCGCGGGCGGCCAATCAGTCGCTGGTCGAGATCGTCGGCAAGCTGGCTGATGGTAAGGGCGTCACCCGGGCCCAGATCGCGCTCGCCTGGCTCCTGGCCAAGAAGCCTTGGATCGTGCCGATTCCGGGGACGACTAAGATTAGCCGGCTTGAGGAAAACCTTGGGGCCATCGACGTCAAGCTGACTGCGGCTGACCTCCAGGAAATCGATCAGGTTCTGGCATCGGTGAATGTGCAGGGGGATCGCTATCCCGCCCACCTGCAAAAGCACGCCAGCCGTTGAAAAGAAAAGCCCCTACCAGCGGGCAGGGGCTTTTCACTAACGCAAGGTCACGGAGAGCGGCGGAAAGTCGCCGAGTGTGATCTCGATCCGGCCCTGGCGCGGTGAAATCAGCAGGGGCGAGAGCGAACCGGTCGTCACGACCATGCCCTTGCGCAGGCCCCCGAAAGCATCATCGCCAGCCAAGGCAAAAGCAAGGATCGGGCGCAGCGCATCGCCGAACGGGTGTTTCGCCACTTCCTTCTGCGTCTCGACACCATCGACCGTCAGTTTGACCGACAGCCCATCGACAGTCGGCAGGTCTTTCAGTGCCAGAGTTCCGATGACATAGCCGCCGGTGACGAGGTTATCCGCCATCGGGCCGAAGGCTCCGGCCACTGTGCGATCGTCGATGCGCGATCCGATCAGCTCGATGCCAATCGTGAAATGCTCGATGGCTGCCAGCACCGCCTCAGGTCCGGCCTTGGCCATTTCCGGCGTGATATCAGCCTTGAGGCGCGCGGCGACTTCGACTTCGAGGCCAACGAGATCGCGCTGGCCCAGGGTGATCTCCCCACCATTCTCGACGACGAGGCTCGACGGAATCGGCGCACCAAGGCCGATGCTATCTGCCCCGATTGCGACCTTGACCGCCGGCACGCTGTCACCCAGCAGACCCAGTACCTTGCCCTGGATCGCCAGAGCATCGGCGCGGGTGAGGGCGGTCAGACGGGAGGCGGCAAGACGCTGGGCGGTGTCGCGATGGGCAGCGGCGATATCTTGGGCAATGGCTTCCAGATTATCGGACATCGGCGAGTTTCTCTTCTTTGCGTGAGGTATTGGCGGCATAGGCGGCTTCGATGACGGCGATGATGGTGCGGCCATAGGCGCCGGTCACTTCTATGGGTGTATCGCCCCGCAGGGCGTCGCGGAAGCCCATCCATTCGCGCGTGACGGCATGATGCATCCAATTGGGCTCGACCGTATCCGGCAGTTCGGTCCATTTCCCGCCTTGGCCCAGCATCGTGCCGCGATCCATATCGATACGCAGAGTCCCGCGCTCGCACACCAGATCCATGGCAAAACTGCCCATGCCGGTCTGGAACCCGACGCTCTGCACCTGCCCCATGCCGCCTTGTTTGAAGCGCAGCCCCAGCAGGGCGGTGTCATCGGCTTCCTGCACATGGGATTTTGCGCCCAGCATCGCAGACACTCCTGCGACCTCATCATCCATCAGCCAGACGAGACGGTCGAGGGCATGGATGCCGGCGGTCATTAGCATGCCGCCGCCGGTGGAATATTTCAGGTGCCAGTCGCGGCGGTTGTGCTCCATCCAGAGCTTGATCATCCAGCTCGACCCCATCAGCGGTCGGCCGATGGCGCCTTCCTCGATCACCCGGCGAGCAGCCAAGCACGGCTTGGTGAAATGCACCATATGGCCGACTTGCAGTTTCACGCCGCTGCGAGCTGCGGCGGCATTGATCGCATCGCAAGCGGCGACCGTCGGGGCCATCGGCTTTTCCAGCAGGATATGTTTGCCGGCCTCGGCCGCCGCGATTGCCATTTCCTCGTGCAGGGCGTGGGGCGCGGCGATCACGACGGCATCGACGTCCTTGTCGGCCAGCAAGTCCTGCCAAGCGGCATAGCCCTTGCCGCCATATTCGGCCGTGAAGGCACCCAGTGCCTCGATATTGCCGCGGCAGGAGGCGACGAGCTTAAGCCCCTCGACTTCCCGCATCGCCCGCGCATGGGTGGCCCCAAAATCACCAGCCCCCAGGATCCCAATTCCGATCATCGTCCTGCCTTCTCATATGCGGCGTCGATCAGCGACATGGCCGCGACATAGTCGTGGATGGAAATCGTCGGCGGCTGTCCGGCCGCCAGTCTTTCGAATGTGTCCTTCATACAGAGGCGATAGCGCACGGCCGGCAGTTCAATCGGTAGATCGACCATCCCCCCATCATCGAGCGTAGCGCAACTTGCTCGGTCGCCACGGTCGATCAAACTGGCGTTGGCGCTGACGATGCGCCACTCAAAATCGCCGCCTGGACGCATGGAGGCAAAAGTATAGCCAGCCTCAATGGTGAAAAGCGCCCCGGCCTCATCTTCCAGCACCAGCAGCGCGTGATCCTCGACCGGGCTCGCGTGGATACGATTGCCGATGGCGGCATGGTGCAGGTGCAGCTTTCCTTTCGCCATCGAGAGGGCCGCATCCACCCCATGGATCCCGAGATTGCGCAGGGCACCGCCACCCCCGACATCCGGGTCGACGACCCAACCGACGCCATCGGCGGCGTAGCGCTTCGGCGGTCCGTTCACCAGGCGAAAATGGGCATGGGCCAGCTTGCCGGCCCGGTCGGCGCGCGCGAGATCCTGATAGGCCATGGCTGCCGGGCCGAAGCGGTTGGGCAGGGGGACGGCCACGAAAGCATCCCGCTGTTGGGCGAGCGCGGCCAAGTCCCGCAGGGGTGAGGTCTGGCTGGCGGCGGGTTTTTCCAGGATCAGTGGCAGCCCCGTTTCGATCACCTGCCGGGCACGATCAGGAACCGTGGCTGGATGGCCCATCAGGAGGATGAGATCGGCCCCGGCGTTCAGGACATCATGAAAGCTGACAAAAGCCGGCAACCCTTGGGCGGTCGCAAACCTTTGTGCAGTTTGGGGATTTTCATCCCAGACGCCGATGATCGCCGCTCCAGCCGCTTGGGCCGCGTCCAGATGCATGCCGGCGTGCCAATGGCTGATGCCGGCTAGAAGGATCTTCATGAGAGGGGTGCCTCATTTTTTAACTTGTAGGATATCCCTAAAGTATGCGTAGGATATCCTACAAGTTCATAGGCGACAAGTCGCCAACCACCCCTTCCTCGTGGTATCTGCCCGACACACCCACGAGGAGCCAGAGAGCAAGATGCCGGTCCTGAAGTCGATTGCCCCCTTGAGCCGCGCGCCGCTGCTGCATGTCACCGTGCAGGAGAGCCTGCGGAATTATATCGAGGCCAATAAGCTCAAAGCCGGGGACGCGCTGCCGCCGGAAAGCTTCCTTGCCCAGCAATTGGGGGTCGGCCGCAATTCCGTGCGCGAGGCGATCAAGGCGCTCGAATCCATCGGGATCCTTGAAACCCGCCGCGGCATCGGGGTTTTTGTGAAGGAATTTTCCTTCAAGCCGCTGCTCGATAACCTCGCCTATGGGCTGCAGGATTCGCTGCGCGATGTCGAGGAACTGCGCGAAATCCGCCGTGTGCTGGAAACCGGCCTGATCGCCAAGACGATCGAGATGATCAGCGCCGAAGACCTGGCTGAGCTGCGCGCCGCAACGGAGGGCATGCGCCTTAAGGCCGAGCGCAACGAGAGCTTCGCGGCCGAGGATCAGCGGTTCCACCAACTGCTCTTCCGCTGCCAGAACAATCACATGCTGAGCGCGCTGATCGACATCTTCTGGATCGCGTTCACCAAGGCCTCTGACTTCACCAATCTCGACAATGAAAGCCCGCTCGATACCTGGCGGGACCACCATGAAATCGTCGAAGCCATCGCCGCAAAAGACGTGGAACGCGCGCGGCACCGGCTCGACGAGCACTACAGGGGTATCCAGCGAGTCATCGCGAAAAATCGAACACCCTGACATTCCTTGAGGGAGGAAAAGATGCGCATAAAAACAATCGCCGTCGCCGCCGCGCTGCTGCTTGGCACCAGCCTGACACCCGTCGCGAACGCCCAGTCGGCCAAGACGATTACCGGCGGCTTTGACGTCGGCCCGGGCGGTCAGCCGAAGAACTTCAATCCGACGATGGCGACCGGTGGCTATACCTGGCTCAATATTTATTTCGAGCCGCTGGTGTTGTGGAATGCGGGTCTGACCGACCTCGAAGGCAGCCTCGCCAAGAGCTGGAAGGTCAGCGACGACAAGCTGACCTATACGTTCGAATTGGCGAAGGAAACCTGGCACGACGGCAAGCCCTTCACGGCCAAGGACGTCAAATTCACCTTCGATCTCTATAAGAACAAGGCGACCGGCAGCCTATTTGCCGCGCGCCTGGGCGATGTTGCCTCGGTCGAGACGCCGAACGACAACACCGTGGTCATTAAGCTCGCCAAGCCTAACGGTTCGTTCCTCGCCATTCTGTCGCAGGTGATGATCCTGCCGGAACATGCCTTGGCCTCGATCCCGGCCGAACAGCTGGCGACGAATACCTGGTGGTCGACGGCCCCGATCGGCACCGGTCCCTATAAGTTCAAACGCTATGTCAGCGACCAATATGTCGAGATGGCTGCGGATGAAGATTATCGCGGCGGCAAGCCGAAGGTCCCGACCCTAATCAACCGTTATTTCGAGAATTCGGCCGCCGCTGTTGCCGCGCTGCGGGCCGGCGAAATTCAGTTCACCTATGTCGAGCCGGACGATGCCGCCTCCTTCAAGACGGCTGCCAACTTCAAGCTGATCGAAGGCGGTTCCTTCGTCGTGAACTATCTGGGCCTCAACCAGAAGCTTCCGTTCTTCAAGGACCTAAAGGTCCGGCAGGCGATCATGTATGCGATCGACCGCAATGCGATCATCGAAAGCCTTTATGGCGGGGCGGCCAAGCCGGCCAATTGCGGCTATGCCACTGCCAACATGATGCCCGACGGGCTGGAGCCCTATGCCTATAATCCCGACAAGGCCAAGAAGCTGCTGGCCGAGGCAGGCTGGGACAAGCTCAATGGTACTAAGCCGATCACGCTCCTGACCTATTACGGCTCGCCCCAGGCGGCCAACGTGATGGCGGCGGTGCAGTCGATGCTGGCCCAGGTCGGTATCAATGTCGTGCCGCGCGTGGTGGATACGCCCACCTATAACGGCATCGTCTATAAGGAAGGCACCCCGGACTGGAACGCCTTCCCGATGGTCTATGCCGGTCTGCAGAACGGCCCCAATCCGGCCGGCCTCAATCCGGGCCTGAATAAGTCGCAGCTGCCGCCCGCCGGTTTCAACACCATGCGGGTCGAGTTCGACGAGCTGTCGGCGGCCTTCGATACAGCCCTGGGCCAGACCGATCCGGCCAAGACCGAAGCCGCCTGGAAGAATGTCTGCAAGGTGATGAACAAGGATCTGCCCTGGGGCTTCCTGTGGGTCGCGAACCGCTATGGCGTCGCCTCCAACAAGCTCAAGGATTTCACCTGGACGCCGGCCCCGGCGGGTGGACCCTACGCCCAGCATCCGGAACGCTGGGACATCCAGTAAGCGACAGCATCGGGAGGCCGACCTCCGGCCTCCCGCCTTTTTCGCAAAAGCAATGGGAGCCCCCATGCTTGCTTTCCTAGCCCGCCGCACGGCCACGGGGCTGCTGATGCTGGTCGCCTTGAGCGTCCTGATCTTCGGCCTGCTGCGCTTGGCTCCCGGCGATCCTATCGATGCCTATATCAATCCGTCGGTGCCGATGACCGCCTCGGACCTCGCGGTCCTGCGCGAGCGCCTGGGCCTCGATGAGCCCTTGCCCGTGCAGTATTTAGCCTGGGCGCGAGCGGCCGTGTCGGGGGATTTCGGCTATTCGATCCAGCGTAGCGGCGTTGCCGTGATGCCGCTGGTGATGGATCGTGTCGGCCCGACGGCGCTTTTGATGGGGGCGGGGCTCGCCATCGCCATCGTCGTGGGTGTCGCGGCTGGGATCCTGAGCGCGGTGCGGCGGAATGCATGGCTCGATATTTCGCTCTCGATCCTTTCCTTCATCGGCATCTCCAGCCCGGCCTTCCTGACCGCGCTGCTGGGGCTCTATTTCTTCTCCGTCCTATTGCGCTGGGCGCCCTCGGGGGGGATGCAGACGCCCGGTGCCGACTATTCGACCCTCGATGTGCTGGCCCATCTGATCTTGCCAGCCGTGCTGCTGTCGATCGGCCATGCGGCGCTGATCATGCGATATATGCGTGCCTCGCTGCTGGAGGTCCTGAACCAAGATTATGTCCGCACCGCCCGGGCCAAGGGCGTCCGGGAATTCTGGGTCATCGTCAAACATGCGACCCGCAATGCGCTGCTGCCGGTCATCACGCTGATCGGATCGACCATCGGCATCGCTGTCGGCGGCGCGATCTTCCTCGAAAGCGTCTTCAATTGGCCGGGCATGGGGCTGCTGCTGGTGAATGCCGTCGGTACCCGAGATTATCCCGTCATCATGGGCGCGACGCTGGTCATCGGGACCTGCGTCATCCTCGTCAATCTTCTGACCGACATGGCCTATGCCTTTGTCGATCCCCGCATCCAGGTGTCGTGATGGCAGCAGCGTCTTTTGCCACCCACCGCACCAAAGGCCCGATGCGCCGCGCGCTCGACCGCTTCTTGGGCAATCGCGCGGCCTGGGCAGGGCTCTTGATCCTGGTGCCGATCTTGCTGGCGGTCACGACCTATACCTGGTGGTGGCCCTATGGCCCCAACAGCATCGATCTGCGTTCTCTCAACAAAGGCCCCTCGGCCGTGCATTGGCTGGGCAGTGACGGGGTAGGGCGCGATGTCTTCGCCCGCCTGCTGCAAGGGGGCAAGACCTCGCTCCTGGTGGCTGTCTCCTCCGTCGCGGTTTCGACCGTGATCGGCTTCCTGATCGGCGCGATATCGAGCTTCGGCGGCAAGATCGTCGATGGCGTCTCCATGCGCTTTGTCGATCTCGCCATGACCCTGCCGCCGGTGATCTTCCTGTTGGTGCTGGCTTCGATCGCCGGCACCGGTATCGGTCCGACGATCCTGGTCATCGCGCTGCTGTCCTGGCCGGTCTTGGCCCGCATGGTCCGCGCCCGCCTGCTGGAACTGCGCGAGCGGGACTTTGTGGTCGCGGCGCGCGGCATGGGGGCGGGGATGGGACATCTGCTGTTCCGCCACGGCCTGCCGAACTGCATCGATATCCTGGTGGTCTACGCGACCTTGCAGATCGCCAATGCGATCCTGTTGGAAGCTGGCCTCTCGTTCCTCGGCCTCGGCATCGCGCCGCCCGAAGCGAGCTGGGGGAACATGCTGAACCTCGCCCGCTCGACCGTCGTCCTCGAACAATACCCCTGGCAATGGATGTTTCCCGGCGCCGCCCTCGTCATCACCGTCCTGGCCATCAATTTCATCGGCGACGGCTTGCGTGACGCTTTCGATCCCCGTTCAGATCTCAACTGAAGGTACCGCAGAATGCCCCTCTTTACCGGCGTCGTGCCCCCTGTCGTCACCCCGCTGAATGCTGATTTCAGCGTCGATTATCCTTCTTTCACCCGCGTGCTCGAAAATCTGATCGACGGCGGCGTGCATGGGCTGTTTGTGCTGGGATCGACCAGCGAGGTCGTCTTCCACGAAAGCGCGGCCCGTAAGGCGATCATCGACCATGCGGTGAAGGTCAATAATGGCCGCCTGCCGATCTTCGTCGGCACCATCGACCCGACGACCGAACGGGTGATCAACCACACCAAGATCGCCAAGGCTGCCGGTGCCGATGCCGTCGTGGTGACCGCGCCCTTCTATACCCGCACTAGCCAGCCGGAGATCGCCGATCATTTCCGCTACATCAAGGATGCGGTGGATATTCCGCTGATCGCCTATGACATCCCGGTCTGCGTCCATGTGAAGCTGGAGCGCAAGACCACCGTAGGCTTGGCCAAAGAAGGCGTCATTGCGGGTGTCAAAGACAGCAGCGGCGACGACGGCAATCTGCGCTACGTGCTGCAGGATATGGCCGGTCATCCGACCTTCTTCGGCATGACGGGGTCGGAGATCATGGTCGATAGCGCCTTGGCCATGGGCTCACACGGCGTTGTCCCCGGCCTCGCCAATGTCGATCCGCATGGGTACGTGAAGCTGTGGAATTGCATCCAGAAGGGCGATTTCGCCGGCGCCCGGTCCGAACAGGAACGTCTTCTGCGCCTCTTCGAAATCGTGTGGATCTCGCTCGGCCGTACCTCTGCCGGGTCGGCCGGGGTCGGGGCTTTCAAGACCGCGATGCGCAGCCTCGGCATCATCAAGAACAACCTGATGGCACTGCCGCAACGCAGTCTCAATGATGAGGAAACCGCCAAGGTCGACGCCATCCTGCGCAGCGTCGGTCTGCTCGGCTGACCGTGGATAGCCCGATCCTTTCCATAACCGGTCTCAAGGCCGGCTTCCGCATCGCCGGCCGCGATATCGCGGCGGTGCAGGAGATTGATCTTGAGATCGGCGCCGGCGAGACGGTGGCGCTGGTCGGCGAGTCTGGGTCGGGCAAGTCGGTGACCAGCCTCTCCATCATCGGCCTACTGCCTCGCAAAATCGGCCATATCGCCGAAGGATCGATCGTGCTGCGGCGGCGGGACGGCAGCACGACCGATCTCGTAGGGCTGGATGCAGAGGAGATGCGCCGCATCCGGGGCAACGACATCGGCATGGTGTTTCAGGAGCCGATGACCAGCCTTAACCCGGTCTATACGGTGGGAGAGCAGATCGCCGAGCCGATCCGCATCCATCAGGGGAAATCCCGGAAAGAGTCGGCGGCAGAGGCGGTACGGCTGTTGGCTCAGGTCGGGATCCCCGATCCGGGCCGAAGAGCGAAGCAATATCCCCATGAACTCTCGGGCGGGATGCGCCAGCGGGCCACCATTGCGATGGCACTCGCCTGCGATCCGATGCTGCTGATCGCGGACGAGCCGACCACCGCCCTCGATGTCACTATCCAGGCCCAGATCCTCGATCTGCTGGCCGATCTTCAGGCACAACGCGGGATGGGGATCCTCTTCATCACCCATAACCTCGGCGTGGTGGCGGAGATCGCCGACCGGGTAGTGGTGATGTATGCCGGGCGCATCGTCGAAAGCGGCCCGGTCAAAGAGGTCTTCGCCCATCCGCGCCATCCCTATACCAAGGGGCTGATGCGGTCGGTGCCGCGCCTCGGTGAAGCGACAGCCCTCAAAGCCGCCGGCCAGCCGCTGCCGACCATTGCCGGTAATGTCCCCTCGCTGGTGCGTCTGCCCCAGGGCTGTGCTTTTGCGCCGCGCTGTCCGATGGCGATTGACGCCTGCCGGGCCGAGGTGCCGCCGTTCTTTGCCGCCACGCCGACTCAAAGCAGCCGCTGCCTGCGCTGGGAGGAGCTTTAAGCCGTGACGACGCCCTTCCTTTCCGTCCGTAATCTCTCCAAGCAGTTTGGTGGTGGCGCCTTCTCGCGCAAATCTCCGGTGAAGGCTTTACAGGTCATCACTTTCGACATTCCCAAGGGCCAAGTGGTCGGGCTCGTCGGCGAGAGCGGTTCCGGCAAGACCACCATCGGCCGGTCGGTGCTACGCCTTATCAAACCGACGGCCGGCGAGGTGCTGTTCGATGGCACCGACATTGCCAAGATGAGCGGCCGGGATCTGCGACGGCAGCGGCAACGCATGCAGTATATCTTCCAGGATCCCTTCGCCAGTCTCTCGCCCCGCATGACCATCGGCCAGATCTTGACCGAAGGCCTCGATATCCAGGGTATTGGTAGCAAACCCGAACGGCGGGCGAGGGCTGAGAAAGCCCTGAGCCAGGTCGAACTGCCGGCCGATGCCTACGAGCGCTATGCCCATGAATTTTCCGGCGGCCAGCGCCAGCGTATCGGCATCGCCCGGGCTCTGACGTTGCAGCCGGATTTCATCGTGGCGGACGAGCCGGTCTCGGCCCTCGACGTTTCGATCCAGGCCCAGGTGATCAATCTGCTGCGCGATCTGCAGATCCGCTTAGGCCTCACGATGCTGTTTATCTCCCACGATCTCGCGGTCGTGGAATATATCTGCGACACAGTGATCGTGCTGTATCTGGGGCGGATCATGGAGATCGCGCCGGCGGCCGAGCTTTATGCCAGCCCCCGTCATCCCTATACCCGCGCGCTGCTGTCGGCCATCCCGACGATCGATCAGGTCGGGCGGCCGAAGCGCCAGATCCTGGAAGGGGACATCCCGAGTCCCGCCAATCCGCCTTCGGGCTGCGTCTTCCGCACCCGCTGTCCCTTTGCGCTGCCGGCCTGCGCCGCCGAAGTGCCGGCTTTGAGGGAGATCGGGGCGGGGCGGAAAATGGCCTGCATCCGGGACGATATCCCAGTCTCGTAGGCCCGCAATATTTCTTAATCTGATGAAATATCGCGGGTTTTCCTGAGGGCTAAGCTGCTTTCCGATCCTCCACCACCCTTGGTGGGGCGTTAGGAAAGTGCTCCTCGTGATTGATCCGCAGATTCTTCAGCAGCTCCAACGCCGTTTTCGGGGTGTGATCCCGATCCTTCTGGCCCTGTTTTTTGTAGGTGAGGCCAGGGCGGAGGATCGCAAGCCCGTGACCGTTATTACGGCGCGGCAAGGAACGGTCTCGGAGCAGATTGCGGTCGTCGGCACCCTGATGGCGCGGGAGGAGATCCGGGTCAATCCGCAGGTCCAAGGCAAGGAAATCCGGCAGATCCTGGTCGAGGTGGGTGCGCGGGTTACGGCGGGGCAGCCGCTTGTCGTTCTCGATATTGCCGACGCCAACCTGCAGATGCAGAAGAACAGTCTGCAGGCGCACCGGGCAGAGGCGGTAGTCGCACAGCAACGCAGCAAACTTGACGCCGCCCAGGTGACGGAGCGCGAGGCTCGACGGCTGCTGGAGCGTAGCCGCGCGCTTCAGGCCAGGGGCGTGGTGTCGGAACAGATCCTGGATGAGCGGCAGAGTAGCTACGCCCGCGCCGTATCGGAACTGGAGATCGCGCGCCAGACCCTGGCGTTGGCTAAGGCCGATGGCGATCTCATCACCCGCGAGCGGGATGAAATCCAGCTGACCCTAGACCGTAGCATTGTGCGCGCGCCCGCCGCTGGCTTGGTTTTGAGCCGCGCGGCGCGGATCGGTGCCATGACGTCTTCATCCGGCGAACCTTTGTTTACCCTGGCCGAGCAGGGCGATATCGAGATGGAAGCCAGCGTCAGCGAAACCGCGCTGGTCCATCTGAAGGAAGGCATGCCGGCGGAGGTTACGCCGCCGGGCCGGCTCACCCCGATCAAGGGCAGGGTTCGGCTCAATGCCGCTCGGATCGATCCTGCAACTCGCATGGGCGTTGTCCGCATTGACCTGGTCGAAGAAGAAGGCTTGATCGTCGGCGCTTTCAGTCGCGGCACCATCAAGGCCTTCGAGCGCACCGGCATCCTGCTGCCGGGCACCGCCGTTCGTCGCAGTGGCGGCAAGACCGGCGTCTATGTCGCGAAAGATGGCATCATTATCCCCCGCGACGTCACGGTCGGGCTGCAGCAGGGAAATCTGCTGGAGATCACCGAGGGGTTGGTCGCGGGCGAACAGGTGGTTTTGAAGGCTGGTAACGCCCTGAAAGCCGGCGATCAGATCATCGCTGTCTTTCCCGATGATCCCCGAATGGCAGCCGGCAATCAGGGAGACCTGCGATGAACGGCAATATTTCCGCCTGGGCGATCCGCAAGCCGCTGCCCTCCATCCTGCTGTTTGTCGCGCTGACGATCATCGGCCTCTATAGCTTCAGCCGGCTACCGATCACCTATTTCCCATCAATCGTCACGCCCGGTGTTTCAGTCACGATCGAACAGTCGGGCGTGAAACCGTCGGAGATGGAGACCGAGGTCACCAAGCTGGTCGAAAATGCCATCGCCTCGTTGACCGGCATCAAAGAGCTGACCTCCAGCATCAGCGAGGGGCGGTCGACCACCAAGGTGGAGTTCGAGCTCGGCTTGATCTCACCGGACCGGGCGGTCGCCGATGTGCGCGATGCCGTTGCCAAGATCCGCCAGGATCTGCCCGATGATATCGACGAGCCGATCATCGAGCGGGTGGAGGAGGAATCACAACCGGCGGCGACCTATGCGGTGTCGAGCATCACCCGCAGCCCGGAGGAGATTTCCTGGTTCATCGATGATGTGCTGATGCGCGAATTGCAGGGGCTGCGCGGCGTCGGGCGCATCACTCGGGTTGGCGGGGCGGATAGAGAAGTCCAGATCCAGCTAGATGCAAACAGGCTGCATGCTTTTTCCCTCACCGCCAGTGCCGTCAACGACAGCCTGATGCGCACCCAGGTGGATCTCTCTGGTGGCCGCAGCGAAATCAACGGCCAGGAACAGTCGGTCACGACCAACGCCGCCGTCAAAAATGTTGCCGAGCTGGCCGCTCTGCGCATCGCGCTGCCGGGTGTCGATCACATCCGCTTAGGCGAATTGGGCCAGATCGAGGATACGATCGCCGAACCGCGCGCTTTTGCGACATTGGACGGTGTCGAGGTGGCGGGCTTTTCCGTCTTTCGTTCGCAAGGGGCGAGCGACGTCAGTGTTGCGGCTGCCATAGCGGCGGAAGTTGCCGAAATCGCCAAATGTTATCCCGACATCCAATTCCATCTGGTCGATGACAGCGTGGCCTATACCGCCGGTAATTATCATTCGGCGATGAGCACGCTGATCGAAGGGGCCGTGTTGGCTGTCATCGTCGTCTTCCTATTCCTACGGGACTGGCGGGCAACTTTGGTGGCAGCGGTGGCTTTGCCGCTGTCCGTTATCCCGACCTTCTTCGTGATCGATCAGCTGGGATTCTCGCTCAATATCCTGAGCTTGCTGGCCATCACCCTGGTAACCGGCATTCTGGTCGATGATGCGATCGTGGAGATCGAGAATGTCGTGCGTCACCGCGCCATGGGCAAATCGGCCTATCGCGCGGCACTTGATGCGTCGGGTGAAATCGGGCTCGCCGTCATCGCCATCTCGGCGACCATCATCGCAGTCTTCGCCCCGGTCGGCCTGATGAGCGGCGTCACGGGCCTCTATTTCAAGGAATTCGGCCTGACGGTCGCGATCGCGGTGTTCTTCTCGCTGCTGGTCGCCCGCCTCATCACACCGATCATGGCGGCTTATGTCATGACCAACGGCCCCTCTGTGGAGCCCGAGCAGGGGTGGGTTGGCCGGGCCTATGAACGGCTGTTGCGAGCCTGCCTGAAACACCGCTGGCTCACGTTAGGGGGTGCCATCGCGTTCTTTGTGCTGTCCATGCTGTCGCTGACCACACTGCCAACCGCTTTCCTGCCCAAAGAAGATACCGGCCGTCTGTCGATGTCGGTCGAACTGCCCTCAGGCTCGACGCTGGCCGAAACCCGCGTTTTGACCGATGAGATTGCCCGGCGGATCCGATTGCTCGACGAGGTCGAAGGCGTCTTTATCCAGGGGGGACAGAGCCCGACCGGTCAGAAGGACGTGCGCCGCGCGGCGGTTTCGATCGACCTTGTGCATAAATCGCAGCGCGACCGATCGTCCTTCGCGATCGAAGCGGATCTTGAACGGCAGCTTGCCAGCCTGCCCGATGTCCGGCTGCAATTCCTGAACGGCCGGGGCGGGCGCGACATGTCCTTTGTCGTGCTGAGCACGGAGGGCGAGGCCGCTCAACAGGCTGCCGATGCTATCCTCGCTGAAATGGCGGGGGACAAAAGTTTCCTCAATCCTAGCGCCGATAATGCCGCCATGCGTCCCGAACTGCGGATGGATGTCCTGACCGATAAGGCGGCGAGTTTGGGCGTTTCGACAGCATCGATCGCCCAGACCATTCGGGTGTCCACCATCGGCGATGTCGACAGCCGCCTGCCGACCTATTTGGACGGTTCGCGGCAGGTGCCGATCCGACTGCTGCTCAATCGGCCGGCGCGCGACGATATGCCGACGCTGGAGTTGCTGGGCGTTCCGACGGCGGGCGGGCAGCAGGTGCCGCTCGCGAGCCTCGTGACGATCAGCTTTGGGGAAACCGTCTCCGCCATCGACCGCTTCGATCGCGAGCGTCAGATCGAGATCGGCGCCGATATGGCGGCTCGCCTTACCCCCGGACAAGGGCTGGAGCGGCTACATCAGCTCGAGAGCATCCGCCATCTCCCTGCTGGCGTTCGCGTTCAGGAAACCGGTGACAGCGACACCCAGGGCGATGTGTTCGCGGATTTCGCCGTCGCCATGGGATCGGGCATCATGCTGGTTCTGATTGTCTTGATCCTGCTGTTCGGCAGTTTGCTCACCCCCTGGACGATCTTGGCTTCCCTGCCGCTCTCCATCGGCGGGGTGGCGGCGGCCTTGGTTCTGACCGGCAGCGCCATCTCGCTGCCCGTCGTGATCGGGATCCTGATGCTGATGGGGATCGTCACCAAGAACGCGATCATGCTGGTGGATTTTGCGGTCGAGCGCGAAGCGCATGGGTTGCCCCGGTTCGAGGCCTTGGTCGAGGCTTGTCGCGAACGCATCCGTCCGATCATCATGACGACGCTGGCGATGGTGGGCGGCATGGTGCCCTCGGCCCTGGGGGTGGGGGATGGTGGGGAATTCCGCGCGCCGATGGCGATTGCGGTCAGCGGTGGGCTGATCGTCTCGACCGTGCTCTCCCTTATCGTGATCCCGGCCATTCACCTGATCGCCTCGGACTTCGGGGATCGGGTAGCGCGGGTCTGCAAGCCGTTCCTCCAGTCCGGCAAAGAGGAGGGGCAGGCGTTTACAAACCGTAATATAACGTAACAAACTGACATGAATGCCGACACTCACCTGGGCCATCTTAGGCGGATGAACCCGATGGAGACTTCTTAGATGCAAGTGAGTGGCGCCAAGGTCGCGCAGGTCCTGATCGTCGAAGACGACCCCGAAATCGGTAAGCTGCTGGCGGAAACCATGATCGAGAATGGCATGGCGCCCAGCTTGGCCGAAGACGGTTATGCGATGTTCGCCCTGCTGCGCAAACAGGCCTTCGATCTCATCATCCTCGACATCATGTTGCCCGGTGAAGACGGCATCAGCCTTTGTCGCCGGCTCAGGTCGGAAAAGACCATCCCGATCATTCTGCTGACGGCGCTGGGGGAAGAGGTCGACCGGATCGTTGGGCTGGAAGTTGGAGCCGATGATTACATCACCAAGCCCTTCAGCCCGCGTGAGGTGATCGCCCGCGTTCGCAGCCTGTTGCGCCGCGCGTCTTATGGCTTCATCAGCAGTAATGTGCAGCGGCCTTTGCGGTTTGATGGCTGGCGGCTCGATCCCCTGCGCCGGCAGGTCCATGACCCAAGCGATGCGCGGGTCGCCCTGACCTCCACCGAATTCGATCTGTTGCTGGCCTTCTGCCGCAATCCGGGGCGCGTCATCACCCGCGAAGAGCTGCTGGCCTTGACCCACTCCGGCCTTGCCGGGCCGATCGAGCGGTCGATTGACGTCCATATCAGCCGGCTCCGTCAGAAGATCGAGGCGGATCCCAAGGAGCCGATATTGCTGAAGACGGTACGGCTGGGCGGTTATCTCTTCACGGCCGCCGTGGAAGAAGCCTAATGGGACTCAAAAAGCTGCTGCCGAAAACGATCCGTGGCCAGATTTTGCTGATCGCGTTTTTCGCCGTTGGATTCGTGATCAGCAGCGGCCGGTTCATCGACCCCATCAATACGTCGGGTTATTTCGCGGTGGCCGATGTCGATATGATCGGTCAGCGGGCCTTTGCCTTTGCAGCCCTGCTGAATGGGGCAAGCGACGAGGATCGCGAGCGAATCTTGGCCCGGGCCAGCGCCGCTGACATCGAGCTCGAGATCATGAAAGCGGCGGATGTCGAAACGCTTCCTCAGCCGCATGATCTGCGGGCGAGGGTCCGGGAGATTTTGGCGCTATTGTTTCCGCCTGACCAGGGACTGACCGAGAATGCGCGGATCATCCTGCTTGGCGTAAATCCGGTGCTCACACTCCCGATCAATGATGCGGAAGTGCTGATCTATAAGTCGTTCCCCAATACGATCCTGACCACGGATTTCACCAGCCAAATTTTCTATTATTCGCTGGCGACGGTGACGCTCGCGGTGTTGTTTTCGGTATTTGCCGTCCGGGTCATCACCGCCCCGCTGCAATCGCTGTCGGGGCAATTGCGCAGTACGGACGCCTTCCTCGCCCAGTCCGAACCCCTGAAGGCAAGCGGCAGCATCGAGATCTCGGACCTTGCCCGTGCCCTTAACGAAATGCGCGCGCGCATTCGCGAGATGATGGATAGCCGTACGGCCATGCTCCGAAGTGTCAGCCATGATCTGCGCACGCCGCTGACCAGGGTTCGCATGCGCGCTGAACGCATTCAGGATGCCGATGCGCGTGAGCCGATCCTGGCCGACGTCGCCCATATCAATGCCCTCATCAACATCACGCTGGATTACCTGCGTGATGATCGGAAGACCGAGCGGTGGGAGCGCACGGATATCGCCAGCATCATGCAGACCATCTGCGCCGATTTCAGCGATGTCGGCGGCGATATCAGCTATAGCGGGCCGCCGAAAATCATCTGGCCCTGCAAGCCGATGGCCCTGACGCGGGCAATCACCAATCTTTGCGAAAACGGGCTGAAGTTCGGCACCAGGGTGGAGGTGGCTCTGCGGGAGGAAAGCGGCGCCCTGCGGATCGATATTCTCGATAATGGGCCCGGCATCCCGCCGCAGTTCCATCACCAAGTGCTGGAGCCTTTCTATAAGCTCGACAAGGCCCGCACCCGCGCCGGGAATGAAACCGGTTTTGGTCTGGGCTTGTCGATCGTCGATGAGATCATTCGGGATCACGGCGGGCGTCTTGCCTTCGGGACGAACAGCCCATCTGGCCTTGCCGTGACGATCCTGCTGCCCCACCGGGATCTGCGCCCTTAAGGGCGCAGATCCTTTGGGAAATCGTTAGAACTTATAGCCGACCGAGAGCATGAAGGAGGGCTGGATCTCGTCCTTCACGATCGGGCTGTCGGCGGCATCGCCGATCAGGAAGCCGACGCCGACCTGGCCGCGCAGCAGCCAATTGTCCCCGGCGAGATAGGTCACCGAGGTTTCTAGATCGAAGCGCTTGAAGCCGGCATCTGCGTCATAGCGGGCATAACCCGAGCGGGCCGATTGTGTGGTCGTGACGCCGAAATAGCTGTCCATATGGTTGCTGTCGGCCCAGGTGGTCGAGGCCCCGGCCGCGAAGGTGAATTTGTTCCAGCGGTGCGAGACCTCGGCCCCCAGCTTGCCGGTTAGGCCCTTGCTGCCCCCTAAGGTCTTGTCGAGCTCGGCGCTGAATTCAACGGGGCCCAGCTCGTACTTGGCATAAAGCCCCAGCACGCCACCCATCTTCACATCGCCCATGCCGTCGAGATCGTCGGAGTCCTTTTCATCGCGGCCTGTCTCATAGCCGCCATGGATACCGAAGCTGAAGTCCTGAAGCTTCAGGACATCGACGTCGAGGCCGGTGGTCTTCAGGGTCACGCGATCGCCGAATTTGGCGTAGATCAGGGGGAAGGGGCTGATGGCCAGCTTGTCGCCGCCTTCATATTCAGGCTCGAACTTCGCGCCGACGCCCAGGACAACCTGCCAGTCGGAGAGCTGTTGCCCGACACCGTCAAAAAAGCCGCTCGAGCTCTTGTTCGGCAGGACGTTGGCGGCCGTCAGCGTGTAAGGCTTGGCATTGACGGTGACATTTTGTGCGGCGGGCCCCGCCGCAAGGGCCTGCTGGGAGAGGCCGCACAGAAGGCCGGCGACGGCCAGCGATGAGACTGTGTGCCTTTTGGCCGAGGCGGTTTTGACGTCCGACATTCGAGATAGCTCCTGATCGATGTGCATCGGTCTGGCGCCCCTTCGAAAAGCGGGACCCCAACCGATCAGGACTATTCCAAAGATCAAGGTTACGCTGGGTTTCGTTATGTTATGAAATATTGCGGGGAGGGTGGGGCCTCCCCGCAATCGGCACCGGTTAAAGCCCGAGGTCCGTGAGGCCGGGGTGATCGTCGGGCCGGCGGCCGAGCGGCCAGCGGAACTTGCGATCCTCTTCCTTGATGGGGAGTTCGTTGATGCTGGCAAAGCGGCGCTGCATCAGCCCATCGGCCGCAAATTCCCAATTCTCGTTGCCATAGGCGCGGAACCAATTGCCGCTGTCGTCGCGATATTCGTAGGCATAGCGGACGGCAATGCGATTTTCGGTGAAGGCCCAGAGTTCCTTGATCAGGCGGTAGTCCAATTCCTTGACCCATTTGCGTTCCAGGAACGCTTGCGCCTCCGCCCGGCCACGGGGGAATTCGGCGCGGTTGCGCCATTGGGTATCCTCGGTATAGGCCAGCGCCACCTTGGCGGCATCGCGGCTGTTCCAGCCATCTTCGGCAAGGCGGACCTTTTCGATGGCGGAGGCTTCGGTGAAGGGCGGCAGAGGCGGGCGGGCCATGGGAAAACTCCTTTGGAGGTCTTAGAGATCGAGGATCAGACGGTCACTGCCGGTCTGTTCGGCGGGGAGGGCGCAGCAGATGAGGGCGATATCGTCGGCAACCTCGGCCTGTGGGGCCTGTTCGTAGGTGACTTTGCCGGCCAGGATCTTGGTGGCGCAGGTGCCGCAACTGCCCGACCGACAGCTGTAATCCGGTGTTAGGCCGCGCGTCTCGGCGAGGTCGAGCAAGCTGCCCTTGCCGGGCTCCCATCGGGCTTCCTTGCCGGATTTCATGAAGGCGACCGGCACCGGCTTGGCAGCAGGTGGCGGCAATTGGATCACGGGCTTATCGGTCGAGCGGGTCAGGGACGCGGGCCCGAAAGCTTCGGCATGAATGCGATCATCGGGCGTGCCGATGGCGCGTAGCTGATCATAGACGCCCTGCATGAAGGGCGGCGGGCCGCACATATAGAAATCATAGCCATCGAAGGGCAGGGTCTGGCGCAGCAGATCGACATCGACACGGCCCAGGGCCTCGTAGTCGCGTTCTGCTGCGGCGCCCTCGGTATCGCTGAGCACGCGGACCAGGCGGACGGCGCCATTCGATTGGACAACCAGTTCGGCGATTTCCTGATCGAATGCCCGCTCGGCCAGGGTCCGGGCCGCAACGAAGATCCAGGTCGGCCGGATGCGGCGGGTGCGCAGGCCCTCGTAGACGATGTGGCGTAGCATGGCGAGCATCGGGGTGATGCCGACACCAGCCGCCAGCAGAACGGCGGGACGGCGCTCTAGCGCATCGATGGTGAAGCTGCCGGCGGGTGCACGGGCCTCGATGATATCGCCGACGGCGATATGCTCGTGCAGGTGGCTCGAGACCAGCCCCTGCTTTTTGACGCTGATCCGATAGAGATTATCGGAGGGCGCGGTCGAGAGCGTATAGGTGCGGATGACCGGCTTGGCATCTCCCTCGACAGTCACGCGGATCGGCAGATGCTGGCCTGCATCATGGGGCGTGATGCCAATGCCGTCGGCCGGCTCCAGATGGAAGGAGCGGATCACGCTGCTTTCATCGATCAGCTTTGCGACTCGGAAGGGACGCCATTGCGACTTTAGGGCTTCGGCCGCGAGCCGCGTGCGGGTTTGCTCCCAATCGCCAGTCATCAGGCTATTGGGCGACCAGCCGTTGGCCTGGAAATCCCACCGCAGGGCCAGGGCGTCGGGGCGCAGGATCACCTTGCGGGGTCGGAAGACCCACAGCCGCTCGGCCCCTTGGAAAGCAGCGATCTCATCGGAGTCGAGGATCACCTCGGCATCGCCGGTCAGATGCAGCATGTCGCCGGTTTCAAAATCCGGGAACAGCATGCCGGCCTTGGGATTGACCAGGAAATTGCCAAGCGTGTTGAAGAGGAGATTGCCGGCGAAATCCGGGATGGTCAGTGAGCCATCTTCGTTGACTCGCACAAAGCCGGCCTTGCCGCCACGATGCGAGGCATCGACATGGCGGCCCTTGGCGTCGTCCATATAGGAGGAGACGAACATCGTATCCGCCTTTGCGATCATCTCGCGGGCCCGCAGGGTCAGGCCTTCGGTCACGATGGGATCGGGCAGGATGGCGGTATCGCCCGGTTCACGCACAAACCGATAGTCGCGCAGCTGAATATATTGCGGGCAATTCCCAAAGGAATGTTCGACCCCAATATCAAAACCGCCGCGGTCCTTGTTTGCAATCCGTCCGTTCATGCGATTACGGCGGCGGGTGTGCAATTCGATGCCCAGCAGGCCGACGGCGTCGTCATTGCCAAGATGTGATGCTGCCGGATCGCGCCGGTCAGGGGCTGCGATGAAGGAGAGGGTGCGCGGCTCGAAGCTTTGCATGAAGCCGGGCTGGCCGGTCAGCAAAGTCACCCAGGTATCGCCCACGGCATCGACCGACCCCAGCACCACGAAGGGCAGCTGCCGATAAAAGTCTCGATGCTGATCCGGCATATAGTTGCGGATCGCGCGCTTGCCCATCTGCTCCACCCGTTCGGCAATGCCAAGCGACTGGTGCATCTGGACTTCGCCGGGATGGAACGGCGATGGGGTGGTGCTCAGAACCTCTGACATGGGGCCTCTCCCTTAGGCTGGGACGATCGGGGCACCCCTTTAGGAGTGCCCCGGATCAGCAATCAGGCGGCGAGGCCGACCGGGGTCTTCACAAATTCGACAAAGCCCGGCAGGGCTTCGATCCGGCGCAGCCAGGCATTGACGTTACCGTAGGACGACAGGTCGACATTCCCTTCAGGAGCGCGGGCGATATAGCTATAGAGGGCGACATCGGCGATGGTCGGGCGGTCGGTAGCGATCCAGTCGCGGCCTTCCAGCTGAGCCTCGATCAGCTTCAGGATATTATGGGCGCGGGTGATTACTTCCTCGGCCCGGAAGCCGGCTTTGAAGACGGTGACCAGGCGGGCGGCGGCCGGGCCGTAGGCGATCTCACCGGCGGCGACCGACAGCCAACGATGGACGTTCGCGGCGCCCACGGCATCTTCGGGCAGCCAATCGGTGCGGCCGAGCTTCTTGGCCAGATAGATCATGATCGCGATCGAGTCGGAAACCAGCGTGCCATTGTCATCGAGCAGCGGCACCTGGCCGAAGCGATTGAGCTTCAGATATTCAGGCGACTTATGCTCGCCCTTGGCCAGATCGACTTCGACGATTTCGGCGGGGGTGCCGAGGAGCGAGAGGAAAAGCTGGGCGCGGTGCGAGTGGCCGGACAGCGGGTGGAAATAGAGCTTCATGATGGATTTCCTTGCGAAGGTGGGGCGCGGGTCATTCGGTGCCCCTAATGTCCCGTATATCGGTGGTCGAAAGAAGCTGCGTCCTGATCAACGGAATGTTTCGATCAGGGAAATAGTGCGGGCAAAAGGCGCTGGAGAAGTGGGATGATCTGTTCGCCGAGCAGCATGCCCGTAAGGCCGAGAAGCGCGATGATCGGCGGGGCGGGGGAGCGGACGCCAAGCAGGCTGTACAGGATGCCGATCAGCAGACCGGCCCCCAGCGAGATGAAATAGGATTTCATCGACCGATCCCCAAAGTTCGCCTATTTCCGCGCGCCGAGCGACGAGATGAGATTGCCGTAGGCTGGCAGATAATCCTGGAACAGGGCGGCCAATCCCGCTGCGCCGTTCCGCCAGTCGCGTTGCAGTTCGCACGCGAGGGCGAACCAATTGATGAGCTGCGCGCCCTCGGCGACCATGCGCTTATGGGTTGCCTCCCGGACCGCCGGATTAAAGGTGCCGGAGGCATCGACAACGACGAAGACCTCGAAACCTTCTGCCAAGGCCGACAGCGTCGGCATCGCCACACAAACGTCGGTCACGATGCCGGCGAGGATCAGCTGCTTGCGGCCGGTTGCCTTAACGGCCGCGACAAAATCCGGATTTTCCCAGGCGTTGATTTCACCCGGGCGGGCGATATAGGGCGCATCGGGAAAGGATTCCTTGATCTGCGGCAGCAGAATGCCGTTCGGGCCTTCCTCGACACTGGTGGTCAGGACGACCGGCAGTTCGAAGTATTTCGCGGTGGCGGCCAGAGCCAGAACATTGTTGCGGAATTCGTCGGGGCCGAAATCCTGAACCAGCGAGAAAAGGCCGGTCTGATGGTCGAGGAAGACGACGACGGCATCGTCTTTACGGACCAGTTTATTGGTCTTGGGCATAGGGGCTGCTCCTGCAGTCACGGGGGATCAAACGCGCCGGCCTGCGGGGGCGGCCGGCGCGGTAAAGTCTTCAAGGGGCCTTAGCGGCGGAGGTTCTTGTCGAGGAAGCGGCCGACCAGCGGGGCGATGACGGGGAGCTGGTCTTCGAGCGCGAAGTGACCGCTGTCGAGAAGATGCATCTCGGCCTTGGGCAGATCGCGCAGATAGGGATGGGCGCCGGCTTCCGGGAAGATCTTGTCGTTCTTGCCCCAGACGATCAGGGTCGGCGGTTTACGGTCGCGGAAGAAAGCCTGGAATTGCGGGTAGAGCGGGACGTTCGACCCATAGTCTTTGAACAGGTCGAGCTGGATATCCTTGTTGCCCGGCCGGTCGAGATAAGCCTGGTCGATGATCCAATTATCGGGGCTGATATTGGCAAGGTTGCTCATGCCGTCGGTATATTGGAACTTCGTGATTTCCGGCGTAACGAGGTTGGAGAGCGCTTCGCGGTTCTTCTGCGACCCATCGGCCCAATAGACTTTGACCGGGTCCCAAAATTCTTTCAGCCCTTCGGTATAGGCATTGCCGTTCTGAATGATGAGGGCGCGCACCCGCTCTGGATGTTTCAGGGCCAGGCGGTAGCCGATCGGGGCGCCGTAATCCATGACGTACATGGCGTAGCTCTTGAGGCCGAGCTGGGTGGTGAACGCATCGACGATGTCGGCTAAGTGGCCGAAGGTATAGGCGAATTTGGTGTGGTCCGGCGCATCGCTCTGCCCAAAGCCGGGATAATCCGGCGCGATCACCCGGTATTTGGTGGCCAGCAACGGGATCAGGTTGCGGAACATGTGGGAGGAGGTCGGGAAGCCGTGCAGCAGCAGCACGACCGGCCCATCGGCAGGTCCGGCTTCGCGATAGAAGACCTTCGTCCCTTCGATCGATACGGTCTTGTACTGTATGACCGGCACGACCTGGGCGGTCGCGGCGGCCGCCGGCTTTTTGGTCTGGGCCGCGACCGGACCGACCGCAACGACACCGGCGATCGCCAATGCCAAGAGAGAGAGTTTCATGTTTTCATTCCTTCAGAAGGATGAGTAGGGCCGTCGCTGCCAGCTGGAGGGGCCGATAGCGGGAAAGCCGATGGGATGAGGAAAGGCCAGTCGATTGTTGCCGCCAGGCAGACGGGCTCACGCACCCGAACCAATGCAGCTCGGGCGAAACTGGAGGCTAGTCTAGAGATTCCATGTAAAACTCCGCAGTTTCGGTCGCTAGGTGCGCGGCCGGTTCAGGCAAAATCCCCTGAGGTCCGAATCAATTGAAGGCATGAGCTTCATATGATTTAGGTCCGATAGGTTTTGCGTCTTGCGGATATTAGTCTGAAGGGCGCGGGGCCGAGGGTAAAATGCCGTAAAATCTTGAAAAGAGCTGGCGGCTGAAAAGCTTTATCTTTTTGAGAAGGCGGTGAGATTCCCATTCTGTTACCGAAACCTCGTTGGTGGTCGGCGGTTGCGGGCTACTGAATAGCGCCTCAGTCCTGATCCCGACGCCAGGCGGCAGGCGAGCAACCGAAGAAGCGGCGGAAGGCTGCCGAAAACTTGCTGGGGTTCGCATAGCCGACGGCCAGCGCGATATCGATCACCCGCATGTCGGATTGCAGTAGCTCTTTAGCGCGCTCCATCCGCCGCAGGGTCAGATACTCATAGGGGGCATAGCCGGTCGCGGCGCGGAAGGCGCGGGTCGCCGTGCGCGGATCGCGGCCCATGAGGGCCGAGAATTCATCAAGACTCATGTCGCCCTCGATCCGCTCTTCGATGAACTCCAAGGCTCGCTTGAGCCGGATACCCGTCAGGGCATAGGTCTGGCGGCGCGGCTGCTGTGGCCCTTGAAAATCCTCCAGACGTTTAAGCAGTAGGGCGATGCCATGCTCGAAGAAGGCGGACCCCAACCCATGAACTTCGGCGTCCCGCCAGAGAGAATCCATCACTGACGACAGTAGGGGATCGCGGTGGAGGGCCGAACCAGCCGCGGCCAAGCGATCGACGATGCCGTCGCCGCCGGTCAGGAATTGATGCCGGGAAAGATCGATCGCGACCCCCAGCATGGCCGCTTGAGGCCAGAAACCCTCCGCCGCCGTATTAGGCAGGGCGAGCCCCACGGTGCCCGGACGCAGCACACCTTCCACGGTGGCGTTCGAGGCAGCCCGGCGGAAGCGCCCGGTGCGCGCGGTGCAGAGCGTCATCATCAGGAAGGGGGAAGGCGCATAAAGCCCTTCGAAGTCTGAAAACTGGGTATGGGCGAGCAGCATCGAGCCGGACTTGTTGGACAGCAGCAGGCTGGGCGGCGCACCGACTTCCAACATTCTTTTTTCAAAGTCCGCGCTTTCGCGGGTCTGCGTCGCCGCCCTCATGCTGACCGCCTCGATCTCCAAGATATGTGCGCTTTTGGATCATTTAGCCCGCTCCTGGAGCGGAGTGGCTTTCTAATTTCAATTAATAAGCATTCTCAGTTGCTGAGCAAGCCTTGGCAGTTTTAGGTTCAATTTCCTGGTGGGATTTTCTCGATGGCGACGCATTTATCCGGTGGTGAGACGGGCAGGCTGGTGGTCGTGGCCAGCGTGACAATTCTTGGGGTCGCGCTTGGTGCTACCGATGTGCAGGCACAGTCCGCCGATCCGAATGCGACAGTCCTGAAGCCTTTGGTGATCGAAGGTCGCCGCCAGGCGGAGGAGAAGGCCGACGGGCCGGTAAAGGGCTATACGGCCACCCGCAGCGCCACGGGCATCAAGAGCGATGTGCCGATCCGGGAAATCCCGCAGTCCGTCAATGTCGTCACTTCGGATCAGATGAACGACCAGGGCGCGCAGAGCATGGGCGAGGCCCTGCGCTATACGCCGGGTGTTTCGGTCGAGAATTTCGGCGCCCTGTCGCAGACCGATGCCTATACCCGCGTGCGTGGTTTCCGCACCGACCTCTATCTCGATGGCACGCGGTTGCCGATCCGGGGCGATGGGGCCGCCAGCTATGCCATGGAGCCCTGGGGGTTGGAACGGATCGAGGTCCTGAAGGGACCTGCCTCCTCGCTCTATGGCGCCAGTGGTCCCGGCGGCATGATCAATATGGTCAGCAAGCGCCCGCGCGCCGATATGCAGAGCGAGGTTCAACTCCAGACCGGCAGCTATAATCGCTATCAGGGGGCCTTCGATGTCGGTGGCGCGATCATCGACGACGAGAGCGCGCTCTTCCGCATCACCGGTCTGATGCGGGATTCTGATACTCAGGTCGATTACGCCGAAGACAACCGGCGCTTCATCGCCCCGTCCTTTACCTGGAAGCCCGGCGAGAACACGTCTTTCACGCTGCTGGGCCAATATTCCGATGAAAAATCGAACTGGCCTTTCTTCAACCTGATGCCACCGAGCGGCACCTTCCTCTCCAACCCGAACGGCCAGATCCCGCGCAGCCGCAATACCGGCGAGCCCGGTTATGACCGGCTCGATCGCTATCAATATGCCGTTGGCTATGAAGTCGAGCATCGCTTCGCCGACAATTTGTCGGTCCGCCAGAACCTGCGCTATGGCGAGGTGAAGAGCGACGTCAATGCGGTCGCCAATGTGTTCGGTTTCTTCTTCACCGCCGACAATCGCACCATCGCCCGGGTGCCGATCGCGGCGCTCGACAAGGCCGAAGCGCTCACCATCGATAATCGGCTGGAGGCGAAGTTTGGCACCGGTATTCTGGAACACAACGCCATCGTTGGCCTGGATTTCCGGGATGAGGATAGTTTCCGCGATTTTCGCCAGGGCGCGATCTCGTTCCTCGATATCTATAACCCCGTCTATGGCGCGCCCATCGCGACCCCGACGACCATCGCCGCGCTCAATTCGACGGACGAGCGGCAGATCGGCGTCTATGCCCAGGATCAGATCCGTCTGGACGGTTGGCTCCTGTCGCTCAGCGGCCGCTATGACTGGGTGAACAGCAAGATCCATAATCAGATCACCAATGTCCGCACCGAGCAGAAGGATGCGGAGGCTACCGGCCGTGCTGGTCTTGCCTATGTCTTCGAGAATGGCCTGACGCCCTATGCCAGTGTCGCGACCTCCTTCCAGCCGGTCAGCGGCCTGGATGCTGCCGGCCGGCCGTTCAATCCCTCGACCGGCATTCAATATGAGGCGGGCATCAAATATCAGCCGCCCGGCTCGCAGAGCCTCTTCACGGCGGCGGTCTTCGATCTGACGCAGCAGAATGTCGTGACGGCCGATGCGTTCGGTTTCTCCCGCCAGACCGGCGAAATCAGGGTCCGGGGTCTGGAACTCGAAGCCAAGACCCAGCTGACCGAAAGCTGGAGTCTGCTGGCCTCTTATGCCTATCTCGATGCCGAAGTGACCAAGTCTCAGCGCGCGGCCGAACTCCATCGCCGCCCCGCAGAAACGCCTGACCATCAGGCCTCGCTCTGGACGCAATATCAGTTCCTCGACGGTCTAATGAATGGCCTCACCGTTGGCGCAGGTGTGCGGTATGTCGGTCAAAGCGAGGACGACAGCCATACGCTGCAACTGCCGAACTACACGCTCTTCGACGCGCGGCTCGCCTATGCCCTTGGGGGGCTCAGCCCGACCCTCGATGGGGCGACCCTGTCGGTCAATGGCACCAATCTGACCGACAAATATTATGCAACCGGTTGCTTCGGGACCTTCGCGACCGCCTGCGCCCTCGGGCCGGGTCGGATGATCACCGCGACTCTCGGGTATCGGTGGTAAGGGGCAATGGTCTCGCATTTCATTGCCGATGCGCAATTCTGGCCGGTGGGGCTCTTCGTCGCGAAGGGCCCCCAATCCCTGGATATGCACCAACAAATGCTGTCCGCCTGGGATGAGTGGCTGGCGCAGCGCGTGCCCTTCATCGCGCTAAGGGTTTATTGCGACCCCGCGTCGCTGAAGGTTGCCGAGGGTGTCGGGAAACTTACCAAGACTTGGCTGCAAGGTGGCGCGGCAGAGGCAATCCGCCGCCATGTGTCGGCCATGCTGATCGTGGTGCCGCCCTCAGATCATGGGCGCATGAAGGCAATGTCGGTCGAGGCGGCCTTCGGGGTGCCGGGTGGCGTCTTTGCCGATCTCGCCGATGCACTGACCTGGATTGGGCCGGAGGTGATTTCGCCCAAGGTTGCACGTGGGCTCGCCCGTTTGATCGATAGCCATCGTGAATAACTGGGTAGGTCATAGCCTCTGACCCGTAAACAACCCGTGGACCGACCGGGTCTTTCATCCTAGAGTTTTTTCAACTGAGCAAATCAGACGAACTGATTGCCGTTACGAGGAAACGACGGGGAGAGACCAATGCGTCATTCGTTTACGCTGGCCGCAGCCATGTTTGCCGTTGCCGCCACCTTCAGCGCCGCACAGGCGCAGACCACCATCAAAATCGCCTATGCCCTGGCCCCCAACTCGCACTATGGGGTTGCGGCCAAATCCTTCGACGAGAATTTGCAGAAGCTGGCCCCCGGCCGCTTCCGGGTCGAACAATTCCCGTCCAGCGCGCTGGGCGGAGAGCGTGAGACTTTGGAAAGCCTGCAACTCGGCAACCTCGAAATGGTTGTCACCTCCTCGGGGCCGGTGATCAATTTTGTGCCCGAAGCCGGCATCATGGATATCCCCTTCCTGTTCCGCGACAGCGCGCATGCCCGCGCGGCGCTCGATGGGGCGCCGGGCCAGGAGATCCTGGATAAATTCCCGGCCAAGGGGCTGGTTGCCCTGGCCTGGGGCGAGCAGGGCTTCCGCCATTTGACCAACTCCAAGCGTCCGGTGAATGCGCCGGCCGACATGAAGGGCCTGAAGCTGCGTACGATGGAAAATCCGGTCCATATGACCGCTTTCCGCACGCTCGGTGCCAGCCCGACGCCGATGGCCTGGCCGGAAGTGATCCAGGGGTTGCAGCAGGGCATGATCGACGGGCAGGAAAACCCGATGTCGGTCATCGTCAGCGCCAAGCTCTCTGAAGTGCAAAAGTATCTGACGCTCTCGCGCCACGTCTATTCGCCGGCCCTGATCGTCATTTCCAAGCGCACCTACGACAAGCTCAACGACGCCGACAAGCAGGCGGTGCAGGCCGCCGGCAAACAGGCCGCCAAGGATATGCGCGCCTGGGTCGACGAGGTCGAAGCCAAGGCGGTTGCCGATGTGAAAGCGCAGGGGATGCAGGTGGTCGAAAATGTCGATACCGCCAGTTTCCAGGCGGCTCTCGCCCCGGCGTTCGAGGATTATGCCAAGCGGTTCGGCAAGGACAAGATCGAAGCGATCCGTACCTTCAAGTAACCATTCTGCAGCGGATCACCGGGCGCGGCAGTCGATGTCGCGCCCGGCCTTGCCCACCTCAAGGCTTTGCGTATGTTGCGTCAGATCGACCGCGTCATTCTTCACATCAACCGCTGGATCCTGATCATCGCCATGGGTGCGATGTCGGTCGTGGTCTTCGCCAATGTGGTGCTGCGCTATACCACCGGGGACTCGATCCTCTGGTCGGAGGAAGTGGCGCGCTACCTGATGATCTGGCTGACCTACCTCGGCATCGGTCCGGTGCTTCGGCTGGGCGGCCATATGGCTATCGATACCCTCCAGGATGCCGTGGGCGAGCCACGGGCAAAATACCTGCGCGGGCTGATCGTGCTGCTGATGCTGGGCTTCTGTCTGGTGCTGGTCGATGTCGGCATCGACTTTGTCGATCGGACCTGGGTGCAATCGACCCCGGTCACCGATATTCCCTTCAGCTTCATCGCCGCCGCGATCCCGGTGGGGTTCGCCTTCACCATCTGGCACCTGCTGGCGGTGGCGCGCGGCTATGTCGTCGATAAAAAGTTTGAACAATCGAGCGATCTCGATCCCGATCAGGCAGCTTCCATATGATCACCGCAATCCTGTTCGGCTCGCTCGTCCTTCTTCTCGCGCTGGGCGTGCCCGTCGCTTTCTCCATCGGTATCGCCAGCCTGCTGGCTATGGTCTCGAACGGTCTAGTGCCGATCAGCATGGCGCAGAAGCTGCTGACCGGTGTCGATAGTTTCCCTCTGATGGCCTTGCCCTTCTTCCTGCTGGCGGCCGAACTGATGACCGGCGGGGCGCTGGCCGAAGTGCTGTTGCGCTTTGCCGCCATGTTCGTCGGCCATCGCCGGGGCGGCCTTGGCTATACCAACATTCTGACGTTGACCTTCTTTTCCGGCATCAGCGGATCGGCCCTGGCCGATGCGGCGGGGCCGGGTTCGATCCTGATCCGGATGATGCGCAAATCGGGCTATCCGGTCGGTTATGCGGCGGCGCTGACGGCCAGTACCGCCGTCGTCGGGCCGATCATCCCGCCCTCGATCATCATGATTGTTTATGCGCTGCAGGATCAGAATGTCTCGGTCATCAGCCTCTTTATGGCCGGCATCATTCCGGGCCTGCTGATCTCCGGTTCGCTGATGGCCTATAATTACTGGTCCAGCAAGAAACGCAATTTCCGGGGCGAGGGCGAAGCGCCGGATTTGAAAACCATCCTCGTGACCTCTTGGAAGGCTTTGCCGGCGCTCGTGCTGCCGGTCATTATCGTGGTCGGGATCCATGGCGGGGTTTTCACGCCGACCGAAGCCTCGGTGATCGCGGTCTTCTATGCGCTTGTTTGCGGCATGTGGGTCTATCGCACGCTCACCTGGTCGATGATGCCCGGCATCCTCGCGCGCTCGGCCTTGATGACGGCAGCGGTGCTCGTGATCGTCGCCATGTGCTCGGCCTTTGCGTGGGTGCTGACCGTGGTGAAAGTGCCCCAGGGGCTCGCCCTCTGGATTGGCAGCCTCGGGCTTGATCCGATCACCTTCCTACTGGCGGTCAATGTCTTGTTGCTGCTGTTCGGCATCTTTATCGAACCGCTGCCGGGGGTGATGGTGTTGGTGCCGATCCTCGCCCCGATGGCGGCGGCGTTGGGCATCGATCCGATCCATTTTGCGATCGTGGTGATCGTCAACCTCACCATTGGCATGATCACGCCGCCGGTAGGGGGATTGCTGTTCGTGACCGCTATGGTCGCGAAGATCAAGCTCTCCGAGCTCAATAAGGAGCTCTATCCCATGCTGGCGGTGCAGTTGGTCGTCCTGGCCCTGCTGACTTTGGTGCCGAGCCTCAGTACTTGGCTGCCGGCCGTCCTGCGCGCGCAGTAGCCTATCCTTGGCCCATCGTTTCGCGCCATCGCAAGCAGGCGACCCCGTGCCCGGCTTCATCCTCTAAGCCGGGTTCGATCTCGGCGCAGGCGGTTATCGCCAGAGGGCAGCGGGTGCGGAATCGGCAACCGGAGGGGATGTTTGACGGATCGGGGGCTTCGCCCTGCAGCGAAAACCCCTCTGTCACCCGGGGACCGCCAATCCGGGGCAGGGCTGCGATCAGGGAACGGGTGTAAGGGTGGCGGGGCGCCGCGATCACCTGATCCGCCGGGCCGTTTTCGACAAGGTGACCCAGATACATCACGGCGATGCGATCACAGACCGAGCGCATGACCGCAAGGTCATGGCTGATAAACATATAGGTCAGGTTGAAGCTGCTGCGGAGGTTGCGGAGCAGCGAGAGGACCGTCGCCTTAACCGAGGCGTCGAGGCCAGCGGTCGGCTCGTCGAAGATCACGAGCTGCGGGCCAAGGACCAAGATCCGCGCCAACCCCACACGCCGCAGCTGACCGCCGCTGACCTCATGGGGATAGAGGTCGAGGATGGTCTGCGGTAGGCCGACCGCTGCGACGATCTCGCCAATCTTCGCGGCCCGCTGTTCGCGGGGCCAATCGGTGTGAATGACGAGGGGTTCGTGAAGGGAACGGCCCAGCGTCCAGCGGGGGTCGAGGGAGGCGCCGGGGTCCTGATAGGCATATTGCAGCTGGGTATAGGCACTGGCCGCCCGCTTTTGACCGGGTGAGGCGATTTTGTCGCCGCCAAAAGAGACGCTGCCGCTCGTCGGTTGATGGATGCCGGCCAGGGTCTTGCCGAGGGTCGATTTCCCGCAGCCGGATTCCCCGACGATGCCGAGAGTCTCGCCCGGATTGATGCTGAAACTAACCCCATCCAGGGCGCGGGTGACGCCAACCTTACGGTTCAAAAAGCCTCGGATCGGGAAATAGCGGGTGAGTTGGTCGACCTCAAGCAACGGCGGCTTTGCCTCAGGCATGGATATGCCCGCCAGCTTCGGCCACGGGATAATGGCAGGCCACCAGATGGCCGGGGGCAACCTCGGACAAGGGCGGCCGGATATCCTGGCAATTAGCGGCGCTGCGCGGACAGCGCGGATTGAAACGGCATCCGGGTGGGGGCGAGAGCGGGTCGGGTACCTCCCCCGGTATTCCCATCGCATCCCGCCCCGGTTCGGGCAGGCTGGCCAGTAACAGCCGCGTATAGGGATGGCGGGCGCTGGAGAAAAACTCTTCCCGAGAGGCCGTCTCGATGGTTTGCCCGGCATAGAGCACGATGACCCGATCGCAGATCTCCCAGGCGGCGCCCAGATCATGGGTGCTGAACAGCACGGAAACGCCACGTTCGGCCGCCAGCTTCCGCAACAACCCGAGGATCTGGGCCTGGATGGTGACGTCGAGGGCAGTTGTTGGTTCGTCCGCAATGATCAGGCGGGGTTGGGGCAGCAGCGCCATGGCGATCATCACCCGCTGGCGCTGCCCGCCCGACAGCTGGTGCGGATATTTCGCGAGGATGGCACGCGGATCTGGCAGATGCACGGCCTCCAGCATGGTGATCACAGCCTCTTCCAGGGTCGGCCGGCCGTTTGTCTGCGGAATTCGCCCGCGCATTAGATCCCTGATCTGCGTGCCGATGCGGAAGAAGGGATTGAAGCTGGTGAAGGGATCTTGCGGGATGAAGGTCACGGCCTGTCCGCGAAGAGCTTGAGCCGCCTTCCCGCTTTGAAGCATATCGACCCCATCGAGCCGGATCGTGCCGCTGCCGATATGTGTGCGGCCTTCCGGCAAGGTGCCGAGGATCACACGGGCGATGGTCGTCTTGCCACAGCCGGATTCACCAACGAGGCCGACGATCTCGCCAGGATTGACCCTTAGGTCGACCTGATCCAGCACCCGTGCCGGCCCGACCTCGGTCTGGAAACTGAGCGAGAGCCCGCTGATATCGAGGATCGCGGACATTAGTCCAGGTTACGCCGGGTGCGAGCATCGAGAACATCGCGCAGACCGTCTCCAAACAGGTTGAAGCCGAGAACCGTAAGGAAGATAGCGAAACCCGGGGCAAGGGCATACCACCAGGCTTCGGGCAGGAACTCGCGGCCTTCGGCGATCATCCGGCCCCATTCCGGGGTCGGCGGTGGTGCACCCAGGCCGAGGAAACCTAAGGTCGCTGCGGTCAGGATGGCGGCACCCATCCCGATCGATGTCCGCACGATGATGGGGGAGGTGATGTTCGGCAGGATATGCAGCAGAATGACGCGCCAGGGGGCGGCGCCGAGGGCGACGGCAGCCTCGATAAAGACCTCGTTCCGCATCGAGCGGGTTTCGGCATAAACCAGCCGCGCCCAGAACGGCCAATAGGTGAGCGAGAGCGCCAGGATCACATTCTGGAGGGACGGGCCCAGCGTCTGGGCGATCGCGATGGCGAGCACGATCTGGGGAATCGCGAGGAAGATGTCGGCGATGCGCATCAACCCGTCGCTAATCCAACTGCGATAATAGCCAGCGATTAATCCAATCGGCACGCCGATCAAAATGGCCGAGCCGACTGTGATGCCGGCCAGCATCAAAGTGATGCGCGCGCCGAACAGCAGTCGGCTGAAGATATCGCTGCCCATCCGGTCGGTGCCAAAAAAGCTGCTGCCGCCCGGCGGCGAGAGCCGTCGTTCGATATGGAAGGTTCCGACATCATTCGGATAGGGGGCAAGCACCGGCGCCAGGATCGCGGCCAGAAGGATGAAGCTAAGAAGCACCAAACCCAGCAGAGCCGTGCGGTCGCGGGCAAAGCGCTTGAGAAGCTGCCTCATGCCATGGCCCGGGGGTCGATCGCCTCCTGCAGCAAGTCGATCAGGAGATTGATCACGACGAAGAGGGCGCCCGTGCAGAGGGTAAAGCCCATCACCGCATTAAAGTCGGACTGCATGATCGAGCAGACGGCATAGAAACCCAGCCCCGGCCAGTCGAAGACAGTCTCGACCACGATGGCGCCGGTCAGGAGAATACCGACGGTTAGTCCGAGCTGCGTCACGGTCGCGGTCAACGACATGCGCAGCACATATTTCCAGACGATCACCCGGCGCGGCATCCCCATCGCTGTCTGATAGATGACGGACGGTGAGTTGATAACACTGATGACGCCATTCCTGGTGAAGCGGAGCAGCGTCGCGGCGACGGGCAGGGCTAGGGTCAAGGCCGGTAGGATGAGGTGCTTCAGAGCGGAGCTGAGCAGGGCGAGATCGCCCGCAAACACCGCATCCACAATCAGAAGGCCGGTCACGCTTTCCGACGGGAAACCAGCGCTTCTGCCGGAAAGGGGTAGCCAGCCGAGCTTCATCGAGAAGAGAAGCTGCAACTGCATCGCCAGCCAGAAGGACGCGATGGCCATGCTGGAAACAGAGGCGATCCGGAGGAAATGATCGAGCCAAGAGTTGCGATAAAGGCCGCAGACGACACCCAGCGGGATGCCGATCAGGGCCGCGAGGATCGTGGCGGCGATCGTCAGTTCCAGCGTCGCGGGCAGACGGTCGAACAAATCATCGGAGATGGGCCGGCGCGTATAAAGGCTGATCCCGAAATTACCGCGCGCAACGTCCCCCAGATATGTCAGAAACTGCGCCGGAAGCGAGTCGTCGAGACCGATGCGCTCGCGCACCTGCTGTACCTGTGCGGCAGAGGCATTTTCGCCCGCCGCCAGCACGGCAGGGTCAATCGGGACGACACGCGATAAGACAAAAACGATCGCAAGCAGACCCAACATGGTTGGGATAAACCAAGCCAGACGGTTCGCTATGATCGAGAGCCATCTCACGGTCTGATTTCACCTATCAACGGGTGATCGAGGCCCAGCGAAGGTCAAAGCCGTTACTCACCGGCGAAAAGCGAATGCCTTCGACCTTGCTGGAGTAGGGCCCATACCAGCGCGTGTTGTAAATGAAGATCGCGGCCGCATCGTCCGTTACGATCTGCGACATTTCCTCATAAAGCTTGGTTCTTTCCTCCTGGTCGCTGGAAACAAGCGCGCGGTCGAGGCGCTTGTCGAATTCCGGATTGCTGTAATAGGAGGAGGTGCGCCCTTGATAACGCGTCCCATACATCTCTCCGACCCAATTATTGGGATCGGCGTAGAAGGTGCTGCGCCAATGGGGGACGATATCCGCGCGGGTGTCTGGGCTGGCCAGATGGCTCAGGACAATCGACCAGGGCGAGACTTTGACGGTGGATTCGATGCCGATCTGACGTAGCGAATTCTGGAACAGCAAGGCCGCCTGTTCGGTATCGCTATAACCGGCCGTCGCTTCGATCGTCAGGGGCTCGATAGGGAGAGTGACCTTCTTCAGCTCCTCGCGCGCCTTGTCGAGATCGTAGCTATAGCCTTTGAGGCCTGCTGGCGTGCCCCAGATCGTATTGGGATTGGGGCCGGGGTTGCGGGCGACGGAATCCTTCAGGACGTTCTTGATAAAGCCGTCATAGTCGAAGGCGTAGGAGAGCGCCCGGCGGAAATGAACATTGTTCAACGGCGGCTTGGCGTTATTGAGCGAGAGCAGGAAGATCCGCATCGATTCCTGTTCGTTGACTTTCACAGCCGATGACTGGCGCAGACGCTGAATATGGTCATAGGGCAAATAGCCGTCCGTGCCCTGGTAATCGCCGCGCAGCAGCCCCATCACGCGGGTGTTTGTATCCAGCACCGTGCGGAATTCGAGATTATCGATCGGGTTAGGGCCCCAGCCGGCGAAATGCGCGGGAAAGCGGCGGGCGGTAAAGCCGATAGCCGGATCGTGCCGGCCCAGCACATAGGAGCCGGAACCCGCTTCATTCCGGGTGAGCCAGGCTTCGCCCCAATCGCCATTCTTCTCCTGGGATTTCACCAAGGTGCTGTTGACGACCAGGATATCGCAAACGGTCTTCAGGAAGATCGCGGACGGGGAGGTGAGGTTGAAGACGACCGTATCCGGTGTCGGGGCCTGCGTGCTGCCGGGCTGGATAATCTTCAGATAATTGCTGGCCGCGCCTTTTTTGAGTGCGATGATCCGCTCGATCGAATAGACGACATCGGCAGAGGTGAGGGGCCGGCCGTCATGGAATTTGACGTCCTGCCTCAGCTTGAAACTATAGGTTTTTCCGTCTTCGGAGACGGTGTGGCTTTCGGCCAGCCACGGCACCATCTGAGGCGGGTTGTCGACCCAGCGATAGAGCCCGTCATAGAGATTGAAGCGCATGGCAGCGCTCGGCACATCGAAAACGGTATGCGGGTCGAGACTGTCGAAGGAGCTGTTATTCGCATAGACGAAGGTGCTGCCCGATTGTGCCTGAGCGCCATGCATGCCTAGGGCAGGGATGACGACAAGGCCAAGGGCGGCCTGCAGGGCATCACGGCGCGTTATCTTCATGGTGTCTTTAAACCCAATTGAGCCAGTTGGGCCGCCCCCGACAGCTGGAAACAAGTATCGGTTCTCTTGACGGCGTTCCTTAAAAGATAGTGCCGCAGGGGAAGGGTGGCCGCCGGTAAAATTTGGTAAAGAGTCCCGGGATCACAGCAATAAGTGACAGCAAACTGACGAGAAGATGGGTAGACTAGCTGTAAGACAAATGTTGTTTGGCGCGGCTTATGGGAAACCGACATTTATGTCGGATGCCGATGCCAAACGAGACCTTAAGGCACCTTGACCTCTAGAGAGCGTATCTTCTGACGCATGGAAGACGTTTCGAGAAAAAGGGGTTGGGTGGGACGTTACGTGGGAGCGGCCATTGGATAAGACACCAGACGGTGCCGAGCCAAATGACCTCAGTTATTCATTTGGGCGATTTCGGCTTTACCCGAATCGGCAGCTTCTGTTGCGCGATGGCGATCCTGTACGGATTGGGAGCCGCGCCTTCGATATCCTGACCTTGCTGGTTTCCCGGCAGGGAGAGATCGTCAGCAAAAACGAGTTTTTCGAAATCTGCTGGCCCGGCATTTTCGTCCATGAGGCTACCCTTAAGGTTCATGTTGTCGCGCTGCGGCGTGCGCTCGCCGAGGGGGGCGAAGAAGCCTATGTCGTGACGGTTCCCAGTCGCGGTTATCGGTTCGTCGCGCGGGTGACGGTGAAACGGGGCGAACAATCGACCCCGTCGCCAGTGCCGCCGGTCTTCAAGACCAGGAAGCTGCCAAAACCTACCCTTGCCATCGGGCGGGCGGGTGAGATTTCGCGGATCGCGTCGGCGGTTCTGAAAGCCCGGTGTGTCACGGTCGTTGGGCCGGGTGGTGTCGGCAAGACGACGGTTGCCGTCGCGGTCGCCCATCAGGAATTCTCGAACTATGCCGACGGCATCGCCTTCATCGATCTCTCGACGGTCGGTGATCCGCAATATGCCCTGGCGGCGATCGCGGCCGGTGTCGGGGCGCGTCAAAGTTCAGAAGACACCTTGACCGAGATCACGGATCTGCTGACGGGCCGAGAAATGCTCGTGATCCTCGATAATTGCGAACATCTCTCCCTGACCGTCGCCTCCATCGTCAATCACATGCTGGAAGCGCTACCAGCGGTCAAATTCCTGGCGACCAGTCGCGAGCCGCTGCGCACTGCGCTGGAGCAGATCTACCGCCTGCCGACGCTTGCCGTACCGGCGGAGCGGAATGTCACCGCTGCGGAAGCGATGGATTTTCCTGCCGTTCAATTGTTCGTCGCCCGAGCCGGTGGTTCAGAGAAATATGTCCTGGCCGATGCCGATGCCCCGCTTGTTTCGGCCATCTGCCATCGTCTGGATGGCATTGCGCTTGCCATTGAATTGGCCGCGAGCAAGGCGACCGCCCTTGGGATTTCGACGCTGCTGACGCTGCTCGAACAACGATTTCTGTCGCTGAGCAATGGCGATCGCAGTGTGCCGATGCGGCAGCAGACTCTTATTGCCACGCTCGATTGGAGCTACCGGCTGCTGTCTGATGACGAAGCGGCCTTGCTGCGGTGGCTATCGGTCTTCGCCGGCAGGTTTCAGCTGCCCGACGTGATTGCGATGTCCGAGGCGGCGGGTTTTGATACGCATCAGGCTATTGCGACGCTGGAGAGGTTGGTCAGCCGGTCGGTGATTTATGCCGAATATCTGGAAGGCTCGCTCAGCTATCGGTTCCTCGAAAGCACCCGCGCCTATGCTTTGGAAAAGCTGGGGGATGCCGATGCGCTGGACGGCGCCTTGGAGCATCATGCCCGCCATACCCTGACGATGTTCGAGCGTGCCGCTAAAGAACAGGCCTGGCGGCCCAAGCTTGAATGGATGACGGAATATGCCGATCGGGTCGACGATCTGCGTAATGCACTGTCCTGGGCCTTCAGCATCAAGGGGGACCGGATGCTGGGCGTCCGGCTCACCGCCGCCGGCATTCCGCTTTGGGCAGAGCTATCGTCCGTGGCCGAAATGCAGTCGCGGGTGGAGCGCGCCATCATCGCGGCCAAAGACATTGGTGACTGCCCGCCCGACCTGGTCATGCGGTTGATCGGCGCGCGTGCCCTCGGGATGCATTTCGGGCAGCAGCTCGATCCCATGACCGAGGCGGCCTGGATCGATTGCTACAGAGTGGGCGTAGAGTTGGACAAGCCGGAGTATCAGCTGCACGGCTTGTGGGGGCTTGCCGCTTACCTCATCCATGTCGGCCGGGCGCTGGAGGGGATCGTCAAGCTCGATCTGTTCCTGGGACTAGCCGAGGCTCAATCCGATTGGGCGGCGGTCAGCGAAGGGCATCGCATGAAGGCGATGGCCGAACTCTATCTGGGGCGCATCGGGAGTGCGAAACGGCGCCTCGAAAATATCGCCAGACATCATCAATCGCCGACCGACCCGGTCAATTTCTCGCGGTTCCAGTCGGAACGCGGGGTGCACATCATGTGCTCCTTCGCGGTGGTCCTCTGCATTGCTGGCGATCCCGATCGGGCCGGGCGGGTGGCCCGATCCGCCGTCGAGCGGGCCGAGGCGACCGGCCATATCGTCTCCCAGTCGAACACGCTGGCGGTGAGTGCCATTCCGGTTGCCGTTTGGTCGGGCGATCTGGATGGCGCCGACCAATATATCGAAAGGCTCGAAGAGAACGGCCGCAAGGAAGATATCGGGATCTGGCAGCAGGCGTGCCGCTTCTTCAAAGCGGCGGTGCGCGCCAAGCGGCATGAACCCGGCGCTGCGGGCGAGATGAAGATTCGTCTCATGGAACTGATTGCCGCTGGCAATCTGGTGCGGCTGCCGATGCATTACAGCATGGTCGCAGAAGCCTTGTTCATGGAAGACCGGATCGAGGAGGCCAAAGAACATTTGGCCGAGGCCAGCCGGCTGGCGCGCGAGCAGACGGCGACCTGGTGCCTGCCTGAACTCTTCCGCATTCAAGGGTTGCTGGAACTGCGGGCCGGGCGTCCGGAGGGGGCCGAGAGTTTGCTGAAACTCGCCATCGAAAAAGCCGATGAGATCGAAGCGGCCACCTTGGAACTTCGGGCCGTCTTGGCCTTGAGCACGATCCTGGATGAAGCCGGCCGCTTTAGCGAAGAGCTACAGCTTCTCCAAACGACCTGCGGGAAATTCGAGCCCGACGCGGCGTTCCCGGACATCCTTCAGGCGCGCAGCAGTTTGCAACGCCTGACCCGAAACATCGCGGTTATCTCGACCTAAGAGAGGCCCCGATCTGACAAAGCTTGAAATTGTCAGACTTTCCGTATAGCAAAACGGCGGATTGCCGGCTTAGCACAGTGGTAGTGCAGCGGTTTTGTAAACCGAAGGTCGCGGGTTCAAATCCTGCAGCCGGCACCAATGAATTATCAGCAGAACCCGCAGGAAACTGCGGGTTTTCTGTTGTAGGAGGCTGGTGGCTGTTGCGGTCACGCTGACGGCAGCATTTCCTGGATCTTCTGTGCCAAAACATCGATGGCGAAGGGCTTGGTGATCATCTCCATGCCGGGTGCCAGAAATTCAGCCCGCGAGGCGGCTGTGGCGGCATAGCCGGTGATGAAAAGGATTTTTAGCTGCGGGCGTGCCTTGATTGCGATCTCGGCAATCTGGCGACCGTTGAGGCCGGGAAGCCCGACGTCGGTGATCAGCATATCAATCCGTTTGCCATTTTCCAGGATCGGAATAGCCGAATTGCCGTCGATCGCCTCGATGACGTGATAGCCGAGTTCGGTCAGAACATCGACGACCAGCAGCCGGACCGAATCATCGTCCTCAACGACCAGGATGGTTTCGCCATCGCCCAAAGGCTGGACGCCTTCTGGTGCTTGAGCTTGAGGATGCTCGGCCGGCCCGTCACCGACCGGCAGGAACAGCTTCACGGTCGTACCCAGGCCCACCTCGCTATAGATCCGCACGAGGCCACCGGACTGCTGGGCAAAGCCATAGATCATCGATAACCCGAGGCCCGTGCCCTGGCCGATCGGCTTGGTCGTAAAGAAAGGATCGAAGGCTTTCTCGATCGTTTCCTTGCTCATGCCGATGCCGGTATCGCTGACGGCCAACACCATGTAGTGGCCAGGCTTCAGCCCCTCGTAGCGCATGGACACATCGGCTTCCGTGAAGACAATCGTCTCGGTTTCGATGGTTAGCTTGCCGCCTTCCGCCATGGCGTCGCGGGCATTGATGACGAGGTTCAGGACCGCGCTTTCAAGCTGATTGACGTCGGTCAGCGCAGGTGGTGCTTCCAGATCGGCCGCGATCGCCAGTTCGATCTGCTCACCCAAGGTACGCCGCAGGAGATCTTCCATCGACCTGACTAAGCCACCCACATCGACATTCTGCCGATCGAGGGACTGACGACGAGAGAAAGCGAGCAGGCGATGGGTCAGAGATGCCGCCCGCTGTGCCGAGGTGAGGCCCGCATCAATGAAGCGATCAAGATCATCCAGCCGATTGACCGAAATGCGCTGGCGGATCACCCCCAGCGCCCCGATGATGCCCGTCAGCATATTGTTAAAATCGTGCGCGATGCCGCCCGTCAGTTGACCCACGGCTTCCATCTTCTGGGCCTGACGCAATTGAGCCTCGGTCTCGCGCAAGATCTCGGCCTGCTGCTTTTCCGCCGTCACGTCGCGGCCATAGGCGTAGATTAGCCCGTCTTCCCGCGACAACACCCAGGAAATCCAACGAGAGCCGCCATCGGCATGGCTGTGACAGAGTTCCAGCGTGCCATCGAGCCGGGACGCAATCAAAGCGTCCGTGACTTTCGGGCGATCGGATGAGCAAATCGTATCCTGAAAATGCCGACCAATCACATCCGATACGGGTTGGCCCAAGACGGCTTCCCAAGCAGGGCTGACATCGCGCAGGGCTCCGTCGGCGCCGAGGATGATCAGGGGGTCGCGCGAGCTTTGCCACATGCGGTCGCGTTCCTGGGTGCTTTCTCGGACCCTGACCGCCAGCGCCTTATTGGCATCCCGTAGGCGTGCTTGCGTCTGCTTGGCTTCAGTGATGTCGAAGATGACGCCGATGAAACGCCGACGGTTGGAGTCAGGATCATCGACATATTCGCCGCGCCGCGCCAACCAGCGTTCGGCACCGGTATCGGCCTTCACGATCCTAAATTCGATATCGGCGGCATTCTGGGGGCCATTCGGGTCAGTCAGATCGATGATCGGACTATCGTCCACATGGATCAACTGATTGAGCGTCCGAATCGGGACCACATTGATCGGATGCAGGCCGAACAGCTGGCAGAATTGGGCAGAAGCGGTGATCGTGCTAAAGCCGGCAATATATTCGAAGGAACCGATGCCCCCGGCATTCTGCGCAACACGCAGTTCTTCTTGGGCCTGGCGCTGCTTGGTGATGTCGATCAGGGTGCCGACAAAGCGGACCAGATTGTCATCTTTATCCAGGATCGCCCGGCCGCTGGCATGTACCCAGCGAAAGCCGCCGTCTTCTTTCAGAAGCCTGTAATCCTTGGAGAAAACCTCGGCCCCCGCCAAGATACCCGCGACAGCCAGGCGGATGCGCTTCTCGTCGTCGGGATGAATGGCCTTGAAGAAGCTGCGCGTCGGAACCCCTGCGGCAAGGGGCACCGGATCCTGACCCGTGATCGCGGCAAACTGCGCGTCCGCCGTGAAGACGTTGGCTTGGACGTCCCAGTCCCAACTACAGGTTACGCCTGCAGCATCCAGCGTCAAATGCAGCCGATGTCTGGCTTCTTCGATTTCGGCCTGCAATCGTGCCAGCTCGCCCTGCAGTTGCGGTATGCTGGTCAAAGCGCCTCGCCCGTGACGCGGCTGATGAAATCTCCAATCAGCTGCTTCAGCTTATCGATCGAAGGCAGGTCCATGATCATGGCGATATAACCGCGAACATCGCGATCCCGGACTGAGAAATCGATGTAGAGGAACAGCACGAAGCTATCTTCGAGCATGTCGCCGACCTCGAACAACGTATCGCTCGATCCGCGACGGACATTGGGCAGAGACATCTTCAGCAGATGCTGCAACATGTTCGCCATCGATCCGAGGCAGCCGTTCAGAATGACGTTCCCGGTCTCGGCCAGGGCTTCGTCTTCCATGGCATCGAGTTCGGTCTGATCCATCTCGTCGCCGACAATGGCCCGAACAAGGCTGCGGCCGTTGCTCTGCGGGAAAATCAGCAAGGCGCGGCCAGAAAACGGCCCTTCGAATTGCTGCTGAATCGCGACTAGGGTTTCCGTCTCGCGCTGACCGATCAGGGCGGCCGCAGATTTCCGCGTGACGACCTCGACGGAGGGAACCGATAGCAGGACCTGCTTCTGCACCATTTTGCGCAGGCTCGCCGCCGCCCGGCTGACACCGATATTGACCAGTTCAGTAAGGGCATCCCGTTCCAGTTCGTCGAGCGTCACATCGTTGCTCATGCCCGGGCCTTTTTCAGACGCAGGGCAGCACCAGAAATGAAGGGGCTCAAGCCTTCTTCCGTAACAGGCTTGGCAACGAAGGTCGCGTTCAGGGCACGAACGTTGGCGATGATCTCGTCCTGCACATTCGCCGTGATGACGGCGATCGGCATTTGCGGATGGGCCGCCCTCAGCTCGGCGGCCAGGGCCAGACCATCCTTCTCCGGCATATTGAAGTCGAGAATAGCGACGTCGATCGTCTGTTCGGCGACAGTCCGCAAGGCTTCTTCTGCATTGCTCGCCTCGACCCGCAGCCAATCGGGCTGTAGGGCGGTGATGACTTTGCCTGCGACGATCCTTGCGAGCTTGCTGTCGTCCACGACCAGGACTGTGACGGTCATGTATCTCTCCAATAGGCCAATTCGGCGGCCGGATAATTTTTCTTATTGCTCAGACGCATTCTGTGCATGTTCGCTTGCAGATGTTAAGCCCGCAGGAGCCCCGGAGTTCCTTCGGATTGCTGCCAAGATCAGGCTCATGGATGCGGGTTCTTGTGGGCACCCCTCAATGGGGCGCCCCGACATCAGCAGAATTTGCCAGATGGAGGTATGCAGTTTCCCGGCCGCCGCCAAGTTGACGGGATGGATCGGGTGTGCTTCCAGCAGGCTCAGAAGCTGATCCGCCTCTTCCACCCCACACGCCTCTTTTAGCCAGATTGCCGTCGGTTCAAGGACGACCGTCATCCGATCAACTCCTCCAGATCGAGAATCAGCAGGACCTTCCCATCCCCGAGCACGGTGGTGCCGGCGATCCCGGGGAGCCCCTTCAACAGGCCGGTCAGTGGACGCAGCAGCGTCTCGGCCCGTTCGGCAATCGCATCGACGACGATCCCGATCCGTTCGCCCCCCGTCTTTGCGATGAGTATGCGCAGATCGATGCCGGTTCCCGACGCTGGCAATTGCAGCAAGGACGACAGGCGCAGCAGGGGGATCGTCTGATCCCGTAGTATAAAAGCTTCGCCGGCCTGGACCGGCAGGACTTGGTCGGTACGCAGTCGGATGGTTTCGGTGATGTCTTCGATGGGAACGCCATACCGTTCGCCGCCGACTTCCACCACCATGATGCGCGACATCGCAAAACTGATCGGCAGGATCATGCGGGTCGTGGTGCCCGCGCCGATCACGCTCGTCAGCTCGATACGGCCACCCAGCCTTTGAACGGATGCTTTCACCGCATCGAGCCCGACGCCCCGGCCCGAGATATCCGTCACGGCGCTCGCGGTCGAAAATCCAGCGGCGAACAGCAATTGAAGCGTTGCGGCCTCGGACAAGGTTTCGGCTTCGGTTTCCGACAGCATGCCCCGGGCCAGCGCCGTCGCCCGAACCTTCTCTGGATCGATGCCGCGACCGTCGTCCGACAATTCGACCTCGATCTGCTCGCCCTTTTGTTTGGCACGCAGTTGCAGGGTACCGCGTGCTGCCTTGCCCGATTTCACCCGGCTCGTATCCGCTTCGATCCCATGATCCAGCGAATTGCGCACCAAATGCAGCAACGGCTCGAAAAGATCTTCCACGATCTCCCGGTCTGCTTCGACCTCGCTGCCTTCGATCGTCAGCTCGACACTCTTGCCAAGCCGCGCCGCAGTCTCGCGCACCAGACGTGGCAATCGACGGAAAGTCTGTTCCAGGGGAACCAGCCGGGTCCGAGTGACAGCGCGATAGAGGGCGCCGACCAACCGTTCGATTTCCTGATGGCTCGACACGAGCCCGCGGAATAATCGGTCATCTTCCGACACAGCCCGCGCTTCTTCTGCCAAAGGCAATAAGGCATTTTTAGCCGTGACCAACTCGCCGGCGATCTCCAGCAGAGCATCGATCCGGGCGGTATCAACACGCAGGCTCGACGACACCTGACGTGCGTGCTGGGCTTCGGGAGCCTGCGCGCCTACCGATTGGCGAGTTTTCAGGCTGACAAGGCGCACCTGATCGGGGATGAGCCGGAAGATCGCCTCAACCTCGGATAAGGGGGCTTCGGTCAGGACGTCGATCACCAGATTGCAGCGAAACGGGTCGTAGGCATCGAGGGCGCCCCAAGCCTCGCGGGGGGCGATCTTCAAATGGCGGATATTGGGGATGCGGGTCACGGTCGCCAGCGGATCGTCCCCATTGAAGAAACATTCCGGGTGGGGTTGATACCGTATGGCCGTCACCATTGCCGGAAGCGCCTGATCTTCCACTTCGCCTAAGAGGGGAAGGGCCCAGGCCTGGATTTCATCGCTCGGTGCAACCAGGGACGCTGGTTCGCTCCCGACCGCGTCAGCCCTCAGGGCTGACAGCAGCTGCTTGGCCTGATCGATCCGGTGGTGGGAAGGCGTTCCTTCGCTGCCGATATCCTCAAGGCATTGGTCGGCCCACTCCACCGTTGCCAGGAGCGGATCGATAAAGGCGGCATTGATAGAAACTGCTGCGGCGAGCCCTTTGGATAGCAGTTCTTCGGCTTGATGCAGCACCTCGTGCATCGGCCCGAAATCGAACAGCGCGACGGAGCCTTTGAGCGTATGGATCGCGCGGAACGCACTTTGAAGGCGTGGCCGATCATCGGGGGTGCTTTCCAGAGCCAGCAAATCTTCGGACGCCTGCTGGATCAGCTCGCGTGCTTCGACCCTGAATTGATCCAGAAGTTCGTCCATTCACCCTATCTCCGCACGGCGATAGACGATCGCTTCAGGGAAACGCGCGACATCGAAGTCATCCGAGATGCGCGTCATGGATTCCGTATGCCCAAGACAGATATAGCCGCCCGGGACGAGCATATCATGGATATTTGCTGCCGCCGTCGCCCGTGCCGCGTTATCGAAATAGATCAGCAAATTTCGGCAGAAGATCACATCGAACCGTCCGAGCGATACCAGACTGGCTTGATCGATAATATTGGCCTTCACGAAGGAAACCGATTCGCGAAGGTCTGAGATGAGGCGCCACTCAGCATTTTCTTCGACCGTAAAGTAGCTTTCCAGCACCGGCTTCGGCAGCCGACCGATCGACCTTTGGCTAAAAAGACCAACGGCAGCATCCCGCAAGGCCGCGCTATCGATGTCCGATCCCACGATCTCGACGTTATAAGCATCGACCAGCGCCCAATTTTCCAGAAGCCACAGGGCGATCGAATAGGCTTCTTCTCCCGTCGAACAGGGGATCGACAGGATGCGGATCCGGTCGCCAGGCCCTTTGCGTTGAATGATCTGTGGCAAGATCGACTGGCTGAGGCATGCCAGCTGATGGTCTTCCCGATAGAAATAGGTTTCATTGATCGTGAAGCTGTTGATCAGCTTCTCAAGCCCCCGCGCATTGCGGTCGAGCGACGCCAGATAGGCTTGCGTGGAATCGGTCCCGCTTTCTCGGACCAGATCTGCGATCCGACGTTCGATGTAATAGCGTTTGGATTCTCCAAAGACCATGCCGGTATGGGCGTAAAGAATCGCGGAGACGTCGGCGAGTTCTTCGCGGGTCAGTGGGATCAGCTCGCCCCGCTGCATCATGGTAGGCAATCCAGGATCTGGCTGCCGATTTTTTCCAAGGGAACGACGTTCCCCGCGCCGCCTAACCGCACCAATTCACCGGGCATTCCCCAGACGACGGCTGTCTCCTCGGCTTCCGCGATGGTCTGGCCGCCAGCTGCCTTGAGGTCGGTCATGGCCCGAGCACCGTCATTCCCCATGCCAGTCATCAGCACCCCGATCAGGGCTTCGGCGGGCACATGCGCCATTGCCGTTTCGACAAGACGCTCGACGCTCGGGTGCCAAAGACGGTCCGTATCCATCGGTGCCGACATGGCCGTGAGTTTTCCAGCCCGCTTGGAAATGATGATGTCGGCATCGCCCCGGGCGATATAGGCGTGACCAGGCTCCAGAACCGTCGGGAGCCTGACCTCGCTGACGGTGAGCGCACAGAGCCTGTCGAGACGGCGGGAGAGAGGGCCGGTGAAGGAGGCCGGCATATGCTGCGCGATGACGATCGGCCAGGGAAAATCTCCCGGCAGACCGGATAGGATCGCATCTAGGGCCGGAGGGCCACCGGTCGAGGCACCGACAAGCACCAGCCCTTTAGAGGCGGCGGTGGAGATCGTCTGTGCCTGGACCTTTACCCGAGGGTGACGGGCCGAGTTTCCCAATCTCAACCGCTCGCTCAATCGGCGACTCTTGCGCAATCGGACAGCGGCGGCCGTCCGAACCTTTTCAACGAGGTGAGGGGCCAGTTCCTCGATCGCGAGAGAGATGGCGCCTGCGGGTTTCTCGATGAAATCGACGGCCCCCATATCGAGCGCGATCAAGGTTTCCTCAGCGCCATCGGCCGTCAAGCTGGACACCATGACGACGGGGCAGGGATGTTCGAGCATGATGCGGTCGAGGCACGTCAGCCCATCCATGGTGGGCATATGGATATCGAGCGTTATGACATCCGGCCGGAAGTCCCCGATCATCGCCAACGCTTCGGTGCCGTCCTTGGCAAAACCGACCTCGAAATCGGGCTCGGCTTTAAAGATATTTCCCAGCAGTTTCCGCATCAGCGCGGAGTCTTCAACGACTAGAAGACGGATCACGAAGTATGTGCCTCTGACTTGATCTCGGTAAGAGCTGTCAGGACATCATGCTCGGCACGGGATAAGAGTTCCATCGGATCGACGATCAGCAACATCCGCCCATCGGCCTCGATATGGGCCACCCGGTCAAAAACCTCGGTTTCGGCAGAGGAGAACTCCGGAGCCGGCGACAGCGCCGATTGATCGATCGAGACAACTTCGGAAACGCTGTCGACGATGAACCCCACCTGCAACCGATCGACGGTCAGGACGACCGCCCTGGGCTTGGTGGCGGCTGCGGCGCTCGGTACTTCGAACCGTGTCCGCTGATCAATCAGTGGCAAAGGTTTGCCGCGAAGGTTCATGACGCCGCTGACAAAGGCCGGGGCATTCGGCAGTCGGGTCAGAGCATCCGGCACCCGGATGACCTCGTCCACCGCGCCGATCGGCAGCCCATAGGTTTCTTCCCCTAATCGGAAGACCAAAAACTGCTCCCGGGCTTCTCGCTTGGTGGCGTGCGATGGCATGGAAACAGCTCCATGGTTTTGTTCGATGATCGTGCCCACAGCCTGATGGCCAAAAAGCTTTTCCGCCGACAGGATGGAGACCAGAGTCCGCCCCTTGTCGATCCGGGCAAGCGCCTCGATCTCCGCCGAACCGCCGCCACGTTTCAAGACCGTCGGCACCGGATCGATAGCGCTGAGAGGCAGCCGGTGCAGGGCGTCCATTTTGTCAACGGCCAGCCCCAGGGACGCGCCGTTCCATTCGACGACGACGATGCGTTGCCTGTGGCTCGATGGGGTCAAAGCGAGCAGGCCTGCCAGGGATACTACCGGCAGCAGCTTGTCGCGCAGCAAGGTCACACCGAGGATCGCGGCATCCGACCCGACTGGGGGCACGAGCCCCTCGGGCAACGCCAGCACCTCGTGCACGCTTTCCAATGGAAAAGCATAGATCTGTCCTGCGATGCGGAAGCTTAGGAACGAGAGCAATTCTTCGGTATCAGAGGCGCCGGCTTGCCCTGAGGCCGCTGCCGTCGAGGGACGGGACGGTCGGGTTCTGTCGCTTTTGAAAGCACCTTCCAGCGTGGCGTCCAGATTCAGGAGCAGGCTCCCTTCGGCGGTGCTGCCGAATTTCAAGATCTCATCGACCATCAGGCCGACGCGATGGCCGTTGCTATAGACGATGACACGGCTCGCGAGGCCTGCTTCGGGTGATGCTTCTAGGTTCAATAGCCGCTGGAGGCTAACGACCGGCAGGGGCAGCCCACGCAGATTGGCGACGCCGGCGAGGCTCGGCGGACCATGAGGTACACGGGTGACCCCTGGTGTCCGGATCACTTCGACGACATGGTCGGCCTGCAAGGCATAGCGCTGACTGCCCAGGCGGAAAAGCAAACTGCTTTGTTGGATATCAGCGGAGCCGGGCGCCTCTGACATCAGATCAAACTTCCGAGAGCTGTAGCTCGTCGGCCAAGGATGCGATTTCCTCGATCGCGGCTGCGAGGTCTTCGGCACCTTGTGACTGTTCACGGGCCGCTGTCGCCGCCTGCTCGACCGCTTCCTGGGCTCGTTGCGCCGCTATCGCGATCTGCTGGGTGCCTGACTGGACCTGCTTGGTGGCCGCGAAGATCGACTGCGAGGCCTCGGCGATCGAAAGATTGCCTTTACCGATGGCCTCGACTTCCGTCTCAAGCGCAGCCAACCGATCTATGATCAGCTTATTCTTCATGATCTCGGCTTCGGAGGCTGCCAGCACCAATTCCAGATCGCGCTGAACCACCGCGATCTGGATCTGAATGGCGCGCACCACATCCTTCACGCCGTCGATGTTTTCCGCGGCATCCTGGGCCAGCTTCCGAATATCGGTCGACACTAGCGCGAAGCCCCGGCCGGCCTCACCGACGCGGGATGCTTCGATCGATCCATTGACGGCCAGCATACTGGTTTGTACCGCCACCAGTACGATGCGGTCCACCGTCCGCTCGATCTGGAACCCTAGCTCGGCCAACGAAGATAATGCCTGAAAAGCCTGCCGGCTTTCTTGCAAAGCCTGGGAGATCCCGTGCCCAACGCTTTCGACATTCACCTTAGTGGTCGCCAGCTGTTCCGAGATTTCGGCTGTCCGTTGGCGTGCCAGGTTGGCAGTTTCCTGGGCGACAGCGGCGTTTTTCTCGATCTGCGCCATTGCGGCATTGGTTTGTTGGGTCGCGGCAGCCTGGGTATCGGCGCCCCGGCCGATCTGTTCTATCGCGATCTGAATCTCGCCTGCCGCGCTCGACAACTCCTGGACGGCCGCGGATAATTCTTCGGCCGCTGAACTGACCTCTTCAGAGCGCGAGGCCCGCTTGTCGGCGGCTTGCAGGTCGTCGGCCAATGTCGCCAAGGATTGCGCCGTCTCCCCGCTCTGCTGAAGAGCCGTGCTCTGCTGCTGGACCGCCCGTTGGGCTTCTGCTGCGGCGGCGGCTTGTTCTTCTGCGGCCGAAGCGACAATTTCGGCCCCTTTCTGGGCCTCGCGCGCCGCGAAATCCGCTTCGACCGAGACGGTCAGGATGGATTGGCTATTCTGGGACAGAGCGTCGAGGTTCGCGCGGATGAGAGAAAGATCCGAGGCGACCTTCCGCCCGGCTTCAGACTGCGCCTGGGCATTCGACGACACGGCTTGGATTTGTTCCGCAACCAGGCGGACGCCATCGACGATCTTGCTGGCATGGGCTGTAACGTCGCGGGCGCCGCGTTCTGCCGTTTCCGCAAGGGCGCGCACTTCGTCGGCAACGACGGCAAAACCACGCCCTTCATCACCCGCGCGTGCGGCTTCGATCGCGGCATTCAGCGCCAGAAGGTTGGTGCGATCGGAGATGTCGGCGACCGCTAAGGTCGTCGCCCCGATGCTCTCGGCTTGCGTTTGGAGTTTGGTGATGGTGGCGACCGAAGCCAGCTGCCGCTCGGCGCCCGCCGTAATGGTGACCACGGAGGCATCAATTTGGGCGGCTGACTCAAGCACTGCTGCCTGCAACAATTCGATGCGACGGCGTGAGGTTTCGGCTTCCGTGCGCGCCTCTGTGAAGCGGGCGGCAAGATCGGTGGTCGCCGATAGAGATTCATGGGACGCGCCGGCGGCCTCTTCGGCCCCTCGGGCAATCTGCTCCAGGGCTTGTCGCAGCTGTTCGGCTGCGGCGGCGGCTTCGGTCACGCCGCCGGCCAATTCCTCGGTCGCGACGCTGATACGCTCGGCCGCCTTTTGCTGGCGCACCCGCGAGCGATCTTCCGCCCGCTTGGTGGCGGCGACCTTATTGGCATTCTGCGGGCTTTTAGTTGCCGCTTGGCCCAAGCCACGCTTAGCGGCCAAGTCAGAGGTCTTCACCAAAGCCATGGGTTTTCCCGTTTTTGAGTACCGAAGAAAGGGGCGTGGTCGCGGTAGAGCTCAGGCTTAGCCAATGCCGGTCATATGCGGCCATATTAAGATCAATGAAGCAAAGCCCCCCTTAAAGCAATGCACGGCAGACGTATTACTTGGGACATCGTTCGACTGAGCGCCCGACACCTGCATTTTGACAGCTCTTCCTTTTCAGAAACCGTGTCTTGATCGCGGTCACAGGATTGATGTCGGCTCGAAACGCCAGCGGCGGCGTTTCATTGGAAAGAAATTCCAGGAGACAGGACATGCAATCGAGCCCACTCACCGCCTGGATGAACCTCTGGGCTGCCGGCTGGAATATGGCGCAGACCGGCATGAAGCTGGCCGAACTGGCAAGCGCATCGCAGGAAGTCGTCGAAAGCCGGACCAAGACCATCAAATCGGCCATTCGCAATCCCCTCAAAGGCAATTACCGCGAACTCGGCCGCATGCTGCCCGAGAAGCTGACCGCTTTTAGTCAAGCAGCCGAGGCGGCTGCGCAGGACGTGTCAGCAATGCAGATGGATGCCATCGCGACCTACCAGCAGATGGTTGATCTCGCTTCTGGCCGGCGGCCGATGATGCCGCTGGACTGGCTGACCCTAGCATCGCGATCGACCCGCATGATGGAGCGCGCGATGCTGGCCGGCGGCCGAACCCTCGCGCCCATCCATCTGGCGGCAACCAAGAACGCAAAACGGCTTCGGCGCAAAGGGGGCAGCGTTTGAGTTTCCTGACGGACCACATCGACCTGCGGGGCGGTCAATCTGCCTGGACTGCCGAAGCCTATCCGCCACCGCCATCAGCGCCGTTGCCCACGGAGCCGATCGAGATTGCCATAGTCGGGGCCGGCATCATGGGGGCGATGTTGGCAGAGCGTCTTGCCTCTAACGGGCGCAGCGTCTTTCTTGTCGACCGCCGGCCGCCCGGATATGGCAGCACCGCCGCTTCGACAGCGCTGGTCATGTGGGCCGCCGATGTTCCTCTAACCCATCTCGCCAAAGAGATCGGCTTGAAGTCCGCCACCCAGCGGTGGCGCCGCGTCTATCAGGCCGTGCAGAATCTGGAAAGCCTCATCCAGACCCAGGGTATCCCATGCGGTTATCGCGCCTGTCCGGAGCTCTATCTTGCGGGCAATGTTTTGAGCGCCGATGAGCTTCAGCAGGAAGGCAAAGCTCGGCAGAGTGTGGGGCTGCCGTCGGAATTTTTAGAGGCAGCAGCAGTCGGCGATCGCTTCGGCCTTGCGGAACGAGCGGCGCTCTTCTCTAAGGGCAGTTTCTGTGTCGATCCGGTTAAACTGACTCTCGGTTTATTGGATCGGGCTTGTGCCCAGGGGGCCAGGGTCAGTTATAGCGTCGATGTCGTCGAAATTCGGCAGGAGCAAGAGCATCAAACTTTACGGTTTTCCGACGGACGACACCTGCGCGCCCATCAGGTGATTCTGGCCACCGGCTATGAACGCAGCTCCTTCCTGCCCGATGATTTCAGCCTCGGTTCCAGCTATGCCATCGCCAGCGCGCCCGGCACGGCGCCACTCTGGCGCGAGGACGTCATGATCTGGGAGGCGAGCGATCCCTATCTTTATACCCGCACCACACCCGACGGCCGGGTCATTGCCGGCGGCGAGGATGAGGATTTTATCGAGGCCGATCGGCGGGATGCTCTGATCGCCAAGAAGGCCGATATTCTGCGAGATAAGCTGGCTGCGCTGACCGGGCAGGACCCGAAGATCGACAAGGCCTGGGCCGCGACCTTCGGCAATTCGCCCGATGGGCTGCCCGCGATCGGCCGCGTCCGTGGACGCGAAGACCTCTGGTTAGCGTCAGGCTTTGGCGGGAATGGCGTTAGCTTTGCCGCCCTGGCGGCAGAACTCATTCAAGCGGATATGGGCGGCAAGCCTGAGCCGGTAGCAAGTGCTTTCAGCCCCTATCGATTTGAGGAGTAAGCGGCAAAGCGACTCGTTTCGAGCCTTGCTTTGGAACCGCCCCCTAATTCCGCCGTTCCCCTCTGACCTGCCTTGCGAAGTCGGAGAATCATCATGACCGTCACCCGCCCGTTGCAGGACTATCATGGCAAGCGCGACTTCACGAAGACGGCCGAACCCAAAGGCACAAAGCCCAAGGAAAAAGCTGGCCGCCTGCGCTATGTGATCCAGCGGCACGCGGCGAGCCATCTGCATTTCGATTTTCGCCTGGAGCATAAGGGCGTCCTGCTGTCTTGGGCCGTGCCTAAGGGCCCGAGCCTCAGTCCGGACACCAAACGTCTTGCGATGAAGGTCGAGGATCATCCGATCGAATATGGTGAGTTCGAAGGCACCATTCCTGAGGATCAGTACGGCGGCGGCACCGTGCAGCTTTGGGATCGCGGCTATTGGGAGCCGAGCGAGGAACGGTCTATCGATGCAGGCCTGAAGAAGGGGCATCTGGAGTTCGAACTCGATGGGACAAGGCTGCATGGCCGCTGGCATCTTATCCGCTCGAAGGGCAGCCATTACGGCAAAAAGGGCAATGCCTGGCTGCTGATCAAAGGTCAGGATGACCATGCGGTGGCTGGCATTCGAGGCGATCTTAGCGATATCGACCAATCGGTGAAGACTGGCCGCAGCGTCGAGGAAATCGCAGCAGGTCGCACGGTCGAATGGCATTCCGACGAAAGCGTCGCCAAGAATGTCCGCCGCCTGAAATCTGAAAAACCCGCTGCCTCGACCGGCAAGCCGGATTTCATTCCACCTCAGCTCGCCCTCCTGCGCGAAGAGCCGCCCGAAGGCGCCGACTGGGCCCATGAAATCAAGTTTGACGGCTATCGCGTTCAACTGCATGTCCAGGCTGGGCGTTGCACCGCGTACACCCGCAGCGGCCTTGATTGGAGCGATCGTTTCCCGGAGATCGTCATGGCGGCGGCCAAACTTCCTGACTGCATCCTTGATGGCGAGATCTGTGTGCTCGATAAGGATGGCATCACGGATTTCGGCGCATTGCAGGGGGCCTTGCGGGATGGCAAGACAGCCGATCTGGTGTTCTATGCCTTCGATCTTCTTTATGCTCATAGCGAGGATATTCGGGCAAAACCTCTTGGTGCCCGTAAGGAGACCCTGCGCGCGCTGCTGCCTGCCTCCGGCGAACGCTTGCGCTATTCCGATCATTTTACGGCGCCGGGCGCAGCGGTGCGCAGTTCGGCCTGTCGCATGGCGCTGGAAGGCATCGTCTCCAAAAAACTGAAGGCCCCCTACCGCTCGGGCCGGGGCCCGGGCTGGATCAAATCCAAATGCCGGGGCCGCCAGGAATTTGTCGTCGGCGGCTATGTGCCCTCTAAAAGCGGGGCGCCGGTCGGATCGCTGCTGGTAGGCGTCCACGCCGAGGGCGAGCTGCGCTATCGCGGCCGGGTCGGTGCGGGTCTCAGCCCGAAGGTCGCGGACGAGCTGATCGACCAGCTGACGGCGCGAGAGCAAACCAAGTCTCCTTTCATCGGAACCCAGCCTGCCGACAAGAATGGTGTGGTCTGGCTGAAGCCGGATTTGGTGGCGGAGATCGACTATGGTGGCTGGTCTAGCGACGGGTTGTTGCGACACGCCGCCTTCAAGGGCCTGCGGGAAGACAAACCGGCCGGGGAGATCATCGGTGAGGACGAGCCCGTTTTGCTGGCGCGCAGCCAAGTGGTGTTGACCCACCCGGAAAAGCTGCTCTGGCCCGAGGATCAAGTCACCAAGCAGGATCTGGCGGATTATTTCTGGCGGATGTCGGGCGAGATCCTGCGCTATGTCGGCGGCCGGCCCTTGTCGATCATCCGGGCGCCGGACGGTATCGCGAAGCAACAGTTCTTCCAGCGCCACCATATGCCCGGCATGTCGAACTTCATCCGTAAATCCAAGGTCCGGGCGGAGAAGGATCCCTATATCACCATCGAGGATGCCGATGGCTTACAGGCGCTCGCCCAATTCAACGGGATCGAGCTGCATCCCTGGGGGGCTACTGCCGCCAAACCGGATAAGCCTGAACAGCTGATCTTCGATCTCGACCCCGACATAGGCGTGGACTTCGCGATGATCCAACGGGCCGCCTTCGGGATGAAGGCCTTTCTGGAAGACCTCGGGCTGCATCCCTTTGCGAAGCTGTCCGGCGGCAAGGGCGTGCATGTCGTGGTGCCGCTGATCCCTTCGGCCAATTGGGATCAGGCCAAGGCCTTCACCCGCGCCGTCGCCGAACGGTTTGCCGAGATCGATCCCGATCATTTCGTCGCGACCATGAGTAAGGCCAAACGCGTGGGCAAGATCTTCATCGATTATCTCCGAAACGCCCGGACCGCGACCGCCGTTGCCGCTTGGTCGCCCCGCGCACGGCCGGGGGCCCCGATTGCCGTGCCGATTACTTGGGAGTTCCTGGAGAGCCTGAAGGAGCTGCCGCATTACTCGATGGTAAAGCCGAAAAGCTGGGAGCGCCATCTTTCGGCCTGGGACGGATTTGATGCAGCCCGTGTGAAATTGTCCGCTGCCATTTTGAAGCGTTTGGGAGTTTGAGATCATGGCCAAGCCAGCAACCCGCGCTAAATCCCGCAGCCGTTCCACCGCCACCGGCGCCGCTGGGCGCCCCGCTTGGAGCGGCCAACTTCGTCTCGCCCTCGTGTCGGTCCCGATCGCGATCTATCCTGCGACGACAAGCGGCAAACATATCGCCTTTCATCAGGTCCATGGACCGTCCGGCAAGCGCATCCGCTACGAGAAGGTGGTGCCGGGCCTGGGTGCAGTGGATACCGACGAGATAAAGAAAGGCTATGAGATTTCCCGCGGCAAATATGTCCTGTTGGACCCCGACGAGATCGAAGCGGTGAAGATCGAGGGGCGTAAGACCCTGGATCTCGTGCAGTTTGTCGATCCTTGCGATATCGAGCCCATTTGGTTCGACAGGCCCTATTATGTGGTGCCGGACGGGGATCTTGCCGAGGAAGCTTACGGTGTCATCCGCGAGGCTTTGCGGGCCCGCCGGATGGTCGGCATCGGGCAGTTCGTAATGCGCGGGCGTGATTATATCGCGGCCTTGAAGCCTTGTGGGGACGGCATGACCCTGGAAACCCTGCGTTTTGCCGATGAAGTTCGGGCAGCAGCGCCGCTTTTTGCCGAAATCAGCAATGCCAAGGCCGATCCGGAACTGCTGGAGCTGGCGACCACTCTAATCGACCGCAAGGCCAAACCCTTCGATGCCGACCTTTTCCATGACCGCTATACCGAAGCGCTGGAAGATCTGATCGCGACTAAGAGCAAGACAGGCAAGCAGATTTCGGTCGATGAGGAGGATAAGCCCGAAGGATCCGGTAAAATCGTCGATCTTGTCGATGCCCTGAAGCGCAGCCTGATGGGGGGGAAGGCCCCGCCCGCCGCTGCTAATGCCGCGCAAAAGAAGGAAACCGCCGCTACGAAACGCAAGGCGCCTGCCCGCAAGAAGGCCAGCTGATCAGCGTAGCAACGCGGATCTTTGCACCGTCACCACCCGCGACTTCCCGATCAGATGCACATTGAAGCCACCACTGAAATGCTGGGCGATGGCCGGATCGAGGATCGAAAGGCCGCCGGTATAGGCGCCAAAGGCCGGCAGGATCGCCCGGCAGCCGTCTTCGATGAAACACCGTCCCGAAATTCGCCGGCCCCGCACCAGCACGGCGGCCTTGGGGTGGAAATGTCCGCTAATCTCGCCGCGCGCCGCCGCCACCGCCTCATGCCGGAAGGCGAGGGGGCCGAAGCGCGCCTCGAACAGGATCTGGCCGCCCAGCGCGGGATCGGGTGCCGGATCATGATTGCCAATGATCCAGGTCCAGTCATGGGCCGATGTCAGCCGTATCAGGGCCGTCCGCTCGGCGTCCGGCAGGCGGTTCGGCCCGTCGTTGTCGTGAAAACTGTCGCCCAGCGCCAGGACGTGACGCGGTTGCAGGCGATCAACCAGTGCGATCAAGCGGTTCAGGGTCTCGGCGCTATCATAGGGTGGCAGCAGTCCCACCCCTCTGGCGGCAAGGCTAGTGGCCTTTTCCAAATGCAGGTCGGATACGACCAGCAGGCTCTGCTCCGGCCACCAGAGCGCACCCTCGCTCAAAGCCGTCAGCCGGGCGCCATTCAGAGTGAACTCGATACTCACAGCGGCAGCTCCGTCTCCGCATCTCCGCCCATGGCTTCGGCGATCAGATCGTCGGCGGCCTCATCCAGCAGATCATCCATCGCGGCGCCATAGACCGCTTCTTTGCCGATCTCCAGCAGCACCGGCACGGCCAGGGGCGAAACCCGCTTCAAGGCGCGATGGCGGATGTGGCCCTTCACCTCTGCCAGTAGCTCGGCGATCCGGTGAATGTCAGTCAGGCCGCTGGCCGCATCATGGCGGGTTGCTTGCAGCAAGATATGGCCTGGCTCGTGTTTGCGCAGCACGTCATAGATAAGATCGGCGTTGAAGGTCACCTGCCGTCCGGTCTTCTCTTGTCCCGGCATCTTGCGATCGATAAGCCCGGCGATCACCGCGACATTGCGGAAGGTCCGGCGTAGCAGTGCGCTTTCGGCCATCCATTCCTCAAGATCATCGCCCAGCATGTCTTCATCGAACAGCTCGATGATCTGCGCGCTATCGGGGCTGCGCAGCGACCAGATGGAGATCGCATAGTCCGACCCGACGAACCCCAGCGGGCCAAGGCCCATACGCTCCATCCGGCGGGTCAGCAGCATCCCCATGGTCTGATGAGCGTTACGGCCGGCAAAGCTATAGGCGATCAGATGCTGCTTGTCCCCACGCGGGAAGGTTTCGACCAGCAGACCACCTGGGCGCGGCAGCTCGCTGCGCCGGCGCTGCATATCGAGCCATTCATGGACATTGCCGGGCAGGAAATCCCAACTTTCAGGATTGGCGAGGATTGCGCGCACTCGATCGGCCAGATGGGTGGTCAGCGGCAGCCTACCGCCCATATAGGCGGGGATCTTCGGCTCTGATCCCGTCGCCCTGCTACATTCGACGGTATTGAGGTTGATGCGGTTGAAACGCAGCAATTGGCCGGCAAAGAGGAAGGTATCGCCGGGCCTGAGCCCTTCGATGAAATATTCCTCGACCTCGCCCAGCATCGGCCCGCGCTGAATGCGGACCTTCATGGTCGCAGCTTCGACGATGGTACCGATGTTCATGCGGTAACGGCGTTTCACCTCGCTGTCCGTCGCACCGAGCAAGCCGCCCACCAAGCTTTCCAGCCGGTGAAACCGCTCGTAGGTGCGCAGGGTATAGCCGCCATGGGCGACAAACGCGACAACCTGATCGAAGGTCTCGCGCGGCAGATCGGCATAGGCGGCGGCCGAGGTCACCTCGCGATACAGATCATCGGGCAGGAAGGGCGCGGAACAGCCCATGCCCAACACATGCTGGGCCAAGACATCGAGCCCGCCGGACCGGGGCGGATCGCCATCCAGTGTCCCTTCAGCGACGGCATCAAGGGCCGCGCGGCATTCCAGCACTTCGAAACGGTTGGCCGGCACCAATAGTGCTTTGCTGGCGGCATCCAGGCGATGATTGGCGCGGCCGATCCGCTGCAGCAGGCGGCTCGATCCCTTGGGCGCCCCGACCTGGATCACGAGATCGATATCGCCCCAGTCGATCCCGAGATCGAGCGAGGAGGTCGCAACCACGCCGCGCAACCGGCCTGAGGCCATGGCGGCTTCGACCTTGCGACGCTGCTCCACCGCCAGCGAGCCATGATGCAGCCCGATGGGCAGGGTCTCTTCATTCAGGCGCCAAAGTTCCTGGAAGATGATCTCTGCTTGAGCTCTCGTATTAACGAAAACCAAAGTGACGCGATGGGCTTTGATCGCCGCCAGGATCTCTGGGATCGCGTGGCTTCCCATATGGCCGGCCCAGGGCAGGCGTTCGGCGGTATCGAGTACTGAAACCTCTGCCTGGGCACCCGTACCGCCGCGCACTAGAGTGACGCTGCCGTCACTCCGTCCGGTTCGCGACAAATAGGCTAGCAACGCGCCTTCATGGGCAACCGTGGCTGATAGCCCGACCCGGCGGGCGTTCGGCGCCAGTTTCGCCAGACGTGCCAGGCCCAGCGCTAGCAGCTCTCCGCGTTTGGTGCCGGCCAGGGCATGTAGCTCATCAAGGATGATGCATTTGAGATTCCCGAAAAACTCCGCCGCATCTTCATGGGAGAGCAGCAGGGCAAGGCTTTCAGGGGTGGTCATCAACAGATGTGGCGGTTTAGTCTTCTGACGCGCCCGGCGGTTCGACGGCGTATCGCCGGTGCGAGTTTCGGCCCGGATGCTAAGGCCCATTTCCACAATCGGGGCATCGAGATTCCGGGCAATATCGACCGCCAGGGCTTTGAGGGGCGAAAGGTAGAGCGTATGCAGCCGCTCGGACGGATCGGCGGCGAGATCCACCAGCGACGGCAGGAAACCTGCGAGCGTCTTGCCGCCGCCGGTCGGGGCGATCAGCAAGGCATCTCGGCCTGCTTGCGCTTCGGCTAACAGGGCAAGCTGATGGTCTCGCGGAGCCCAGCCCCGGCGGGCGAACCAGTCAAGAAATCGGGGAGGAAGCAGGTCTGTCATCGGCCCGTCAAAGATGCGATGACGACCTGCCCCCGGCAAGCCCTCAGCCGGTGATATCGGTCGAGAGGGTGATGGCTTTTTCCGCTTCCAGCACCGCAAGGCGCCTTTCGAGCGCGGCCTTGATCGAGGCATAGCTGCTGCTGCCCATCGCGAGGCGCTTGGGCGGGACCGGACGGTCCATCGCCGCGATCATCGCATCCGCCATCTTGTCGGGATCGCCGATGATGACAAAGGCACCCGAGGCCAGCGCCCGGCGAATCTCGCCTGACGGGGTGTCGCGATACACTTCCGTGGCCTCGGCGCTGACCAGTCCGCCTGCAAAGCTGGTGCGAGCCGGGCCGGGTTCGGAGATCGTGAAGGAGATGCCGAAGGGCCCGACTTCCTGAGCAACGGCCTCGATGAAGCCTTCGATGCCCCATTTGGTCGCGTGATAGAGACTGAAGTTCGGATAAGCGATCTGCCCGCCTTCGGAGGCGACCTGCAGAATTCGCCCGCCGCCCTGAGCCCGCAGATGCGGCAGGACCGCCCGGATCAGTTGGATCGAACCCGTCAGGTTGGTGTCGATCTGGCGCTGGATCTGATCGTCATCCAGTTCCTCGGCGGCTCCGAAGAGGCCATAACCGGCATTGCTGACCACGACATCAATGCGGCCGAGATCGGCGAAGGCCTGAGCGACGGTTTGGCGGATCGCAGCCGTGTCGGTCACATCGAGCGGCGCGATCCACAGGGCATCGCCATAACGGGCTTTCAGCCCCTCCAGCGCTTCGGTCTTGCGCAGGGTGGCGGCCACACGGTCACCGCGGGCCAGCAGCTTTTCGGTCATCAGGCGGCCAAAGCCGGTGGAAGTGCCGGTGATAAGCCAAGTCTTGGTCATGGGAGAGATCCTTTCGTTTGGGGTGAACCAAACTTGGATCTTTTCAATTCATGCTACTATCGGCGGAATTTCGCATGAATTGGTGAATTATACCCATGAATGGTAAACCCGCCCTCGATGATTTGACCGCCTTTGCGACCATCCTGGCCCATCGCAGCTTCCGGAAAGCGGCGGACGAACTGGGTCTGTCGCCCTCGACCCTCAGCCACATGATGCGGACGCTGGAAAGCCGGATGGGCGTGCGGCTGCTGCACCGCACGACCCGCAGCGTCGCCCCGACCGAGGCGGGCGAGCGCCTGATCACCCGTCTGCAACCGGTCTTGCGGGATCTCGATCGTGCCTTGGAGGAAGTAGAGATCTTCCGCGACCGCCCGCAAGGCACGTTGCGGATCAATACCAGCGCGCCCGCCGGCCGATTGCTGTTGGACAGCGTGGTTCCGCGTTTCTTGGCGCGCTATCCAGAAATGGCGCTGGATCTCGTCATCGAAGGACGGCTGGTCGACATTGTCGGGGATGGGTTCGATGCCGGGATCCGCCTTGGCGAATCGGTGCCGCAAGACATGATCGCCGTGCGCTTCGGCGGGCCGGCACGGTTCGTGGCAGTCGCCTCGCCCTCTTATCTCGCAAACCATCCAGCCCCGCAGACGCCCGATGATCTGAAAGCCCATGCCTGCATCCGCAACCGCCTGCCCAGCGGCAAGCTCTATCGCTGGGAATTCGAGAAACATGGCCAGGAACTGACGGTGGAGGTGCCAGGTCCCCTCACGCTCGACAGCGTCGAACTGATGGCCCAGGCGGCCGCAACCGGCCTTGGCATCGCCTATGTCCCGATCCATTCGGCCCGGCCTTATCTTGAGACGGGCCGGCTGGCGATCGTGCTCGATGATTGGTGCCCGGAGATCCCCGGCCTCTTCCTCTATTATCCCGGCCATCGCCATGTGCCGGCTGGCCTCAGGGCCTTCATCGATATCCTAAAGGAAATTCAACCGCCTCTTTGAACCTTCCTCTGCCCGCGCCATTTTATCTGCATGCGTCCCCAAGATTGGCTCACCGTCCAGCCGGGCGGCCTCTATTGCGTTCCTGGCGATTTCTTCATCGATCCCGCGCGGCCGGTGGATCGGGCGCTGATCACCCATGGCCATTCCGACCATGCCCGCGCTGGCCATACATCGGTGCTAGCGACGCCGGAGACCCTGGCGATCATGGTCGCGCGGTATGGCGAGGCGATGGCCGGATCGACTCAAGCGGCACTCTATGGCGCAGTGGTCCGTTTGAACGATGTCACGGTGCGGTTCGTGCCCGCCGGCCATGTGCTGGGCAGCGCGCAGATCGTGCTGGAGCATCAGGGCCAGCGCATCGTGGTTTCGGGCGATTATAAGCGCCGCTACGATCCGACCTGTGCGCTGTTCGAGCCTGTTTCTTGCGATGTCTTTGTGACCGAGGCGACCTTTGCGCTGCCGGTCTTCCGCCATCCCCCCGACGAACATGAACTCGGCAAGTTGCTCGCCAGCATCGCGCGCAATCCCGATCGCAGCCATCTGGTCGGCGCCTATGCGCTCGGCAAATGCCAGCGGGTGATCAAGCGTCTGAGGGAGCTTGGTTATCAGGCGCCAATCTATCTCCATGGGGCGCAGCAAGCCTTATGCGATCTCTATCAGCGTCTTGGGGTTGATCTTGGGGAATTGCGGCCCGCCACCACCGCGTCCAAAGACGAACTCAAGGGCGCGCTGATCCTCGCCCCGCCCTCGGCCTTGCAGGATCGCTGGTCGAGGCGTCTGACCGATCCGGTGCTGGCGCTGGCCTCGGGCTGGATGACGGTTCGCGCCCGGGCTCGGCAACGCGGGGTCGAACTGCCGCTGATTATTTCTGATCATGCCGATTGGGATGAGCTCAATGCCACCGTCGACGAACTGCCGGATGCCGAGATCTGGGTGACCCATGGGCGGGAGGAGGCTCTGGTGCATGCCGCCGCCGCCCGCGGACGCAAGGCCAAGGCTCTCGCCTTGGTCGGCTATGACGAGGAGGATACATGAGGCGCTTTGCCGACCTGCTCGATGCCCTCTCCTATAGTGCCGCCCGTACCGCCAAGCTGCGGTTGCTCGTGGATTATTTTCGCACCACGCCCGATCCCGATCGCGGCTGGGCACTGGCGGCGCTAACCGGTAGCCTCAGCTTCCGGGAAGCCAAACCCGCCCTGATCCGCGAGCTGGTCGGTACCCGCGTCGATGCCGAGCTATTTGCTCTCTCCTATGACTTTGTCGGCGATCTGGCCGAAACCGCCGCCCTGATCTGGCCGAGCCAAGGTCATCCCAATAGCTCCCCGGACCTCGATGAAATCGTCGGCGGCCTTGCGAGCGAAGGCCGTGCGCGCATCGCCGGACGGATTGCAGATTGGCTCGACCGTCTGGATGCGGCCGGGCGCTGGGCATTGCTAAAGCTGATCACCGGCGGTCTGCGGGTGGGTGTCTCGGCACGCCTCACCAAGACCGCGCTCGCCGAGGCGTTCGACAAGCCGCTCGATGATGTCGAGGAAGTCTGGCACAGCCTCAGCCCGCCCTATGCCGGCCTCTTCGCCTGGCTCAGCGATCCCGAGGCTACCCGCCCCGATACCGGCGCCCAGCCGGTCTTTCGCCCGGTCATGCTGGCCCATCCGCTCGAAGCCGGCGAGCTTGAAAAACTTAACCCTGCCGACTTTCGCGCCGAATGGAAATGGGACGGCATCCGGGTGCAACTGGTGTCGGTCGGCGGGCAAAAGCGCCTCTATAGCCGGACGGGCGACGATATCGGCGGCGCCTTTCCAGATGTGCTTGAAGCCATGGACTTCGAAGGGGTGCTGGATGGCGAGCTGCTGGTCGGGCAGGGCGGCGAGGTCGCACCTTTCAACGATCTGCAGCAGCGCCTGAACCGCAAGACCGTTTCGGCCGCTCTGGTGCGGACATATCCCGCTTTCGTGCGGCTCTATGATGCGCTGATCATCAGTGGCGAGGATTGCCGTCCTCTCGATTTCGATGCCCGGCGCGCGCGACTTGTATCCGCAGCGGGTGCCGTTTCGCACTTCGACGTCTCGCCGCTCATCCCCTTCACGACCTGGGATGAGCTCGCCGAACAGCGCGCCAACCCGCCATCCCCGGCGATTGAAGGGGTGATGCTGAAACGGGCCGATAGTCCCTATCTCGCTGGGCGCCCCAAGGGGCCGTGGTTCAAATGGAAGCGCGATCCGATGATTGCCGATTGCGTGCTGATGTATGCCCAGCGCGGCCACGGCAAACGGTCCAGCTTTTATTCCGACTTCACCTTCGGTGCCTGGGCGGACGAGGCTTTAGTCCCGGTCGGTAAAGCCTATTTCGGCTTCACCGATGCCGAACTGATCGAGCTCGATAAATTCGTGCGCGGCAATACCGTCAACCGCTTCGGCCCGGTGCGGGAAGTGACGCCGAGGCTGGTGCTGGAAATCGCCTTTGACGGTATCGCCCATTCCAAACGCCATAAATCCGGCATCGCCATGCGGTTTCCCCGCATCAACCGCATCCGCTGGGACAAGCCAGCTATCGAAGCCGACCGGGTCGAAACTTTGGAAAAGCTGATCTAGTCCGGCCTATGAGCGCGGCGTGGCGGTCCCGCGCCGGTTCACTTCACCGGTCGCTTCGCGCAATTCCGACAGGCGGCTGAGGCTTGCCAGGGCCGTCTTTTGATCGGAGGCGGCGAGGCCGAGCAGCAAGGCCTCCAGGCACGCTAGAGTAGCCCCATGATGGGCGATCCGCTGACTTTGGCCGCGTGCCACTGGCACGATGAGCGTCGCGAGCTTGGCCAGTTTCTCATCGAGGGAATCGGTGATGAGGACGATGGGGATCAGCAGGCGCCGGGCCTCGCGCAAGGTAGCCTCGGCTTCCCGGTAGGACCGGCCATAGGCCATCATGAGCAGCGCATCACCGGCTTCGAGGTCGAGGAGCTGATCGGCGAGGGCCGCGCCGCTCTGATTGAGGAGCAGCTGCTTGCGCCCTTCGCGCCGCAACCGGGCCGCAAAATAGCCGGCGAGATGGGCGGACGGGCCGATGCCATAAATGGCGATCCGATGGGCGACATGGAGGATCTTGAGAGCCCCCGTCATTTGTGTGCGGGCGGTTCCTGTGCGGATGGCCGCGACGGCCTGTTCCTGCTCTGCCAAGATGGCATCCATCGCCCCTTCGGCGCCCTTATCGATATCTTCCAGGGTGCGGGTAAGGTTGCTGACCGGTGAATTCTCATCCCCGATGACAGCCGCGAGTTCGCGGCGCAAGTCCGGCAGCCCATCCAGCCCGAGGGCCTGAACCGTTCGGATAACGGTCGCGTCCGAGGTGCCGATCAGCGTGGCCAGATCTGCGGCCGACCGGGTCATGGCTTCAATGCGATTTTGATCGATGAAGGCGGCAACACGATCAAGAGCGGGGGAGAGATTGTCCCGGCACCGCCGATAGCGTTCGGCGAATTTGTCCTTCTTCCCCACCATGCTCAAAGCGTCTCCTGATAACCGGTCGCAGCGTTTGAATTGTAGTAAATGCTACAATGTGCCAAAAGGTGACCGGTATAGAGGGGGCGGGCCACCGTGGCTTTTGGTAACATACCGGACGAGCATCGGGTACAGCTGACAGTCAAGGGGCTGCGGAGTGCCCAGGTCGGGCCCTTCGATTTTCAGGCTACCGCCGGGTGCTGTACCGCTATTTCCGGTCCTTCGGGGATCGGTAAAACTCTGCTGCTCCGGATGATTGCGGACCTGGATCCCAGTGAGGGCGAGGTGCGGCTGGGCGAGGTCGAACGCTCGCAAATGCCCGGCCCCGCTTGGCGGCGGCAGGTGAGCTATGTCGCCGCAGACACCGGGTGGTGGGCAGAGACAATTGCCGACCATATGGAAGATCTGGGCTGGGCTATGGTGCTTTTACCGCAAGTGGGGCTAGAGACCACCGTGCTGTCGGCGGCACCCGACCGCCTGTCGACCGGGCAACGGCAGCGGTTGGCGCTCGTGCGTGCCATCGTCAGAAATCCGCAGTTTTTATTACTGGATGAACCGACATCGAGCCTCGATATCGAGGCCATGTTGCTGGTTGAAGCGATGCTGGGCAGGCTTATGGGTGAGGGAGTGGGGCTGGTCGTCGTTTCTCATAGCCCCGATCAGGTGCAGCGCATCGCGCAGCGCCACGTCAGCCTATCGGACACGGGTCTGCAGGAAATCTTCATTGAGCATCGTTGACCTCTCTCCCCTTGATCTGGTGTTGGCGGCGTGTCTGGTGTTCGCCAGTGCAGGGCTTTCGATGGCACTGTCTTTAGGGGTGCACCGCCCCCTCCTAATTGCGTCGATCCGGATGGTTGCGCAGATGCTGCTGGTGGGACTGGCATTGCGCTATGTCTTTGCCCTGTCATCGCCCTGGATCACCGCGATGGTCGTTATCGCGATGCTGGTGGCGGCCTCGGTCGAGGTTGGGTCGCGTCAGGATCGGCGGCTCGCCGGAATCTGGCATTATGGTATCGGCGGCGTTTCTGTAACGATCGCTACGACGCTGGTCGCTGGTCTGGCCCTGACAGGTATCCTGCATGACGCGCATTGGCAGGAGGCGGCGCATCTCATCCCGCTGTTTGGGATCATGCTCGGAACCGCGATGAATTCGACGAGCCTGTCGCTCAACGCTATGCTGAATATGGTGGTCGCGGAACGGACGATCATCGAGACGCGGCTTGCCCTTGGGGACACCCGCTATCAGGCGCTGCATCAGACGATCCGCCGTGCGGTGAGGATGGGCCTGATCCCGGTGATCAATCAGATGTCGGGGGCTGGGATCATCACCCTGCCGGGGATCATGACCGGCCAGATCTTGGCCGGTATGGACCCGCTGGAGGCCGCCAAGTCTCAGATCTTATTGATGTTCCTATTGACTGGTGCAGGCGCCGCCGGTGTGATCCTCGCCCTCTATTGCACCATTCATGTGCTAACCGACGAGCGCCATCGGTTGCGCCTCGATCGTCTTCGCCGGCGGTCGTAGCGTCAGTTGGCGGTGACATAGATCTGCGACGAAAGCGCCTCGAAACTGCGATCCATCGCATAAGTCTTTTTGAGCGGAGAGGAGATGTGGCCGAAGCGAATAGAAAGCTCGCTCGCAGCCTCTTCCTTGCCGCGTCTCAAAATGGCAGCGGCATAAAGGGCCGCAGCTAGGCCGCTGCGATCTGCGCCGACTTTGCAATGGATGAGCAGCGGTTTTTCGGCATTTTTCATGAGATCGATAAGCTGCGCGGCCTGGTCCGACGTTAGTTCTTTCCGTGCCGACATCGCGAAATCGATATGATGAATGCCGTTCTGCTTTGCCTGAGCGATTTCGGCCTCATACCATTTGCTGCCGTCGCTCGGCCCGCGCAGATTGATGATCGTGCGGATTCCGTAGTCCTTGGCATAGGTCGCGATGTCATGCGCGCTTGGCTGAGCGGAGCGATAGGCGACCCCAGGCTCAACGGGGTGGAAATTTCCCGTCAGTTGGATGCCTTGAAGATATCCGATCGCGGCAAGCAGCACCACGCCAGCCCCAAAGACAGTTCGGAGAATGAGTTTGCGTGCTTTCATCGGGTGACTCTACTGCGGGGTATAGACGTGGTTATCGGTTCCGGCTGACCGTTGAGACGGGCTCGGCTGCTCATCGCTAAAAGCGACATCCGGCGCTTCACCGGTTGGGGCAGGCGGGGGCAGGGGATTGGGCTGGACCAGGAACTTCCAGGTCTGGGCGAAGTTTTGCAGGCTGCCGTAGCGCCGTAGCAGAAACCAGATCTTGAGGCCGACGACACCGATGCAAAGAGGCGCTGCGACTTCGATCCCGGCAACGAGATAGGTGGCGAGGGTAAGACCGGCGATCTTTCCGAACACGCCAAGCAATAGGCGGCAGGCGGCCCACCGAACCCGCCGTCTCTCGACCTCGAAGAATGAATAATAATCGTCCAGATCGTAGGTGACGGCGAAGCGATAAGGATTCTCGGCCATGTCATGGGACATCGCCTTAATCTGCCATTCCGGCAAAGCGCGCTTCCGTCTGTCCATGATGACCTGCACCTCAAGAAAGCTGGCCGGCATGCCGATCTAATAACCGCAACCGGTAGTCCTCATTTCTCGATCATACATTTTGTAGTAAATACTACAATCCCCATTCTGAAGCCGAAGGCTGGCTTTCGCCGATCCAGCATCGCGCTGATCACATCACTGATGTTGGCCCTATTGCGGGCGTTGTCGCCTGAGAGGTGCCCCGGGTGTGCGGTGCCGGCACATGAATTTTTTACATGAATAATAGCAATCGTATCATTTGTTTCAGCTCGCCATCCTCTTCATGCTGGCGATCAGGCAGGCGCGAATAAGCCGCTGTAAGCTTGGTCTGCGAGGGGAGCGATGAGAGAGAAGACCATTGCCTTCATAGGGTTTGGGGAGGCTGCCCAAGCCTTCGTCCGAGGGTGGCGCAGCGAGGGGCTGGACCTGCCGATTGTCGCCTATGACCTGCTGCTCGATGATGGGGCGACGGCGGCGATTAAGCGTGCCGAATGTGCGGTCTTGGAGGTCAGGCCAGCTGCTTCCGCTTCGGATGCTGCCAGTGGGGCGGATATCATCATCTCTGCCGTCACGGCCGATCAGGTGGGGGAGGCTGCGCGGAGTATCCTGCCGGCTGTGCGGCCTGGGCACTTCTTCCTCGATATCAATTCGGCAGCGCCTTTCCGTAAAGCGGCCGCGGCTGAAACGGTTGCGGCTCACGCTGCCCAGGTGGTGGATGTGGCGGTCATGTCCCCGGTTCACCCGAAGCTGCACAAAACTCCCTTGCTGCTGAGCGGGCCGGGGGCAAGCGCGATCGCACCGTTTCTAAGCGACCTCAAAATGAATATCGAAGTGGTGTCCGACCAATTGGGCGATGCTTCGACCGTCAAGATGGTGCGCAGCATCGCGATCAAAGGGTTCGAGAGCGTGATCACGGAATGTGTGGTCGCGGCCGTGAAATTGGGCGTCGCCGACAGGGTATTGCCGACCATTGGCGATTATCTGGCGGGGAAAGATTTCCTGACCCTCGCAAACCATGTGATGGAACGGGTCGCCGTCCACGGTCGCCGCCGAGCTGCCGAAATGCGGGAAGTGGTGGCGACCCTAGAGGAAGCGGGGCTCACCCGTCACATGCCGACGGGGACGGCCACCCATCAGCAAGGCATCGCCGATCTCGACCTCGCGGGTCACTTCGGCGGCAAGGTGCCGGGCGATCACCGGGCCATCGCCGATGCAATTTTAAAGCTTCAATAGGAAAGACGCCTCTTCATGGCCCAGATTATCGGCGCGATCGCCTCCTCCCATACTCCGACCATTGGCTTCGCCCACGATTGGAAGACCAAGGACGATCCGGTTTGGGGACCGATCTTCGGTGCTTATGGTCCGATCCGCGACTGGATTGAGGCCAAGAAGCCGGATGTCTTCCTGGTGGTCTATAACGATCACATCACCTCCTTCTTCTTCGACCATTACTCGGCCTTCGCTCTGGGTATCGGCACTGAATATCGGGTGGCAGACGAAGGCGGCGGGGCGCGCGATCTGCCGCCTGTCGCCGGACACGCGCAACTCTCCCAGCATATCGGCCGTTCGCTAGTCGCGGACGAGTTCGATATGTCCTTCTTCCAGGAACGGCCCCTCGATCATGGCTGTTTCTCGCCGCTCTCCATGCTGCTGGAGCGCAAGAACGACAAATGGCCGCTGCCGATCATTCCGTTGCAGGTCGGTGTCCTGCAGTTCCCGGTCCCCTCGGCCAAGCGCTGCTTTAAGATCGGTCAGGCGCTGCGCAGGGCAATCGAAAGCTATCCGGAAGATCTGAAAGTCGTGATCGTCGCGACCGGCGGCCTGTCGCATCAGGTCCATGGCGAGCGCGCGGGCTTCAACAACGTGCCCTGGGACATGGAATTCCTGGATCTCATCGAGAAGAATCCCGAACGCCTGACCGAGATGACCCATGCCGATTATGCGCGTCTGGGCGGTATGGAAGGGTCGGAAATCATCATGTGGCTCGTGATGCGCGGGGCGATGTCGAAGAGCGTTAGGAAGATCCATCAGACCCATTACCTGCCCTCAATGACCAGCATCGCCACAGTAGTCTATGAGGATCAGGGTGCGCCGCCGGACAAGGCCGCCGCCGAAGAGCAGCGTAGCCATATCGGACATCAGCTGAAAGGTGCCGAGGATATCCCCGGCACCTATCCCTATACGCTGGAACGCAGCGTGAAGGCCTATCGCATCAATCGCTTCCTGCATGATCTGGTCGACTTACCAAAGCGCGAGGCCTTCCTGGCCGATGAGGAAGCGGAATACGATAAGGCCGGGCTTTCGGCCGAGGAGCGCGATCTCATCCGCCGGCGCGATTGGCGTGGCCTCATCCATTACGGCACGATCTTCTTTGTGCTGGAGAAGCTGGGCGCGGTGATCGGCGTCTCGAACCTCCATATCTATGCGGCCATGCGCGGCGAGACGCTGGAGGAATTCCAGAAGACCCGCAATGCCCCCGGCGCCCTCTATTCGGTGGCCGGCAAGGACAGCAAGCAGGGCTGGGAAAAGCAAAAAGCCTGATCGCGGCATTTGGGATCCCAAGTCTCCAAAATCGCCCTTAAATTTGTTCGCGATGCGGACCTGGAATCGATTTTGGGATCCCATTTCTGGTGTTAGGGTTTTCGCAGCCGAGACTCGACCCCGGTAACGAGAAGGTCGGGCTTTATGGCGGAGGAAACCGACGTGCTTGATCGTGGCTATTGCTGCGACGAGGGGGATTGCCGCCCATGAAGCAGCAGACTCTCGTCATGCTCAGAATTCGCGAGATGATTCTCCAGGGCGAGCTCAAGCCCGGCGAACGTGTGCCCGAGGCGATGGTCGCCGAACGCTTGGGCATTTCGCGCACCCCCGTTCGACAAGCTCTGCCGGCATTGGCGCAGGAAGGGCTGCTCGTTGCCAGCGGCGTGCGCGGCTATATCGTCCGGGGTTTCACCACGCAGGAAATTCTCGATGCCATCGAGGTTCGGGCGTCCCTTGAGGGCATCGCCGCGCGCTCGATTGCCGAAAAAGGCCCCTCGCGCGCCCTGATGCGCTCCTTCCACGCTTGCCTCGATCAAGGCGATGCGATCTTCGAAAAGCGTCTTCTGACCGAAGATGACGAGCTTGAATACGGTCGGATGAACGGGGCGTTCCATGCCCTGATCCTGGAGGGCGCGCAGAATGCCCTGGTATCCGATCTCGCCGCCCGCTGTCACCTCGTGCCCTTCGCGGCGCCTTCGGCCATCGCCTTCGATAAGGGCGAACTTGCCAAGATGTTCGAGGTGCTGATCTACGCCCATGGGCAGCATCACGCGATCGTCGATGCGATCGAACGCGGCGATACCTGGCGTGTCGACTTCCTCTTGCGCGAACACATCAACCCGCAAAAGCAGAGCATGAATCTGCCCGGCTGGCGGTCGGCCGCAGGCGCCGGCCTGCTGGACGCGGGGGAGGCCGAGAGGCCGTTCGCGAGGCTTGTTTCCAGCTACTGACAGCGCCAGCCGACAGAAAGGCGAGAGCAACCGTCATGGGCCTGAGATCAAAGATCATCCTGCTACCCGGCTTACTCTGTGACGCCAGCACCTGGCGCGCGCAGGTCGAGGCTTTGCAGCCTTTCGCCGATGTCATCGTCGCGGATTTTTCGCAGCAGGATTCCATCGAAGCGATGGCCCGTTCGGCCCTCGCGCTGACCGAAGGCCCCATCTCGGTGATCGGCCATTCGATGGGCGCGCGGGTTGCGCTGGAGATGGTGCGGCTGGCCCCGAAGCGGATCGAACGACTAGGCCTGATCGATACCGGTATTCATCCCCGGCGGGAAGGCGAGGAGGTCAAGCGGCAAGAACTGGTCGATCTGGCTTTTGCCGAAGGCATGTTGGCCCTGGCGGAGCGCTGGTTGCCGCCGATGGTGCATGAGGATCGGGTGGGGGACACGGCGCTGATGGCGCCGCTCACAGCTATGGTCATGCGCGCGACGCCGGAACAGCACCAGCGTCAGATCAGGGCGCTGCTGAACCGTCCGGATGCGCGGGGCCATCTTGCCGATATTATCTGTCCGACCCTGGTGATGGTCGGCCGACAGGACCGCTGGAGCCCACTGGCGCAGCACGAGGAGATCGTGTCGCTGGTCCCGGCTGCCGAACTGGTGGTGATCGAAGACAGCGGGCATATGTCCCTGGTGGAGCAGCCCGATCAGGTCTCCCGGGCCCTCCTGCGCTGGCTCGGGTTCGAAGACCGGATCCCGCAAACCCCGTTGTTCGATCGCGCGCGCTCCTTGCGCGGCTATCGCATCAACAAGATGGCGATGGGTCTGAGTAAGCCCGAGAACCGCGAGGCGTTTCGCCAGGATGAGCGTGCCTATTTGGGTCGTTTCAATCTGACGCCTGAGGAGACGGACGCCGTCAGGACGCGCAATTGGCAGGAGATGGTGCGCCTGGGCGGCAACCTCTTTTTCATCCTGAAGATCTCTGCTGTCGACCCGGTTCGCATCACCGAAATCGGCGCCCATCAGGCCGGGATGGTGCACGCGGATTTTCTGCGCGACCGATTGGGGAAGAAGTAATGGCAAAACTTATCGGTGGCCTCGGCACCTCCCATGTTCCCTCGATCGCCGCAGCGCTCGACAAAGGGCTGCGGGACACGCCGGATTGGAAACCGCTGTTCGACGGCTATATTCCGGGGCAGGAATGGGTGCGGGAGAATAAGCCCGACGTGGCGGTCGTGATCTTCAACGACCATGGCAACGCCTTCTTCCTCGATAAAGTGCCGACCTTCGCGGTGGGCTGCGCCGAGACTTATCACCCGGCCGACGAAGGCTGGGGACCACGTGCCATAGCGTCCTTCAAAGGGGCCGTCGATTTCTCCTGGCACTTTATCGATCAGCTGGTCGACAACCGCTTCGATCCGATGATCGCGCAGGAGATCGAGGTCGACCATGGCTTGCAGGTTCCGATGGAGCTGTTCTGGGGCCGGCCGGACGTCTGGCCTGTGAAGGTCGTGCCGATCTTCGTCAATGTGATCCAATATCCGATCCCACTGCCGATCCGCTGTTACGAGATGGGCCGGGTGCTGCGCAAGGCGATTGAGAGTTTTGAGAGCGACGAGCGCTTCGTGATCCTCGGCACCGGTGGCCTCTCCCATCAGCTCCAAGGTGCCGGGGCGGGTTTTCTCAATCCCGAGGCCGACCGGGCCTTCCTGGAGGATATCGCCAGCGATCCCGACAAACTCGCGAACATGTCGCGCGAGCAATATGTCGAGATGTTCGGCAGCGAAGGGGCGGAACTCATCATGTGGCTGGTCATGCGCGGCGCGATGAACCGGGAGGTGACGGTGCGCCACAAACATTACTTTGTGCCGGCTTCTATGACTGGGGCTGGGATGATCGTCCTGGAAAACAGGGGGGTGTGATGTATTGGCTCATGACCTGCCGGCACAAACCGGATGTCTCCGATCTGCGGGATCGGTATCGCGATGCCCATCGCCAACATGTCGCCAGCGGTGGCGGCGGCCTTGCCAAAGTGTTGATCGGCGCCCCCTTGACTGAAGATGACGCCGAAACGCCGCTGGGCAATTTCGGGATCCTCGAAGCTCCCTCGCGCGAAGCGGCGCAGGCCTTTGCCGAAAGCGACCCTTACGCCCGGGTGGGTGTCATCGAAATCATCGAGATCGTGGCTTTGGCCTCGCGCTTTCAGGCCCATCGGATCGACCCGATGACCTAATAAGATCGAGATTTCAAGGACCGGGCCGCAAGAGCCGGCCATCACATCCAAGGGGAGGAACCACATGAACAGGCGGACATTGTTGCAGGCTGGCGTTACCGCGCTGGCACTGTCATTCAGCGGAACGGCCCTGGCGCAGGAAGCCGTGAAAATCGGTCTGATCCTGCCGCTGACCGGACCTTTCGCTTCGACGGGCCGGCAGATCGAGGCGGCCGTGAAACTTTATATGCAGCAGAACGGCGATACGGTCGCGGGCAAGAAGCTGCAACTGATCGTCAAGGACGATACCGGTGTCGCCGATGTCACCAAGCGCCTAGCGCAGGAACTGATCGTCAATGACAAGATCACCGTCATGGCCGGCTTCGGCCTGACACCGCTGGCGCTCGCCACCGCGCCGCTCGCCACCCAAGGCAAAGTGCCGGAAGTCGTGATGGCGGCCGCTACGTCGATCATCACCGAACAATCGCCTTTCATCGTGCGCACCAGCTTCACGGCCGCGCAGGCGACGGTGCCGCTGGCGGAATGGGCGGCGAAAGAAGGCCTGAAGCGGGTCGTCACCATCGTCTCCGACTATGGTCCCGGCATCGATGTCGAGAAGGCCTTCACGGAAACCTTCACCAAGGCCGGCGGGCAGGTGGAAAACATGCGGGTGCCGCTCGCCAATCCCGACTTCTCACCCTTCCTGCAAAAGCTGGCCGATGCCAAGCCGGAAGCGCTGCTGGCCTTTGTGCCGTCGGGCGCCGGGTCGCAATTCATGAAGCAGTTTGTCGAACGCGGTCTCGACAAAAGCGGCATCCGGTTTCTGGCCGAAGGCAGCGTCACCGATGATGATCTGCTGAACAATATCGGGGATGTCGCCTTGGGGGCGGTGACCTCGCACCATTATTCGGCGGCCCACGACAGCCCGGAGAATAAGGCCTTCGTCGAAGCTTTCAAAAAGGCCAACAACGGCATGCGCCCGAACTTCATGGCGGTCGGCGGTTATGACGGCATGCACGTCATCTACGAAGGTCTGAAAAAGACCAATGGCGCCGGCGGCCAGCTGCTGATCGACGCGATGAAGGGCCTGAGTTGGACGAGCCCGCGCGGCCCGGTGTCGATCGACCCGCAGACCCGCGACATCGTCCAGAACATCTATATCCGCAAGGTCGAGCGTAAGGACGGCGAACTCTTCAATGTGGAGTTTGCCACCATTCCGAACGTCAAGGACCCGGTGAAAGCCGCGAAGTCCAATTGAGGGAGGCAAGGATGACCGACACCAAGGTCTTTCCGTTGAATAGCTGGTACGCCGCCGCCTGGAGCCATGAGATTGCCCATGCGCTTTCGGCCCGGACCATCTGCGACCAGGACGTCGTGCTCTATCGCCGCTCGGACGGACAGGTCGCCGCCTTGGAGGATGCCTGCTGGCACCGATTGCTGCCGCTCTCCTTGGGGCAGCTCAAAGGCGATGAGGTCGTCTGCGGCTATCATGGGCTCGTCTACAATGCCGCTGGGCGCTGTACCTATATGCCGGCGCAGAAGACCATCAATCCGTCGGCTTGCGTGCGCTCCTATCCAGTCGCCGAAAAACATCGGCTGGTCTGGATTTGGCCGGGCGATCCGGCCTTGGCCGATCCTGCCAAGATCCCGGATTTCCATTGGAACGACGGCACGGAGTGGGTCGGGGAGGGCGGCACCTTCTATAGTCTTAAATGCGACTATCGCCTGGTTATCGATAACCTCATGGACCTCACTCACGAGACCTATGTCCACGCCGGTAGCATCGGGGACGAAACGATCACAGCGGCACCCTTCGAGGTGACCCATACCGACCGCACCGCGACCGTGACACGCTGGATGATCGATATCGAACCGCCGCCTTTCTGGGGCAAGCAGTTGGGTCGGCCCGGCAAACATGTCGATCGCTGGCAGATCATCTATTTCCAGGCGCCCTCGATCGTCGTCGGCGATGTCGGGGTGGCGGAAACCGGTACCGGCGCGCCGCAGGGGGACCGCTCGCAAGGCGTCAATGGTGCTTTCCTTGCGGCCATCACCCCGGAGAAGGACGGCACCTGCCATTACTTCTGGAACTTCGTGCGCACCTTCCGGACGGACGATGCGGCGTTCTCGCGGGAGATCACCAAGGCCCATGTGAACGACGGTCACGGCATCTACGATCAGGACCATGCGGTGCTGGAGGCCCAGCAGAAGGCCATCGACCGCAATCCCCGCCAGCCCTTCTATAACCTCAATATCGATGCCGGGGCGCTGTGGGCACGCAAACTCATCGATCAGATGCTGGCCGCCGAAAACGCCCCGCGTTTGCCGCATAGGGCCGCATGATGGCAAAAGCGATCGACTGGCGCGCCGCGCGGCTGCGCAGCACGCGGGACCTGTCCCCCGATATCCGGCTGTTCGAGATCGAACCGTCGGGGGAGTTTGTTGCCCCGACACCGGGTGGCCATATCAATGTGACGGTGCAGATCGGCGGGCGGCCCGATGTCCGATCCTATTCGATCGTGGGCCTTTGCACCGATGGCCTCTATCGCATCGCGGTGAAGCTCCTCGGCGATAGCCGGGGCGGGTCGGCCTATATGTGGAGCCTCCAGCCGGGGGCGAATCTCACGATATCGACCCCCAACAATCATTTCGATCTGAGTCGGGGCCGTCCGGACTATCTGCTGCTTGCCGGCGGTATCGGCATCACGCCGATCTTCACGATGGCACTGGCCTTGGCAGAGGCCGGGGCCGACTTCCGCCTGCTCTATGCTTGCCGACGCCGCGAGGATCTGGCGTTGGCCGACGAACTTCGGGAGCGCATCGGGGATCGGTTGCAGGTCTTCATTGATGAAGAGGGGAGCCGCGTCGATCTGGATGTGGCGATCGCAGGGTTGGATCCCCAAGGCGAATTTTATGTCTGCGGGCCGATCGGCCTACTGGAGGCCGCCAAGCGGGCGTGGCAGCGCAGCGGGCGCCCCATTGATCAATTGCGGTTTGAGACCTTTGGCAATAGCGGGCGTTTCGCCTCGCAGCCCTTCAGGGTCAAGATCCCGCGCCTCGGGGCCGAAATCGAGGTGCTGCCGAACCAGACCATGCTGGATGCCCTGGAGGCCGCCGGCGTTGCGATGATCTCAGACTGCCGGAAGGGGGAGTGCGGCCTCTGCGCCCTCGATATCCTCGAGGTCAACGGCATCGTCGATCATCGCGATGTCTTCTTCAGCGAGGCGGAAAAGGCGGAAAACCACAAGCTCTGTACCTGCGTCTCGCGGGTTGCCGGGGCCAGCATCACGATCGATACGGCCGATAGAGCCGCGTAAGGGCCGGGGCCAAACGGGACCGCTTTTGCAGGCGGTCCCTCCCACCCTCAATCCGTCTGGAATTGATGAATTAATCTAATCAATGCTGCCAAAGAACGAATTTGATTCACGGGCGTTTTGCGGGCGAGGTTAGGCCCCAGAAAGAGGAAGAGCCAACAAAGGGCATCCCGATGATCATCGACTGTCACGGCCATTATACAACCGCCCCCAAGGCGCTGGAGGATTGGCGCAATCGCCAGATCGCCGGCATCAAAACCCCGTCCGAAAAGCCGCGCCCGTCCGAGCTGAAGATCAGCGATGACGAGCTGCGCGAGACGATCGAGGAAAACCAGCTTCGCTTCATGACGGAGCGCGGCATCGATCTCACGATCTTCAGCCCGCGCGCCAGCTTCATGGCGCATCATATCGGGGATTACGCGGTCTCTGCTGAATGGGCTGCCATCTGCAACGAGCTATGCTTCCGTGTCGCGCAGCTTTTCCCAGATAATTTCATCGGTGCGGCCATGCTGCCGCAGAGCCCGGGTGTCGATCCAAAGACCTGCGTTGCCGAACTTGAGAGATGCGTTACGGACTATGGGTTCGTCGGCATCAATCTTAACCCGGACCCGAGCGGCGGTTTCTGGAAAAGCCCGCCACTGACCGACAGGCATTGGTATCCGATCTACGAGAAGATGGTGGAGCACGACATCCCCGCCATGATCCATGTCTCGACCAGTTGCAATGCCTGCTTCCACACCACGGGCGCCCATTACATCAATGCCGACACGACGGCGGTGATGCAGCTCATCGAAGGCGATCTCTTCAAGGATTTCCCCAGCCTGCGCTTCGTCGTCCCCCACGGTGGCGGCGCTGCGCCCTATCATTGGGGACGCTATCGCGGTCTGGCCCAGGCGCTGAAGAAGCCGGAACTGCGTGAGCATCTGCTGAAAAACGTCTTCTTCGATACCTGCGTCTATCATCAGCCGGGGATCGATCTGCTGACCAAAGTCATACCGGTCGAAAACATCCTGTTTGCCAGCGAGATGATCGGGGCGGTGCGCGGGATCGATCCCGAAACCGGGCATCATTTCGACGATACCAAACGCTATATCGAAGCGACGCAGAACCTGACCTCCGAAGACCGTTTCAAGGTCTATGAGGGCAATGCCCGTCGCGTTTACCCCCGTCTCGATGCCGCGCTTGTCGCGCGCGGCCGCTAAGCGAGGCCTGCCATGACTGAACTTGGAATCGTCAAACGCACCATCAACCGCCCGGACCGGGCTGCCGTCGATCAGCTTGCCCGTTATGGTGTTGCGACGGTGCATGAGGCGATGGGGCGCGTCGGGCTGATGAAGCCCTATATGCGACCGATCTATGCCGGTACCCAGGTCTCCGGCACTGCCGTTACCGTACTGCTGCATCCGGGCGATAATTGGATGATGCATGTGGTGGCCGAACAGATCCAGCCGGGCGACATCGTGGTGGCCGCGATCACGGCCGAGGCGACCGATGGCTATTTCGGCGATCTGCTGGCGACCAGTTTCATGGCGCGCGGGGCGCGGGCCCTCATCATCGATGCCGGGGTGCGGGACGTGAAGACCCTGACCGAGATGGGTTTCCCGGTCTGGAGCAAATGCATCTCGGCCAAGGGAACGGTCAAGGCGACCCTCGGGTCGGTCAATATTCCGGTCGTTTGCGCGGGGGCATCCGTTGCGGCGGGTGACGCGATCGTGGCGGATGACGATGGGGTGGTCGTCGTGCCCGCCGCCTGGGTCGAGAAGATCGCGGCGGCAGCGGCGGCCCGTGAGGCGAACGAGGAGGCAAAACGGGCAAAGCTTGCGTCGGGCATCCTTGGCCTCGACCTCTATTCGATGCGCGAACCGCTGGCGAAAGCCGGGCTGAAATATATCGATTGAGGAGCCGAAATGAGCCAGCAGCTACACGGTATTTCCTCGATGGCGACCCGGCAAGTTCTGGCTGATCTCGCCGAGCTTTACGAGCGGCTGATGGTAGTCCAGGTCGGACTCGAACCAATGGGCGGGGTCGAGGCGGCAAAGCGGGTGCGCGCCGGCGAGCTTACCGACATTGTGGTCCTGGCCTCAAGCGTCATGGAGAAACTGGAGTCGGAAGGGCACATCATCCGGGGGAGCAGGGCCGATATCGTGCGCTCCGGCATGGCGATCTGTATCCGGGCGGGCGCCAAGCGGCCTGCGATCGACAGTGGTGAAGCGGTCAAGGCCGCGATCCTGGCGGCAGGGATAGTCTGTTATTCCACTGGCCCCAGCGGGGATCATCTGCTGCGGCTGCTCGATCACTGGGGCATCAAGCCAAACCTGCTACAGGCCCCGTCGGGCGTGCCGGTGGCGTCCATCGTTGCGCGCGGCGAGGCGGATCTGGGCGTTCAGCAACTTAGCGAGCTGCTGCATGTGCCGGGGGTCGAGATCCTGGGGTCCTTGCCGCCGGATATTCAGCTGACCACGATCTTCACCGCCGGAATCGCCGCGACCTCCACTCAGCCGGCATTGGCTGGGGCGGTGATCACGTTCCTGGCTTCCCCCGAAGCTGAGGCCGCGAAACGCCGCTATGGCATGGAGCCCGCGTGATTTACCGGCCTATTGCGCCTCGGCAAAAGTCTTCACGACGATCTTGCGCAGATCGTCGGCAACGGGCGACAGCGGCGTACCTCGCCGCGATACGATGCCGAGCTGGCGGGTGATGCTGGGATTGCGTAAGGGGACAAGGCGCAGGCCACTCTCATCGACCGAATCGAGGGCAAGGCGTGGCACGACCGTCAGCGCCACTCCAGCGGCGGCGAGCGAGATGGCGGTCTGGAGATGCTGAACCTCAAACCGCCAGTTGAGGGTTTCACGGCGGCTGCCAAGGGCATCGTCGATGATCCGGCGGTTACCGGTCTGCTGGCTTACCCGGATCAGCGGCGCATCGCCGATGTCGGCCCAGCTCACACTTGGCAGGGAAGCCAGGGGGTGATCGGCCGGGCAGATCAGGCAGAAGGGGTCCTTGATCAGCAAGTCGATATCAAAATCCCAGCGATGGGAGGCAACCAGGGTGATGGCGAATTCGACCGTGCCGTCCTGCACGAGCTCGCTGATCTCCGAGGCGGAATTGTCATAGATCCGGACGGTGACGTTCGGGTGCCGTTCGTGAAAGCGCCGCAGGGCCAGCGGCAAGCGGCCGGTGGCGATGGTCGGCAGGCAGCCGATGGACAGGGTTTCCTGCCGGCTGCGTCCCTCGCCCCGCAGCTCGTCCAGCGACACCGTCAGGCTTTCGATGATGTCCTTCACCCGGGGCAGCAGTTTCAGGCCCGCTTGGGTCAGGGATACTTCGCGCGTGGTGCGGGACAGCAGCTTGACGCCGAGATCTTCTTCGAGCTTGCGGATGCGGTGGCTGAGGGCGGTTTGGGAGAGGTTCAGATGGGCCGCCGCCTGCTGAAAACTGCCGCGTTCGGCAATGGCGACAAAGGCGTGCAGCCCAAGGAAATCGATGCGCATCAGGGGAAACTCATTAATGAAAAATATGAATTAATCTCCCCGAAATAACCATTTGATTCAAGGCTGGTTTACTGGCGTCTTTGACGCAAGCACCAGACCGGCCAAAACGCCGGCAAGACCGCACAGCGGCTCGGATCACCGCCCTGAAACTGCAGGGCACGGGAAACCCACTGGGAGGAAATGGAATGTTACGTCGGACTTTAATTGCGACCGCCAGCGCCGCAGCAACCCTTCTGGCCTTAGGCGGCAGCGCCCTGGCGCAGGAGACCGTGAAGATCGGCCTCATTCTGCCGATGACGGGGCCTTTCGCCTCGACCGGGCGCCAGATCGAGGCGGCGGTGAAGCTCTATGTGCAGCAGAAGGGTGATACGGTCGCCGGTAAGAAACTGATGGTCATCATCAAGGATGACACCGGCGTCGCCGATGTGACCAAGCGCCTGGCCCAGGAACTGATCGTTCAGGATAAGGTCTCGGTCCTCTCCGGTTTCGGCCTGACGCCGCTCGCTCTGGCCCCGGCGCCGCTCGCGACGCAAGCCAAGGTGCCGGCGGTGGTGATGGCGGCAGCGACCTCGACGATTACCGAAGCCTCGCCCTATCTGGTGCGCACCAGCTTCACCCTGCCGCAGGCCACCGTGCCGCTAGCCGATTGGGCCGCGCAGAATGGCCTCAAGAAGGTCGTGACGCTGGTTTCGGATTACGGCCCCGGCATCGACGCGGAAAAGGCTTTTACCGGTGCCTTCACGGGCAAGGGCGGGCAGGTGGAAAGCCTGCGGGTACCGCTCGCTAACCCCGATTTCTCGCCCTTCTTGCAGAAGGTCGCCGACGCCAAGCCCGATGCGCTGTTCGTCTTCGTACCCTCGGGTGTCGGCGCGCAATTCATGAAGCAATTCGTGGAACGCGGCCTCGACAAGAGCGGCATCAAGCTGATCGGTCCCGGTGACGTGACCGACGATGACCTCCTTAACAATATGGGCGATGTCGCGCTTGGCGCCGTCACCTCGCAGCATTATTCGGCGGCCCACGACAGCCCGGAAAACAAGGCGTTTGTGGCGGCCTTCAAGAAGGCCAACAACGGCATGCGGCCGAACTTCATGGCCGTGGGTGGTTATGACGGCATGCACCTCATTTACGAGGCCCTGAAGAAGACCAATGGCGCCGGCGGCGAAGCGCTGATCGAGGCCATGAAAGGCTTGAGCTGGACGAGCCCGCGCGGCCCGGTTTCCATCGATCCGCAGACCCGCGATATCATCCAGAACATTTATATCCGCAAGGTCGAACGTAAGGATGGCGAGCTCTATAATGTCGAGTTCGCGACCATCCCGAACGTCAAGGACCCGGTGAAGGCCGCCAAGTCCAACTGATGCATGCGATCGGCAGGCATCGTTTCAGAAGGTGCCTGCCTCTAACTTCGGGAGGGACTGGTGCTTACCATCCTCTTTGACGGTATTGCCTACGGCATGCTGCTCTTTGTCCTGGCCTGCGGACTTGCCGTGACGCTGGGGCTCATGAATTTTGTCAATCTCGCCCATGGCGCCTTTGCGATGACCGGCGGCTATGTGATGGCCGTGCTGATGAACCGCTATGGCGTGCCGTTCCTCGCGACGCTGCCGCTCGCTTTCCTTGCGCCGGCCGCCTTGGGGCTGGTGCTGGAGCGGACGCTCTACAAGCGGGTCTATGCGCGCAGCCATCTCGATCAGGTGCTGTTTTCCATCGGACTGGTCTTCATGGCCGTTGCTGCTGTCGATTATTTCATGGGCTCCCAGCAGCAGCTGATCCAGCTGCCGGCCTGGTTGCAGGGGCGGGTCGATGTGCTGGGGGTTAAGATCGGGCTCTATCGTAGCTTCATCATTGCCGTCTGCGGCGTACTGGTGGTGGCTCTACAACTGATCCTGACCAAAACCCGTTTCGGCAGCCGCCTGCGGGCGGCGGTGGATGATCCGCGTGTTGCCCGGGGCCTTGGCATCAATGTCAGTGTGATCTTCGCCGCGACCTTCGCAGTCGGGTCGGGCATCGCTGGCCTTGGTGGCGCCTTGGGGGCGGAGATCCTGGGTCTCGATCCGACCTTCCCGCTGAAGTTCATGATCTATTTCCTGATCGTTGTCACCGTCGGCGGCACGACCAGCATCACCGGGCCGTTCGTGGCGTCCCTGCTGCTCGGCATCGCCGATGTCGCGGGCAAATATTATGTCCCGAGCCTCGGCGCCTTCATCATCTATGCCCTCATGATCATCGTCCTGATCCTGCGGCCACAGGGGCTTTTCCACCGTGCGCGCTGATCAGACAGGAACCCCTCCGATGCCGACGACGACCGCCGATCTGGTGCGCACGGCCCTGACCCGTAAAGGCCGCTGGGGATATGCCGAAATCGCCTTCTGGCTGATTGCGGCCGCCACGCTGCTTTTCCTGCCCGAACGCCATCTGATCTTGAACGAGATCGCGATCTTCGGGCTCTTTGCCCTCTCGCTCGATCTGATCCTCGGCTATGCCGGCATCGTGTCCCTGGGCCACGCCGCCTTCTTTGGCCTCGGAGCCTATACTGCCGGCATCCTCGGCAAACATGGCCTGGGCGATCCTTTGCTGGGTCTGGCTGTCGCTGCTTTTACGGCCGCGATCCTCGGGTTCGTCACCAGCTTTCTAGTCCTGCGCGGATCGGACCTGACCAAGCTGATGGTGACGCTGGGCGTCGCTTTGGTTCTGGGCGAGGTTGCCAATCAGGCCGCCTGGCTGACGGGCGGGGCGGATGGATTGCAGGGCGTCATCATCGGCCCCGTCCTGGGGCTATTCGAGTTCGATATCTTCGGGACGACGGCCTATGCCTACAGCCTGGCGGTGCTGTTTGTGCTGTTTGTCATCGCGCGCCGGATCGTCGTCTCTCCCTTCGGGCTTGCCCTGCGATCGATCCGCGATAATCCGCTGCGGGCCCGCGCCGTCGGCATTCCGGTCAGCCGGCGCCTGGTAACGATCTATACCCTGGCGGCCGCTTATGCCGGGGTGGCGGGCGCCTTGTTGGTCCAGACGACGCAGTTCGTCTCGCTCGACGTGCTGGCCTTCCATCGCTCGGCCGATGTGATGCTAATCCTGGTGATCGGCGGCGTCGGCTATCTCTATGGCGGGCTGATCGGAGCGGTCGCCTTCAAGGTGCTGCAGGACATCCTCTCATCCTGGACGCCGCAATATTGGCAATTCTGGATCGGCCTCATCCTGGTGATGCTGGTCCTGGCCGGCCGGGATGGGCTGAGCGATCGGATGAAAGCCTCCTGGGGCCGCTCTAAGGCACGCCTTAAAGGCACCCCGGAGCCGATCTCTACCAGCAAAGCTCGGGAGGTCTGAGATGACGGCAGCGCTTGAAACCAAAGGCCTCGTCCGGCGCTTCGGCGGCCTGATCGCGACCGATAATGTGAGCTTCCGCCTGGAACCCGGCGCCCGCCACGCCCTCATTGGGCCGAATGGCGCCGGCAAGACGACCTTCATCAATCTTCTGACCGGCGTGCTGCCGCCGACGGCGGGGCAAATCCTGCTGGAAGGGACTGACATAACCCGCATGCGGCCCGAACTGCGGGTGCAGCGCGGGCTTGCCCGCACCTTCCAGATCAATCAGCTCTTCCCGGCCATGACGCCGCTCGAGACCCTGGGCTTGGCCGTTTCCGAGCGAACGGGCGGCGGGCGCGACTGGTGGCGGGTGGCGGGATCCAAACTCGGCATCGTCGACGAGGTGGTGGAGATCGCGGAGCGTTTCCGCCTGACCGATGTGTTGAATGAGCGCACATCGAGCCTGGCCTATGGCAAGCAGCGACTGCTGGAGATCGCCGTCGCCTTCGCCTGCCGGCCCCGGGTGCTGCTGCTTGATGAACCGGCTGCCGGGGTGCCGGAAGCCGAGCGTCAGGAGTTGCTGGCAACGGTGGCGTCGCTGCCGCGCGATGTCTCGGTCCTGCTGATCGAGCATGATATGGATCTGGTGTTCAGTTTTGCCGACCGCATCTCGGTTCTCGTCAATGGAGCCCTGTTTGCCGACGGGAGTGTGGAGGAGATTTCCAGCGATCCCAAGGTGCGGGCCGTCTATCTCGGGGAAAGCGTCGATGAGTGAGCTTTTGACCCTGGCCCAGGTGTCGGCCGGTTATGGCGAGGCCATCGTGATCGCGCAGATCGACCTGCATCTGCAGGTGGGCGAGTCGCTGGCGGTGCTGGGCCGCAATGGCACCGGCAAAACCACCCTCCTCAATACCATCATCGGGGTGACGCGGCATCGCGGCGGTACGATTACGCTGGCGGGCCGGAACCTGACCGGCACCCGCCCGGATACCCGCGCGCTGGCCGGAATCGGCTGGGTCCCGCAGGAGCGCAATATTTTCAGGTCTCTTACGGTTGAAGAAAATCTCACCGCTATTGCGTTGCCTGGCCCTTGGGATTTGAAGCGCGTCTACGAGATGTTCCCGCGCTTGCAGGAGCGTCGCTCCAATATGGGCAGTCAGCTTTCGGGCGGCGAGCAGCAGATGTTGGCGATTGCCCGCGCGCTCGTGCTCAATCCCAAGCTGTTGTTGTTAGACGAGCCGACCGAAGGCCTCGCCCCGATCATCATCGAGGAACTGCTCGCCGCGCTAAAACGCATCATCCTGGATGAGGGCATGGCAGCGATCGTGGTGGAACAGCATGCCCATAAGATCCTGGGCGTCACCGATAGCGCGGTGATCCTCGATCGCGGCGGCATTGTGCATGCCAGTTCCAGCCGATCGCTGATCGACGATCCGTCGCCCCTCGAACAGCATCTGGGCGTGACGAACAAAAAAAAGCCGGCGGCCTAGAAAAGCAAAAGCCACGGGGTTGCCCCCGTGGCTTTCGTCGATCGGATCGAAGCCTTTCGGTGGATTAGCCGAGGTTGGCTTCGGCAAACTCGTAGTTGGCGAGCTTGTCGAGGAAGTTGCTGACATAGTCCGGACGACGGTTGCGGAAGTCCAGATAGTAGCTGTGTTCCCAGACGTCGAGGCCCAAGATCGGCTTGCCTTCGCCCGAAGCCAGCGGGTTCGCGCCGTTCGGCGACTTGACGGCCTTCAGCTTGCCGTCCTTGCCCAGGACCAGCCAGGCCCAGCCCGAACCAAACTGGGTGGTTGCAGCCTGGGTGAAGGCCTGCTTGAAAGCATCGATCGAACCGAAATCTTCGATCAGCTTGGCTTCAAGACGGCCGGGGATCTTGCCGCCGTTGGCGGACAGGGCCTTCCAGAAATGGATGTGGTTCCAATGCTGACCTGCATTGTTGAACACCGGCGCCAGATCGGCCTTGCCATTAGTGAAGGCGATGATGTCCTCGAGCGACTTGCCCTGCAGGTCCGGGTTCTTCTCAACGAAGCCATTGAGGGCAGTCACATAGGCATTGTGATGCTTGCCGTGATGGAGTTCCAGCGTCTCCTGGCCCATGCCGCGTTCTGCAAGGGCGTTATAGGAATAGGGCAGGGTGGGAAGTTCGAAAGCCATGGTGTTCTCCTCGCCTTGATCGGCGCTTGAAGCTAGGGGCTCGGTTAGCTATTTTCCAAGACAATACTTGGAAAATAGCTAACCGATATGTCAAGAGGCAACTTGGATATTCCGCTGCAATTTCAACGTAATCCTGCGGATCGCGTGCTGATGTTGCTCAAGATGCATGGCGCGCTCACAGCGGCTGCCTTGGCCAAAAAGCTTGGCACAACGGGCGAGGCTGCCCGGCAGCAGCTGATGCGGCTCGCAGACGACGGGTTGGTTCTTTCCAAGAGCGCACGGGCAGGGGTGGGACGCCCGGCGCAGCAGTGGAGTTTGACACAGGCGGCGCAGGCAAAGTTCCCCGACACCCATGCCGCCCTGACCCTTCAGATCATCGATATCGTCCGTGATAAACTTGGCGAGAATGCGCTCGATGAAATCATCGGGCGGCGCGAGGAAGAAACGCGGGCGGCCTATGACGCCGCGATGTCCGACTGCCTCGATCTGCGGGGGAAAGTCTCGGTCTTGAGCGATCTACGCTCGGCCGAAGGCTATATGGCCGCTTGGCAGGTGAATGACGATGGCTCGATCCTGCTGACCGAAAATCATTGCCCCATCTGCGCCGCCGCGACCCAGTGCCAAGGCTTCTGCCGGGCTGAATTGCAAGTGTTCCGGGCTGTTCTAGGCCCCGCCGTCGCTATCGACCGCACCGAGCATATCGTCAGTGGCGGGCGCCGCTGCGCCTACCTCATTCGTGAGGCGGCCTTATAGGGGCTTCTGCTCGGCCCAGGAGAGGGTGCAGAGCGAGACGGGTATTCCGGCCTCATGCCAGTCGAAGAGCGCAGTCTCCGGCGCGCTCAGCTTCAGGCTGATCACCCCGTCTTGGGGGGCGGCCTCGCCTGTGAAAAAGCGGTCTGCCTGATCCAGATTCATCAGTGGGGGCGACAGCAGGAACCCGACCTCGCCGGAATTCTGGAGATAGCGATAGCTGTTCTGAGTGTTAGCCGTAGTGACGGTGAGGCTCAAAATAGGGGGAGGTAAGAATTGACCCGCAATCTTGCCGGCCCAGGTCGACTCGAGACCGATGCGAACCCACAACGCCTCGTCTGGGCCGACCGGTGGCAGCGGTAGGGTTTGATCGAAGGTCATGAAGGTATCGCCGCAGACCTCCTGTTCGATCAAGGGCTGAGCGCGGCGCTCCAGCAGCAGAGTGGCGGCAGCCCGGTCTTTTACCTGATAAAGACGGCGATAGGCCCGCAGTGTCAGCGGATCTTCCTGGGCCGCATAATGCAGATCAAGCGGCACAGTACTGAACAGCACGGACTGCGGCGCGCGCTTGCTTTCGAGGAAGGCTGCGTTGCTTTCCGTCATCAAGCGGCTAGTCGTGAAATAGGCTTGGAAGGCCGGGCGGGACGCGATCGGAAGGCCCGAGGCATAGGCCTGGCTGAACTCGAAGGGAAAGACGTCGATCGGGCCTGCCACGTCCTTGAAGGGCAGGGCATCTTTCACCTTGGCATCCGTGATAGCCCGCTGGCTGAGATAATAGGCGAGGACGGCCTCCCGATACTCACGATCGAGGCTCATCTGCAGGCTGTATTTCAGGGTCAGGACATAGGCATAGACGGGGTTTCCCGGCAGCCAGGACGCGCCTTGATAGGCGGCGGCGAGAATGGAGGCCGTAGCGGCGACCGACAGCGTTAGCTTGTGCAGAAGGAAGCGCGGGCGGGCATGGGGAATGATGAGCAGGCAGAAGAGAGCGATGGCGAGGCCGGCGAAGGCGGCATAGGGCACAATCCCGTGGCGAACAAAATTGATCTTATAAACCACCAGCAGATAGCCGAGGAAAACCAGCCCCCGCAGGAGCCCGCCGGGCGCACGTAGCGGGATGCTGGCCAGGACCAACAGCGCGCCGGCGCAATAGATCGCCTGCGGCACCCAGTCGGAGGCAACATGCATGTCGGCGTTATAGGCACGGGAAATATCGATATAGCCGCGATAGAAATCGACGACGGCCGAAAAATCCTGACGACCGACCAGCAGCAGTGCTGCGCTGGCCGCCAGGAAGGCCAGCAGCGGGATGGGCAGATAGTCGCGCCGGGAGAGCCGATAGAGGCTGACCAGCAGCAGGACCGGGACCGCGAATACCAGCCCGGGTGATTTGATGAGGCTCATGAAAGCCATCTGACAGCCGAGCAGGACTGAGATGCTGGCCGCCATCCGATCGCCTTGCTTGCGATCGATTTCCTGATGGCACAGCAGCAGCGCCGGGATCAGCAGATGGATATCGCGGAAGAAATAGAGTGGCAGAAAGACGAGGCAGGTAATGCCGGCTTTCAGGAAGCTGTCGATCTTCAGGACATGGGCCAGGGTGACGCCGAAGGTCGCGTAATAGAGCGTCGGCATGACCGACCGGATCAGATCGATATCGGGGTCATAAAAGCCCGAGACCAGGAACGACAGCGGGCCGTAATTGAAGATGATGTCGCGGCCGTGCTGATAGTGCGCCTTATACGCATGCAGCAGCATGAGGTGCCAGGACTGATCGAGGCCGGAAATCTCGCTCAGATAAGGCTGCTGGCTCATATAGATCGCGAAGAAAACCGCCAGGAGTGTGGCGATTATCGCTGTTTTCGAGAGGGGAGCCTGACGCAAACGAGATCGAGGGAGGGCGGTCATGAACTTAAAGATTAGGCCTTGCCGGTCTTAGCGCTGGCGTGACGTTCAAGACTCTCGACCAGGGTGCTGAGCAGCGCCTCGCGATCATAGGGCTTGCGAACGACGGCAACCGATGAAAAAGCCGTAGGGATCATCTGGCTGTCGGCATAGCCGGTCGCGAAGATGAAGGGGATTTCGCGACGCCAGAGTTCTTCGGCCACGGGGATCGAGGTGCCGACGCCGAGGTTGACGTCGAGGATCCCGACATCGGGTTCGAACGTCTGCAGTTTCTGCAAGGCATCTTCGGCCGAGCCCGAGGTGACGATCTGGGTGACGCCTTTGTCCGCCAGCATGGTTTCGACGTCGAGCGCGATCAGCATCTGGTCTTCGACCAGCAGGATCTTTAAGCGCGAGAAATCGATCTCCACCGGTTTGGCGGCCGTCGGCACGCGGCGGTAGGTGGCATTCTCCGGGCGGGAGAGCGACAGATGCCGGCTGGGCAGCAGGAAGCGGGCCTTCACGCCCTCAGATGCATAGGTGATGCTGCTTTCCCCATGGAGGTCATAGGGAATGCTGCGGTCGATCAGGGCAGTGCCGAACCCTTCGCGCGACGGCGGGGCAACCGGCGGACCGCCGCTTTCCTGCCACAGCACTTCGCAATCGCCATTGGCCAGGAAGCTCCAGGTGACGCCGAGATGGCCGGCCGTGCTGGAGAGGGCGCCATATTTCGCGGCGTTGGTCGCAAGCTCGTGCAGGACGAGCGCCATGACGGAAAAGGCGCGGGCATCCATCCAGACCGTCGGGCCGTCGAGCGCGACATTGCCGACCGAATGGCGATAGGGCGACAGTTCGGCCGTCAAAAGATCGCTCAGTTCGCCGCCGCCATCGCCGCGAATGACCTGATCATGGGCATGGGCCAGCGACTGGATGCGGCCCTTCAGTGAATCGACATAATCTTTGAGGCTGCGGCCTTCTTGAACCGGATGGCCGATCAGGGATTTGATCACCGCCAGGATGTTCTTCACGCGGTGGTTCAGCTCCTCGTTCAGCATGCGCTGGCGCACATCGGCCTTGGCGCGTTCCTCGGCCATAAGCTCGTTGAACCGCAGCAGCACCTCGACCAGGGCGCCGCGGGCGGCCTCTGCGATCTCGCGTTCGGCTTCCAGCCAGGGAGCGGACTGCTTGTGAACGGTTTCTTTCCAGATCGCGAAGCTTTTGCGCGGAGTCAGGCGATCGCCCATCGGCCCGGTCGTATAGGATTTTTCCGGATTGCCAGCCCAGCTCAGGGTCTGGGTTACTTCCTTGCGGAAGAAGAATAGATAATCACCCGGGATCTGCGACAACGGGACCGCCAAGACACCCGAAACGTCTTCATAATAGGCCTCGGCGCCGGCCAGACGGCTGGACAGCGCGTTGGTCGCCCAGATCTTTCCCTCTTCCGCAATAGAAGTGACAAGCCGGGCAAGGGCGGGGACGGACGCATCGGGGATACAAGTTTTATGGCAGGTCCAGGTCCCTTTGATCCAAAGGCCGACGCCATCGCACGGGATAAGATTAGAAAAATCCGGCAGGCTGTCCTTGAGCACATCTAGCGGGCCGGCGTTGGAGGAGGCCTGCTTTAGAACGCGATCGAGCGAGCGCCGGGCCTCGGTTGCCGTATCGAGGCGGCGTTTGTGGCGCAGCGCTTCGAGGTGGAGGGAGAAGAATTCGCCGAAGATCTCGGCCGCGACCCGCTGCGCCATCGGCAGGATGCGGGGAGAATAATGATGACAGGCGATCAGGCCCCAGAGCTCGCCATTTACGATGATCGAAATCGACATCGACGCGCCGACGCCCATATTGCGCAGATATTCGCAATGGATCGGCGAGACGCTGCGCAGATGGGCAAAGGACAGATCCAGCGCTTCGCCCGATACATCCCGCTCCGGCACGACGGGGATCTGCTCGCCGTCGGCATCCGAGATGATGCGAATGGTGTTTTTCAGATAGAGGGCGCGGGCCTGCTGGGGGATATCGCTTGCCGGGAAATATTGGCCGAGGAAACTTTCTAGATCCCCACGCCTGACTTCGCTGACCACCTGGCCAGCGCCATCGGCGCCGAACTGATAGATCATCACCCGGTCATAGCCGAGCATGCCCTGCACCAGACGCGCGGTGTCGCGGATCAGGCGGTCCTGATCGCGGATATTGCTGAGATGGCTGATGAGGCCGCGTGCCAATCCGAGCGGCTGGCCGGTGGTCGTGTCAGCTGGCTCGAATTCGATGATGGTGATGGATTTATGATGGTGTATGGCGGTGTCGAAAAGCCTGCCGTTCGCGATTGCCAGCCCAAACAGCAGGGAGGGTTTTGGCGAACTGCCGGCAACGCTCAACGCATTGCGTAGATCATGGGCCGCCTGGCTGCCAATCACATCTTCGAGCGTCCGCCCGTTGAGATCACCGTCGATCCCGAGGATTTCTGCTGTATTCGCGGAATGCCGCAGGATGGTCGCCGACGCAATGTCGCAGGCTATCAGGCATCCATGGGGCTGAATGCTGCCGGGGATATGGATCGGCTCCCGATCGCAATTGGTTAGATCAACCTTGTGAGTGTCTTGCATCGGCAGCGTTCTGGAAAGCTTTCGTGGCGGCGGCGAAAACGGTAAGCGAAGCGCTGCAGACCGTATGTATATCTATATAAGGCGATTCTTCGAGGATTATCAGGAATTCCGCCCAATTTCGCGTGTCGGAAGCCTGACGCGCGAGGTGGCGGGCACCCCAAGTGTCAGTCAGATCGAGCTTCCGGGCACGCTGGCGAAGAATCCTGGCCCCGAGAGACGAGCCCTCAAGCACATAGAGAACGCCAAGCATAGGCTCGAGGTTCCCCTCGAGCTTGATGGCAGGCATGGGCGGCAAGGACGGGGTCTCAAGATCGGCCAGATCGGCCCGCAGCAGATCGGCGATCCTCTGTGGGCGCCAAGCCCCAAAAATCTCCGGCCATTGGATCTGCGCTAGGGCCTGTTCATAAGGCGCCCGGAAGGCCTCCATCCCCCGCAGATAGCGCCGGTAAGAGGCCAGATCGTCGAAATCACCTACCTGTTCGTCCAGGAGAGCATGCGCCGGTGCGGTTTGTTCGCGCAGGATGAAACGCCGGGATTGGGCCTTCAGAGTGTTCATGCAGCGGCCGGGCGCCGCAGATAGAGATCATGTTCCTTAACGTCGAAGCGTCTGAACCCGGCCCGCTCGTAAAGCCGGATTGCTGGGCTGTTGCGCAGCACTTCGACGACGACCGACGCCCCGACCGCATCCGCATCCGCCAACACCCAATCGAGCACCCGGCTGCCGATGCCGCGTCCCTGCACTTCAGGCTCGAGATAGAGGTAATCGAGCGACCAGTCGGGCGTGCCTTGTGTAACGCCGACGCAGCCGATCTGGATCCCGCCCGCCATGATCAGGCGGGCGGTTTCCGGATTGAAGCTGGCGCGGAAGCGCTCGCGGGCCCGCAAGGCATCGAACCGGCCGGCCCGTTCGAGCTGCGGCTGCATCACGAGGATCCGCAAGGCGAGCAGAACTTCGAAATCACCGGCCGAGGCGGGAACAAGGCTGATGTTCATTTCCGTTGCGAGGCGACGTAAAGCGCCACGGCGGCGGCGTTGGAGACATTAAGCGAGGCAAAGTCATCGGCGGCCGGCAGTCGACCGAGCGCATTGCAGTTTTCGATCGTCAGGCGGCGCAACCCATCTCCTTCGGCGCCCAGCACCAAGGCCAGGCGGCCCGACTGGACAGCTTGATCCAGGGTCTTTTCGGCCTGGCCGTCGAGACCGACGACCCAGAAGCCTTCGTCCTGCAGCTGACGGATGGTGCGGGAGAGATTGACGACACGGACCAGCGGCACCTTGTCGAGCGCACCAGAGGCGGCTTTCGCTAGGGTTGCCGTCGCGGTGGCGGCATGGCGGTCGGTCTGAATGAGGGCGGTCGCGCCAAAGACGGCGGCTGAGCGCAAGATCGCGCCGACATTATGAGGATCGGTCACCTGATCCAGCAGCACGAAGACGGCATCGGGACCGGCCGAGAAGAGCACGTCTTCCAGCGCCAGATCTTCGAGCGGATCGGCCAGCAGGGCGACACCCTGATGCACGACGCCCTTGGGCAGGACACTGTCGATGGTGATGCGCTCGACCACTTCCGGGCGCAGGGAGCCGATCGGCTTCCAGTCGCGGGCGACCTCTTCGGTCAGCAGCAGACGCTTGCAGGCGCGGTTAGGATTGGCAAGGGCTGCCCGCACGGCGTGATGACCATAGAGCCAGGGCTGGCCGCCGCCACTCTTATGGCCCTGACGGGCGCGGGGCGGACGGGTGTTGCCGTCCTCCGAGTGGCGTTCTGGCGGGCTGCGCTCGGGCCGGGTTTCCGCTTTGGCTGGGGCTGCTGCCGCAGGAGCGGGCTTGCGGGGACCGCGGTCATCGCGAGTACGAAAAGGCTTATCATCGCTGCCGCGCGAGGCGGGCGAGGGGGCTTTGAATTTGCTGGTGGGGCCGCTACGGCGATCGTTCTTTTTCATGGGGCAGAGGGTGCCGCTAGAGCGGCTTGGATGCAAGAGATTGCGGATAAAACCTCTCACCATCAATAAATAGCGTTGACAGGAGGGGGGCGGTCCTCGTATCACCCCGGCCGTCGCGCTGCTCCGGACGAGTTGGAGCGGACGAGGCGTCTGGAGGAGTGGCCGAGCGGTCAATGGCAGCAGACTGTAAATCTGCCGACTTATGTCTACGTTGGTTCGAATCCAACCTCCTCCACCATCGCCTTCGGGTGAAACGACAAAAGCGCTCCTTCGGGGGCGCTTTTGTCGTTTCAGACCCCTCGTAAGGGCGGGCGGGCAGGGCCATTTAGTTTCCTGTGGTTTCCCCCGATATCCGCCGTGCCAGAGATTGGTCTTGCAAGGGCGGGGGTGATCGGGTAAGGAACCGGCCACTTGCGTCGCCCAGATTTTTTGTCGTTTCAAAGGGTCGGGTTGGACGATGGTCTCGCACAGGTGACTGTGAGGGAGTATCGTTCATGCAACGGTCGAAGTGAGGCAGGCGTCTCTAGGCAGCTAGGGTCGATTGTCCGTTTCGAAGAACGGGGGTTTCATCCGCCTCTCGCTGTGCGGGTGTAGCTCAATGGTAGAGCCCCAGCCTTCCAAGCTGGTTGTGAGGGTTCGATTCCCTTCACCCGCTCCAACCCCCCGGCGCCGTTCGCGCGACCGCGTAGTGTCAGCAAAAAGCATCCACTCGGCTAGAGGAATGTAAAGCCCCATGGGTAAGGCTAAATTTGAGCGGAACAAGCCGCATTGCAACATCGGCACGATCGGTCACGTCGATCATGGCAAGACCTCGCTGACGGCTGCGATCACG